>Ga0326727_10000259_pt1 | contig 224286 bp, 222 predicted proteins | sample MB2enrmetagenome_FD_207643 | JGI IMG/M metagenome (GOLD analysis project Ga0326727, IMG submission 207643) | Lab enriched peat soil microbial communities from McLean, Ithaca, NY, United States - MB29MY | ecosystem: Environmental > Terrestrial > Soil > Wetlands > Peat | place: USA: New York... | reverse complement strand
ACCTTGGTTACCCACTAAAACTACTAGACGCCGTCGAAGATGTAAACAAAACTCAACCCCTAAAAGCAATACAATTCTGCAAAGAACAACTCGGAAATCTAAAAGGCAAACACATAGCAATTCTAGGATTAGCATTCAAAGCAGACACAGACGACATGAGAGAAGCACGCGCCATACCCATAATAAACCAGCTAACAAAAGAAGGCGCTATAGTAACCGCCTACGACCCAGTTGCCACACCCATTGCAAAAACCATCTTCAAAAACAAAATTCAATACGCATCCTCCGCAATCAGCTGCCTCAAAAACGCAGACTGCGCCATACTCGTAACCGAATGGGACGAATTCAAAAAACTCACCCCTGAAGACTTCACAAAAAACATGAAACAACCCATACTCTTCGACGGCAGAAGAATCTACAACCTCGAAACATTCAGCAGAAAACTCAAATTCAACGCTATAGGCCTAGGAAACCAAACTTCAAAAAGTTAATGACACCAAAAACGGTGCCTCAAAGACTTGACTGTGAAGCAGAAAGCCCACACCTATTCATAGTCGGGAGCAACGTGCAGGTCAACCGATGCAAGCTGAACTTTGGGTTAGAGAACGGAAAACTGATGACTTAGTGGAATTTATCTTAATTCTATGAGAATCATGCTACTGTTCTCTTGAGTCCTTTCTTCAAAGCCCGCGGTTGGCTTCCACCCAACAAGCTTTTCCAGTTTGTCTTTGTCTGGGCGGCGTCTTTTCGGGTCTTTGGGCAGTGATGATGTTCTATGGTTGATTTGCATTTTGTTTTTCTTGCCGTAAACATTTATACGTATCGTATACATGTTATTGTAAACAGTGAAGGCAATGACAGAAATAGTCTCAACACGAGTTCCTGAAGACATGGCTAAGGACATAGAAGAAATCGAAAAAGAAGAAAAGGCAGACCGTGCCACTGTGGTAAGAAAACTCTTAGCAAAGGCAATTGCAGACAGGAAACTCGAAAGGGCCTTAACACTCTATAGTAGCGGAAAAGTAACCCTGTGGAAAGCTTCAAAGATCGCAGATTTATCCCTCTGGGAAATGATGGAGATAGTTCGGCAAAGAAAAATTTCTTTCCAATACTCGTATGAGGACTTCCGCGAAGATTTCGAAAAAGCCTTGAAGGAAAAATAATGCCTAAACCGCTGGTCTTCGACTCAACCCCTCTAATTTACTTGACAAAGTCTTCTTTTGCAGAGCTCCTCAAAGAAGTCTCTGAACCAAAATTTACCGCAGCAAGCGTGTTTGCAGAAGTAGTCCGCGAAGGCAAAAAGAAAAAAGCACCCGAAGCATCTCTTTTAGAAACATTATTCAAAGAGGAAATAATCAAAGTCCATAACATTAGCAACAAAAAATACCTCAATTATGTGAAGGAAATGGCTGCAGAAAATGAAATGCAACCATTACATGAGGCGGAGGCCGAGGTTCTCTGCGTTACTAAGGAATTAAATGGAGTAGCTATAGCCGACGACCAAGTCGCCAGATCCGTGGCAAGGATTCTGGGGACAGAACTCCACGGAACAGGATACATCTTGGGCAAAATCTTCGCAACTGGAAAAATCGACAACGAAAAGCTAATAGAGAAAGTTAAAGAAATGCGCGACAGCGGCTGGTACGTATCCGCAGAAGATTACTTAAAAATAATCGACTACCTCAAAAACCTTTGATCTGAAATTAAGCGTACGTGAAGACACGCAGTCTAACCTTGAACAATTCTTGGCTAAAAGGCGCCTGCTAAATAAATCTCGGCAAAAAGCATCTCACATATGCATTTGGCACACGAAATAGCCCACTGAGTAATTACTAATTCCACCTTATCCATTTTTCATTGGAAAGTATGAATAGCAGGCAAGTACCTCTTTGGTGTATGATGAGAAAACAATTTAAGCTTTGAAACTTCCAAAATATGGATGAAGTCTATGAGCAAGGTTCTTGTTACAGGCGGAGCAGGCTTCATCGGCTCAAACTTGATCCCACAGCTGTTAGAGCGGGGCCACTCTGTTGCGGTGCTGGATAATCTATGTTCGGGGAAAATAGAAAACTTAAGCAGCATTCGCGATAACCCTAACTTCACTTTTATCCATGGAGACATCCGAGACGTTACAATACTGCGCAAAGCTTTACAAGCAGTGGATGCTGTCGTGCATTTGGCTGCGTTAATTGATGTTGCCGCTTCAGTCGCTGACCCATTTTCGACAAATGATATCAATGTGTCAGGAACTTTGAATATGCTTCATGAGTCTGTGAAAAATGGGGTTAAGCGGTTTGTTTTTGCTTCTTCTACAGCAGTGTACGGGGATGCAAAAACCTTGCCCATTAAAGAAACTGCTATTCTCAAACCAATTTCACCCTATGCAGCGTCAAAAGTTGCAGGTGAGGGTTATTGCAATGCTTTCTCAGGCTGCTTTGGCTTAGATATGGTTGCCTTGAGGTTTTTCAACGTCTATGGACCTAGAAATGAGAATAGTCCTTACAGTGGAGTTATAACAAAATTTCTCCGAAAAGCTCGCGACGATGAAGTTTTGACTGTTGAAGGTGACGGCGAGCAGACCCGCGACTTCATACACGTAAACGATGTTGCTGAGGCGTTAGTTTTAGCTTTAGAACGTAAGCAGTTGAAGGGTGAAATATTCAATGTTTGTACGGGTGTACCTACGAGTGTAAATCAGCTAGTTGAAATTTTGAGGAAGATTACAGGCAAAAAGCTACGAGTAAAACATAACCCGCCCAGACAAGGCGACATTCGCGAAAGCTTCGGAGACCCAGCTAAAGCCGTGGACAAACTTGGATTTAAATCTAAAATAAACCTGCAGAAAGGCTTAGAGATGCTGCTTAAAACCTAGTCTATACTTTGTCCAGCTTCATTTCACGTTTTATGTAAACATGAATAAACTAAACAACTAAGAGCTGCTAAATTCATTCATTCGCATAAATTTTGGCGTCTTCGCTCAAAGTATGCTAATAAGCTGTAACAATAACAGTACCTAAAAAAACAATAATAAAATTATCGCTATTCTGGCATATTAAACCAAAAGTGATAAAGAGCACCCGACAACAACAGTTAACTTAAAAGTTAACCGCAATTGGGAAAGATACATGACTAAGGCTACAGAGATGGCAAGAGTTTCTGCTAGAGGCGGCTTTAACCTTCTATGGGGCTTAGTTGCTTCTACGGTAATCTCAGCTGTAGGCACCATAGCTATCACTTACATTCTGGGCGCGGAAAAGTACGGTTTATACTCAATTGCTCTTATTGCACCAACCTTAATCGGCACATTCCGAGACTGGGGAGTCAACTCAGCCATGGTAAAATATTCTGCGCAATACAACGCCGAAAACAACGCTAAAATAAGAAGCATCTTTGTTTCAGGCTTAGTGTTCGAGCTCGTCTTAGGTTTTTCTCTTTCTTTTCTCTCATTTGGTCTTTCCCCCTTTTTGGCCGTAAGCTTGCACCGTCCAACAATAGTTCCCTTAATCCAAATCGCTTCTTTCTTCATCCTATCTGGCGCGCTAGTGAACACAGCAACTGCCGCATTCACTGGCATGGAAACAATGCATCTCTACAGTTTCATGCTGATAATTCAATCAATAGTCAAAACTGCTCTAATAGTTACACTCGTACTCTTAGGCTTCGGCACTCTTGGAGCAGTAACAGGTTTTGCAACAGGCACCCTATTCGCGGGGGTAGCTGGCATGCTCCTAATGTGGACCATATACAAATCCCTGCCTAAATCGCTAAACGGTAAAATGGAAATATTTTCAACAATTAAAACCATGTTAAAATATGGTTTACCAGTTTCAATAGGCACCATTCTTACAGGGTTCCTAACTGTATTCTACAGCTATATACTAGCAATCTATGTAACTAATAACGCTACCATCGGCAACTACAACTTAGCCGTTAATTTCGTAGTTCTAATCACTTTCTTCGCTACTCCTGTAACAACCATGCTGTTTCCCGCTTTCTCCAAACTGGACTATAAAAAAGACAATGAGACTCTGAAAAACGTCTTCCAATATTCAGTAAAGTACGCCGCGCTCATTGTCGTGCCAGTTTCAGCCATGGTAATTGCCCTTGCGCAACCAGGCATTGGTACTATATATCAAAACAGATATACTGAAGCACCATTATTTTTGGCATTGCTGTCAGTAACTTATATTTATACTGCTTTCGGAAGCTTGAGTATAGGCAACTTGATAAACGGCCAAGGTTACACAACATTTAACATGAAAATGTCTATTCTTACAGTCGCAATTGGTTTTCCTGTAAGTTTTCTGTTAATTTCTCGCTTCGGGGTCATAGGCTTAATTGTTACTTCATTAACAGTTAGTCTTCCAAGTTTATTCGTAAGTTTACGATTTATCAAAAAGCACTTCGGAGTATCAGTAGATTGGGTATCTTCCGCCAAGATTCTATTTTCTTCAGCAATAACCGCAGTCTTAACATACATTCTCATCTCTCAACTGGCTTTTTCCAATCCTATACGACTAGTCATAGGCGTAATTGCTTTCGTAGTTATTTTCATTGCTTCAACGCTTGTTACTCGAACCATTAACAAAGGTGACCTGATTAGTCTTCGGGAAATTATTAATGTGCTGGGTCCTCTTCGTAAACCTTTACGTTTTCTGCTGAATATCATCGAGAAATTAATGACAATCCTTCGTACAAATTAAATTAGGCGAAAGCAGTGGCAACAACTCCAATGATAACGAATATTTATTGTATCAGGCGGTCTTCAGTTAAATTCCATCTATTCCCATAGCAAACTGCAACCACTACTGAACTTCAGCATAAGCTTATTTAAGTGATAAACCAAGTGATAATTAAAGCAAGCATTCAACATATTAGTGATTAACATGAAAGCACTTGTTCTCAGCGGTGGAAAAGGAACCAGACTTAGACCTTTAACTTTTACCTGCGCTAAACAGCTTATTCCAGTAGCTAACAAGCCCATATTAGGATATGTTCTTGATCAAGTGGCGGCAACCAAAATAAAAAAGGTGGGCATTATTACTGCGCCCGAGACTGGACAGTTTGTTAAAGACTATGTTAATGAAGGTTTAAACTGGAACCTTCAAGTTCACTATATTCCTCAGGAGCCGCTTGGTTTAGCGCATGCTGTGAAGACCGCTAGGCGATTTTTGGGGCAGGATTCCTTTGTCATGTGTTTAGGGGATAACGTTACAGGTCAAGGCTTGAACTCATTTATTAAAAAATTTAAGAGTGAACATCTTGATGCTCTTATTATTCTAAAAGAAGTTGAGAACCCATCGAGTTTTGGTATCGCTCAGCTTGATGATAAGGGCAATATTATCAATTTGGTGGAGAAGCCTAAAACGCCAATAGGCAATCTCGCTATTATTGGGACTTACCTCTTTTCTAATAAGGTTCATCAAGCTATAGAAAGGATAAAGCCTTCTTGGCGTGGAGAGTTGGAAATTACCGATGCAATTCAAGAAATGATTAACATGGGTTTTTCAGTTAAAACGGAAATCTTGAATTCTTGGTGGCTTGACACAGGCAAAAAAGACGATATATTGTCGGCTAACGCGAGAATACTGGATGAATATGCAGAACGTGACATCGAAGGAATAGTAACGAACAGCGTTGTAGATGGCAGAGTTAAGCTTGAACTGGGAGCAAAAATAGTAAATAGTACAGTCAGGGGACCATGCGCAATTGGAAAGAACGTTTGGATTGAAAACTCCTTCATCGGACCGTACACAAGCGTTGGCAGTGGCTCAGAAATTATCAGTTCTAACCTTGAATACTGTGTCATACAAGAAAACGTTGTCGTTAAAGACGTGGAGCGGTTAGAGGACAGTTTAATCGGCAAAAATGCGAAGGTGACAAGAAACCAAAGGAACAGAACTATCAAGTTGCACGTGGGTGATTACTCGGAAGTGGAAGTCTAGCCCGAGAGCATGACAACTATTATAAATATTTTTAAAACATATGATTAGCAAGCAAGCGAGGAATATTAACGTTAAAAGGGATAAAAATTAAACCAATATGTCGGTTACCCGACGAGCGAGGCTTCTTTACTGAAGTTATGCGTAAGGACTGGAAAGACTTGTTTGCAGAAGACACAATTGTGCAAGCAAACCTTTCATTAACTTATCCTAACATTATTCGTGCGTGGCATAGGCATCTTAAAGGGCAAACGGATTATTTTTTGGCGCTAAAAGGGTTAGTAAAAATTTGTGCTTTTGACGAGAAAATGGGAGAAATAAACGAGGTTGTCTCCAGCGCTTTAGACCTTCAGGTGGTGCGTGTTCCTGGTCTCTATTGGCATGGCTTCAAAGCACTCGGTAATGAACCCGCTATGCTGTTGTACTTCACTACTAACCTGTATGACCCTGTTAATCCCGATGAAGAACGCAGACCATGGAATGACCCGACAATAGTCCCCAAAATCGTCAACGGCAAGAAGGATGATGCACGTGTTGGAAAACCTTGGGACTGGAATTATCCCCCTCACAAGTGATGAATATGAAATTGTTAGTTACTGGCGGTTTAGGATTTATCGGAAGCAACTTTTGCAGGTACATACTTGCGAAGGATCCTGATTATGAGCTGATAAATGTTGATAAAATAGGCATAGGCGCTAACCCAGCTAGCCTTCTTGATGTTGAAAATGACAAAAGGTACACTTTCATAAAAGGTGACATTTGCAATCCGCAGCTTATAAATAGGCTAATCCATCAAGTTGACGCTGTTGTAAACATCGCGGCTGAGACTCATGTGGACAGAAGCATTGCTGACCCCAACGTGTTTTTGCAGAATAATACACTTGGCACATTTACAATTTTAGAGGCGATACGCAGGCATAATCACAAGGCAAGGCTTTTGCAGGTGTCCACTGACGAGGTTTACGGTGAAGCACTTGAAGGCTCGTTTACGGAGAATACTCCGCCTAAGCCATCTAATCCTTACTCTGCTTCTAAAGCTGCCGCAGACATGTTCGTGCTATCCTACTGTAAGACTTATAATTTGAATGTGTCCATCACACGTTGTACGAATAATTTTGGTCCATACCAACTTCCCGAAAAGCTGATACCTAAAACCATTATCCGCGCGATGAGGGATCTTCCGATACCGATTTATGGGTCTGGGCAAAACATTCGAGATTGGATTTACGTTCAAGATCACTGTGAAGCAATTGCCCTTGTTCTTGAGAGGGGAAATGCAGGAGAAGTATACAATATTTCAGCTGGGAACGAAATTCCTAACGTTGAAATTGCAAAAAGAATCGTCGCGTTGCTGCATAAACCTGAGAGCTTGATTACCTTTGTGGAAGATCGTCCTGGGCATGATACACGATACAGTTTGGATTCTTCAAAAATAAGGTTCACGTTGGGTTGGCAGCCAAAATTCAGTTTTGATGAATCTCTGGAGTCGACTGTCCGCTGGTATCTTGAAAATGAGCATTGGTGGACGTCGTTTGCTACAGAAGTGGTTCTTCATCCGACGCCTTGGAAGCTCGGTGGTCTTCACTGAAACTCTTAGTTACTGGTGCTAGTGGTCTTTACGGCTCCAAACTAGCTGAGCTTGCTGTTGCACGAAATCTTGAAGTTTATTCCTGTGATGTGCAGGAGTTGCCGGTTTGTGGTAACTTTGTTAAATTTGACGTTTCAAATAAGGAGTTGGTTAATGAAGCGTTTAAGCGCGTTAAGCCTGACGTTGTAGTTCACGCAGCGACCCTGACTGATGTGGATAAGTGTGAGTTGAATAAGGCGCTTGCTTGGAAAATAAATGTTGAAGGAACAAAAAATATTGTAGAAGCAGCAAAAAACGCGGGTTCATTTTTGATTTATATTTCGACAGATTATATTTTCAACGGCGAAAAAGGTAACTATAAAGAGTCGGATAAGCCAGACCCGATTAATTATTACGGGTTAACCAAGCTTAAAGCTGAAGAATTGGTAAAAGCTCAAGCAGAATATTTTATTGCGCGGCCAAGCGTGATTTACGGTTCAACTCCCGCTGCTGGAAAAGTCAACTTTGCTCTATGGGTGATTGATACGCTTGGTAAGGGTGAACGTGTCAAGATTGTTACTGACCAGTGGAACACGCCTACGTTGAACACTAATTTGGCTGAGATGACGATGGAAGTTGTTGAACGAAGGTTAACTGGAACGTTTCATCTTTGCGGTGCCACACGCGTCAGCAGGTTCGAGTTTGCAGAATTAATCGCTAAGGTTTTTGGTTTGGATAAGAGCCTGATTGATCCTGCTTTGTCTTCGCAGTTTAAGTGGCCTGCTAAACGGCCTATGGATTCGTCGCTTGATACTTCAAAGGCTCATCAAATTCTGAGAAACAAGCCGCTAGAGATTGGTGAAGCGTTGCAAAGGTTGAAATTCGAGATTTCAAAGAAAAGCCGAAGTTAGACACAAGTGTTTATGTGTGAGTCTCAATATCTTTGGGTTATTTGGGAAAGGCCAGATGAAACCGACCAATGTTAAGCAAATAGCGAGGCAGCGGGTTCAAATATTGTTTGAGCAGGCAAAACAGGTTTGCAAGACTAATCCGCAGTTAGCCATGCATTACATTAAGTCCGCAAGGAAGATTGCTATGGCTGCAAAAATTCGTCTGCCAGTTGAGTTTAAACGTGAAACGTGCAAAAACTGCAATGCGCTGCTTGTGCACGGTTATAATTGTCGGGTTAGGATAAAACCGAACAGAGAGCCTCACATCGTAATAACATGTTTAAACTGCGGCAACAGTACCCGTATAATGTTAAGCAGGAAAAAGGAGCAGAAGGAACTTGAGCAAAATAACTACCAGAATGAAGCGCCATGTTAGACACGTGTTGAAAGACGAGAATCCAACCATTTGGGTTGGCAAAGACGGCTTGACTCCTCAGTTGATAAGCGAAATTGAGAAGCAACTGCAGAAGAACAGGATGGTTAAGGTAAGGATTCTTCCAGCAGCGTTAAAGCAAGATAACACAGCGCAAGCAATAGCCACTAAGGCTGCTGAGCAAACTGGAGCTGCATTGGTTGAGGTTAGAGGTCACGTTTTCATTCTTTTCAGGAAGCGGAAAATAGCTGAGCCGACGGAGAATCAAAAATAACTGCTTTGTAAGTTGTCTAAGGCTGGAATTGTATAAATATCTGTATAGCTTTCTTTTCAGGATTGAAGTGCGCTTGGTCAACTAGTTCTTTATGAGGTTTTACGCTTTGGGATTGGGTGAATCAATAAAAAGAGATCATGATGAATACAGGAGATTCTTCGCTAAAATGGCCAAAACTAAGCCAGAAGATGCTCAGGTTCGGGCAGCCTCGCTTAAGGATTTTATGCGTAAGCTTTATGCTCATCATGAAGCCGAAGAACTAACGATTTTTCCAAAAATGATGCGGATTCCTGAGCTTAGAGGTTTAGCATTTGAACTTCAAGTGGAACACGCAGACATGAAAACGCTTTTTGAAGCTTTCTCAAAAGACAGCGCCAGCACTGAAATTTGGCGTTACAAGCTAGCATCAATGTACGACATTATGCATGCCCATTGGCTGAAGGAAGAAGAAGATTTGATTCCTTTTGGGCTGGATTATTTTTCCGAGAGCGAATGGTCGGATTTCGGTAAACGCTTCGACGAAATAGTTTCAGAATACCTGAAGACCCATTAAGCAACACACTCTCTATCCTCTAAGGTTCAAACAGTGCTTGAAACCAAGACTATAGTTCAAAAAAAGAACGTTAGGATTTGTCCTTGACGAACTTAAACCATCCATAAGAAGGCTAGATTAAAACAGCCTTCACTATTTCTAAAAGTAAGTCTTAAAGGTTAGAATCTATAAGCCCATCTTCGAAATCTTTGGATCTTGCTTCTTTCCCAGAGAACCCACATCAACCCTATCAAAAGACCAGTTATGCATAGGGAAACAATGAAGACAACAATGTCTTGAAAAGGATTAAATCCTTTTGACCAAAAAAAAGCAAAAAGAAGGATGAATATAAGCCAAGCAAGAAATCCCACTATGGAAGCAACGATTGGAACGAAAAAACCTAGCTCACGTTTTGTTATACCCCAGTTTTTTTCGTTTTCAGCTTGTCCTGAATCATAGTTCAACATACTAATAGCCTATATACGATGTCCTAAATATTTATGATTGTGGGTCACATATTATAATCACTTTCAGTAAGGGCTCGTCTAACGCTGACTTTTCTACGCTTGCTTTTACTGTGCTGAAGTATTTGGGTTACTCCAAGCTTTTCCCGTCATAGTTTGTTCTGCACTTTCTCTTTTACCTTCTTAAATTTCAAATTATATTGTCGTAAATTAGACCCGATAATATTTATATTAGGCTTCATTGTTTAACTGCAAGGAAAAACAAAGGATTAGAGCAATCTTGACTACTCCTCATGATGTTCCAGCTTCAAAATTCATCGACCGTTTAGCTAGGTATCTTAAGGAAAATGTCGATGAAGTTCAGCCTCTTCCATGGGCAACTTTTGCTAAAACCGGAAATCAAGTAGAAAAGCAGCCGCAAAACCCGAACTGGTGGTACACTCGAAGCGCATCTATACTTCGCAAAGTTTATGTTTACGGTCCAATCGGATTGGAAAAACTGCGTGCTGATTACGGTGGAAGAAAGAATAATGGTGTTAAAAAATCACATGTGGTTAAAGCAGGCGGAAACAACATTCGTAAGATTCTGCAGCAACTTGAGACTGCTGGTTTAATTCAAACGGCGAGGCCCCAGGGTAGACGAATGACGCCTAAAGGTCGCAAGCTGCTTCAGGAAGTCGCTGGAGACTTGAATAAGGAAATAGTTAAGACTATTCCAGAGCTCAAGAAGTATCAAGGCGAATAGAAGCAATGTCGGATGAAGAGCTTGAGCAAATCCGCAAAAGAAAACTATTGTCAATGCAGAATAGAATGAGTGATGAGCAAAGGCAAGCTCAAGCAGAAGCGCAAATGGAAGCTCAAAAACAGGCGTTGCTGAGTAAGATATTGACGCCTGAAGCTCGGCAAAGGCTAAATAACCTCAAGATGGTTAAGCCTGATTTTGCGGGGCAAATAGAGCTGCAGTTGATTGAAATGGCGCAGACTGGCAAGTTGCCGATTCCGTTGTCAGATGCTCAACTCAAGGGAATATTGATTCAGCTTCAATCACGGAAGCGAGAACCAACAATTAGAAGGATATGAAAATATGGCGCGAGTTAAACCTACAGCGAAAAAACTTAGGCTAGCTAAAGCTGGAAAAGAAGCAACGTCTGTTCCAACATGGGTAATTGCCCGAACTGACGGTAAAGTTAGAAATAACCCTAAGCAAAGACGAAACTGGCGAACCAGGAAAATAAAGGCGTAGGAGAAGTGAGGCTAAATGGTTAATGAAGACAAAGAACAGACGATTGCTGAAGATGAAGAAGAAATGCCCGAGCTTAGTGAAGATGAAACCGCTGAAACAGAAGAACCCGTAGAAGAAGCGGCAAAAGAGGAAGCTCCAGTTGAAGAGCAGCCGGCAAAAGAAGAGGCGGAAGAAGAAGAGGAAGTTAAACCTAAGAAGAAAAAGAAAGAGGAAGTAGAAATTGTTGAAGAACGAAACTACACGATTCCTCTGCAGAAAGCGCTGGTTAGGCCACCAAAGAAGCGTGCTCCACGTGCAATGCAGTTGATAAAGATTTTCATAACAAAACATATGAAACTGGAAATGAAGGTTTCTGAAGAAGAGGAAGAAGAAGAGTTACCCCAGCTTATAATAAGCCAGGAAGTTAACGAGAAAATCTGGGATAGAGGCATAGAGAAACCTCCTCGAAAGATTCGTGTCCGTGCAGCTAAAGACAAAGACGGCAATGTAACTGTTTACTTAGCTGAAGCTCAATAATTATTTCTTTAATTTTCATTTTGTTTTATTCTAGTTCCCAGAAAAGGCTGTAGTCAACCAGCAAGCCAACAACTACTTATCACTGCTATATTGCTTGCGAATTTTGGGCAAAAATGGTGGGTTAAGCGAATTTAGCCAAATGCTAACCTTGACAAGACGCAGAACACATGAGACGCCTTATCTTATATTAGCAGCCAGACCAGTCCAGCAATTGGGCTCTTAGCTGATTCCTTCTTCTTCCTTGTCATCTGGTTACGATTCTAAAGAATATAAAATAATGTTGTCAAAAATTGTAGCAACAACTGCTAAGTTATTAAAATGATTTTAGGTGTGATTGCCCTTTGTGTTCTTTCATTCGGTGCAATCTTAGCTCTTCTGGGTCTGTCAGTACAGCGTTGCAAATTGGGCACTTGTAGGTTTCATATGTCATATTGGCACATCACTTTGGAAGGTTTGGTTGTTTCTCCTGCTATATTAATTATGCAGAAAAATTTAATGTTAGAATAAATTTGACCACTAAAGTTTTTATTGACATTTAAGATGTTATATTCGTGGTTTTTCTTATGAATAGAGATGAAGCGGTCGCTATATATAAGGAGATTGTGAATGTTTGTGAAGGCATGAGGGCAAATGCCTTTAACTTGATGTTGTCGGAAAAAAATGATGCAACAGCAAAAGGTATCAAATGCGCATAACAATGTCACTTGATGCTGAAATAAAGCAACTGATAACAAATATCGTTAAAAAACATAACTTAGCAATGAAAGAAGAGAAAAACGAAGTAGTAATCTATAGTCCTAAAAAAACTTAGTATGATGCCTTGAAACGGTTGCCACACGCCTTTTCAATAGGAACAGGCAAGATTTTGCCGTCCTCTTTAACAGAAAGCGCTTTGTCCAGGTCTCTAAAGAATCTGATGACTTCTGTTCCGCGAACAGTGTTTACGTAAACCACGCTGCTTTTTCCAACCACTCTCTCCTCAATTAGTCCTTGCTTGATCAGAAAACCCAAGTGTTTCTTTAGAATATTGCAGTTGACGTTTATCTCGTACATAATTTGCGATACCTTCAGTGGTCCTCTTTGTGCTAAAACGTTCAGAATATCCACGTACATTTCCAGTTTGGAGCGCCTCATATTTACCCCATCTTACAGGTAAACTGAATTAGGTATTAACGGTATGTGCGTAGCAAACAAAAACCCACTTGAACCAATTTGTTAAGGATATTCATTAACTTGATCGGTCTCTTCTATCATCCAAGGTTTAGGTTCAGCTGTATTTGAACGGCTTAAAGACGCAATAATTTTTAGTGGTTAGTTTGATATCAACTTAGAAAAAGCACTGAATTCACAGCAAAATACCAATAGGCAGCAAAAACAATTTTAATTATTAAAACAGACCACAATCTACAAAAAGGAGTATGCATGAAACTTCGGCATTAGAACGTTTCATCAGGAGAAGTTAATTCTTGACCGTTTACTTATCCAGCATAGTTGGGAGCCCAAGCATCAGCGTGTACTCGTTGGCAACTGAAAACTTAGTGATAATTCCGAGAATGGTTCCCAGGGAAAAAGCTCAAGAGTTCGCCGATTGGCTAAAAACCAAACTTGTCTACACATCCATTGGCGGCTCAGTCCTTGCAGGTGCATTGGCATGCGCAAACTCGAACGGAATGTTGCTTCCAAACTATGTTCGAGAAGAAGAATTAACACAAATAAAATCTGTTTTTAAGGGCAATATCACAATTATGGAAACAAAAAAGACAGCTTACGGCAACCTAGTCTTAACCAACGACAAGGGCGCAGTGGTTGATCCACGCTTTAAGCCGTCTGAAAGAAAAAAAATCTCCGAAACCTTGGGCGTGGAGGCGGTGCCAACAGAAATCGCGGGCTTACCCTATGTCGGCTCCTTAGCTGTTGCAACAAACAAAGGCGTACTAGCTCACCCATTACTAAAAGATGAGGAAAGAAAAATCTTAGAAAACGTTTTCAAGGTTCCAGTTGACGTGGGGACAGTTAACTGTGGCGTTCCTTATGTTGGAACTGGCTTACTTGCTAATTCGCATGCTGCTGTGGCTGGGTCTATGACAACTGGACCCGAGATGTTTATTATTGGGAATGCGCTGGATGTTGTGCGGGAAGATGAAAGATGAAGGCTTTCAAAGTTACTGGTGAAATCAATAAGCCAAAGCTGACAACTCCATTTGTTAGAGAATTGTTAGCTGATAAGAGCGAGCATGCAGTAGAGAAGGTTTACGCTGAAATAGGCAGCAGACATCGGGTAAAAAGGTGTCACATTAAAATAACTGATGTTCAAGAGATTTCTGTGGAGGAAATTGAGAACCCAATCTTAAAGAAAATGGTGAGTGGAGAGTAAAAACTTGGCCGATAAAAATAAAGCAGAAGAGGAGCTTCGCAAACTCAGCATAGAAATGCAATATCTAGAGCAAACTGCTGACGCCTTGCAGCAAAGAATCAGCATGGTGAACGCTGCAGCTACAGACTTAACCTACGCTAACATGACCTTGGATGGAATTGAAAAAGAAAAGGAAAACTCTGAGCTTCTGGTTCCAATCGGCGGAAGCACCTACATGAAAGTTAAACTTGCAGACTCAAACAAAGTAATTGTCGGAATGGGCGCAGGCGTATCCATAGAAAAAACCCTGGCAGAAGCAAAAACAACCCTGAAAGAACGGTTGGATGAACTTGAAAAAACCTTGAATGCCGCTCAGCAACAGTTTACCCAAGTGGCTGAGCGAATAAACAGCGGCAGAAGCAGGCTTGAGACTTTGCTTGCCGCAAGAGAAAGGAAACCTTGAAGCGATGTTTGAGAAGCTCAAGTCAGGTTTCAAAGGCTTAGTAAATAAAGTTACAACAACAGAGCTTAAATCTGAAAACCTAAAACCTATTTTATCAGAATTCAAAATGAGCCTAGTTGAAAATGATGTGGCTTATCCAGTAGCAGAAAAAATCAGCGACGACCTTGAAAAGCGTCTAGTAGGTCTCCAAGTTAAACGCCTCGATGACCGCAAAAAAATCGTTGAGGAAAATCTCAGACAAGTTCTTTTAGAAGTCATGCTTACTGGCAGAAAAATTGATCTATTCAAGATGGCGGATGAAAAACGCAAGAAGAAAGAGCCACTTACTTTAATGTTTGTAGGCATTAACGGCACAGGAAAAACCACTACCATCGCTAAGGTTGCGCAGTTTTTCCGAGATAAAGGCTACTCCGGAGTGCTTGCCGGCGCTGACACTTACCGTGCAGGCTCAATTGAACAGCTGGAGGAGCATGGAAAACGTTTAGGCATTCGTGTCATTAAAAGCAATTATGGCGGTGACCCTGCAGCAGTAGCTTTTGACGCTGTTAGTCACGCTAAATCGCATGGAATCAACGTTGTTTTAATCGACACTGCTGGTAGAATGCAGACTAATCAGAATTTGATGAATGAGCTTGTTAAAGTGAAGCGCGTTGTTGGTCCTGACCTAACTATTTTAACCGTTGATTCACTGATCGGCAACGACGCGGTTATGCAAGCGGAAGAATTCAACAAAGCCGTTGGCATCGACGCCACAATTTTGACAAAGGTGGATGCTGACGTGAAAGGAGGTTCCGCTTTAAGCGTAACATACGTGACTCAGAAGCCGATTTTGTTTATCGGCGTTGGGCAAACCTATAAGGATTTGGAACTGTTTAACCCTGAAAAATTCGTCAACATGGTGCTGCGTTAGGTTATGGTTAGGTTACGGTTCTTCTACATCGATTAGTTCAAAGTGTATTTTACTGGGGTAAATCCAGTATGCTTTTATGAAGTCTTCAATGCTTTGGTCCACGTCTAATGCTTCGAAAAAATCGGTAAAGTCCTTATCTACGCCCTCCAGATTTTTTGATGTGTAGACTCTAAAGTTAGCTAAATATTCCTTGTCAACACTTAGCTCCTGCATCGAAACCATGCCTGGCACCTCAACCGCAAAAGGCAAGTTCGTTAAAACGTCTAAAACAGCGACCTTGCGTACGCTTTCATTTTTAGCTTTAACAACAACCAAGCGTTTATCAAAAACCCTAAAATTCCAATCACTTTCAATATCTAAAGAAGCCGACATAAACTCTTCACGATAAAACTAGACATTTCCACCTTAAAAAACTTAAAGAAACAATGTGTTGCAGCCAAGTAACCCAAGATGTGATGGAAACAAAGTAAAAAACATTAATTTATCAATTTTCGTTTCAAACCTATTTTTTAAATAATCTTATTGCAAAAAAGAGCCCTGGATTGTCAGGCTTTGGCAATCACAAAGACGATTAACTCTTCTGAACAGACAATTTTGGTTTTGGTCTTGCTGATTCTCTTTTGGATCCGATCCAGTAAAGACTCCAGCCAACACACCAGAAAAAGACGGCTATTGGCATTAGCAGGAAGGATAAGGCTCTGTTTCGCCTTCGCATGAGCCGTTATTGGAGCAGACGACTAATAAAAATTATGTTGCAAACCGAACTTTATTAATAATTTATACAGAGCTGATATTACCGCGCTGCCTTGTCCCTTTATTACGTGATGTGATTATTCACAAAAAATTTATAGTAAGAGGGAAAAAAATTGAAGAAAGGAAAAAGAGTGTTAAGGAGAGGAGGTGTAAGCCTTGGGTGAAGTTAAGGTGTGTGCTAAGTGTGGCTCATCGGGCCTTGAGGCAAGGAAGGTGTACATACGGGGAAGCCATGGAGTGTGGAATGAATTGACACTGACCGCATACGTGTGTAAGAACTGCCATTATGTTGAGTTCTACGAGGGATAGCGGCTATCTGGTTATGTGAAGGGAATCGGAACGCGCTAGCTATTCGCCGAAAATAGAAATTGACTAATTTCGGGACAAGCCAGCGCGCTCGATTTTTGCCTTTAAGCTCTCGATGGGAGTCGCTTCATAAAAATTTTCTTTATAAACTATAGTTTAACTTTTAGTTTCTATAGATTATTTGTGAAACTCTTAAGAACATTAAAAGAACTCTATATTCTTTGCCGAGAAATACGCAGACCCGACAAGAAATGAAAAATGCTTCGGCGAATCAACGTTTAACAAGCCACCTATCACCCCATAGGATTCCCAAATCTCTGTCCCATTACTTGTTGAACGTTCGATTCGCTGAGCAATTAGTTTTAAATCAGTTGATTAAATTTGCCCTACCAAAAACCAGCCAGCAAGTTTACTTTTGAGTTACTTTTGAGTTAGCTTAAGGTTTTGTTTGGTCTTTTTTCCATTTTGAGGGGTCGCGTAGGTTCTGGATTGGCGAATCGTCAGCGTATCCTAAGGATGCTTGAGTTTTTTGTTTATAAATTTTTTCTTGCTCGTTGGCTTTGCTTTCTTTAGCGCTAAGTTCCACGCTTCCCTCAAGCTTCCGTATTGTTCTGCCTATTCTGCGTTGGCCTTTCGTGACTGTGCATCTTCCCATTTTTGCTCAATGGTAATTAAACGTTAAAGTTAAAAAACCCTTCTAACTACTAGTTTGGCAGGCGATGTTTTCTATGAAAGCAAAAGTCAGAACCATAAAGCAAAAAGTGGTTATTCCAGCCTCTCCCAAAGAAGTTTACGAGGCCTATGTTGACCCGAAAAAACACAGCAAATTCACAGGCAGCAAAGCTACTGGCAAAGCAGTGGTCGGCGGCAAATTCACGGCTTGGGACGGGTACATCTTTGGGAAATATCTCGAGCTTGACGATGGAAAACGTGTTGTTCAGGAGTGGAATTCGACCGACTTTCCAGAAGGCTATGGTCCTTCAAGATTAGAATTATGTTTCAATAAGATCCCTGAGGGAACAGAACTTGTTATGGTGCAGTCGGATGTTCCAGAAGAGCAGGCAGATGAAACAGCTGTGGGCTGGATTGAGTGGTATTGGAATCCGCTTAAAAAGTACTTTAGCAAGCAATCCAAACCATAATTGAGATAGGCTTTGCTTTTAACCCCCATTTTTTGTAGCAAACTACCTTTTATCGCTCATTTAATATAGCTACCCCTTTTTCGATAGTAAATTTGATCCAAAATTTCTTTTTTGAAATCTCAAGCGGGAAAGCAACGTGAAAAGCTTGTGATAGCCATCTTTGGGTTTTATTTTGGATTTTAGGGTGAGACTTCGTCCAATCTTTTGTTCGCGGTCTTCGGTCCAAACTGCGCGATGATTGCGGAAATTATCTGGAACATTGCAATTATCACGAACAGAGTAAGTATCGGTAGACCCGTAGCTATTAATGCACCGACAATTATCAAGCCGATTCCTCCTCCTAAGTGACCTAGTCCATCTGCCAATGCAAAACCAGTTGCTCTTGCACGCGTCGGAAAGCTCTCTGTGACCCACGTGTAAGCAATTGGAACCCAAAAGTCCATTCCGAAGAAGATTAAGAATGCGCCGGAAACTGCAAGTGGGAAATCATGGAGTCCAAAGGCAACAGCAATCCCTCCGATGAAGGTTATGGCAGCAGCAAAGGGTAGCCACCGCTTTCGCTCCATTTTATCTCCGACAACCGCAGCCATTACACCTGCTACTAAGAATCCAAAGATGCCTAGGGCTACGACCATGCCGTTTTCGGGGAAAGTATAACCTACTCCTGCGAGAAGTGATGAAAGTCCAGCGGCGTTAATGTACACTGTCATGTATCCAAAGAACCAAACAAAAAAGAGAAGAATGGTTCTGTTCCTATAGAGTGCATTCTTGAAGATTTCAACGTAAGGAACAGGCTGGGCCTTCTGAACGATGGGAATCGCAGCTGGTAAAGGTGGAAGTTCCTCTAAGGAATCCAGAGCGCGCGTTTCCATCTCCGACACTATTCTCTCTGCCTCTTTTGGTCGCCCGTGAGTTATGAGCCACCTGGTAGATTCTGGCAGTCCAAATCTGAGTAGCACACCTAATAAGGCTAAAAATCCGCCGATGCCGTACATCACTCGCCACCCGTTTGTAGCCAAATAACCGCTTCCCCCTTGGGCAAATGGTAGACCCAAAGGAAACGCTGCCGCGGGTGTAGTTAATATCAGACCAAGCCAAACGGCAAGAACTGTTCCGATTCCTGCAAGAACGAACAGAAAAGATGTGTATCTGGCTCTTCCGTTTTTCGGAGCAACTTCATTAATGTAAGAGTTAACGATTGCAAGATCGGCACCGACTCCTAATCCCGTTATGAACCTTGCAAGGGCAAATTGAGGATAACTTATGACAAGTGCATTGAAAATTGAGCCTAATCCAGTAATTAAAAGCGTTACTATAAGCATGTCTCTTCTTCCAAACCTGTCCGCAAGCGGGCTGAGAATTAACGCGCCTATAACGTAACCGATGAGGTTCAGGAGAACAACGAATCCTTCAAGACTCGTTATTGCTGCTGCAGTAGGCGATGTTGCCCAATGCAAAGTCAAGGCAGTCTGGATAAAAGAGACGTTAATGTTGAATATGTCAAAAAAGATGAAGATGTATCCTATTCCCAGTATTCCGATGAATAGGTAAGACAGAGACCAGATAGGAATCCTGTCTTGTCGAGCGATTATCTCGGCATTCTTCTCTTCCTCATCGGTCACTTTAGGAGGCAAACTACTCAAATCCGCTGCCCCCAAGCTTCTCAAGAAGCGTCCAGAACAAGGTTGTTCGGAAATAACTGCCGCTTATTACGGAAAAACTATGTACAATAGAGGACCTATCCCAATATTGTATTAAATGCATAGTTCTTGCTTTAACATCTTATTTACTATATAAAATTAACGCATAATTCTACCTTTCATGCGACCCTAGAACTCCTTGTTAAGTTCATCCATTTCGTCTAACATTTTATAAATAATTCTTCTATCATGTTGCGTTTCGTGAAGAACGCCCACATCCTCAGAGCGTATTATTATTGTTTAGACATCAACGTTTCTAAATTTATCGGCTTTTTCTAAATTTTCACTATAGCATTTTTCACATAGACCTTCGTTAAGATAATAGTTTTCTTCTGAAATCTCTGCGCCACAAATATTGCATTTTTCTAATTTATTCACCACCAACTTAATTCCATCTGCCTGATAGTAATAAGCCCAAAAATGCTTATGAATTTACTCCTATCTGCGTAATTCGCTATATTCGACAAACCCTTTCAATTGGACTCGAATCACCGAGGGTAAAAGCGTTCCCCGCAGACCTGCTGGGTTCAAAAGAAATGGAGCCTGCTTCAACAGGCACGTTTTGGTTTAGAAATTAGTTTTTGCCGCTTTCTTTTTTCATTAGCTCCATAAGTTTTGGCATTAATTCGCAGCCACGTTCTATCATGCCTAAGCTTCCTTTCACGCATTCTCTCTCTGAGAACTTAACCGCTTTGCCATCATCTATTTTGTCACCTGAAATTAATACGGGAACTGGTGTGTCGCTGTGTACTTTTAGTTCGCAGGGCGTCGCGTGGTCAGTGGTTATGCAGATAATGTTGTCTTTTAGAGAAATCTGTTTTAGCAATGGTCCAAAGAAGTATTTGTCGATGGCTGAGATAATCTGCGTTTTTAAGATGCAGTTACCGTCGTGCCCGGGTTCATCTGGACCTTTAAGGTGAATGTAGAAACAATCATACTTGGGCAGCACATCCAGCAGGGCTTTGACTCTTACTTCGCAGTCTTTTTGGAGGTTGCTTGAAGGCGGCGGCAAAAGCATGGAATTCATGCCTGCCAACTGTGCTATGCCTCTTTCAGCATGCATATCTGCCAAAGCTGCAAACTTGACATGGTACCGCTGGTTTATGTTGAAGAATTTTGGGAGGAGGTGTCCTGCATCTCGAGTTAAAACAACGTTTGCCTTAAGCTTGCCCTCAGCCGCACGTTTTATGTTTACGGGGTGATTTTCCCACAGTTTATGGGTTTTCTTGATAAATTCGTTCACAAGTGCCGCGGAAACTTTTGCTTGTTCTGTGTTGTCTGTTGGTTCGCAGGTTTTCAGCACCATTTCAACCTTAGCTTGTGCCACGCCGATGCCGTTAACTATTATGTAGGCTGGGTCACTGTTTGTTATGTTGCTTGAAAGAGGTTTTCCCTTGCTCTTTATTAATAGAGCTGCCCTGTGCCCCAGTGTGTTTCGAAACTCAAACGTGGCAGGGTAAGATTCAAGCTTAACCTGTTCGTTAGCTGCCTTGCTTAGCTCAGTGGCTTCCTCAGTAGTTAAAGTTCGGGCTACTCGACGGTCAATTATGGTTTTTCCTTGGCCTAACGTTGCAAAGTTGCACCTTAACGCTAAATCGCCATCTTTCATGTCTAAACCTGCACCAGCGGCTTCGATAACGCCTCTGCCAGTGCTGTACTTGAACGGGTCATAACCTAAAAGCGAAATAACAGCAACGTCACTCTCTGGCGCAATCCCTTTTTTTACTGAGTACATCAACCCGATTTTTCCATTTCTGGCAAGAGCATCCATATTTGGAGTTTCAGCTGCCTCCAGAGGTGTTTTGTTGCCTAAGGATTTGATAGGTAAATCTCCCATGCCATCTATTGCAACGTAAATTAACTTCAAACTGGTTTTCCTCCTAAAGATTGAGTCCAACTCGGTTGTTTAGCTTTATTATTTTTTTGATTGTTACCCTAATTTTCAAAGAAAGAAAGTCTCTTCTCTTACTATTCTTGCATGGCTTGAGGGTGCTGGTTGTGTGTTTTATTTTTTGGGTCTTTTTAGACTACGAATTGATTAATGAGGACAAATCATGGCTGGACAAGAGACGCGTGCCTCAAATCCAAATCAAGAAAATCAACCCTAATTTAAAACTGCGGTTAATGCGATAATTTACACAGTATTCATTTAGTTGTCTTGGCACCTTCCAAGAAGTGACGTAGAAATCGCGATTTTTCCCCGATAACTGCTTCGGCAGTAGCCTTTGTCTAAGACTATGGTTGCTTACAGAGTTGCGCTGGGCTTTTTTCTACCTCAGATATTCAACTTTACGCTTGTGATACCGATTGCATTCTTTGACGACTTTTACCCCGTATGACGGATACATCATCATCCCCATCACTGAAAGCAATATCTCTTGCCTTGTTTCAATGTATTCTGTGCACCCTACACATTGATCGGGGAACTCATTGAAGCACGCATGTTGTACTTCCAAAATTCTTCCCCGACTATTAACTAGGACAGTTTAACTATTTAAAACAAGCTCAAAGCAATCTAAACTAAAGGCTGTACGCGCTTCTTTGACCCTTCAGATCCAATACATAATCTATCATTGGTCTTACCGCTGGCAGCTCATGTAAAAATCTGCTGGTTACGCCCGCCGTTTTGAGATGTCTCACGATATTTCTCTTGCCAGTTGGCATCCGATATCTGAAAAGCGCACAGGTTGATTTTTAAAGGTTTAATGCTTCACGGTGAATATTCTACTTCGCCTGTAACTTCGTTTCTTTGCAAGAATTTATTTTTATTTTTTTTGTCTTCGTTTTCTTTGATTATTTGTTCGCAGCTATCGAATATTTTTCCTACCTTTGTTCTGTTTAGGTAGGTGATTAAGATAAACTGTAGTATGCCTCCAGAGGCGCTGGCGACAAACCATGCCCAAAACCCCAAAACGTGGAAGGTGAGCGCGAAGATGGCGGTTCCGATTAGGAAAACGACGAAGCCTATAATATTGAATTTAATGAAACGCAAAATCCACTTCAATGATTTTTCCTCAAAAGTCTCTTTAACAGGCTTAGACATATTTATCACACTCAAAAGCATGCTACATAATACTCTGAGCCATTAGCCATATTTAAGCAATCAACAAAGTTCGTTTTTTCTCCTAAAAAATTACAAACGAGCAGGAAAGCTGATTAAAAAAACATTTGCGAAATGGATAAAATCAAGCTTTTCAGAAAACGCAAGCAAGTATGCGGATTCGTCCAAGTATATGGATGTATCCTGATCTCGTAGGTGGTGGTCAAGAAATATTGCTTTATAACTCTGCTATAAAGAGATAACCCAAAAAATTGCTTGCCAAGGCTGGTTTGCTGGCTAGCACCAACACTGGTGATTAGGGCTTTCGTAAAATTTAGCTCTCGAGCGTGCTTCTTTCTAAAATTATATTATAGGAATAAGAGGCTTGATTCCATTTCTTTTCAAAGTAGTTTTGGGTCAATGCTATAAAACAGGGGTTGTTTGACCATATAGCGGAAGCTCCAGCGAGTGAGGCTGTTGCAGACAATGTAACACTTGCTTCTTTATTGTCGAATATTGATACTATCGCCGTGGGGGCCTCGTCAAAATATTTTACTTCGAAGTTGGAATCCTCCATGAGCTTTTGAATGGTCTTTAAGGCTTTTTTCTCAGGAACATATCGCTCTGTCGCTATCCTGATTTTTGCACCTTTTTCCAAAATTTTTCGATATATTTTTTCAAATTCAAGAATCGAGACCGAAAACCTCTTCTGTGAGGTTACGACGCAGACGCTGATTTGAGATTTCAGAAGAGCTTCTTTTAATCTTTGGATAATGGCTTCTTTTCTGGGAATTATAGTGAATTCCGTATCTGCTTCTTGAAGAACCTTTGCCTGAGTGTTTTTGAAGTCGCCAAGCATTTCTTCTGTTTTCTTTTTCAGTTTGTTTTGTTCTGCTGTTTTGCGTTTAAGCATTGTGGGCAGCACAAATGCCAATGGGATTGCTTGGAAGCTTGCGGGCTTTGTCATATGCTTTTCGACTGCGCCTTCTTGTTGCAGAGTTGGGATTATCCGGTAGATGTCAGGCCGAGCTATTTTTGAGATTTCTGCAATCTCTTTCGCAGTTGCGGGTCCTGCTTGGAGAAGAGTAAGGTATATTCTTGCTTGGTCAAATGTCAGTCCAAGCTCCATCAGAGTTTCTACTCTTTCCTTATTTTTCACATAAACTGCCTACAGTGGGTATTATTCTCTTAATTTTTAAAACTTGTGCAATTGTAAGTGCTACCTCTACTTACCGTAATTTATAGGGAACTGAACAGCTACAGTCGTTCTATAAAATTACAGGAGAAAAAGAAAAATGCAAAAAATAAAAAGTAAAACTATGGCTATTCTTATTGCTTTATTATTGACATTTTCAATGACAGCTTCAATGACACTTATACCGACTACTAAAGCGCAAGCAACGACGTTAAATGTCCCAGACTATCTGTATGTGAGTGCATCACCTAACCCTGTAGGCGTAGGCCAAACGGTATACGTTAGCCTCTTCTTCACTAAACCTATACCCATAATCAATAGTACCAGTTTCTTCTTGGCGGCAACCGAATATACAGATTTGACAATTAATGTTGTTAAGCCAGACGGAACTAACACGACTCTCGGACCATATACATCTGATTATACAGGCGGTGTACCCGCAGTAACATTCGTGCCTTCTGCAGTTGGAAATTACACCTTCCAAGGGATATTTCCGGGGCAGTCATTAGGGACAAGCGCTACTGGTGAGACCTATAATATGGACCCCGCTATGAGCCCAGCAGTTACACTAACCGTACAAACATCGCCGATATCGACCTATTCTAGTCCTCCGCTTCCAACAAGCTACTGGACAACTCCAATATACGCATCAAACTATGGATGGGCGCAAACGATTGGTGGGAACTGGTATGGCTTAGGAAGACCGGGATTCAGCAATACTGGCGGATATGATGGCACTGGAAACAACTATCAACCATATAGCACTGCACCAACTACGGCTCACATACTGTGGACTAAACCGATAACAACCGGAGGTCAACCTGGCGGGGAAACTCCCGGTAATCAAATAACCGCGTACGTAGCATCTTCCCCACTTTACCACTATCTTGAACCGATAATTCTCAGTGGAGTACTTTATTACAACTGGTACCCTGCTCAAACCGATATGGCAGGCATTGTTGCAGTGGATCTCTTCACAGGACAAACGTTATGGTTTAAGAATACTACTGACACGTTAATTTATGGTCAAGTGATAACAGTCCATACGGTTGAGGAATTTGGCTCTCAAGCACTACTGTGGGCATCGAATCCTAATGGTAATTATGACATATTGGATCCAGTGACTGGCAATACTATGGCAACCGTAACCGGTGTACCCAGCGGGACATTGGCTTTTCTCTTTGCAACATCAACGACTGCATTGATAGATTCCAACGAACCCAATTGTGCAGGATCAATACTAATCTACTATATCAACAGCACTTATGGTCCACCCCCGTATTTTCCCGTTGTTGCATCTTCGCTGACTATGTGGAACTCATCCCTATGTCTTGCCGGTCCATTTGCAGTAGGCGGAATGGCTGAAGTTTTCACAGGTGACTTTAAGCCAACAGGCACTTACTCATGGGCAACAGGCATTGAGTGGTCAGTACCGGTTCCTTTGGTAAATCCAGGCTTTGGTATCGCTGAAGAAAGTAATCAGGCAATAGTTTTGAGTTCACTTCCAGCCGTCCTTCCGACGTTTGCCAACCAGTTCGGCGGATCTTATGCTACAGATATGGCGTATAATCCTATTACTGGAACAGTGCTGTGGGGACCGATAAACCAGACGTTGACGAAATTTGATGACATAAGCATTGTAGCTATAGGCGACGGTGTGTACGTAAGGCAAGACAAGGATACAGATCAACTGTATGGTTATTCACTGACAACTGGCAAAGAACTCTGGGGACCAACTCAACTTGTAGGAAATGCTTTTAGTTATCTTTTTTCTGGTGCTGCTATCGCTTACGGTCAGGTTTACGTCTGGGACTTCGGTGGTTACGTGAATGCTGTTAATCTTACAACTGGAAAACTTGACTGGACCTATACCCGCGGATCCGCTGGTTATAATACACCATACGGTGTGTATCCTATTTGGGTCTTCGGTACGCAAAGCATTGCTGACGGAATGATATTCCTTTCTGAAGGTCGTTGTTATAATCCACCGCTATTTCCAGGCGGAGAGAAACTTGCAATAAACTGCACTACTGGCCACCTTGTCTGGGCAATAAATGGCGCATTCCAAAGAGACGTATCCCCTATTGCAGATAGCGAACTGCTTGGATGGAACGGTTATGACGGCCAGATATACGCTTTCGGCGTTGGACCAAGCAAGACTACTGTCACCGCACCTGATGTCGGCGTGACAACCGCAACACCAATAACGATAACAGGCACAGTCACTGACATCTCTGCAGGCTCACAGCAAACTGCAGTTGCAGCCGACTTCCCGAACGGGTTGCCATGCGTTTCTGACGCTAGCATGACTCCGTTTATGGAAGCTGTTTACGAGCAACAGCCAATGCCAACCAACATAACAGGAGTTCCAGTCACGATAGCCGTCACTGATAAAAACGGTAACTGTTACGACATAGGTACCACCACAACTGACCCAACCACCGGCTTTTTCAGTCTAAATTGGACACCTGACGTCCCAGGCAATTACACTGTCACCGCCACTTTCGCAGGTTCACAATCATACTATGGATCTTCTGCTCAAACCGCATTCTACGCCAGCTCGCCAGCGCCAACAGCAGCGCCGACCGCTACACCAGTAACAGGCTTAGCAACAATGTCAGCCCTAACCTATGGAATCGTCGCTGTAATAATCGTAATAATCATCGCAATCGTCATAATCGCCTTACTCTTACTAAGAAAAAAGCCATAAAACAAAGCAATAAAACAACCACAATCCATCTTTCCCCTTTTTTAGTTTTAAAAAGCAAATAGAGAAGAGATAAGGGCTGAGAAGGCTCTTTTTGAATCATGATGTTTGCAATCGTGATAGCGCATTTGCATTTGCGTTCTTCTCTCCTGAAAAGTTTCCAAAAAAGCTTAGGGTTCGGTACAGAGCTGGGGATGGGAATTGAACCCATATATAACAGCTCTGCAGGCTGTCGCCTGAGCCATTCGGCCACCCCAGCATCTTGAGTCTGTGTTGAGACCCACATAAAAATATTGTTGGCACTGTTTGTTTATTTGGTGCTTTCCGCTAACTTGCTTTTAGGAAACGAGTGGAAAAATTACTTTTTGAATGCTAATCCCGAAAAGAAAGCTACTGTCTTATCCTCTTTCTTAACCGTCACGTGGTACAAGCCCATTGTTTTTCCGTCAGAAGCCCTCACCGCTTCAGCCACAAGTGTGTCTCCTTCAACAGAGGGTTTTAGGAAGTTTATGCTCACTTGAACTGCGACGGCAACGTTATCTCCAAAATTGCATGCTAGTGCAAAAGCGTAATCCGCAAGCGAGAAGACTGCGCCTCCATGAGTGAAACCCAGTGCGTTCGTATGGTTCTTCTCCACTTTCATCGAAACCTTCGCGTAGCCGTCTTTAGCTTCGATTACTTGGATTCCTAGTGCTTCTGCGAAACAGTCTACTCCCTTCATGGATTCTTTGCTCCTTTATCCTGTATCTTATTAACTTGCCCATCGCAGTGCTTAATAAACTAACTCATTGCAACATTTTTTTTAGAATTGGCCGAGAGGTTAATTTGTGGAATCCACAGAAGATAAGTATAATTCTGATTGGCTTGCATTTTCTTGACTTGCAATGGGAAAGCAGTTTTAGCGTTTGCGATATTCCTTAATTGGCGTCATAGGAATAGTGAGAGTCTGCACAACCCCTTCTACAAGGCGAATCTTGTCTCCGACAAAATGCAAGGCGTTCTCGTTCGTGTCTGCCTGAAAAAGTAGGGCAAAATCCCATTCACCAAACACTTGAAAGGCTTCTTCAAGCGTTACTCCCTTCACTGGGCTTTCGCTAAATTCCATCAACGGCTCATACAGTTTAGCAGCCATATTTGGGCTTATCTTTATCATAGCTAAATATTTTTGAGGTTTTACCAAAATAACCCACCTACAAACACTTTGTTGGGTCTTCTTAAAAAATATGATGCTAAAAAGTTTTGGGACAAAAGGCATGGGTTTGTAGAATCAAGAAATTCAATAATGGTTTGCTTCTTGAAGGCCAATCCAGAAAAGAACGCCACTAACTCATTAAAACGCTTTCTCTACCTAACTGGAAAGCCTTTAGGTTCACGTTAATGTATTTCTCTTTTAATCTGCCAGCTATAGCCCGTTGAAAGGATTCCTTCTTAACTGGGTTTTCTGGAAGAGCAGATAAAGCCCCCAGAAGAATAGTGTTGACGACCAGTGGGTTTCCAAGCTTTTCGGCCAATCCTGGGCCGTCCACTTCATGAACCTTGCCTTTTGACTTCAAGATTTCAATTAATTCTTCGGTTTTTTTAGGCTTATCCGAACCCAAGCAACTTGGCTGAATGTATTTCAAGTTAACAACCACGTCACCATTCTTCTTCAGCATTGGCAAAGCCCTCACTGTTTCAAGAATCTCAAAACCAACAAGCACATCCGCTTTCCCAGTTTCGATCAGCGGAGATTCAACTTTATCGCCGATTCTTGCATAAGCAACAATAGAGCCTCCTCGCTGAGCCATCCCATGAACCTCCGCCTTAGCAACATCAAAGCCGTCTAACATGGCAGCCTCACAGTAAATGTCGCTTAAAACGACAATTCCCTGCCCCCCAACGCCGCTGAAAACCGTGTCTAACTTCATTTCTCTTTTCTCCTAATGGCGCCAGAGGGACAGACAACTTCACAGACGTTGCACCCATAGCATAGAGTCGCATCTATTTCCGCCCGATTGCTCGATAAGGTAATCGCTGGGCAACCGAAAGCTTTCACACACACGCCGCAAGCATTACATTTCTCCAAAACTTCCGGGGCTTTGCCTCTTTCAACCAAAAGCGGACATGCCCTCTGAGAAATTATAACGGATGGACCATTGTAATCCAAATTTTTCCTTATGGTCTGAGTTGTTGCTTCAATGTCATAGGGGTCAACGACTTCCACTTTATCTATTCCAAGTCCTTTAGCAACATCCTTGATTCTCAAAACCTTAGTGTCAGAACCCATCGCTGTTTTGCCTGAACCAGGAGTTGGCTGATGCCCAGTCATTGCAACTGTACTGTTATCCATTATAATTACGCAAACATTAGCTCTATTGTACGCAATATTCATCAGCCCAGGCATTCCAGCGTGGAAAAATGTTGAATCGCCGATAACTGAGAACACTTTGTCTTTAACACCAGCATGAAACATGCCTGCAGCCTGAGATATGCCAGCGCCCATACACAAGCATGTTTGAACAGAATTTTCAGGGGGCAGAACGCCCAAAGTGTAGCAGCCTATATCGCCTGTGACAATTTTGTCGTTAGAGTTGCCAGCTAAGCTTAACGCGCTCTCTGGACAAAAAGGAATGCATTTCGGCTGACCACCGCATTCATCACATATTATGGCCTTATGAGTGGTCGGATGAATCGTCACGGCTCCAAACTCGCAGGCTTGTATGCACCAAGGGCAACCTTTACATTTGTTTTTATCAACAAGAATAGCTCCAGTTTCCTCTGATCTGATAAGGGCTTTTTCAGGACAAGCATCAATGCAAACCGCATTAACGCATGCCTTGCAAGCTACTGCAGTGTTGAGTATTTGATTAATTCTAACCGAATGAATGCGCGACTTGATTGGATTGAAAGCCTTCTCTTTCTCAAAAGTGCAGGCGTATTCGCAAACACCACAGCCAACGCATTTGTCTTTGTCACAATCAAGATGTTGATTAACCATGTTTAACGCGTAATAAAATGCTCTGTGAGGGCAGCCCGGGCAAAGTGCTGGCGGTCTAGGCGGCAAATCCAAAAGCTCTGGTGGTTCAGCTTTATTAGTTAAATTTAAACTTGCGAAGGCTTGGCGTACCTTGTCAGGCGTTAACTCTCCAATTTCTTCTAAGCCTAACTCATTCTTTCCAAGTGCGTGTAGACCTAACCGTTGAATATTTTCCTCAAGGTAAGGTCTTAACTCCTCAATCACTATGATTTTCTTTACTTTAAGCGCGAACCTTCTAACAATTTCTTGAGGAAACGGATAAGCAAAACCTAATTTTAGCCAAGAAAACTTTTTGGTATCAAGTACCGAACGAGCGTAATAGTAAGCCACGCCACTTCCTATAATTCCAATGTCGCTCGCATTATCTTCAATCTGATTGAATCTTGAATGATTTACGAGAATTTTTGCTTCTGCCATCTTTACCTCTAAGACTCTGTGTTGTCGAATTGCATTTGACGGCACCATAACCCATTTCGAACTTTGCTTATCAAAATCTGCCTTTCGATTTAGATTATGCAGCCGCCCAAGTTTCACTCGAGCCTTCCCATGTGCTACCCTTGTCGTTAAACGTAAGATGACTGGCAAATGCAGTTTTTCACTTAATTCGAACGCCTCCCTGGACATATCCAGAGCTTCCTGCGGATTGCCTGCGTCCAGCAACGGAAGCTTCGAATGGACCGCAAAGTATCTCGTGTCTTGTTCGTTTTGGCTGCTGTGTAATGATGGATCATCGCAGACAGCAATTACCAGCCCACCTTCAATTCCAGTATATGCCAGAGTCATTGCTGCATCCGCAGCTACGTTCAAACCAACATGCTTCATTGAAACGATGGCTCTAACGCCCGTCATCGATGCGCCCGCAGCGACTTCGGTGGCTACAATCTCGTTCGTACTCCATTCTGCGTAAATGCCCAAGTCTTTTGAGACCTCAGCAAGGGTTTCCAAAATTTCAGTCGCTGGTGTCCCAGGGTACGACGTTGCAACTTTAACGGTGGCTTCTACTGCTCCTCGTGCAACTGCTTCGTCGCCGTTAAGCAACGCAAAACTGCCCGGCTTATCTACTGCAATTTTGAAAGTCATATTTTAGTCCTTTACATTTTGCCAGTGCGTAAGTCCAGAACTCTTTTTGCTTTTCCCTCTGTTCTCGGAAGTTCGCCTGGCTTAACAATTTCAACGTCAGCGGTTATCCCCGTTACAATGTGAATTCTCTTTTGAATGTCATTCTTTAACGCATTTTTATCTAACTGTAGATCTTTAGATGCCTTCTCTGACAATTCGACTTTAACGACAAATGTATCTAAGGCGCCAGGTCTATCAACAACTATTAGGTACTGAGTTGCTAGCTCTGAGAAGCACATTACTGCAAACTCTATTTGTGACGGGAACACGTTAACTCCCCGAATAATCAGCATATCATCTGACCTTCCGTGGACACGCATCATTCTAGTGTGGGTTCGCCCGCATTCACATTTTTCTGGTTCAATTTTAGAGATGTCTCGTGTTCTGTATCTGAGCATTGGCAGGCCAGTTTTAGTAAGAGCAGTGAAGACTAGTTCGCCTTCTTCTCCAGCTGGCAAAACCTCGCCTGTGTCAGGGTCAATCGTCTCCACAATAAAGTGGTCTTCCCAGATGTGCAGTCCATTATGTTCGGAGCATTCGACGGCGACTCCTGGACCACAAAGTTCCGTTAACCCATAAACGTCAAAGGCTTCAATTCCCAGGTCTTTCTCGATTCTTTCCCTAATCTTATCCGACCATGGTTCAGCACCAAACATTCCAGTTTTAAGTTTGAGGTCTTTTCTTGGATCAATGCCTTCATGAACCATTGTTTCCGCTAGATAAACTGCGAAACTTGGGGTGCAGGCTAAAATTGTAACGCCCAAGTCCTTCATGAACTTTATTTGCCGCTGGGTCATTCCTCCGCTTGCAGGAACAATTTTGGCTCCAATTTTTTGAGCACCATAGTGAAAACCAAATCCGCCAGTGAATAAACCATAGCCATAAGCGATGTGTATAACATCTTGGCGTCTTCCGCCTGCCGTGTAGATGGATCTTGCCATTAATTCTTGCCAAACATCCACGTCATTCTTTGTATAAGCGCCGATTATCGGGTTTCCAGTTGTACCACTTGAAGCATGAATCTCCACTATTTCGTCAGATTCGGTGGCAACCATGCCGAACGGGTAATTGTCGCGTAAATCGTTCTTTACCGTGAAAGGAATTTTCTGAAGGTCATCTAGTGAGCGTATGTTTTCAGGTTTCAACCCTAAACGATCAAATTCTTTCTTATAAAAAACGCTGTTCTCGTAGCAACGTTTTACCTGTTCCCTTAATTTTTTAAGCTGATACGCCTTTAGTTGTTCCGCAGGCATGGTTTCGATTTTTTCGTTCCAGTATTCGCCCTCTACCATTTTTTGTTTCCCCGCTCTTTTCAAAGGTCTAGATAACATTTCCTTTATAGGCTGTTATAAAAGTTCCCTACTTTTTCTTTATAGAACAATTTTTCCTTCCTCTAGATGGTAGCTTCTTTCAGCCTTATTTCAATGGATGATGAACGTTCCGCTCAACCAGCAAGAGCATTTGCTGTTCGCCGCCGCTTGAGTGTTTGCGCTAACGCTTTTTCCTTCTTTTCTACCGCGGGACAACTCTGGTAAATCTTCTCCTTAATTTCCATGTCTTTTATACTGTTCTTCCTTAACAGGCCTGTATATTTCGGTGGAAATTGACAAGTTTTAAAACGACTTTTAGTCATATACTGAGTAGCTGTTAAGTGAGTAGCCGTTTTCTTAAATGGTGGTTAAAACTGGGCATCGAAAAACTTAACAAAATATTCAATCCTAAACGGATAGCAGTAATCGGTGCCAGTGAAAGAGAAGGTTCCATAGGCGCCAAAATTTTAAGGAATCTAATAGGAGTAGGCTATAATGGTGTAGTCTACCCAGTAAACGCGTTTAGAGAGACGGTGCAGGGAATAACTGCTTATCCAAGCATCAGTAAAATCCCTCGGACAGTTGATCTAGCCATAATTGCCACACCAGCACATACTATACCACAGATCGTTGAAGAATGCGGTAAGGCTGGGACCTCTGGAATTATAATATGCTCTGCAGGGTTCAGAGAAGTCGGAGAAGAAGGTGTTCTTATTGAAAAGCGCATCCTTCGCTGCCAAAGAAAATATGGTATGCGGATTATAGGTCCCAACAGTTTCGGGGTAATTAGACCGAAAATTAACCTTTACGCTACATTTGCAAATGACAGAGCAAGTTCTGGAAAAATCGCCTTTATCTCCCAAAGCGCTGCTTTGTGTGCTTCAGCACTAGATTGGGCATCGGAAGCTCAAGTTGGATTCAGTGCTGTGGTGTCCACGGGGTCAATGCTTGATGTGGATTTTGGCGATTTAATAGATTACTTTGGCGCCGATGCACAAACTAAAAGCATCGTTTTATATGTTGAGTCGATAAAAAACGCAAGGAAATTCATGAGCGCGGCACGAGGCTTTGCCAGAACCAAGCCTATAGTAGTTGTCAAAGCTGGGCGCTTTCAGGAGAGTATTATTCCAACTCTTTCTCACAGCGGTTCTTTAGGTGGAGAGGATGCTGTTTATGACTCAGCGTTTAAGCGTGCAGGAGTAGTCAGAGTAGAAACCATGATTGATTTATTTAACTGTGCAGAAGCATTGGCGATGCAGCAAAATCCTACGGGACCTAACTTGGCAATCATTACTAACGCTGGTGGTCCAGGTATAATGGCTACAGACCAACTTATCGCTAAGGGAGGAAAACTATCGCAGCTAAGTCAGGAAACAGTGCAAGCTTTAAAGAACGTTCTGCCTCCCTACTGTACTACTGCAAACCCTATCGATATTTTCGAGGAAGCTACGCCGGCAAGGTTTAGAGATGTTATAGCACTTTGCCTGAAAGATCAAAACAGCAATGGTTTTCTACTAATCTATGCACCTCAAACAGCGGCCGCCCCTTTAGCTATAGCAAAAATAGTGACAGAATTAGCAAAGCAAACAAAAAAACCCATACTAACCTGTTTAATGGGTGAAAATTTCGAATGCCGAAAAGCGCGGAGATTTCTACAAAGACAGGGCATTCCAACTTTTCCAACGCCCGAACAAGCTGTTTCAACTTTTATGTACATGTACCGGTATACTCAAGGCTTGGAGCTTCTTTACCAAACACCTGAACAGCTTTCTGTAGAGCCAACAAATTCAGCGGCTCTCAAATCTATTTTAAAGCAAGCCTACTGCCGAGGGCAGCAGGTTCTTGGTTTACTTGAGTCTCTTCAGTTTCTAGAGGCTTATAAAATCCCGACTGTCAAGACCCTATTTGCAAATACGCATGGTGAAGCTGAAGCTTTAGCTTCCAAAGTCGGGTATCCAGTGGTTATGAAAGCTTTGTCTCCTCAGGTTACACATAAATCCAAAGTCGAAGGCGTCATCTTAAACGTATGCTCCACGTCTGAAGTTCAAGCGCACTTTAGTGAACTAACTAAAAAGATACAAAAGCTTGGTGAAAACACCGAGTTTCAAGGTGTAGCAATCCAGCCTATGGTCCGCACGAAAGGCTACGAGTTGCTTATCGGCTCTAAAAAAGACCCTCAGTTCGGTTCAGTGATCATTTTTGGCAAGGGTGGAACGGATGCCAACTTATTCAGGGATGTAAGCATAGGTTTCCCGCCTTTAAATCAGGTGCTTGCAAGACGGCTGATAGAGGACACGGCTATCTACAAGCAAGCAGCTTTATTGGGGCTTCCCCTAAATGTCAAGCTTATCGAGGAAATCTTGGTAAAGTTTTCTCAACTTGTAATTGATTTTCCTGAGATCAAAGAGATTGACATAAACCCTTTGATTGTGGACAAAAATAGCGCTGTTGCAGTTGATGCACGCGTTATCCTAGACATTAAACGTATAACGCAGCAAATCGGTTTTCACGAACACCTTGTTATCGCTCCTTACCCAAGCAAGTATGTCTCCGATTGGAAAACGAAAAATGAAACCCTTGTGCGGCTTCGGCCGATAAAACCTGAAGATGAAGGCAGATTCAACGAGCTTTTCAAATCACTTTCTGCTGAAACAATGCGTTTCCGATTCTTTGAAATTATAAAGGAGTTTTCTCATGAAATGTTGACTAGATACTGTAATTTGGATTATGATAGAGAAATCGCGATAGTAGCAGAGCTTCCGGATAGCAGGCGAATAATTGGTGTTGTAAGATTAATCATAGACCCTGATGAAAAAAGCGGCGAGTACGCCGTTTTAGTCGGTGATCAATGGCAAGGATTTGGGCTAGGCCACAAGCTCATGGGGTCCATCATTGAAATGGCGAAGGATAAGCATCTGGAGAAAATATACGGTTACGTCATGGCTAATAATTACAAGATGCTGAACCTGTGCAATGGACTAAGATTCAAGGCTGAAAAGATCGACGAAGATACCTTAAAAATGTCCCTCGATGTAACCTAAATTTATTATGCAGGCGTCCAGTATCAGCTTTTCCCAAATGGTTATTGCGAAGCGATTTCTCTGCCTCTGGAATGATTGTAATCTTTAAGCGTTAGTTTTGCTTTTAAGATACTTACATTCGTCAAAGCAAAATGAAGACACAACAAACTTAATTTATGCCGTAGAACGACCCTTAACTTAGAGGTTAAATTAAAAAATGGTTACATTAAACCTTGACAAGATTTTCAACCCTCAAAATGTAGCCATCATTGGAGCCAGCGACGTTGAAGGCTCAGTTGGATATGCACTAGTAAAAAATTTTACTCAACTGGGCTATATTGGCAAAGTTTACTTCGTGAATATTCGAAAGCCCCAGATTTTAGGAGTTAAAACATACAAAACAGTTAATCAGATTCCTGAACCTGTTGATTTAGCAATAATCGCTACGCCTGCCAAGACAGTTCCAGACGTTATGGAAGAATGCGGAATGGCAAAAGTGAAAGGCGTAATTATTGTTTCTGGAGGCTTCAAGGAGACAGGTCTTGCAGGAAAGACTTTGGAAGAGAAAATTCTTGAAATCGCCAAGAAATATGCTATTCGAGTAGTTGGTCCAAACTGCATCGGCATAATCAATCCTAAAATAAATCTAAATGCCACTTTCTTAGACAATATGCCTAAACCAGGCAACATTGCCTTTCTATCCCAAAGTGGTGCGTTAGGCTCAGCAATACTTGATTGGGCAGTTCGCGAAAACATTGGCTTCAGCAGCTTTGTTTCAGTTGGGTCAATGATTGATGTTGACTTTGGCGATTTGATTGACTATTTTGGGTCTGATCCAAAAACTAAGAGTATACTCATGTACATAGAAGGAATAACCGAAGCACGCAAGTTCATGAGTGCCGCAAGGCACTTTGCAAGAACCAAACCCATAATCGTCGTAAAATCAGGCAAATTTACTGAGAGCGCAAAAGCCGTTGCTTCTCATACTGGTTCATTTTCAGGAGAAGATGACGTTTATGACGCGGCATTCAAACGAGCAGGCATAGTTCGGGTTGAAGAGGTGGCTGATTTGTTCAACGCCGCTGAGGTTTTAGGAACCCAGCCATTACCCAAAGGGCCAAGACTTGCTGTGATAACTAACGCTGGTGGTCCTGGGGTAATGGCTACTGACGCTTTGATTGCTAGGGGCGGCAAATTGGCTGAGTTGAGCGAGAAAACAATGGACATGCTTAACGGTGTTTTTCCTCCTTTCTGGAGCAAAGGCAATCCGATTGATGTTCTTGGAGATGCAAGAGTTGACCGTTATAAAACTGCGGTTGAAGCTTGCCTAAACGATGATACCATTGATGGAGTACTAGTTATTTTCACCAAGCAAGCGGGTTCAGAACCGGTAGAGATTGCGAGGGGCATTGTTGAACTTGTTCGCGGCAAAGCCTACCAAAATAAAACAATCCTTACCTCTTTCATGGGCTTTGACACTGTGGAAGAAGCAAACAATATTTTTAACGCCAACAACATTCCAACCTACTCTACGCCTGAGGAAGCAATCAAAACGTACATGTACATGTACAATTACCAGCGCAATCTTGAGCTTCTTTATGAAACTCCTGAAGAGTTACCAGTCGATGCTTCACCACCCAAACGCCCGATCATGGCTATACTGAGAAATGCCTCGCTTGAAAACCGTGAAGAATTAACGGAAAGTGAAGCACAAAAAGTACTCAAATACTACAATTTTCCAGTTTTAAAAACTCTCATTGCCCACAATGTTGACGAAGCGGTCACGTTGGCACAAGAAATTGGCTTCCCCGTAGCTCTAAAAATTCTTTCACCTCAAATCGTCCACAAAAGTGAGGCAGGCGGAGTTATCTTAAACGTAAATTCGCCAAGCGCAGTGCGTGAAGCCTTCGAATTATTAATTCAAAGAGCAAAAAGCTACAATTCGGATGCCCAAATAAACGGTGTTATAGTTCAACCTATGATTGAGAAAAATGGTTATGAATTAATAATCGGTGGAAAAACCGATCCTGTCTTTGGACCAGTGATACTGTTCGGAATGGGCGGTGTAGGCGTGGAGCTCTTCAAGGACTATTCCATCGGGCTTCCACCGTTAAATACCACGCTTTTGCGTCGTATGATGGAGGAAACAAAGGTTTACCAGCTTCTGAAAGGATATCGTAACACGCCGCCCGTTGATCTTAAACGGCTTGAGGAAACTGTGCTGCTCTTTTCTCAGTTGCTCATTGATTTTCCACAGATTAAAGAAATCAGCATCAATCCGCTATTGGTGAATGAGAAAGACGCCTGCATCCTTGATGCCACAATAGTAATCGACAAAAACAAAGTTTGCAAGAAATTTGAACCTCATGCGCATATGGTGATTAGTCCTTACCCCAAAAAATACGAGATGCTTTGGTCTCTTAAAAACGGTCAAGAAGTGCTGCTGCGACCTATAAAACCCGAAGACGAGCCCATGTGGCTTGAGATGTTCCAAAGCTTCTCTGAGGAAGCAATCCGCTACCGGTTTTTCCAGATACTTAAAGATACCCCACACGAAGTTCGAGTACGCTACTGCAACATTGACTACGACCGAGAAATAGCCATTATCGCAGAATTAACCGAAAATGGACGAAGAAAAATACTGGGAGTAACCCGCCTCAGCATAGAATCAGATGGAAAAAGCGGTGAAATGGCTTTTATCGTAACTGACTACTGGCAGGGGTTAGGCTTAGGCACCAAAATGGTTGATTACGTTCTTGACATAGCTAAGGAAAAAGGCGTTGAAAACGTCTATGCGATAATGTTAAGCGACAATTATCGGGCTTTAAGCCTTACAAAGAAAATGGGTTTCAACTTTGAATACTTAAGCGACGGCACAGTAAAAGGCGTTTTAGACCTCAAAAATATGGATGTGGATGGTCGATGTCTCCGACCGAAGATTTCTCCAAAAGTTGCAACGACAGAAAAAATTCAGGCAGCAGAAGCTTCGGAAAAAAACAAAAGTGAAGCCCAAAAACGGCCAAGATAGCTTGGGCCTAGCTTTTTACAAATGGTAAAGTTTTCTTTTGATACTGTGCGTGTTTTTTATGTTTATTCCATTTGCTTAATGTAAGTGATTTTCTTGCTAAAAATGCACAAATGAACTAATAAATTAGTCTTAAAATAGAAAAGGAATGAGCAAACGCCTACTTTTTCCAATCCCCAGCAATTCATAGGTTCATTGTTGAAAAGCTGGTTTTAATTGGTTATTTGTTAAGATTTGATTGGATTGACCCTCTACACTTTTATACTAGGAATGTCAGAAGTGCTCCGATTAACAATGATTCCCCATGACTTAAAAGGAGGATCAAATAGTTGTCCGAGATAGATAATAGAAGGTTATTGCTAGAAAAAGTTTTGAAAGAACATAATTTTCAAGAAAGTGCTCTTCTGGAAATTCTGCATCGAGCCCAAGAAATTTACGGTTATTTAGATAAGGATTTGCTTATGGATATTTCTGGGTCGCTTAACATCCCTCCGAGCCTTGTTTACGGTGTAACCACTTTCTACAGTTTCTTCAAACTTAAAAAACCGGGGCAACACATAGTGACAAGTTGCTTAGGAACTGCCTGCTACGTGAGAGAAGTTGAAAAAATCATCGAGGCAGTTGAAAAAGAATTTAATCTTAAACGTGGAGAATCCACTGCCGATGAAAAACTTTCTCTGCTTATCACACGTTGCATCGGTGCATGCGCTATGGCACCAAACATCGTGATTGATGACGAAGTGATCGGTAAAGCCACAAAAGAAATAGTAATAGAAAAAATAAAGAACGTACTTGGAGGAGTCAAAGCTGAAACTAGCTGATCTTCAAAAAATAACAGAGCAAGAACTTGATTTCCAAAGAGCTTACAAATACCGCATTAACGTTTGCTGTTCAAGCGGCTGTGTTCCTTTCGGGGCACTCAAGGTTCTAAAAGCATTCGAAGATGCCGTAAAAGAGTTAGGTGTAGATAAGGAATGCAAAGTTGCACGTACAGGTTGTATCGGCACATGCTCTGTCGGTCCAGCGGTACTGATTGAGCCCGGAGACTACCTATACCAAAACGTCACTCCGGAGACAGTAAAAGAAATAGTTCGTGACCACATAGTTCTTGGTTTACCAGTTAAAGACATGCTGTACAAAAATGAAGCTTACTTCAAAAAGCAACATCGACTTGTTTTACGAAACGCCGGAAAAATTGACCCTTTAAGAATTCAAGATTACATTTCTGCAGGCGGCTACTCTGCCCTAGCTAAGTGTCTCGCAACCATGACTCCGCAAGGCGTAATATACGAAGTTACCACTAGCGGTCTTAGAGGTCGAGGCGGCGCAGGTTTCCCTACTGGACAAAAATGGATGCTAGTATCAAGGGCACACAACTCTCCAAAATACATAGTCGCCAACTTAGATGAAGGAGACCCCGGTGTCTTCGCAAACAGGACCTTGGCTGAAGCTGATCCGCATGCTATTCTTGAAGGCATGCTCATTGCTGCTTATGCGATTGGTGCAGAAAAAGGCTACATTTACATCAGATCTGAATATCCGTTAGCTATTCAAACGTTAGTGAAAGCAATAGCTCAAGCAAAATCAATGTCATTACTCGGTGACAATATTCTGGAGACTCAATTCAAGTTTGACCTTGAACTACGATTCGGTGCAGGCGCATTCGTAGCTGGAGAAGAAACAGCTATCCTTGCCTCAGTTGAAGGACGCAGAGCGATGCCTCGTCCACGTCCACCATACCCAGCAAACTCTGGTTTATGGCAGAAACCAACGCTTATACAGAACGTTGAAACCTTCGCAAACACACCGTTAATCATACAGAACGGCGGCTTATGGTTCTCAAAGATAGGCACGCCAAGATGCAGTGGAACCAAATGCTTCTCATTAACGGGCAAAGTTAACAATCCAGGCTTAATTGAAGTGCCAATGGGAATCACACTAAGAGAAGTAGTATTCGACATCGGTGGGGGCGTTCCTGATGGAAAAAAATTCAAAGCTGTCCTTGTAGGCGGTCCTTCAGGCGGTTGTCTGCCTGAAACATTGCTTGAACTTCCAATCGACTATGAATCATTGACAAAAGTTGGAGCAATCATGGGGTCTGGCGGTATCGTGGTACTTGACGATGAATCATGTATGGTTGACACTGCAAGGTTCTTCACTGAATTCTGTGTAGATGAATCATGCGGCAAATGTACACCTTGCAGAGCAGGCTTAGCCCGAACTAAAGAAATCTATGACCAAATTACAACTGGGAACGGCAAAATGGAAGACATTGCCACACTTGAAAAATCTGGTGTTTTCATACGAGAAGCAAGTCTTTGTGGTCTTGGGCAAACGGCGCCAAACCCAGTTCTAACCACTCTTCGGTACTTCAAGGATGAATACATTAAACATATTGTCGATAAGAAGTGTGAAGCGGGTAAATGCTTCAAGAAGAAGGAGGAGGAAGAATAAACATGAGCGTTTCCATTGTTAAACTCAAAATTGACGGCGTTGAAGTTTCAGTTCCTGAAAACACCACTATTCTGAAAGCTGCTAAAGATAACGGTATCATAATTCCCACGTTATGCAACCTAGAAGGTTTAACCGCCTATGGCGGTTGCCGCATGTGCCTCGTTGAAATTAGTGGCTCACCAAAGCTCTTCCCAGCTTGCACGACACCAGTGGGTCCAAATATGGAAATTACAACTAATTCAGACAAACTCAAAGATTACCGCAAGATGGTTGTGCAAATGCTCCTATCCGAGAGAACCCACATCTGTTCAGTCTGCGTAGCCAACGACCATTGCGAACTGCAATCTCTGGCGAAAGAGCTTGGTGTTGACCATGTAATCTTTGAGCGAAATTGGACTCGTGACCCAGTTGATTCAACGCATGACTTCCTGGTTATAGATCGAAACCGATGCATTTTGTGCACTAGGTGCATACGCGTCTGTGACAAAATCGAAGGCGTCCACACACTTGACCTCAAACTTAGAGGAAAAGATACTCAGGTAATCATGGATCTTGATGAGCAATGGGTTAATTCTTGCTCTTGCACTTCATGTCGCAAATGCGCTAAAGTTTGCCCTGTAGGAGCCATCTACATTGAAGCAGAACCGATTGACCATACCAAGCGTAAAGATATTGCCGAGTTTATCTTGGAGAGGAGGCAACGCAAATGACCACATCAGGAAAAGTTAGAGTGGCCACCGTTTGGCTCAGCGGCTGCTCAGGCTGCCACATGTCATTCCTAGACCAAGACGAGCGACTTATCGATTTAGCCCAGAAAATACAATTAGTCTACAGTCCAATCGCTGACGTAAAGGTATTTCCAGAAAACGTTGACGTCACACTAATCGAAGGCGCAATAGCAAACGAAGAGCAACTGCACATGCTCCAGACGGTAAGAGCTCGAACAAAAGTTTTGATTTCACTTGGTGATTGCGCCGTAACAGGAAACGTCACCGCATTGAGAAATTCATGGCGCCACAGTGATCAAGAAGTACTGGAACGAGCATACAAGCAAAAGTCTGATTTGAACGCCGCAATTCCAACGGATGTGCCTAAACTTTTGATCAAGGCTCTTCCACTTCACGAAGCTGTCAAAGTTGACTTTTTCATTCCGGGGTGTCCGCCGTCTGCAGACCTGATTAACTACGTGTTAACTGAGTTATTGGCTGGTCGAACACCTAACATGGAAGGTAGATCAAAATATGGTTAAAAAAGAAATAGATGGTAAAGAAATCGTGATTAGCCCTATTACAAGAATAGAAGGGCACGCTCAAGTAAGCATCTTCCTAAAAGACGACGATTCAGTAAAAGAAGCTCGGTTCAAAGTAGTTGACTTTAGAGGCTTTGAAAAATTCACTGAAGGACGACCATTCTACGAGATGCCCAGCATAACGTCTAGATCCTGCGGAATCTGCCCGGTAAGCCACCTGCTAGCATCAGCTAAAGCATGCGACGCTATCGTCGGAGTTAGCCCACCACAAACCGCCATAAAGCTACGCCGTTTAATGCACATGGGCCAAATGATTCAGTCGCATGCATTGAACTTCTATTATCTCTGCGCTCCAGACTTACTGCTAGGCATGGACTCTGACCCTGCAACAAGAAACATTTTCGGTCTAATAGAAAAACAGCCTGCACTCGCAGTGCAAGGTGTTAAGCTTCGAAAATTCGGTCAAGAATTAATCGAGAAAATCGCTGGCAAAAGAGTACACTCAAGCGAATGGATTCTTCCAGGAGGAGCCAAATGGCCACTGACCAAGGAAAAAGCAGATTACCTAAAAGCTAACCTGCCTGAAGCATTAGACATCGCGCTAAAAACATTGGCTTTGTACAAGAAATGGTTAGAAAACTTTGATGAAGAAGTAGAAAACTTCGGAAATTTCCCAACTTACTACATGGGTTTGGTGACTCCTACAGGCGGGCTTGAACATTACGACGGCACAATCCGAATAATGGACAAGAATGGCAAGGTGGTGGCGGAATGCGTTGACCCTGCAAAGTACAATGAATTTATCGGTGAAGCAGTTGAACCATGGTCTTTCATGAAGTTTCCATACTTCAAAGCAATCGGTTACCCAGATGGTGCCTACAGAGTCGGACCATTAGCAAGACTTAACGTCGCTTCGCACTGCGATACGCCGCTTGCAAACGAAGAACTGAAAGACTTCAAGAAACTTGGCAAACATGGCGTCGTGCAAAGCACCTTCCACTATCACTACGCACGCTTGGTGGAGTTGCTGTTCTGCGTTGAAACAGCCAAGAATCTGCTTGATGATCCAGAAATCCTCTCTGAACACGTTACGTCCAAAGCCATGGTAAATAATTATGAAGGCGTTGGTGTGGCTGAAGCACCAAGAGGCACACTGATTCACCACTATAAGGTTGACCCACAGGGACTCATTACATGGAACAACATGATCATCGCCACGGAACACAACAACCTCGCCTACAACATGGCAATAACACAAGTTGCCAAAAAATACGTCAAAGCAAAACAGCTCCAAGAAGGCATGTTAAACAGGGTTGAAGCAGTAATACGAGCATTTGACCCCTGTCTGAGCTGCGCAACCCATGCTGTCGGCGAAATGCCCTTAGACGTGAAACTGATCGCCGCTGACGGAAGAATAATCGACCGTAAAGTAAGATAAGCAACATCTTGTTTGCTGTTTTTTAACTTTTATTTTTTTTCTTTTGTTCTTGTTTGCTTTTTGTATTCTGTGGAGAACTTGAAGGCTCTTACCCAGATCAAGCATTTGGATAAGTTAAGGGGGCTTTAGTATACTCCGAACGCTGGCGAACATAAGCTGAATTGGAAGACAGATCAAAGCCTCAATTGGTAACCTAAAACATTTTTTTTAAAAAAGGAAAAGACACGTAAATTACGGAAGAATCCCCTAGGCCTTGACTGAACCTTTATTTATTTGACTTGGGAATTGTGAGTAAAATAAGCATTGTGGCGCTATCGAAACCAGTCAAAGTGAAATTTAAATGACTGAGACAGTAGTGAATATAACATCAGGCAAGGAGCCTATAAGAGCTTCCGAGTTAGACCCGAAATTCAAGTATGAACTACTTAAAATGCCCGGAAGCGAAAAAATTCTCAAGTGTTTCCAATGTGGAACATGCACTTCAGACTGTCCAATTGCAAGATTCAGCGATACTTATCGTCCACGAACCCTAATCCACATGGCTCAACTTGGCCTTCGTGACCGTGTGCTCAAAAGCGACACATTATGGTTATGCGCAGCCTGCTTCACATGCACAGACCGCTGTCCACAAGACGTTGAAGTGGCAAGCGTAATCCGCGTATTGCGCAATTTAGCCGCGGAAAGTGGCTGCATACCTCAGGCTTTCAAAGAGCAAGCCGCAAGCCTGCTTGAATCAGGTTACGCTTACAAGATTCCTGAGTTAAGAATCAAAAAACGTGAATCTCAAGGGTTACCACCCCTACCGAAAGGCAACGCCGAAAACGTGCGAAAAACGCTTAAAGGCGTGAAATTCGTTGAAAGAATCCAAAAACTAGCAGGGGGACAACCGAATACCCAATAAATACCTCATATTTCTCGGATGTGCTATTCCTTATCGTGTTTCAGCCTATGAGATTTCCGCACGCAAAATCCTCGCTAAACTCGGAGTTGAATTGGTTGAAATGCCAGAATTCAACTGCTGCGGTTTACCGTTAGATCCAGTAAGCCATGAAACCATGCTTATTTTAGCGGCAAAGAACTTGGCGTTGGCAGAACAACAGGGCTTGAATATTCTTACGCTTTGTCCAGGCTGTGCTGGTACACTCAAGAAAGTAAACAAAATCCTAAAAGAAGACAAAGCGCTAAAAGAGGAAATTAACTGTCATCTCAAAGAAGCAGGACTTGAATTCAAAGGAACCATCGAGGCAAAACACCTCCTGCAAGTGCTAAAGGAAGATGTTGGCGTAGAAAAAATTAAAGCGTCAATCGTAAAGCCGCTTACTACGCTTAAAGTCGCTGAACACAACGGTTGCCACATTCTAAGACCCAAAGAATACATCGGCTTTGACGACCCAGAAGACCCGCAAACACTCAGAACACTCATAGAAGCAACAGGCGCCACATGCCTAGACTACATCGATGAAACCGAGTGCTGTGGAGCACCAAGCGTCGGGGTCAGCGACAAAATTGCACTGCAACTCGCCAGAGACAAGCTAAAACATGTAAAAATGGTTGATGCTCAAGCGTTAATCACGGTTTGTCCATTTTGCCACATAATGTATGATACAAACGAGTTGCGAATAGAGAAAATGTTTAATGAAACCTATGGCATTCCAATTCTCCACTACCCACAACTACTCGGGTTAGCAATGGGCCTGACACCAGAAGAATTAGCCTTCAACGAACTCCGAGTAAACGCATCACAAATACTAAAACAAGTAAATGAGGGATTAAACAAACAATGAGTAAAAACAAGTTAAAAATAGCCTTTTACTGGGCTGCAAGTTGCGGTGGCTGCGAAATAGCGGTCTTAGACTTAAACGAGAAAATCCTTGACGTAATACAACTAGCCGACATAGTATTCTGGCCAGTAGCCATGGACGTCAAGTACAAAGACGTCGAAGCGATGCCTGACAAATCTATTGACATAACATTCTTTAACGGTTCAATACGCAATTCCGAACAGGAATACATGGCTAAACTGCTGAGGCAAAAATCTAAAACCCTTGTTGCTTTCGGCTCATGCGCCCACGAGGGATGCGTACCTGGACTAGCAAACTTGAACGATAAACAAGAAATTTTCGATCAAGTCTACATAAAAGATAAATCAAACGTCAATCCACAAGCAATTACACCTGAAACTCAAACCCAAGTCAAAGAAGGTACTCTCAAAATTCCCGAATTCTACGACACAGTAAAAACTTTAGGACAAACAGTTGACGTGGACTATTTCCTGCCAGGGTGCCCGCCACCAGTCAAACTAATCGCCGCGGCAGTAGATGCAATAGCAAACAACCAGTTACCGCCAAAAGGCTCAATACTCGCACCACTCAAAGCAGTATGCGACGAATGCCCAAGAAAACGCGAAAACAAAAAAATCGGCAAAATCTACCGAGTCTACGAGAAAACTCCCGAACCCGAAAAATGCCTCCTTGAACAAGGTATCCTCTGCATGGGACTCGCAACTAGAAGCGGTTGCGGCGCTCAATGCTTAAAAGTTGATATGCCCTGCACAGGCTGCGGCGGTCCAGGTCCGAACGTGCCAGAGCAAGGTGCAGCAATGATTACTGCTTTGGCTTCCATCTTGGGATATGACGGTGAATCAGGCAAAGTTAAATACTCTGAAAAAGAGATTGAGACATTGATGAGCCAAGTGAAAGATCCCGTTGGTACATTCTACATGTACTCACTTCCAGCTTCAATTCTTAAAAGAAAGGTGATTAAAAAATGAAAGAAATAGTAATAGACCCAATCACGCGTCTTGAAGGACATGGAAACGTATCCATATTCCTCAACGACGAAGGCGAAGTAGAAAATGCCTACCTTAAAATTCCCGAACTAAGAGGCTTTGAGAAATTCTGCATAGGCAGAAGAGCAGAACTCATGCCGCAGCTTACAACCAGAATCTGCGGTGTTTGTCCTGTTGCTCATCATTTTGCAGCAGTGAAAGCCTTAGACGCAGCATTCAATGTTGAACCACCCTCAGCCGCTAAAAAACTACGCCAGTTAATGTATAACGGCTACTATATCTACGACCACATACTCCACTTCTACTTCCTCGGTGGACCAGACTTCATAGTTGGACCAGACGCACCGCCAGAAAAACGCAACATACTTGGCGTCATTGAGAAAGCCGGTTTGCCAGTTGCAAAAGAAGTCATAAAACACAGAGCATACGGACAAAAAATAACTGAAATCATCGGCGGAAAAGCAACCCACCCAGTCTGCGGACTACCAGGCGGAATCTCCAAGCCACTAAGCGAGGAAAACAGGCAAGAAATCGAGCAGATGGCTTCTTCATGCGTAAACTTTGCGCAGTTCACGCTTAAAATTTTCCATGATATCGTTTTAGGCAACACCAATTATGTTGACCTAATTAAAAGCTCAGCTTACACAATGCCAACCTACTACATGGGCACAGTTGACGAAAACAACAAAGTAAACTTTTACGACGGCAAAGTCCGCGTTGTAGACCCAACCGGTAAAGAATTCCTCAAGTTCGAAGCAAAAGACTACCTCAACCACATCGGTGAACACGTTGAAGAATGGACATACAGCAAATTCCCATACCTTAAAGAAGTAGGCTGGAAAGGCCAAGTTGCAGGCGCAGACAGCGGTGTTTACCGTGTTGGTCCACTTGCACGCTTAAACGCTTCTGAAGGTATGGCAACACCCTTGGCGCAGGCAGAGTACGAGGTAATGTACAAGACCTTAGGCGGCAAACCAGTTCACAACACACTGGCTTTCCACTGGGCACGCTTAATCGAGTTGCTCTACGCCACAGAAAGATCCATGGAGCTAGTCAAAGACCCAGAAATCACCAGCACAGACATCCGCAACAAACCAGGAGAACCAGGCCAAGGCGTCGGCATCGTCGAAGCTGCAAGAGGTACACTAATCCACGACTACACATTAGACAAAGATGCACTTGTCAAAGACGTAAACCTAATCGTTGCAACAACAAACAATTACCCCGCAATATGCATGAGCATACGTGACGCAGCCAAAGGCTTAATCCACAACGGCCAAGTTGACCAAGGCATACTGAACATGGTTGAAATGGCTTTCCGAGCCTACGATCCATGCTTCGGATGCGCAACCCACTTTGCAGTCGGACAAATGCCACTAACTGTCGAAGTCTTCAACGCTGAAAAACAGTTAATCAGCACAGTAAAACGTTAATTCAGCCCATTTTTCTTAAGGGCAATTTTTTTTATATCACATTAACTTGATAAAGAGTTCCAGCCTATCGAAGAGAAATAGCGTCAAATAGCAGTTCAGAAAAAAGAGTAAGCGGGAACTTCTCACAAAGGATAATTTTAAAAACTTAACCACGTTATTTAGATTGCTCTGTAGCAAGAGGTTTCTCGCTTGGATAATGAAAATGAAATGTTAGAAGAGTTAAAGAAAATTAGAGCTGCCGTTGAAAAACCTCCAACGCCAGAACCGCCCAAAGGCTTATGGAAAGAATTCAAAGACTTCCTATCATCGTACAAAGTTCTTGGCTTAGCTGTTGCTTTCGTCTTAGGTTTGTATCTTGGTGATTTGGTTAAGGCGCTTGTCGCAGACTTCATTATGCCACTCTTAGGCTTAGCAATCCCCCACATGTCAAACTTAGCTACCTATACGGTGGTGGTTATGAAGCAGTCGTTTGGCATCGGCGACTTCTTGATAGCTCTAATTACCTTCATCTTTGTGGCACTTGTCGTGTTCCTTATAGTGAAGGTAGCCAAAAGATGGAAAATAGATTAAACCTTCCCTCTTTTTTCTTTTTTTAAGATCGGAACGCCGACTTTTTCATGAGTCCATTTTTATCCAGCGAGTGAATGCTCATTTATCCTTTAGCTTTGGGGAGGGCAAACGTATTATGAAAGTTGTTTCTTTCCCTTCTAGGCTCTCAAAAGCCACTGTGCCTTCTAATGATTCGGTTAATCGTTTAACAACAGCTAAACCTAGCCCCTGTCCCTTACTCTTCGTGGTGAACAGTGGAGTGAAGAGCTTGCTTTTTGCTTCTTCAGGTATCCTATACCAGTATCTTTAACCGTTATGACGTTGTCTTCGTCTTCTCGGTAAGCATAGATGCCTATTTTTCCTCCTTTTGGCATTGCTTGTAGAGAATTCGTAACCAAGTTAACCAAAACTCGCCTAAGTATGTTCGAATCAGAAATTACAGTAGCCATTTCATTTTGCACATTAACATCCACTTTTACGTTTTTAGGAATGAAAGTCTTTGAAAGCAAATCAGCTATCAATTTGTGAGCTAAACTTCCAAAGAATGATAACTGTTTAATATGCTGGGAATTGATTTATTTAGGGAAAATTTTTATTCAAATAAACATAATTTAAACTATGGCTAGATTCCTTTCTTGCGGGGAACTTTATGAAACGATTCAACAAAAATCATTAGAAACAAAAAACATTTTATGGGTATGTTCTCCGTATCTTGGGTTAGACGCTCACAAAATCTTTGCCCAAGAAATCCTGAAGAATCCTCCAGCGGATATTCGGTTTATTTTTAGAGTTAATGATGGCGCCGTCAAAAGAGGCGAAGTTAATCCATATGAAATACAGTATTTCATGGAGCATTTTAAGGGCAGTAGTATTCGGTCACATGATACTTTTCATTCGAAAATTTATATTTTTGACGATTCAGCATTAATTACATCAGCAAATTTAACAAAAGCTGCTTTTGAAAGCAATATTGAAGCGGGAGTACTTCTCGATGCCCCACAAGTTGATGAGGTCAAAGCCTTCTTTAGTACAAGACTCTGGGAAAACGCAAAACCAGTAACCGACGTTAAGAAATATAAGAAGCTGTGGAACGCAGTAAAAAAGAATGGGTACGCTGTAGTTTTAAGTAAAAATAAGGCGCATACAAAAATCAGGGAATGGACAGATGATTATGTTAGTACATGGTATTTTGCTATTCCCGACCAGTTGACCAAAAAAACTGAGCGAAAGATTAAAAAAGAATCAAATTGGGCAACTAAGCTTTCGATAGCGAGTGACATTGGTCCTGTTCCTTTCAAGCAACTTAAACTCGGCGATTTAGCATTTATAGTTAACTTAAAGAAGAGACGCGGCAAAATAGAAGTTGAATTAGCTAGAATATTTGACAAAAGTAGGGTAGAGACAGACGAGGGCGATCTTCATTTTGCTTATGAAACAAAAAAGACCTATTCAATCGAAAGAAATCGATTCTATCAAATGTTAGACGATGCAAATATTAGACCTAAGAGCTATGAAATTCTGCTTAATGAAAATCAGGTGGAGCTCATTACAAAAGCTCTTTCAAGCAAGTCAAAAAAATGACTGATGTGTAAAAACAGCTGTTTCAACTGATATTTAGCTAGTGACTTGCGTTAACCTTTCGGATTTGCATTTCCTCAGTAAGCTGCCAGGTTTTGCCGTCATCATGTGTTTCCTCGGAATGCCATCGGAAAGACTGTGGTGTAATTTGAGAAAATATCCATTTCTCTGGGTAACCTTCAGCGGTTTTGCCTTCGAGAACTATTTCATCATTAATCTTTCGGGCGATGAAAGTTTGTACAAGGCCCTTGATAGGCGAGAGCCAAGTGCTACGCCAAGCATCAATCTTTGGGTCGTAGAATCGGATAGTTGTCCCGAAAAGAATGGGTCTTTGGGAACCCTCCCGATAGCCCATCCAAACATCCTGTATTGCACTCCCACCAAGAATCCATCCAAAGTGAACCTCTCCTTTCAGCTTAACCTCAGTTCCATCTGCTTGCGTATATCGGGCTTCGACAATATCCCAGTCGCCGACAAACTGACCGAAGAGCATCAATTTCTCTTTCAAGCTTGGGGCAGGACCGACTGCTCCTAGACCCTTGATCACCCCCACATTACTTGACTTTTTCGATTTATTGACCATTTGAAACTACGCGTCCTAAGATTTGCGAGGATAGTGTGTCTGGAAAAGAAAATAAATTTTGCCCTAAAACAAATGAACTAAACGACGCCGATACCACTGAACCGATTACTAACGATTAATTATAACTGGCGGGTCTTTCTACATTTTCTCTCATTTTCTTGCGGAAAAACCATAAATCATTTTGTTTATTTACCGTATCTTTTCTTTGCTGCTGGGACCCTAACGGTAAACCAATTACTATAGCTATGCCAACAATTAATAAACCCACGGTAACATTCCAGAGGTAAATGGCATTTAGTAAATCTTATAAGCGATTGCTCTTCAATACAGCTTGTTGGCTGGAAATAAAATTGAAGAGTCTTGTTGTTTACTATTCCCGAACTGGAAACGCACGCTTCGTCGCTGAAACCATAGCGGCAGAGATCGGCGCGGACATCGAAGAAATTATCGACCTAAAAAAGCGAGGTGGTGCATTTGGCTTTCTTATTGGCGGTTTTGATGCTTGGCGTGGCAAATTAACCGAAATAGCTCCAGCTAATAAGTCACCCGCTGGCTACGACCTAGTAGTCATTGGAACTCCTGTCTGGGGCGGACGACCAACCCCAGCCATCCGCACCTACCTGAAGCAAAACGACCTTTCAGGCAAGAAAGTGGCCGTTTTCTTTGCGCGGGGAGGAAAAAAACCGCAGGCTATTGAGCAAACTAAAGCATTAATGCCAAACTCTAACTGCATCGGAGAGTTCTCAATAACTAACCCTTTAGCTGACAAAGAGGAATCTGAAAAGCAAATCGCGACATGGTGTCAAACACTTACCAGCATCAGATAGACCAGTTCTTTATGTTGCATGTGGTAAACTTTTTCTACCTTTAATGCTCATTCACTTGTATCGGTGCTTCCATGGCTGAGGAAATCGAAAAAGAGCTCAAAAACTGGTTTGTAGACGCAAAGAAAGTTGTTATAGCTGGCATTGGTAACCCCATACGCTCAGACGATTATGTAGGATTAAACATCGTTGAACGATTAAAAGGTAAGTTGCCAGAAACCGTTTGCCTGCTCGAATGCGAAACGGTCCCAGAGAGCTACCTGTTAGACATAGAGGAGTTTAAGCCGACGCATTTGCTGTTGATTGATGCTGCTTTTTTAGGTTTAGATCCCGGGGAAGCCAGTTTGGTCGATGCTGAAAAGATGGGGGATTTTTCGGCGATAACGACGCATTTGCTGCCCTTGAGGATTTTCTGCGATTACGTTAAGCAGGCGACTGGAGCAAAAATTGCTTTATTATTAGTTGAGCCGAAGAGTACGGAGTTTAATGAAGGTTTAACCGCTGAAGTTCAAGCGGCAGCTGAAAAGTTAACGAAGATTTTGCTCAGTTTGCTTAGTTAAGGTTCTTTTCTTTTGAAAACGTCGTTAACGGTTAGGTTTATTTTGCATTTGGAATAACCTGTTTCCTTCACTTCAATTTGATCTTTAATTAGCCATTTTGCCGTTATCTGGTATGGTGCAGCGCTGTTTAGATAGGTTAGTTAATTAGCCTGTTTTTAGTTAGATTTATTGGGCACCAGTCATGTCTGGAAAAGCATTAATTGTTATGGGTTCAGAGCGGGATTTGGATTTTTCCCGAGAAATTGCAAAGTACCTTAAGCTTTTGGGAGTTAGCTATGAATTTCGGGTTGCTTCTGCGCATAAGACTCCAGAAAAAGTAATTGAGATAATAAAAGAATTCGAAAACGAAAAGCTCGTTTACGTTACTGTTGCCGGACGCTCGAATGCCCTGAGCGCTTTCATAGATGGCAACACTTCTAAACCAGTCATTGCCTGCCCTCCTTACAGTGAAAAATTCGGCGGAGCAGATATTATCTCCTCGCTAAGAGTGCCAAGCGGAATAGGCTCCGTAGTAACTATTGAGTCTGAGGGTGCAGCAATTGCGGTTGCGAAAATTTTTGCTTTGGGGGATAGCGAGATAGCTGAGAGAGTTAAGAATTATCAGGCGGCAAAGAAGAAAGAGCTTGAAAAAGCCAATGAATCAGTAAAGAAGCTAAAGTAAACCTTAACTTCATTCTATCTTTAATCGATGCGGCGAATATAGCGAATGCTAAGACTAAATCGATATAAGCTAAAATAGAATACTCTGCTAGAACTAAAGATAAATAGGGATAACAGCAAATGGGCAGCGTAAAAGACCTCGAAGTAATCAAGAAACCAACTAGGCAAGCTATGGGGATAGGCAGGTTCGTCTTTTCAGACCGCTATAGCGTTTTTGACTGGGGCGAAATGCCTGATCACATCGACGGTAAAGGGGCTGCTCTGTGCCTTATGGGTGCTTACTGTTTTGAACGATTAGAGAAAAAAGGGGTTAAGACTCACTATAGAGGTTTAGTTGACTCAGACGGCGAAGTCGTCAAGTTTAGCGAGTTAAAGCAGCCCTCAAGCATCATGGAAGTCAGTTTAGTTAACGTTTACAAGCCCCAAACAAGCGTACTTAACGGAAAAATCGTGCATGACTACAGCATCTACACGGCTAACCTGAAAAACTGCCTGATTCCGCTTGAAATAATCTATAGGAACGGTTTGCCCGAAGGTTCATCAGTTTTCAAACGGCTCGAACAAGAAAAAATCACCCTGAAAGATTTAGGTTTAGACCATTATCCCAAGGCAGGCGAACAGTTAGCTGAGCCAATTTTTGACGTTAGCACCAAACTTGAAGAAACTGACCGCTACGTCACATGGCAGGAAGCCCAGAAAATCGCAGGTTTAACCGATCAGGAATTAGCCGACGTAAAAGCTGTCCTGCTTAAGGCGGATGAAACGATAACCGAAGTCTCCTCTAAAGCTGGGCTAAAGAATGAGGATGGAAAAATCGAGTTAGCCTTCGACGAAAAAAGAAAACTCATGATAGTTGACGTGGTCGGCACCTTAGACGAATGCAGGTTCACCTACGACGGTGTGCATGTGAGCAAGGAAGTTGCCCGGCAATTCTACAAGAAAACAAGCTGGTACAATGATTTGGAACAAGCGAAAAAAACCGCTGAAGCCAAAGGCATACAAGACTGGAAAGCATCCTGCAAGACGCAGCCTCCTAAGCTGGATGCTCAGCTTAAAGCAATCATAAGTGAAATGTACATGGCAGCGGCAAACGAGATGACGAACCGTAAACTGTTTGATGCTCCCAAGCTTTCAGAGGTAATCGGGAAGTATAAACGATACATGAAGGAATAAGCATGTTGAACGATAAAATTAAGCAAGTAATAAAAAAATACAATCCCAAAGAGATTCGCATAGGCGTTTTAGGTTCACACTCGGCGCTTGAGATAGCTTCAGGTGCAAAACAAGAAGGCTTCGAAACCTTAGTCGTATGCCAGAAGGGCAGAGAAAAAACTTACACCAAATACTACCGAAACCTCTTTGACCATGTAGTTATGCTGGATAAGTTTGCTGATATAACAAGTGAAGTTATCGTGAAACAACTAGTCGATCTGAACACGGTTTTTGTTCCAAACCGCTCATTCTCAGTTTACGCCGGTTACGACGCAATAGAGAACCAATTCACTGTGCCCTTGATGGGTAACCGAGCCATGCTGCGGACAGAAGAGCGCAACACGCCAAGAAACCAGCTGTACCTGCTTCAGAAGGCTGGAATTGCAACGCCTAAAATCTTCAAGTCACCCGGCGAAATTGACGGTTTAGCAATTGTGAAAGTTCCAGAAAAAGAACGCACGATTGAACGAGCTTTCTTCTACGCGTCAAATCCGCTTGAATTTAGCAAGACGGCTGATGATCGCATTGCCAGGGGCATAATAACTCAGGAAGCACTAGATCACGCAGTAATAGAGGAGTATGTTATAGGAGCCAAATTTAACGCTAACCTGTTTTGGTCCCCCTTAACTGATGAAATCGACCTCTTGGGATTTGACAGGCGCATTCAAACAGACCTTGATGGCGTGCTGGATTTGCCAGCGCAAGAACAGTTAGAGCTAAACATTGCAACTCAAAACATTGAAATCGGCCACATGGGTGCAACTATGCGTGAGAGCCAGATCGAAAAAATCTTTGAGGCAGCAGAAAAATTCGTTAACACCTGCAAAAAAGAGTACCCACCCGGAATGATAGGCTTATTCGCATTACAAGGTGCTGTAACGAAAGACTTGTTGTTCTATGTTTTCGATGTCAGCCCGCGTGTTCCAGGATGCCCATGCGTTGAGTCTACTTCGCCTTACATGAAGTACAAGTATGGAATGGAAGTTGGGCCTGGCAGAAGAGTTGCCATGGAAGTTAAACGTGCAGTTAAGGAAGGCAGGCTTGAGGAAGTGGTAACATGATAACCAACGCGGACGTCGCCAAAATACTTGAAAAATATGACCAGAAAAAGCTAGCCATCGGCACTTTAGGCTCCCACAGTTCACTCAACATTTTCAAGGGCGCAAAGGAAGAAGGCTTCCGCACAGTATGCGTCTGCAAAGAAAAAGACGCTATAATGTACAAGAAGTACCCGCTTGTCGACGACTTAATCATCGTCAAAGACTTCACGGAACTCTTAAACGAGAAGTTGCAGGAAAAGCTGCGCAAGCTAAACGTCATTCTGATTCCGCACGGCTCATTCACCGCTTATTTGAGCACCGAAGAATTAACTGATAGCCTTTTGGTGCCCATGTTTGGAAACCGCCAACTGCTCCATTGGGAAGCAAACCGCAAATCCCAGGAAGAATGGCTACGCCAAGCTGGACTACGCTTGCCAGCAACATTCAAAACTCCTGAGGACATCGACCGCTTAGTCATCGCTAAACTGCCAGGAGCAAAAGGCGGAAGAGGATACTTCTTAGCCAATTCACCAAAGGCGTTTCGCAAGAAATTTGATGAGTTGGTGAAGCGTGGCTTGCTTAAAGAAGCTGATTTAGGTGAGATTCACCTGCAAGAGTACGCAATGGGAGTGAACGTTTACCCAAGCTACTTCAGCTCAATCATAAACGACGACGTAGAACTGCTGTGTGTGGATAGGCGTTACGAGTCAGCCGTGGATTCCATCGGCAAGATTCCTGCAAGCGAACAGCTGGAGATAGATGTTAATCCAACATACACAGTTGTAGGCAATTTCCCAATCGTGCTCCGCGAATCGCTACTGCCTGAACTGATGCGCATGGGCGACAGCGTCCACAAGAAAGCCAAAGAGCTCGCACCGCCAGGAATCATAGGTCCATTCTGTCTGGAAACAGTCATAACCGACGACTTGAAAATTTTCACCTTCGAGATTTCCGCTCGCATCGTGGCGGGAACAAACGTTGGCATTGGCACTTCACCTTACGCTTACTTGAAGTACGGCGAAAACATGTACATGGGCAGACGTATAGCCATGGAGATAAAACAAGCCTTAAAGCAAAACAAGCTTTTGGAAGTCGTAGCTTAACTAATACAGCCGACTTGGCATATTATTTTAAGCGAAGAACTCGAATTCTTTTTTCTTTTACTATGATAAAATGACCTTCTATCTTAGCCTAAGGCAAGAAAACTCAGGGTAATGGATATACCTTCTCTTCCTTGACCATTTCAGCTGCATATTTCAATACGGCAATTATATCTTCTCGCTTTAAATGGGGATATTCATCCAATACCTGTTCAATCGTCCAATCATTCGCAAGAAGATCCAAAATAAACTCAACAGAAAGCCTAGTACCTCTGATCACAGGCTTACCCACCAAGACTTTTAGGTCAACAACAATTCTTTCCTCCCAATCGTTGACCATAACTTATTCTCACCAACTCTGTCCTTAAGGAAACGAAAATATAAACATCTTCATTGATCTCATCCTCGAAGGAAAATCGGGATGGAACTAAGAAAGGCAAAATTCGAGTAAGCCCTCGAAGTGTTCTCTGGTTCTGTTTTTCTTGTAAGCTTTCAACGCATCAATCAATTCCAATCTATTCCTTTCTCCAAAAATTTCAGCCAAAATCTTCGATGCAGTGCTGTTGCCTGCAAAAAGATACTGGCAAACTGCCGTAACATTTGCCACTCTCCGTTCTACGCTGGCGGTTTCAAAGTCTACAATGAAGGGTTTCTCAGTTTTGTCCACAAGCAAGTGTTTAGGTGCTCTGCTGAGTTCACCATGGTCCAAGCCGATTTGGTCTAGTCTGTAGCACTGTTCTAAGACTTCCCCCAAAACTTGCTTCACCGCTAAAGCATCTTTGTTTGTTTTCAGCCAATTAGGAAGCAGACTGCCGTCAATCAGCTGCATAAGCAGAAAGTTTTTGCTTGATGCCATAAGTTTCGGAGCCACGTTTACCGAGTTCGCTTTGGACAACATACGCGCTTCATGAAGCAGGTCGGCTCGATCTGCGTCTGCCCTGCGGATTTTGATGGCCACTCTCTCCCCGTTCACGTGGGCGATTACTACGATGCCGACAAAGCCCTTGCCCAAGACCGGAATCGCAACGCCGAAGAGACTGGCTGTCCCCGAAAACTCAAGAGCCGTGACGCCGTGGCTGCGCAGTTCTTGGAGGCGACTTTGCAATTCAGCTTCGCTGGAATCTGGGAAGCACAGGACCGAAGCGTAAGGTTCTTGGATCAGTTGGTCAACTGGGACGATTACGGGCTCCTTCACTGTCGGTTCCTTCTAGAGTATGATTACTGAGTGGGCAAGATTATAAATTTAATATTAGACTCGGAGAAGAATCATCCATTGAAACTTTGATTAGTGAAGAGGCATCTCTATTAGCGAGATATTTGAAACGAAAAGAAAAAAGATTAGCTTCCCAGAATCAGAATTACAATATAAAACGCTGGTATTCACCACCACTTTTGGAATATGCAGTGCGAATGCACTATAAGCCGCGAAGCATTTATGACAGGAAATGGAACCTAATCAACGGAGGAGCCAAGTCAAGGCGGGCATCCGTGTAAAAATCGTCTTGAAATAAGACCAGCGGAGCGGTAAGTTAACCGAGGTATCGTCAAGGATATCCTCACAAACAGCTCAACTCATCCTCACGGAATCAAGGTGCGTCTTATAGACGGCAAAGTCGGTAGAGTACAATTAATAATGAAATAGTGTAGCAGTACGGCTGAGTTGCGGGCAAAAAGACTGAAAACGAATCTTAAAGTAAAAGATCAGGTATGTCAACAAAATTTTTTGACCTAGAACTTCCCTAACAACTTGTCTAATCAGGTCTTTGTCTTCCAAGTCAACTATAATCGAGCTTCTCTGTGGCATCTCAAAGCTTTTTGGTGCGATATTAGCTGACATACTCTTTCTGTTTGTATTGAGTTTCTATCGCGTTGAGTGTTAAAGCTGCTTCAAATATAATAGCATCAATGATGTCAAAGGCTGGTTTCACAGCAACTTTAATTTGGGGCAAATTTCAACTCACCAAATCACTAAAAAAGCTTACCTGCGAATTTGCTAAAATTCGACGTAAAAAATATCGCAGGTGTTCTGGATTGCTGCTTTAACTTCTCTCAGGATTGTTAATATTCCTTTGTGGTTTCGTGAGCACTACAACAAACAGACAGGCGGTTTGGTTTGGAGTTATAAATTTAATAGGACGACGCCGTTATTGGGATTCTGTTTGTGTGTTAGCTATGCCGAGATTCAAGCAGATAGCCCAGATTCAACAGCTCATGAGCAGAAAGGAGCTTATCCGAAACATAGGCATAATCGCTCATATTGACCATGGCAAAACCACGCTTGCCGATTCCTTGTTGGCAGGGGCAGGTTTATTGTCGCCCGCGATGGCTGGCTCCGCGAGGGTGCTTGATTATCTTGATGAAGAGCAAAAACGCAAGATTACTATAAAAACAGCCAACATCAGCTTGCTAATTAAAACCGCAGGCACCCCGTACATAATCAACCTTGTGGACACTCCTGGACATGTGGATTTCACGGGCAAAGTCACCAGAGCCTTGCGGGTTATTGATGGTGCAGTGGTGGTTGTGGATGCTGTGGAGGAGATTATGGCTCAGACAGAAATTGTCACTCGGCAAGCGCTTGAGGAGCGGGTCAGACCTGTGCTTTTCATTAACAAGGTTGATCGGCTGATTACTGAGTTGCAACTGAACGAGGAGCAAATCCAAAAGAAACTGGACCATATAATCAGCGGTTTCAATGACCTCATAGAACTCTACTGCGAAGAACCCTTCAGAAAACAATGGAAAGTTGATGCTTCATTGGGTAATGTGGCTTTTGGAGCAGCGCTGCATGGTTGGGGCTTCACCTTAAATACGGCAAAGGAGAAGGGCGTAAAGTTTTCAGACATCATAGAAGCCTACATGAAAGGCGAAGACAAAAAGCTGGGGAAAACGTTGCCTGTTTACGAAGCAGTTTTTGAGATGGCAATCAAGAAGCTTCCAAATCCAAGGGAAGCGCAGGCGTACAGGTTAGAGAAGATTTGGGACGGGCATATAGACTCACCGATTGGGAAGGCATTAGTTGAATGCAGAGATGATGGACCGACTGTTTTCTGCGTAGCCAACGTATATTCTGATTCAAACGGTGGCACAGTTGCAACTGGCAGAGTGTTTTCGGGCAAACTACAGAAAGGTGATAGGCTGCATCTTGTGGATGCTTTAACTGAAACAGTTGTTAACCAGGTCGCTATTGATATGGGCTCATTCAGGGAAGAAGTCAGCTGGGTTCCAGCGGGTAACTTAGCATCTTTAACTTTGACAGGTGAGGTCAAGGCTGGCGAAACCCTCGTTGACCTTGCACATAAAGCCGGCATGGTTCCTTTTGAAGGCATAAGCTACCTTTCGGAAGCCGTGGTTACCTTGGCAATTGAACCAAAAAACCCCAATGATATCCCAGTTTTGCTTGCGGGACTGGAGAAGCTTGCAAGAGAAGACCCAAATCTTAAAGTGGTGACGGATAGGGAAACTGGCGAGTACCTGCTAAGCGGGATGGGTGAGTTGCATCTAGAAGTCGCTATCAACCAGCTAAAAAGTTCCAGCGGCTTAGAAGTTAGGGTTTCTTCGCCCAGAGTTGTTTACATGGAAAGCGTTGAGAAAAAAGGAATTGTTGCTTTAGCGAAGAGTCCAAATAAACTGAATAGCTTTTGCGTGCAGGTTGAGCCCGACCAAGAGGAACAAGCAAAATCACCTGCGGCTAAGGCGTCCGGCGGTATTCTTTCAATTGATGAGCATCGAAACGTGCTTTTAGATTGCAGTGGAAAAACTCAGCAAGTTCCTGAAGAGGTTCTGGAAGCTATTATTGCTGGCTTTGAGTTCGCTTGCAAAGCGGGGCCGCTGTGTGGTGGACCAGTGCGGCATTTGAAAGTTAACTTGGTCGATTTCCAATTAGGCAGCAACGAGAAATTTAGTTCTGCTGAAGTTATGCGTGGAGTAGGCAAGGCAGTCTTCGGTTCTTTCTTGACAGCGCAGCCAGTTCTGCTGGAGCCTATTTACAAAATAATTGTTACTGTTGCATCAGAATTAGCAGGCGAATCCTCAAGAATACTAAGCATTAGACGCGGAAAAGTCACTTTGTTTGAACAGAAAGGGCTTCTGACAAGTATCAGCGGTTTCATCCCGGTCTCTGAAACCTTCGGTTTCTCAAAGGAACTTCGGTCTGCCACTTCGGGCAGGGCTTTTTGGCAAATGTTTTTTGATCATTGGGAAAAGATGCCTCAAAAACTGGCTTTGCAGGTTATAAGTGATTTGCGCCAGCGTAAAGGTCTCTCGCCAGAGGTGCCTAAGCCAGAAAAATTCTTGGAGCAGTAGCAGCGATGCGGCTGGATGTTGCGTTTGATTTGGATTTTTCGCTTTGTTGCGGACAGGTTTTCAGGTGGAAAAAGATTGGTGAGTGGTGGTATTGTGTTGTCGGGGAAGACGTGTTTAAGATTCGCCAATGTGGCGCTGAATTGGAGTTTGACGGCGTCAGCGGCGAGTTTGTGCAGCGCTATTTTGGCTTGAATGATGATTTACAACAAATCAGCCGTTGCATTGGCAGGGACGATTACGTTAGGCAGGCTTTGCGCAGGTTTGAAGGATTGCGGATTGTTCGTCAGTTGCCTTGGGAGTGCCTTATCAGTTTTATCTGTGCAACTTACAAGAGCATAGCAGCAATCGAACTCATGCTGAGTAAGCTCTCCAGAAAGTTTGGGGAAAAGAAGACGTTTGATGGATTGGACTTTTACACTTTCCCTACTGCTGGTAAACTGGCTTTGGCAAGCGAGAACGAGTTGCGCGAGTGCGGTTTAGGTTATAGAGCAAAGTACGTGCAGGTAACAGCCAAAAAAATCCACGAAGAAAAAATTGAACTTGAAAGCTTGAAAAGCCTGCCCTATCTGGAAGCTAGAGAAAAGCTTATCGAGTTTCCAGGGGTCGGTTTGAAAGTGGCTGATTGCGCACTGCTGTTTTCGCTTGAAAAACTGGAAGCTTTCCCAGTGGATGTTTGGGTTAAACGTGTAATCCTACGCCATTACGCTAGTCAGTTTTCAGAAGCGCTCGTAAAGAAACTTTCAACTCAAGAATCCTTAGGCAACGGCGAATACGAAAAACTCAATGCTTTCGGCAGAAGCTACTTTGGACGGTATGCGGGTTACGCTCAAGAATACCTATACCACTACGAAAGAACACAGCGTTGAACCGTCAAGTTGATTAGCGAAAATGCGGAAAATGTTTAAATCTACATTGAAACAGCAATAATAAGAGAATAGCTAGTGGACCCGTAGCTCAGTCCGGTTAGAGCGCCAGGCTCATAAGCCTCCGCAAGGAGTTGAGAAACCTGTTGATCGCCGGTCCGAATCCGGCCGGGTCCACTGCAATTAAATACTCCTGTAGAGAGCTCTTGGGCATGGATGAAGTTAACTCTGGTCAAACAAATCCCGTTTACCAGATGGCTAATTTTGTCAAAAATCACCAATTGATAATCGGCCTGTTGCTGACATTTTTTGGTGTAGCTGACTTATGGTTTGTTATGCCAAACATGTATGCTGTTTTGCTTAACTGGCATGTTATTATACCAGATTTCAGTTTTTATATGCCCGAATGGCGTTTTACTATTCCTATCCTTCTAATTATCAGCCTGATTGGAACCTTAATGCTATGCGTTTACAGCATAAGGGATATACAACCGGAAAGAGCTGACAATAAAGAACACGCCGCAATCATAGTAACAGCACTCGGATTTACCTATCAAGTGATTGGGGCATGGCCTCTGTGGAATCAACCCTATCCATGGCCTTGGCAGGCAGAAATCGCAACCTACGGCAATCTGCTTGTAATTCCACTTTTTATCGGCAGCCTCTTAGCGCTAATAATCGGAGCCGCCTCACTGTACATCCACAGCAAAATATACCACGAAAAACACCCTGAAATCTAAAAACAACAGCTGAAAATAGCGTCTTCATTGCTGTCAATTTTGCTAGTGAAATTCATCAACAAAATTGATACCCTACCCCGCATCTCCCTTTTCTGTAAAATATAGTGGCCGGCGGTTTAGGCTGGGTTCAATTTTAAAACTAAAGCTGCAACTCTTTCCCCGAGCTTTTCGCAGTCAGCAAGATCTCTTTTCTTAGGTGCACCTGTGACGGCGACGCCGTAGTGTTTATCGTCTGCTCTGCCTTGAACAATCATCCCGTGAACAAGCATCACCTCTACAATGGATAGCAGTGTAGTTTCGCCGCCTGAGGCTGTTCCGCCGCTGCTTGTGAAGGCTCCGCCGACTTTGCCTGTTAATTTTTTATGAACTTTCACTGACTCGTCAATGAGCGCTTTAAGCTTGGCGGACATTTGCCCAAAATACGTCGGCGACCCCATAATTATGCCGTCTGCAGCAAGGAGGTCGCTGTTTTTTGTTTCCTCTGCCCTTTTAACTGTAACCTCTAAGTCGCCTGCCATTTCGGCGCCTTTTGCCACAGCTAACGCCATGTTTTCTGTGTTACCAGTCTTTGAATCAAAAATAACCAAAATTTTCGGCATAAATTTTCACTTCACTATTTCCCTGATTATGTCATTAACCATCATTATTTTGGCGTTGTAGACGTATTCTAAGTATTTTAGTCCTTGCTCCTGGTCCTCTTGGGTGAAAGCTTCTACGCCGTCTTTGGCGATTACTATGTGGTATCCTCTGAAGAAAGCGTCAGCAGCCGTGTGCCGCACGCACATGTGTGTATGTAAGCCGCCAAGCACCACCGTTTTTACGCCTTCACCTTGATAGAGGCTTCGCAGAAGCGGGTCTAAGCCTGTCTCGAAAAAGCCGCTGTAAGTGCGCTTCTCAACAATGTAATCCTTGCCTTCTTCAGGCTTAAGCTCAGGAATAACCTGTGCGCCAACAGTGCCTTTTATGGCGTGGTTGCCCCATTTCCGCGTAACCTCAACATCTTGAGGGTAATGAGCATCGTTGCTGTAGATGACGGGCACATCGTTTTTACGTGCAGCCACAACAAGCCTCTGCAACGGCGGAATAACGGCTTTGGCACGTTTGACTTCCAGTGCTCCAGTAACAAAGTCATTTAGCATGTCAACGAGTATAATGGCGGGTTTATCCAAAACATTCACTCTCAAACAAAAAAATAATCATGTCGCACTCTATTTAGTCTTCCTCAAGTTGCGTTTGCCAAAGCGTAGAGTCCAACGGTAAGCTTCTCAGCGCCATCCTGCGTGACAAGGACCGTGTCTTCGATTCTGACTCCCCCGTAACCTGGCAGGTAAATTCCAGGCTCATCGGTTACCACGTTGCCAGCTACTAACGTATCCTTGCTGTCGGGGCTCAAGGTTGGTGCTTCATGAATTTCCAAGCCTACGCCGTGACCAAGGTTGTGAACGAAAAACTCTCCATAACCATCTGCTTCAATTGCGTGCCTAGCTGCGGCATCGACTTCTCTGGCTGCAATGTTAGGTTTTATGGCTGTGAAGGCTTTATGATGTGCAAGTTTGACTGTTTCATAGATTTTTCTTTGTTTTTCCGAAGGTTTTCCAGCTGTGAAGGTTCGGGTCATGTCTGAGCGGTAGAAGTTGTAGGTTGCGCCTAAATCAACCACTACCAAGTCGCCTCCACGGATTGTTCTGTCTGAGCAGGAGCCATGTGGGAAAGCTGAGGCGGCGCCTGAAGCGATGATGGTGTCAAAGCTTGTTCCGTCTGAACCTTTTTTGCGCATTGCATACTCGATTTCTGCCGCCACTTCCTTCTCTCTTACGTCTGGACGGATGGTTTCAAACGCTACTTGCATGCCTATACTTGCCAAATTGCAGGCTTTACGGATGCTCTGGATTTCTTGTTTATCTTTGATTTTTCGCATCTCAAGGATTAAGTTGTTGGCTGGTTCAAGTTTTTCTTCGCCGCCGAATGCTTTGGCAAGGGCACGCCAACTTTCAATTGGCAGAGTGTCCACGGCAAATTTGCTTGGTTTCTTGGAGGCTGTTTGTTTAGCGATTTTTTCCATTAGGTTTTCGCCTCTTTTTAAAAGTTCCACTGTTAACCCGCTGGCTTCTGCTTTTGCCTGCTCGTAATTGACGGCTGAAACGTAGAGGATGCTTTCGCCTTGTTCGGGAATTAGCAGCGCAGTTGCTCCTGGAAAGCTTGTGAAGTATGTTAGGTTGGCGCCGTTAAAAATTAGGAAAAAATCAAATTTTCCTTCTTTAAATGCCGATTGCTTAAGGGCTTTTACTCTGTTCAAGTTTTTTCGCCTGTCAGGAAGAGGGAATGTTTTCTGGTCGGTTTAAGTTTTCGCTTCTTTTTTTTGCGTTATGTATCGAAAAACACGTCGGTTCTAACCGTGAAATTTTAAACGAATCAGCCATTAACTTAATATACTTTTCAGTTGCCTTCCAATATTAGAAATTGAGGGAAAAAATGCATGTTTGCTTATGCAGGAAAAATTTTACATGTTAACCTCACAACTGGAGAAATAAAAACCGAGCCATTGTCAGAACAGATGGCGAAAGATTACATCGGCGGCATAGGCTTGGGCATCCGCTTACTGTTTGACAATTCAAAAACAGGAACCGATGCTTATGACCCAGATAACCCATTGATCTATTTAACGGGTCCACTCAGCGGCACCATGGGACCAACGGGCGGAAACAGCTACGCCGTCGTGTCAAAATCTCCCGCCACTGGCGGCATCGGCAACGCGGAAGCTCACGGCTTCTTCGGTCCGGATTTTAAACGTGCAGGATACGACGCTATCGTTATAACTGGTAAAGCTCCGAAGCTTTCTTACTTGTGGGTTGACGATGACAAGGTTGAAATCCGAAACGCTGAGTATCTAAAGTACGCTACAGTTAATGATACTGACCATAAAATCCGAGATGAACTCGGCGACTTTTATATCAGAGTTTCAGCCATCGGCGAAGCCGGCGAGAGACTTTGCAGGTTTGCGGCAATTATAAATGATGAGTTTCGTGCCATTGGAAGAAGCGGCATGGGCGGAGTCATGGGCTCTAAAAATCTCAAAGCAGTTGCTGTCAGGGGAACACATGATGTTAACGTAGCAAATCTTGAAGGGTTCAAAGAATTTATCAAAATGATTCATGAACGCATGAAGGGTCCAGCAACCAAGAAATACAAAACCTTGGGAACACCCGAAAACGTTCTTGTCCTCAACGCGCTTTCAGCCTTGGCAACTAGGAACTGGACGAACGCCTCTTTTGAAGGTGCCGACAAAGTTAGCGGCGAATACTTTAACGAGCATTATGTCAAGAAAATTGTCGGCTGCGCAACATGCGGTATGCGTTGCGACCACATCGCGGTTGTTCCAGAAGGACCATACAAGGGCTCCACTTCACGATTGGAGTTCGAGTGCCTTTGGAGCATGGGGCCACTTTGCGGCATCGACAGGTTAGATGCAGTTATTGAAGCAATGCGCATTGTTAACGAGTACGGCATGGACGGCATATCCATCGGCGTCGTCATTGCGTTCGCAATGGACCTCTATGAGCACGGTATAATCACAAAGGAGCAAACAGACGGTATTGACTTACGCTTCGGAAACGCTGAAGCACTCATAGCCATGATTCACAAAATTGGTAAACGCGAAGGATGGCTTGGCAATATTCTTGCGGAAGGCGTAGCTAAAGCTGCAGACTTAATCGGAGGAGACGCATACAAGTATGCTTGCCACATTAAAGGCTTAGAATTACCAGGCTATGACCTGAGAACCTTAAAGACTGCAGCGCTTGGCTTTAGTGTCTCGTTCCGTGGAGCATGCCACCTAAGAAATGGCGCTTATTCACCTGACGTTAAAGGCAAAGTAAACCGCTTCAAGATTGAGAAAGGCAGAGGTAAAATGATCACTGATGAAAGCTACATGTACAATATCATTGATTCACTCATAGTTTGCAAGTTCAGCAGAGGCACATACTACGATGGATGGAAAGACCTAAGCAACTACTACACGCTTGCAACAGGCATCCCAATCACCCCTGAAGAAATGATAAAGGACGGCGACAGAATCGAAAACCTCGCAAGACTCTTTAACATCCGAGAAGGAAAAGGCACACGCAAATATGACGATGTACCATGGAAGATAAAGAATTTTCCAGTGCCAGATGAGGGACCAGCTAAAGGTGTCTGCGTTAACGACGAAGAAATGGCTGTTGGCTTAGATGACTATTACGCTTCAAGAGGATGGACAGTTGACGGTATTCCAACGGTTGAACGCTTGCAACAGGTAGGTTTAGGCGACTTAGCCTACATAGCCGAGAACGCAATGAAAGCTGCCCAAGAAAAGAAAGCTCCTGTTCAAGAAGTTAAAGTTCCTCAGGAAGGAAACTAAAATGGTACGTCCACAAGACAGGAAATTCGTAACAGCGGACCCAGAGAAATGCATCGGCTGCTGTGTCTGCGAATACGCTTGTTCGATGGTTAACGAGAAAACCTTCAATCCAACGAAATCTCGCATTCGCGCCATGCGCTTGGGACCACTCGTGAATCTTGCTGTCACCTGCAGGCACTGCGAAGATCCAGCATGCGTAGCTGCTTGTCCAAGAGACGCGCTGTCGCAAGAGGAAAACAGTGGAATAATCCGTGTTGACGAGAACGCTTGCAACGGTTGCGGATGGTGCATCAGCGCATGCCAATTCGGCGCCATGAACATGCATCCAGAGAAGAAAATCGTTTTCACATGCAACAGCTGCACGGACAACGAAACAAAAGAGCCGCAATGCGTCAAATGGTGCCCAGAAGAAGCATTAACATACGTTACCGCTGAAACACTGGCACAGAAATACAGGCAGAAAGCTGTCAAGAACCTGTTCCAAACAGCAGAAGACGAAGCCAAAGCAAAATAAGCTCAATTTGGCGCTTTTAAAACGCTCTCTTTTCAATTTTTCTTTCTTTCGATACTGTTAAGTTAAGTTACCCAACATAAGAAATTAAAAATCGAAAGAAATAGTGGGTTTAGTTTTTTCGTTCTTTCAATAATTCTTCTTTTCGCCGCTGTCACGCTTTAAGTTTTTTTTTGTCTAAAAAGTAGTTGGGCGCGAAGAATCTGATGAATTTTGCTTTTTTCTTTCTGTCAAAAGCATTATGCGCCCTACTATGCTTAAGATGAAACCTCCAATGAAACCCAATGCACCGAGGAGCAGAAAAATCAAGTTGTGCGCATAAACTGCGAGAACACCGAAACCCAACCCCCCAAAAAACATTATCATTCCAGTCAGGAAGACCTTTCCTGCATCGCTTCCCAAATCCGCTTTTTGCCTCTTAACGGGTTTATTTTTAGGGTTATAGTGGTACCCGTACCTGATAATCCCGAGGCCGACAAGTGCAGGGATTCCAGAAAGCCAGATACCCCAGGTGCCAGCAGATAAATAGCTAAACATCAAGTAGATGCCGATTGCCGTTACGATTAGTCCAAGACAGACAATGCTGATTCGTGTCCTAGTGGTTTCATCCATACGTCACTATTTAACAAAATTTGGTTTTAAGTTTTGCCGCTGCATGAGTTTATCGAAACTTCAAGGCAACTTAACCTAACAGTATCCTTTCTTTTATACCAAGTCGTTACGTTGCTTTCTGTATTATCGTTCCTTTCGTGTAAGGCACAAACTCTCTAATCTGCTCAATCGATGTTTTTCCAGTTTTCTCCCGCTGCTCCTTAGGCAGCTTGAGCATTAGAGATTTGAGAATTTGCTGCAAAAACTCTTTGCCAGTTGAATCGCCGGGCGCAAGGGCAACGTAAGTTTTAGTTTTCGCTTTCACGGCATCTATAGACCCGCCGACAAACCAGGTTTTCTCATCCACAATTATGCCAACGGCGACCTTTAGCGGTACGCTTCGCATCCAGTTGCGTTTGCCAACAACTGCGAAGGCGCCATGGGGAACAGATTCTCCTGAAGGACCACTCTTGCTCAGCTGATCCAGTTTAACCCAGTAAACGTCGACTGAACCGGCGTTTTCACGCCAAGCACGCGAAAAAGACGCTGCGTACTCGCCAGCTTCACGAAGCGTTTGTTCACTTATGGTTTTGCCTTCAGCCTTAACCACAGTGAATGGTGCGCCTGAAATTTCGGCGTGAAAAACCGCATCCTCCTGCGTAGTATACTTCTTTATGAGCACTTCGTTGCTAACGGTGTCTTTTCCAGCAACCACTAAAAAGCCGTCGGAAGAGGTAAACCAGCGGAATTTTTCATACCACTCCTTATTCTCCCTCTCCACCTTACGTTTAGAGAGCGCTTCCATAATTTCCGCTGGCTTGAGACTTTTCAGTTCTTCCGCTTCACGCAGCTCCCTCGCAATTTTAGCAAGCTTTTTCTTTGAATCCTCCAATGCTGTTAATGCGCCTGCGGATTTCTGCTTCGCCCTTTTTCCCCGCTCATAATATTCATTAGCATTGTCGAAAAGTGAATGTCGCAAGTTAATGCTGAACCGCAAGTTATCCATGCAGAGGTCAAGTGCAAGGTTGCGTCCATCAAACGATTCAAAGTAAACTTCAGGTAGGCTGCCGGTTTTTTTAGCCGTTAATGCTTCATTGATTAACGTGTTCCAGTCTTTACCTGCCATGTTTGCATTCAGAAGTTTGTCTTGGAATGTTTGAAGTTCGCTGAAGTGAGCATAAATGGTATCGCCAATCAGCTTGTCCCGTTCCGCTTTGGCTTCATCTTCATGTATGGATTTTTCCTGTTCAGCAACCACTCGCTTTAACCGCTCTGCTTCATGCTTTAACTTATCAACTTCAACGCTGGCAAGTGCGCTTTCAGCCGTCGTTACCCGAAGGTAAAATTCGTCTAACGCTTGATTAAAACTACTGTAAACTTGAGTTTTGAAGCCTTCATAACGTTTAAGCTTGAAAGGCACAACATCCAAGAAGTCTCCATCTTCGTCGAGAATTATGCATGGTTCAAAATTACACGCTGAAACCTTTGAAAGCAAACTTTGAAGGGCATCAAAAATCCCCTTAATTTCCATGTCTGTTAAGTTTTTGCATGGCTTAGCTTTGTCAACGCCAGCTCTAAGCAATACTTCTTCAGCGTAGACTCCACCGATGCCTAACAAACGGGCTGTTGCCCTAACAACCTCGGCTTCACCCGCATTTTTCAATGCTTCCTCCAACTTAGGCAGGGAAACTTTGAAGGGGTTCTTGCCGCTTGGAGGAGGAAACACCAAGACTTCGTTGCGTAAGATGTTGCGGTCACGCATGCGCTTAAAGAATAGAGCCTGCAAAATCATGTTTTTTTCGTTTGTTAAGATGATGTTGCCTTCGCCGAAAAGCTCTACAACAAGCTTAAGCAGCCCTTCTTTAGTCTTAAAACTCACCGTTACAATTCTTTCAAACTCAAACTGGTCAATGCCTACTGCCCATGTTCCACGCAAATACTTTCTTAGTGACATGCAAAATGCTGGCGGAGCAGCTGGGCTTTCTTGCGCGTAAACGGTTGAATGCAATCTTCTTCCTGCTTCCACGACTAAACGTATTGGCGGCAGGTTAATTTTGTGAAGCTTGAAAATCAATGTTTTCTCGTCAAGTTGGTAGATGTTGTTCACTCTTGACTCAACGATTAATCCTTTTAGTTCACTGATTGCCGCGGCAATATCAAAGCTTGTGAATTCTTTTCTGCGCAATGCTTACACCATCACACGCCTGCTTGTTATACTGAAACTTGATTATAAAATAACCTTTTCACTCAAAACTCGCGGCACCCAATAAAGGGGATTTGGAAGGCAGAAACGATTAATATCTATGCATGTTTTTTAAGTAAGAGTAAAACGCTAAAAAAGAGAGTTTATACACATTACTTTAAGATTTCTAATGACTTTCAGCATGGAGAAATCTCTCCCCCGCACTTTGTAAACCTTGAATGTACTTGGAAAAGGATTAGGAAACTTTGGAGTAATGAGGTAGAGTTTTGCGGTGTAGAGGGTGGAATGGACGGCTTAGTTTTCAGTCTTTTACGAAACATTAAGAAAACCACTGCTACAACAATTACGACCACAATTATTGTAACGATTAGAGTATTAGACACTATAGGTGAAGCGGTTAGAGTTGGCACAGGAGCCTTTAGATTGGGAAATGCTTGAGAGTTCGGTGCATTCAAAAATGGAATGAAAGTAACTGTGCCCACCAGAGAGTCATTCTTAGAGTCACGCATAGATTGGTTTATTGCTTGTATATTGGTTGTTCCCCACCAATTGTGGACAGCATTGATGCTGTTTGCCGTTGAAAGATACGCTGGCAATATATTTGGATTAGAGTTGCTAAGAGCGCCTAAGTAAATGTTGTCCATGCTATTGTTGTAAATGTTGTTATCCGTAACTATCGGAATGGATGGGATATTCGAGCTAATGCTGTTTAATCCAATTGAATTGTTGATGATGGTGTTTTCCTCAATTATCGGACTGGCGGCGAACATTTGGATGGCGATATAGTCATTTTCAATGATGTTTCTTTCAATAGTATAAGTTCCCCCGCTTCCGTATATCCCAAAACCAGAGATAATGTTATCTGAAATTATTACTGTAGCAGTACCGAGACTAATTGCGAAATTACCACCACCACCCGCCGTGTCAGTCATGTCGTTATTTGAAATTACTACTGAACCACCAAAAGCATCTATTCCACCGCCAATTGTGTTGTTTGTAATTACTGATAAGCCGTTTGAAATAGCGTATGAACAAACCAATTCAGTGTTAACTAAAATGTTGTCTGAAATTCTCGCTGGTCCCCCCATTATTTGAATAGTGGCCCCGTCCATGGTGTCATTAGTCGTAATTATCGAATTGTAGCTCCATACGTAAGTTGAATTAATGATGGCATTCTCAATTATGCATTTAGAGCTGTATGACGTTATACTACCCTCATATGGGCGGACATCTGATTGGGCGGCAACAAAAACCACATTGTTGCTGTTGCTTCCTTGAGCCTTTAAAGTACCGTTTACTTGAAGGTCATTAAGCTGCAGGTTTACAGTGACTCCAGCTTGAATAGTTAAAGTCACTCCACTGTTTACTGTTACAGTTCCAGTAAGCATGTAGGGACTGTTTGCTTGCGTCCATGTTGTATTTGAGCTAATTATACCACTAATGTTTGTTCCGCTTTGAGCTAACCCAAAAGGTATAGTTGCGAATATTGCAGTTAAACTTGAAACCGCTAAGATAAGAACCAGAATTAATGAGAAACTCTTGCTTATACTACCCATACTTAGTCTTGGAGACGGCTTGACGATAAAAGAGTTCTTGTACAGATTTCTTGGCACAAGATTTCTTGACTTATGATTTAGGTCATTTCTACGCTATGCAGATTTAAGACTTATCATCAATGAAAAATAGCAGTCATTATCAAGAACAAAGATGCTCGGTGAAAAAGATTAAGGAACTTTGGGGAAATAAAGCAAAAAATGATGTCAAAATTCTATGTTCAGTTTTCCATTAGATTCCCTAATAAAATTAACTGAAAACATAACGAATACTTATTAAAGTAAGAATAAAATATATTGTGCCAAGGATTAGATACGACATGACGCCTGTAGTGCAACTTTACTGGATAAGAACCGTGTTAGGCATATTTGCGGGAGCAGTGAGTGCAGAAGTAGCTTTTTTGATTGGTAACATGACTGATATCACCACTCTTGTTAACAGTTTCACAATAGCCCTAATAATTTACTTAGCATCCTACTACGTTTTTAAAGCGGTATACCAAAACAAGATAGAAAAGCAATCAAAAATATTAAGCACAGGAGTAGCCATGTATTTCTTCGCTTGGTTACCCTTCTTTATCCTGTTTTACACGATGATAAAAATTTACGTGTAAGCTTTAAAATAAATTATTCATCTTCACTTTTCTCGATGAAATTAGCAATCGTAGCTTGGCTCTTGTCGCTTCTTAGAGTTTCTATTTTTTCTTCTCCAACTGCTTTGTCGTTACCATTTTGTGGGCTGGGGATTTCCATGCGTGTTAAGATGCGCATACAGTCTGCCCAAGCTGAAAAGTATCCGCGGTCAAAATCGCCATGCAAGCCGTTGCGCATGTGGTCAAGAAATTCTTTTCTGTAAGCATGCAAAGCTACTTTGTCGCTTAAATCAAGTTTTGAAAAGAACGCGTAGTCGTCAGTAGCACCATTTTTCCGTGAAAGATACATTCCATATAATGCTCGGAAGTATCCTCTGTTCCACTCTGTTTTCTGCATTTTCTGCTTAATTCGTTCCAACTCCCGTTCAGCTTCGGTGAATTGCCTGCTGACTATAAGTTGGAAGTACCGTGTGACTAAGGCTTGCGGTGTTGGCATGTTTAGCGTCCACGACTTTTGTTTGCTTTCTCTGCTCTCTCTTCTTCAGAGATATCCTCTATTCCGTTCTCGGTTACTTTAAGTATTTCCTCTCCTTCAGGCAAATACGGGCTTGAAACTAACCTTGCAATTCGCGTGGGGCCATGGGGGGCTCTTCGTAGGTAGATGCGTGTGTGGCTTGTGTGGCCGACGATGTTTCCGCCGATCGGGTGGATTGCATCGCCGAAGAATTGGTCTGGTTTAGCCATTACTTGGTTGGTAACGACTGCTATCGCGTTGAATGCTCTGGCTAAACCGATTAGTTTGTGCATGTGCTTGTTTAGTTTTTGTTGTCTTGACGCTAACATTTCTCTTCCGAGATATTCGCTTCTGAAATGTGCTGTCAACGAATCGACTATGATTAGTTTGATGTTGTTTGCCTTGATTATTTCATCAGCGTTTTCAAGAAGGAACATTTGGTGGTCTGAAGTGTATGCTTCAGCGTAAATAATTTTTTTGGCTACTTTTTCTGGGTCTAAGCCTAAAAATTTAGCCATTTGCACTATACGTTCAAGCCTGAAAGTGTTCTCTGTATCCACGTACAATGCCGCGCCGTTGAGTCCACCTCGTTCAGGAGGCAACTGGACGTTTACGCAAAGCTGATGGCATATTTGGCTTTTTCCACTGCCATACTCGCCGTAAAATTCTGTTATAGTTTGAGTTTCTAAGCCGCCATTTACTAATTTGTCTAAGGCTTTGCTGCCTGTGCTTAATCGTAAAACGCTTTGGCGCATTTTAAAAAGTTCATCTGCTCGGACGAATGCAATTCCGATGGATGTGCGTGCCGCTTCTATGATTTGGAAAGCCTTTTTTTCGCTTACTCCAACTGGGTCTAGCTCTCGTGCCGTCGCCATGGCTAAAGATTCAACAGTGTGGTAGCCGAGTTCTCGGAGTTTTTGGGCTGTGGCTGGACCGACTCCTGGAAGGTCTTCTATGAACTCGTATTTTGTCTGGTTTGATTCTGTTGTTTCTGTTTCTGTATTTTCTGGCTCTTTTTGGTTTTCGGCGTCTTCATCTTCAGTCATTATGTTCACGCTTTGAAGATGATGTAATGTTGGGCTATTTAAAACAACCTAAGAATAGGATTATTTGCCTAGTGGAGGGGTGAGTGAAAGTGAATCGGTTTTGGTTGGTTCTTGCTATTTCGTTGAGTGAACTCTAATGTTTAGAGCAATTATGGTGTTCCCTTTGTATAAAGCAGCCAATTAAAACATGGTTACTCTTTTGGCTAAAAAGAAAATTACCACGAAACTCAGATGTTTTCCAACAGCTCTCATGGGGCCGCTTGCAGGCATCATCGCTTTACTGGTTTATTTCAAAAAGCTTAAAAAAATTATTCTTTGCATTCTTTGAGGTTGCGGAGCTCCTGCAGAGTTTTGTTTAAGATAGCTGTGTCTTTAATCGTTTTAATGGTGGAAACTGGCAAGCAGACGTGTATTTTGCCGAGATAAGGCCTCTTGAACCCAAGCATATTCGTAGCTTCATCAGTTAAAGCAACGTAAAAACTCGTGATCTGCCAAGTATTCTCATCTACATCAGCACTTTCAACTTCTCCTAACATAAATGCGTCTGAAGTGAAAGCTTTTTTCCAAAATAGTCTTGTAATTTCAACCATATAAGATCTTGATAAAATAACAAGTTACCTCTATATTTGTTTGTCGGCAATAATAGCGGCAGAATGCTTTTTACAATCCCAAAGCATAGTAATAATGGTAATTATGTCTGCTTCTCAGAAAGAAACCAAGCTTACTCCTGAAGAGCAAAGCGTCATAGTCCAAAAAGGCACTGAAATGCCTTTCACCGGCAAATACTACGCTTTTTGGCAAAAAGGCACCTACGTTTGCAAACGCTGTGGAGCACCCCTCTACCGCTCAGAAAACAAGTTTGAAGCAAACTGCGGATGGCCAAGCTTCGACGAGGAAATTCCAGGCGCAGTCAAGAGGCTGCCTGATCCTGATGGTGTGCGAACTGAGATTCAATGCGTCAACTGCGGTGCCCATTTAGGCCACGTCTTCACAGGCGAACACTTCACAGAAAAAGATACTCGGCATTGTGTAAACTCGATATCCATGAATTTTATCCCAGACAAAGAAAAGTGATTGCGCTTTTTACTGTTGAGAAACGCGTGTAAATAGTAGGGAGGGGTATTTTTAGAGGTGCGCTTTTTGTGTTGGTTTTTTGCCACAAATAGTAGGGTAGGTCTACGGGTAGGCGGCTTTGGAGCAGGGTTTGTTTTGGGTTGATTTTTTGATTTAGGGTTTGGGTTGGGGTTAGCTGAGGGCAAAAAAGGTTAAAAATGGTGGAAAAAGGCGAAGAAAGGCTAAAAGGTGCTTGCATATTTTTATTAACGATTTTTGGTAATAAATATCGTTGAGGCGAGAAAAATTTGACTATGGGCAAAAAAGAAAAAGCTAACTTGGTTGCAAAAGTCTCAAGTCTACAAGGCTTAATAGATTATCAGGAAGGCTCAGTGGTAAGTCGCACAATTATTGATAAGAAAACAGGAACCATAACACTCTTTGCATTTGATGAAAATCAAGGCTTAAGTGAGCACACTGCACCCTATGATGCAATGGTTTATGTGCTTGACGGCGAAGCAGACATTACCCTATCTGGCAAGCCACTCAAGCTAAAGCAGGGTGAAATAGCCATCCTGCCCGCCAACGAGCCCCACGCCTTAACTGCAAAAACAAAGTTCAAGATGCTTCTTACAATGATAAAATCATAGCTAGCTAAACTTGCCGCCCCACTTATCCTTAAAACAGTAATCGCTAAGCGGTTTTTTAGGTGGCACAGGCGGTTCTTCAGCGGGATAACCCATCGTAATCAGTGCCTCGGGCTCAACCTCATCTGGAATTTTCAGTATTTTCCGGACAGTTTCTTTGCAAAAACTTGGCGCACAGAACCAGCATGCACCCAAACCCTTAGCGTGCACCGCCAACAGCATGTTTTCCACGGCTGCCGCTAAACTTTGCATTGCCAAATCCCGCTCGCATTTTTGTCTCTTTTCATCAGAAAATTTATCCATGCCATCCATTGTTAAGCAAGCAAGTATAAGCACGGGTGCGGTTGCGAATCTTTCAATCCGAGACTTGAACTTTTCTGGTTCAATGTTTAATCCATCTTTAGCAATGTCCGCAGCCCAAGATTCAGCCATAGCATCCGCTAACTGCCGTTTAACTGATGGGTCAGCTAAAACTATGAACCGCCATGGTTGAGCGTTATGCGCTGAAGGCGCCCAGCCAGCAGCCACCAAAACCTTCTCAATCCCCTTTTGCGGAACAGGGCGGGCTGAATATTTTCTGACGCTTCGCCGCTCTTTAATCGCGTCTAACACGTGTGACATGATAATGTGTATGTTTATGATGCTTTTTATCTCTTACAAACTTAAACTCTCTTAGGCTCCAAAATAACCTTCAAAGATTGCCCCGCCTTAGCCATCAACCTGAAGCCAAAACTGGTTAATCGGCACTATTAGTATTGAAGCTCTTTGTTAACCTGGTTTATCGCTGGTTCGCCCTCTGACACTCGCCGAATATTTTCCGCAGCAATACGCAATTCAGCATCCATGCCTGCATCCGTTTGATCTATGTTGTGAGGTGTGGCGATGACATTCGGTAACTTCCAGAACTCGTATGGTTGAGTTTGGCTAGATTTTGCTGATGGATTCCACCAGGGTTCAGACCACCAGACATCAAGCCCGGCGCCAGCAATCCATCCTTCTTTTAAAGCTCGGTAAAGCGGCTCTTCCTGAATGATTGGACCACGGCCAACGTTTACAATATATGCTGTGTGCTTCATTAAGTGGAGTTCACGCTCACCAATCAATCCACGCGTCTCAGGCGTCAAGGGCGCAGTAATTACCAAGAAATCGGACTCCCTGAGAACATAGTCAAGGTCACTGGGTCCGCCGAGGAAGTCAGGGATAAACTCAAGTTCTGAGGTATCTTTTGGGTCTCGCTTTGTGGCATAAATTTTCATTTCAAAGGCTTTGAGTAGACGAGCAACATCCATTCCTACGTGTCCAATGCCGATGATGCCAGCATTTTTTCCTCGCAGTTCGACCCCCACCATGGTTGTGCTATCTCCTTGCGGGAAAAGGTTGTGTCGACGAACAATGTGCTTGGCTAGAGCTAAAACAAGGGCAACTGCTCCTTCAGCCAAAGGTCTGGGGTTAGCACCTGACGTATTTGCAACAGCAACCTCCTTTCTCAAAACGTCAAATGGTATATCATCGACGCCAGCCCCAATCTTTTGGACAAATTTAAGCTTCTTAGCCGCCAAAGCTACCTTCTCAGAGAGAGAAACACAGACTATCATATCAACATCCACAGCAAGCTGCACCAGTTCTTCCTCGGTTCCCTTCTTAGGAACGATTATTTGAACCCCAGCAGGAAGCATATCTTTGAAACTGGAAAACATTGACGAAGCTTGAGACAGAAGAATCTGAGGGAACGCAAACAAAACTTTCATTGGAACCCCTAAACAAAATGAAAAACCCAATTTAATAAAGCTAACCATATCCTTTGGCCGACTCAGCTGAGCAGCAGACCGAGACTCATTCCAGGAACCGTTATTTTACGAGAAGCTCTATTATCCAAGAAGGAAACTGATTAGCCGATCTTTACAAGAACAGAAGGCTTCTAAGGTCTGTTGGGTTCTAAAATGACTTTGAGTGATTGTCCCGCTTCAGCCATCAGTCGGAATCCTTCCTGCGCCTCAGTTAGTGGAAGCTTATGCGTTATCATGTCGGCGATGTTGAGTTGTTTGGTGGCTAAAACCCGCAGTGAGTCTTCTAAGTCGTTGGGGGCTGCCCCGTAGCTTGTCTGCATTTTTATCTCGTTTCGCCAGAACTGGTTAATCGGCACTGGAAGCTTCACCGTTGGGTCAGGTACGGCAAAAAACAGGATTGTTCCCCCGTTATCCACGCAGTCCAGTGCTGACATGGAAGCTGATGTGGCTCCTGTGCAGACGATGACTTGGTCAGCTAAGTGCCCGTCGTTGATTTCTTTGAGTTTAGCGGGCAGGTTGTCTCTTGCGTTTATGATGTCGGTTGCCCCGAACTTTTTAGCTAACTCTAGCCTGTAGGGGTTGATGTCTGAGACAACAATTTTTTTGACGCCTTTAAACTTGGCAAGCTGCACATGTAAGATGCCTGTAATGCCGCTGCCGATAATCAGAACACTATCCTCTTCCTGCAAATTAGCCAAACGTTGCCCACGGCAAACGCATGCCAAGGGCTCAATGAACGTGCCTTCTTCAAAAGACATATCATCTGGCAGCTTGTAGACGCCGAAGTCAACGTTTATTTTTGGAACGCGTATGTACTGTGCAAAGCCGCCTGGGAAATAATTTGTCGTGTGCAGGGTGTGGCAGGTGGTGTGGTGGCCTCTCTGGCAGTAACGGCACTGGTTACAGGGTACGTGGTGTGAAACGAAGACTCTGTCGCCGACTTTTAGGCTGGTAACTTTGCTGCCTACTTTATCGATGACGCCTGTGGCTTCGTGACCAAGCACCCGCGGAGCTTTAGGCACACGGTACCATTCAATGACATCGCTGCCGCATATGCCGCTCGCCATAACTTTCAACAATGCTTCTTCCTCGCCGATTTCGGGAATGGGCATTTCTTCAATGCGGACGTCATGGTTGTTGTAGTAGACGGCGGCAAGCAAGAGGCTTCACCAAGAAAAAGAAAAATGCTGGATTAAGCCTTGCCGGCTTTTACCTGGTCAAACAGGTCCAGTGCTTCTTGCGGAGTAAAGTTATCGTGGACAATGGCTCTGATTGCCCTGATTGCAGCTACTGGATTTTCAGTTTGCCAAATGTTCCTGCCCAAGTTAACGCCTATAGCGCCTTTCTGCATGCCATCATAGACGAAGTCGAACACTTCCTTTTGCGTTTCAGTTTTTGGTCCGCCTGCAATAACCACTGGCACTGGGCAGCCGTCAACAACTTTTTCAAAGTTCTCTTTACAATAGTACGTCTTAACCACGCGTGCGCCGATTTCAGCTGAAACTCTTGCAACCAACGCTAAATAACGGGCTTCACGCTTCTCAAGTTCCCTTCCCACGGACGTGACAGCCATAACTGGAATACCATAATCTTCGCATTCATCCACGAGTCTGGATAGATTGCTGAGGCTTTTGTTCTCATATTTTGTGCCGACAAAGACAGACATTGAAACTGCCATGGCGTTTAATCGTAGAATTTCTCGGATGGATGTGACTACGCTTTCGTTTGCTAAGTCTTCGCCTACCACGGTTACGGCTCCTGAAACTCGCATTATGATTGGTTTCTCAATCGCTGGGTCAATGCAGTTCCTCAGAACCCCGCGGGTAAGCATGATTGCATCAGCGTACTGATAGATGGGTTTGATTGTTTCTCCGGGCTTCTCAAGGCAGTGTGTTGGTCCTTGGAAGTATCCGTGGTCAACGGGTAAGAATAGGGCTTTCCCGTCTTTTTGGATAAGTCTGCTTAACCTGTTTTTCATTCCCCACTCCATATTCATTTCTCCGTGGAACCCTTTGTTCTAAGAATTAAATAACCTTTCCTACCCTTGCCAAGAAAAGCGCCTTATTTTTTTTGGGGACCCTTAACTTTCTTAAATTTCTAAGGTTTGGGCAGTGAAAGGAGTGGGTATGATTACTTTTGTCTGGGGCATTTTCTCCTTTAATATACTTTCGAATTTTTCGTGTTGCCCTCTGGATCCGTGCATGACAACGACCACCTCTGGCTTTAAGTCAGATGCCATTTTGAAGGCGTTTTCAGGAGAAGACGTTGGCGACCAGCGTCCTGTAGGCAGAAAAGCGAGTTGTGACTGATAGTCTTTGAGGGGAACGTATCCTGAGTCGCCAGCGTGGAACACAAGAAGATTCCCCATTTTTATTTGAAAAAGCATTATTGGACCACGGTGAACCCCTTGAACCGCCTTTACAGTGAGGTCTCCGTAAACGTACGTTTGACCAGACACTGCACTTGCTAACTTTTCGTCAGGGATGATTCCTTTCAATTTGCCGGCTACTCTTGCCTCAGCCAACACAGGCGCTCCTGTCTTCTTGGATAGCTTCAACGTCTTGCCGGCACTGAAATGATCCATATGACTGTGCGTGAAGAGCAGAAGGTTGACTTCTTTGAGGGCCTCCGTCTCGTCGTCCTTCAAAAAGCCTGCCGCATCGATTAGAACGGTTTGCTTCGAGGTTCTTGCGAGGATTCCTGAAGCCCCAAGGTATATGAAAGCAATCTGGTTCTCAGAAAGCCCTAAAGCAAAAAAATTGCCAATTTCCTCAGCCCTGCTTCCTCTAAACATAAATAATCGCCATTTCGTTGTGGGAGCTACCTACTATAAATAACCTTTGTCGACCAGCTTGATATTTCCATTTTCAGATGCGTATCCACGCTGTTGAAACTTCCCGCATCCACTGTTTCTGCCATTTTGGGTAAATGTTTTTGGATGATGGAATTTCTTATGGGTTACGTGGTGTGCTGTAGCTTTAGTTTTTGTTGCGAAAGATTTTTATATGGAATTAGGCTAACCTAATTAGGCTGACCTAAAATGGAGTACATCATAACAGTAAAAGACCTAGTCGAAGTATACGCCGACGGAACAAAGGCAGTCGACAATATTTCTTTCAACGTTAAAGAAGGCGAATTCTTCGGGTTTCTGGGACCCAACGGCGCAGGAAAAAGCACCACAATCAAAGTCCTCACCACACTCCTCAGAAAGACTTCAGGGCACGCCCAAGTAGCCGGTTACGATTTAGACAAATCGCCAAAGGAAATCCGAAAAGCCATTGGAGTTCTAAGCCAAGAAACAAGTCTGGATGTGGACCTCACCGGGAGGGAGAATCTGCGTCTTCAGGGTCGTTTACAACAGCTTCATGATCCCATTCTCGAGGAGCGAGTAGATGAATTGTTGAAGCTAGTGCAGCTTGAGGATGTAGCGAAGAAACCTGCAGGTCGCTACTCGGGTGGGATGAGGAAGAGGTTGGATTTGGCTTCAGCTCTCATTCACAAGCCAAAGTTGTTATTCTTGGATGAGCCGACCACAGGACTTGACGCCCAATCCCGTGCCGCCATCTGGGATTATCTGGAGGAACTGAATAAGAAGGAGGGCATAACGATATTTTTGACCACGCAGTATTTGGAGGAAGCTGACCGGCTTTGTCGGGAGCTCTCCATAATAGATCACGGTAAACTTATCGCAAATGGTTCTCCTTCGGAACTTAAGGCGGCGTTGGGAGGCGATACGATAACGCTGACGCTGAAAGACGGGACGGATGCTGCTTTGAGATCAAAAACAAAGGAGATTCTCAAAACGATTCCAGAAGTTACTAATGTCATGGATTCGGATGGGGGGATTGTTGCCTATTCGAAGAACGCTGGTCAGATAATCGCTGATGTTGTGACGTCGCTTGACCGAAATAATATTCGGCCAGCTTTTCTAAGCATTTCCTCTCCGACCTTAGACGATGTCTTTCTGCGGCAGACGGGCAGGAGAATTAGGTCAGATGAGCTTGGTAGGCGGGAAACCGAGCCCTTCCTGATGTAGAGGCGATCGATGTGGCATTACTCTATGATATACAATCGCTTCTTGAGAGATATCTGACGAAGCTTGTTAGGAATCCTACCTTACTGGCGACGAATCTTGCTACACCCTTGCTGTTTCTCTTCCTCTTCTCGCAGCTGCTCACCAAGTTCAGCGTCTTTCCAGGTGTATCCGGAAGCTACCTTGCCTATCTGACGCCGGGGATTGTTATGTTAAACGCTATGATTAGCGCACCTCAAGGCGGGGTATCGATTGCGAATGATCTGAATTCAGGGTTCCTCTCGAAGCTGATGCTCACTCAGGTTAGTAGACCAGCAATCTTGCTGGGCAGATTATTGACGGATGTTTTTGTTGTCGTAGTCCAGTCATTCATGACAATTGTCGTTGCAATTGCGATGGGCGTGACTATCGCCACTGGAATTCCGGGAATACTGCTCATGTTGGTTACAGCCGCATTCTTTGAACTGGCACTGTCAGGAATCTTCCTCGCGATCGGAATGAAGAGCAGGAAAACCGAGACTATCTCTGCGATTTCTGGTGTACTGTTCTTTCCACTCATCTTTGTGAGCAGCGCCGTGTTCCCCACTTCCTTCTTCCCTGCCTGGGCGCAGACTGTCTCCAGGTATAATCCAGTGAGTTATGCTTCAAATGTGACGCGTGCGTTGGTCCAGGGCGGGTTGACTTGGAGCACTTTAGTGTCCGCGTATACAGCAATCGGGTTAATCGCCCTTGTGGCCTTCGCGGCGACATTGTATCAGTTCAGAAAAGTGGTCAGTTAGAATGAAAATGAAAGCCATTTAGACAGCGCGCCTGAGATCATGCATTTCATTTATTCTTGCTGTTTTTTGTATTGAGCTACAGCATTTTCAATTACTTGACTTCTGTCTCTAAAATTCCCTTTTTGGACTTGCCTGTCAATCCACTCGACTAGTTGCTTGTCAATGTTTGCTAAAACTGTTGTTTCATTATTTTTCAGTTTCAGATCGCCGTAGGATCAAATAGCCTTTTTCTATTAGCCAGTGGTGAAACTGCCATGTGGTATATAGGCATCCGCTGCTGCATTTTTGCCGTGTCTGCTCGTAAGCCGGGGAAGCCTCTGTTAGCTTGTTTAGCTCCATCTGTACAGGGCATTTGATGTCTTTGCAGAATTCTCTTCGCTTGTACTCAACAAATCCTTCGAGAGCCATCTCCATCGGTGGCTTACTCCTCGTTTAGACTTAATAAGCCTTGTTCATAGAGGGAGGGGATCTACTTTATGCAAGTAAATTTTAGTCTAAAAAACTAGTAAGTAGTGTGTCCTTTTAAGCTGCGTTTTCAATTTGTGCTTATATGCCCAAATTTTACCTCTTAGGCGGAGAAAACGTCTTTAAAAGAAGTGCAAGGGAAGTAAATGAGCGAGCTTTCCAGGATGCAGGAGAACCTCTGGTTGTTCTTGTGTTTCCTTGGGCAAGAGCATCATTCGACAGAGGCTATAAGAAAAGGAAGAGGCTGGTTGATTATTTTATAAGTCTTGGCGTCAGCACAATCAACTTTATAGAATACTCTGATTCCAATGAAACGATTGCCAAAAAAATGGCTGATTCTAACATAGTTTATTTAACGGGTGGACTTGCAAACGTTCTAGTTGAGCGCCTGAAAAACATGGGTGTTGACCGTTTGCTGCATGACTATCGCGGGGTCATTGTTGGGCGAAGTGCTGGAGCGTTGGCGCTTTGCCGAAAATGCATAATCACCTGCCGTAGCAATTCAAAAGTCAAAATCATCGATGGCCTTGGTTTGGCAGACCTCACACTTAAAGCCCACTATAAACCTGAAAAAGACTCTGCGTTGGAGCAGCTGTCAAGACAAGAGAAAATTTACGCTGTACCTGAGGGTTCAGCGCTTGTTTACAGTAATGGCGCTTGCTCATTTATGGGCGAAGTGTATCTGTTTGAGAATGGCACAAAACGGATGTTATAATCGTTCTCTCACTTTTTCTGTAAGAAGCCTAACAACTTCTTCTTTATCTTTTTCAATAAGATTCCAAAGTTGTTTGCTTTCCTTATCCGTTAAAGCAGCTCTTTTGTAGCTGTTTTTTATGCGCCATAAACTTTTGTTCTCAATTTCCAGTTGCTCCATCAAGTTGTACGTATCATTGTCAAGCATGCCTTTACCAGATGCGCCTAGTTTAAACGGCGAGTTTTTAGCTTTAGCTTGCTCTCCACCTTCCATTCCCAAGTACACTTTTTTGCCGCTATCTGTTTCCGTAGTTTTATACACCATAATATTATCTCCTTCGCCGGATACTGCTGAAGTACCTCTCGCTTTCTCCAGCCCAAGATTCACCCCTACTGCATTAACATGTTTGAACTAAATAGACTAAATAAACTAAATAGTTTAATACACTTAAGCATATGTGATTGCAAAAAGCCAACAACAAAAATATTTTCAAAATTATAAGTTAACAAAATTATTTCTTTCTTTGAAGAAACGCTAAAACAACGGTTACTAATATAAGCACCAAGAGCGCTGCACCGAAAATGATAAGCGGAATCCTAAAGGCTGGCTCGTCATCCAGAACAGTAGTTGTGGGTAGACCTCCCAGATAAGCCGCTAAGAAGATGCACACGAAAACGGCGCCTACTCCTTCAAGGGAAAATAAAACTGTGGTTAATTTTTTGTCAGTTAAGGTCATTTCAGTCTTCCTTGAGCTTTGTGTTTAATGATTAAGAGTAAATTTGTATTTAACATTAATCTTTTTCCCTTTTTGAAAGAATCTTTCTCAATGGTGGATTGGGCTACAGCCGCAAATATAATATACTTAAAGAGAACGAATCTTCTTTAATGCAGGTTAAAGGTCATGACTGAAGAAAAGTTCTATTCGCCGCTAAAAATAGGGTTGTTTATAGTCGTTTTATCTTATTTCCTGTTCACTCTTCACGCAACGTTTACCCTCTCATGGATTGGCGAATGGAATCACAATGGTCATTTTTCATTCTACGTGTTCGCCACTGACATTTCCGCAGGAGTTGGACTTGGTTTCAGATTCGCAGCCAGCATCATCGCAATCTGTGCAGCCATATTTTACTTAAATAAAGGGACACTTACAACAGCAAAAACCTATAAACTTCTGCGATGGGTTTTGGTCCTTGAAGCAATTTACTGGTTTGGGCTCATAACGACTGCAGTGCTAAACGTTCAAAACTCACTACAGCTCGGCGCTCAAGCTTCTGCAAATCTCCTCATTGACTCATGGTTGCTCACCACCATCCCCAGCGTAGTCGAAGCCACGCTTATTCCAGCGACTCTACTCATTCTCGCTTACAAGCTCAGTCCAGCAAAGCCCCTCAACGGCGTAATAAAGTGGGCACTTATTACAGGCACAAGTTACATTTTCGTTTTCTGGTTAACCAACACCAGCATGTGGTTCATAACCTTAAGGCTTCAAACAGGATATGGATACTTAACCACGTACCCACAAAATCTAGTCAGTTTCATATTAACAACATTTGGCTTATTGGCTTTGACAATTTATTCAGCATATTTTACCAAGAAATCAAGCGGGGCAAAATCTTTTCAAGAACTGAATCTGAAAATTGTGGGGGGCATTATCTTAGCTCTTGGAATGTATTTTCTCTGGAACTATTTAACATGGATTTTCTTTGGGGGCAATCACGTGTGGAGCCTCTGGTATGCCTGGTTCTTAGGCCATAACTTGGACTTGTGGATGCTGTCACTTCCATTGCTTGGAATACCGTTACTTTTCGCCGATCAGATTCATGAAAAAACTAATCCTCCGTAACGACTATTCAAAAAGGTTAAATGGCAAAGTGGCACTTCTGCCTTGAAGCTCAACTGTAAAAACAATTTTTAGCCCTTCTGCCTGCTCCGCCTGCTTTGAGCCGAAATCTGATAACCTTTAAAAGTGCATAAGTAACAGACAATTTGACTTAACATGCGTAAATCAAGATGGCTTGCAATCACCCTGACCGTGCTTATCATAACCGTTTCGTTTACAGCAGTAGCTTTTGCCGTTCCCGTTGTTGGTGTAAAGAAAGGCGACTGGATAAAATACCAAGTAACAGTAACGGGCAATCCGCCACCAAACGAAAACATAACTTGGGCAAGAATGGATATCACGGGTGTTCAAGGCGAACTCATAAACATTAATGTCCAAACTGGATACGCAAACGGAACTATATATCCGGAAAACGGAATAACACTCAACCTAGCGACAGGTGCCATAGGAGACGGCTTCTTTGTACCCACCAATCTGACGCCAGGCGATCGATACAGCACTGAATACGAAGGCATCATAAACATAACAAGCGTTGGGCAAATAGAAGCTGGAGGCGCCGAACGACCTGTTCTCTCAGGCATTTCAAGCCAAACCACCTATTACTGGGACAAGCAAGCAGGCATCATGGTTGCAGCAACATCAAACCTCACAGGATATACGATAATTACTAAGACAAGCGCAACTAACATTTGGCAACCCCAGATTCTCGGCTTAGACTTAACCGTCTTCTATTCTCTTATAGTTGCAGTGATTGCAGTCGTGGTAGCCTCAGTAGCTATTGCAGTGATTTTAGTTTGGCGCAAGAAAGTGCCCGTGAAAAGCTAATTTTTTTGACATACTTGGGGATTGTTACTTGCATGCGCTCTGGGCTTGGCGCGAATTTATGTACAAACAATTAACTATCTTGGATTAGGACGTACCTAAATAAATAATCCAGCACTTCAGCAAGGCAACAATTATCCTAAAGTTAGCTCTAATTTTGCCTCCAATCCGCGGGTTACTGCGCCTAGGTGGAGGCTCGTACGATATTTCGCCAATCTTAAAACCATTCTTTTTAACATTAACCAGTAATTCGCCGCCAAAGGTTTCTCCATCCCTCAAGGTAAGGTTGGCAACTGTTTCTTTTTTGTAAGCTCTAAAATTTGAGAAAAAATCTGATATTCCTAACATTTTACCTAGTGTTCGGGAAGCCAGCCTCTCTGAAAATCTTGGAACAACCGTTCTTGAGGCTACAACTAAATCAAACTTGCCTAATCTGCTAATAAGGCTGGGTATAAAAGCTGGGTTATTTTCTAGGTCAGCATCTATCGTTACTATCACAGGAAACTTGGCTAGTTTCATTCCATACAATAAACCCTTAGTTTGCCCTTCTCGAACTTTTGAAACCGCCAAATCCGCAAAGCACTTAGCAACGTCAAATGTCCCGTCAGAAGAACTATCGTCAACAACAATTATTTCGTTTGGAAAATCCTTGAGCGCTGACCTTACCTTAAGAATTAATTCCTTAATATTTTCTCTTTCATTCCAAGTCGTTGTAACCACGGATACGCCCTGAACCATTTCGCTGCCGACGCTCATGAGTAGCCATAGCCATCTTGGGTTATAAGTTATGTTGCCAAAAAACTTCAAGAAAATCTCATTTTGAACGTGGCGTTTAGGTTCCTTTCAAGTGATCTTGGATTTTCCAGTCATACTGCAAGCGGAAACAACATCGTAATCTTAAAATAATTGGAAGGACTGATGTGTTAACGAATTCATAAATTAGGGTAAGACTAATAGAGGAAGAAAAAATGAGCAAACAAGAAAAACCCCACTTAAACCTCATCATCATGGGGCACGTTGACCACGGAAAATCCACTACTACGGGGCATTTACTTTACTTAGCAGGCGCGATTGACGAGAGAACAATCAAGGCATATGAAGAAGAAGCCGAAAAAATGGGCAAAGGCACATTCAAGTTCGCTTGGGTACTCGACAACTTAAAGGAAGAACGAGAAAGAGGAGTCACGATTGACCTTCGATTCCTGAAATTCGAAACCAAGAAATTCAACTATACAGTCATCGATGCGCCAGGACACAGAGACTTCGTAAAAAACATGATTACTGGCGCAAGCCAAGCCGATGCCGCTGTGCTCTTCTGCTCAGCGAAAAAAGGCGAGTTTGAAGCAGGCATTGGTCCAGGCGGCCAAACACGTGAGCATGCGTTTCTAGCATTCACTTTAGGTATTCGACAACTAATTGTTGCAGTTAACAAAATGGATGATGTATCCGTTAACTGGAGCAAGGATAGGTATGAAGAAATAAAGAATGAAGTTTCAAGAATGCTGCGAATGGTAGGTTTCAAAATCGATAAAATCAACTTTGTACCTGTTTCAGGCTGGACAGGCGACAACCTGATCAAGAAAAGCGACAAAATGCCATGGTACACTGGTCCAAGCCTAATTGAAGCACTAGACCTTTTAGAAGTACCCTCTAAACCAACTAACAAGCCACTGCGCGTTCCAATTCAAGACGTTTACAGTATCACTGGCATCGGTACAGTTCCAGTCGGCAGAGTCGAAACAGGCACTCTTAAAGCAGGACAAAACGTAATTTTCATGCCCAGTAACAAAACCGGCGAAGTTAAATCAATAGAAATGCACCACTCTCAGATTCCAATTGCAGAACCAGGCGACAACATCGGCATGAACGTAAGAGGCATCGCTAAAACCGACATCCACAGAGGAGACGTCGCAGGACCAGTTGACAATCCGCCAACCGTAGCTAAAGAATTCATCGGTCAAATCATAGTGATTTACCATCCAACCGCCATCGCTGCAGGATACACACCAGTACTCCACTACCACACAGGACAAATTGCATGCAGATTCACCGAACTTGTAAAGAAAATCGATCCACGCACAGGCCAAGTAACCGAGGAGAAGCCAAGCTTTCTCAAAACCGGCGATGCAGCTTGGGTAAGAATGGAACCGTTGCACCCGATAGCCGTCGAGACTTATCAGGATTTTCCTGAGCTCGGACGATTCGCCATCAGAGACATGGGCACAACCGTTGCTGCAGGTGTCATAAAAGAAATCACTAAAAAGGGACCTTAAACCCTTCCATTTTATTTTTTGTTTAATTAATTCAAGCTGTCTTTTTAACTTTAATTTGTTATATTTTTAGTTGTAACAGGTTCACCTATTCAATTTTTTATTTGTTCTGTTTAATTGATAAAAGCATTGTTGTAGTCACATGACAGTCACAAGGACATATATCGTATAATTGGGAAAGTGGCTTAACTAAAGGTGTGTGGGTTAATGGATTATCAAAACGAGAAATCCAGCATGCCGTTAAACAAGAATTTTGATAAAGCTAAAAGGGGACGCTTAAGCCAAAAGCTTAAGTGTATATCATTGAGAGACGTGTCACTCGAAGATAGACGCAAAGAAGCAAAAAAACCATTATTCTTAATCAGGTACGAGTAAAAACATGATTAACAAAACAAACGATTGATTCAATCAATAGTTTTCTTCTAAACGTCTTAACTGTTTTTACTGAAAAAGCTGAGAATTCTTCAGCAAGTTGTTTTTTATAATTTTAAAATGCAGATTCTTAGAAGCGCAAGCAAAATAAACATGCAGTTACGGTTACCTAATAAGAGTTGACTGTATGTCCGGAACTGAAACGTTGCTTCCTTACATAAATGATAAAAAGAAAAAGGGTGAAGAACCCACCATAATAGTGGATAGCCGAGAGGCAAATAGTGCAGAAAAGATTGTTAAAGGCTTAATTGAACGGGGAGTCAACGTTAAAACTGAATTATTGGAGAAAGGCGACTACATTCTCTCTGATCAATGCGCGGTAGAACGTAAAACTGTCCACGATTTTGTTTACACCCTTACCCGACGGTACCTTTTCGAGCAGCTTTTCAGGCTTAAAGAGGTTTATCCCAAGTCGCTTATCGTTCTTGAGGGTTACCTGCCGATAATCTACAAGTACAGCAATATTCAGCCTAGCGCAATTTGGGGCGCGATGTTTAATTTAGCCAAAAACGGAATTTCGCTGATTAACACAGCATCATATAAAGAGACTATTGATTTTCTTTATGTAGCGGCTAGGCAGGAGCAAATTGTTGAGAAAAGAAGCGCAGTTGTGCATGCCTTTAAAAAATGCGAGACACTATCGGATGCCCAAGTATATTTTGTTGCCAGTTTGCCTAATATTGGACGGGAAAAAGCAACAGCCATACTGGATTCTTATCAAACACCGATAAACGCGTTAATTAACGTGGATGATTGGTCGAAGGCTGTGAATGGCCTTGGCCCCGTGATAACTAACAAGGTGAAAGAGGTTTTAGGCACACCTTACAAGGATAAAACATGTGAAGATGTGTAGAACAATAGATGCTTAGGCTCTGTTTAACGAAAGGTTAAAAGCTGATTGAACGACTAACAAACCTGCTGTTGGTATGGACAAAGTAAACATTGCCCTAACAATTCTCTCGATGGTAATTATAATTGGTCCTCTTGCTGGTTTAGCCTACGTTTATCGGGATAACTTGGTTGGTTTAGTGGTTCCTCCCCAAATTAAAAGCTTGGTAGGCGGCGTCGATTCTGTTGGAACACAGTCTCAACCACAGTTTCAAACGCCCCAGCTTGTAGGGCAACCACAATACAATGCTCAAACGGGAGCGTTAACTGTTTCTTTCAACTTTACTAATCCCTTAACAAATGAGGTTTCAATCGATAAACTGTCAGCCGAGGTTGAATCCGAAGAAGGTGGTGTCTCCTTAGGCCACATATCAATAAATCAACCAATCCAGATAGCGCCAGGCGAAACTTCCATCATAAACGTTTCTGGAATTTTGAATCAAAATGCCATAAGTCAATTTGAAGCTCAAAATCCAGGAGTCAACGGCATCAACATTTCCCTTGCAAACCTAAACGCTGACGTTGCAGGCATCAACGTGCATATGAACCAAGTGAACAATGTGGGGCAGCTTCAATTGCCAGGGTGAACAAAGTGGGTCGAAGCATAAACTGGTTTGGTCTCTCCGCTGGAATCATCACTTTAATAGTGCTTGTTATTTCCATTTATGTTCCTTGGTGGCAGCTAACGATTGGTCAAAACCTCATAAAAGTTAATGCCTCCCCAGTGAACACAAATTTCGGCTTGTTCGGTGCTCAATTTACGATACCGTTAATTTGGGCTTTGAACCTTATAAGCATACTAACGTTCACCGCCTGCGGTCTTGTTATGCTGATTTACTCGCTGAATCCGACAAAATCTTACTCTAAACATCTGCTTGTTTTTTCATATAAGAAGCCGTTGTATGTGTTGATATCTTTCGTGGCTGGTCTATTAGCAATTGTAATAATCGCTGGATTCCTTGGAATGAGCATTCCTCTTATGGGCTCAGCGACCCTTACTTTGCCGACACAATTCATCTCCAGTGGCCTGAGCATTAGCGCTTTGATTTCAGGAAGCTTTGAATTGCCCTTCTACCTTGCGATAGTAGCCGCTGCACTATGCATCGCCGCACGCATATACCACAAGAACCTCGGTAAAATCCCAAAAACAGCGCCAGAAACAGCAACGCTGCCGACCGAGACTCCCCTAACCAGCGTATCGGGTTAAGCCAATGTTTTTTTAACAACAATGTTGCCTGACCGGATGCTGTTAAGTTGTTTGCCCCAAGATTCTGTTTCGTGAGATGATTTTTGGTATGCGGTTCGTGCCGTTGACGGTGCACAATGTTTCTTGAGGGTTAATTTGATGAGAATAAAAATTAAGGCACTCGAAAAATAAAGCGGTTGCTCTCATAAATGTTTGTAGACTTATCACAAACAAATTGTTGCCCCTTTGTCACTGCAATTGTTACATTTTCATTTGCCCTAACTATAGTTATCTTTGCATTATTGCCATCCCATTCAAAAGTGAAAGTTTTGGCGGTACTGCTAACTGGCGTGATTTCAGGGTCTAATCGCAGGTACATTAAATTTGTAGCACAAAGATAAACTAGTTCAAAAAGTATTATTGTTATTACAATCCATGTAATAGTGCCATATTTTATTTTAACCATTGTTATTCGTCTGCACAAAATTCTCTATTTAAAAGTTGTTTATTAACGTAATCATTAGCTGATCACCTGACCGTTAAAGTTTAAAGCCTAAGCCAACATTATTCTATGAACCCGCAAAAATAGCCGTCTGAAAGCGATTTGAAGGGGCTGTCGGCTAGCTTGGTCTAGGCTTGTAGCCTCGGGCGTTATAGACGAGAGTTCAAATCTCTCCAGCCCCACCACTTTTGCTCGTGTGATTTTAACTGAACATGAAAATGCTTATAGCGGTGGCAGGAGAATATAATGTTTAATGGTGAAAAACCTTGGAAACAGGTGTTGAGGTTAAAAAAGTGGATTCTCAAGGTCGTCTCATCCTACCGGCAGATTGGCGAGAAGCCGAAATCGGAGAAAGCAGAGAACTTTATGTCATTAAACGGAAAGGGTACTTGAAGCTGGTTCCTAAGCGTCGTGTCGATTTGACTGAATGTTTTGATAAAGTCGATTTAGGGGTACAATCCATCGAAAGCTGGAGTGCGTTTGAGAAGAAGATCTCCGAGGCAAAAACATGAGGTTCTTAGACGCTAACATCTTTATCTACGCATATTATAAACCGAAAAAACAGCTTAGCGAAAAAGAAAACCGGATGAAAGAACAAGCTCAAAAAATAATAACCAACGTATCCGAAGGCAAAGAAGACATCATTATAACCGTTGTGCATATCTCGGAAGTAGTTAACATTTTAAAACATGGCATGCCCCAAGATCAGCTAATCGCCATCATTCGCGGGCTCTTCATGCTCGACAACGTAAAAATAGCAGACGTAAACAAAGATACCTATTTCGCCGCAACAGAACTAGGCGAAGACCTTAAACTCGAACCCAACGACGCGCTAGCAGTTGATATAATGCGTCAAAACGGCATTGCAGAAATTTACTCCTTTGACGAGCACTTCAACCAAATAGACGGCATAACCAGACTACCCAGCATATAAACAAAAGCCATTTCTAATCGCTGCCCAACCCATTTAGCCAGCACTAAGCCTAGGCTTGTAGCCTCGGGCGTTATAGACGAGAGTTCAAATCTCTCCAGCCCCACAATAAAAATTCAAAGATAACATTTTGTTTTAAAAATAAGGTTTGTTTGAAGTTATTCTAAATGTAGGGTCTTATTGTTGATGGTGTTTCTAGCTTTCCCATTCGCTTTGGCTGGATGGGGTTAGTGCATTTGTAGAAATGAAATAGCGTTCGCTGTCTAATAGCAAACTTAGTTTATGTTGATTGACAAAATTTGTTATAAATACAAGCTCGTTACTGTTGACCAAGTTTTGTTCAATACTTAAGACAAATCCATCGTTTAAGGTATCAAGCATCTTTACATCTATACTACAGCTTGACCCTAATTCTCTTTTAAACAACATTGCATCAAATACATTCATGTTTCTTCATCTGTTCCAAATTTAGCTCCTCACATCAGCCAAAAATATCTGGACAGATGATTCCAAACTTGGATGTTAATATATAAGCCTAATCACTCTTAAGGCTTCGCCTAAAAAAAGAAGAAAACCACATACACAGTGTAGCCATAAATAGACGACATCCACTAAATAGAGAACCAGTTACCCAAGGAAGGGACTAAAAATGGATAAAGGGCAAATCATAAGTATTTTAGCTGCAGTCATCGCTGTTTCAATTTCTCTCAACGTCGCTCTATACTATCAAAATTACACTGTCAATCAGCAAAAGAATGATTTTACCGCCTACCACAATGAGTTTGGAAATGTTTCTATTCAAAGTATCAGCTACAATTTTTCTCCGCCTGTTTCAATGTATCGCGCTCTTAAAATCGCATTGGAAAACGGCGGTTGGAACACCACTTCTCTTGAGAACATGACGGTCAAAATTTCCCTTGATTACTGCAAATTCGAGGGCAACTCGTCTTTTTCAAGTTTTGGATGTCTATCTACAGTTACGCATCCAGTTAACGACTATTCACCTGTTACAGTTAACGATACGACTTACAGGTACATCTGGTATATTATCGTTGAAGAAAACTCGGGTATTTCCATACCGCCTCCCGGGCTCTATATGGTTGACGCTGCAACAGCAGAAATAGTCCCCACAGGGCCTCTATTTTAACTCTCAAGTAAAAGCGGCCAAATGCCCAAGTTAATTCACCACCCGAAGGTTAACACTCTTAGCTACCACCTACAGAGTTAACAGAACCACAACAGCCAAGAACTAAATACTTGTTCAGAAGCATTTTACGTAAAGATTTTTGCGAATCTATAGAATGCCTAATAATACTGCTACTACGACAGCTATTGGAACTGCGGCAACCAGAAATACCAGTCCTTTTGATTTGAAGAACGAGTTTGACGTCGCTTCGCCCTCTTGGAGTTCATATTCTTTTATTTCCTTTGTTTTAGAGTTAATCTGGACCTTAGCCGTGAGTTTTTGGAACATCATCTCAACAATGTACAGTTCTCCATCAAGCGAAACTTTCATCGGCAACCAACTTCCTTTGTACCCTAACCTCTTCAGGAAGTCAGCTGTCATCGTTGTCGCATTTTCAGCGTCGAACCGTGGAACCTCTACTGTTTCAGTCGACATGAGTCTTCTCTGAGAGAAAGTGGTGCTTTAGCATTTTAGGATTTATGAAGCCAAAAACCATATTTCAAATCAACAGAGCACCCGCCTGGAAAAAAGCCGCAGCTTTAATGTTTGCTAAGAGAAAAAAAGTAGTTTATGGCGACGGTTGGTTTGGCAACTGCGGTTGGGTTCCATTAAATGATTCGGTTTGGTTTAGAAGGTTGTTTGTCATAGTTTTTAGCTGGTCAAGTTGAGGAATATTGTTTCTGTTAAGAGTTTGTTCCATTGTACTAACGGCAAAGTTGACAACTACGCAAGAAAGCACCACAGCTGCCGTTATCAAAAGTAAAGTGGCTACTGCTGTCTCCAAAGTTCTCTTCTCCTTTCTCGAATCTATTTTGCTGAAAAATCATTAATAGCTTGTTCTTTTGCCCGAGTTATTCTCATTTAGAAATATGTCGGAAATAGTAATTACACCCGTTCGATTAGTTAGTTTGCCTTTTTACTGCTTAAATATTTCAAGTAAGTTCAGAAACTTTTTCTTTTTTAATCTTCTATTTACTTGGCGCTTGCTGTTCTGCCGCTGGCGCACCAGAAGCCGCAGGAGCTGCCGCTGGCGGTGTTTCAGGTTTTTCTGGCGGCGGTTGGTTTTGGGGTGCGCATGATAATATTTGTATTTTTTCTGCCATTGGGTGAAGAAGGTCTGGTGGTGGGTATGGAGTGTTTAGGTTGGATGATAGCATGTAGATTGAGTTAAAAACATGTTGATAGATGGTGAAGAGGATTTGGGGAATTTTTGTTTTAGGATTAACCTCAAGTTTTTTCTTGATGTCATCTGCTTTGCCCATCAGAGTTACTGTGCCTGTCGTGTTGTATTTTACAACGTTTGGTTTGGTTGAGATTGCCAAGGCGAAGTTGAGAGTTATTTCGTTTGTGCCTTTTTTTTGTTCTTCCAACTTTGCGTTGACATCAAAAAACAGTTCTTCTTTTGAGAGGTATTCGCCAGTTCGTTCAGCCTGTAAACTATTAAGGTTGATGGAAACGATGACTCCTGAGACAGAATACTGCGGGTTTACGGCTGATTCCTCTGCTACATCATTGCTGTGATTTTAATATTTAACTTTGTTTGTAGCCAGCACGCTGACCACCCTTGCGGCTGATAGGTTCCGGTTTTATTGTTGGTCGGAACTGTAGAATGCTGGTACAGAAAGCTCTGTTATAAACTTGAAGGCTTCATCTCCTTTAGTATTTGCTTTTGGCTTTAACACGATTTTTTTAGGGACGTCTTCTTCAATGTAAACTATGTAATTAACAGTTGTTCCTAACCCTAGGCGCGCAAGTTGCTGCACGGTTACCTTAAATTTCTCAATTTCCTGAATCTTTTTATTTATTTTTTCGATTGCTTCAAAAAGAATTTCTGTTTGTCCCTGTTCCGTGAATGAAATTGCAATGTCGCCTGATTGAACCCAGCCTGAGGTTTCTTCTTTTCCTTTAGCTCCCTTTTTCCCTTTATCTGCCGTTTCCACGGGTTTTTTTGATTGGCTGCGCAGGTTTTTTTGGAGGGCTGCTGATTTTTGGTACCATTCTTCGTTTTTATGGGCGCCTTCAAAGTCTCTTAGCACCGTGCCCAGCCATTGGCTGTAATCTTCAAATAATACTCGATACTGTAAAGTTTGGTTTGTCAAAAATTCCGTTATGTCTTTTAATGACGTGAATGTGCGAATTTCTGTTCCCGTTTTTTCACTTCCTCTTCCATATTTTCCTCGGGGATTTTGCTCTGGATGCATTTATGTACGTTAGTTTTTGGATAATAGGATTTGTCTATTGCAGAAATTACATACTTTTCAGGGTGCATAGAAAGTTTTTTGTTTTGCTTGGCTGTTGGAAGAGGCTCCTGTGGTTTAGGGCAAATATTGCGGAAGCAATTGAGCTAACCCCCCCCACACTTCTTCTTTGAATCGTTCAAGCGTTTGCTTAAGCGATCCATATTTTGCTAATGGCTCAATGGCTTGCTTTCCACTTTATATTGCCCTTTTTCACATGAACCTCTTCCATGGTTTGGCTCTTCTGGTTGGAAAGCTCTTGTTTACTTTGTCTGGTAGAATATAAAAGTATTATGTATTGCTACACAAGACACGTAAGCAGTAACAACCGTCAGTGTTTTCAACGATTTTTAGCTTGGTCATAAGCCTTCGCTACGGCTTCGCTTGTAAGAACACCCACCACTTTTGTCGGCGATTCCTTATCTACAACAGGTAGCAGATCGATTTTTTCTTTTATCATGATCTTGTACGCTTCAAAAACTGCTTGTTCAGGATTGGTTGAAATGTTTTTTAGGGGCATCTGCTCAACTTTCAGGTTACCCCGCTGCTCCGGTGCAACCTTGATTATTTCGTTCCAGATCACTACGCCTTGAAAAACGCCGTCTTTCTCCACAAGAGCATCATGATAACGATTCCTGAACATAACTTCAAAAGCTTCCGCGAGGGTTTGGTCTGGATGAACCGCGCCCACCTCGGATTGCATGACATCTTTAACTTGGACGCTTGCCAGCGTCGTGGAAACTATCGTTTGTTCTGCTTCTTCACTGGCGCCAATGTAAATAAAAACGCCGATTATTATTAAAAACGGGTTAATAAAAAATCCAACCACAACCATTAAGATTCCGAATATTCTGCCGATGTAAGCCGCGTCTTTGGTTGCCTGAGAAAACGGCATCCGCTCCGCCAGCAAGGCCCTAAGAACTCTGCCGCCGTCCATGGGGAAAGCCGGAATCAAATTGAATGCGCCAAGCAGCAGGTTCAGGTATCCCAAGTCCAGGAGGATGTTTCCTGAAGAAAGAATTACGGGAGACGGTGGGAACAGTGGTTTTATCGGTATCAAATAGTTTATGCCGATGAGGGCGGCTCCCATAAGTAGGCTTGTGACGGGTCCAGCGGCGGCCATTCGCCACTCTATTCTGGGGTTTTCTGGGATTTCCTCGATTTCTGAAACTCCGCCGATTGGGTAGAGAACGATTTTCCGCACCTTAATACCGTAGCGTCTTGCAACGACACAGTGCGCAAGCTCGTGGAAAAGCACAAAAACAAACAGGAACAAGACGAGAATAAAAGAGTATATTTGATTATAATATATGGCTAAACCTAACACGGCAAAAATTAACAAGATAAAAGTAAGATGCAACTCAATGGGAATCCCCCATACAGAACCAATCTTAAAAGACAACTTCATAACCAAGAAGAAGACAATGTTTGCTTTTTAAAATTTTCTATAAGCATGATTTAGCCCGTTAGGATGCTTGTGTGTACTCAGTCTAAAGATGATTTTTTGCTGATGGTTGCCTCAATAAAGCGGGGTTGAATAGACAGGTTGCCTGCTTTTGCAATATAATTATATAATTCTTTAAGCTTATGTTCTTCTGAGGAAACTGATTTGTCAGATTTTGTTTGGAATAAACCTGTCGTATGCATTTTTAAAGAGCGCGACGTTAACCCTGAAATAGACCCTTTTGTAGTTGTTAAAGCCAAAAAAATAACAATTTCCCACGCCGATAACTCTAAAGTAACTGGTAACCTTGTAGATTTTTTCACTTTGATGGGCGACGCTGACTATCTGATGTCGCCTGAAGGCACAGCAGACCACTATGTAATGTGCTGGTTCGACGACACCGAGCCAGATATGACTAAAGACCTGAGGCGTTTAAGAGGAGTCACCCTTAAGGGAAAAGTCACCTGTGCACTTAACCCAGCCGGCAAAAGGACGTACAATGCAGCTTTTCAAGCTGAGCATGCCAAACTAAAATAAACCTGCTTTTTAGGCAATTTTACCTTTCAAATACCCAGGAAACTTAACTAATTACGTTTTTGACTTTTTGAGAGCATGATAAGTCTTAAATCTGCACAGCGCAGAAATAGCCTATACTTAGTCAAGAAACTTTGACTTAGCTTAGTCAAGGAACCTTTACGAATAACCTTTTATCAACGAGGTTATCTCAAAATTTACTACGAGTGACATAAATGAACAATAGGCTAAAAAAGTTAGCTCCATTACTAACCTTTGATGCTATACTTGGTCTGCTGTTCATTTTTTCAAATATTTCCATCTGGAACCTTATTAATACAGAAGTTATGCAGTTTGGGCTGTGGGATGTTTATATTAAGACATTTAACATTAGCCCTCTTCAAATTGCGGTTTCATACATGAACCTTAGTAATGGAAATGTGTTGTCTCCGTCAGTTGGACCGACAATAACAAATTATCCTTTCATTCTCTTCTGGGTTCTTCTATTAGGAAACATTGGCTTTTTCGTTAGAATGTTACAAAAGGCACAGAAGAATCCTTACATGCTAAGAAGATTGGTGCTACTGCTAATCTTTGATGCTTTGGCAAGTTTGCTGTTTATTTTTTCAAATATTTCCATATGGAATACTATTAATTCAGAAGTTATGCAGTTCAATTCAACTGACATTTGGATTAAGACATTTAACATTAACCCTCTCCAATTTGCAGTTAGATACTTGGGCACCGAAGACCATTTTTGGACTTCGAGAGGGGTCGGTCCAACAATACCGAATTACCCTTTTATCCTCTTTTGGGTTATTCTGCTAGGAAACATAGGCTTTATTATTTGGGTGTTACGAAATCCACAGAAGAATCCGCAAGCAAACAAAGCCGTCATTAAGTAATCATTTGTGAACCAGCTAACGGCTAAGGCTAAAGCGAAAATAAAGCTATTACATGTCGGAATAGTATTGGTAGTTTTAGGGGTAGGACTCTTTTGTGGTGGTTTTTACAACTATAGCGTGAGTCAAGATGAGTTTCAAAAGATAAGCACTGCAACAGGGACTTCATCCATTCAATTCACGCCTTCATTTAATGAAACCAATACCGTAATTATTTCTGTAAACGGAAGCTACAACATCAGCAATTCGACATATCTGAGGATAACTAGCACGACAGGCTTTTCAGAGCGGACACCTGTTGTAGAGTTTCCCATTGAAGTACAACTATCCAACGCTGGACAGTATACTCATCTTTTCTAAATCTGACAGTTACCCTACAACGGTTCTTAATGTTGGAATGCCTGAAAAAATAACTAACTCGGTATATCCATATTCATACCTCAAATTATTTGGCTTAATTATGACTTTTGTAGGCGGATTGCAATTAATTGTTTATGCAAGGCATCGGAGAACCGCTAAGTTAAAGCAATGACCTTTTCCCAAGGCAAACGTGAAGTTTTAGAGCACTTTAAACGGTTGGGGCTATTACCGAGTACATTCAAGGGTTAGGAAACTTTGCTATTAAAAGAGTAGAGAAGTTTTAAATCTGAAAATGGAGGTAGCCTAAATTATGCGCTAACCAGTTGGGATGTGTCGAGTTAATGGTGAATTTTAAGGTTTTTTTAAACTTAATTTTAAATATGACTGCATAAACTCTATTGGGTAGGTCGTAGACCATGGTAGAGCAAAAGTTAACTGTAATTCTTATTACTGGTAGAACAATCGATCAGGGTGTTGGAAAAGAAATGGGGAAGGGCTCAAAAGAATACTTTGACAGCTCCGCTCTCTGTTTTATCGATGAAGCTGACATGAAGAAACTGGGCATAAAAAGTGGATCAAACGTTAAGGTCACTTCAAAGTACGGTTCAGTCATCGTTAAAGCAACCAAGAACCCCTACGGCTCCGATCCCGGCTTGATTTTCATCCCATGCGGTTTATGGGCAAACGCCATCTGCGGAGACGAAACCTTCGGCATGGGCATGCCCATGTTCAAGGGCTTCCAGGTTGTAGTCGAACCTGCCCCCGGCCAAACCATCTTAACGCTTGATGAACTTTTGAAACTGGAATATGAAAGGTAATTGTTATGACAGAAATAATAAAATCAGTTGTCTGTCCAATATGCGGCTGCTTATGTGACGACATAGAGGTAACGGTGGAAAATAACGAGATTGTTAAAATGAAGAACGGCTGTGCCCAATGTGAAGCTAAAATGGTTCACGGCTACAAAAGCGACGAGCGAATACTAAAACCACTGATACGAAAGGACGGCAAGTTAGTTCCTGTATCGATGGATGAAGCAGTACACAAAGCCGCCCAAATCCTCACCGACGCAAAGTATCCACTGCTTTTCGGCTGGAGCAGCTCAACCAGCGAAGCACAACGCATCGGCGTTCAGTTAGCAGAAGAATTAGGCTCAGCCTTAGATAACTGCTGCAGCGTCTGCCACGGACCATCAGTTATGGCAACACAAGAAATCGGCATCCCCGCATGCACTCTTGGACAAATCAGACACCGAGCAGACCTGATAATTTACTGGGCATGCAACCCATGGACTTCACACCCAAGGCACCTTGAAAGATACACCAGCTTCACTGACGGACGCTTTGAAGGCAGCGAATGGAAAAGTTACCTAGAAAAACTAAAAGGAACGCAGAGCAAGAAAAAAATGGAAGCAGCCTCAAAGCGAATACTAGGTGAATCTGCTCCTACAATTCCTCCGCAAACATGCAGTGTAGGTGCGCCGCCGGGGACAATGCAGAAGGCTGGGCGCAAATTGATTGTTGTGGACGTAAGAAAAACCATGACTGCCGAGGCAGCGGATTACTTTATTCAGGTTCAACCAAACAAGGACTATGAAATACTTGATGCCATGAGATGTTTAGTGGCTGACCAAGAACTCGACGTTGACAAAGTCGGCGGTGTCCCCGTTGACTACCTCAAAGAAGTAACTGACGCAATGGTAAACTGCGACTTCGGAGTCATCTTCTTCGGTCTCGGCTTAACTCAGAGCGCTGGTAGATTCAGAAATATCGAAATAGCAATCGCGTTAACGCGGGACCTTAACAGAAGAACCAAATTTGTAATCTCGCCGATGCGTGGGCACTTCAACGTTACGGGCGCAAACGTGGTTTTCGCTTGGACAACAGGTTACCCATACGCCATTGACTTCTCGCAAGGGTACCCACAATACAATCCAGGTGAATTCACAACCATTGACCTGCTTAGACGCGGCGACAACGATGCAACGCTTGTTATTTCGTCAGATCCAGGCGCGCATTTTCCTAAAGTAGCCATGCAAAACATGATGAAGCATCCATTAATCACTATTAACCCAGACATGAACGCTATCTCAAGGCTTGGCGACGTGGTTTTTCCAACACAGTGGTGCGGCATAGAATATGAGGGCACAGCTTACCGGATGGATCACGTGCCGATAATGCTGCGCAAAGTCGTTGAGCCACCATCAGGAATCCTAAACGACGAGGAACTCCTAAAAAGAATCCTCGATGAAGTCCGAGTAATTAAAGCGCAAAACGCTAAGAAAGAGGTTAAAATTGAGGCGGCTTGTTAAATGACTGAGTTACTTATAAAAAACGGCTTCGTTTTTGACCCCATAAACGGGATTAACGGCCAAAAAATGGATATAGCAATCAAGAACGGCAAAATCGTCAAGAAAGTCACGAGCAAGGCTCAAGTGATTGACGCTACTGGCTTAACTGTTATGCCGGGCGGAGTTGACATTCATACTCACGTTGCCGGCGGAGAGGTTAATACTGGTAGAATTGTGCGTCCAGAGGACCACGTTAAAGATGTGGAACACAAAACAGCCTTAACACGTTCAGGCACCGGCTATTCAATTCCCTCCACTTTCACGACGGGTTACCGTTATTCACGTATGGGTTACACAACAATCATGAACCCATCTATGGCGCCGCTGGAAGCAAAGCACACGCATGAAGAACTCAACGATATTCCGCTTGTTGACAAAGCCACGTACCCGCTGCTGGGGGACTGGTGGTTTGTACTTGAAAACCTAAGCAAAGGCAACATCGAAGAATGCGCACGGCATGTTGCTTGGATGCTTGATATAACCAAAGGTTATGCTATAAAAATCGTCAACCCAGGCGGCTTAGAATCTTGGGGTTTCGGGCACAATGTCCACAGCATCGACGACCAAGTTCCCAACTTCTGCATTACCCCCCGAGAAATAATGAGAGGCTTAGCTAAAGTTAACAAACTGCTTAATCTTCCCCACACGATTCACCTTCACACTAACAATCTTGGCTTGCCAGGCAACTACACCACAACCCTCGATACCATGAGGGCGCTTGAAGACTTATCCACAGACGGCAAACCAATCGCACACATAACTCACTTGCAATTCAGCAGTTACGGCGGCGACGGCTGGAGCCACTTTCAATCGGCCGCGGAAGAAATCTCAAGCTACATCAACGCACACAGCCACATGACCTTCGACATGGGACAAATCATATTCACAGACACTACAACCATGACTGCTGATGGACCATTCGAGTTTGAGCTTTACGAGCTGAGCGGTCATAAATGGGTTAACAGCGACATTGAAACTGAGACAAGCGGCGGAATCATACCCTTCCAATACAGGAAACACAACGCCGTTAACGCAACCCAATGGTCAATCGGGTTAGAGTTAGCTTTACTAATTAAGGATCCTTGGAAAATCTTCTTGACAACAGACCACCCCAACGCTGGACCATTCTTCGCTTACCCGAGAATTCTCGCTTGGCTAATGAGCAAGGATGCACGTACGGCAACGTTGAATCACTGCCACAAGAAGGCACAGAGAAAGAGTCTGTTACCCTCAATTGACAGGGAATTGTCGCTCTACGAGTTGGCAATTATGACTCGTGCGGGACAAGCTAAAGCTTTAGGGCTCAAAAACAAGGGACACTTAGGCGCTGGTGCTGACGCAGACGTCGCAATATTTGCCATTAATCCTGAAACAACGGATATAGCCAAAGAGTTCAAGGCTGTGCGCAAAGCGTTCAAGCATGCGGCTTACACGATTAAGGATGGCAAAATCGTGGTTAAAGACGGCAAAGTAGTAGGTGAGGCTAGCGGCAGAACCATGTGGCTTGATGTCCAGACAAAAGAGCCATGCATAATTGACGAAGAAATGAAAAGCAAGTTCAAGCAATACTGGACCGTTGAATACGACAATTACCCAGTGTTTGACCATTACCTTAAGGTTCCGCAAAAATTAAGCATAAAGGCAAGTGTCTAGAATGATAACGCTGATTCCCAAAAGAAAATTTGAGGTACCTGTCCAGGCGGCGTGCATTAGCCCAGACGTTTTCAAGGGAAAAACCATTTCTGAAATAGCAAACTTGCCCGTTACGGAGGGAAACCGCCAACTGAAACTATGCAATTTGTTTGAAATAACAGAAGATAACGCTGAAACCCCCGCTATAACCATTAACGGCGACGTAGGCAGAGTTAAACGCATAGGTTCCTGCATGACAGCTGGCGAAATAGTCGTCAACGGAGACTGTGGCATGCACACAGGCGAAAAAATGTTAGGCGGCAAAATCACGGTAAACGGCAATGTAGGCGGATGGACAGGCAACGAAATGAAAGCTGGAACAATCGAAATTCATGGAGACGCAGGCGACTACTTGGCTTCGCCATACCGCGGAAGCAGCAACACAGGCATGAAAGGCGGCTTAATAACTGTTGACGGCAAAGTCGGAAGCGACGTAGGCTGTTATCTACGTGGCGGAGTACTCAAAATCAAAGGCGGCGCCGGCAGATTTTTAGGCTATCACATGAGCGACGGCGCAATCCTTGTTGACAAGGAAACTGACACTCGTGCTGGCGCATGCATGACAGGCGGCAAAATAGTCATAACAGGAACAATCGAAGAAGTGATGCCCACATTCACCATTGACAGCGTCAAACCCAAAGTCAAAATCGACGACACACAAAGCGTCACAGGACCATTCTACGTGTTTCTCGGTGACCTTTCAGAGCACGGCACAGGCAAAATCTTCGTCTCAAAAGCCAACAACCCACAACTAAAAACATACGAAAAATACCTCTAAATTTCCTTTTTAGGGCTACGGTTCAGTCGTAGCTTGCTTGTATTTCTTTGAACATTTTTCCGTAGCTTGTTTCGGTTGTTTTAGATTTATTTTAGTTAACAGGTTTGATTCTGTCTTATTTTTGACGTAACACATATACATAGATACTAGTCATGCATGCCCATCGTTACCTGCCGCTAGCTTGCTTACCTTGTCTTTTATCGTTAATTTGAGGGTAACTATAACTATTGCCACGATTGCTACGGCAGTTACTACTCCATAAATCACTTGAAGCAAACTTAGGCTATTAGAAGAAGTTGTGAATACAATTGATATTTGGTGTGTGCTAAAGTGAGTTGTGTACCATACGTAGTAGTTGTTAGCGTCTTGTGTGAAGCCTTGGTTTGATGCTTGCTGGCCGTCGATGTAGATTGTTGGTGTGGTTCCGAAGGGCACGTCGCTTTTGGGGATGGTTATGTTGCTGAAGCCTATGGTACCGCTTTCTCCTGTCACGGTGAAAGACACAGTCGTTGTTGCGGCGGACTGGTTTGTTGCGATTGTGGCATCAGACATCTGTGTGCTAGTTATGTTTCCCCTGATTGAAAGGTCAACTATTGAGCCATTATCTATAGTCGCCAGCACAGTTGTTGGCGTTGGAGATGGTGTAGGAGTCGAAGTTGACGTTGAATAACTGCCAAAAGCATACAAAATACCATCTGCTGAGCCTACGTAAACTACGCCGTCGGCAACAGCTGGAGACGACCAACCTACAGCGCCGTCTGTTTGGAAACTCCACAATTTGTCTCCAGTAGAAGCGTTCAAAGCGTACATGTTGTTGTCTTCTGAGCCTATGTAGACTACGCCGTTGGCAACGGCAGGGGACGAATAAACCTCGCCGCCTGTTGCGTAACTCCACAGCAAGCCTCCGGTATAAGCGTTCAAAGCGTAAAGGCTTCCGCCCGACTGATCTAGATGGGCATTGGAGCCTACGTAGACCACGCCACTGGTCACAGCAGGAGATGAGTACACCCAGAGGTTGCCTGTTTGATAACTCCACAGCAAGCTTCCAGTAACAGCGTTTAAAGCGTAAACGCTGCCATTATTGGAAGAGTCTGCGCCTATGTAGACTACATCGCCGGCTACAGCTGGAGACGAATAAATCGTGTCACCTGCTTTGTAACTCCACAATTTGGCTCCATTGGAAGCGTCCAAAGCGTAAACGTTTCCTGCGTTATCCCCTATGTAGACTACGCCGTCGACGACAGCGGGAGAAGAACCCACCGCGCCACTGCCAGTTGCGTAACTCCACAGCAAGCTTCCCGTAGCGGCATTTAAAGCATAAACGTTCGCATCATAAGAGGCTATGTAAACTACTCCGTTTGCTACAGCGGGAGACGACTGCACGTAGCTACCTGTTTGGTAACTCCACAACTTTTCTCCTGTAGTAGCGTTCAAAGCATAAACGCTCTTATCCCATGACCCAAGGTAGACCACGCCGTCGGCAACGGCAGGAGACGAATAAATTGCGCCTCCGGTTTGGTAACTCCATATCATCATTCCAGTAGCGGCATCCAAAGCATAAACTGCACCCTTATTGGAGCCCACATAAACTAACCCATTGGCAACTGCAGGAGACGACAAAATACCGCTACCTATTGGGAAACTCCAAAGAGTTTGGTTTGTCCGTGGACCAGTAGATGTTGAGTAGCCTGAATGCGCTAAGTCATTATGGAACATTGGCCAGTCTGTTGCGCCGTTACCTGTTGTTGCTGGCGGTGTCGGAGTTGGTGTTGGACTGATAATTGGCGTACCAGTGGTATAGGATGCGAACATGCACTCAGCGCGACCTGGCGTGTAGATTGGCGACTCTAACGTAGTGGGAAAGGTTATGCCGCCTGTGCTTGCCTCAACCATCAAAGCGTTGTTGACGTAGGGGTTTGCTGAGATCATTATGGCGTTACCGTTGCTGCCATTATCGAGTTCCATGAGCCAGTACGCCCCGGGGTTTAGTCTGACGGGCGATGCAAAAAATAGAGTATGCCACACGATCACAGAGGGGTCTGTATTGGTCAGTGAGCCTTGGTTGGTTTGAGCTACAAGATTGCCTATTAACCCCTTGTCATCGTTGTAGATGGCGAAAGAGTATATGAGAGTCCCATTTGGGTAACTTACAAAATTATCACCCATCGAAGTTGAAATGGAAGTTACGTTTGCCTTAACGGGTAACATGAACCTTGAACCCACAGCCATATACTGCTCTCCATGTCCTCCCGCTTGGGAAGATGAATTTGAATATCCAAACGAACCAGTCGGCGAAGACGTAGTGACCAAAACTTGCGCCGTGTTGGACATACCGGCTGGTTGTAAGTAAGACGTAGCAGTCGAGTTATTCGAAGTTCCGTTAACGGCAATTGTGGTCGTTGAGATGCCTACTGATATGCTGTAGTCTCCAGTCGCCGTCGGTGTGAAAGCCCAGGAAGGATAGCGTTCTCCTGGTACTGGGACGCCGTTTAGGTACCATTGGTAAATGGCGTTATCTTGCAGATTTTGAGGCACCGTCACGGTAAACGGTACGGACTGGTCAACATTCATCGTCACTGATGACGGCGACAACACAATGTTTGCTGAGGAGGAGTCTTGCGCTACCCCAAGCGGGATTGCTGCAAAAACCGCTGACTCGCTTAACAGAAAAATTAACAAAACCACGAACAGCGCTCTCATCCAGCAACCACCCAAACAAATAAGAGAACAATAAGAAGCAACGAGAAACTCTTGCTGATACTGTACATACTTAATTTCAGAGGCGGTATCCGATAAAAGAGTTCTTGTAAAGATTTATTGGCACAAGATTTCTTGACTTGTTTAGAAACGCGCATTTTCTCACAAATAAAAGACTAGACAAATGGCTAATGATCTGAATAGCCGAATACCTTATCAACAGGGCTGAGTTCAAAACACAACAAATAAAGAGGATCAACATTATGCGCCAAGTTGACATTGTACGGCTTGACCTCTCAACTGGAAAGGCAGAGAAAACAAAAGACTGCGTTGCAGAAGAGGTGCCCCTTCAAATAGTGGTAAATTCCACGGTTTCTTTTGTTATTTGGTGTTCTCCCTCTCAATTCAAAGAGCTTTCGGTGGGCTATTTGCTCTCTGAGGACATTTTAAGAACGGTAGATGAAATCGAAACGTTAACCTCCAACGAGGCAGAGAACAGTTGCCACCTTAAGCTTAAGGCAAGCGTCGATTTGGATGAGCGAATGAAAAATTCGCGGCGTAGCACACGTGTAATCCCGTTAATCAAAGCAAGTACGTCACCCTATCAGCATGATGAGAAAATACCACCAGTAAAATCGAAGCTTAAGGTTAAAGCGCAAGTTATCTTAGACTCTATCAACCACATGAATATGCTTGCCAAGGGATTTAAGGAAACAGGTGGGCTTCACGACTCAGCAATTTTCATGGCAGACGGCACACTCCTGGCTTTCTCGGAAGACGTTGGACGGCACAACACCGTTGACAAAGCAATAGGCATGGCATCGCTGAAGAAGGTTGATTTTAGCCAATGCTTCATGGCTATAACTGGACGTGTTCCAGGCGACATGATCTATAAAGCGGCAAAAGTCGGCTTGCCCATCGTTGCTTCCACTGCTGCGGTTCTTAACTCAGGCATTTCATCAGCTGAAAAAGCCAACATTGCCCTTGTGGGGTTTGTACGTGGAAAACGCATGAACATCTACACTGGGCTAGAAAGAATAATCATTTAAAAGGTGTTTTTCATGAATAGACCTGATATTAGGCGACTGCCAAAGCGTGCTAACCCCCAAGAAGCATTAAACAAGCTGCTTGACGAAGTGCGTTCAAAAACGTTGTCAAGCGAGAACATCGCCTTAGCTGAGGCTTTAGGCAGAGTATCAGCGAAAGATGTCTATTCAAACGTTAACATACCCAGCTACGATAAAACCTTCATAGACGGCTACGCAATCAACCCAAAAGACACAGCGGGCGCATCAGCCACAAAGCCTGCAGCGTTTAAGGTTGTTGGTAAACTGTTTCCTGTTGATTACCCAACTGATGCTGAAGTGGCAAGTGGAGAAGCCATTTACGTTGCATGTGGAGCACCCATACCCAAGGGAGCAGCATCAACCGTTAAAGTGGAAGAAACCCGATTATACGGCGATAGAATCGAGGTGGTCCGAGAAATAAAGCCAGGTGAGGGCATTATACCGCTTGGAGACGACGTCAAACAAAACGCGTTAATTCTTAAGCAAGGGCAAGTTTTAAGGCCACAAGACATTGGGTTGCTCGCATCGATTGGACTACCCGCAGCTGAAGTGTTCAAAAAGCCAAGCATCGCCATTCTATCCGGCGGAGACGAACTAATCAGGCAAAGCAAAAAAGACCCATCAAAAATCGCAAATAACTACGCCTTAGTCGTTGCAGGGTTAGCATCTGAATTAGGCGCCGTAGCAGAATTAAAGGGGATAATGCCTGACGCTTTAGATCAAGTGCAAGCGAAAATCAGCGAAGCCTTGCTGGACGCCGATATTGTTGTTACTATCGGCGGCACATCGGTAGGCGTGAAAGATTTTGTTCCAGACGCCATAAACAATCTTGGTCAACCAGGCGTAGTTGTGCAGGGCGTATCGTTGAGGCCTGGGGCTGTTTCAGGCTTCGGCGTAGTTAAGGGTAAGCCAGTTGTTATGTTGCCGGGGCACATTGGATCTTGCATCGCTGGGTTTTACCTTTTTGTAGCTCCTTTAATCCGCCTTTATTGCGGTCTGACAGGAGACGGTTTTCTCCCTTGTTTACCAGCTGAGTTGACTGAGGCGGTTGATTCTGGTCCGCAATTCCGGTTTCTGCTCCTTCATCTGAAACGAGCCGAAGGCAAACTTTTAGCAGAGCAGGTTGAGGGCGGTTCAAGCGCCTTAACAACCATTGTCAAATCAAACGGATACTCAATGATTCCACCACACACAAATTTAGCTAAAGGTACCCGCGTAGACGTCCACTTGTTCGGAAAACTAGAATTGGCGCAGATCACCTAAAGCAAGTTTACGGTACTTTGGACGGATACCTGTGAACATGACTGTGCTTTCCCATCACCCATGACTCGCACCATGATTTATCAGCCAAAGCTCGTTCAGCCAGCAACCAGCAGCGGTTTTCCTCGTGTATCTCAGCCTCTATTCGATAGTTGTTTGCAGCCCTAAGGAAAGCCTCTTTGCCTTTAAAATCCAGCGCAGTAGCCGCTTCAGGGTCAAGTTGCTGCTGGGACAGCTTCAGTAGTGCTTCACCTTGGTTTTCCCCGCTTAGTGCTGCCCAAAAAAACAAGGTAGAAACCTCAAAGTTGTTGATGCATGAAGCAAACGTGTCCTGGGCCTCTGAAAGCTTGCCTCGTTGGAACATTTCTGCGCCTTCTCGAAGAAGCTGCAAATCAGAAATTGATAGAACACCCAACTTTACTTGCAAGTCTTCCGTGGCTAGACCCTGGGTGCGGCGGGTCTGCAGCTGATTTAAGTCCTCTTTAAAGTTAATGTTGATGAAACTTTTGAGTTCAGGGTCAAGCGTTTTAATATGGTTCACTGGAGAAGCAAACAGTATTTTTGAACCGCCTCGAGGTATATCGTCTGAGCGTGGTCGCTTCAAATTGCACAGTGTGTCAGTTATTTCTAAGCCACTATGCCTTTCAAGCACCATTAAGAGGGTTTCAAGCCTGCCGTTAGGCCACATTGGAACAACCACCTGAAAACCTTCCGCCTCATTGAACAGGTAATCAGCAACAGCTGGTTGCAGAAAGGGCATGTCGCAGGGCAAAGTGAGACAATAATCAGCTTGAATCGATTTTAACCCAGACATGACTGCCATGTTAGGACCACTTATATGATTATTTTTTTCATCAACAACTATCTGAATGTTTGCCAGAGCAAATTTTTTTAGGATTTGGGCATATTTTGCTTTCCGTTCCTCATCGTTTACGGATACTGCAATTTCATCAACAACGCCCTGAACGCTTTCAACAGCGTGAATCAAAAGAGGTTTTCCTGAAAGCTTGGCGAGGGCTTTGTCTTGCCATTTTTTGCTTTTCGACTGGAACCTGCGGCTTTTTCCTCCTGCCAGTATGAGTGCAGCCCGTTTGGTCATTGCGTCTTTCCTCAGTTAACAGTTTTTGCTGGGTTTGTTCTGTGCTTTTCTAATTGTTTTTTTATTAGTTCTACAAGTTTTTGCCCGTCTTCGGGAACCTTAATTATCGGTATGTTGGTGTAGGCTGGGTTGCTTGTGTTTTGGGCTACTATACCTGCAATCGCTAAGATCGGCTGAACCGTACCCTCTAAAGTCTGTTCAAGGCCATTTTGGTCTTTTGCAGTAATAATCTTGGGTACGTCTTGCCTTTTTGCGATTAGACTGTGGAAGCCTTCGATGAAAACAACGTCAAGCTTCTCCTGTTCCAGCAGAGCGATTATTTGGTCTAAATCGTTGAGCGCCATCTGAGTTTTCTTAATGATGTCTATTTCTTCAGGTGAGATTGCCACGATTACTTTGGCGCCTGCTTTAGCGTATCTCCAAGTGTTAGTGCCCTCTTTATCCATCGTAAAACCTTTGTGATGGACATGTTTTATTGAGCCGATTTTGTAGCCTTCGGCTGAAAGGTGAGAAATTAAGTATTCTAAGGTTACTGTTTTTCCTGAACCGCTCACGCCGACCGCGGCAATAACTAAAACCGTACCGAGTTCACGCTCCTGTTTGAAAATCAATCTGCTTGGCTTTATAAATTGTGCCCAATTTTTTGTTTTTATGCATTAAACAATATATGGCTCATTTACCGTACAAGCTTGATAGGTGCAAACATTTGCCAAAACTTGTTGCGGTTGTCGGAGGAAAGCATTCGGGAAAAACCACGGTGATTGAACATTTAACATCTGAGCTTAAACGCCGCGGTTACCACGTTGGAACAATCAAAGAGATGGTTCGCATCCCAACTTTGGATACGCCCGCCACGGAAACCGACAGGTACACCAATGCAGGAGCAGAAATAATAGCTGCTATCCCAAGAAACGAAACCGTAATTTTCATAAAAAAAAGACTCAGTTTAAAAGAGGTTTTACCTTTCTTTAAAGACTTAGATTATGTTCTTTTAGAGGGCTTTGAATCAGAGAAAACTCTGCCGAAAATTATCGCTGCAAAAACCGCTGAAGAAGCTAAAGAATACTTGGGTGACTTAACTGTCGCAATTTCAGGATTAATAATGGAGTCTGAAGAGGAAATTCGGAAAGCTGCGGAGTTTAAGGTTCCGATGCTTAAGAGCCCAGTGCAAGCTGGAGAGATTGCTGATCTGGTTGAGCGAAAAACAATAATGGCTTAGCTGACTTGGATTGAAACAACGCCCATGACCCATCTTTGAGCGTACTGGTCAGTGCCTACGATAAGCCTGAACGGCCCTTCGCCCCCGCTTTTGAGGGGTGTCAAGGCTTCGCCGTCCTTCTGGTATGCAATTATGGTTTTTTGACTCATTGCGTCCTGCATTGAAAGGGTTGTTCCGTAGCCGTCTGAAGCCTGAATGTAAACCGAGGTGGCGTTTGCTGAAACTTCAGCTTTCTGCAACAGGGTGCTGAGCAGGACGCCTGTGTAGTTGAAGACGCCGTTACCTGAAGGCTGACTACTTGAAGTCAAAGTGACTTGCAGGGTCGTTGGCGTGTACGTTTGAAGTTGGCTCAAAGTGATATTCATCGGGTTGCTTACTTGACCAGTAATTTGTATTGTTCCCTGAGGCACGGAGGCTGGACGAGTGTAAAAATAGAGGGGAACCGCCGCTGCAACCAGAATAATGAGGATTGCTAGGACGATTTTTTTATTTTTGTCCAATGTTCATTTTTCCTCCAAAACCGATTTTTCCGATTCTAACAAGGAGCATGTTGGCGATGAATCCGCCTATGCTGCCGCTTATGGCGGCGGTAACAGCCAAAAATGACAAGACAACCATGGGTAATACGAGAACTAATGCGCCGACCAAAACGGTTCCGACAGCGTTAGCAATTGCCGTAGCTATCATACAGCATGGCGCGCAACATGCCTTGTGCCTTGAGAGAAGGAAGACAGCGTCTATGGCTAGGCCTGGCGCAAGGTAGATAACGAATGATAAGAGCCCGAAGTTGCCGAAAGGCATGACTAAGCTGATGAATGCTTGAGTTAGCGAGGTCATTGAGGCAGCGCCTACTTTACGCACGAAGCCGAACGCCAAGACTGGCCACATCATGTAGACTCCGCCAGCGACGGCGCCAGCTGGAATGTAAAGAGGCTCGGTTATGACGGCGACGAGCGGATGGACAACGTTTTTTGTTGCTATGCCTAAACTGGCAAAGAGCGCAATTAGCACCAGATCTTTGGTTGCGATTTTCAGGTTGTCGTTGTGCAAATTTGGGGTGTTTGGATTCACAGCTTCACTCCGATGTTATCAGTTTGTAACATCGCTAAATAAACCTTCTGCTGGAACAAAAATCTATATCTGCATTTATTACCCGTAGGAGGCTCCCTGTGCAATCAAGGAAGTTCCTTTAAAACGCCCTCAAGCCGAGATTGTGCCTTCCTATACCGAACAACCAAGTCTTTCCCAAAGTTAGTTATCTCGGAAGACCCTCCGCCCTTGGCTCCACCGCGAGCCCGCGTAACCAACGACTGCCCAAGACGCTCCTCCGCCAAAGTGATTCTGTGCAATGCGTATCGATATGACATCTCCAAATGCTTTGAAGCCTCCAAAAGTGAATGATACTTTTCAATCGTCTCCAGCAACTCGGCTAAACCATCGCCGAAAACTGATTCACCCTTCTCATTAACCATCCAAAGCTTAACCTCATAACGCAGCGGGCACAATAGGATTCACCAACGTTACTTAGAAGCGTTTAGAAGAATTAAGTTTAACGTTATTTTCTTACGCTTCTGTAACCTTAACATTCTTGAGAACCTTGGCGCTCCCAGCTCCTTCAGTCACGTAGCCAACTTTGAAATGTTTAACTTTCCGTTTATCCAACTCATCCTCCAAGTCATCTGAGTCTTCTTTAGCCACTGCAATTAGCATTCCGCCTGCAGTTTCCTTCGCTTCACCAGTCAACAATGGGTAACCGAAAAGTTCCGCCAAGATTGGCGTCCCACGAATCACCGCCAACTGATCAATCACAATGTCAACTTTGCCCAGAACCGCCATGTTTCCAGCATGACCCTTAAGACCAAAGCCTGTCACATCAGTCGCGGCATGAACTGGAACTTGCTGCATCGCTTCAGCAACCGGCTTGTTGGAACTAATCATTTCGTCAATGGCTTCATTAACAGCCGCTTCAACAAGTTCTTCTGGAACCTCTCTGAGTAATTCTCGTCCTTCATCCTCTTTTCTAAGCCTGTAGGCAGCCATTGCAGGCGCAATCCCAAGCGGCTTAGTCAAAAACAGCCTGTCACCCGCCTTCGCGCCACGGGTATACACAATCTTTTCGGGGTCACCAACAGCAGTTGCGGCGCCACCAATAATTGGCCATGGGTTCCGAATCGTGTGACCGCCCAAAACGGGTGCATCCATTTCGCGGCAAAAATCTCCAAAGCCCTTCAACATGTCCACAGCTAACTCGTTAGGCATGTTTTCGGGAAACGCCATAATCGACAAAACACTGACAATATTGGTAACCGCCAAAGCGTAAATGTCACTCGTCACGTTGCTTCCGGCAATCCTGCCTTGAATTTCAGGTTCATCAACCATAGGAGTGAAGAAATCAAGCGTATTTAGTATTGCAAGGTTATCGGCGATTTTTACCACGCTGGAGTTCTCCCAAGGACCAGCCAACACATCCTCGCTGAAATCAGCCGTCAAACCAGCTTTATCCAGCAATTCGCCTAACTGGTACTGTGGAAGCTTGCAGCTGCAACCATGCACTGGAACAACTTTAGTTAACCTATATCCCAATCTTCTTATTTCTCCTAAACTTCAATCCGGTTTTCTCATATAGCTTAATGTTTTTTTATTATTATTCGAAACTCATTCTCTGATTTGGAAGTTTCAACCACTTCATGCCCATTATTTTTTACCCAACGCTGAATATTCTCAAACTCCAGTTCACCTTCACCAACAACCTCAAGCAACTGCCCAGCAGCCATGTTTCCGAGCTTGCGCTTTGTAAACGCTACGGGCATGGGGCACATTTTTCCCTTAACATCCAATCTTTCAATATCCAAAAATTGTCACTAGAAAACTATTACCTTGTCACTATTAACTGTCCATTCAACAAGTTCATGAACAGTCGCAATTTTCACCCCATCGATCAAGTCAGCTTGGGTTAAGCCACGTGCTTCAACACAGACAACGCAGGCTTTCACTTCAGTACCGCCTTTCATTAAGTCTTCAAGCATTTGGCCGTAATTGATTAAGCCTGAAGCAGGTTTTTGCCCCTTTTTTGCAAGGTACACACCGTTTTCAAACAACCAAATTCTTACTTTGTGGCCTTCCACGTCGCAGGTCCAAGCGAATCTTAAAGCTGAGAGTGCACGTTCTTTTGCGTATGGAGCTTCATTTATTATTAATGTGAATGTTACCATGTTATTCAACCTCCAATTTTCTTATGACATTTTTTTTTATGTTTCTTCTTCAATCTTTACACAGATTTTGCCTGATATAATTTTATGCTCATAGATTGTTAACTTTATCGTTGGTTCATCCTCATATTCGCCTGTTTTCAGATTAAAGCGCCACTCATGGCAAGGACAAACAATTACTAAGCCCTCAAGGTTGCCGCCTGAAAAAGCACAGCCCATGTGTGGACAGCGGTTGTCGATGGCGAAAATTTGGCCAGACTGTTTAATCAGTAAAACTGGTGAACCTTCAACCGACACAAGCTTCATTGCGCCTTCTTGCAGCTCTTTTTCTTCTAAAACAGGAACAAAATCACTCATTTACTCAACTTCTGTCTGTCTCTGCCAGATGTTACTTATTAATTATGAGATAAGTTTTGTGGCTTTTGCCAATTACGTCGAAGAACTCGCCTTAGCTGCATTAGGTTTTATCCGCATCGGTTGTTTTGCAGGTCATTTGTTTCGGAACTTTAAAAAGTAAACTACTCCACCAGCTGCCATAGCGGCAATAAACCCAGCAACAATAAAAAGAGAGTATTTAACGTAGAGGGGCGGTGGGGTCACAGTTATCATTAACTGTTGGCTGTAACAGCTGTAAGATGTTTGGGTTTCAGGACAGGTTGCAGTAACAGCCCAGATTCCAGAAGCGTTAGGACGGAAAGTCGCCACAAAAGTACCATTACTGCTCACGACACAATTTATCGTTTGGGTGGAGTCGATGATGCTGAACTGTACTTCACCAATAGAATCATTGTAGTCATTATAGTTTGGAGCAGCAGTAGACTCATTAGAGTTAGTAGTAGCCACAGAACCATTGGAGTTTGAAGTAACCTTGGAATCCTTCGAGTTTGTAGTAGTTGTGGAATCATTAGAATTCGAAGTAGCTATAAAATCATTATAGTTCGGAGTTAGAATTCCATTGATTGTGATGTTTTCGCCAAGGCGTATTTTAGTTTTAACTGGAGTGATGTTAAGGGTTAACGGTTCCTTTACGGTGTAGTTGCCTGATGCAAACAAGCCATTTTCCAGCATGTCTGTTGCGTTAATTTGGTATTGAACTATTGTTCCTGCGGGTTGGCCTGGAATTGTGGCGTTGCATGTTTGGTTGCTGATACCCATGTTCACAGAAATAGTATTGGTCCAGTTGTCGAGGGTGTATGCTAGTTGAGCTGTCTCCAACTTGGTGCCGTTTGAGGTGTAAGTGAGCCTGGTTGGAGTGTCAGGATAAACTCTACTTGGAATAGTTAAGGATATCAAGGAAGCATTTTCCACGGTGTAGTTGCCTGATGCAAACAAGCCATTTTCCAGCATGTCTGTTGCGTTAATTTGGTATTGAACTATTGTTCCTGCGGGTTGGCCTGGAATTGTGGCGTTGCATGTTTGGTTGCTGATATTCATGTTCAGGGTAGTAGTGTTGGTCCAGCTGTTGGTCGTGTATGTCAGCTGCGCGGTCTCCAAATTAGTGTTGTTTGTTGTGTAAGTGAGCGTGGTTGGGGTGTCAGGAAAAACTCTTATAGCTGAAGGTATCAAGGAAACCTTTTCAAAATTATCCTTCAACATTAACTGTATATTCCCTGAACCTACATTGCCGATGAGTACTAGTTGATAGAGATTGTCTCCAGTATTAGGCGACGTGTAATTTAGAGTCAAGAATTGGCCCATGTGTTCGTCGGTTGTGTAGGCTACGCCTCTATAGTCGTTAGGTTCAAAGTTGTAGCCGCCGACTGGACTGCTTAGGTTGCCGTATAAGCCTGGTTCCCAAGCCAGTGGGAAATTGTTTAAGCTTGGGGATTCTGCGTTATTCATTAAGTAAAGCCTAGCTTCGTACATGCCTAGCGTATCTGGGACCTTTATGTATAATTGAACATGTGACGCGTTGGTTTCGAACTCATAGGCCCAGTTTGTGTAGAAAACTGGGTTGCTGTTACTTGTGCCTTCGACATAACTAGTGTACCATGTATCGCAAGCAAGATTTTCAATTATCATAAAAGTTGCCTGCTGAGCACCTTTACTTCCAAATGGATTGTTAATTATAACAAACGAGTAGTTACCTGATTGAGTCGGCGTGAAGAGCGTGTCATTTACGGTTGTACCTAAATGTGGTGGAAAACCGGCTGATTCAATGTGAGAGCTTTCCAAGTTTCCCTTTGGGTCATAAACGAAGATGTTGTAGTCTGTTTTTGCTTGGGGTGAAGTGTCTATCCATGCGCCATAAAAGTAAATGTGGTAGTTGTGGCCTGCTTGCAGAGGGCAGATGATGGTCCAGTTTTCGCCGATCGGTATTTGCCCACTATTAAATAATACTGGGAACATTGGTTTTTCCATGTAAGTGCAGTTTCCTTCAGCGTTGACAAAGTTATGCACGTAGTTTGTGTATTCTGACGTTGTGATTAATTGGGCGGTTGGGAGAGTTGAGGTTTGAGTCTGGGTGGTTGAAGCTTGAGCTATGAATAATGGACTGAAAACTAAGACGACGATTGTAATCAGTGATAGGATTTTTGTTTGGGGGTTGATTTTCAGATGCATTACTGAATCAGCTTGCAAGCGTTATGTATTGCGGGCGCTTGACATATTGGTTATGAAGGCTGAATTAATATTTTTAAATAGAATTAAGTAAAATCAATTTATTGGAAACTTTGTTTTTAGTTTTTTGGGGTTTTCTATCTTTTATTTGTGTGTCTGGATTGTTTCATACATTTATTTTTAATTCATATTCTGGGGTTGGTTTTGTCTTTCATAGTTGTAAGCAGTATAGTGTGTATTAAATCTCGCTACAGAAGACATTTATAAGAAAAACCCTTACTGCTAATCCAACGGTGAGTTCACATGATGAACATAACAAACTCCCAAAAACAACTCATCAAGGACCCTAAAAATAGGAGGTGAGAACACAATGAATTACAATTCTTTCCGAAAATTATTAAAAAATAAGTATGCTCTCAGCACGGTCGTAACAACCCTCATCATATTGGTCATTTCAGTGCTATTAGCAGGTGTAGTCACATACTTCGCCATAAACGTGGTCAGCACAAGAGTTCAAGAAGAAAGCCTTTCTTTGAGCGACGCTCACATATGGCTCAACCCTGATGCAACTGCAGGAGCCCCAACATATTCGCAAGCTTCACTCAAGGTCATTAACACTGGCGGTAGAGACGTAGTCATCACTAAGATAGCCGTCAGAGGCCAAGACAACGCATGGACATCCTACACCGCAGCAGGAGGTGGAGGTGGAGCAGCTACAGATCCGCAATTCATAGTCTATGCAACAACAAACCTGCCAGTGCAAACAGACATGTACTTCCAGAGTGGTATGACAATCTACCCAGCCGCAGCTCCAGAAACGATAGCCTTACCACTAAATCCTGACGCAGCGGTACCAGGGACTCCATATACATTCAATTATGCCACAACAGACTTAGTTCTAAACTCAGGCAGCACAATGCTAATCTACGTAGTAAATCCTGACAGCATCACCATAAACGACATCGGCTTAACCGTAAGCATAACCCTCTACACAGCGCAAGCAATGTACTATCAAGAATGCAACGTTCAAGCATACCAAGCACCTCCAGCCGCCTAAATAGGGGATAAGTTAAAAAACTTCAATCTTTTTTGTTTCTTTGTTTGTTTTTTTTTATGTGTATTTTTTTGGGACGCACAAGTTTACTTATCTCAATTTTGCTGAATAGTTTTTCAAAGTGAATTAAAAAATGAAAATGAGAAATATACTGAAGAATCGTTTGGCTCTAAGTACGGTCGTTACTACGCTGATTATTCTGGTTGTTTCAGTGCTTCTCGCAGGAGTCGTTACTTACTATGCTATCAACGTAACCAGCACAAGAGTTCAAGAAGAAAGCCTACAAATAACAAAACTACACGTATGGTACGATTCAGCCGCTCCCAGAGGTCAAGCTGCATTTTTGTTAATGAACACTGGCGGTAGAGACGTAGTCATAAACAAAATCACCATTCGAGGACAACAAGCAACCTGGACTAACGTCTATTATGGCGTATCTGCAACTTACACCGTAAGTGCAGACCTCGCATACATAGATGACGCTGCTCCCGCAAGTGCCCTCGCCGTAGACGGCACCACAGGTCACAATGTCGCATTGACAGCAGCTTCAGGTGACATAACGTTGGGATCCGGCGCTAGCATGATTATTTACGTTGCAAGCCCAGACAGCATTACCATAAACGACATAGGCTTAACTGTTGGAGTAACCGTGTTCACCTCACAAGCGATGTACTATCAAGAAGCCAACGTCCAAGCAGCATAATAATAGCATGAGGCAAAAGTTAATAAAAGCTCAGGAACCCCCCACCCCCCACCCTCTCTTCTTTTTCTTTTAAAATTAAAAAATTTTGTTAATTAAAATATTATTATAGTTATGTATTACTTTTACTTTTTCCAGTTGAAAATATCAGTATGCAATGCGAAACTCTAAGTTTTCAAGATCAAACAATTCTATAAACGGCACTTCTCTGCAAAAACAGCAGGTGGTACACCTCCGCCAGAACTCCAAGTCAGGCTTTTCTTTTCTGTTGATTAGCAACTGCAGCGGTTGAAGCGGTTGCTATAAATGAATAAGGATAAAAAAAATCCAAATCATGTGTATTTTTTTGTATGCACAAGTTTTCTTATCTTAAATTTGTTGATTTGTTTTTTCAGTGAAACAAAAAATGAGAAATATACTGAAGAATCGTTTGGCTCTAAGTACGGTCGTTACTACGCTGATTATCTTGGTTGTTTCAGTGCTTCTCGCAGGTGTCGTTACTTACTTTGCTATCAACGTTACTAGCACAAGAGTTCAAGAAGAAAGCTTATCATTGGAGATGCTACACGTCTGGTGTCCACAATCCGCAAGCGCTATTACCGGCCAATATCCCGCTGAGGCGGCTTTTGTGATCATTAACACTGGTGGTCGAGACGTCGTCATAAACAAGATTACGATCCGAGGACAAGAAGCGCCCTGGGCTCAAGTCTATTCTGGTGTAGGCTCGGTGACTGCAGACCTCGCATACGTGCCCGGAACTGGAACAACAACTGGCACCAATGCTGAATCGGTTTTAGCGACGGCAGGTACCGTAACGGGTATTACAATGACGGCAGCTTCTGGCGACATAACGTTGAAATCAGGTGATAGCATGGTTGTTTACGTTGTAGGCCCAGACAGCATTACCATTAACGACATAGGCTTGACTGTTGGAATAACCGTGTTCACCTCACAAGCGATGTACTATCAAGAAGCCAACGTCCAAGCATACGTACCATAATGACAGTTCATTAAGACCCCCACGATCTCCCACAACCTCTTCTTTTTCTTTTTTGTTATGTGTTTTTTTTGAGACGCACAAGTTTACTTATCTCAATTTTGTTGATTTGTTTTTTCAGTGAAACAAAAAATGAGAAATATACTGAAGAATCGTTTGGCTCTAAGTACGGTCGTTACTACGCTGATTATCTTGGTTGTTTCAGTGCTTCTCGCAGGAGTCGTTACTTACTTTGCTATCAACGTTACTAGCACAAGAGTTCAAGAAGAAAGCTTATCATTGGAGATGCTACACGTCTGGTGTCCACAAACTTCAACCGCCATCACTGGCCAATATCCCTCCGAGGCGGCTTTTGTAATAATTAACACTGGCGGTCGAGACGTCGTTATAAACAAGATTACGATCCGCGGACAAGAAGCGCCCTGGGCTCAAGTCTATTCCGCTGTAGGCTCAGTAACTGCAGACCTCGCATACATACCTGGCGCTACAGGTGCTGCAGCAACAGCAGCTATACTTACTACAGGTGCCTTAGTAACGGGTGTGACAGCAACAGTAGCTTCAGGTGACATAACGTTGAAATCAGGTGATAGCATGGTTGTTTACGTTGTAGGCCCAGACAGCATTACCATTAACGACATAGGCTTGACTGTTGGAATAACCGTGTTCACCTCACAAGCGATGTACTATCAAGAAGCCAACGTCCAAGCATACGTACCTGCAGCATAAGGCGGCGGCTAAATAAAGCTCATCAACACCCCACAACCCCCCATCTTCTTTTTCTTTTTAAAAAAAATAACAATTTTTTCGTTTAAGGAAACTAAAATTATTGTTTCTCTGGAGCTTAGTTGTTTTTTGCTTTTTGTTTCTTTGCAAGTAATATGTAAATTGTTTATACACACAAATGGCTTAATCCATTCTTCAAGCTTTTCTATAGTAAATGCATATGTACGGGAGGATGTAATTGGCGTCAAGCTTGCATAATCGACTCTTCAGAAGGTTCGTTAGATCTAAAAGCGCTTTAGCAATACCAGTTACATTCCTAATACTTTTGGTGTCAACCCTTGGCATTATCTCAGTTACCTACTACTTTTCAGTTGAAAACATCAGCACGCAAAGCGAGGCTCTTAAGGTTTCCACAGCCCAACAAAACTTCGTATCTCTGGACAATGTTATTCTTTCAACTTTAGGGCAGCCTGGTTCCTCAGCCACATTTGATTTGAGTGATTCAGGCGGATTAACAAACATTCAACCGACCAACAACACTCTAACCATCACCGTTAACGATAACTCGAGTATCGATGACACTATCTTTAACGCGTCAGTAGGCCAAATAAACTATGAACTTCCATTTTCAGGCTCCCTCGGCACAGGGCTCTACCTAGAAGGGGATAGCCAAACAATAACCAACCAAAGCGGCTCGTCACCAAGTCAGCTTTACATAACAAACGGCGCTCAGGGACCTGAGATTCAGTTGCAGTACCGGCCAACAGTGACGTATGCGACTGCAGAATTAGAAAATGGTCAAGCCGTCACCAACATTCGCATATACATAGTCAACCTGAACTCCTCAGACTCAATAGCAGTGGGCGGCGAACTCCCCCTACAAATCTCCTGCGCAAGTACACAATTAACAACTGAAACCTACCAAGTTTCCCAACCTGAAGACTTAGTGATAACTTCTCAGTTGAACGGCGTCAACGGAAGCATTTCCATTCCAATTTCAAGCTCAATAATCTACTTCGAAACCGTCGTTTCTAACGTGTCAATCGAGAGGTGGATTAGTTAAAATGGTGTCGATAATTCCAAGTTACGTGTATTCGCTGTTTGCAGCCCTTATCGTTGGCGCAATTATAGTTTCCAGCTGCAGCCTTTCAATGGTAAACATAAAAAATAACGCAGAAAACCAACAGCTAGCAAATATTGATGAATATGTAGCAACACAAAGCCTGAATCTTATAACGCAAACAATCCAAGAAAACCAAAATACAACTCAATTTCTGGATCTTCCTTCACAAATCGGAAACCAAGAATACTGTATATACATAACAAACGACTCGTCCGGCGCATGGGTTGCGTCTGGCTTTGGAACAACCGCTGCTCTAAGTCAACCGCAAATATACATACCAGCCGCCGTTGCCGCATCAGGATCTTTCGTGAGTGGTTGGGGCAGGGCTTTTCTGCAATGTTGCTACGAGAACCAAACTGTTACTTTAACATTAACTAGTGAGTGATTAAATTGAACTTAGGCAAAAAGAAACAAGAAATCCAACAAAAAGAAAAAACCTCAGACGAGGAGATGATAGCCTACTTAGGCATTCAGGGCTACCAGGTACCTGAAGGTTACACACAAGTCGAAAGTTACCCTCTTCATCCACCGTTCTCTTATGCCTGGATATTCCAAGACGACTCTGAAGGAAGTTTCTTCTACGTCGTTGATGAACTCCCCATGTCCAGAGAAGAAAGAGAATCCTATAAACGTCTAAAGAACATTCTTGAGTATGAACTCAAAGCCCCCAGAATAGATGAAACGCTTGTTGACTCATTCCACAGACAACTTCCAACCATAACAGAAGAGCACCAAGAAGCTTTTGTAGGGACCGACCAAGTGGGTCTAAAAAAAATCATTTACTACATTGAAAAAGACTTAATCGGTTACGGAAAAATCGAGGGACTCATAAACGATCCATTAATAGAAGATATAAGCTGTTTAGGCATAAACAAGTCTGTTTACATTTATCATAGAAAATATGCTAACGCGCGAACCAACATTGTTTTTACCGATGAGGAAGAATTAGACGATTTTATAACAAGAATAGTGCACAGACAAGGCAAACACGTAAGCATAGCTCACCCAATAGTGGATTTAACACTTCCAGGAAAACACAGGCTTGCAATATCCTTCGGAAAAGAAACAACCCCAGCCGGAACAAGCTTCACCATAAGGAAATTCAAAGAAGATCCGTTAACAATCGTGGACTTGATTATCAACGGAACAATAGACGAGTCGATCGCAGCGTATCTTTGGATGCTAATGGAAAACAAAATGTCAGTCATGATTGTAGGCCCAACAGGCGCAGGAAAAACAACCGCCCTAAACGCGATTGCATGCCTCGTCCGACCGGACTTTAAGATGATTTCGGTTGAAGAAGTTCAAGAAATTAACTTGCCACAGGAAAACTGGGTGTCAACAGTTGCACGAACAGGATTCGGAGGAGACAGCGAAGGCGAAGTCACACTCTACGACTTAATAAAATCAGCCGTAAGGCACAGACCAGCATTAATCCTTGTGGGCGAAATCAGAGGCGAAGAAGCATACGTTCTTTTCCAAGCATTAGCAACAGGGCACGGTGGATTATGCACAATGCATGCTGACGACGTCGAAACAGTCATTAAACGGTTAACACAGCCACCTATGAACATCCCACAAAACATATTGTCACTTATGAACTGCGTAATAGTTGTCAAGCAAGTCAACACCTCAAGCATCAACCCGCAAGAACGGAAACTTTCCTCAAGAAAATTTGTTAAAGTCGCTGAAATCGATAACAACGGCGTTCCACATGAAGTGTTTAATTGGATCATGTCTTCAGACACTTTCCAACAAGACCTAGACAAAAGCTATTTGCTATCCAAAATAGCCCAAAACCTTAGTGTCCCCTTGAGTGTTGTTCAACAAGAGTTTGAACGAAGAAAACAGATTATGCTAAAAATGGTCGAGAAAAACCTTCGTGACTTCAGAAGCGTCCACAAAGCATTAAACAGTTCACTTAACCTTGAAGAATTAGCCGCCAAAGAACAGCCCGAGGTGCAATAACAAATGACTGCTTCTGGCGGTTTTTTCGGCAAAATATTCGGTTCACTATCTAAGGCTACTAGTGAAGAAAAAGAGAAAACCGAGGAAGAACTGCCCTTCGCAGTAATGATTTTCACGCTTATGGCTGCAAGCGGAATACCCGCCTACGACAGCTGGAAAAAAATGCGAAAGCTTACTTTCCTTCCAGCATTCAAAAAAGAAGCAGACGAAGTCGTGCGCCAAGTGGAAGTTTTAGGCAAAGACCCTTTAACCGTCATGCAGCAGCGCTCAGAAAATACAAACTCCAAGTTATATAGAAATTTTCTGGGCGGCTTTGTTTCTTCGGTTAGAAGCGGCGGAAAACTGGGTGATTATATGAAAAGCCAGTTGAAAGCAATCTTTGAACTGCGATACATCAATCTGAACCGATCAATTGAGAAAATCGCTACTTTGGTTGAAGCCTACTCGGTCATGCTCATCGTTGTGTTATGCTCATATATTCTTTTTGTTGTTATGGGAACATCAAGCGTTATGACGCTAATTACAGGTACTTCAGCTTCCATTACGCCCACAATGGCTTACTTAATAGCGTTTCTCATTATGCCTATGATGTCGGGCATGTTTATTTTGATGGCACATAACATGCGAAGAAGCTCTTTCCCTGACCTGAAAGACCTCTACAAAAGAGCCTTAATCTTCATATCACCTGCATTCGTCATAATAGCTCTCTGCGCAATGGTTCCTTCACTATCAGCGGCAGTGAGCCCTATAGGGTTACCTGCTATCACCACCATAAGTTTAGTTGCTGTTTCACTGCCGATTGCTTTCCAATATTGGCGTATCGCAAGAATCAACTACAACGCTGAAGAATCACTTCCCAGTTTCATAAGAGACGTAACAGAATCACAGAAAACCGGGCTTTCGCCAGAAAAAAGCATAGTGCAAGCTACGAAACGCAAAGATTACGGGCTCTTCTCCAATTTTTTAGATTTAATCCGTAGTCAGATCGAATGGGGCATACCTTTAAGAAAAATTTTTGATAACTTGCGTAGGGAAATTAAAAGTTGGTTTGTCACAGTTAACTTTGCCATGATGGTGGAAACCATTGAAATCGGCGGCAACTCAATTCAATCGCTGGAGATACTTTCGGAATACAGTGAAAAAGAACGTGAATTACAAGTCAATCGGCGTGAACTTTTGAAGCCTTACATACTTCTTGCTGCCATGTGGAGCGTATTAATCGCTGTCACAACCACCATAGTAGCTTTCACCACTAGCTTAACCACTGGCATGATGACAACTATTGATGGCTCAGTCCTCGGGACAGTCGCTACAGTAGGCATGCAAGGCCAGCTTACCCTGTTTTCTGTAGGCATTATCATTCAATGCTGGATTTCAGGGTTCTTCATTGGACAAATCAGCGAAGGCAACTTTGGCGCTGGATTTAAACACGCAGCATTGCTGGCCGCAATCGCATACGTATCTTTGGTTGTCTCTCAAATTCTTCTTTCGGGCCTTTTTGGAAAAATGTTCGCTTAAAGGAGAAATAATGAGTTGCCATCAACCGCTATCGACACCTTCTTCGCATGTACAATTATTGTAGCTGCGGCTTTGATAGCAACTGCTTTTCTATGCTCAACAATGCAAACCAGCATAAGCAGCACACAAAACATCAACAAAGAAAGTTACTTGCAAGCCATAGCCGACCACATCATAACAAACCCCGGAGCCCCCATCAACTGGGGAACAAGCAGCGGTGTCCCCACCGACTTTGGGTTAGCAGCGGGCTCCTCAACGATCCCCTATGAACTAGACATAGATAAAATCACTCGGTTAAACGACCTGAACAACTACTCATTATCCTATCCTGATATGGAAAACGCCGCTAAACTAAACAATATAGCTTTAGGCATAACGGTTTCTCAAGTTATGTCCATAAACATTGAACAAATAAGCAACAGCACAGGCAACGATGTATCGTTTACCTTCGCGATTTTAACAAGCATTGATTCCGAACCCACCAGCGCAAGCCTAAACTGCTATGTTGTAGCAAACAACTATCTAAGCAACGTAACTGATAGCACTTCAAGCATTGGAGTTGGCAACGTTACCGTTCAAATCCCAAGCACAGAGACCGGCAACGCTATGCTTATTGTGTTCGCAAGAGCATCTTTTGACGACAGAATAACCTCATACGCAATCTACAATTTCCTCAATGCAACCCAGGAATCAGCCCCAAACAACGACATTTTAACTTTAACCCCGCTTAATTACACGCTAAGCTTCACCACAAATTCAACTGATTTAACGATTCTGAAAGGCTACGTCTTCTTCTACTCGTATTGGCAGAATCTAACTGCAGTGCAAGGCACAACTCAATACTTAATTCCAACGATTATTGACAAAAGCCCATTAGTCATAGTTCTCTGCGGTTTCGATAATGGCACATATTTTCAAGAATGGACCTCTTATCCCCAAATTCCATTGATAGCAGGTTCAACTTTTGTGGGCGAAGAACAAAACGTCTTCAGCTACACGGTTACGATAAACAATGTCCTCTATAAGGTCAATATAAGTCTTGGAGATGTGGTTTCCTGAAGCTGCTAAAAAATAAGAAAGGGCAGGTACGCATTATAGAAGCATTTTTAGCCTCAGTCCTGTTGATGTCATGCCTAACTCTTATTCCTGCATCACCAAACGTGCAGAATTCAACAGAAAATCTTGCTTCAACAGCCCAAAATGTTCTGCTAAGTTTAGACAGTAACGGGCACTTGTCAGCCTTAATTGATAGTCAGAACTGGACAGAGCTTAAAGATTGCTTGGAATCTGCTCTTCCGCTAACAGTATGGTTTAACTTAACAGTTTTCGACGAAAGAATGAATGTCATAAACCCTTTTCCAATCTGCAACGCAGGCACTGTGAGTGATAAAATCTTTTCAGTAGACTATGTTTGCGCAAGCCAAAACAGTACATATACAATCTATATCCTGAGGCTGCAGCTGTCAGAGGTAGGATTAACATGAAAAAACGCAACCTAAAACACAACAGCTCAGGCCAAGTGATTATAATCACAGCTTTACTGGTAGCGTCACTTTTACTATCCACCGCCATCTATGTCATTGAAACCGAAAAAGAAGTGCCGACGGTTGATACCGGCGAAGGAAACGTTTTCCCGGCATACCAACAAAGCATAAGAAACACTCTGATTAGTGCACTAGCAAACGTAACCAACGGTGGTAACGCGAACGTTTTAGCCAAAGATCTGAGCGAATTGAATGCAGCAATCGCTTCCGATTCATACCAAGCCATGCTCCAAATGAATTATACTCTGTTAAACGTATCCGGATACCCAAATGGTATTTGGATCTCTTGGGGTGCAGATGGTGAAGGAGTCTCAAGTGCTTATGTCAATTTTGTTTTTGACTCTTCAGCGCCTTCAACATCTTCCAATTTGGAATATGCCGTGAATGTAACTACAGAGGCCACCCTAAGCGGAAACTATCAGCTTAACGGCAACTCAACGCAAGTAAACTTAACAGTCAACGTATTCAACGAGGGCAAACCCGCTTTAGCGCAAAACTTCACTTTTTACTTTGAGAATGCAACTGATAGCTGGGTAAACGTGGGTTCTCCAATCATAACCGATTTTGGAAATGGAACATATTCAGTGTTGTTTACGACTGAAACAGATCAGTCAAGTGACCCTCTTCTTGTCTCTATGCTTTGCCAAGATCAACGTGGTATAGTTGTTGGAGCGAACGTAACATGTACTAATATAGGGTAATAAAAAATGTTAAATCTAAAAAGCGAAAAGCTTAGTCTATTGCTTACAAAGGGAAAGGCAGCAGCAAATGAGTCATGGTAGAATACTTAAAATTTTGATTCTACTTTTAACGGTTTCAATTATATTGACTGCAACCGTAAGCGTTATTGAGAATTCTTCTCCAAAGATTACTGGCACATCAGTAAGCGTTTTGCCTGCAAATGTGGTTTGGGAAAAAAACTGTGGCGTTGTGGGAGACGATGACCGAGCATATAATGCGCTACCCGTTGGTGATGGCTATTTGGTTGTTGGTTCATCTGAATCGAATAAGACAGGCGTAACTGTTGGTTGGGCTTTAATGCTTGATCAAGATGGCAACGTTATTTGGAATCAAACGTTCCTTGAAGGATCCGGCACGGAACTTAGAGTCGCTCTTAATTTGACTGATGGTTTCTTGCTTGTAGGCAACGAATTCTTGCCATCAGGAGATGAAAACGGTTATGTTGCAAAAATAAACAGTCAAGGAGCATTAATGTGGCAAACACCCATTGTGGGAGGAGAAGACGTTAACAAGCTCTTTTCAGCAATTGCTACTCCAGACGGCTTTGTACTTTTTGGATTAACCTACTCTAATGCAAATGATGAATCCAACGCTTGGGTAGTCAAACTTGACGCAAATGGCAACGTTGTTTGGAACAAAACTTACGGCAATGCAACATACACTGCCGCAACAGCCGGCGCCTTAGCCCCAGATGGCAATTACATGGTGGCAGGTTACACGAACTCTCGAGGAGACAACTATGATTTTCTACTCATGCAAATTGACCCGAACGGGAACATGATATGGAATAAAACCTACGGTGGAACAGGAAGCCAAGAAGCCTCTGCCATGACAAAAGCCCCTGACGGCTACGTAATAGTCGGAGACACCCAACCGCCAGATGGCAACATCCACGCATGGGTAGTAAAAGTTGATTGGAACGGTACATTGTTGTGGGCTAAAACAGTAGGCGGCAAAAACGCCGATTCACCATATTTTATCACTCCCTCTGAGAATGGCGGTTACTTAGTTGGCGGCTTCACTTTCTCCTTCGGTGCAGTAAACCGTGATTTTTGGCTCTTCAAAATCGACGATTCAGGACAAGTTAAATGGAGCTGCATTATTCCCAAAGATTACTCTGGTTACCAAGAAGCTTACAGCGTCATCCAAACCGGAAAAAACCAATATGTCATGGTGGGGTGGACAGACCCGCCTGGGCAACCCGCCTTAATCGGCAAGGCTCGATACATGTTCTATGTTGTAAACTTCAGCTACCCCCAAGTTACTAATTGGTTTTTAAGTTTACAGTTTATCTCCTACGTCGGTGCAGCGTTTGCGGTTTTACTGGCAGTTTTGCTTGTGGTGTTTAAACTTCGCTATAAACCGAATACCAATCGAACTTCGAAGAGTCAAAGTAAGAATAAGCCCTAGCGGTTTTCAAAACTATCACTACTCGTATTTACAAAACAGCCAGCTAAACGACCTATTCCAACTGAAAATTATGGGTAAAAAAGCTCAAAAAACACGATAGTGGGCTGATTAGCCGTTTACGCTTCGTTCAGCTTGGAGAATAGCATTCGCAGAACCTTAATGAATGCATTGTAGTTTGTCCAGATGGCTGTCGTTTTATCCTTCTTTTTTACGTCTTCATCGTTCACTGTGTCTTTTTCATGGAATGTGATTAGTACCTCTTTGTTGTCTGAGATCATAAAGCATGGTAAGCTTTGGTCGTCGCTGATTCTGTGAGATTCGCTTAGCCATTCTAGTTGTCCGAGGAAGTAAGCGCTTTTTAACGAGTTATCCGTAACTAAAGTAACATTAACCTTTTCAGCTTGATTTTTTAATTTGTCAGAAAAATCGCTATAGTACAACTGGGCGAGGTAGTCGGCTGAAGCGAAGATTTGAAACTCTTTTTCGGTTCTTTCAAGCAATTCATTAGCTTTCATGAGTACTTGCTGTTCACCCTCGAGCATTTGGAAAAGCTCTTTTTTCGCGTTTGCAACTTTCGGCTGAGGCATCGATTGCCAAAGTTCTACGAGGCTTGTTTTTTCTTGTTCTAAAAGCTTAATTTTAATTTTTTGTGCATCTACGAGCAAATCAATAGCCTTATCTAATGGCACAGCGGTGAATTTTAGAGGTTTCTCAAAAATAGAAAAAACTACGCCTCTCTTTTCTAAATCCCGCAAGATTCTGTAAGTTTCAGTTCGATGCAGCGAAATTGCTTCCGCTATTTCTCCAGCTTTCATTTCACCTGCTCTTGCAAGATGCAGGTAAACTTTAATCTCGTTTTTAAGAAGTCCAAACCTTGAAAGCGTCTCTTCAATGGTTGATATTTGCTCATTGTAACTCTGATCTTTCTTTACTAGTTTCCAAGATTCATTTTGCTTATTATACACTTTCACTAATTGTTGTTTTTCAATTGCAACTTCCATTTGGGGGTTCACCATGTTTCTCAATATTTGGGGTACTGCTACCCAATTCTGACTCTTTATATATAATATAATTACGACTTCAAAATCTGAATTCAGAATTCATGTCCGCTTGAAACTAGAAAATTCGATGATTCTTTAATTTAGTATCGCCCAAAACTATGGTTGCCACAGCAAAAAATATTTTTAGGTTACGTTTCAAGCGCTTTTGCAGAAGAGTTAGCATAAATTGCCCCAAATTTGTTTACAAGGTCTTTCTGAGTGTAAACTGAGGCGTGTAAATGGAAGAAATTGCCCATTCTGCCTGTTTCCACACCGATTCCTATCACTATGACTCCTTTTCGTAACAAATCATCAACACATTCCTTTAGGGCTATTGGCATGTTGGGATATCCATATGGCCAACCGTCAGAGATAACTATTAAGCAGCGCTGTTCTTCAAACCTTTTAGCCAGCATTTTTCCAGCCATCTGAATTGCATCAGGAATGTACGTGAGCCCTTCAAACTTTAAGCCGCCAATTCTAGCTCTGACTCTCTTTGAATAAGACTCATTGCTGTCCTTAAGTATGTAGAATTTGTCGCTGAAAGCGAAGAAAGTCCATGAAGTTGGGTCAGTCATTAACTCTTTCGCTGCCTCAGCCACAGCTATAGCTAACGCGCGACCATATTCTCCTTTAACCTGCATGCTGCTGCTGACGTCAAAAATTATTGACCAAGCGAAATTTGGCTTAAGATACTCATCAAGGACAAATACGTCTGTCGCTGGTTTGTTACTTGCTAAGGATTGAATTACAGAAGCTAAATCTAGTTGACCCATTTCTTGCCTTGGATCCTCATCAAGATAATTAAAGGCTGATCTGAGAATGTCGAGAAGTCGCCGGCTTGCTCCCTGCACCAAATTTCTTGCTCTTAGGTATTGGGTATAATCTTCCCCTGGAATAGACACTGCTTTAAATCTGGTCAAAGCTACATAGGGGGCGATTTTTGTAAGTATTTTTTCTTCACGTTGCTTTTGGTAATTGTCAGAATTAAATGCCTGTAAGGACTCTGCTTCCTGTTCCGGTCTCCAACATTCATCTATACTATCTACGGTAGGTACGTTGCCGCCTAAGCTCATGAGAGATTGAACAAACAGGCTTTCAAAATCTTCATCTACCGATGTTTCTGCTTCGCTGTAGATACTGCAACGCCCGTTGCTTTCAGTATGTCTGAGCGAGGGCGCTTCCAAAAATGGACCAAAAGGCTCAAGCAAACACTTTATGCCCTTAACTTTTTCGTCGAATAACTCTTCTAGTTTAATCTGTTCGTCAGCTATTGACGCTAAAAAAGTTTCTTTAAGGGCTGTTAAGTCGCTGAATATTTGATTTACCGTTTTCTCCTCCTCTACGCCTGGAGAATTTTTGATTAAGCCTGTGTTAAGTTTAGTCAGTAAAGCCGCCATAAGTTTTGTTGAAGAGGTAAAAATTCTCTCTGAAGATTTTATTTTCTGGTAAGCCAACGCATTTGCGTAGGCAATGTCGAAAAATCTATCGGGATACCAAGCTTGAATGTAGGCGTTATTGTATGTGTCGTTGACTAGCGACTTGGCGAACGCTTCAACTACTGCGTCTGACTCTTTAGGAACAATTTTTTCTTTGGAAAATGGCGCCAAAGTGTGAGTTGTCAGATGCAGAACGGATGCCCTGAATAATCGCCCAATTTTTGATTTGCCTTCATTATTCGCGGCAAATTTATGCCCAAGAAATGAAACATTTCCATCTTCTAACATGCGAACGGTTGGGAGCGTAATGGTGAATCCAAAATTGTCACTTTGCAGCGTAGGCTGAACCAAGGCGGGGTCCTGGAGTATTTTTACTTTAGTGTTATCTTTTTGTAAAGAAACCGACCAAGCGTAATCAATAAACCCCAAAATGCAATAACTCCCGATTACTGCGATTTAGTAAAGACTGCCTCTATGATTCTCCTGACATCTGCTTGGACTTCGACGTTGTCGCTGGTTAACCCGATTATTGTTTCTTCAGCTGCCCCCATAGGAGTGTTTCCATCTTTGACTAAAGTAGCCCAGTTGATTAAGTCGCCTAAGGAGGGTCCATAGGGCAAGTCGCCCGCTTTGTATTGTCTTCTTAACTCGGCGCCAGCTTGAATTATTTTATAACCCGTATCCTGGTCAACCTTTGTTCTTTTGCGCAACATATCTACCTCATCCGGAGAGATGGTTTCTCCAACGCTTAAGAAATCAAAGTTTATCCAGACAGCCATGCGCCGTCTCATGGCGGCGTTTAGGGGCTTTGTTCCTGAGAATTCAGCTGTGGCAGGGTTCATGCTAATGATCATGTACCCGTATTTGTGGCGTTCGATAACTTCGCTGTCTTTTTCGTTTAACACTAGGTGACCTCTTGTGTCTAAAACTGGGTTTAATCTTGTGGCGACGTCCTGCTTCATCATGTTTGCTTCGTCAAGGTACATTATGCCGCCTTTTCTTAGCCACTGCGTTAATAATCCGTCTACCCAGTTTTCTTTGCCTAACCCGATGAATCGCCCGATGAGGTCAAATGAGGATGTTGATAAGCCGCAGTTGACTTCCCAGATTGGTAAGCCTGTGAGTTCTGCTACTAGGTAGACGATGTGGGTTTTGCCTGTTCCTGATGGTCCGATTAGGCTACATTGCTTGAAATAATAAAGTGCGCGTACGATGCGTTCAACATAGTTAAATCCATGGTCTAAGTATTCGGGTGTGCCTTTTGGTATCATTTCGTCTAAGTGGGAGAAGCTGAAGTTTGGGTGAAGGTCATATCTTTGTATGTTGTATTTTTCGTATAAGGGGCATTTGGACATGGGTCGCTCTTTATCGAGGGATACCGTTACCTTGAATTTGTCTTCTGTAAGGGATGAAACCTCGCGGATTCTGCTTGCATCTGTTTTTTCTCTTATGCCTTGGTGTCCATAACTCATTTGGAGCAGCCTACTGGTAATATTGGTTTAATATCCGATAAATAAATAGTGCGTATTACTACTTCATATACACACACCTTACATGTCGCGCCTGTGATAAATATTTTACGGAGTTTCAACCGAGAACATTTGGCAAACTCCCAAGAAGCAGCAAATTCCTTATTTTCACTCAGATTCCTTTTTTATTGACTTAGGTTTTAGAATTTTTATAGTCCTTGCTTCTTCCAAATATTGTGTGTTGTTATGCTGTATCGCTACACAACGCTTTTATATGCTTTAGTAAATCTTAAGATAAGATAGAGATATTAATAGGCGAACCGAAATGGGCACAATCATGATAGTAGATGATGCTTCATTTATGAGAGCGGTACTCAAAAAAATAGTCCTGCAGGCAGGTCATGAAGTAATAGCTGAAGCAACAAACGGAGACGACGCCATTACCCAATTTCAACAATCAAAACCCGACCTCGTCCTGATGGATATAATCATGCCTCCAGGGCCCAAAGCAAAAGATGGCATAGAAGCGCTCAAACAAATTGTTGCGGCGGACGCATCAGCTAAAGTAATAATGTGCAGCTCAATGGGTCAGCAATCACTAATAGCAGAAGCGATCAAATCAGGCGCAAAAGATTTCGTCATAAAGCCATTCCAGCCGCAAAAAGTCATAGAAGCGCTCACAAAGTACTGCTGAGGATTATTACTTGCCTTCTCTTCCCCCAGACTACGCATACAAAAACGCATGGTTTAACACGCCGAATAGAAAACCAAACAACACATTGTTTGCCTACCAACAGTTAGAACAAACTTCATGCTTAACAACAAATGCTGAAAAGAATCCAAAGTTGGAAGAGGTTCGAGTGGAAATGGCGGATATGAAGGTTGAAAGCAGACCTGTCGAGCTAATAACAAGTGTTGGATCGTGCGTAGCAATATGCTTGCATGATTCAATAAGCAAATGTGGGGGGTTAGCTCACATAATGCTTCCCAACTCTGCTAATGCACTACAAGAACCTCTTCCATTCAAGTTTGCGAACACCGCGGTTCCAGCTCTTGCAAAGGCAATTAGGGGAATTAGCCGGAAAAATGCTCCTCTTTCAGCCAAAATAGCTGGCGGAGCTAACATGTTTGCAAACTTAGGCACCAACCATTTAGATATAGGTGCTAAAAACATCAAAGCTGTCAAGGCTGCGTTAGTTGAACAGAAGATAAGGCTAGCAGGCGAAGATGTGGGTGGTGTTTATGGACGCAGGGTAACGTTCAATGTTGCCTCTGGTATAGCGAGCGTCAAATGTTTCAATGGAGAGGTCAAAAAGTTATGAACAAACAAATAAACATCGATGCTGCAAATGAGTCGGATTGTGTCGAAACTTCTAAACTATCGAATGATCAAGAAATTGATTTAGACATTCTATTGGAGCTTGGAAGTATAGGAGCAGGCCATGCTGCCACATCTTTATCCGATGTTATTCAGCAGCCAGTTTCAATCGATGTACCTAAAATTCATAATCTTAAAGCACATATGATTCCCAAGTTTTACAACAAACATGATGTACCAACAATAGGAGTCAACCTGCAACTCATGGAAAGCAACGGATGCGACATTCTATTAATGTTTGAATTAAGCGAAGCAAAGAAAATTGCGGCAATGATGGCTATGTTATCTTCAATTGAAGAACTTGACCCCTCTACAGAAACATCGGCAATAAATGAACTTGCAAACATTTTAATCGGTTCATTCTTGACTGCAATCTCAGATTTTATCGGAATAACTCTTCTTCCTACGACACCCCAAAGTGCAGTGGACACTTTTGACGCCCTCCTTGACTCTTTTCTAATAAAGCAATCGTTGCTTTCAGAGAGCACTTTGATTTTTGAAACACGCTTCAAGCGGCAAGGAGAAGATGCAAAATGTATACTGATGATTTTTCCAAGCCCTGAACTAAAGGAACAACTTACTCAAAAATCTAGGGTTTTATTCGATGTATAATTTGTACTTATTGAGTTATTTGGGGTTAGAAATCTTTGTTAGAGCAGGCTAAGGAAGAGACGCTTCAAGAGTTCATGGAGAAAATGGCTTTCCAAAAAGTCAAAAGAATGTTAAATGAAAGTGGTACTGTAAACTGCAGCGGTTACCGAGATGAATACTTAAAGAGACGTTTTGAAATTAGATTAAAAGCTACTGGCGCCTATACGTATGGAAAATACATTAATTATCTAAGGAAAAATCCACAAGAATTCCAAAATCTACTCAATGACTTAACAATTAACTTTACTTCGTTCTTCAGAGACACTGATGTCTACGAGTATCTTGAAAAAAAATTGTTGCCAAAACTCCTTCTAACGACAAATCATGTCAGAATTTGGAGCGCTGGATGCGCTACAGGAGAAGAACCTTATTCCTTGGCTATTTTGGTTCATAAGGTGCTTGGGCAAGCATTAGTTAGTCATCAGGTAACTATATTCGCTTCAGATATAGATCAAGATGCGTTATCTACTGCGGCAAAAGGAGAGTACCCTCAAAAGCAACTAAGCACTGTCGCCGCTTCTTTAGTTAACCGATTTTTCACAAAAGAAGAGGAATATTATAAAGTGAATGATTCTGTTAGACGGCTTATACATTTTGAGAAGTTTGACCTTATGACTCCTACTCTGCATCAAAATCTTGACTTAATTCTTTGTAGAAATGTCATGATTTATTTTTCAAAAGAAAGCCAGCAACACATTCACATGAACTTCTACAAAGCGCTAAGAGACGGTGGATACTTTATCACTGGGAAATCTGAAATCTTGTCAGGTGAGCCTTCTCAAAAGTTTCTAGCAGTAGATAACCATACTCGAGTTTACCAAAAGACTCAGAAAATTTATGAGCCATCAAAACTAAATTCCCCCTTTGTTCATTGCCTATAATAAGTAACCGAAATTAAAAGCACGTTCTGAGTGTCTGATGAGAGACACACTCTAACAAATTACCAATTTTGTGGCACAGATTGTTTTGCATCAGCCTGCAAGCACTGATTAGACTAGTCATTAAAAAAGGAGAAAAGTTCATTGTCACTTGACAACGACCAATACAGACAATTGTTCATTGAAGAGGCAAAAGAACACATAGATACGATAACCAAGTCAATGCTAATTTTGGAAAAAGAGCCTGAAAATCAAGAAGTTGTAAACGCGCTTTTTAGGTCTGCTCACACGTTAAAAGGTTCATCGGGCATGATGGGTTTCAAAGATTTCCAAGACCTTACACATGCCATGGAAGACATATTTGACGATATGCGAAAGGGCAATCACCCCTCAAGCGATCTTATCAGCGTGCTACTGGAGTGCGTAGACGCTTTATCACAACGGCTTGATAATATACAGAACAAAGTTGAGGGCGAAATTGAAGTTAATCGATTAAAAAGTAAACTGGAATCGATAAAAACTCAACTTCAAAGCACTGAACCTGAAAAACAGAAAGACATTAAGCCGAAAGCAACCTCAGACAAGTCTATCGAGCTAAACCAAAACGAAAAAGACTTGGTCAAACACGCGCAAGTCGCTGGAGAACGATGCTTCCTGATTGACTTAAAATTCTGCGCCGACTGTTGCTTCAAAAGTGTCCGGGCAAGCATGGTTTTAGATAAAATCGCTGAAGTGGCAAAAGTGGTCAAGACAGTTCCAGGCATTGAAGAACTTGATGAGCCAAAACTCAGCCAAGGCTTCAAAATGGCAGTGATAAGCAAATTTGACGAAAAAACAATTGAGCAAAGTGCTAAACAAGTTCTCGAAGTAGAACACGTAAACGTCGCTTCCTTCAATACTTCGATTGCACCTGTTAAAGAAACGCCTGTTTCCATATCGACTGAAAGCAACACGGTGAATATTGAAAACAAGAAAGTGGTTAAAGACCTAGTTGACCCACAAGCCACCCAGACTGTTCGGGTGAAGTTTGAACAACTGGATAAGTTGATGAATTGGGTCGGTGAACTCGTCATCAACAAAATAGCCCTCCTTCAAGTAACAGCAGACAACCGAAATGATTCATTGAAACGCATTACAGAAAACATTGACCGATTAACTGCTGATTTGCAGGATCTTGTGATGGAAGTTCGAATGGTGCCGGTAAGCCAAGTATTTGACAGATTTCCACGCTTAGTTAGGGACCTATCGCTAAAAGAGGGAAAGAAAATCGAGCTATGCATGGAGGGAAGAGACATCGAAATCGACAGAACAGTGCTTGATGAAATCGGAGAGCCGCTGATTCATTTGCTGCGAAACAGTGTTGATCATGGTATAGAAGCGCCAGAAGATAGAGCAAAATCACGCAAGAATGAAACAGGTAAAATCACGCTTTTAGCTCAAAGAAATGGCAACCAAGTGATAATTGAAGTCCTAGATGATGGGGCAGGAATTGACCCTGAAAAAATAAAAGAATCAGCACTCAGAAAAGGATTTGCAAGCCAGGCTGAACTTGATAAAATGAGCAAAGAACAATTAATCAACATTATTTTCCTCCCTGGTTTTTCAACCGCAAAAGTAGTTACTGACACAAGTGGCAGAGGCGTCGGCATGGACGTTGTCAAAACAAAAATCTCCGCTTTAGGCGGCACCGTTCACGTTGAAAGCCAAGTTGGTAAAGGAACAAAAACTACCATTAAACTTCCAATAACACTAGCAATTATTCAAGCAATCCTAGTTAAAGATACAACCCAAACATTCGCCATACCCACAAGCCAAGTTTCAGAAATCGTTCGAGTTAAAAGAGCCGATGTTAAGTCACTGGGAAAAACTAACGCTATAATTGTGCGAGACCACGTAATCCCCATGATTCACCTACATCAGCTTTTGAATCTTCCAGATTCAAACGAAGATGAGCTTGAACTTCTCATAACTTACCTTGGAGACGAAAACACAAAAATGGGTCTTGTAGTTGATTCAGTCCTGCGGCAACAGGACATACTGGTCAAATCATTGAATGAAACATTCGCTGGAATCAAGGGTATAAGCGGAGCAACAATTCTCGGTGACGGTCAAGTTGTTTTAGTTTTAGATGTGGGCCAATTTGTAAATAAAGTACTCAAAAAAGACTCATAAGCATCTCATTTCAAAAGGATTCTGAAAGTTTATTTACTAATTCAGAACTGAAAATTCATAACCATTATAATATCTTTATATCGATAATTCTGGGACATGAAAGATACTGCGCAGGCTGAATGTGCCCCAAGAATTATGATTAACTCTCAAATCGGCAACTACCCCGAGCATGCTGACCAGAAAATTTGCTTCTGCATTTTGCATGTTGACGATGACTTTGACATTCTAGATGTCTCAAAGAAGATTTTGGAAATTGAGGGCAAATTTGAGGTTGACACAGCTTTAAGTGTTGAAGAGGCTTTCCAGAAAATGGGGCAAAAAAAGTATGATGCAGTAATCTCTGATTATGAAATGCAAATGCAAAATGGGCTTACTTTCCTAAGGTTGCTTAGGGAGCAGCAAAACAATATTCCCTTTGTACTGTTCACTGGAAAAGGCAGAGAAGACGTAGCTATTGAAGCACTAAACCTTGGTTCTGACGCATACATCAATAAAATGGGTAACCCTGAAACAGTGTATGGTGAATTATCAGATGCTTTGGTTAAAACGATAGAACGTAAGCAATCCAAGAGGCTGCTCGCTGAGTCTGAGTTAAATTATCGCAGGCTAGTAGAGAACTCACTGCAAGGCATAGTAATTGCTCAAGGTTTTCCCCTCAGGCTTGTTTTCGCCAACCCAGAAATAGGAAAATTCACTGGATATTCTCCTGAAGAGCTAGTTGCTCTCTCGTCAGAAGAGATAACAAAACTGATTCATCCCGACGACCGAGAAGCATTCTTAAATCGTTTTATTCAACGCTTGACAGGGAAGGGAACAGAATTAATCTACGCGTTTCGGGGAATTCGAAAGGACGGTTCAATAAGATGGTTGGAAGTCTACACAAACCGCATTGAATATAACGGGCAGCCAGCTTTGCAAGCCATGTTTTTAGATATTACTGAACGCAAGAAAGCTGAAGAAAAACTGGCCAAGCTTATGGATGAGTTAGTGACGGTGAATGAAAAGTTGCACGTGGTTGGCAGCGTAACAAGGCACGATGTTCGAAATAAGCTTTCCGTGGTAACTGGGAACCTTTATTTGCTGAGAAAACGCGTGGCTAATGATGCCAAGATGTTGGAGCAACTTAACCAAATCAATGATGCTGTTCACCAAGTAGAGCGGATCTTTGAATTCGCAAAAATTTATGAGCAAATAGGCAGTGAACAGCTAGCCGATATGGACGTTGGCAAAGCGGTTGATGAGGCAACGTCGCTTTTCTCCGATTTGAAAGGTGTTAAAGTGGTAAACGAGTGTAGGGGACTGATGGTTTTGGCGGATTCGCTGCTAAGGCAACTCTTCTACAACCTTATTGATAACTCATTAAAGTATGGAGAAAAAATCAAGCGGATCCAAATACGCAGCGAACAAGAAGGCGATGTTTTGCGTGTTGTTTATGAGGATGACGGCGTAGGTATACCAGGAGACATGAGGAGCAAACTTTTTCAGGAAGACGGTGGAAAAGGCTCTGGCTACGGATTGTTTATGATAAAGCGCATATGCGAAGCTTACGGCTGGATTATACAAGAAACAAGCAGACAAGGCGAAGGAGCACAATTCACAATAACCACTCCAAAAATAAATGAAGTTTAAAAAACGGCTTATAGCCTGCAATGATCAGGGAAAATCATCGTTAATGCGTCTTTTCCTCATGAATTATTTACCGTTGCGGCAAATGCTCATTTTTCTTACAATTATTAAATGTTATCAGTTTTCAGTCTTTAGAGTGATTAAAGGGATTCCTCAAATTTTGATTGAAAACTACTTTTATTTAAAACTTATCATAATTTTCCGAAGATAAAATTAAACTTATTCTGAATGCAAACTCACAATTCATAATTTATTTATGCATGCGAGAGAGACTTTCTTCGAAAAGGTATAAACAATGGTCACGGTGCTCTTAGCTGACGATTCGGCATACATGAGAAATTTGTTGAAAAGTATCCTTTCTGAATCCGAGTACGAAGTTGTAGCTGAAGCTTCAAACGGAGATGAAGCTATCGATCAATATAAAAAATTTTTGCCTGACGTAGTTTTAATGGACATAGTGATGGACACTGGGCGCTTCGCAAAGAGCGGACTTGAAGCTCTTGAAAAAATATTGTCAAGCGATCCACAAGCTAAAGTGGTAATTTGTAGTGGTTTAGATCAACAGGCACTCATTAACAAATCGATGAAAGCAGGTGCCAAAGCATTTGTTACCAAACCAATTGAGCCCGAAAAACTATTTGAAACTTTAACGATGTGTACTGACCTGCGCATACTCAGCGAAATGGGAAACATGGGTGCAGGTCGGGCTGCTACAGTTCTGTCCAAGTTAGCCAAGCAACCCATACAAATCGAACTGCCTAAACTGGAAACTGGTCCGCCTCACCTTGTAACTCGACTCTATGGAGCGCCAGACCGCACCGTTACAGCTGTCCACATGCGACTGCAAACGGAACCTGATTGTGATGCTTTACTTGTCTTCGAACCAACTGAGGCTTTAAAAATTGCTGGCATAATGATAGAAAATCTGAAGGATTCAACCCCGGAAATGGAAGATTCAGCAGTGAAGGAAATGGGGTCTAATATGATTTGCGCTTTTTTCAGTGCGATTGCTGACTTTTCTGATTTGACATTTGTTCCTTCAGAGCCGTATGTTATAACTGATTCATTTGAAGCCATAATTGATGTTTTTCTTGCCAAACAAGCGATGACGGCCAAATCAGCTTTGGTTTTTCAAGCTCTGTTCAAAAGAGAACACAGCTCCGCAAATGGGTTCTTTCTTATAATTCCAAGCCCTGAGTTTCAGAAACAACTTATTGAAGCAGGCAAAAAATGGCTCAGCCCAGATGATTTTCAGTTGCCGCCACAATCATTGAAACCCGAATTCTTCCCAGAGCAATCTCAAGAGTATCGCAACGGTGAAGCAGGTCAGAGTACGCCCAAGTATGAATAGTCCCAGAAGAAGTTCAGTTTTGTTGCGCTTTGTATTATTGTTAATTTTCCATGGATCAATGTAAATCAGTCAAAATTCGAAATATTCCTTTATTTGGAAGTTGCCTTTATTGTTGTCTCAAATCATTAATCCTGAGGGAGATTTGAGAAGTGGAGCACAGTGAAGTGAAATCTGAGAACGCTCGAAACGTCATTCTCAGCTACAATGATACGGTATACTATGTTTATAGCGTTAATGTTCAAATTCAGGAGGGTGTGGGCAAACTTAAAGCCATTTTTCATGCCAAACGTGTATCTGATGATGCACTTCAGGATTTAGACATTGAAATAAGCCAAAGCACTTACGACATACTTTTGGAATATGCAAAGTTGAATAAGCTTGACTTAATCATGGTTCTACAAATACAAGGGGCCAGTTCAAAATGGTGCCTCATGAGCGAGGACTGGCTAAAGAACCAACTTCATAACGTTGGAAGCGCGGGATACGTAGTTTAACTTGTTTATAGCAGGTTCTTTCCAGCATTTAAGATAAGAATTTTGAATCAATACTTCTTTTTCATAATCAACTTATAACTCCTTTTCGGATAGACATAACTAAATACACAAATCTTGAGTGAACCGTAATGGCAAGTAGTAACAATCAATTAAGTTCAATGGAAGAAATGCAGATGCTAACATTTTCGCTTGACAATATCATATATGGCGTTAATGTTAATCAGGTTCGGGAAGTAAAAAACTTTGAAGGAGTAACCCCTGTTCCCTATGCCCCTGATTATGTTAAAGGAGTTACAAACCTTCGAGGTGAAGTAATACCCGTAATAGATTTACGCAAACGTTTCAGAATGACTGACAAAAAAGATGAAAACACAAACATCATGATTATAGTTCAAGATAAACACCCCGTTGGCATAATGGTCGATTCAGTTATGGAAGTCCTGACCCTTTCAAAAAAAGACATAGAAGCAAACCCCGATAGCTTGATTGTCGACAAATCCGAAGCGGTCCTTGGAGTTGCCAAGCATGACAAAGACCTAATTATTCTGCTGGACTTTATTAAAGTAATATCGAAAGATGCCGTAAACATGAAAGAGGACTCAAGAGGTTTCCAGATCCAAGTGCAAAACCAAGCAAAACCATAAGACTGCACTTTCATTTTCTCTCCTGTTTTTCTTTGCATCGTGGTCTGTATGAAGCAAATCAAGTTACTTGTTGTTGATGATTCTTTGTTTATGCAGAGGGTTCTTTCAGATTTATTGCAACTAGATGAACAGATATCGGTTATAGGAACAGCAAGAGATGGAGAAGATGCTCTTTCAAAAATTGCCACCTTACATCCAGACGTTGTGACAATGGATATAGAAATGCCCAAAATGAACGGATTAACCGCTGTTCAAAGAATCATGGAAACAAACCCATTGCCGATTGTAATGGTTAGCGCTTTAACACAAAGAGAAGCCCAACTTACATTGAAGGCATTAGAGTACGGCGCAGTTGATTATGTGCCTAAACCATCAGGAACAGTATCGCTCAACATGAACCCTGTTAAGGATGAGCTAATTTTAAAAGTCAAAACGGCTGCTCTCGCCAACATCAAGGGTACAAAAAACAAGGTTCATGAAAACTTGCCCTCACCATACAAAAACGGTGACAAGATAATATCAATAGCCGCTTCTACAGGTGGTCCACCCGCCATCAGCCAGATTTTGGGGGCACTTCCAGCGGATATACCGCCTATCTTAATTGTGCAGCATATGCCAAAAGGTATAACAAAACTTTTTGCTGAAGGGCTCAGTGAAAAATGTAAATTTGATGTTAAGGAAGCCGAAGAGGGAGACAAAATTCAAGAGCATCTTGCTTTGGTCGCTCCTGGCGGTTTCCATATGATTGTAACCAAAGAGAGGCGAATAAGTCTAACTGTTGATCCTCCGGTCAATTATGTGCGTCCTTCTGCAGATGTAATGATGACTTCAATGGCTGAGGCATACGGGCGTAGAAATGTTGGAGTAGTTTTAACTGGTATGGGTTCAGACGGTGCCAACGGAATTAAATCCATTAAACAAAAAGGCGGGTTTACCATTGCGCAAGATGGAAAAACAAGCGTTGTATTCGGTATGCCTAAAGCTGCAGTTGAAACAGGTTGTGTTGATGTGGTTGCTCCTTTGGAGTTGATTCCGAAGGACATATTGAAGGCTTGCAATTAATTCATTTTTTTGTAAAAATATATTTTGAATACTTATGGATGCTTCATAATTTACTTATAACCAATTCGCAAACAAATGATGCAACCGATTAAGGGGAAAGTAAATCAAAATGACCGATGAACCAAAAGAAAAACGTAATTTAGAAATGGAAAAACAGTTAGAAAAGCTTGAGAAAGAAAACAAACACTTATTAGAACAGAACAAAGAACTGAAAAAACAAGTTATTGAAATACTCCAAGATGCCATAGCAGGCGCCGAAAAAATTAACGCACAAACAGACGAGACTATTCAAAACGCAGCAAAAGCGGCAGATCTCGCATATCAAGCTTCGCAATCGGCTGTCAAAGTTGCTGAGTTGGCAACTGGCACAACCGATATTGTTGGTAAAGTGAGCGCTAGTGCAAAGAGCGTTCAGGAAGCTGCAAACAAAGTAGCTGCAAACGCAGATGGCGCCACAAAATCTACTTCAAAAGTAGTTGAAATGGGTAAGCAAGCAGCAAACGTTTCTAACCAAATGGCAATCGGCATGCAACAAGTTAGCAGTGCTTCTCAGCAAGTATCCGTGGGAGCACAAAAACTAGCGAATTTATCTCAAAGTGCAGCAAGAAGCACCGAATCATTAAAGAAAGTCATGGATGAAGCGGGAACGATAGCTAAAGAAGCTTCAGCCGTGACTGAGGATGCATTGAAAAAGTCAAGGGAAGCTAACGATAAAGGCCAGAAGGGACTTGTAGCGATAGAGAATATTAAGAACAATATTACACGGGTTTCAGAAGCTGTCACATCGATGGTTAATTCCGTTGAGCAAGTCGGACAAATGGCCAACTCTGTATCAGACATTGCTAGCCAAACAAACATGCTAGCATTAAACGCTGCAATTGAAGCGGCTAGAGCAGGTGAAGCAGGAAGGGGCTTCGCAGTAGTCGCCGACGCAGTCAAAGGCTTAGCGGGGCAGTCAAAAGTGGCAGCCGGATCAGCCATTAACCTAGTGAAAGGCATTAAAGAAGCAGGGATTCAAACAAGCAACATAACTCAGCAGTCACAGGCAGGTGCAGCTGAAGGTGCCAGCGTAGTTTCAGGTGCAATAAAAGAATCTGAGGGAATAGCAAAGATAATGGGTGAAATGACAGGCAAAGTAAACAATCTCACGAACGGTGTTGACCGAGGACTTGATGCATTAAGTACAGTCGTTAAAACAATTGAAGAAGTAGCCAGCATCGCAGAAGAAAGCTCATCAGCCTCAGAAGAAGCCTCCTCAGCAATTCAAGAACAAACAGCCGCTTCACAGGAAATGGCGGCGATAGCTAAAGATGTTTCTGGTACTGCAGAACAAGTGGCAAAGGTGACTGAAAATGTCGTTGACGAAGCTAAAGAAATGTCAAAACTCGCTTGGGGAGTAGTTGATGACGCAGCAAAGGTTGAAAACTCAGCTAAAGAAATATTTTCAGAAGCTGAAGCTGTAGGAAAGAATTCAACCACTGTAGTGACAGAAGTTACGGCAATGGCAGAATTAACGGAGAAAATCAAGAATGATCTTCAAGTACTCATCGAGCATCGGACAAAGCTTCTAAACGATTTCCTTGAAAAGAACGCAAGCAGCTAATTCTTCTTTATTTCTTTTTAATTTTTTATCGGTCTACACATTGCCAAAATTTTTTTAGAATTTAAAGAACTAAAATATCTGTAAATACATTTTGAGACATACAAGCACTTTTCTGCTTAGAAACCACTATCACCCATTTGATGAACATTGACTCAAGAAGTAGTAGTAGTTAAGGAAACACCTCCAGAAATCTTAGCTTCGCAGGGACCCAATCAGCCTGAAAAGAAAAAGCAGGTGTCAATTCAAGAGCTTGTTGAATCTCTAAAAAGCACAACTGACGATATTGGTCAAATAAGCGAATTATGTTCAGAAGAAAAAATATTGGTAGCTCAATTTTTCTCCTCTCTCCTTAAACTCATGCAGCCCCTAGCTTCATCAATAGCTGTAGACCAATTAGCACTTCCAGCTCAACTGGGCGATGTAGTCCAAGCGCATATTGATCCAACAGGACATTTGATATTACAGTATGAAGACGGCCACCTTGAACTCAAAGATTTAAGCGAAGAAAAAAACCGCGACCTCATGACAGAAGTTATCGGAGATGTCATGCCGAAATTCAAAAACTTAACAAGCCAGCAAAAACGCAAGCTAGAGAACCGCATAAAACTAGTCTCAAGTGTAACAAAGGAAATTCAGAAGAGTTCTGATGCTCTTTCAGCAGCTATGTCCGCTGGCAAATAGCTACCCCTTTTTTTACTTGCTTGCTATGTAACTAACCGTAAAGCTTGATCCGCCAGCGGTAAGAGCTGAAACTGACGTTAATTTAGCATATTGGCTGTTTGCCATTTGTATTTTATAAAATAAAAAATTGGCTATGGAACCAGTAGCATTGTCTACGTTTACATGACAATCGGTAAACGTGATGTTTCCGAAGTCGGCTAGCGCGCCGATCTTTTTATTTACGGTTGGTCTTTCAACTATCCATTCGCCTGAAGAACGAGTAGAGTTGTAAACAACATTTTGGCTGAAGGCTTGCCTGGTTGTTGCATCGCTTATTTGTATGCTCCACTGATTTGTGTCTGAGTTGACTAAATTTATAGAGGCAATAATCGTGTCTCCTGGAGAGACGGCTATGCCGGTTAATTGTACTGCAAAACTTGGCAGTAACTCATACCAAGCGGCATAAGTGACCTGCCCATTTATCGCATCTTGCTCAGTTCCCACTTGAATCAAGCTTTTTTCCAATTCACCGCCGATTCCAATCCAAGTGGCAGAGTAGCCGTTCCCTGCTGAAGCGTTAACTTTCGGCACTATCCATGAAGCGTTTACAGCAATAACTTCAAACTGAGGATTAGAATTTTTTTCAATAGTGTATCCAGCCCAGCTTAAGCTTGGAATGCTTTGAGGATAACTAGCAAATAATGACGCCAAAATCGAGAGAAAAGACAAAGACAACACTAACAAAAGAACCCAAATGAGAATAAGCAAAACGACTATGGGTCTAACCTTTCTTTTTTTCTGCAAAATATTTTTCCTCGATTTATCGCAGTAAAAATGAATCATTCTTGCTAGAAAATCTACTTCTAATTTATTATAGATATTGGAAAAAAACTTGCCGTTTAGCTTTGTTACTTATTCAAATGCTTAATTCCCAGAGATTACAGTGTATTTTTTATGTTCCAAGTGAAACCGATGCGGGCTGACGATTTTCTGTTTGCAACTAAATTAGCCAACACCATGGACTGGAACATGGCAAGGGAAGATTTTGAGTTTATGGCTTCGCTTGAGCCAGATGGTTGTTTTGTTGTTTTTCAGGGTTCTGAACGTTTAGGTATAGCTACAAGTATCAGTTTCGGCAAAGTAGGTTGGTTCGGCAACTTAATAGTTAAAGAAAACACTCGGAACAAAGGTGCTGGAAGCCTTCTCGTGAAGCACGCTGTTAACTATTTACAAAGCAACGGCGCCAAAACCATTGGCCTTTACGCTTACCCAAACCTGATTGGCTTCTACAGCGACTTAGGCTTCGAACATGATGAGGATTTTTCAGTATTACATACAGAAACATTGGGTTCTTTGACAGCTGAAACTCTGCCCAAAATTGGAAAGCAGCAAATTCAGGCAATAGTCGAGTTTGATAGCGGATGTTTTGGCGGAAACAGAAAAAAACTGTTGGAATCCATCATCCTTGAAAAGGGCAATTTAAGCCATTATATTTTTGAAGATGATGCGGTTGTTGGCTATGTAGCCGCCAAGGTTTACGAGAAAATGGCTGAGGTTGGACCGTTAATATGTCCGGCAGGTCACGTTGATGACGCTGTTTCGCTTCTTAAAGCCGTTCTTGCAAAATTAACGGGTTTGAGCGTTTACGCGGTGCTGCCAAAAAAAGAAACTGCGCTTGCAGACATGCTTTTTAGTGTTGGTTTTAAGGAAGATTTTTCTGTATCAAGAATGTTTCTAGGTCAAGCCGTCTCAAAAAATTGTATATATATGGCTGAATCTTTAGAAAGAGGATAATTTATGAGTGAAGATTACTGCAAAGTTTTGCTTGAAGATTTTCTCAAGAATTCTTGGTTAAGCGTAAAAGTCTTAGCTGAAAAATTAAGCAGTTTTAAAGAAGAGAAACGCTCCAAACAGGTAACATTATTTCATTATGTTAACGGTCAAAAAGTAAACGTTCAATTTGGAGGCGACCGGTTTTTTTTACGAGGCTCAGTCGAGTACACAAATCCCCAGCTAACTGTTGAGGAAGTTCAGGGAATTATTGGCACGCGCCTGCTTGAGGCTTGCGGAAACTACTTTGAAAAATACGGCTTGCACGAACCAAATAGTGGCGATATTGCTCAGCTCGTGGAGACATTGAAAAAGCCGCCTGAAGACTGCGTTGTCCCTTTTTTGTTGAACACTGATGATGTGGAGGCAGATCGGTACTCTATGAACCCGCTGAAGCATTCCATTGTGGAGAGCGGGCAAAGCGCTTTTCCTGCGGCATACGTTAAAACTGACCAGTTGAAAGTAGACGAGGCATTCGTGAAAAAGTATGATGGAACCTTAATCTCTAAAGGCGAAGCAGAGTTATTAGCTGACTCCCTAAAGAACGCTGGTGGTTCTTACTTGGATTTTGTTGATTCAGTAAAGTACAAGCAGCTTGAGCAGCTGTCTAAGTTTTTCGGCATGAACCTGTCGCTTTACGCCTTACGCATGCCTCTTTCAACCCTGCAAGCGGAAGGAAAAGATGGTTTACTGCACTACATCATCAGTGAAAGCCACCGCGATTATGAAGCTATTAACGAAGCTTACACTTGCATGGGCAGAAGCATGACAAAGCGGACTACGCTGCTGACGGTGCCGCATTCAAAAAAAGGCTACGGCTCAAAACGTGCAGCCCGCGGCAAAATACACTTTGAAGATGGTAAACTGCTGGATGTTGCCGTCAAATACAAAACCACTAAACTTTACCCAAACGCAATTGACACGGACGATGTTGCAGTTGCCAAAGCAGATGACAGTTTCACTGTAGCAGGAGAAAAACTTAGTGATTACAGTTTTTCGGAGACCCCATCATCGCCCCAATTTTTCCTTTACTCCATAGGTTCACCTGAAGACGCAACGGTTTGGCATGGAGTCGGCGCCTTCGCTTCTCCGCAGCTGCTGCAAAGTTATTCGTCTGCGCGCAAAGCTTGTCGAGAAGGAAAGCTAATTAAAAATTTAAACCAAAAATATAACATTAACGCGGATCTGCCATTGCAGTTTAACCTTGCTCCAGAAGGCATATGGAGCCATCCAGTGCACCGTAACATTGATGCCAGCATTGGAACCGTAGGTGACCTTCCAGATTTGGCGCATAGAGGAATGAAGATTGAGTATCTTTCAGCTTTCAAATAGGAGCGGTTGTTTGCTTTGTCGTCAATAGAGCATACGCTATATAGGATACTTCGTTTGTTTAGGAGACTTCCCGTTAACCCACTTAGCATTGGAAACCGTAAGGTAATTTTCGCAGAATACTTTAAGAATTTTGACAAAGTTGATGCAGTGAAAGGCATTTTTGGCGAAAAAACCGAAGAAATTCTCCATCACCTTACAGTGGAACTCAGCTGGATCATGGGCTACATGTACGTGGACAACTCCGACGGACACCTTGTAATAAGCACAAGATACCTAGAAAACGGCGATAGAACTGATATTTACTTGGATTTAATTCATGAATTGTGCCATGTCAAGCAGTATATGGAGGGAAAAGAACTCTTCGACCCTCGATATGACTACGTTGATCGACCCACTGAAATTGAAGCTTACCGTTACGCTGTCCAAGAAGCAAGAAGGCTTGGACTCAGTGAGGAGAGAATCTGCTTGTATTTGAAGACTGAGTGGATGAGTGAAGACGACTTTAGACGGTTAGCAAAATCAGTTAACGTTTCATGCTGCTAATGCTTCATGATAAACGTTGAGCATTTTTTGAGCACAAATATCCCATGTAAAGTTCTCAGCGACAAACCTTCTGCCGTCAGCGCCCATTTTTTCTCGCAGCGCCTTATCTGAAAGTAGCTTCATTATAGCATCTGCAAACTTATCAGTGTTGCCTCGCTTCACAAGCAAACCAGTTTCACCGTTGAGTAAGGCTTCGTTGACTCCGCCTACGTCAAAAGCAACAACCGGTTTAGCTGAGGCTTGCGCTTCAAGCAGCACTATACCTTGCCCCTCCTGAATAGACGGCAAAGCAAACACGTCAGCGCAATTGTACACTGCTGGAAGCATATCCTCTTTGACATTACCCAGAAACGAAAAGTTGCCTGAAAGACTTGCAGCCTCAAGCTGTCTGAGCAGCTGGTTTCTTAATGGTCCTTCTCCAACGATTATAAACTTGGTTTCCCCGTATTCTTTTACAATTTTTTTGGCTGCTTCAACAAGAAAAGGCAACCCCTTCCGAGGGATCAAACTGCCTACAAAAAGCACACAAGGCTCATTCTCTAATCCGAATTGCCTCTTTACAGCCGCTTGATCTTCAAAGGGCCTAAATTTCTCTGGATCAACGCCGTTTGGAACAATCCGAACCTTTGCCTCGTCAACAGCATAATATTTCTGTATTTTTTCAAGCGAATACTTGCTTATCGTGACTACCAATGTGGCTTTTTTCGCTGTTTCCTCTTCCAGCTTGGCAAGTCTATGCATGAAATAGTTAGCAATTCTGTCTCTAAATGGCTGGTACCTGTTTTCTTTTGCTTGCTCATACTCGTCGGCTAGGACGCCGTGAATCGTGTGCACAAATGGTTTTTTGATGCCTTGGTTATTTAGTGCCTTTAAGAGTCCATAGCCGCTTACCGCATGGGCTTCATAAACATCAGCGTCAATAGCGCCTGCTTTTTTTGCGATGCTTCTGTTGAAGAACCAGTTGTCCAGTGGAAAGATTCTGTCTGTTGAGTAGCACGGAATAAAACTTACGCCGTCAATGGTTGCGGGTTGTTTGAAGCCTGCCTTGGTGCCGCTGTAAACGGTGATGTCTGCTTGGTTTTGCAGTCGCTTGGTAGTTTCGATTATCCGCTTTTCTACTCCTCCAAAGTACAATTGAGGCGGCTGAGTGTTGAAGACAGCTAACCGAAACTTTCCCATTCATTACACTTCTGTTACGCGTAGATTGAACTTAGCTAATGTTAACTTCCTTTTACATATAAGTTAGATTGCTTTTGCCTGAAGATTGCAAAGACGGAGCTTTTTAAAACCGAATTTGGCACCGGAAAGGCGGGTAGGGTATCAATTTAGCAAGTAACTTTCTCTAGCAAAATTGAAAGCAAGAAATATGTGGTGAGGGTTGCGTTTTCTCCATGCTCAACGATGCGTATGCTCCGCTATTACTTGCGCTACAAGCTGCCTCTTTGATAGGTCTTGATGGTTTCGTAGCAGAAAGCAAGGGTAAATATGGCTGTTGCAGCCACGAAGAAGACGTATTCACGTGTTAGAACAGGCGGGCTTAGAAGCGTCAATTCAATAAGCAGGACTGCAAACGCAAAAATAGTGTAGAAGAGGAATCTTGGTATTAGGAAACGGCTGATCTTTACGCTGTTTTCCAAAATAAACCTGTCAACAGTGTAACCACCGTCTTGCCGTTTCAAAAGACCCGCATCTTCCAGCTTGGAAAGATGATATGTCGCCACTGAAGGACTGCTTAAGTTGAGGGCTCTTTGAAGTTCTCGAATGCCGACAGGCTTATTGCTTTTAAGTAAAAAGCGGTACACTTCAAGGGTAGTTCCTCTTAGCACATCCTTCGACTCATCGGCAGACAAAGCCTTTCACATCCGCCAATAAAGCGCATCAACAATTTAAGAGCTATCCTAAAAAATCAACGTAGTAACCGTTCGAAAGATTAGAACAGCCGTAAGAAAATATAGCATTAAATAATACGCCATAACCTTACATTTCAGAGCCATTGGAACTGGTCTGAGGAAGTGAATTAGCTGAACAAGAAAATGTTGTTAGCGCCAATTCTTGCAATTGCATTAGCGCTCTCGCTGTTTGGAGCCACCTACTATTTCCCGCAAACTGGGCAGGCATCACAATCTTCCACTATTCCCCAAGCTACGCCAAATCTGACGCCCATACCATCCACTGCACCCTCACCGGGGTTTGCAGCTGTGCCAGCCCCTACTTCTACGGCAGTGCCTGCTTCAGTAACAGGTGAATCGAGTAATCTTATACCATTGTTATCCGTTGTCTCAGCAATTGTTATCGCAGTCATCGCCGTCTTGTTGTTATTTTCAGAAAGAGACCGTAAATTGGAACGGTAAAAAACGGAAAAAATCCATCTTCTTTCGGCTGCTTGCCCCATATTCGAAAGCTGCTAAGAAAAAGCAACGTGCCGTTCTAAACGCAAGAACAATTGTTCTAAAGCATCGCATTAAGTATTGCTTGCATGTTTGAGTTTCATGCAGTAAACGGAGTACTGAACGAAAAATGAAGAGAAAAAACACCCTGACATGTATGGCAATAATCTGCACACTTGTTATGCTTTCACCTTGGACTTATCTTTCCGCGCATGCAGCTAGCACTACAAACTTTTCGCCTACAGACACGTTTGCAATTCCAGAAAACAACAGCACCATAGCTTTTGCGTACAACGGCTCTTATGAAACTGCCACCTTAGTGAACAGCACCTGGGTTTTCACCAACCTTCAATTAACCCCCTCAAACCTGACAAGCAACGATGACGCACTCTCAAACAGCCCAAACAACGGCAACTTGAGTATAACTGCGCAAGACAGCAACGTAACCATAACTAGCTTTGACCGACTGTTAATTCCTGATCCAAGCTACTACTTAAACAACACCGGAGAGTGGCTAACTCCAGGCTGGCTAAACTACACCGTCGAGGGAGTAGGAAATCAAACCGTCGAAATACAATTCGGGGCATTCAATGAGACAGCGATTGGAGTCGGAACGCAAACTTGGCCCGTTGGCGTTTTCGCTGTTTTCATTGATGGCAGAAGCGCCAAGTATAATGATGGTTGGACTGGTACAGCTGAGTATAACGAAGGTATGATTGTTAACGGTGCAGAAATAGTAGTTAACGGTGCGACTTCAAAAGTTAGCATTGAATACGCGTGGCTTCCAGTGCCTTCTCCAGCTTCTACAATATCAGCAGAAAAGCCCTCCGACCCAATCGGCGTATCAGTTAATTATTCCAGCTTCTACGCCGTCGCAGCCGCAATCATAGTCTTCGCAGCAGTTGCCACAACCGACCTGTTGCTTAGACTAAAGAAGAAGAAAAAAGCGTGAGCAGGGTCAATGTTCTGAAGTTTACCCAATCGCCTTAGCTTAATACTTTTATATAGTCTCTCAGCGTATTTTTCGGTACGGGATGAAAAGTGACTGCCCAATCCGAAGCTGACTCAAACCAGAGCTTGCCGACAAATTACGCTCCGCTTGAACTGGAAAAGGAAATCCGGGAATTCTGGATAAAAAACCAGATTCGAGACAAACTTGAGCTTATCGAGAAAGATGCTAAGGGCATCTTAGGTTACGTGGAGGGACCGCCCACATTAAACGGTATCCCGCATATTGGGCATGCGCGTGGTCGGGTGATGAAGGATATTCGTTACCGATGGAAAACCATGCAGGGATACTATATGCCGTTTTGGGCTGGATGGGACTGCCAAGGCTTGCCCGTGGAGCTGGAAGTTGAAAAACTCCTCGGTGTCAAAAACAAGCGTGAACTCCTCGAATATGTTGGTCAAGAACGCTTCATTGAGGAATGTAAGAAGGCAATCATGCGTTATCATGCGATGTGGCTTGAGGCCGACAAAAACCTCGCCGTTTTTATCAATCAAGAGAAGGCTTACTGGACTTACAAAGACAGCTACATCGAACGTGAATGGCAAATCCTAAAACGGGCATGGGAACAAAACCTCCTCGAAGAAGGACACTACGTGGTCGCTTATTGCCCCGGCTGCCAAACCTCGCTGAGCAGCGCAGAAGTTGGTTATGAAGGCAGCTACAAAGAAGTGGAGGATCCATCATTATACTTTAAATTCAAAGTTTCTGGCAGCAAAAACGAGTTTTTCCTCATTTGGACAACAATGCCCTTCACAATAGTAACCGACACTATGCTCGCGGTTCAGCCAAACGCTGAATACGTGAAGGTGAAAGTCGGCGAAGAAACCTGGATAATGGTGAAACAACGCGTCGAGCCAGTCATGCAGGAACTCGATATAATAAAGTATCAAGTCACCGAACAAATGTTGGGTAAAAGCTTGGAAGGCACAGCCTACGACTACCCATTAAAAGACTTAATCCCTAAACAGGCAGAGCTTGAGACTAAGCATCCCTTGGTGCATAAGGTCATAGGCGAAGACTTCGTCGACGTCAACACCGCCACAGGAGTTGTGCATCTCTCACCTGGAAACGGTGAAGACGATTTTTGGGCAGCCCAACGCAGAGGCGTCCCCATCTTCGCTCCATTCGATGATGAAGTAAAATTCACCAAAGATGCAGGAATCTTCGTCGGTGTTTTTGCTCGCGACGCCGATTACTTGGTTGTTGAAGAACTCCGCAACCAGAACGCTTTCGTTAAAGTTGCAAAAGTGAAGCATGAGTACCCAACTTGCTGGCGTTCTCATCACAAACTCGTTTGGCTTGCAAGAAAAGAATATTTTTTGCGCACAGACAAGTTAAACAGCAAAGTGTTAGAAGCTGCCGAGAAAGTTGAATACTTTTTTGAAGAACCGAAAAACCGGTTCTTAGGCTTTCTGAAAGAAGGAAAACCATGGTGCATAAGCCGAGAACGCATCTGGGGCACGCCACTGCCAATTTGGGCGTGCGAAAAATGCGGCAACAAGCGCATAGTCGGAAGCAAAAAAGAACTAATCAAAAACTCGCAAGAAACGATTCCTGAAAACTTTGAGTTGCATAAGCCATGGGTTGACAGAATCACGTTTAAATGCGAAAAATGCGGCGGAACCATGCGCCGAGAAGATTTCGTGTTGGACACTTGGCATAATAGTGGCGCTTCACCATACGCACGCTTTACCGATGAAGAAGTCAAGAAGTTTGTGCCAACAGATTTCTTAACTGAAGGCATCGACCAAACTAGAGGCTGGGCAAACTCGTTGCTGCTCGAATGGGTTGTTTTAACTGGAGAACCAGTTGCACCCTACAAGTCATTTCTGTTTCAAGGTTTAACGCAGGATGCGAAAGGCAGAAAAATGAGCAAAAGCTTAGGCAACATCGTTGAAACCAACAAGCTGTTGGAGAAGAACTCAGCTGACCTGTGCCGCTTTTATATGACGCGTAAATGCTCGCCGATTGATTTTATGAATTTTGACATGCAAGAACTAACCCGTCGCCCATACCAAGTCTTGTCAACGCTGTACCATTTAAGCCGGTTCTTCATGCAAAACGCAACTTTCGACGAGTTCGATCCATGCAAATACACGTTAGATTGGGCTTTTAAGGCAAATAAACTTGAGGCAGCTGACCTGTGGCTGCTGTCTAAACTGCAGGAGAAAATAGAAGACTACACCAACAGGCTTGAAAAGTGCGAATTCAACGTTGCCGTAGCTGTTTTGGATGATTTCGTAATTGAAACATTGAGCCGCCTTTACGTGCCTATGATTCGAAAGGAACTTTGGACTGATGAGCCTGAAACGCTACAGAGACGCCAAACTATCTATGCGCTGCTGCATCATACGCTGAAGACGGTAACGTTGCTCTTCAACCCAGTCACTCCTTATCTGAGCGAGGCATTATACCAGAAAGTTTACAGGCAACTTGAACCAGAACTGCCCGAATCAGTTAATCTTGCTTCTTGGCCAGTGCCAAACCAGAAAATGCGTGACAAAGCCCTTGAAGAGCAATTTGAAGTCCTGCTTAAAACAGTGTCAATAGCTTACGCTGCAAGGCAACAGGGGAAGCTGAAGCGAAGGTGGCCACTTAGCAAAGCAATCGTGGTTGCACCCGAAAAAACATTGCATGCCCTAAAGCATCTTGAGGCATTATTCTTGGAACTTACAAACGTGAAAGCCGCAGAATACATGGTGCAGGTTCCGGAGTACGTTGGAGGCGAGAACTGGGTTTCCAGTCAAGAAGGCGACATAACTGTATTCGTAAGCGGACAAAGAGATGAAACCCTGCTGGGCGAAGGCATAATGCGTGATTTAGCACGCCGCGTTCAAGCACTCCGCAAAGAAATGGGTTTTGTACCGACGGATGTTTTAGAGTCAGTTCACATTGCCGAGTTGGATGTTGAAAGCATGATGCTCCTAGAGCCGTATCTGGAGGAGATGGCTGGACTTGTAAGGGCTAGGAAAGTGTATCTGCATGGCAGCCGCAGCGAAGTTGAAGCAGAATGGCACGAATCAGAGTTAGACGGCAAAAAAATATACCTAAACATTCACTAGAAAACAGCTTAAAAACCGTAAATGAAGGGTAAAAAATGGCGGAAGAATCAAACAAAAACGTATCCTACAAGTGTCCTCACTGCGCTTGCATCTTCTTAACAAAAGCAGACCTGCAAAAACACATAAACTGCTTCGGCAACGTCAAGGAAGAACATGAGTTTTCTTACCGCAAAACACACGGCAGACTGGAACACGGATACGGCGAAGAGTAAGCTTAACCTACCCGTCACCCTATTCTTTATTCAGCCCAGACACTAACCGAAACCCCTAAATGTACTCACTAAAGTATTTTTTTCAGAAAAGCACCGAAACGGGCCGGTAGATCAGCTCGGTATGATCGCCGCGTTCGCAACGCGGAAGCCGCGGGTTCAAATCCCGCCCGGTCCACCAAACGTCTTTTTTGTTAACTTTACTTTTCCTCTTCTAGAAAGAGTATGTTGACTTCAAACGGTTCTTTCTGCATTTCTGCTGTTAGATCCTGTTCTTTTCTGGCGAAAAGTGCGTTGCCTGCAATTTGATGGGCTAGGGCTAAGGTGAAGCAGTCGGGTAGAGAAATGGCTCGTGTGCATTTAGTTTTGGATGCTTGATTGATTAACTTTAGTGTATCCTCAACGTTGATGTATCCTGATGCAAGCAGCTTGTTTACTCTTTCAGTTGATTCATGCCACCCAAGTTTTCTGCAGAGAACGTACCTTAGCTCAGCAACTGCCACTTCGGTGGTCCAAGCTTCGACAAGGTCACTTTCTAGAGCTTTTTTGAGTTTCTGTCCAAGTTCGTCACAATATATTAGCTCAATCAATGCGCTGGTGTCTACGGCTAATTTTCCTTTCAAGTCTGTTTTCATCAAGTTTTCGCTCCTCATGCAGCTCTTCAATCGCTTCTTTAGCTCCGGCTACTGGTTTACATGCTTCTTCAAGTAGCTGGGGGTTCTTCTCTCGCTGATCAACCAAGAAGCGTAAAGCCTCGTTAAGGTCAACTCTGCGCCCTAGCTTAATCTGAAGTTCAGAAGCCACCTTCAGTAGCTTCTGCTTAACATCTTCTGTAACTGATATAGTTGTCATAAATACTATAATAGCTATAACAAATATAATAGCTTTCACATCGAAAACAGTTCACGGAAGACTTTTCATGCCCTCACCCACGAACGTAATATTAATCCCGCCCGGTCCACTTTCAAAGTGTCCAACTTACATCTGTGGCTTAGCCAAGTTATTTTTTCTCTTTTCCAACGCGATTTTTATTAAGGCCCATATTAACTTCTCTAAAACATCTGTCGCGGGTTTGGGAAATGAAAAAAACCAAATTGCTAATGTCTAACGCATTGGCAGTTCTGCTGTTAGCGTCATTGATGGTTGTTTCAGTGTTTGCCACTACAGTTCCAACCTTCACTCTTTCCTCATCGTCAAACCAATTGCAGTATGTGCTACCCGCAGGAACTACATTTAATGGTACAATCTCCACCACCGGCAGTGTTCGGTTTTGGGTGAGTGCTCCCAACTACGCTGAGATCGTTAACTTAGGCATAATTGATAAAACCACGACATTCAGTTTCGTCGCGCCGCAAAACGGAACCTACCTGCTGAATTTCGAGAACGACCTGCCCACCTCGATTCAGGTTACATTCTCGTATGTGACAAACCCAGTGATCCCAGGCAGCAACAATCCCGCAGGAATATCCCAAAGCTACCTGTTGATAACGGTAATTATTGCCGTGTTAGGAAGCTTTCTGATAATCTTTGTTCTGTATCGCAGAAGCAAAATCCAGACCACTGCTGTTCATAATGGGGCATTTAAACCCGTCACCGCACCTTTAAAGTCAATTTAAACAGCAGTTTTTCAGTTGAAACTGTCGAGTTCTTTGGCTTTTATGTCAGAGGAGAACAAACAAAGAAAGTGTTCAATTTTTTTCTTAATACTTTTTTATTTCGTTTTTGTGTCTTTAGGTTTGGGGGCAAGCAAGTTTTTGGTTCCAAGAATTTGTACGCAGAGAAAGCCTACGAATAACGGGAACCAGAAAATAGCGCTTCTCAACACTACCGCTGCGATTCCGCTGAAGCCAGGACTTATTCCATAGAGCACCAAAAGGGTTGCCAAAAAAATTTCAAGGGAGCCAACTGAGAAGCTTGCTGTTGCATCTTGAAATGCAGTTGTTATGAAGAAAACAACAATGTAGAATACTGGAGTTGACGCGGGTATTCCTAGAGCATAGAAAATAAACACGTAAACAGCTAGGCCTAGAAGGTACGAAATCGAGTGGAAGATAAAGGGTTTTACTAGCAGTTTCGGTTTTTTGCGGAATGCTTGAAATCCTTCATAGTAATTTGATAGAGATTCTTGGGTTTTTTCTATGTTGATTAAGCTGTAACGCTTTGGGCTGAATATTTTGAGTAATTTAAGGTAAAATCTTGTGAAGTTTTTTGCCGCTTGTTTAGCAGACGCCAGATAAAGAAGAACCCCCATGTATATTGTTACGCCCACCAAAAATAAAATGAAAATATTTGTTATAAATAGTGGAATACCTGGTTTGAACAATATAAGTGCTGCTCCGCTGTATAATCCGACGGTTACTACCGTGTAGGCAACTATGCGGTTAGTTACAGCTACCGCTCCAAGTGCGCCATAGTTTTCTTTTGTCTCTTTTTGGACAAGGTATAATCTAGTTAATTCACCACACACTGTTGCACAGGGAATAACTAAATCTGTAAAGTAGCTGACCCAGTAATACAGGTAAGCCCGACTATAGGAAATGTTGATTGAAAGGCTCTTTAGGATACTGTTCCAAGCTGCTGACCAAAAAAATACTGAGCCAAGCACTGTAATGAGTGCAAGGGAGTAGAAAAACGCGTATTGCAAAGAGTTAATGTGCATTAAAACTAATAGAATTTGGTGAAAGCCGATAAAGAAATACAGGTACACGATCAAAACAATCAGGCCTACAATCATTACGAGAACTGATCTTTTGATTGAGAGGTATTTCGATATAGACATATAGTCCACTCTATAGTTAAGTCTGAAATCGTTGATAGTATCACAACAAAGTTATATTCTTTTTCTGTAAAGGCTTAACTAGGTTAGAGTTTAAACATGCGATAGAATCATCGTTGCGTTTCGCAGTCATAAAACAATATTAACTGTACGTTTGTGAATGCCATTTTACTTTAAGAATGAGTTTAAAGTCCTAGGCAGAAAAAATCTAACGGCAGAATGTTCAAAATGTGTCTTTTGTTATTTCAATAATAATGTTTAAAATATGCTGATGCAGCGAAAATTTTGTGATCCTCAAAATTCTTGGATTAAGCTAATTTTTGGTAATAGCATAAAAAAGAATTATGGATTCTTGGCTGTCAATGGGATTGTTTGTTCATTTCTTGTTTCTTTAGGTGGATGGCTGCAACGGTGGCGTTAACGTTCTTTTCCTCGACCACTATTATTATTTGTGATGTATGCGGTGCAAAGATGCCTCGTTTAATGTTAATTCCTGAGATAGCACTAATAGCCAATGAAGCAACGCCTGGAGAATCCTTCATTCTGTCGCCGATGAGAGTGACTACGCCTAAGCCGTATTCTATTTTCATGTTTTCGTCAAAGCCCTTAAGTTTTTCCTCATTTTTCTTTAGGAAATTTAAGTCTAAGAAGAGGAAATCGCGAATCCGCTCCCCTGTCTCCATGGTTTCGGCGCCTAAATCCATGAAGTCATTTCTTTTTTCCCATATTCTCAGGGAATCTTCCAGCGACCTGCTTTTCTCATCATTCATTGATAGGATTGCGCAGCCCGATTTGCCTGTTAAACACTTCACTATCTCTCCGCCGCTTGTTTCTGCCTCAATTACCGTGAACATTTCAGGCTCATCAATCGGGACCACCATTAAAGGTTGTGTAAAACGCCTAGCCATGGCAATTGCTGGGCTCTGCACTATTTTCATCCCCATCATTGAAGCTTTATGAGCCTCATTGTAAGTAAGCGCCTTAACATGCTCAGTCTTCTGTCCACGCACCACTTTCGGGTCAGCGCTTTGAACTGCTACATCTTTGTACAATAATGTTTCAGTATCGTACAGGTCTTTCAAGAGGCAAGAAGTGAAAACTGCCGTCAAATCTGAACCGCCTCTGCCCAATATGGTTTCAAGACCGTCGGCTGTAACGCCTAAGAAGCCTGCTAAAGAAACTGTTTTGCCGTCTTCCAGCGGTTCGATTAAAGTGTGGATTCTTTTTTTGCTTAACTCGTAATTAGGAACGGCATCCTCAAAGTTGTCGTCCGTTACAATGGGCCAATCTTCCAGCGAGACACGGCAGGAGTCTAAGCCGTTGCTTTTTAAAATGTAATCTGCCAATGTTGACATGGCGAGTTCTCCGCCTAAAGTTAGGATTCTTGCTTTAATGTTGCCGCTGAAACGTTTATTAACAGAGTCAAGAGCAGCCTGCGTTAACGCCCTGTAATCAGCCAACTCATTTACTGCCTGTTCAATCCATTTACCCTTAACATGAGCCTTCACTAGCCGTTCATAAACGTCAAAAACAGGTTCAAGAGGAAGCGGGCACGCTTGCGCGTAAGATTCACCTATCCGAATGAGTGCGTTAGTGCAGCCCATAGGCGCGGAAAAAACGACGACTGGGCCAAAGTCATCTTTTTTGCGGATTTGTTTTATTTGTTTGATGATTTTAGGGATTCCTTTGCCTTCTACGTCTAAGAGGCTGCCGCCGAATTTTGCTACTGAAAGAGCCTTGAAAGCGCATTCCACCTGATACGAGTTAGCATCGAATCTAGCTTTAAATAATTTTCTAAATTTTAAAAAAGAAAAGGAAATAAGCGCCGTGGGGCTTCAAATTAGTGGAAGGTAGGTTTCACTAAGTATGTATGATGGATATGTGCTTTTTTGCAATAAAATGTCACAGGAACAATGTTTAAGTAAAAAACGCTATACTTGCGCAGATAAAGAATCCAACCCTCTAGAAGAAATTGAGGCAGGTGCCGTAATCTTTCTTTATAACACAGATGACAAGAGTTTAGTTGGACCTTTCACCACGCTGCCTGAAGGCGACGAATTAGATGCCGGCACATGGGTTGAAAATGAGGAACACCAATACCCCTATGATGACATCAAAGTAACATGGGAGGATCTTCACATTATTCAAAACGCGCCTGAGGAGCTTCCGTTCTTAAATGACCAAAAAACATGCAAACTTTCAAACGTCCAAACGCAACGGATTTTGGATTTGCTAAAAGAGGGACAGCTTTATCTTTACGATAAAAACCGGTAGACATGCGAGGAATTATTGACTGGAAAGCTTCTTCGCTTCTAAGCTGACAATTTTATGGCAGTTAATGCAGCGAGTAAAAGTCAACTCGAAACCATTAATTACATCAAAGCATCTGTCCGTGTACAATCTTTGATTTTCATGATTACAATTAACCTGGCTAGTATCGACTAGCTTCTCCTCGCCCATTCTCCTTCCTCAATTATTATAAGCTAAAATAAAGTAATAACTCTTTTGGAATCCAGCAGTATCGGATATAACTGCTTAATTCTTAATCATTTAATTAAACTTGAAAAAATCATAAAAAATGTGAAGCGTTAAATAGCATATTCGCTTTGGATAGCATACATATCCATGGAGAAAGTAAGGTTGAAGAGTAAGGGCCCCTTGTTCATTGTTCCTTGGCGATGCACTTTCGCATGCGCCAGCGATTGCGTGCACTGTACTTCTGCTGGAAAACCCGCTGTTGCAGATGAAGTCGATACTGCAGGCGCCATGAAAATCGTTGATGAAGTTTACGATTTTGGCGCGGGCTTCTTCGGAATCACAGGTGGACAACCGTTTTTGAGAAAGGATCTTTTCGAAGTCATAAGTTATGCTAGAAAGCTTGGTTTGAACGCAAGCATCATAACTGATGGGCGCTTAATGGATCAGACAGCGTTTGAAAACATTGTCAAAAACGAAGTTAAAGTTTCTGTAAGCATCGACGGTGCAGAGAAAACAAATGATGCTATTCGCGGCAAAGGCGCTTATGCAGCCGCGGTTTCAGCGATAGAGAAGTTTTCACGTGAGAAACTATTAAACTGCCTAGTATACACCTTTGCCAACGCTGGCGGCTCCGTGACAAACGCTAACGAGGAAGATATGCGTCACGTGCTTGATTTAGCACGCAAATATGATGCCCGCTGGGTGGTTTTTCACGGTTTTATTCCCTACAGCAAAGACAAACGCAGCCTTAAAGCTGACCTCAAACCGCAGCAGTATGAATGGGTTTGCAACAAACTATACGATTTGACATCAGAGTACCAAGGGAAACCCGGAATTAACGTGTACATTCCCTTCTATGCGCGGGTTGCAAAGCAGCGAGAGATGCCTGATTTTGACAACTGGTACAACAACTTCTTCTTAGGCAGATGCTTCTTCGGCAAATTCATGAGTATCGCGGAAAACGGCGACGCTATACCCTGCAGTTACAATGACGCTTACAGGATTGGAAACATTAAGGAAAAATCGCTTAAGGAAATCTGGGCTGAAATGCAAAATTCCCCGTTCTTCACCCAAGTGAAAGATAAAAAGAACATAAAAGGCAAATGCGGCGTTTGCGAATATCAAGATATCTGCGGGGGATGCCGGTCTTCAGCGTTGTTTTACACGGGAGACATTTTTGGTTCAGACCCACGATGTGCTTATATTCCACAAGCCCTAAGGAAAAAAAGAATAAGCGCGCAACCTCAACCTAAAGCAAGTGGAAAATATTAATGATAACTGGAAGTGGCGTGCATCCAAAAAAATGTCGGAAGAGAGAGGGAGTAAAGGGAATCTTATCTGGATGCACGTCGCACGTTTATGAACTTCTCAGGTGCTGTCGAAAGAGGGCTCCATAGTTTCTTCTTGATTTGCTATAGTTTAGCTGGGCCTTGACTTTGGGGTGAACTAGTTTTTGCGAGTGTTTGCTTGTGATGAAGACTGATCCGCCGTTTTTTAGGTGTTTTTTAACTTGGAAAAAATCCACCTGTTTTGCCTCTTGAACCTCAATGTCTTCGCTGGCGTCATTGTCTATCAATAGAACTTGGAATGTTGGAATCCTGGTTTTTTTGTTTGAAATAAGTTTACTCAAGAATATTTCCCTTCCCAACAGTTTTAAGAGTAATTTATATTTAATTTGAACAATTCATAAAGCTATGTGATTGTCATCAGGCTACCACAAGGTTATATTACTGCAGAATAAAAGGAATGATTTGCTTATCTTTTAACGTTTTAACGGTCAAATCAGGCTTTTCTTTTTCAAGTTCCAGCCGAGAATAAACACCTGTTACAACGGCAACACAGCTCATGTTTGCTGATTTTGCGGCTTTGACACCGAAAATTGAATCCTCGACAACTACGCATTCTTCAGGGCTTGCGTTTAGTTTAGATGCAGTTTTCAAGAAAATTTCTGGGTTCGGTTTCGAATGTGAAATTGACTCAGCTGTAAGGATTACGTCAAAATAGTTTTCCAAGTCGTTTGCTTTTAGCAGGTGGAGGACTACTGAGCGGTTATTCATCGATGCCAAACCCATTTTCACTTTGCCATGTAACGCTTCAAGGAGTTCTCTGGCGCCCGGAAACAGTTTCACTTGGTCGGTTAGCTCGATTTCAAGCTGGCTCTTGCGCTCGACTAAGCGCTGAATTAATTTCTCGTCAAACTGCATTTTAGCCGACCGCAGTATATCCCGGAAGGTGTCTGCTGCACCGATTCCGATACGACGTTCAATATACTCGTCGCTGACTTTGCAGTTTATTTCGCTTAATGCTTTTTGAAACGCGATAACGATTACTTGACGCGTGTCAGCTAAGGTTCCATCCCAGTCAAAAATAACCGCTTCAAACATGGCTGATCTGCTAGTTTAAGTTTAGTTTTTCCCTGATGGCTTGGCTTTTCTTCGTGGCTTCTTCGATTGCCCTTATCAATGCTGGCCTAATTTGGCTTTGTTCAATCTGATATATCGCCTCGATAGTTGTGCCGCCTGGGGTTGTCGTCATATCTTTAATTTTTGATGGTTCCTCATGCAAGTCGATAACAAGTTTGCCTGTGCCCATAACGGTTTGGGCTGCACAGGTTAACGCTACATCACGAGGTAACCCAACTTTTAATCCTGCATAAGTCATGGCTTCAATGATAATTGACAGGTAACCAGGTCCGCTGCCGCTGACAGCTGTTATTGCATCCATATATTTCTCATCTAATTCGTTGCAGATGCCCATCATGTTCAACAAAATTTTAACTTTCTCTTTGTCTTGTTGAGTAACGTTTGCTTCGCAACAATAAGCCGTGTAGGCTGCTTGCACCAGCGCGCCAAGATTAGGCATAATACGCACTATCTTTGCATCAGGAGCATGTTTCTTCAAAAACTTCAAGGGAACCGTAGCAGCCACAGAAATCAACAGTTTATCCTTGATTTCCTTGCTGATTTCTTTAAGAACTTTTTCGACGTCACCTGGCTTAACAATGATGAAAACTATTTCTGCGTCGCCAGCGGCTTTTTTATTATCTGTTGACGTTTTTACGCCGAGACTTTCAAATTCCTTGAGCCTTTCAAGATCAATATCAACCGCTGTTATTTCTCCTCGGTAGCCGCCTTTTAGCAGGCTTTTGATTATGGCGCCACCCATCATGCCCGTGCCAATTACGGTGATTTTATCGTTCATGACTATTCACTTTGTTACTTTAAGGACTGTGACTTTGCTCTTTAAACTTTTGTTGCCCAAAACAAATTGTTATCTAACTACCGCTTGCTTCTTTGAGCAGTTTATGCATTGCCATTGCAGGAGCCTCTGTTCTGATGCCTCTGGTGTTAAAGTGGGTCTGTACAGCTTTGAAACCGCTTTTGCGGAGTGCATTGAGGAAGGCTTGTATGGATGATGAGGGGAGACCAAGTTTTCCGCTTAGCTTGTCAAGCACGTAGTATGTGATGGGCGCTTGGGCTTCGTCTTTGGTTAAAGCGAGAAGTTTCGTGATTCTGGCGCTGTTCCTGAAGGCTACAGTTTTGTTTTCTTTCATCATTAATTCAATAAAGTTCTGATCGAAGATGTTTCCCAGCCACAGAGGCCCTGCATAATCAATTTTTGAGCCGCATTCAGGACATTGCAGGCTGCCGAACGGTTGATGAGTGGTTTCTCGGTGAAAACAATTGAAACAGTGCAGAATATACCCCAAGGTTTTGACGCTTTCATCCGCTTTCTCTGCCCCATAAGCGATTTTAGCATACAATCGAATGTAATGCTCGCTGCTGTGGCTAAAAACCACTTGGATTCCGATATCATGCTTCGCCGCTAAGGTGGCGGTGCAGCCTGCTAAAAGCCGAACAGCAAGCTCATGGCAGTACTCAGTTCGCAGTGGTCTGCCGCCGTATTTTCGAATGCAGGCTTTAGCATGCACTCCACATAGCGGCGCCAGGTCAGTTGCTGTTGAAGCTAATAAGCCGTTGTTGCGGATTGCTCGGAGGGCTGAGTCCAAGTATGGCGCTGGAGTGCCAAACGGGTCAACATCAATGATGTCAAACCTTTTCTTAGGCGAGGCATGGCAGCTTAAAACGCAGTTCGCGTCCTTATGCTTAACAGTGACCGTTTTTTCGAGCCTGTTGATTTGCACGTTATGCCTTGCAAGCTTGAATGCTCTTTCGTTAATGTCGCTGATTAACACTTTTTTTACGCCGCTAATTTCAGCGGCGAAGCGGACTCCTCGGATTCCTTGACTGGTTAAAGGGTCACAAATTGAGATTTCCCTGTCAACCATGCGTTGGTAGGCTTGGAACGCTAAAACCGTTAAGTCACGGTTAAACTCCATGACTGGATTGTAGAAGACTGGAGCTTTGGACGGTGCATAATCGGAAGGGTTCACTTCGTAAGCTTCGAGTTTAGGCACTAAAACTTGTACTTTGCCCTCCCTGATTATTTCGCTTGGGAAATCTGCCTTATACTCTTCCATTAGCGTTGCTCCAGTGCATGTTGTTATGAAAAGAATTTTATCGCCATATTAGACTTCTGGTAATAGAAGGTGCGAAAGCATTGCAGAAGCGAGTTTTGCTTTTAACCGGCAACCCAGGCGTAGGAAAAACAACGGTGCTAACCAAAACGGTGGAAGCCCTTAAAGCCGAAGGCATCGGTGTCGGCGGCATGATAAGTCGTGAAGCGAGAGAAGGCAAAATGCGTGTGGGCTTTGAAATCCTAGACTTAACCAGCAACAAACATGGCTGGCTAGCGCACATCAACCAGAGAACGGGTCCACAAGTCGGCAAGTACCATGTTAACCTAGAGGACCTGGAAAACATAGGCGCAACCGCCATCGTGGAGGCAGCAGAAAAATGTGACGTTATCGCTATTGATGAGATTGGTCCCATGGAGCTTTTTTCACAGAAGTTCAAACAAGCCGTAAAGCAAGCGTTAGAAAGCAGAAAGGTGGTGTTAGCTGTCGTGCATGCTAAAGCCAGAGACCAACTGATAAATGAGGTAAAACGAAGAGAAGATGCTGAGATTTTTACGGTAACTTTGATTAACCGTGACAGCCTGTCAGAAGAGCTAATAAAGCGAGCTTTAGAAATTCTTTAGCTGACTGTAGCAGCCTTAAAAAAAAAGATTAAGTTAATTATTCATCTCGCCATCAGGATAATTATGGCCCAGTGAGTTTTGCTGCGTTTTCTACGCATTTGGATATTTCGCTTATGGCATCGGCGAAGTCTGTTTTGCTTGGTTTCACTCCTCTTTTGGACACTGCTAAGAGGTTCTTGTAGCCTTTTTTGGAAAGTTCCTGTTCTAAGATTTTAAAAGTGCTGCCTTTTGCAACTGCGTACGTGCAGAAAAGGATTGTTTTTTTGTCTACGCCTTCTGGCAGTTTCTGTATGAAAGAAAAGACTTCAGGGGCTGCCTTAAAACCATTTACAGGTGTACCGATGATTAGTAAATCGTAGTCGGTTGCTGATGCAGGTTGGACCGATGCTATGTCAAAATATGGAACTTTCAGTGATTCAGATATTGCTTCTGCAAAACGTTTCGTATTTCCAGTTCTGGATAAGTAAAAAACTGCTGTTTTCATAATTCCGTTATGCTGGAATTGATATTTATCTTTGTTGCAGCTCCCAAAATTTACTGCATGGAAATGGATAGTTTTGGTTGGTTGACTAAAAACTTTGTTTTCTCCTCTTATCAGAATCCCCGCGAGGTGAAATCTCTTTTTTGGTGGGGTTCCAGTCCCGCCTGCTTTTGATAATTACGCCTTATTTCTGGCTTATTTTCGCTTTTCTAACTGGAATTATTACTATGGTATTCGATTGATGTAACATCCAGAAGCCACAATCCTCAAATAATTGTGCTCCTCCTACTACAACAGGAGAATTTTTGAAATGACCAAAATCAAGACCAAAGATGGCACTAGGATTTATTTCAAGGACTGGGGCAGTGGACAACCCGTAGTTTTCAGCCATGGTTGGCCGCTCAACGCAGATGCCTTTGAAGATCAGATGTTCTATCTGTCCTCCCGAGGTTATCGTTGCATCGCACACGACCGCCGCGGTCACGGACGTTCCAGCCAGCCTTGGAACGGAAACGACATGGACACCTACGCTGATGACCTGTCAGCTCTCATCGAAACTCTCGACCTGAAAAAAACAATTCTTGTTGGTCACTCAACTGGTGGCGGTGAAGTTGCAAGGTACATCGGTCGCTATGGAACAAAACGCGTGGCAAAGGCCGTCCTAATCGGTGCCGTCCCACCGTTGATGCTAAAAACGTCGGCTAATCCTGGCGGCTTGCCAATCGAGGTTTTCGACCAGATTCGTGCTGGTGTCGTCGCCGACCGCTCGCAGTTCTTTAAGGACCTCAGCATGCCGTTCTATGGCTACAACAGACCAAATGCAAAGATCTCGGAAGGCGTACGTGAATCATTCTGGCTCCAAGGAATGATGGCCGGATTCCCCGCTGCATACTTCTGCATCAAAGCGTTCTCCGAAACGGACTTCACGGAGGACCTCAAGAAAATCAATGTTCCAACTCTGATCATACATGGTGACGACGATCAGATTGTGCCAATTGCCGACTCAGCTCTGCTCTCAGCCAAGATTGTAAAAAACGCAACGCTCAAAGTCTACAAGGGCGCACCGCACGGACTCTGTACGACGCGCAAGGACCAGGTCAACGAGGACCTTCTCGCTTTCTTCAAGGACAAGCCATAATCTATCCGCCCGTACAGCTTAACCTGCCAGGTATGCTGTTTTACTCGATTCATCATGAAAAGCAATGCACTCACAAACTTAAGATGCTCTGATAATTTTAGAGGATTAAATCCCAACGGCGCAATTACCTATTTCAGTTCTTTCAAAAGTCGGTGGCTTCTTGATTGTTGTAGACCTTCGACACGCACGGCATGATTCCCAGCTAAATTCTTTGTTTCTTGGCTTTTGTTTTATGTTTGGTTTCTTGCGGTTTTGACGGTCCGTCCCAGTATTTGTCAAATTCTTCTGGGGGCATGATGTCTAAGCTGGCAAGTTGCTGGCTGAAAGCGTCAAGCGCGCAACGGTTATTGAGGTGTGCATGGTAAACTTCGATTAGAAGGTTTATTGCCATTGATTGGGAAATCGGCTTTTTCGCCATAAACGTTAATTCTTCAGACACCTTGGCTAAATCGTCATAAATCTTTTCTGGCAAATTGACTGTTTTAGGCATATTAACCACTTCTTAATTACATACTCTTCGCTATTTGTTCCGCGTCCTTTTTAATTTTCGCCAAATCCTCGACTGTCGGCTTTCCTCTGATGTCTCCGAGCCTGCCCTGAGTGCTCAAATCTTCTCTTCCATGAAACTCGCTTGGCACGTACCATTCACCGACTACGTTAAAGCCAAAATGCTCAAAGTACTGTCGCATCGTTTTTCCCGCTGGCGTCGCCTCATCGATGCCTGTGTGTGGCCCAGAATAAGTGCAGAAAACCAACGCGTTTTTGCCTTCCACTTTAGGGGCGCACGGCTTAATTTTTCCTTGATTTCGGTAAAAAGCCAGTTTGCCTTTAAGGAAATCAGCCATTGGTTTAGCAGGCTGCCACTCAATTGATGGAGAACCAACACAAACCAAATCATAATCAAAAAAGTCTGTTCCAACAGCATCTTGAGGCTTTTTCAATTCAACTTTTAACCCCGCGTTTTCTAAACCTTCTCTGATGGCGTAAGCAACTTTTTCGGTGTTTCCTGTGTTTGACCAGTAAATTATTAACGCTGACTTCAAGCTTTCACTTCTGTCTATCCTATTTCTTCATTGAACGATAAAAAGTATTTTGCAGTTTAGATTACCCAGAAATTAGCTTATGAAGCTTTTACTTCAGAGTCTTAAAACGGCGGTTTTAAAGTATAAATACCATGCAAGCAATAGTTAAAAATAGCTTAGGTGACGGTTTTGAGAATTGGCTTCTTCGTCTATGAATATCCCCCTCAGTTTGTAGGTGGTTTAGGCACTTACGCTGAATACATCACTCACGAATACGTTGACATTGGACACGACGTCTCAGTCTTCACTCTCAACAATAACGGGTTAAAAACAAAAGAAATATTGCGCGGAGTAGAAGTTCACAGGCCACTTATAGTTGACGCAAGCAACATCTGGCCCTTCTTTGTGGTGGATGACCTAAAAAAATGGGGCACAAACATCAAATTCTTCAACGACATCTTCATCTACAACATTCTAAGCGCCAGCAAATTCATCAATGCCTTAATTAAAAAAGAGAAATACAAATTTGACGTCGTCTGCGTCCACGATTGGCTGAGCAGTATTTCAGGTTTAGTGATTAAAAACGAAACCAAAATACCCGTAGTTTTCCATGTGCACAGTACAGAATGGGGCAGAAGCGGCGGGCAAGGCTCCGAAGTAGTGTCCCATTTAGAAGCCGCAATGGCTCAAAACTCCGACCGCATAGTAACCGTCAGTTACACTATGCAAGACGACCTTGTAAAACACGGTTGGCCCCCTTCAAAAATCAGCGTAGTCTGGAACGGTGTGGACCCTGAAGAATACGATCCGAAAAAAGTGCAAAAAGAAGAAGTTGATGCCATCAGAGAGAAATATGGCATTCCAAACGGTTGGATCATGCTGCTTTTCGTGGGAAGGCTCACTTGGGTGAAAAGCGTACGCAATTTACTGCAAGCGATGCCTATGGTTCTCAAAGAGAACCCTAATACTAAACTTGTTATTTTAGGCAAAGGCGACGAGCAAGCAGACATCGTTGAAACAGCAGAAAGACTAGGCATCAAGGACAAAATCGTTTACCGCTTCGACTTTGTAACTGAAAAAGAACGAATTCTCCATTACGCCGCCTCTGACGTGTGCGTTTTTCCATCGATTTATGAGCCATTTGGAATTGTAAGTTTAGAGGCGATGTCGATGGAGAAACCAGTAGTGGTCGGCGCGAGAGGCGTTGTAGGCTTCAAAGAGCAAGTGATACCTAGCGGTCCAGACCAAAACGGCGTGCACGTTAACGGTGAAGACCCCGCGGACATCGCATGGGGGATAAACGAGACGCTGCGTGACCCTGAAAAAGCCAAAAACTGGGGCGAAAACGGAAGACGAAGAGTGCTGGAGTATTTTACTTGGCGAAAAGTCGCTGAGCAAACAAGCAAAATATACGAGTCACTACTGTAAAACTCCAAAAAAATCCATGGCGTTGATAAAACGATAAGGAGTTTATGTTGCAAGCATTTCGGCTATTTGTAACAATCTTAAATTTATCGGCTTCCTGTTTTTAGCAGCTTTTTCCAGCTCAAAACCCGTAATTTCACCGTTCTGTAAGCCAACCGCCATGTTGCCCTGTTCTTGGCAAATTAATTCAACGGCTTTATCGGCGAATAAACTTGCCAGTAACCTGCTACGCGTTGTTGGGCTTCCACCACGCTGAGCATAGCCAATAATTGATAGCCTGACTTCAGATTCCGTTTGCTGCTGCATTTCCTGAGCTAATTTACTTGTGTCCCCGAAGCCTTCCGCCGCAACTATTATCCCAGCCCGCTTACCTTTCTTAGAATTTTCCTCCATCAACTTTACAATATCAGAAAGGTTTGTCGGGTTCTCTGGAATCAAAATTACCTCTGCACCCACGCATATGCCTACTTCCAGCGCTAAGAATCCTCTTTTCCGACCCATTACCTCCACGATGAATATTCTTTCATGAGAAATCGCTGTATCCCTAATTTTGTCGATCGTGCCTACTGCAGTGTTGACTGCAGTGTCAAACCCGATTGTTTCGTCTGTTCCGTAAACGTCATTGTCAATTGTGGCTGGTATTCCAACCATTAAAGCGTCGCTTTCTCTGCTTAGGTCTAGGGCACCCCTAAATGAGCCGTCGCCTCCAATTACCACTAAACTATCAACACCATTAATGGATAATGTTTCTGCCGCTTTTTCCCAACTGCCTTCTTCCTCGAAACTTGGGCATCGAAGGGTGTGAAGTATGGTGCCGCCTAACTGGATAATGCCGCCGACACTTCGCGGAGTCAATCTCTTGAACGAATTATTCAGTAGCCCATCCCATCCTCTTTCGAAACCTATAACTTGAAAACCCTTCGCATGGCCTATTCGTGTTACAGCTCGGATGGCGGCGTTCATGCCTGGTGCATCTCCACCTGAAGTGACTATGCCGATAGTTTTTGCCATTAAATATGCCTCTTTTTATCCTTAACACGCGTTACAGTTTTTTCAAATAAAAAGCTATCTGAACGCACACTTGCTAAAAATTAAAATGTTCTGTATGAATAGAAACCCTGTTAAATTCCAAAAAACATAAATTCTTTCATCTTATCCTTATGGACTTTGTCGGGAGGTAGCTCAGCCTGGCAGAGCTCTCGAGCTGGCTAACTTGCTTAGCTGGTGGAGACGCTGTAGAGGTCTACCCTTGGTGGGCTTCATTCTAGCCTGCACAGGCCACAGATACCGAGCCGTCGCAGGTTCAAATCCTGCTCTCCCGACCATATAATTCTCGTTATGAGACTAGTTTAATGGTGCTCGCTTTCAAAGAGGCGTAAAAACGTTCCCAACAACGCTATGAGTGTAAAGTTAGGAAGTTACCATGGAAGACTTGAAACTCTTATATATTACAGATGCTAATTCAATGTTGAGTGTCATGGCTGAAGTTTGTTCAACATGCGGGCTTCCGAAGGACTTATGCGTTTGTGGAGAAATCGAAAAAGAACAGCAAAGAATTCGCATTAGACTTGAAACCAGAAAATTTGGCAGACCAACTACCATAGTCGATGGCATGGACGATAAAAACTCGAACTTGCCAAGTATTGCACAAAAACTCAAAACCTTTTGTGCATGCGGAGGAACAAGCAAAAACGGTCAAATCATGCTGCAGGGAGATCACAGAGACAGAGTGCGCGAATTCTTGATGAAAATCGGTTATCCGACAGAAAACATTGAAGTGCAGTAACCGCAAATTCGGCGCAAAGGTGCAAATTAATGAAAAAAGTAGATGATATTCGCGAAGTATTCAAATCCATCAAGCATCGAAAACGAACGCAGATTTATTGTCCAAGATGTTGTAGCCCAAAGTTAAAGTTGACGAGCAGTCTAGCTATTTGGTTAACGGGTGAACAATATTACTGTGAAGACTGCGGTTACGTTGGAGCCGTAGTTATGGAGCTTGAGAAAGAAAAAGAAGAAACTGATTCTTCATCTAAAGAAAATGTTTAATCAGGCAACTCAAGATTCAATTGTTTTTTGAGTGTTTTGTAGCGGTTGCGTACGGTTACTTCAGTTACGCCAGCAGCTTCAGCGATGTCTTTTTGAGTCTTTTTCTCGTTGTTCTGCAAGCAAGCAATGTATAGGGCAGCAGCAGCTAAACCCATAGGGTCTTTCCCAGCAGCAGCACGCCTGCGTCTTGCATCTCTGAGAATTTGGATGGCTGCACCCTGTGTTTTGCCTGAAATGCCAGTTTTTTCTGCGATTTTAGAGACGTAAGTAAGTGGGTCAGCAATAGGCATGTGAACGTCAAGCTCACGCAGCAATAGCCTGTAGCATCTTGCGACGTCTTTCTTATCGACAAGGCTAGCTTCAGCTATTTCCCGCAGTGTACGTGGTGTTCCGCTTCCACGGCAAGCAGCATAAAGTGCAGCAGCAGCGATAGCCGCGATTGATCTTCCTCGAACAAGGCCTTTGTCTAGGGCTTTTCGGTAAATTACAGCGGCTTTTTCCTTGATTGGTGGTGGAATGTAGACTTTGTCGGAGAGACGATCAAGCTCTGCCATGGCTTGAGCTAGGTTTCGGTCAACAGATGAGTGTACTCGGCTGCGTATTTGCCATTTCCTAAGACGCCACATTTGCAGCCTTGTGGACAGGGGCAGTTTTCTCCCAAACGCATCTCGGTCGACTTGGCTAATCGCCGTGGACAAGCCCTTGTCATGAACTGAATATGATGTGGGAACTCCAACTCGGCTTCTTGACGCTTTCTCCTCTTGGGTAAACGCGCGCCACTCTGGTCCTTTATCCATCATTTGCTCGTACAGGACCAAACCGCAGTCGCCGCAAACGGTTTCTCCGGTGTCATAATCGTGAACTAGGTTTTCGCTACCGCACTCTGGGCACTTGTCAGCCAAGCGTTGTTGTGTTTTAGTTTCTTTTTTGCTCAATTTTTTCTACTCCTTTTCAACATGCGTAGAACCGTCACTATAGGCCAATCTGGCTAGAAAACAGTACATTCGGCCCGCGCAAACAAAGCTGATGAACGCTTCTATTATTTAAGCTTTGTGGTCTTAATAAAGTTATTGCACACTTTATTTTACAAATTTACGCACCAGCGAGGTATTTCTGATGAAATAAGCATAAGAAAAATGTTAATGAAAAACAAAGTAACAACATACATCTCTCATGAAAAACGCTTATTAGGATAAAAAATGTCCTAAAAACTAGCGTTAACAAAAAAGAAGACCTGCAGCCCGGTGGTGTAGTGGTCAAGCATAGCGGGCTTTGGACCCGCCGACGAGAGTTCGAATCTCTCCCGGGCTACCATTCCTGTGCTCTAATTTACTCAGTTTTTTTGGCTCATCACTTGTATTTCAGCAATTATGTCTTGTTCCAGCTTCCTTATTAACGCACTTAGCATCAGTTGGGTAATCAACAACGTTTCCCGACTGTAACGACTAGCCACAGCATCCGCCAATTTCTTTGATCTTGAATCTGAAATCCAACACGACTAAAAGTTTCACGTAATGCACTAGGATTGTTAACTTGAAAACGAGGAATAAATCTGGACAATCCCAATGGCGGCCAAATATCAGCGAGAAACAACCGACCGCCTACTTGCAAAACACGTTTTATTTCTCTCAGACCCTTCTCTTTATCTTGCCAGAAATTATAAGAAGCCGTGCTAAAAACAAGATCAACTGATGCATCAGGCAGCGGTAGCGATTCAGCTTGGCTTACGTAAAATTTTGCGTCAGGCATCAATCGGCGGGCATTCTCTATCATACCCTTTGCTGGATCAACACCGATAAACTGTGTTTTGGGCCAACGTGCCTTTGCTTTGCGGAGCAACCGTCCAGTTCCGCAGCCGACGTCTAAAACGGTGCTAGGGGTGTATTCTTTTTCCACCATGTTTAGCAAGCGCCTCTGGAATCGGTCGAACCAAAGCCGCTGGTCTAACGAGTTCTCATAAGTCAGGGATCTACGGTTGAAGTGTTCAATGTCATATTCTTTCTTTTCAGCCGTACTCGCTACCTCAAGATGCAATGACTCTTTGTTCCCTCTTCACCAATCTGGAAACTTGTCCATTTAAGAATTTTGGGATACTCAAATATTCAAACTTGCTCGATGTTGGAGCCAGTCTATCGTTTACCTACAAAAGAGACCTTAAGCAATCAGCCAAAAAGTTATATTAAGAAAATAAAATTTTTAAACAAAAAACAGACTTGGAAAACCCGCATTAAACTGAAAACTAACATTTTGTCCTCGAAAAGGCAAACACGTATAAATCGACTTTCCTTTCAGCCTACCTAAAAGCACATATGGGTACATGGTGGATGAATTGGATAAAAATTTAAATGCAAATCAAGACAAAAAACGACATGTGCGGCATCCTGATTGGAGAGTGATTAGTTCATTTGGTTACGTTTTTGGCTTGCTTTTCTTTTTATTGGGTCTTTACACGTATATTTACTATAAAACGACTTGGATTGGTCAGATTGGTTTGGCATTTACCCCCTATCAAAATTACGCCCTTCCTATAATAATTGCGGGAATTGCCTTGCTAATTACGGGCTACATCACGGAACAACAAGATAGAAAGAAAATAAAAAGTGTGGAAAAACAACAATCGCCAGCAAACATAAGTGTTTGTCCAAATTGTGGAGTCGAGCGGGATGTTGATGCCCAATACTGCAAAAAATGCGGCAAGAAATTCGAATGACTAAAGCACAAGAGACAGCTACCCTCACAATTTAAGGATTGATGTGAACAGCTCTGTCCTGAAAGGCAAGTCGGAGACCTCGAAGTATCGCCAAATGCTTTTCTTTCGAGTATTTTCTGAGAAATGTGTGTGATAGTGTGAAAGTGGCTTTTCTTTGGATAATAGAAGGTTTGGAGTGATTGTAAGGCAGAATAAGGAGGATCATCAAGATGCAGCTTTCTTCTCAAACGCTTTTTTCCACAAATACGCCATAAGAAAAAGATCAAAGCTCAACTCGCTATTACCCCAAAGCCCGAAACGCAAAAAATATAAATATCGCATCGTTTTATAACGCGTTTTATTCAAAGCGCGAACAGTTTGGAAAGGTACTTGCTGGGGTTATATGCATTTTAAGCGCCAGAAAGCCATCATTCTACTTATTGGCATTTTATTACTAGTTTCCATAACGCCTACCTCTATAGTAGCCAACTGCGAAAAAATCTCCACTTTTCAAGCTCAATATAGTCTCCTCAACCAAAAGTTGTATGTTTCAGTAGCGCCTTCCCTCTACGACTATTATAGTAACATGAGCCATACAGTAAATACCGACAGTGATTACGCAAATTTTGTTACGCCTCAAGTTGTTGAACCCATCGCGGCGAGCATTCAAAATATCACTGGCAACCTGCCCTACAGCAACGAACAGTTTGCTGATGCCGTGTTAACGCTGGTTCACCAAATCCCATATGTTATTGGTGGTGTGGAATATCCTGTTGAAACTCTTGTAAACAATTCTGGAGATTGCGTTCCATTGTCACAGCTTGCAGCTTCCATCATGGAGGCTGGAGGCTTAGATGTTGTCTTGATTCATTATGTAGGGATAACTCCCGGTCACATGAATGTTGGAGTTTACCTACCCTACACGCCGGTCTATCATACCGCTGGGATGGCCCCCACTGATTTCGTTTACGATAATAAAACTTACTGGACAGCTGAGTGTACCCCTGCCGAAGATTGGAAAGTTGGGGACCAATCTGCATCTCTTGCTAGCGCAGTACCCATAATTATTCCTCTTAATGGCACTGAGCAATCATCACCAGGACAGGTTTCATCAAGTTTGAACAAGCCTTTGCTTCCTTCGTCTATAACTATTAGTCTATCTCAAGAACAATCAAGTGCTAACGTGTCTCAAGAATCAACTCTCGGAGAAAATCCGCGCGCTCTTATTATTTCAGGTTCAATTTCACCAGCATACTCGGGGGAAAACGTTTCTCTATACGTTACTAGCGGATCTTCCATTGATTATTTCACGACAGTTACAAATGATAGTGGCGGGTACATGTTGACTTGGAACTTCACCTCAGCAGGCACATACTACCTTAGCACAAGTTGGAGTGGTGCTTCAAATTATGCTGGTGCCGACAGCGAAACACTTACAGTTTTTGCCGGACCTGAATCATTTGTTCAGTTTGAGACCCCCGACTATAACTACATATACGGGCAAGCAGCCTTTGCCTCTTACGAAGTTCAACCACTGCAAGGTGTTAACGATTTTCTTAGCATTCCATTAGGGACAGCTGTTTCGTTCAGCTACGATTTCACTGTACTACAAGCTGGGCAAACAGGATCGAACGTTCCAACAGAAACAATAACAATACCAGCAAGCGAACAAACAATAAGATTGGGAAGACAAGTAAGAACAATACCGATACCCGCGGAAACAATGACAGTACCTGTAAATGTACCAATAGACTTGGCGCCTCTAATGTTGCCTAGCAATTTTAATCAAACAATAAACAATCAGTTTTGTTTTATCCTTCAAAATAACAGCGGAAATTACAGCTTAAACGTTAATGCACTGAACGACTATGAAATGTCTGACGCAATACAGTGTAATGGAAGCAACACAGCTTTCATGAACGCTTCTGAGAACATAAAAGAAAACGCATGGTACAACGTCCAAGAAAGTATATCTAACAACGGAATAACCGCTGATTTATACAACACAAACGGCACTCTCTTAGACAGTATGGTAACTCCATACAATGCAACGAACAGCAATGAAACGATAATGTTAATAACAAATAACGTGGACAGCGCCGTAATTTTCAAAAACTTGGCAGTCCAATATCTTAACACCGCAACTCCACTACCCAAGAGCAATGAAAAGACAACTAATGAAAGCACATCGTTATTTCTGTATGTCAGCTTGTCAATTCTCTTAGTTGCAACCTTTTCAGTAGCAATAATCTACATCAAGAAAAAAAGACAAATAGACCAAAAAAACCGGAATAATATGCACCCAACGGACCAGATATGACTGCAAATCAAGTTAACCCTTGAGAGTCAAGGGCTTAGAGCATGCTTTATTGTGGTAAATGAGGTCGTATGTTGTTGGCTTATAGAGTTGCGCGGAATCCGCTGACCACTTCTTTGATGGATTGCGCAAGGGGATGCTTGACCTGTACCGGTTCAGATAGTTTCTCTAGGCGGTCCACTCGCCAGTATATGGGAGGGTGGCTGTCTAATCCAACCCATTCTTGGAGGCGGAAACTGGGTGTGCGTTCGAATAAGAGGCGTTGGAAACCGATTTTTTCTAATGAGTGCGCTAAGATTTTAGGCTGCCCCATCATTATGGCGGACGTTAGGTCAGCGCGGGCTTCGAAGAATTTGGCTATGAAGAATATGAGCGTCATGACTGCGAAGAAGTAGACGAAGAACAGTAAAGACAAAAATATTTCTGGGAACAGTGCGAGTAGAACGTAGAATCGAAATATAAACTCGGCGCTTAATAATCCGAAAAGGATCAGGGGGTCTCTGCCCTTGAGGTGACCGAACTCGTGCCCTAAGACGCTTATGACTTCAGGTTCATCAAGCTGTTCAAGCAGACCAGTGGTTATGAGGACTATGCCTCGGCTGGGGCTGGGTCCAGAAGCAGCGGCGTTGGGAACCATGGTGTTTGAAATAACGATTTTAGGCATTTTGAAGCCAAAGCGGTCAGCCACTTTCTTCACTAGCTCGTAAACATTGATTTTTTTGGCTGACAAGCTGCCCTGTCTGCAGGACACATTGTATTTGGAGAAGACGCTTTCTGCTTCGTTGCAGTCGATTTCGCCGTGCTTGGCAATAATTTCATCGTAGACTTCCTTTTTGATGGCTACCAGCTGCTCAGGCGGGACTTGTTTGTAGTCGTCAAGCGTGCCGAGTGAGCCGATTGCCGGTTGGTACTCCAAGAAGTGTATGGTAGGGTTGTCTTTGGTGATGGTCCAGTCGCCTGATCTGGCAATGATTTTGGCAGAATAGAAAATAAACACTGATTGTGACGCAATTAGGATTAACGGGGCTATCCAGAAATACTGGTGGTAAAACACGTAAACAACAATGAATAATCCCATTCCTAAGACTATGAATACGAAGGAGAGGAGAACTTGAGTTTCCAAAAAGATGCGTTGGAAGCTTTTTTGGTGAAGCTTAACCTTTTCGGGAACGATTTTTTCGCCTTCCTGCCATGCAAAGTACCATGTGGCTTTACGGGCTTTTTCCTCGAACATCTGCGTAGCAATAACCACGTCCTGACGGGCTTCTGCAATAGCCGCGTCGGAGACCTGCGAGCCCAAAGGCGTTATGGTCATGTTCACAGAGTCAGTGCCCACAACCTCTACTTGTAGGGTTTGCTTTCCCTGCGCGTCGAGGACAACGTAGGAGATGCGGTTACTGTTTGGGGTTACCTCTTTGGAGAGGTTGGAGAAACGTTGCTTCTGCGGAGTCAAATACTGCGTGTATATGAAGTCGAATAGTTTTTCGAAATAGCTTGGAGGAACTTCGGTGTCAATCTTATAAGAAACAGACAATGTAACTATTACTCTCAAAAAACTAAAGTGCTTCAGCTTAAATATGCTTTTCTTTCATTATTAACTCGGCGGGTAAATAAGCTTTAAATGCAGATTTCAAAAAAGTCTCTAAAATCACCGAGTAATAGAGCTAATCGCACACTTGCTATTCGGTTTTATTAACGCTAGTTTGAGTTGATGAATCGTTTGATGCTTGCACTTTTTGTTCTTGAACTTTTTCTACCATGACAACCAAGCCTTTCAAAGCTTTAACGTTGACTCGCTCGCCTTTCTCGATATCTCCAGATAAGGATTCAGCCCGCCAGTTTTCTCCAACTACTCTTACCTCTCCTTTAGGTTTAAGGTCAGTAGTAGCCACTCCTATTTTGCCTATCATAGATTCTGGACCCGTGAGTTTGGAGCGCCGCCTGATGGGCCCAATCACCCACCTGATGTAAAAGCCAATGATTATTCCAAATACTATCAGCAAGCTAAGCTCAATATCCACCAGGCCCGTTATCGGCGAAGGGGAATATTGCACCCCTAGCGAAAGAAAATAGATGCCGAAGGCACCGAGGACTACTCCTGCCATAAGCGCGTACCCATGTCCCAGCTTTAACTCCGCAACAATCAGCGCAGCAGCCATGACCAGCATTACGATGCCAATCCATGAGGCACCGATTATCTCTGCTCCCACCAAGCCCGTGACAATAGCGATAACACCTAAAATGGTCAGCACGATGGTTGGGTGAAAAACATCCAGAACAACTGCGACGACTCCGACGAGGAAGAGAATACCATCCAATGTAGAATTGCTCAATGCGCTGAGTATTTGCTCGTAGAGGTCTTCACTTAGCGTCACCTGAGGGTTTCCAGACAAGCCCCACTGGCTGAGAGCGTCCGTTAGCGAGTTTGCTGTGCCATCGACGACATGTAACGCCACTGCCTCATTAGTTGTAAATGCTTGATCAGCATAAACCATGTTGAAAACTGCGCTTTGGTTGCGCCCCCAACTTCCTGCAAGGCTCTGCATCAAATCAATCATTGCATCTTCAGTATGGTTTTGCTCCAGCGCTGTGCCGCCGACCACGATGGGTGTGCTTGGACCAATTTCTGAGCCTGGCCCCATAAGAATACTGTTTGTTGCCATAGCTATGTAGCTGCCAGCGGAAGCGCCCAAGCCATTGGGCACGATAAAAGTGTATGTCGGAATGCCTGATTCATTCGCCGCCGTGATGGAGGATATGATAGAGATCATGTCGCTGAGGGTTCCGCCAGGAGTATTCATCTCGATAACGATAGCGGCTGCTTTTTGACTTTGCGCAGTGGAGACAACACGGGACATGAAAGCAGACGAGCCAGCATCTACAGGAACGTTAAAATTTGCTATGATCACGTTTCCGTTGGCAGATGCTTCAATTTGAGTGGATGCGACTGCAGAAGGAGCTAGTAGACTTACTACAAGTACAAACAGCGCGGCACTAAGTAGACCTAAGATAATTGAGACGCGTAAAACTTTTCTTTTTGGCTTTAACAATTTTCTTCTATTCTTGGCTATTCGGTAAGCTACCTATAAGCTTTGGCATAACTAGGGATTAACTAATTAAGATGCAGAGAAGCTTCGTTGATGTTTGAAAAATTTAAATGCTTTACGCTGGTTATAGATTGAATCATAGCATCTGGTGATTGAATGGTGAAAGATGATTTGCTAGACCCGCAACCGGTCCTCAATGCGTTGCATTACGCTCTGATGTGCTTGGAGAAAAAAGACATAGAAGGCGCGAAGCACGGTATCCAGGAGGCCCTGTTCAGGTTGGGCTTCACAGCTGACAATCTTAGGATGACTCCGCAGGAAAGGAAGGAAATTGAGAGACAGAAGGCAAGGCTTTACGCCAAGTTGGCGAAGGACGCGGAAATGGTCGCCGCGCGCCAAAAGCACTACGCCGCCATAGCTTATGGCGAAAGAAAGATCAGCGATGTTGATGCTGTAAAGGCCAAGAATGAGGGGGAAATAGCTAGGGTGATGGATGACCAATCGGAGTCTGACATTTGCCGCGAATTCAGAGCATACAGAACCAGCATATCAAACCTTTTCGAAGAGAGAGCTGAAAAGTACAAAAAACTGGAAGAATTGCACTTAAAGAAGGCGAAAACCAGCAAATAAAGTGCTAATCCTATCATGACAAGGTAGTATCGCCTATTTTGCTTTAAAGTAAAGCGGGGAATAAAGCAGTGAATATTGACGGAGATTTTGACAAGTCCGTTGCTAAACCTGCTGAAAAAGAAGCTGAAGCCAAAGATAAAGAGGAAGAAGAAAGAGCCAAAGCTATAGAGGAATACAGCAAGAAAATTAAGCCAAGAATCTATGAGTAACTTTTAAATTTAATTGTTTTTAAATTTAATTGTGAGGTGAATATGTTATGGGATTTATCAAGTTAGCGTCCACAAACGATGCTAAACCAAACAGTATGATGGGTGTAACAGTCAACGACAAAAAAATATTGCTCGCCAACGTGAACGGAAGTTACTACGCCATCGACAATGTGTGCACGCACCGGGGTTGTCAATTGTCTAAGGGAAAACTTCAAGGTGAAACAGTTGTATGCCCGTGCCACGGCTCCACGTTTGACCTTAAAACAGGCAATTTCGTTAAAGGACCAACAAAAAAACCTGAACCAATATACCAATTAAAAGTTGAAAATAACGATATTATGATTAACCTGTAACTTACCTTTCAATCAACTCAATAAGGGTTCCATCTGGATCCTCAACAAACGCAATTACCGGTCCATTCGATCCAAGTTTGAAGGGCTCATCAGTAATCGTTACATTTTCCTTCCGCAAAGCAGCAATAGCCTTGCCCATGTCAGCAACTTCAAACGCTAAATGATCAAACAATCGTTTTTCATATTCAGGTTGGCTGAAATCCCTTTGGTTACGGTAAAAGGTTAATTCAAGCGTGCAGCCTTTGCCCTCTGCGTCTTGAAGGAAAGCAATTTCAGCGTTGTTCTGCTTAATCTCTCGGCGACTTAGAAGCTTAAGACCTAGAAGTCGGGTGTAAAAGTCAATGGATTTCTCCATGTTGCTTGTACGAATGCTTGCATGAACAAACACTTTCTCATCCCCATGTTCCTTATGTTAAAGAACGCGGGCGTTTGTTATAACCCCTTTGCTTTTACAAAATCCATCATTTCATTTCTCTTTCAGAAAAGCTTATGTTCTTCAATTCAGCTGAAATTCGTAGCCTACTTTCATCAGTTTAACTGCCTCGTTCAGTATCAGCAACTTTAACAGTGAATTCATCGTTGGTTTCTTGGTAAAGCATTACTCATTAGCAATGCACTCAAATGTGCGCTGTTATGCTGGTTTCTCTGGGTTTTGCGGATGCACGTTTTTTCGCATGGTAAGTATCGCCTCTGTTTTAGGGCCACCAAGGTCATTTGACACCGATTTAAGCTGTTCAGGGATTGCAATATGCTGCGGGCAGCGTTCCATACATTCTTTGCATTCTTTACATAATGAGGCATCAGACCGTTTACCCCTAAAGCCGCCCATTAACATCATCGCGTACATTGTACGTGATCTCTGTTCGTCACCAAACATGCAATAGTCATTGTAAATGCTGAAATTAGAGGGAATATTCACTCCGGAAGGGCAAGGCATACAATATTGGCAACCTGTACATGGAACCTTTATGAGATGACTATAAGATTCAGCTACGTTTTTGATGATAGTTAGTTCATCAGCTTTCATCGAGCATGGCAGTGCAGTCTCAGCGATTTTAATGTTTTCGGCAACTTGTTTTTCATCGTTCATTCCTGAAAGAACAACCGTTACTTCTGGATGATTCCACACCCAACGAAGCCCCCATTCAGCTGGCGATCTTTGAATTTTAGCGTTATCATAAAATTGCTTTACTTCATTTGGAAGCTTACCAGTTAATGCCCCGCCTCTAAGCGGCTCCATAACCATAACCGCTAGCTTCTTTGAAGCAGCATACTTCAGACCTTCAGTTCCAGCCTGTATTTTTTCATCCAAGAAATTGTATTGTATCTGACACATCGTCCAGTCATGGGCATCAATGATCTCTTTGAAAGTTTTAATTAATCCGTGAAATGAGAAACCCATGTTGATGATTTTTCCATCAGCTTTCGCTTTTTCTAAAAATTCTAAAACACCGAAGCCTTGCAGTTTTTTCCAGAATTCTTCTACGAGCCCGTGTAGGAGGTAATAGTCAATATGGTCTGTTTGGAGTTTTTGCAGTTGCATGTTTAGCATTTTGTCCATGTCTTCAGCTTTATTTAGCAGAAAAGGCGTAAGTTTAGTGGCGAGTTTCACTTTTTTGCGGTAGCCGTCTAATAATGCTTTTCCAAGCAATTTTTCGCTCTCGCCGTTGTGATAAGGTGGGGCTGAGTCAACGTAATTTACGCCGTTGTCGATAGCATAGCGGATTTGTTTTATCGCGCGTTCTTCATCGATGTCTTGTCCCTTTAAAGGTAACCGCATCGTTCCAAATCCTAAGACTGATAACTTGTCACCGTTTTTTGGTACCGTTCTATACTGCATTTTTTTGCCCTTCTAACGTTTTATTTACAAGAGCATCTGCCCTTTGAATGTAAGGGTTGCTTCGGGGAACATTAACAAAACTTATTTTTTTGAAGCAGCCTTTCAATTCTTCTGCGTTGCGCCATAACTTTTGCAGTTCAAAATTTTTTACGCGGTATTCCCCGTTAAGCTGTTTTGCAACTAATTCACTGTCAAGGTGGCAAACGGCTTCTTCAACTTTAAGAGCTATAGCAAACTCCAATGCCGCTATCAACGCTTTATACTCTGACTGGTTATTCGTATGTATCCCTATGAAGCGCGACTCCGCTTTTACAACTTCACCTGTTTCCGTTAACGCTAAAAATGCTATGGCGGCTGGTCCAGGGTTTCCTCTTGCTCCACCGTCGGAATAAAGCAGTAAACGCATGTACGTGGCATCCTCGCTTCTTATGCATGTTGGCCCTCTTATTATTTAAAGCGTTGAGATACCATTTAGCCCTGCTCGGATTGAGCTTTGCAGAGCCAACCACAACCAGCTCCTAGCAAAAAAGGCATCCTTAACTGAGCGCTCAGAAGTCATTCGCTCGTTGATTGGCTGTTACTGTTGATGTACAACCACATTCGTTTAAGAGCAAAAGAAGCTATAAAACAAATTAAAGATGGGGGAAGTTTTTGACTGGCAGTTTGCCTGAAACCGCGAAATTAAATTCACAGGAACTCCAGTTTGCTCTTCTAAAACATGTAAAAGAATTGAGCATTACTAATGGCTCAAGAAGAGGAAAAATGGATATTATAGCAGAGATCCTACTTTTTTGCGAACAACAAAAAACCAAAACCAGCATAATGTATAACGCTAACCTAAACTATTCCCAGCTTAAAAACCAAATTGACGCTTTAATATCTCAGGGTTTGCTTGAGAAAAAACTAAACAAATACGTTACAACCGAAAGCGGATACCATTTTCTCGAATTATTCGCTCAACTCAACGATTTACTGGACGAATTCAAGAATATCAAATAAAATTATTTTTAATTACAAAGGCGGGATAGGGTATCAATTTAGCGACTGAATTTATCTAGCAAAATTTTAGGCTTTATTTTTTTTAGGTAAGGTAGCCGAATTTCGAAATAACTGTTTTAAGCCTGGACTGCTTGAGCGAAAATCTGTGATCGACTTGATCGAATTTGACATTATTATTGCGGATGCATCTTTCTTTGTCGGCATGATCATTTTTGTCTACTGCTTTGGCGAAGTTTATGATTGGTGGTATGCTCGAAAGAAACGACCAACGATTTGAGTTTCTACATTTTCTACGTTTAGTGTCTTGTGTTCATTAGAAAAATCAGTTCTACTGTGTTAAAAGCGGTCACATATGTTTACGTCTTGCCGTAACATTGGTTATTTTTACGGTTTGTTTGCTAATTCAGCTTATATTTTAGTTGGAAACATGCCCCATTTTCAGAGGAGACCTGGAAACCCAAAATAAACAGGGGCTTTAAGTTGAAAAATGCTTGCAACTAGTTTTCTACTTATTTCAGCGACTCCTTCAGAGCTGAAAAGTAAGATAGAACCTGCCCAATTTGCTCTTCAGACATGGATAGGATGGTTTTAACTGCCGCTTTCTGCTTTGGCGAGGAAGAAACCGCAATCGTTGCTAAAGCATAATCTAAGCTTGTGAAGAGGGGTTCCCATGGAATGCTAACTCGTTTACCTTTAAGGTTGTATAGGGCAAGTACGAATGCGCTGGCTCTGCTTAAGCTGTCTTTGAAAGCTTGAATTGCTTCACCGACAGCTAAGGCATCATAGTCCTTTCCTGAAAGAAAACTCTCAATTACCCCGTAGTTCTGTTCTAAATTTTCGATTTCAACAAAAAGATCTTGCTTAATTCTTGATTCTGTATTATCTTGCATGTTTCATCGCTTCCCTATTGTTAAAATCAAGTACATAAGACTTTTTCGACTTTTTTCAAGTTTAGTCCTATTTGTGTTTGCGAGGCAACCTCTTTTTAGCTATGAAAACTAGGTCAAAAAAGTACCTCTTCCAGCAGTTTGCAACTCAAAAACTCGAACAAAATTGCACAACCTCTCTCTCGAAACGAACGCGCCATGCAAACATTAGAAAGCTGCCAAAGCAGAAAGCAAAACTCTTAATAGCCAAATGACTTAATCACAAGTTTCATGAGCCAAACCAAGCAAATCGAGCAGAAATGGCAAGCCAAATGGGAAAAAGCTCACATTTTTGAGGCTGACCCAGATCCAAAAAGAAAGAAAATAATGGTAACTTTCCCATACCCATACATGAACGGTCCATTGCATGTGGGGCACGCGTTCACGGCTTCACGGGTTGACGCTTACGCCAGATTCAAGCGGATGCAGGGTTACAATGTGCTTTGGCCTTGGGCTTGGCATTGGACGGGGCAACCGCTTCTAGGAGCCAGCCAACGCGTAGCGAGGGGCGACGAAGACTACATTCGAGTTCTCCGTGAAGTTGACGGTGTTCCAGAATCAGACTTGAAAAAGTTTGTTGACCCAATGTATATGGCTCAATACTACACTAATGAAGGACGCTTAGCCGTTAAAAGCATAGGTTTCTCGGTGGATTGGCGACGTGAATTCACCACTGTAATGCCGACTTACCAGAAATTTATTGAGTGGCAATACAAAAATCTCAAAGAAAAAGGCTACGTCACAAGGGGAACGCACCCGGTGGTGTGGTGCCCAAAAGACCAAAGCCCAACAGGAGACCATGACCGCCAAGTAGGCGAAGGCGTAACTCCAGAAGAATACACGTTGATAAAATACAAGCTTGACGAGAACACGTTTTTGCCCGCGGCAACTTTCCGTCCCGAAACAATCTACGGTATAACAAACATGTGGATAAATCCCGATGCAACATACGTTGAAGCAGCCGTTAATGGGGAAAACTGGATAATTAGTCAAGAAGCCGCTGAGAAACTCAAAGAGCAAGAAAAAAAAGTTCAAGTAAAACGTTCGTTTAAAGGCAAGGAGCTTATCGGCAAAACTTTCGAAAACCCAATAACGAAAAGCAAATTTCCTATCTTACCAGGCTGGTTTGTTGACCCAAAAACTGCAACAGGAGTCGTTTACAGCGTACCCGCACACGCACCATACGATTGGCTGGCACTCAAGGATTTGCAGGAAAAACCTGAGGTTCTCAAGGATTTTGGCGTTGACCCTGAAGTCGTTAAACGAATTAAGCCCATCTCAATAATTAAGGTCGAGGGCTTCGGCGAGTACCCAGCGGTTGAAATAGTTCAACAAATGGGAATCAAAGACCAGAATGACCCCAAAGCCGATGAAGCCACGAAAGCATTATACAAAAAAGAATTCCACAGCGGAGTCCTAAAGCAGAATTGCGGACCTTACGCTGGAAAATCAGTCAGAGAGGTAAAAGATACGCTTATTGCTGATTTCCGTAAGCTCAGCGTCGCCGACAGCATGTATGATTTGCCGGAGCAAGTGGTTTGCCGATGCATGACCCAGTGCATGGTAAAGATACTTTCAGACCAGTGGTTCCTAAACTACTCCGACCAACAGTGGAAAGCGAAAGCCAAAGAAGTGGTGGCTCAAATGACGGTTTACCCTGACTCAGCTAAACAATCGTTCTATACTGTTATAGACTGGCTGAGAGAATGGGCTTGCGCCAGAACCACAGGTTTCGGGACTCCATTGCCATGGGGAAAAGGCTGGATAATCGAGACACTGAGCGATTCAACAATTTACATGGCGTTTTACACCATCAACAAGCACATAAAACAAAACAACATTAAGCCTGAAACGTTAACGCCTGAAGTGTTTGACTATATTTTCTATGGCAAAGGCAACGGTGCCGAACTCCAAAAGAAGGTTGGAATAAACGCGACTTTACTTGAAGCAATGCGAAATGAATTCTTGTACTGGTACCCCTTTGACCTGCGAAATTCAGCTAAAGAACTTGTACCAAACCATTTGACCTTCTGCATATTTCACCATGCCGCCCTGTTTCCGCCTGAACACTGGCCCAAAGCCATGGGAGTTAACGGTATGCTCATGGTTGAAGGTAAACAGATGCACAAGAGCAAAGGCAACTTCATAACAATGAAGGGCGCCGTTGAAAAGTATGGAGCCGACGCTACCCGGAGCGGATTGTTGCTGGGTGCAGAGGGCATGGATGACCCTGACTGGCGAGCGGAAAACGTGAGCGACTTGAAAAGCAAGTTTGAAGCGTTATGCAGTTTAGCAAGCGCGGTAATCGTTTCCGCAAAAAAAGAAGAAGACACAGTGCTGGAGCGATGGCTGCAAAGCAAACTTCAACAGAGAATTAAGGATGTCACAGTCAGCTTAGATGAGCTTAAAACCCGAACAGCCTTGCAGATTGCCTTGTTTGAAACTTGGAATGACCTGCGCTGGTATATCCAACGAAAAGGCAACAGCGACTCTAAAGCGCTGGGCGAAGCCGTGAAAATTTGGCTTAAAATGCTCGCACCTTTCGCGCCTTTCATGTGCGAGGAGCTTTGGAGCCAAACGGGCGAGGCAGACTTCATTAGCGTTGCAAAATGGCCAGTGTTTGATGCGGCAAAAGTTGATGTCGCAGCGGAAGAGCAGGAGAACCTGATAGTTGATGTAATAGCAGACACTTCCAATATCCTAAAAGCCATGAAGATTACACCTAAACGCATATGCTACTACACAGCCGCAGCTTGGAAGTGGCAGGTTTACCTCAAGGTTTTAGACAAAGGCTTGGCTGGCGAGACCAAGATTAACGAGTTAATGAGAGAATTTGCCTCGGACAAAGACCTTAAACCCCACATGAAGGATATCGCAAGCTTGGTTCCAAGAATAATGAAGGCTTTAACAAAGCTGCCAAGCGAACGCAAAGCAAACATGCTGAACATTAAAGCCGTAAACGAGAAAGAAATCCTAGATGGTGCACTTAATTTTCTAAAGGCACGTTTCAACGCTGAAGTATCAGTGTACGGTGAATATGACCAAGCACTCTATGACCCCAAGCACCGATCAATGATGGCTATGCCTAGCCAACCAGCGATATACCTCGAGTAAATTTCTTTTCATGTTTTTATTCCCGCCTCGCCCACAACAGCAATTCTTAAAACCTTGCGAAGCTAAAAGAGGAACAAGCGTCCGTTTACAGCAAGAAGAAAGGGATATACACGGTCAACCTTAATCATTCGTTAACTTACGAGATAAAACCTGTGCCTCCATACAACTTTAATCTTTCAGTTAGGAAGCCAGCCGGTTGGTCGCTGTTCACCCCCCTCGAAATCTATGACGGAAAAACGCTTTGGACTGCCGTACATCTGGAGAATACGCTCACAGGGTTAAAGCTCGCTTCGAGAGGCACAACAAACAATCCACGTATAACCGCAAAGATATTCCTTGAAAGCAAACCCACCGACGAAAAACTCGAGAGAATAAAGAAACTGCTAATCCACTGCATCGGAGCAGACGAGGACCTACACGAGTTCTATGCGCTCGCAAGGGAAGACGCAATTCTTGGGTACGTAGTCGATGACTTATGCGGCATGCACAGCACATCGACGGGAGACAACGTGTTCCCCGACGCAATCTTGGCGATACTTCTACAGATGGCTCCGCTTAAAAGAAGCAACGAGATGATTGACTGCATGATAAGAAGATACGGCGAAGCCGCAGAGTTTGACCGAAAAACAGTTTATGTCTGGCCTTTACCGCAAAGGCTGGCGAGCCTTAACCCCCAAGTGCTTGCAAGGGAATGCAGGGTCGGCTACAGAGCCAAACGCATGATCGAACTCGCGGCTATGCTCGTGGAAAAAGGCTTTCCCACGCTGCAGGAGCTGGAAAAGCTCAGTCCTGAGGATGCAAAAAAGAAGCTTCTTGAACTGCCAGGCATAGGTGACTATTCAGCAGATATAATAAATCCGCACGGCGGTTTCCCGATAGATGTCTGGTCAGCCGAAGTTTTCGGCAAACTGTTCTTTGGTAAAGAGCCAGATAACAACAGGCAGGCCATTAAGGAGGTTAAGAGCGAAGGCATCCGTAGATGGGGCAAGTGGTCCTGGATGGCATTCTTCTACATAGTGCAAGACCTTGAAAGCTTATCTAGAAGGCTGAACGTGAAGCTGAGGCTGGCTTGACACCGTTTTGAAGAAATCCTTTTTAAGCGAAAGCATGGCAAGTCTAGTCTTTGAAAAGACCGATTTTTAGCTTGCTAACAATAACTGGTAATACAACACCCTTTATTTTGAGGTTGTTCGGTTGCTTTCAACCAGTTTTTTAAGCGCTTGGGCCTCAGGGGTCTTCTCGGTTTTTCAGTTTCTCGTCTAGAAGCATCAATAGTTCCTGAGGCTTCACAGGTTTAACCAGGTAAGCATCTGCGCCTTCATCAAGCGCTTTAACGCCTGTTTCTAAGGATGGAAAACCCGTAATCATTATTTTCACGGTATGCTGTAATTGCTTTTTGAGTTTAGCAAGTAAATCCGTGCCATCCATATCTGGAAGCCTGATATCAACCAATGCTAAATCGAAATGGTTATTTTCTGTTTTCTCCATAGCTTCTTTTCCAGTTTCCGCAACGTCGATTATATAGCCGCTTTTTTGAAGGATGCGCGTGAACGTTCTAAGTATCGATTTGTCATCATCAACAACAAGTATTGTTTTTTTACATCCCGACACTTAAACAATCTCCATTCAATTTGACACGGTACCTTATTCAACCCTCGTTTAAGGTGAACGACAAGCCGTCAAAGCCATTGCAACACCCAACCAAGCGCATGCTTAATTTAAGCGGCAAGGGCTTCTACCCTAACCTTCGGGCATACTAAAAGATGTTTTTCGAGACTAATAAACGCTATCCCCTTAGCAACTTTTCCGAAAGAAGCTAAAAAACAAAAAATCCGCATCAAAACGCCTCCATGTGGGGTGTACTATTTGCTACAGAAATTCGTCAACAAAAAGAGGCTAACCTTCGTTTGGACTATACTGTTGACTAAAATATTAAATGCTTAAACAGTAAATCCCACTTATTTGAGGGAAATATCCGATAGACCAAAAAGCAAACGCAAAGGTTAATAGATATAATAGAATTTTACCGATGGTGCTTCAAGCTCATGCAGCTTCAAATTCACGCTGCTTGGGTCCGGGCTAATCTAATCAAAATATAGGTGCATGGACGGTTAAGAATGAAGGTCTACGTTAGAACTCCAGCCAGACTTCATTTAGGACTTATTGATTTAGGAGGCGAGCTGGGACGGGTTTTTGGCGGAATAGGAGTAGCCATAAATCGTCCTAACGTCATTCTTGAGGCTGAATCATCCCAAAATCTTGAATTTAAGGGCGAAAAAAGCGAAAATTTACGACCCATAGTGGAGCTACTGCTTAAGAAGTATAACATAAAACCCCAAGTCTCCATTAACGTAAGGCAAACTATCCCTGAACACGTTGGATTAGGATCGGGAACCCAATTATCGTTAGCCGTTGCCGTTGCAGTCTCAAGGCTTTTTCGTTTGAATGTCTCGGTTGAGAGTCTTGCTCGTTTAACGGGAAGGGGACATGTTTCTGGTGTGGGAACAGCGCTTTTTGAGCAAGGCGGTTTTGTCGTTGAAGCTGGATTAAAAAGTCAAGGAAACAAGCCCAATCCACAAGCCTTGGAAAACTTTCCGCCCGTAATATTCCGTCAGTCATTTCCAGAGGATTGGTTTTTTGTTGTAGCTATCCCCAGTGTTAAGAAAGGATTATCTGGTCAAGAGGAAGCCACAGCGTTTAAACATCTGCAGCCTATGCATAGAGAAAAAGCCGCCGGTATAAGTCACCTGATAGTCATGGGTCTGCTGCCAGCACTCAAGGAAAAAGACATAGAAACCTTCGGAAAATCCTTAACCGAAATTCAAAGTGTAGTGGGCGACTACTTTGCATCGGTTCAAGGAGCACGATTCTCAAGCTCCCCAACAGGAAACTGCATAAAACACATGATAGAAAACGGAGCCCACGGCGCTGGGCAAAGTTCTTGGGGGCCAACCGTTTACGGACTTGCCCATGGCGAGGTAGAAGCAAAAAAATTAGCGGTTTCAACAAGGAAATTCTTGCAAGAAAGCGTTGGCGGGCAAGTATTCTTTACAACAGCAAACAATAAAGGAGCCTACATAAAAACAACCTCATAGAATCCATGACTTGGGGAGAACGACGAAAAAGCAAGGTTTATTCAGAATAAATGGGGAGAGAAAACGTGAACTTTACATTGGATGATTGGTTGCCGTGGTATAACAAAATTCTTGAAACCTTCGGGTACGACCAGTGCGGAGACCAGCGGGCAACTGATTTGCTAAGCGGATTGCTGGAGGGGCGGGCTGGGGATGTGGCTGAGCTAAGGACACTAATTGAAAATAGACCTGTGTTGGTTTTTGGTGCTGGTCCATCTCTTGAAGAAGACCTCAGACAAGTCATGAAAGAAGGACTCTTGCAAAAGACTGTAACTGTCGTTGCTGATGGAGCGACAACAGCTTTCGTTCGAGTATCGGGAACAGCGCCAAATGTAATCGTAACCGACTTGGATGGAATAATTAGCGATATTGTTTATGCTCAGCGTTTAGGGGCCATCGTGGTTATTCATGCGCATGGCGATAATATTGATAAGTTGAAAAAATATGTGCCAGCGTTCTCCAAAGCTATAGGCAGCACACAGGCGCATCCCCGTGCTAATGTCTACAATTTTCTGGGTTTCACTGATGGTGACCGAGCAGTTTTTCTAACGGTAGGGATGGGGGCTAAGCTGATTGCATTAGCAGGAATGGATTTCGGATGCACCGTGGGCAAATACTCCAAGAAGCATGTAGCATCAATCGAGGTTAAGAGAAAAAAACTCAAGATCGGTAAAGAATTGCTGGAATGGCTAGCCTCTGAAACAGGCAAAAAAACAAAACTCTATAATATCACGTTAAACGGGGAAACCATTAAAGGATTTAGAAACATCAAAACCTCAGATTTACAAAACCTTATATGAAGCGCAAAAATAGTGAAAAAACAGACTGCGTAGAAAAACCATCGATTACTCTGTGACTCTATTGACGCTATTTCACCCGCTCATATTAATATCCCGACTTTACTAAAGTTGACAAAGTTACAACGCCCACAGATAGCGCCCATTTCCCCCGTAAAAACTTTACAAAGGCATCCAATGTAAGCTCCTTTTCCAATCCGCTCCTGAAAGATTTACTATCTCCAGAAGACTCCAACTGTCTAGCAGTTTGTCCAACAATGGTTTTGTCTTTTCAATATAATTGTTGAAGCTGTCAAAAGTGGTTGGTCCTTCCTGCCGAGTTGTCGTTAGTTTAGTTACGAACAAGCTTTCAAAAGGCTTGTCGAGAAGCCTTCTCAATCGGTATGTTTTCATAAAATTGTCACAAATTCCGACCCTAGAGTTCTCATATTCGACAACGCAAAAGTCTTCTTTGCGTATTAGGAGTGCATCGATCTCTGTGCCGCTTGCGTATTCTCCTTCAAAACACTTATTGCTTTTGCATTTTACGTCGGAGTAGGTTGGCCAGCATATTGTATGACGGATATCATTCAAACTCTTACCGAGAACTGCCTCGGTTTTTTCTTCAGGAGTGAAACCATCTATGGCTTTGAGCTTGACGTTTGATATGATACTAATGTTCGGGAGTCTCTTGTGTACCTCTTCGATAAGCAGGTTTAGAAAGACACGCTCGTGATCATTCTGGCCATAACCATTCAAATATTTTGAATTAACCAGCCGCCACTCGGTAGTTAATTTGCCGAGGAATTCTGATTCGTTCGCAAAAATATTTTGTCTGAGGTCATCGACAATTTTCAAGGTTCCAACCTCTCTTTTTGCTTTTTACGGTAATGGTCGATGTTGGTTCTTATTCGCCGTTTGCAAATATAAATCTTCATCAGAAAATCGAATTTGAAAAATCTTAAGTAGCAAATGTGATAATAAGAATTCTGTAATTTAACAAAGAGTATTGCAAAAAGAGGTATTGAGTTTGATTAAGAAGACTTCATTTGAGCTGATTATGTCCAAGCATGGGAATAACATTGATTGCACTCTAACTAGGTCTCCTTGTCAATCAATGATGGTTCCAAAATTCAGTTTGCCGCTTAATCCACAATCTTCCCTGAGGACAATAATGGCCTCGTTTAACAATGCAACAGCGATAGCATCGAAAGAAAAAACAACTTCAGAAAAATTTGCTGAGGCTTTATTCGACATTGGATTCAATGTGGGTTTGGTGCTTGAACCTATTCTTAAACATTTTAACTTGGTTGAGCGTAAAGGTGATGCACGCCTCAACCTTACAATAAGACCAGACAAGCACACGGTTAAAATTCCATGGGAACTAGCAATTCTTACAGACGAACCTGACCAACTTCTTTGTCAAAGAATGAATATTGGACGAACCATGGAAGTGGAGAATAAAGAAGGATTTCAAGATAGATTGAATGCAAAAACTGGGTCTAATGAGTACAACGCATTAATTGTGGGGATTGACTATAAAAACTGCAAACCCAAGAGCAGATTGCATTTTGCTCAAACAGATGCAAAGTTGGTTCGTAGAAATCTGGAGCGCTTTGGTAAGAAAAATAACCTGAATGTGTTGCCACCATTGATAGGGGGAAATGCAAAAAAAGAGATAATAAAAAACCGCTTTGCAGAGGGTATCACGACATTTCACTTTTCAGGCCATGGTAACCTAGATACTCGTGTCGGAGAAATATCTCTGTGTAAAGGCAAGCTTTCGGCAAAAGAAGTGGACAAAGTATTGACAGAATCTGGAAAAGGCGCACCGGCTCTCTCATTTATGAATGCCTGTGAAACTTGCCTTCAGAAGCCTGATCGATGGGGCGTCTATGATTGGGCACGTGTGATGGCAAACAACGGAGGGCGCTCATTAATAGGAACTTTCTGGAGCGTCCAAGATAAAGATGCAACCGATTTCTCAATAACTTTTTACCGTAACTTCTTTCAGAGAGGAAAAACAATAGGTGAATCTGTTCGAATAGCCCGAGAAAATGTACTTGCAAAAGGCGAAGACAGCATCTTCACATGGCCTGCATTCGTTCTTTATGGACCACCGAACCTGAGAGCAAATGACATCATAGTTTAATCTGCTGGGTCTTTTATTGAGTATTTGGTTCTGTTAACTTTATAGGGATAAATCTTCATTTTTACTTTCGGGTGATATTTTGGAGCTAGTGAAAAAGGTGTTATTAATCGGGTGCTGCCTCTTTTCTAAAAGTATGCTATCTTGCTTAGCTATAGCAGTTTTAGGGTTTTTTGAAAACATCTAAACCTTTTTTCACTGCCTCGCCAAGATAAAGATTATCAAAGATTGCTCCTTCACTTTCGTTTAGCTTCATGACGCGGATTATTTCTTCGAATTTGCCGTGAGCTATCCCGTTGGCAAACACCGCCGCGCCTTCTGCCGCTTGTTTAGATGTCTTTGCGTCGCCTTGAAATCTCACGACATCTACGTGTGATCCAATCTCGCTGAAGAAATCTTGCAGCCTAAGCTTTATCGCGTCGAGGAATTCGGGCATATTTACGAATCTCCCGCTTAGCATCACTTCTCTGGGTTTAACTGAGGGTAAAAGTGAGGCAACATCCTTAACTATTGATTCCATCATCAGGTCATATCCCGCCCTCACTTCTGCGCTGCTTTTAGCAAGACTGACAAACTCTTCCAAGGGTTTTGATTGATCAATTCCAGCAACCGATGCGCACCCTCCAGAGAAAAGCATGAGTTTTGAGAAATCTTTAACCGTGTTAGCCAAGGCGTATGCCACCTCTGCATCCAAAAAGCCCATACCCAAGTAGGAGGGAAAGCCTGCGGTTCCAGCCATAGCATCAACTATTTGGCCGTTTTTAATCGCCAGCGCCGAGGTATAGGCAAATCCTATTTCTAAAAGGATAAAATTGGTTTCATCATAGCGGATTTTTAGTCTTTCTGCTTGATTCTTAACTGCTAAAACGGCGCTGAGAACTTTATCGGATGTACCCATGTCTATTTTGTTAGCCTTTCTGTACTTAGGAACCGTCGTTAATTGAACCACTGACGGCGTAAACCAAACCTCTAGATCTTCGGTGGTCTTCATCATTTTCATGGCTTCTCTTAAACCAACGATCTTTAGCTTCCTTTCCACGTCAGCCGCCGTTACAAAAGTTGCCAATGCTATATCTGCATAGCTTGCATCCCTTGCTTTTTGAAGAGGCATTCCATAGCCAGAGGGACCAACAATTGCATCTATAAAACCCGCAGTCTGTCGAGTTTCCCTAAGCTTCTCAATCAGGAGGCTGGGGGTTTTGGTTATTTCGTCTCTTGGAATGGCTAAATCAATTAAAACCTCTCCGTTTTTGTCGTCGAAGCCATAAATATCCATGGTTTTTGTTCCAGAATCTATTCCGATTGCTTTAACCATTCTTATTCCTTCAAAACGGAAGCGCCTGAATTATTCGCTTTAGTGTAGAATACTTCTCCGCCGCCGTTTTTGTTCAAATATTGCTTTAACTCTTCGGTTAAGCGTTTCGCTTCGCTCTCCCCTTTCACTATAGAGTAGAACGTTGGTCCCCAAGAAGTTTGGCATGCACATGAGCTTCGACGCAGCATGAGCTTGACGCCTTCCTCTACCACTTGATTGCAGTAGGTTCCTTCTTGATAGTCCTTCCAAAATCGACCGAGCTTAGAATTAAACTCAGTTAATGCTTCCCCGAATCCTTTGAGATCTTTCTCCACGAAGGCAGGCATGAGCTTAACCAAAACCAGTCTTGAGAGCTCGTCGGATAACTCTTTAGGCATCACCTTTAGGTTCCCGAGAATTTCATCTTCTTTTTCTCGCATCGTAGCTATTTGGAGTCTGGATTCCTGGGGAACAGCTACGACGAAAAACCAGTTTTTCGGCAATGCACTTTGGAATATGAGCGGAGGAACCATCTTTTGTCTTTGGTCAACTTTGAAGCCGCCTTCAATTATGAATCCACCCGTCTTGAATGCGTACACGCCTAAGGCAGTTATTGTTCCTCTGCCCATAATTAGAGCTACATCTTCCACGCTCAGGTTCAATTCGTACAGCTTGGATAATCCAACGCCTATCGAAAGCGCTAACGTTGTGTGAAAACCTAAGCCGACAAACTTTGGAATCTCCTTTTTAATATGGACTTCTGCGCCTTCTATATGCGTTTTTTCCACAAAGCGTTTCGCAAATTTATACGCATCTTTATCTTCAGCCTTGATTCCCTTTGCTTTGGCAACTTCCACTTCAAGCGGAAGATCAATGGCGAAACCTACCGTTCCATAGAGTCTACCTAAATCGCCCGTTAAATCAAAATTACCCGTGTGCAAATGTGCCGGAGCGCTTATCGCTAACTTTTCCAATTAAACCACCGAGCAATTTTTGAAGACGCAATTAATTAAGTTGAAGCTAATAAACTATTAGATTAGGGCTCTGCTAAGTCTTCGGGTAATTATTCTTCGTGTAAACCTTTGGGTGATAATTCTTACTGATAGTTCCGCGAATGCCACAAAACTCATGTTCTAAAGCTTAGAATTAAATATCGAGAGAATCTAAAGAATCTCACCTGAAGTAGCAGTGATGGCATGAATAAAAATCAAAAAATACTCTCAGCGGTAGTTTTGATTGTAGCGATTGCGGTAAGCGGAATATTCTGGTTTCCTGCAATACTGCGCACGCTGGAACCATCGCACAACGGGCCACCCACACCAGCAACCAACGTAGAGCAGATGAGCCCACAATATCTTCCAGGAAATGTTCTCCTAGGCACCTCGAACTCAAGTGCTGCAGAGTCGTTTGTATCAGCCACAAGAATCTTTTTGGTATCTGCCATCACGTATTACGGGTGCTCCAACGTGACACGCAAGTCACCTAACCCTGCTGAAGGTAACATAATCAACAAAGGCGACCCCATATTCATAATAAACGTCACATTGAGAAACGATTACAACTCTGAAAACCCACTAACCCCATCTCAAGGTAACCACGCGTTTATTTTCTTGACCGCAACCCTCAATTCTCAAAGTGGCACAGTTAACGCGACGGATGTGAGTCCAACAAATGCTGGTGTTCCGCCAACTGGCGCTTTTCTTGGTTTAAATAGCGGGGAAACAGCATCGGTTGAAATTTGGATGGCGACGAGCAACAGGAACATCGATCGTTACGAAATCGACCTCAGCGTCTTTGGAATTGCACCACCCTAAGCTCTCATAAACTGAACGGAACTTGTCCAAGAAAAAAAGCTTGGAAGAACGCCCAAGGTTTATTGTTGGGCGGCAGACATAACAAATATCTGGGCGCACTAAAATAAAGTAAATCGGGAAATCATAAAGTAAAGAATAATAAGCCACATTACCATTGCGGTCACTTAGATATGGGTGAAATGTGTGGAAAATGGAAAATTGAGAATTAACGCGAAGGATCGGCGTGGGGGCTTGACTATCGATGTTCAAAATCAAAAGCCCGAAAACGAGATTGAACTAGAAAAAGTTGGCATTGAAGGTCTAAGGAAACTAGTTTCCTTGAAAAGGTCTAAAGTCACCTACAACGTTATTGTCACCATAAACAGTTACATAACCTTGCCAGCTAATCTTCGCGGTGCTCATATGAGCCGTTTTGTTGAATCAGTGAAGGCGACACCTACCACCGCTTCGTCAATAGAAGATTTAGCCGAACTGATTTCAAAACAAGCATTAGAAAAACATGGATTTGATTGTCAAACTGAAGTCTTTGGTGAACTTCCTTACGAAAGGACAAGGCCAAACGGAGAGAAAGAAAGCTCAATTGCCCAAATGTTCGCCAAATATTCTACTAAGACAAAAAGGAAAACTGCAGGCATCCAAATTAACGGAGCCTTAGCTTGTCCATGCTCAAAAGCAATGTGCAATGGCCTAACTCACAACCAAAGAGGCAGTCTCAGCGTCGAAATAGACAGCTCAAACCCAAAAATTCAACTGCTAGATATCATTGAGATTTGCAGTAAAAGTTTTAGTTCACCTATATTTTCATTATTAAAAAGGTCTGAAGAAAAGAAAGTAGTGGAAAAAATGCATGAAAACGCCAGATTCGTGGAAGATGTGACGAGAAAGTGCGTGCAGCTGTTAAAAGAAAAGTATCCCGATAGGTACTGTAAGGTTAAATGCGTGAGCATAGAGTCCATTCACGATCATAACGTTTTTTCAGAATGGCAAGGAATCCTATAATGAGGTTACAGCATGTATCGACTGAGAGTTGAAACAACGTTTGATGCAGCTCACAACATTCTCGCTTCAAACGGCAAATGTGAAAGGCTACATGGGCACACGTGGAAAATAGAACTCTTCGTTAAAGGCGAAAAAACAGAATCCACCGGCATGGTTATAGACTTTAGCGTTCTAAAGGCAAGCCTGCAAGAATTAGCCGAAAAACTTGATCATACATACCTAAATGAGCTAACAGAAATCGGCAACCCAACATCCGAAAACATTGCAAAATACGCTTTTAATTACCTAAAAAAGGTAATACCTAACTGCGTGATACTCGAAAAAGTGAGAGTCTGGGAAAGCCCAAAAAGTTGGTGCGAATACTTAGGGTAACCCAAATAAAAAAGAGTTTTGGACGATACTGAGTTTTCAGAAAACTGTTCCCCGCTCTATAAGCGACGACTGCAAAGAAGAAAGAAGTAGCCGTGCCTCAAATTATCATTTTTCAGCCATTGTTAACTCGTCTGCAAGCTCGACTGTTGCTGTTTTCTTTTGGTCCTCGTTGCGAATATTAGGCTTGCCACTGCGACTCCCGCGATGACTACGACGACTAAAATAGTCAGAAGCAGCGTGTTTCCACTGGTTGTGTGGGAAATTATAGCAATTGGTGTTGAGGTTGGATTCGCTTGAAGCGCCGGGTTTCCCTGTTGCTGGGCATACACTGAAGCGGGGATTGCGCCGGGGCCAACGGATGAACTTGAGCTTGGGGCGCCTGTTGTTGAACTTGTTCCTGCTGGTGTTGCAGTGGCTGCGTATGGGGTTATCCAGTAGCTTTGTTGTTGCGTGTACATCGTGATTGTCGCCGTTGTTTGCGGAGGAACTATCAGCGTTGAACCCGCTAATCCGATGTAGGCTGGCTCCATGGGGCCAGTCACGTTTACGGGTTCGCCAGCGACGATGACTTGCGGTGCAATGATGCCGGTGAGGTTTAGGGGCAGCCAACTCCACGCGTCGATTTGTTCTGGTGCTGTGGGTGTGACGAGGGTTGCATAGCCGTCGGGTCCAGTTGTGGTCCAGGTTGTGACGTTGGGTTCGTAGCCCCAGTAGTATGAGGATCCGATGGTGGATGCTGAAACAGATGCGCCTGCGGCTGCGGTTCCGTTGGCGTAGAGGACTTGTATTGTTAGTGTATTTGTTGGGAATGAAGCCACGTTTTGGGTTGTGATTGTGAGGGTTATTGAGTTGGAAATTTGCTGTACCGAGTATCCGTATTCGATCGCTGGAGCTATAGGGATGGGCAATGCTGGAGTGCCTGAGGAGCTAACGCTGCCGCTTGATGCGTCTCCGGCTGCCACGGGAACAGGATAGTTCGAGTTGGTTTGGTTGTTTGCGGTGACGGTGAAGATGTATTGTCCGTTTGGAAGTTCGAAGGAGGCGGCGGGATAATAGGTTTGGACTGAGGATTCCTGGTAGCCAGTCATGTTGAACGCTGAGACTGTAAAGTAGCCTGACTGTATGTTTGAGGTTTGGATGTTTATTTGAACATTGTTGTAGGAGGTTAGCTCTGCAGACGCTATTGAAGCCACGCTCAATAAGCTGAGACCTAAGACGATTATCAATGCTAAAAATCGGAAGCTTGTCTTAAAGTTATTCATTAAATTTCACTCCATTGCTTAACAGATTTTCGCTTCATAACATATCAGCCATTTTCATGGTCCATTAAGGCTTAGCACCTTAGTTAAACTTCCTAAATAGCAACTATCGATTTAAGCCTAAGCTTTCGAACGACCGTGCTATAAGTTAGAACGACTGCGTTAGCTAAAATTTTTTGATTGTTCGGTTCTTTGATGTCTAAAGATTGTGGGTTTTTTAGAAAAAGTGGGTAATTAGTGCGTTCACCGGCTGTTGTCGGTTAAGGGATATCGGCTCATGGCGGCTAGCATTACTTCACTGAAGGTTTTTTTGCTGAGGTGCCTAGCAAAATCGGAAGTAGCTATTATACCGACCAACACGTTATTCCTCGTAACGGGAAGCCGCCTTATTTTGTACTTGACCATTTTCCTCGCAGCATCTCGCAGTGGAGACTCCTCATCAATTGTTATAAGCGGATCTGACATTACCGCAGAGACTTTAGTATCAAGCGGTTTTTTCTGCGCCATTACCCTCCTGACTAAGTCTCTTTCAGTAACTATGCCCTTAGCCACAACGCCCTCCATTACCACAAGATCACCCACATCTTGCTGGTGCATTAGCTTTGCAGCCTCAAGCACGGTTCCCTGGGCATCAATTGTAATGACATTCTTTGACATAAAATCTCTTACAGTTGGCATAATTTTACAAATCTATAAACTAACGTATAAAACTTTTGTGACTTCACAATTGTGGATCAGGATCCAAATATATTATACCCCATTTCCCTTAGAGGAAACGACCAAGAAACCACATAGAAAAGTACAATACTTACCTTGACCAATGGAAAATTGAAGAGACTATGGCCAGGTTGCTGGTGAAGTAAGTGCATGAACTGCGTGTTTTTGTAAACGTTTTCGTGGAAGCGCCCCTCATGGATGAGGTGGTTCAAGCCCTTTCCAAGATCGATGAAGTGGAGGAACTCTACGAGGTAACAGGCGAATCTGACATCGTTACGCTCGTGTCGGCGTCGGATATCGAGGAGCTCAGGGATGTCATGGAAAACAAGATCATGAAGATCAAGGGCGTGAAGAGCACAGTAACCTCAGTTGTATTGAGCGCTCGCAAAGGTCCAAAATGCACAACCTAACATTAAGCGTGCATGCCTATTCCTTAGTCATAACTTTTGAAACTGGAAGGCTTGGTTTTCAATCTCTTTCGAGGCACAAAAACAACTGTTAAGATTATTATCACGGCTAGGACTGCGGCAATTCTTATGGCCAAGATCGTCGATTCCCAAAGTGTAACCGGCGGCAACGGCAAGGAGGTGAGGCTGGGCTTAAGGGCAAAAAGTCTGCCTGGTCCAATGTTGTCTGGACTTAGATGGGTTACCCAATCTGCTCCTATGTAAACCGTGCCGTCAGCAACTGCACAGGTAAATCCGACGTTTGGGAATGTATAGCTCCACAATATCCTGCCGCTAGCTGCGTTTAACGCATAAAAGGTGTGCTGTATAGCTGGGGAGAAAAACATTGGACCGCTCTCACCAACGTAGATTATGCCATAGGCGTAGGTTGGATTAGTGGCAGAGTTAATTTTGGTGTTCCAAATTAACGCTCCATTGAAGGCATCCAAGCAGTAGACGCCGGAAGAAGAACCTACGTAAAGATAGCCGTCAACATACAGGTCGGAGTTAAAGCTTGGTCCTACTGAATATCGCCAACTTACTTTTCCGTCTGAGGCATCAAAGGCATAGACGTTGCCATTGATGCAGCCTGCATAAACCATGCCGTCATCAACAATAAGCGATGTGGCTGATCCCTTTATTGGATCATGCCACTTTTCTGTCCCATTTGCTGTAAGGGCAAAAACGGTGCCTGCATAATCAGTGGAGTTAGAGCATACATAGATGTTTTGGCCATCGGTGGCAAAAGAACTAAATTGAGCTGGCGCCGTGTAATTCCAGCGTATTTCGCCTGAGGAAGCATTCAATGCCCAAACGCCGCTATGCAAAGGACTGCTTTCTTGCCCAAAACTGCTAAATGCGTAGACAACGGTGCCTGAGAAAAGAAGATTGTTCCAGTCAAACGATGTTCCTACTGGACCCAAAAAACTCCATATTTTTGCTCCCGTCAAAGCGTTAAGGGCAAAAACTGAAGAGCTATTAACTTCGCCATCACCCACGTACACGTTTGCTTCGTCTGCAACGGGAACGCCAAAGTTTGTTCCGTTTGTGTATGTCCACAGCAGAACTCCGTCTGAGGCGTTGAAGCAGCAAAAGCCTCCAGCATTGTGAGGGGGAGGATAGAGCTGGACAGTTGCATCCACGTAGACGCAGCCCTTCGCAACGGTAAACCAGTAAGTATTAAGCGGTTGGCTCCACACTTGATCGCCGCTCGAAGCGTTAACGCAGTAGAGGGTCTCCCCCGAAGTTATGTACACGAGGCCGTCTGCCACTATAGGCGATGTTACTCCTCCGTAGTTGTTGGGTAAAGTGAAGCTCCAGAGCTGGTTTGACCACGCAAACTTCAAAAGCTGAATTACAAAGGCTGTGGGTTTCCCTATAGCCGAAGATTGCTGAGCATTCACCTTTGGCGCGTACACTGAGAACATTGATAAACACAAAAGAGCAATAAATGCAAATGCTAATGTTCCCTTCAAGCGTCATTTCTCCTTGTAAATTTGAACTGAGGAGTTTGAGGTAGCGTTCTGTAATGTAGGCTGTGGATTTGCGGTTTTAGTTTTCAATTTCTTTCTAAACATTAAGAAGACCACTGCGGCAACAATTACGACCACCACAACTATTACCCCAATTGAAATCAAAAGAGTATTAGTGGTGTTAGATGAAGTAGGCGAAGGAGAGGTCATGGGTGAACCAAAAGCATAAACTTGACCATCCTCGGCGCTAATGTATAGGACGCCGTTGACAACAGCAGGAGACGCCATATTTCCGGAGTAAGAAGCGTAGATAGTGTAATTCCACAGTTTTTCTCCGTTATGGGCGTTTAAAGCATAAAGTACGCCCGTGTAATCTTGGTATACGTAAACAACCCCGTCGACAACAACAGGAGACGAAGAAATCCCGCCCATGCCCGAAGCCCCGCCAGTGGTAATATAATTCCAGATTTTATCGCCGTTAACAGCGTTCAAAGCATAAACGTTGCCGTCCTCGGAGCCTATGTAGACTTCGCCATTAACAACCGCAGGAGATGACTCAACTGGGGCGCCAATACTGAAATTCCAGAGTTTTACGCCAGTGCTAGCCTTCAAAGCATAAACATTGCCGTCATCGCAGCCAACGTAGACTACACCGCCGACAACAGCAGGAGACGAATCAACCCAGCTGTCGCTGTAATTTGGTGTCCAGTCGATGGTGTAACTCCAGAGTTTAGCGCCATCAGCAGCCTTTAAAGCATAAACGTTGCCACCAGCGTTAGGACCGGCCCCACCAGAGCCTACGTAGACAACACCGTTGACAACAGCGGGAGAGGAATAAACATAGCTGTATGCAGTGAAATTGTAATTCCAGATTTTATCACCGTTTGTAGCATTTAAAGCATAGACATTATAAGGGATAATTCCGGTGCCGTCTAGAACCACAGACGTAGATGTTAAACCAAGCCCGATGTAGACAACCCCATTGACGACAGTGGGAGATGAAAGAAAGTCTTCAGCAGCAGTATAATTCCAAAGTGAGGCGCCGTCGGAGGCATTTAGCGCGCCAACATAGCCACCGTCAAAGCCGAAAAAGACAACTCCATTTACAACAGCTGGAGACGGACCTATGCCGTCAGACGAATACTCTCTGTAATCCCAAATTATGGCACCATTTGTAGCGTTGAAAGCATACACATCCCCCCAATCAGATTCACCATATCCGCTCTCAGCGCGCGCGCTAGTTCCCGAGCAAAAATAGACTACGCCATCAAGAACAGCTGGAGAGGACCAAGTGGAAACGACGGGGAACGTGGGACCATAGGTATCGACAAAACTCGCAGGCGGTACGGAACTGAAATTGCTTTTCCAGAGTAACGTTGGGGTACGCACTGGATTGCCTGTGCCAACGCCATCGTTAGACGGATTTGCGCGGAACATTGGCCAGTCTCCAGTTGTACCGCCTTGAGCTGCGACGAAATTCATACTACCCATGAGAGCCAACACGCTAACTATTATGGCTATTAAGAATGCACTTAGGAAGGTCTTCGACATTGCCATAGCAGTCAATTAATAATGCTTCGCAAACTCTTAAGAGAGTTTTTGTAAAAATTCATTGTCAAAAGATTCCTTGACTAATTTTTTTTTGAAAAATCGTTGCCAAAAGGTTGTGGTTGAAATCCAACACGGTTCAAATCACATAGAGATTTGAGCTCATGGGGGTTCGAATCCCGAGCTTAGCACCAATAAACGAAAAGGTTTTGAGCCCATTTAGGTATGGGGACGGGCAGCCCCATTAAAGGTTTTAAACCGTTTCGAGTTCAGGGATCTCCAGCCCCACGAATCTCTCTTAGCTATGCATAACTTGACGCTTCTTAAATACTTCAAGTACAATAGTTTTTTTCATGGGATACCACCCGCGATACGGAAAGGTCAAAGATAGAAGAGGGAAGCATAGATCTGAAGCGAATTCCAAGCGGGAGGAGAAGCATGTTGCTACTATGAAAGAGGTTTCGGATAAAACCCTCAGGCGAATACGTAATCTTGGAACCCAAAGATTTGGTTCTTCCCCGTTCAGTGAACACTTTGACCGCTGGCTAGTAGACCTAGTCGATGTCCTGTCTGAGTTTGAGTCAAACCCAAACATAAACGCAGATGAACAATTCGTAAGGGAGCGGTCACAAATACTGTCCAATGTTAAAATTGAACTTGAAGAAAGACGCCGTAAGGAAGTTTCTCTCGAGGAGGCTTTCAAAAGTCGATCCGATAACAAAAATCTTCTCAGTGGAGCCAAGGAAGAATATGATACTAAGCTGAGGGAGATTAAAAGGCAAAAAAATAGTGAAATCAAACGTCTGAATAACAATATCGATAGTCTCAAAAAAGAACTTGATAATATAGTTCGGATAAAAACTGGCCTCTTCAGAGGCACCTCCAAGAAGGTTAGGGAACAGAAAGAGATCGAGACAACTCAGGAACTGAACACCGAAGAAAGGGAGCTTGAATTAGCCATGCTGGATTTCATTGAAGTAAAAGAAAAGCTTCGAAGCGAATATGAAAGAAAAAGACAGCCGCTCATCGAACAGATAAAAGATTGCCAGAAAAAGATTGATACCCTGGAGATTGATTGGTCTCGAGAAGACAGATGGTTTGCTTGCGAAGCCCTCATAGATTCAGTGAATGCACTTCTCCAAAGAAAAACGCTCCAGCTTCACCAGCCCCCTTAAGCAGTTTCTTACCATGCCCGGCATAGGCCATACAAAGGCAGATTTCCAGCTCCATCAAAAATTTCGAGTTTGTTTTATTGATAATAAGTGTTAAATCTGCATAGCATAAAATAAAAGAAATGAAGAAGAGCAGATCTGCAGCCTGATTAAAGTCGACTTCGAATATGTCACCGGAGAACACATTGACGGCGGCAAAATCTTCCGCAAACGAAAATAAGGCGTATGCCATGAATCTAACGAAGCCAACTGCAAAAAGCGGCCAAAGTCATAGAAAGCCATGGAAAAGTGGCCGAGGTGAGGTAGCTTGGTAGCCTAGAGGCCTGTGGAGCCTTTTGCCAGGGTTCAAATCCCTGCCTCGGCCCTCTCAAACTTGATCCACATAAGCGCAGGGGTCGCCGAGCATGGTCAAAGGCGTAGGCTTCAGGAGCCTATCCTGTAGAGGTTCGTGGGTTCAAATCCCACCCCCTGCACTTTGTCCCTTTTGCCAAACAGGGCTTTATTATTGGTTATTTTAGAAAAATAAGCCATAATTGTCGATTTACAAATAAGCCGATTTATTTGAAAGCTTAAATTCGCTCATCGTTTAAATACCACGAATATTGGAAGACCTACACTTTTTTGGACTGAGCCCGCCTGGTTGCATACCCTTTTGGGTCTGGGACCCGGCGGCCGCATAACAAACACCATGGACTCAAAACGTGGATTCTAATCTAAGCGGCCCACCACTCTATTGCCTATTTTGTTTGTCGGTTCTTCTTATACACAACACCTTATTAACAAAACACACAATACCACACGGCACAGCAGTGGCTTTATATGTTGAATTCGGTGCCTAAAAATGAAGCAGACTCGATACGAGTGTTGCTGGTAGACGATGATGTCTCCATTTTAGAAATATCAAAGCAAATACTGCAGAACATGGATAACTGCTTGAAAATTGATTTTGCTCATTGCGTCGAGGAGGCTTTTGAGAAACTTGCATCAGCAAACTATGATGTAGTTGTTTCCGACTACGAAATGCCCACAAAAAACGGGTTAGACCTCCTAAAGGAGCTCAAAGAAATTGGCAATGGCATGCCTTTTATTCTATTCACAGGCAAAGGAAGAGAAGAAATAGCTATTAAAGCACTGAACCTCGGTGCAGACGGCTACTACAACAAGCAAGGATCCCCTGAAACCGTCTACGGCGAATTAGCTCACGGCATAAGGATCATAACACAACACAAGAAAGCAGAAGAAAAACTAAAACAAAGCAACAAAACAATAAACTCGATAATAAACAGCACTAACGACGCAATATTTGCTTTTGATTCAAACTGGGTCGTGACCTACTGTAATGAGACATTTGCGAAAATTGGCGGTTTAACTCAGAATGAAATGCTAGGTAAGAATGCAAGAGTCGTCTTTGCAAATCGTATCGGAACAACTCTAGAAAGAAACTTGACTGAGGCTATGGAGAAAAAAGAACCCAAAACATTTGAATGGAATGGTCTTTATGAACCTAAACTTTGGGAATTCAACGTATTCCCAATAGATGATGGACTTACAGTTTTCGCCAAAGACATTACTGAACGCAAGAAAGCAGAAGAGGAATTGAAACTGTTTTCTCTTGCAGTAGAAACATCAGTCGACGGAGTGATTATAGGTAAGCCGACTGGAGTAATAACTTATGTCAACGGTGCAACTTTGAAAATGATGGGAGCAACTAATAGAGACGAGACTGTGGGAAAACACGTTCTCGAATTCATTGCCGAACGCGACCATGACCGGGCGACTCAAAAATCCTTGAATTGTTTAGAAACTGGTCAGGGATTCTTAGGTCAGTATGCTGCTGTAAGAAAAGATGGTACTGAATTTCAAGTCGAGGTGACAACCTCTCTAATAAAGGATAAAGCAGGTCAAGCCATTGCTTTTATAGATATTATCAGAAATGTGGATGAACGACAGAAGACTAGAGACGCGTTACAAAAAAACCACAAGTAGTTGAAGGTAACCCAGGTGATATCACCGTTCAGGGCCGGCAAATCCCAGTGGTTCCATCTCTATCGCAGATTTGAACCCGTTCAGGTATGCAACTCGGCGTACTTGCATTTAGAAAGGTAAGCGCTGATGAGGTTTCTCTTCGCAGACCAAAACAAATCGGTTCATATGCATTCTTTGAGGGGGGGAATCCGATCAGATTCATATCCAGTGGTTGGAAGCTGTCGAGCGATTAGATTTCAAGGGCTTTCATGCGTGAAATTTAAACATGGATGTAAACCTCACCCCTGCACATTTTTTCTTATTTTCTGCTTGTTTCTTGCTAATTCCTTGTTCTTCGAAGAAAAATGGTAAGGGGTAGCCTCTATTGGGTTGAGTATTAATGGTTCCGAAACCCGTTCTGCACGCATGGCTATCGGAACAACCTGCCGGCATCCTTAATCACGACGTTGGACGGCGGAAAAGTTTGAAGACGGCATATTTCTTATGTCAGACTCTCAGCTTTACCGTCCGTTTTCATTTTGTTTCTAAGTACTCTTGGAGGTAAGGTTTTTGTTGAAATATGTTTTGAAGGATTTCAGTAACCCTTTCTGGTTTAATGGTTCGCGCAATTTGAGAAATAACCATGCACGCATCATTCTCATAAGGTGAACCTGTCTGATTGAACAGATATGCAGCCTCCAACAGATATTCCAATGAAAATTCAGCTCGTCCTTGATTGTATTCAAGCGCAGCCATATTCCTCAGTACGATTGCTATTTCCATTCGGTCTCCGAGTTCCTGAGAGACTTTTAAGCTCCCATCGTAGAGTCTCTTTGCCTCGTCAATGTTCCCCTGAGCCTGCTCAAGCGCAGCCAGATTCCTCAGTATGACTGCTATTCCTTTTTTGTCTTTGAGTTCTTGGTTGAGTTTTAGGCTCTCATTGTAGAGTCTCTTTGCCTCGTCAATGTTCCCCTGAGCCTCCTCAATCAATCCCAGATTACCCAGTGTGTTTGCTATTCCTTGTTTGTCTCCAAGTTCCTGCTTGAGTTTTAGGCTCTCGTTGTGGAGTCTCTTTGCCTCGTCAATGTTCCCCTGATCTTGCTCCATCACAGCCAGATTACCCAGTGTGTTTGCTATTCCTTGTTTGTCTCCAAGTTGCTGCCTGAGTTTTAGGCTCTCGTTGTGGAGTCTCTTTGCCTCATCGATGTTCCCTTGAGTCTGCTCCATCACAGCCAGATTGCTAAGTGTGTTTGCTATTCCTTGTTTGTCTCCAAGTTCCTGCTTGAGTTTTAGGCTCTCGTTGTGGAGTCTCTTTGCCTCATCGATGTTCCCTTGAGTCTGCTCAATCAACGCCAGATTTCCCAGTGTCATTGCAATACCATTTTTGTTTTTGAGTTCTTGGTTGAGTTTTAGGCTCTCGTTGTGGAGTCTCTTTGCCTCATCGATGTTTCCCTGTTTCTGCTCCATCACAGCCAGATTGCTAAGTGTGTTTGCTATTCCTTGTTTGTCTCCAAGTTCCTGCTTGAGTTTTAGGCTCTCGTTGTGGAGTCTCTTTGCCTCATCGATGTTTCCCTGAGTCTCCTCAATTAACGCCAAATTGTTCAGTGCAATGCTCTTGTTTGCTGCGTCGTTTTTTTCTGTAGAACGAGCGATAATGTCAAGGTTCATTTTTCGTGCTTCTTTAAATCTCCCCCAAACACTGTAAATCATAGCAAGGTCTAAAGTGCTTTCTGTGATGTATGCTTCATAGAGCGCACGCTCATCCTTCAGCTCGCTGGCATCAGTTATTACCCGCAAATAGCAACTTTCGGCTAAATCTAAAGCGCCAATTCTTTGGTAAGAATCTGCGCATTCATAGTTGAATGATAAAGATTTTTCAAGGTTATGGGCTGCGTGGAAGTGATACGCGCAGTTGAGCTTCAAAGGCAACGCTGATCTTTGTTCTTCAACGGCAACTTGAAGTTTTCTTTCATAAAAGCCAGCTGCTTCTAGATGATACTTTATTCTTTCTGCTTTGGGGATTTTGTCTTCAATGCATGGTTTGATTAGGTCATGTCTAAACCAGAAGGTATCTTCTTGTCTTGAAAGGATCCATTTCCTCTCTAGCTCCTCGAGCATCAGGCTGCATTCACCTGTTTTCTCTCCAGTGAGTTGCTCATATTCTTCAACATCCAAGGGTTGAGTCAAAATAGAGATCTTACGCAGGAAAAGATTGCATGCTATTGGCAATCCTTCAAAGCACCATCTTATGAGTTCGCAGTAATCTTCCCTTGTGTGTCTTAGTTCTTCAATATTCAGTTTTTCTGAACCTATCAGCCAACGAGATATCACAAATGGGATTCCGCCTGAGAGGGCTCTAATTTTTTCTAATTCAGCATCGACGAAACGTTTATCTCTAGAGCTGAGGACCCATTGTGCAATTTCCTGCTCCCCTAAAGGGGGCAGAGTTAGGGATTTTACATTTAAGCTCACTAAGTCGGGTTTAATTCTATTGTAATTTTCCAAGCTTTCCTTTTTCATTCTAAGAGAAACCACAACATGCAATCTTTGAGGTTTTTCTTCGACTAAACCGAGCAGAATATCGTATGATATGTATGGAGCGCGCTCAAACTGATCAATGAATAAAATGAATCCTAGCTCTTTGTAGGTTTCAGCGAGTTCCTTAACAAAATAGAGCAAATCGTCAATGAACTCGCCTCTTTGCTTGGAAAAGGTTTCTTCAGCCAAAGAGTTGATTGTTGGGGTTTCTTTAAACTGCTCCACAGTATTCACAAGTTCTTCAACCACGTCTTTGCTTAGAACTTTCATTGCAGCCATTTTCAAGAATGATTTGGCGAGATCTTTGCCTTTTTCGACAAAGAGTTTTTTGCAGAGTTTCTTAAAGCGATTCGTGCCTTCTTCTATTCTGTCTTTGATTGGGACTTCAAGGTTTGTCATTAAGTCATCTATAGCACCGATGAATGGGCTTGCTGGATTGGTTGTTCCATTTCGAACATGAGTTAAACCTGCGAAAACAAGTTTTTCAGTTGATTGTTCTCTTATCCGTTTGACAATTTGGTCTAAGTAGCTTGACTTTCCTATGCCAGATTCGCCGATTATGATAGTGGCAGGATTTTCTTTTTTATCATAAGCTTCAAAAAATTCAGATAGTTCCTTTTCTCGACCAACGAAAACTTCTTTGTACTCTGTCAAAAGTCGCCCCAGGATATATCTACTTGTGTTAATTAATAAGTTTAATTGACGAATGGGAAAAGCATCTTGTCCATAGCCGTTTGAGAGTAAGCCGGGTCCGATTCACCCCATGATTAGAAATGGGTGATGATTAGATTTCAGGGGCTTTCTTGTGTGAAATTTAAACGTGAATGTAAACCTCACCCCTGCACCAATGGAAGAACTCAGAGCCTTTTAGAATGTTCTGGTGTGAAAAGCCTGTTTGGTTGAACTGAAAAAGTAACCGTAATTTTCTGCTTGACTCGGTCTGCTTCGAACACGCGGACACTCGCCCATACAGGTTGCCATTTTAACCTAAATTTCTTTCAGGATTATCATGAAACTGTTGAACGACCCCATAAACTATTCAGAGCTTTGCTTTCCCAGTTATGCTTTGACCCAAAATACCGAGAATCTGTTCTCTGCCCTAAACAATCTTTTAAACTACAAACACAGATAGAGTAAGAACATGTCACACAAAAAAGGAAAGCTGGTAGTTACTGAACTGAGAAAAAGAAGCGAAAAAGGGCTCGGTCTGGCAAAACAGATTTTACAGGCGGAAAAAATGGAGCCTCCAAAACTGCGTAGAGCGTTTGAACATTACCTTGAACACTGGGATGACTTCACTCATGCAGGCTTATTTTCAATGGCATGTGAGGCTGTGGGAGGAAATCCAGACAATAGTGTACTCGCGCAAGCTGCGATAGCTATGATGGCAGCTGCATTTGACCTACACGATGATATATTAGACAAATCTAAAGCTAAAAACAAGATCCCCACCGTTTATGGCAAGTTCGGCGTCGAGATGGCGCTGCTTCTTGGCAACGCGTTCTTGATTGAAGGCTTCAAAATTTTTGCCGATTCAACAACAACATTTTCAGAAGAAAAAAGGAAGAACATACTTGAGACGACTAAGAACTTGCTTTTTGAAGTCGGAAATGCGCATTCTTTGGAAGTTTGCTTCAAACGGAGTAAGCGAGTGACTCCGAATGATTATATGATGATTACTGAACTGAAGGCTGCATCAATCGAGGCGGACCTGATGCTCGGCGCACTTTTCGGGGGAGGCGACGAAACCGAAGTGACGAACTTGGCTAAACTGGGAAGAATTCTCGGAGTACTAGCCACTTTGCGTGATGACCTTGTGGATGTTTTTGATATCGAAGAGCTTCGTCAACGAACCGCTGTTCAAGATTTGCCCTTGCCTCTTCTGTTTGCAATGCAGGACAAAAAAATAAAATCTAGAGCTGTGACTATCCTATCAAAACCCAAAATGACAAGGAGTGATACCGCCGAATTGGTAGATTTCACCCTTGAAGCTAAGCCAGTCGCAGAAATTAAAGATAGGATGCAGCTCCTTATTAAGGAAGCATTAACACTGCTAAACAAACTCCCAATAGAGAAGCAGCATAACAAGCTTCAAGCTGTTGTATCATTTATGCTTGAAGACTTGTAGGACTTATGGTCCCATTCGAACTGGTACTTCTTTCTTTTTCACTCTCTTAACTGCTTTCATACTCCGTTCTCCTGTAGTAGTTCTGTAGAACACATCTACTAATAAGCTTTGTGTTGAACAGAGATACAGAATTATAAATTAACAAAAGTTTTATTCTTAAATGTCATATTCCAAACCTGAGTCAGAGCATGGGTTCAATTAGAACGCTGAGAAACAAAACCGATTTGAGAAAAGCAGCGCCAGCTATTCTATTGTTGCTTAACAGCTTCGTATGGTATATACTGACTTATACAGTCTTTGCAGATGTAGTAAATGGACTGCATTTGGCTGGAATTGAAAACCTAGAAGTATTTGCAACTTACTTTGCTGCCGTTGCAGTCACGGCAATAATAGGTTCAAAGTATCTTCCGCGTGCAAGGAATAAATCCTTGTATTTATGGCCATTCCTGGGAGCAATTGCTACTTTACTTTTGGGTGCCTTATATAGCCAAAACGTGTTAATTGACGCTTTAATTGCCTTTTCTTTAGGGACCTCAGTTGGGATAGGTTTACCTTCATGCCTAAGTTACTTTGCAGAATCATCTTCTATTGAAACACGTGGTTTTTCGGGTGGATTGACCTGGAGTGGCGTGGGAATAACTGTTCTGGTTTTTGCATTTTTCCTAACCATACTAGGAAACTGGGAAGCATTCATTGCGCTTGCAATCTGGAGGTTACTCGGTGGCATTGGTTTTCTTGGTCTGGACAGAAAATACAAAAAGCAACAACTTATACAAAAATCCCCCAGTTATTTTGAACTCATTCGAAAACGGGAGATACTGCTATATCTAGTTCCGTGGATCATGTTTTCTCTCATAAACTTCGCAGAAGCGCCCATATTAGAAAATGTTTTTGGTCCAGAAACATTTGCTTTTATTCAGCTTGTGGAGTTTGCTATCATAGGGATTTTCGCATTTGTGGGCGGCATTGTAGCAGATATTTCCGGAAGAAAGCGAGTAGTTATTGCAGGCTTCATAATGTTAGGAATCGAATATGCTGTAATGAGTGTGTTCTCTTCTTCGCCTGAAGCGTTATACCTATATTTGACTTTTGATGGCATAACTTGGGGATTGCTGGTTTCAGTCTTTTTCACAACAGTTTGGGGTGATCTAGGCGAAAACCAAGTAAAAGAGAAATACTATACTTTGGGTGGGCTTCCTTATCTTCTTTCAAACTTCCTGTCAATACTAATCGAACCCTATGCCAAGGGTATTCACACCGCATTGGCTTTTTCTTTTGCAAGCTTCTTCCTCTTCATAGCTGTTATACCTTTGATGTATGCCCCTGAGACTTTACCTGAAAAAGCAATGAAGGACAGGGAACTCAAGAGCTACGTTGAGAAGGCGCAGAAACTTGCGCAGAAGCAAACCGAAAAAGACGAGAAACAAGATATGGAAGAAACTAAAAAGGAAAACGAAGAGGCAAATGAAGAGACCCAAGAAAGCCCTGAGGATGAGGAAGCTCGGAAGTTAGCGGAAAAATACTATTAAGCCACACCATACACAATTAAGCCATGTTCTTTCACGTGATCCTCACCACCGAATGCAACTTGCAGTGCAAGTACTGCTTTGGCGAGAGCTTGGATGATTTTGACGAGGGCTTCGGCGAAATAGAAGTTGATTATGATTTACCCAAAAAAGTTAACTATAACGTGGAGCTGCTGGATAAGTTCTGTCGAAAAGACCCTGATTGCGTCTTAACCTTTTACGGCGGTGAACCTTTAATTTGCACCGATAAAATCAAGCAGATAATGGACAATGTTGACGCTAAGCTTTTTATGATTCAGACAAACGGGTTGCTGCTTGATAAGTTGGAGCCGAAATATGTTAACCGTTTTCACACTATTCTTGTTTCTATTGATGGTGAAGAAGCCTTAACCGATTATTACAGGGGAAACGGCACCTTCCGCCAAGTCATAAACAACCTCAAATTAATCAAACAAAACGGCTTCAAAGGAGAATTAATTGCTAGAATGACAATCATGGAGCAAACGGACATTTACAAACAAGTCCGATGGCTCTTAGACAACGATGAATTTTCTTTTTCCTCGGTGCATTGGCAATTGAACGCTGGTTTTTGGGGAAACGATTACCAAAGGCGCAACTTTGAACAGTGGACAAAGACAAGCTATATTCCTGGCGTAAAAAAGCTTGCAGAGTTCTGGGTAGACCAGATGGAGGAGAAGGGCGTTGTTTTGAAGCTTTACCCTTTGCTAGGCATCGCCGATTCGCTTTTGCATGAAGAGAAAAATTGTTTTATGCGTTGCGGTGGAGGCTGGATAAACTATGCCATTCAAACTGACGGTTACATCATTCCTTGCCCAACAATGTGGGGGATGAAAAAGTACTATTTAGGCCACATAAGCAATGTTGATCCGCGTAAAATAAAGAAAATTTTTGTTGACCAGCCTCCATGTGCAAACTGCTCGATTCTGAATGTTTGTGGTGGAAGATGCTTATACGCAAATGTGACTAAACGCTGGAGTGATGAAGCTTACAGTAAGGTCTGCCACACGGTTGCAGAACTCGTGGAGGCTGTGAAAGATGAGGTTCCACGGATTCAGCGCTTACTCAAGAACGAAAAAATAAACATAAAAGATTTCGATTTCATTAAGTACAACGGCTGCGAAATCATCCCTTAAGTTTGGGAATTATCCGCGCATCATTTCCATTTTCTAAACAACTTGTTGCCTTCAATTTAAATTTCAGAGATACTCGAAGCCGACTTTCATCAACTTAACTGCCTCTTTTAATGTGTTGGCAACTTTAACGGTGAATTGGTCGTTTGCACCGTTTTCATGTGCATTTCAGTCAAATATGGTGCATATTCGGAATTGATTTTTGGAAAATTGATGTTTGGGTGGTGGGAAAGGAATTCGGAAGCAGCCTATTGTTTATCTTGGCTTGTGGGTTGCCCCTCGTTTGTGTTCGTCATGAATTCCGCTAATCTTTCGTTCATCGCTTCTAGAGTTGGCTGTTGTTTTCGCAGGCATTCCTTCATGGTGCGGTCAAGATTGTTGAAGTCTATCGGCTTAAGTATGTAAGCGTCGGCGCCTATGTTAACGGCGTCAACCGCGTATTTCAGTACCGCGTTTGCCGTGATCATAATGTTTTTTCTGGTCGGGTAATCGTTTTTGAAGCTTCTAAGCAGTTCTATGCCGGTTTTGTCTGGAAGGTTTATGTCTATCAAGTGTATGTTGAAGAAACATTTTCCTGCTGCACTTATGGCTTCTTGCGCCGTTTGGGCGGTAACTACGTCGTATCCTTTCTCTTCAAGGATGTCAGCGAGCGTTTCACGCATGTTCTTGTTGTCGTCAATTATCAAGACTTTTGGTTTCTGTTTCATAAATTGCTCACCTCCAAAGTTTCGGGTGCTGCGCACGAAAGCTGATTCTCCTGCGCTTCCTTCAAGTGAATCGGCAACTTGATGGTAAATGCCGAACCTTGACCCTGCTTGCTTTTCACCGTCAACTCGCCGCCGTGTGCCTCGACTATTTGCTTGCTTATGCTCAGACCCAAACCGACGCCGTTCCTTTTAGTTGTAAAGAATGGTGTAAACAGTCTCCCAAGAGTATCTTCGTTCATGCCGACTCCTGTGTCAGTAACTGACAGCTCCGCTGTATCACAGTTTTTCGTTGTCTGAATTGTCAGTTTTCCACCATCGGGCATGGCTTGAACCGCGTTCATAAAAAGATTCATGCAAACCCTATGGAGCTGAGTTTGATCCAGCAGCATCTTCGGCAAGTTACCTGGGTTGAAAGTCACATTGACGTTCTCAGGCATAGACACCGAAGACAAAGCAAACTGCACAGTCTCATTCAAGTCGGCTTCCTCAAGACATGGCGGATTCTTTCTGGTGAAGTCAAGGAGGTCGTTGACCATCAGATTAGCAAAGTTAAGTTCCTCCTTCAAGATTCGGAGATGCTTCAACACTTTTTCATCGGCGTTTTCTTTGAGCCTCATTTCCAAAAAGCACGTGGAGTTTTTGATGACTGCCAATGGGTTTCGGATGTCATGACTGAACGAAGCCGCCAATCGACCTACAGCCGCCAACTTTTCGGACAGAATAAGCTGTTCTTGCAGACGCTTTCTATCCGTAATGTCCTTCGTGACGACTACTAAACCAAGAGAATTATGTGACGAATCCATAATGGCGCCAAAGGAAAGTTCTCCTGGGAATTCATCTCCGCCTCTCCTCACCATCGTAAATTCAAGGTTTCGCCCTGAACCCAATGCTTTGACTTTTTCCAGTTCTTTTTTTGCCCTTTCGCAGTCTCCCTGCAAAAGCAAAGCGTAGAGATTTACGCCTATCAATTCTTTCTCAGATGAATACCCGTGCAGATCCAAAGTTACTTGATTGCACTTGATAATGTTGCCATTCAAATCGCAGACCGAAACGGCGTCTGGAAAAGCCGCAAAAACGTTTTCCAAGAACCTCTGATTCTCCTCCAAACGCTTGGAATACTGCCCGAGCTTATTTTCGGCGAGTCTGCGCTTAGTTATGTCGCTTAACGTGACTACTATGCTCGTGGGATTTTTCTCGGAGTCCTTAATCGCGCTTGCTGAAAGCTCTACGGCCAATCCCTTTCCGATTTGGGTCAAAAGGTTGAATTCAACGTTTTTTATCTTGTCCTCTTTCAGTGCAGTTTTCACGCTTTTCGATATCCGTTGGCGGTCTCTTTCTTCAACGAAACTCAGCAAATTCTTGCCGATCATCTCTTTCTTTGATGAGAACCGGGTCAGTCGAAGGGTCTCCTGGTTGCAATCGATAATATTGCATTGCAGGTCAATGATCATAATTGCGTTTGGTGAAGAATCCAGTACGGCTTTCAGTCTCTCCTGCCTTAAATACGCTGCCAAAAACGCCCTTTTTCTTTCCACTATTTTGATAATGTCGTGTGCAATCTCGCTGAACATTAATTCGGAATCTATGCTCTTGTTGATGTAGTGGTCAGCTCCCAGATTCAGCGCTTGGGCAGCCACTTCTTCCATGCCTTTTCCGGTGAGAATAATAAATGGGATAGTGTTGCCTTTTTCTCTAAGTTCCTTCAAGAATTTTAGGCCGTCTTTTTCCGGCATCCGATAATCTGAGACAACGACGTCGTATGGGTTTTTCCCCATTTTTTCTAAGGCTTCATCAACGGATAACGCCGCGTCTACTTGAAAAGGACCTGCCAGTTCCAAGCATTCTTTCATAACAAGCAAAAGCTCCGAATCGTCATCAACATGCAATACTCTGATTGGTTTTTTGTTGTCCATATCGAATGTAATTTCTGCGGAAGGTTGAAGGGCATCTGTTGTCATTGAATTAGCTCATCATCCAAACGTTCATGCCACATTAGGATTGAGAGCATTCTCCCCGCATAAAGCAATTATGAACTTGAAATCAATACTGGAATATTCACCAACCAAACCGTTCTCAAAAAAATAAGGGGTTGTGCGGTTGGTAACATCACCTCTGAAAACGAGTGCGAAATAATCCTAGTTTTTTGGGTTTATCTGTTGTTTGTTCTTTTTAGATGCTTTTTCTTTGATTAGCAAGGGAAATGTATGATTATAGTTTTTTGTAAACAACGTCTTTTTCTTTCGCTGGTAGCACCACTTTTAATCCTATGGTTTGTCCGCCTTCAACTCGCGGAAAAGGTTTGCCCTCTATTTGCATAGATTCTACAGTTTGCTCAAAATCAGTCGAAGGCCCTTTTATGAGTATATGATCTCCCACAGATAACGGTGATGTCAATTCTACTGCTACTACACTGATTTTAGAAAAGAAATGTGTAACGTGCCCGATCTCGATTATGTTATCTTCCACCAGGTTTCTCCTCACGCTTTTCATTATTAGCTGGATGCCGATAAAAGTTTTATGTTTTATATAATAAATTAAACTAAAAACTTTAAAATTTTAGGTTTGAAACGTTATCACGTAGCTTTTTACTAAAAATATAATCAGCTTTTAAAGTAAGAGGGCTATTTTGTCGGCTGATTAGAAATAGAAAAATTCGTAATTTGTCAATTATTATTATTTTACCAACCTGAGGTTGCGTCTTCTCCAGTTTGCTCCAGCGCCTTCTTTTCTTCTTCGCTAACTTCCGGAGGTAAATTTACTTGATGATGGTTTTCTTCAATTATTTCTCTTTTCTTCTTGCGCTGCCGAATAGTAAATTGGCCCTTCTTTTTCTCTTCCGCCAAAACTGTCACCTCCAAAAAACCGAAAAAAATATTTGCCCAACGTTCTCGCAAGTTTCCTCTCCTTGTTTGCTGCTTAAATTTTCTGTTTCCATTTTTTCACCGTAAAGGATAACGGGCAAATTTGCTGTATTAACATACGTGGTTGTTTAATAACAACAACAATTTAAGATTATTGAATAAAGGTTAGAAGGGAATAAAAAATTGGAGTTTTTCGCTGCTTAAGGGTTGTCGATGGACAGTTTTTTGACTCTGGTTTCGATGAATTCGGCTACCTTTTGTTCGCTAAATTCTTTTTCGTTTTCTTGTAATTGCAGCTGCTCTTTTACTATGCTTAGAAAGTTTTCGATGTCTATGGGTTTTACCAGGTATGCGTCTGCGTTCTTGTTTAGGGCTGCTATGGCATTCTGCATTGAGGGGTAACCTGTTACCATTATTTTGCGTGTTCTTGGTACAGTGTCCTTAATTAATTTTAGCAGCTCCATGCCTTCCATGTCCGGCAGTCGGATATCCAATAGCGCAATGTTATAGGCTGATTTCTTCGTTTTTTCAATAGCGTCGTTTCCGTTAGCTGCTAAATCAACAATGTATCCTTCGTCCTCAAGTATAGTCTTCATAGTGTTCCTTATGTTTTCGTCATCGTCGACAACGAGGATTTTGGCATGTTTATCCGTGTTTTTTCACCTCCAATTTCCATTTTGTTTTCAATTGGCAAAGTAATCTTGAAAGCTGTTCCTTCGCCATCAGCTGTTTTAACAGCTCTTGAAAGTTATCGTTAAATGCGTTGCTTTTGCTTTTCCTCTGCATTAATCCAGACCTCTACTTCTACTGTTTTCTCTTTTTCTTCATAACATAGCCTCAAGAGCTCAACATACTGCATAAACGTTAAATCGGGAACAAGCCAGCTTGGGCCGTTCCATTGGTAAAAGCAAGTGATTTTGTCATGAAGCTTCTTCATGATTAATATCTCTAAGTGTTTGGTGGCCATGCCGAAAATTCGTTCAAGCGCATCTGAAAAATCATCGATTCTGTAAGGAATATCTTGCTTGGGAAGAATAAATTTGTGCTCCAAGTGAAAGTAAATGGACGCTTTTACGCTTTCTCCTAAACTTGAAAACGCCTCATCCACTGCCTCCAGTAAAACGTCTTCAAATTTTTCACATCTGTCATTTCTATTCAATTCTTCATCCCAGCAGTTGCCATTTCTTTCGACACAGGAGCTTGTGAACCAGTTTTTCGTGGGTCACTATTCTAAAACGAGGGAAGATAAGTAAAGGGTTATGAATTTCTAATTATTACTATCAGTCATGTTACGGGGTTTTTAATTCGGATACGTTTTCATGCGTTTCTATTAGATTTTGCAATACATTATCGAAGCGAAGTGACTTTGAAATCATAAATAAAGCGATTTTTATCAATGAAGCTGCATTGACGCGGTCCGTCTGATTAGCTTTAAGATGGCAAACTTTGAGCTCTGTTTGCCCAGCGACCAGGGAAGAGGAGTACACTATTGATATGAATACTACGTCAATAGTGCAGGTACTATCCGTACTATCTGAATAGCAAGGTCGGCTTCGAGTCGTGTTAGGTCTGTGAGTTTATTTACGTGCTTGAGTTGGTCTGACGTGCTTTTTCCTTCCTACGATAGTCCCACGATAGTCATTTTGAGCAATGTTTTTATTATCTCTCGTTCATTTTTGTGTCCTAATCCAATGTCGGGGCCGTCGTCTAGCATGGTTCAGGATACATGCCTGGGGCGTATGCGATCCTGGGTTCAAATCCCAGCGGCCCCACCACCTTTTGGTTCGGAAAATATTACTTCTTAGGACAGTCGCGTTTGGCTTTGCGATTTAATGTTTTAATCGGCTCTAAGATACATGCTGAGTAGGACCCTGGCACAATCAGTTCCATGAACTCGGCGCGCAAAGCCTTTTCTTCAGGTATCTCGCTAAACCCGCTTTCCCAACCTTCAATATTAGCTAAACTTTCAAAGCCCCACAAGGCTGTGAATTTGCCGACTGACCCACCGCATTTGTGTCTGAGAACCTGCAGAGACTTTACACCCCTGAAGAGACTTGGCTTCTTCTTCATCAAGGCAACTAGTTTTTTGCCCCACTCGTTATGCTCATCTAGTTTGTCAGGGTTAACAACGTATGTTCTAGCGAGATAAACAGTCATATCTGCTCCCTAAAATATGGAGTACTTAGGGGATTAAAAAAAATTCCGCATGACAAGTTCAAATTTGCCACTAGCAAAAAAGAGACGAGCGGTAACAATTTCACTGTGGGTAATTTCCAAATCTTAGAGACCAAACACCAAACACTGTGGGTTCAAAATGTGGGTTCTAACCTAAGCGGCCCACCAACAAAACCCGTCCAGGCCCCATTTTATCTTCACATCGTGCTTTTATAAGAAAGTGTCTGTATTCGACTACTACGATAAGAGGGAATATGCGACGTGACTGCTATGAAACGTGAAAAAAGCATTTATGAAAACAAGCATAATCACGAGTGCGAAATGTCCAAAAAGACCTTTCTGAAAAAGGTAACGGCCGTTGTTGCTGGAACTCTTGCTGTTGGAGCTTTGAGGGGTGGCAGAAATAAGCCAGTACTCTTACAAGATCGGATTACAGCCATAACCAACGCGAGGATCTTCGACGGTGTCCGTGTCATCGACGACACGACTGTGGTGATCAAAGGGTCATATATACAGGCGGTAGGTGGCGAGGTACCAGCCGTGGCTGCTGTCATCGATGGTCACGGCGCAACCCTGATGCCCGGCTTGATTGACTCCCATGTGCATACCGACATGGACGGCTTGCGGGACGCGCTGTCGTTTGGTGTCACCACAGAGTTGGAGATGAACGGTCATTGGACACCGAAGAAGCGTAAAAAAATCGCTGAACGGAGCGATATCGCTGATTTGCGCTCTCCTATGATGGGCCTCACTCCTCCAGGTGGTCACCCAACTGAATATATGAGTTCAAGCAACAATTTACTTATACGCTTCTTCTACCGTTATCCGACTGTCTCGACCCCTGACGAGGCGGTCAAATTCGTAGACAAACAGATCGCCGAAGGAGCCGACTACATTAAAATCTTTATAGAGGATGGAACCTGTATCGGTTTTCCAGGACTGCCTGTATTGAATGATGAAACCCTCAATGCAGGCGTAAAAGAAGCTCATCGCAATGGTAAGATGGCCATTGCCCATGTGACGACCGCTGAAGGAGGCAGGCGAGCTATTGCGGCTGGAGCAGATGGGCTGGCACACTTGTTCTTTGATAGTCAGCCTACCCCCAAATTTGTGGATGCCATTGCATCCTCCGGCGCGTTTGTTATCCCCACCCTGGTGACAATCTCCTCTGCCGTAGGCAATAACGCATCCGCGCTGGCCGCTGACAAACGAGTAAGTTCCAGGCTGAGCCGGAAGTGGCTCGACTCGCTTTCTCGCAGCATGAACGTCTACCCCGAAGGAAAGCTGGAAGATGCTTATGCCGGCGTCATGGCCCTCCACAAGGCGGGTGTGGATATTCTGGCAGGCTGTGATGTATCGGAGCCTATTCCCAGCCTCGGGGGACTCGCCCACGGCGCCAGTTTGCACCAAGAACTGCAACTCCTGGTCGCGGCTGGATTGACCCCGATCGAAGCACTGCAGGCAGCGACATCCACCCCTGCGCGCCGGTTCGCCCTCACCGACCGAGGAAGAGTCGCTCCTGGGGCTCGTGCCGACCTGCTGCTGGTCGATGGGGATCCAACGACGAACATCTCCGACACGTTATCCATCCGCGCCGTGTGGCGCCAGGGTGTTCAACTCAAAAAGTAGACCCTTGGGAGAATTCAAAAAGATCGGTATGCTTACTGTAGGAATTGGGATTACTCTATTGAGAAGCATGTGCAAGTACTGTACAGATTTGAATCTCTGGACAGCAAAACTGGTTGTCGACTATAGAAAACCTTATTGTTTTTAATGGCATATTGTCTATAGGTGAATACTATGCGCACTGTTAAAGAAATAATGGAACCTGTCATCAACATAGCTCCAATGCAGACAGTAATAGAAGCTGCTAACATCATGAATGATTCTGGCTATCGTAGTTTGCTGGTTGTTGATGGCAAAATTACCGTTGGCATAGTCACTGCAAGAGATCTAGTTATAAGAGTCATCGCAAAAAACCTTCCTAACACTACCCCCATTTCTGAGGTCATGTCATCACCTCTCATAGCAATCGACGCTAATGTTAACCTGAAGAAAGCTGCCAGAATTATGGGCGAACACAGGATAAGACGGCTTCCAGTCACCGAGAATGGCGGAGTAGTCGGAATTCTAACTGTTTCTGACGTATTGCGCCAACTATCTAACAAAACTTTCGCCGAGGAAATCTGGGAAGCACTTGACACAGAACATTGAACAAAGCAACCGTGTACAATTAACTTTTTATCCCCATGACGGTGAACATGGTTCGCGTCATCTTCAAACGGTTTCAAACGGTTCCGAACCTATTTGGGTCTGGGACCCAGCGGCCCCACCATAAATTCCAGCGATGCAAAAACGCAAATTCTACGTGTCAAATATTTTTCTTAGTAACCTTTGTTCCGCTCTTCTTCGATGGTCAACTAATACAGATTTATGAATCCCGGGCTTCTTAGCTAATCACTCAGAATCGATTTTTCTCGGTATGTCATAATACTCAAGATTGTACGCAGCAGTAATAACTTCTTTTTGTTTTTCTGTCAGAGCGTTAAGTGGAGAATCAGGGGAAAGCATAAAATTTAATCCGCGCGATGCTCCTACGATGCAGGAGGCACCGAAATGGCAAACACGCAAAAAAGTAAGCGGGGAATAATCGCCGTTGCGGTTCTGATGATTCTTTTCGGAATAGTGGAAATCATTACTGCATTCACCCACAACTTCGTAGGCATTTCTACAACCCAAGGCACGTTATCCGCTTACACAACCGCCGCTGTTGGCTCTCTGTAGGCTATAGCGGGGTTGTTTACTCTGACCATGAAAAAGTGGGGCGCGGCTCTCGCCATAGTGTTCCTTGCCGCAGACGTTATTGGGCGCATCGCTCTCGTCATAACCGGCCTCTATCCATTAAATTCACTTGAAAACGTTGGTGCCATCATCATTGGAACGGCCATCGCAATCGCCTTTGCAATTTATATCAGACTTAAGTGGCCCTTCTTCAATTAATCAGTCGACATTTGTTTAATCAAGTTTTTCATCAAAAAAAGAAAGTTCTCGAGTGATTTCAGCAAGAATCCGAGGTTCAAATCCCAGCGGCTCATCATCCAGTTCTATGGCATCATTCCAGCCTTTGAGGTCGTCGGAATAGGCTTTTGCTGACGGCTTGGCCTCAGTCTTCCTGAAGGATCTGCGGACCTTCAAAGTGACACCAAAATAACGGTCAAGGACTATTCCATATCTAAGCTTGCTTCTGACTTAATCGGCTAAATTTGTATTTTACATTTTAGGGTAACGTCTGTTTTTGCGGCTTGGCAAAAGAAGTTACAAACAAGGACTCCCGTCGTGGGTTCTGTTTGTTACTATTCGCTAAAATGGAGCTATAATAAGGATATTCAATTCACAGCCATTATTAGGCGAGACAAATGTGACTAAATACATACTGTTGTGAGGTTAAGAGGAGATAAAATAGCATGAAGAAAATCCAAATTCTAATACCTGAATTTCTAATTTCGTTATCAATCTGTACATTCGCAAGTGTTCAAGCTAAAGCGCTTCATTTGCACCTACACTGCGAGCATGCTGGCTTGACATCAGCAAAGGGTTTGACCTGTGAGGTAAAAGAATGAAGCAAGAAACAACAAAGACTTTGACAGTCGCAGGCATCCTTGTCGCCATTCTCTTAGTGTCCTTTGCTTTAGCATTAATGCCTCAGCCAGTTCAAGCCCAACAAGATCCAGCCGTTCCCAGCTCAATTCCTTCTGGAGTATTATCCTATGTTCCTATTACCTTGACAAACTCGCAGCCCAACGCTATTTCAGGCGGCTCTCAGGTTCAAATAACCGTGGACTGGGCTAATTATGCGTCTTGTCTGGATAACTCCGTGGATAACTATGTCTTCTTCAACAGCGCAGGAACTCCGCTTTACAGTTGGCTCGAAAGCGGGACTGCTAACTCTGATAACGGTGTTGTATGGCTCAAGCTTGACGACAACGGCATAGCCGCCAACAGCAACATCACAGTTTATTTGGGGTTCACCGCGCTAGGAACAAGCGTACTTAGTTCGACAGGCACAACTGGCGTAGCACCTACCCTATCGGGCGTTTATGGAGGCACTTACGGGGAGTATGATAACGGCATTTTAGTCTTCACCAATTACTGGAATTTTGCAGGAACAACGCTGCCGAGTGACTGGACAACTTACGCAGGAACAGCAGGAACAGACTATACTATTAATAATGGAGTATCTTTCTCAGGAACACCAGCCATATTGGGAACAACAGGAACATATGCGATTAATGAAGTATTGGAAAGCAATTTTCAAGTAACTACTGCTGACACTGGAGGAATGATATATGGTGTAGACCCATCTGGGGGGCCCTATTTAAATGCCTCCGATTGGCTTTTGATAAACAATGGACCTGGAAATTTCTACAGTGGTCAGTTTTTTGACCTTCGTTCGTCATTTAGTGGAGTTGTAAATTCTGCTGATGAAATAGTTTCGGTGTCAAGTGGCGCATCAACTGGCAACTACGTAGCGGGCATTGTTACTTCTACGAGCGATAGCTATTTCAATATAAATTATACTCAAGTTGGAGATTTATCTTCAGGTGTTCCAGCGCAGGGAAATTATTATATTGAACTTGGCTCAGCTGGTGGCGTTTTCAGCTTTAATTGGGTTCGCACCCGAGTCGCTCTTCCAGGCAATACGTTTCCGACAGTATCCTTCGGCTCCGGTCAGGTATCGAATACTTTCACTGCAACCGGACTCTCAGGCAGCGACACTGTTACTTTAACAAGTACCCAGTCAGGTGATTCAGCAAATATTTTGCTTAACTCAGGTAATGGGTGGAGCGCTACCGTTTGGACTGATACTGGTACAGCAGTCAATTTCCCAGCTACTTCAACTAACAGCAACTCAACTGAGCAGTGGTCAATCGGCAGCCCGTACTCAACACCAGATTTAACTACTGGCGGAAGCACCTACACCCAAAACTACGTTGACCAAGTACAGAACACCTTCACAGCAACAGGACTCTCAGGCACCGACTATGTTACCTTATCAAGCACCCAACTAGGAACCTCAACACCAATTTTGCTTAACTCGGATAATGAATGGAGCGCCACAGTCTGGACCGATTCTGGTACGGCAGTTATTTTCTCGGCTACTTCAGCTAACAGCGGCTCAAATGAGCAGTGGTCAATCGGCAGCCCGTACTCAACACCAGATTTAACTACTGGCGGAAGCACCTACACCCAAAACTACGTTGACCAAGTA
>Ga0326727_10000258_pt1 | contig 225282 bp, 201 predicted proteins | sample MB2enrmetagenome_FD_207643 | JGI IMG/M metagenome (GOLD analysis project Ga0326727, IMG submission 207643) | Lab enriched peat soil microbial communities from McLean, Ithaca, NY, United States - MB29MY | ecosystem: Environmental > Terrestrial > Soil > Wetlands > Peat | place: USA: New York... | reverse complement strand
CCTCGTCGCTTACATCGCTGGGATAGCCGATCTGACCCTTGTTTCCCATCCTTCCATCGTCAATCACCATGGGAGAATGAGGCAGCACGATGATTCCAAAGGAATAAAGTTAATAACAGGCTCTAGGGCAGAACGCTGACTGATCATGATCGTTCCACTGACTTATTCTGCTTGGCGGGAAGATCGCCATGCAGTAGAAGCATCCGCACGATTCGCTCATTTCCAGCTCGGCCCGATGATTACGGCAATGGTCGTGAGCGATTATGTTGTCGTTATTCCGTCGAAGGCGCGAAAGAAAGGTCATGTCATCTGGGCCGATTAACAGCCTCGGTGGCAATTCAACTCTGAAGTCCCGGCCGGCTGGGTTTGGTGAAAATGCTTCCAGATCGTCTCGGCCGTCTTGCGCTGCACCACGGCAGCCAGCGACTCGACCGTCGCCTGCTGCACATCGCGCAACGAACCAAAGTGCTCAATCAGTCGCTGCCGCGTCTGCAGTCCGACTCCGGGAATCTCCAGCAGCTCCGACGAGCGGTCGCGCATGGCTCTGCGTTGGCGATGGTAGCCAATGGCGAACCGGTGGCTCTCGTCGCGAATCATCTGCATCAGGTGCAGGACCGGCGAACGGCGGTCGAGCACGATGGGCTCGTCTTCGGCGCCGTATAGGTAGATGACCTCTTCTCTCTTGGCAATCGATGCAAGCGGCTGAGTGGTAAATCCCAGTGACTCCAGCGCCTCGGCCGCGGCATGTAGCTGTCCTAATCCGCCGTCAATCAGAATCAGCGAGGGCATGGTTGTGGGTTCTTTGCTTCCCGACATACGTCCCTCAGGGGCTAAAGCCCCGGTCTTTTTGCTACCTCTTGCGGCACGCGACCCACCCACTGGGTGGGTTCCCCGGTCGTGCCCTGACACTTCCTGCTCCCCGTTGAAAGAGTGGCCGGAGTTCGCAATATTAGTGCTTGAAACTTCATTTGCGGCGTCGCGGATGCGCCGGTAGCGGCGCCCAACCACCTCGCGCATCGAGGCAAAGTCGTCCACGCCCATGACCGTCATCACCTTGAACTTGCGGTACTCAGCCTTGTTCATCTTGCCGTCTACCCACACCACCATCGACGCTACCGTCTCCGCGCCCTGGATGTGCGAGATGTCGAAGCACTCGATGCGGCGCGGCAACTCAGGCAACATGAGCGCGTCGGCAAGCGCCTCCTGAATGGCCTTGCGCGAAGGTTCCAGCACCCTGAACCGCTGCGTGTACGACTGGTGCGCGTTCTGGCCGGCAAGGTCGACAAGCGATTTCTTGTCGCCGCGCTGCGGCACGGCGATCTCGATCTTGTGGCCCGTCCGCGCGCTGAGGAGGGTGGCAAGCAATTCGCGGTCGTCGAAGTCGACCGGCGCAAGAATGGTGCGAGGCACATAGTGCTGGTCGATGTAGAGCTGCTTCAGCAGCGCGCTGAATACCTGTCCCGCGTCAAAGCTCTGATCTCTGCTCCCTGCTAGGTGATCCCTGTCTTCATCGTTCCCTTGTTCCCTTGTTCCCTCGTTCCCTGACCGTTCCACGCCTGCGTCGAGCAGGCCTGGCAGGTCTTCCCAGAAGAACTCGCGCCGGTCCACGATCTTGCCGTTCCGCATGTGGAAGAGATTCACGGCCAGCGATCCATCCTCGAAGTGGTAGCCAAATACATCGGCGTCGTCGTCTTCTCCGGCCGACGCAATGCGCTGCTTTTCCCGGAGCTGATGTACCGTCGAGAGTTGGTCGCGCAACCGCGCGGCTGCCTCAAACTGCTCCGCCACGGCCGCGGCGTTCATGCGCGCGGTGAGTGCCTTCTGCAACTCGGCGTGGCGCCCCTCCAGGAAAAGCTGCGCATCCTTGACCGCCTCTGCGTATGCCTCAGGAGTCGTGAGTCCCTCAACGCACGGCCCCAGGCAGCGGTGGATGTAGTACTGCAGGCAGGCGCGCGGGTGGTACCGCGAGAGATCGACCTTGCAACTCGGGATCAGGAAGCTGCGATGGATGAGTTCGGCCACGCGATAAGCGAGGTTGCCAGGAAAGTACGGGCCGTAGTACGCCGAGCCGTCTTTGCGCAGCCGACGTGTGACAAATACCTTGGGGTACCGGTCGGCCAGCGTGAGCTTCACGTAGGGGTAGGTCTTGTCGTCCCGCAGCAGGATGTTGAACCGCGGCTTGCGCTGCTTGATCAGGTTGTTCTCGAGCGCCAGAGCCTCGTGTTCGTTGGCCACCAGGATGTATTCGAGGTCTACCGCCTCGCGCATCAGCGACCCGGTTTTAGCGTCGGCCTGCGATGTCTCAAGAAGGTACGATCGCACCCGCGAGCGCAGATTTTTCGCCTTGCCCACATAAATCACATCACCCTCAGCGTTCTTGTAGAGGTAAACGCCGGGGTTAGTGGGTAATTTGCGGATTTTCTCGTAAAGATCCATCGCGAGAGCCAGTTAACAGGATAGCGTCTGCCACGGTGCAAGGTTAGAGCATCGGTTCGCCAAGGCTGGAAGGGAATCCTTACCGGTTCACGTAAAAATTACATGACAAGGCCGTGCCCGGTCATTGGCCCGGATGTCGGTAAGCCACGCATCAACAATAAGTTAGTCGGCGTATGCCGATTGGAAGCCGACTTGCAATGTACCTCCATGGATAGGAGCAGAACTCCACAATAGGGCGGCCCGGGTGCAAGGCAGATCCGGCCCAAGGGGACAAACACCATGACCAGGCAATTATCTGTGTACATATTGGCTACTGCGAGCTTCGCAGTGCTTTCAACAACCGGCTGCACGACCAAGAACTACGTAAGAAACCAGACGACTCCGATCATTCAGAAGACCGGGGAGCTTGAGAATCAGACCGCCGAAAACAACCGGCAGATTCACAACGTGGACGAGAGCGCACAGGCGGGCATCAAGCAGGCCCAGGCCAGCGCCGACACTGCGAACCGGAACGCTCAGAATGCGTCGACCGCGGCCGGGCAGGCCAACACCGCCGCCAACGACGTTGCCCACCGCGCCGATTCGCTTGACTCGCTGGTGAAAGGGCTCGACAACTACAAGCAAATCGGCGATGTGTCGGTGAACTTTGGCTTCGACAAGAGCGTGCTGACCGCCGAAGACAGGCAGCAACTGGACTCGTTTGCCGCGCAGTTAGGGTCGGACATGAGCTACATTCTTGAGGTCACTGGCGGCACCGATTCAACCGGCCCGGCCCAGTATAACTACGACCTGAGCAACCGCCGCGCCGATGCGGTGGTGCAGTACATGGTGACCAAGTACAGCATCCCGGCGCACCGCTTCTACCTGATCGGAATTGGCAAGGACCAGGCTGTGGCCTCAAACGACACCCGTGAAGGCCGCGCCAGGAATCGCCGCGTTGAGGTGCAATTGCTTACCAACATGGGCAACGACCAGCCCAGCCAGGCGAGCGCGCAGAAGCCCGCGCCGCAACAGCCGTCCGTTACGACCGGAACCTCAACCCCGAACGATAACGTGGAATAGCGCGGCGAAGAGTGCCGGACGCGATGAGGGTGGACCGAAGAAGGTCCGCCCTTCTTGCATTTGAGTGCTGCTGCTCAGAGCTGCTTCACATGCTCGGCACGCACCGCATTTGCCGTGAACAGCCGCAGGAACGGCACGCCCTTGGCCGCTGCCTCAACTGCCGGACGGCCGTTGGCCTCTTCGCGCTCAACGATGCAAACCACGGCCACAACATTCATGCCCGCCTCCTGCGCCGCCTCAATGGCGTTGATGGTCGATGCGCCGGTAGTGCACACATCATCCACGATCACCACCCGCGCTCCGTCCCGGCAGAATCCCTCGATGCGCCGTTTTGCGCCGTGAGATTTCTCGGCTTTGCGCACCAGGAACCCGTGGATCAAAGGCGCAGCCGGATTTGCTTGCGCGCGCCATGCGCTGGCTGTTGCCACGTTCGAGACGATGGGGTCCGCGCCCATGGTCAGGCCGCCCACTGCGTCGGCGCTGATTCCGTCTGCTTCAAGCAATTCGAGAATGGAGTGCCCGGTGAGACGGCCACCTTCGGCGTGGAGCGTAGTCGTGCGGCAGTCGATGTAGTAATCGCTTGTGCCGCCCGAGGAGAGCGTGAACTGGCCCAGACGAAAGCTCAAGCGTGCAAGGAGCGAGAGAAGCTGCTGGGCGTGGGTTGATTCTGTCATCAGCACTCATTCTAAGGGGCAGAGTTGTCAGCCGTCAGTTATCAGTTGTCAGCGGGCCGTCATGCGGGAGTGCTTCCGCAAGCCGGTCACTGATCACTGACAACTGACCACTGTCTTTCACATCTTGTCCAGATGCCTGAAGCCTTCTGTTCCCAGCAGCATCATCGAGAAGAGCAGGAAGTTGTAGAAGGCGTGGACAAGGACGCTCGAGGCCAGGGAGCGCGTAATCAGGCGGACGGCGCATAGTACCAGGCTTACGCAACTGAGAAGAATCACCACATCGGCCGAGTCGCCCGTCTGGTGGGCATGCATCAGGCCGAAGGGAACCGAAGTCACCACCGAGGCTATGGCCATGGCGCTGAACGACCACTGTGGATGTCCGTTGGGACCGAGCGGCCGGCGCGGTTTGTGATAGAACTTCTCGGCGAGCCAATCGTAGGCGGTCGAGAGCGCGGGCAGCAGGAATCCGCGGAAGAAGAGCTCCTCAAAGAAGGGCGCGAAGGTAATTCCAAAAAAGAAGAGCAACCAGGCTGCGCCAGGTTGTTTGAAAATCCTTTCGATGGGCGCGTTGGCCGGGCCTGGGACGAAGAGGATGTTCAGGATCGCGATGAAAAAACAGAGTCCGCCCGTGCCGATGAGCCGCCATCGCAGCCGCAGTGCGGTCGCGCCGTTCCACTGCACGCCGGCGAAGAAGTCCATGTGCCACATGAGGGGGAATGTGAAGTAAGAGAAGGCGAATGTGACGAGATAAAGAAGAAGCTCGCTGCCGAGAGTGTAATGAATATCGTTCAGAGCCGCATCAGTGCTGGAGACGCGGAAGAGGTGAAAATGCAGGGCCAGACCGAGGAAGACTCCGGCCACGACGACTCCAAACAGAAAATAGACCAGCAGCAACGCAACGTGGCCGAGGTGGGGAATGCGTACGGGCGGCGGAGGCTCGGGCTGAAAGACGTTGGCGAATAGAGGCGCCTCTTCAGAGCCGGGTGTGAGGGCCGATGTTTCTGCCGGCGGAGATTCAACTGTTGCCGGGGCCGGGTCCGATGCCGCCAGCGGTTCATCGCCGCCGGTATACTCAATCCGAATCTCCCCGACGAGATTGGCATCGGATTGCACGGCTTGCGGTTCGTCGCCCGGCGGTAATGTCATTTCGTTCCCCGCTTGCTGCTGCGTACTGGCTGAGTCTTCTTTGTGCGTGTGGATTTTGTTTGGGCGCTGCCGTTGCCGTTCGGCTTTGAATCACTTTCGGCGACCGGTGCTTCCTCCGGCTGATCGTCCATTTCTGTTTCAACTAGCTTGCCGCTCTTAGTCGCGTAATAGCGCATGAGGAAGTGGCCGGTATAGGAGCCGGGCGTGGCCGCGATCTGCGCGGGCCGGCCTTCAGCTACCACGCGTCCACCGTCTTCGCCGCCCTCTGGGCCCAGGTCGATCACCCAGTCGGCATTCCGTATCACGTCCATGCTGTGCTCAATGATGATGACCGAGTTGCCAAGATCGGCGAGCCTGTGCAGAACCTCAAGCAGCTTGCGCACGTCGTCAAAGTGCAGGCCGGTGGTCGGCTCGTCGAGCAGGTAGAGCGTCCGGCCGGTCTGCCGTTTTGACAACTCGCGGGCCAGCTTCATACGCTGCGCCTCGCCGCCGCTCAACGTTGTAGCGCTCTGGCCCAGGTGCACGTAGCCAAGACCAACGTCGACCAGCGTCTGCAGCTTCTGGCGCACCTGCGGCACGTCTTTGAGCAGGGGCAGCGCATCTTCGATTGTCAGATCGAGAATGTCGGCGATCGAGTTGCCGTGAAACTTCACGGCCAGAGTTTCCTGGTTGTAGCGCCGGCCGTTGCACACCTCGCACTGTACGTAGACGTCCGGCATGAAGTTCATTTCAATGCGGCGCTGGCCGTCGCCCTGGCAGGCCTCGCATCGGCCTCCGGTGACGTTGAAACTGAAGCGGCCGGGCTTGTATCCGCGCTCGCGCGCTTCGGGCAGCATGGCGAACAGATCGCGGATGGGCGAGAAGACGCCCGTGTAGGTGGCCGGGTTGGAACGGGGCGTGCGGCCAATCGGCGACTGGTCGATGCGGACAACCTTGTCGATCTGCTCCGCGCCGGCCAGTGAGTCGTGTGCGCCGGGTTCCTCGCGCGAGCCGTAGACGGACTTGGCCAGTGAGCGGTAGAGGATGTCGTTCACCAGCGTGCTCTTCCCGCTTCCGCTTACTCCGGTCACAACCGTAATGACGCCAAGCGGAATGCGAATGTTCACATCCTGCAGGTTGTGCTCTCGTGCGCCCTCGATAATGAGCCACTTGCCTGTGAGTTTGCGCGGCCTGGCGCGCTGTAGCATGGTGGCTTGGCCTGAGAGATACCGGCCGGTAAGCGACGCGGGCGATGCCATGATCTGCTGCGGCGTGCCTTCGGCAACAACATGCCCGCCCAGACGGCCGGCGCCGGGGCCAAGATCGAGAACGTAGTCGGCGTGGCGGATGGTCTCTTCGTCGTGCTCAACCACCAGCACCGTATTGCCAAGATCGCGGAGCTTCTCAAGCGCCTCAATCAGGCGGTTGTTGTCGCGCTGGTGCAGGCCGATGGAGGGCTCGTCGAGCACATAAAGCACGCCGCGCAAACGGGAGCCGATCTGCGTGGCAAGGCGGATGCGTTGCCCCTCGCCGCCTGAGAGCGTGGCGGAGTTGCGGTCGAGCGAGAGGTAATTGAGTCCCACCGCGCAGAGGAACTCGAGCCTTTCCACGATCTCGCGGCGAATGCGTTCGGCAACGAGCGACTCACGCGCAGTGAACTGCAGATTGATGGCTGCCGAGAGTGCGCGATTGACCGGCAGAGCAGTGAAGTCGGCGATCGAAAGCCCGCCAACCTTTACGGCCAGCGATTCGGGCCGCAAACGCTTGCCGCGGCACACCGGGCAGGGCGTGGCCGACATGAAGCTCATCATGTACTCGCGATAGCCGTCGCTGCGCGCCTCTTCGACGCTGTCACGGAGATAAGCCAGAATGCCGTGAAATCCCGTGCGGGGCGCTTCGCCCTTGGGCGGGCCGTACACCAGGATGTGTTGTTGCTTCGCGGGCAGATCTTCAAACGGGGTTTTGAGATTGATTCCATATCTATTGGCGGCGAGGTGGATCAGCTTCACCAGGTACTGAGACGCCGAACCCGGACCGAGGCCGCCATCGAGCAACGGCTTTGACCAGTCGGCGATGACTTTGGCGGGATCGAAGTCATAAAGCGAGCCAAGGCCATGACACTCGGGGCAGGCGCCAAATGTGGAGTTGAAGCTGAAGCTGCGAGGCTCGAGTTTGGGCACATCGAGTCCGCAATCGGGGCAGGCCATCGACGAAGAATACAGTTGTTCTGACTGGCCGCCCGAACCGCCGCTCAAAGCAACCAGCACAAGGCCATTGGCCAGCTGAAGGGCCTTGGAGACGGCCTGCTCCAGGCGTTTTTCGGTTGAGGGTTTTCCTGACGCCTGGGTTTCGGCCATCCCCACCCGCGTAGTCGGCGATGCTGTCGGCAGGGGCGGCCCGCCTTCAGTCTTCAGCAGAATCCGATCGACGATCGTCTCGATGGTGTGATTCTTGCGGCGATCCAGGAGAACGGGCTCGGAAAGGTCGCGAATCTCTCCGTCGACGCGGGCGCGAAACCCTTGCTGATCAAGCTCATCGAGCAGATCCTTGAATTCGCCCTTCCGGCCTCGCACCACCGGCGCCATGATGGTGACGCGTTCGCCGCGCCCCAGTTCTAGGATGCGCTGAACGATCTGGTCGGCAGTCTGGCGGGCAATGAGACGGCCGCAATTGGGGCAATGCGGAGTGCCGACAGAAGCGTAAAGCAGCCGCAGGTAGTCGTAAATCTCTGTGATGGTCCCAACCGTCGAACGGGGGCTGCGGCTGGTGGTCTTTTGTTCGATTGAAATGGCCGGGCTGAGGCCTTCGATTGAATCAACGTCGGGGCGCTCGATCTGATCCAGAAACTGGCGTGCGTAGGCCGACAGCGTCTCGACGTAGCGCCGCTGGCCCTCGGCATAGATGGTGTCGAAGGCCAGCGAGCTTTTGCCCGAGCCGGAGAGACCCGTGACCACCGTGAACGTATTGCGTGGAATGCGCACATTGATGTCGCGCAGATTGTGCTGGCGCGCGCCGCGCACCGAGATGTGAGTAATCGCCATGGCCGGGGTGAGATGAGGGCGGATGGGTAGCCAGGGGTTGCACAGACTCGCTCAAAGCGCCGCAACGCCCTGGGGGTATTCTATTAGGCAATAGAAATCGCGGTCAACGCGAGAGTCAAGCAGGCGGCTCTCTGCGACAATCACAACGTCGGCTCGCCGCTCATTCTCAACGCAGAGCCGGCAAAATGCGAGGGAAGTCGACTCGCAGGCGGAGATGATGGCGAACTTGTTGAATCTGGCTATGCTGGCATGCGCGACCGTGGGCTCGATGGTCTTTGGAATCCTGACAGCTTACGCAATTCTGCGCGCCGGCTTTGCGCTTATGCGCACGCAACCGGCGGTACGCATCAAGGCGAACCGGCCTGAGCCCGCCAGATCGATGTAGACACTTCCCGGCACTCTACCCGATCAAAACTGAAGGTTCTGTGTTCGTCTTGGCGAAATTGCGCGGCGCGAGCCGTTTGGGGGCGCGGGCTGACCGCATTGCGCCCAGAAACGAGCACTTACTGGGGCGGGGTCTGTTGTTGCTGTGGCTGCGGCTGTTGTTGCTGTGGTTGCTGTTGTTCCTGTTGTTGTTCCAATTGCTGCTGCCGCAACTCCTGCCGGCGCTCTTCCATCTCAGCCCGGCGCTCTTCCATCGTCTGCTGATTCTGTTCAGGCGGCATTCCTCGGGGCCCCAAGGCGTTGCGTATGTTTGGAATTTCCGGCATCTGCTGCTGCGGCGGTTCGTTATCGACTTCTTCTTCGTCATTGTTCTGCGCGTTGCCGGTGTGAGCCGGTCCCGTAGGTCGATTGCTGAGCACGATCTGCCGCGGGGTCCCTTCACCCTGGTCGCCGACCATCAGAACGTTGTAGGCAGTTCCGTCCAGAAGCTGGGTAATGACGTCGCCAGCCGGTCCTGGGCCATAGGACCCGAATACACGCTCGTCGCCAACTTTGCCCTCCAGGCTGGCTCCGGTCTGTGTCGCCACTTCCTTCAGAATCTCGCCGAGGCTTGAGTTATTGGCTTCGACGGTGAGCCCGTGAGTGTCCCAGGTGACTTTGGCGGGAACTGGGTTGTCATTCACGGGCCAGTCAGGCTTGGGCGGCTCAGCGGGAGGCGTTTGCACGGCGGCTGGCGCTGGAGCCAAGGGCGATGGCTTGGCCGCAGTGAGCTTTTGAACCTGGGCTGGCCTGTGCTCGGGTTGTGTGGTCTGCGGAGACGATGGAGTTGATGCCGGAGCCAGGCTTTGGGCATCGAGGACGGCGCCTGAGGCAGCAAACGCGACCAGGACCGCGGCTGCCGTCAAGGCCGTGGCCGTAACCAGGCGCTTCATCATGGCAAGGGTCCGTTGCCGGCAGCAACCGTGCGAGTCTTTGCCGGATTGCATATGAAACACCCCCGCGCGAGCCGAATCGCCTGTGATGTTATCCGGGATTCGATGCCGCCGCTGTGTACTAGACTAGCAGTGACCCACGGGCGCTCGAAACAGGCGTCAAAGATAATCAGGGAGCCTGTCCTTGCTGTCGCCCGCGCCAAAGGCCAAAACAGGCCCTGGAAAGGATTACGCGAACAATGCGCTTATGGTTAAAAGTCTGGGCTGCGGCCGCCCTGATCGGTGCATCGGCGGAGGGATTTTGCGTCAGTTGCACGATGCAGGCTGAGCTTTCGGCTGCGGATCGCAGCGCGCTTGCGGCGGCGGGAACCCGAATCGCGGTTGCCATAGCAGGCCAGGACCTGACCGGGCTCAAGGCTGCGCTGTTTCCGGCTGAGGCTTCAGCGTGGGACTCGATCAGCGCGACGGTGGACCAGGGCCAGGCTCTGCTGCAGGGGGGCCAGATCACAGTCCGCGACGTATTCCTGCTGGACGATAGTGCGCAGCAGGCCCCGGCCGACACGCAGTTTTTTTGTTCCAATGCGAGCGGTTCGCTCACCGTGACCGTTTTTATGCGGAACTTGCCGCCGGGCCGCTTCGCGGTGGTGCTGGCAGACGCAGTGGGAGCGCCTCTGGCCGCGCAAATAGGACTGATCCTCGCCTGGGACCACGCGAGCTCCTCGTGGATGCTGGCGGGACTCACGCTTCGCCCCGGCGCGCTCGACGGGCATGACGGCGTGTGGTACTGGAAGCGCGCCCGCGATCTGGCAGTGGAAGATCCGTGGAGCGCATGGTATCTGTACGATACGGCCCATTATCTATTGCTGCCGGTTGATTTCATGTCGTCTCCAAACCTGGAGAAGCTGCAGCAGGAGCAGAGTCAGATCTCGCCCGATCCGCATAAAGATTTGCCGCTTTCAATCCCTGATGGAGACCGGACGTGGAAGATCGTCGGTGTGGCCTTCGATGCCTCGCTGCGCGAGACCGATCTGGCCGTCGCGTATCAATCGACGGGCGTGACCGATCCGGCGGCTCTGCGGACTGAGGCCACCGCGGTGCTGAGCGCATTCCTGAGAACCGAACCCGGCATCAGGGCCAACTTTCACGGCCTCTGGGCTTACGCAGTAAACGGCGACAAGCGCACGCCGGTGATGGAGTTGCCGATGAAACAGATACCGTGAAATCAGTTCTCAGTCGTCAGTGGTCAGTGATCAGTTTTTCGTGCGAAGGAGTCGCCGATTGCTCCATTCAGCTTCTTTTTTCTGATCACTGTTCCCTGAGCAATGATTACCTTGATGGAAAGGAACTCCCTTGTCGCACCTGATCGATCTACGTTCAGATACCGTGACGCGGCCCTCGCAGGAGATGCGTGCGGCGATGGCCGCGGCTGAGGTGGGCGACGACGTCTACGGCGAAGACCCGACGGTAAATCTGCTGGAGCGGCGCTCGGCCGAGACCTTTGGCCGCGAGGCGGCTCTATTTGTTCCGAGCGGCACTATGGGCAATCAGATTGCCATCCGCTGCCACACGCAGCCGGGGCAGGAGGTGATTGCCGAATCGCGCGCGCACATTCTGGACTATGAGATGGCGACGGCCGCTGTGTTTTCCGGCTGCCTGATTCGAGCCGTGCCCACCGATGACGGCATCCTCACCTGGAAGCACATCGAACAGGTGATCGAGCAGAAAAGCAACTTTCGCGCGCATACCGGGCTGATCGAGATTGAGAACACCCACAACCTTGCTGGCGGCCGGGTCTCCGGCCTTCGAGTTTTAGAGGAGATCTGGGATGGGGCAAGGGATCGCCATCTCTCCACCCATCTAGATGGGGCCAGAATCTTCAACGCGGCCGTTGCCCTGGGCGTGGACGTGAAGGCGCTCACCCGCGGATTCGACACAGTGATGTTCTGCCTGTCAAAGGGACTCGGCGCGCCGGTTGGGTCGATGCTGGTGGGCTCAGAGGAGTTGATTGCCAGGGCGCGCAGGTACCGCAAGGCGCTGGGCGGAGGAATGCGCCAGGCAGGCGTGCTGGCGGCTGCGGGATTGATGGCGCTCGAACAGGGTCCCAAGCGTCTGCACGACGATCACGCGAACGCGCGCCTGCTGGCCGAGGCCCTGGCCAACACGCCGGGCGTGAATATCAATCTGAAATCGGTTGAGACCAACATTGCGATCTTCAAACTCACGGCCGGCCACGGCGCGCCTGAACTGGCCGCGCGGCTCAAGGAGCGCGGTGTGTTGATCAGTGCTTTCAGCGCCGAAGCTATCCGGCTGGTGACCCACCTCGACGTAAGTCGCGGCGACTGCATCGATGTGGCCGAGGCGCTGACCGAGGAGATCGAGGCGACGGTCGAGCGCGAGGCGTAGGGATTCCATTTTTGCAACTGCGACAAACGGCGCCGTCCCTACGGGACTGAGTCTGAGGAGGGATGCCTCGTTCCCCACGCTGAAGCGCGGGGCTAACGTCCCGTGCGCCTCCGGCGCGGGCCGCTTGCGGGTAACTCATGCGCAAGGCAAAACCGGCATGGAAGCTTGAGAAAGCTTCTTCGCTTTCCGCATTCCCATGCCGGCGATCTGCTCTCACCGGATGAACGCTCGAGGCATCCATCCGGCTTTGCAGTTGTTTGCGCCTCAACTACGAGGCGACCAGTTCTGAGACGGGCACTTCGCTGATGGACTTGATGATCTGCGAGACGATTTGGTAAGGATCGGCCTCGGAGTTCGGACGCCGATCTTCCAGATAGCCTCTGTATCCGTGCTTGATGAAATTGACAGGCAAGCGAACAGAGGCGCCGCGATCGGAAAGCGCGTAGCTGAACTTGTCGATGGCCTGGGTTTCGTGCAGGCCGGTCAGGCGCAGGTGATTATCCGGGCCGTAGACCGCGATATGTTCGGGGATGTTCTTTTCGAAGACCTTCATGAGGGCTTCCAGGTAGTCCTTGCCGCCGGTTTCGCGCATGTACTTGGTGGAGAAGTTGGTGTGCATGCCTGAGCCGTTCCAGTCACCCTTGATCGGCTTGCAGTGCCACATCACATCCACTTCGTACTTCTCGCAGAGTCGCATCATCAGGTAGCGGGCAGTCCACATGTCGTCGGCGGCTTTGTGCGAGCCCTTGCCGAAGATCTGGAATTCCCACTGTCCTTTGGCGACCTCGGCGTTAATGCCCTCGTGATTGATGCCGGCACGGAGGCACAGGTCGAGATGCTCATCGACGATGGTGCGAGCGATGCTGCCCATGTACTTGTAGCCCACGCCGCAGTAGTACGGGCCCTGCGGGCCAGGGAAGCCCTCCCTCGGGAAGCCGAGCGGCCGTCCATCCTTGTAGAGGAAATACTCCTGCTCGAATCCGAACCAGATGTCCGGATCGTCCGGCGCCGTGGCGCGCCCGTTGGACGGATGCGGCGTTCCGTCAGGCAGCATTACTTCGCTCAGAACGATGTACCCGTCCTTGCGGGCCCCGTCAGGATAGAGAGCGACAGGCTTCAGAACGCAGTCGGACTTGTGGCCTTCTGCCTGCATCGTGGAGCTGCCGTCAAAGCCCCAGAGTGGCAGCTCGGCCAGTGTGGGCGGCGTTTCAAACTCCTTAATCTGAGTTTTGCCGCGCAGTTCGGGAATAGGTTTTTTGCCGTCAAGCCAGATGTACTCGAGTTTGTACTTTGCCATGGATCTCCTTGGAGCGGAAATTGATTAGGGTTTCTCCTGAATCCTATTGCCCTGGGCATAAGGATCTCGTGAAGAATTTTGTGCTTGGTCCAGCGCCTGCGGGAGCCATCAGCGCCGGTGGGCGATAAGGAACATTATGATTAGAATAACCACTGGAATCAGCGCGAGGGCGCCATAATAAACGATCTTTCTCGCGATCTGAGATTTTCTTTTCTGCCAGTCGCGCAGCTCGATGCGGTCTTCAACTCCCACCTGGTCAAGATGCTCAAGATCGTGGCGAAACTCGCGCGCCGTCGGGTATCGGTTGCGTGGATCGCGCTCCAGCGCGCGGTAGATGACCTCCTGAAGCTGCGGTGAAACTGAGGGGTCTGCGACGCGTGGCGGGACCGGGTAATTGAGCAGCCGCTCGTTCATTGCGGCCATGGGGCTGGGACCCGAGAAAGGGAGCTTGCCGGTGAGCATTTCGTAGAGAATAACGCCAATGGAATATAGGTCGGAGCGCCCGTCGCCGCGTTTGCCCTTCACCTGTTCGGGCGAGATGTAGTTGGGCGTGCCCAGAGTCGCGGTGAAATTGGCGTAAGTGAGCCGCCGTGCGGCCGCATCGCCGGCAATCCCGAAATCAATCAGCTTGAGATTGTCCTCATCGTCCACCATGATGTTTTCGGGCTTCAGATCGCGATGCGCGACGCCGTTGGCATTGATGTACTCCAGCGCGTCGAGCACGCCGATGGCGATGCGCAGGGCGCGGTCCCGCGAGATGCGGCCTTCATCGAGGATCTTGCGCAGCAAACGTCCCTCGCACCACTCCATCACCATGTAAATGCGCGAGCGTTTCTCGCCGTTATAGACACGCATCACTTTGGGGTGGTTGAGCTTTTGGCCGATAGCAGCTTCGCGCTTGAAACGGTCGAAGAGAATGGGATCGGCTTCAAGGTCGGGGTGGGGGATTTTGAGGGCAACGATGCGGCCATCGCGCAGGTCAGTAGCCTTGAAGATAGAAGCCATTCCGCTCCGCGCCACGGGGGCGTCAATACGGTAGGAGTCGAGCTGCGCGCCTGCCTCCAGGGTGTCGTAGAAACTCATTGAGCCGTATTCTCCGGCAGGTTGACTCTTATCAATCTATACGCAAAAAGCCCAACAAAACTAAGGATTTCGTAAGACTTATCGGGATTCACCGGCTGCGAATTCAGGCCGGCAACCGATAGGGCCGGCCGCGGTACATTCCAACCTGTTCTACGGCCCGCACGCGAATCACCTGTGCGGTGGTGTTGTCGCCGCCGTCGATCTCCACGGCTTGCGCAACCAGCTCGCGAGCCAGCTCAGGCGGGGACTTCTTCTGGGAGACGATTCGAGCGATTTCTGATGCCGGCAGCTCGTCGTGCAGGCCATCGGTCGAGAGCACAAGAACATCGTTGGCCTGGAGCGTAAGGGCCGATGTGTCAGGCGAGACGAACATCTCAGGACCAAGAGAGCGGATGAGGACGTGGCGCGCATCTGAATCGGGGATCTCGTCGGCGGAGATGAGGCCCATCTTGCGTTGCTCGTTTACCAGCGTGTGATCCTGGGTGATCTGGCGGGCCTGGCCGTTGCGAACCAGATAACATCGCGAGTCCCCAACGTGCGAAACAACGGCCTGGTCGTAGCGCAGGGCGCAGGCAACGATCGTGGTGGCCATCTTCTTGCCTCGGTATTTTGCATCCAGGCCGCGATCGTGGACGGCCGAGTTGGCTCGTTGAATAATGCGCGGCATCAGGCTGATGAGCATCGAACCGGTCTGCGAGGTGCGGAACTCATCCGTGACGGTCTGAATCGCTGTAGCCGAGGCCACTTCGCCGAGGTCCATCCCGCCCACCCCGTCGGCGACGGCAAACAAGAATCCATGGCTGCGGGCCTGCTGGCGCGAGGCCGGGATAAAAGAACCCATCGCATCTTCGTTGTTGGTGCGAACTTTGCCGAAGTCGCTGGCCTCGCCAAACTGAACATCTAACATAATTTGCCGTCGCAAACCCCGCTTCAGTACCGGCGCCGAAAACGGGTCCCGTAAGTAGATTGTCGAACACCGATGATGAAAACAACTCTGGGTGGCCTGCAGCTCAATGCCTCACTAAAGAGGCCGTGCAGCAGTCCACCCAGAGGGTTGTGGTTTTAACCAGATCATTTCGACGATAAAGACGGGCGCGCGGTTAGCAGTGCCGCCTTGCCCTTGGCTTTGGAGGAACGGAGGAAATAAACGGCTCCGTAGATGCCCCACAGCGCCGAGATTCCGAGCGCCAGCAGAGGTTCCTTAAAGGTGCCGAGGCTGAATACCGGTCCGACCAGGTAGAACGCCATGCAGGTCAGGTTGGCGAGCAATCCGAATCCCGGAATAAGCGTGTGTCTGATGAAACTGTGGTCAGGCCGCTTGTGATAGGCCACGATGCACAGGAAGCAGCTCAGCGCATACAGAATAAATGTACCGAAGTTTGAGGTGAGCGTGATGGCCAGCAGCGAGTTCGGCAGCGCCGCAAGAGTGTTGTGTGATGGATAGCCGAAGCTGGAAAGTAAACCGTGCGGCAGCGCGGCGATAGTTGCGTCGGTGGGAGCGGAGGCATCGCCGAAGACCAGTGTGAGAGCGACGACGCCGATGACGGCCGAGATCGCAGCCAGCGTCCAGATAGCACGGCGAGGCGAGAGCGATTCGGCGTGCAGCATGCCGAAGTGCTCGGGTACTTCCTCGTCCTTGCCCATGGCATAGGTGACGCGGGCGCCCGTGTTCATGCAGCTCAGCGTGGTGCCGATGAGCGCCAGGAAAACCGTGATGGCCTCGGCCAGCATGAAGTACCTGCCATGACCCTGACCCAGCAGAGCATCGCCGACGATGATCATCATGTCGCCGATGGGCGCGGCGGAGCCGGTGGCGCTTTGCATGGTATACCCGGAATTCAAGAAGTAATTGGCCGCAAAATACTCGAATAGATAACAGACCACTCCTTGTATCAGCAGCGATGCAATGACCGCGATGGGTATGTGTTTCGTCGGGTTCTTGGCCTCGCCTCCCATCGAGGTGACCGATTCGAAGCCGACCAGGATAAGAATGGCGACCGTGGCCTGGATGAACACGTAGCTGATCTTGTGAACGCCGATGACCGAAGCCGCGTTGGGGTGGGTAAGAAAATTGCCGCTCGAGTCGGTGGTGGGATAGTCGATGGTGAAGGGAACCGGCTTGCCTGAAGCGTCAAGCTGCGGCAGCGGATTCCCGCTGGCGTCGCGGATGATCGAGCCGTCCTTGGGGTTGGTCGCGAACTGATAAGTGTAGGTGGCAAGCGACTGGCCGTCGTAGTTGAAAGCGGGTGCGCCTGTGGGATGGTTGGCCCGATAGCCGAGCGCCAGCACGCTGAAGACCACCAGGGCCGAAATCTGCACGATGTTGATGGCAATGTTGACGGCGGTTGATGCGCCCGCGCCCTTCGAGGCGATCCAGGCCACGAAGAACGAGAAAATCACTGCAACCAGCATCATGAATATGGGTCCGGGGTTAGATCCGCTCATGAAGTTCGGATAGAGGAAACCAACCACGTATCCGACAAAGATGCCGGTGGTGGCCACCATCACGCCGGGGTAGACCCAGTAGTAGAGGTGCGAGCCCCATCCCACAATGAACTTGGAGATGCGCGCGTACTTGAAGCCGGCGTCGTGCGAAAGCATAGCCTGTTCTGCGTAGTAATAGCTGGAGCCGGTGCCGGGATAGAGCTTGGAAATCTCGGCATAGGCGACCGCGGTAGCAAGGCAGAGGAGGAGTGCGGCGACGATGCCCAGCCACATGGCCGGAGCTGTCGAGGGCTGGTTTGCAACGCCGGTACTCGCCTGGATGAAGAACGTGAGCCAGAGGAAGGCGCCGGGGGCGATGAGAGCCATTGCATTGCTGGTCAACCCGGTGAGACCCAGGGTGGCCTGCATCTGTGGAGCTTTCTGTTCTGCCATGAGCATTCTCCTGAAGTTTCAATTTCGCTTTGCTGTCCTGGTGGCTGCCCACCGGGATTGAATGAACGCGACCTTGGCAGTCGAACGTCTCTGCCCCGGCCGCTCGGCGAATCTCCTGCTGGTGCTGTGAGGTTAACGTTCAGCCCATGAGGGCCAAATAAAGAATCCAAATCGACCTTTATTTCTCCTGAGGGAGCGCGGGACCCTCGACGCAGCAATGAGTTAGCTGAGCCAACGGCGCCCGCCGCAGCATCCCTGCTCGCAACGCAAAAGCGGAACCCGAAGTCCTTTTCCGCGCTTGTTCATCTCGTTTACTGGTGCGGTTGAAGGATCACAATCAAGCCCACGGTAAACGTCGATTGGCCATCGACCATGCCGGTGGCGTTTTTATGAAAAAAAGGCTCGTCCGACTGGTCGTGGCGATATTCAGCCCGTGTCACCACGGCCTGCGGCATCCTGGGTATCTTGTACTCAAACGTTCCTGTGAACCCATTCAAGTGCTGCGCCGTGCCGGTCTGGAATCCATCGGGGTCGGTGAAGTACTCATAGCGCGCGGCGACGGCCGTAGACGTATTGATCTGCTCGTGAGCGGCGATCGCGACGCCCTGCCAGGTGTTGGTTTTCGTATCGCCGGTGGCCGCTTCGCCTGCGCCGGCGATGGAATCGTGGTTCCAGCCCCAGTCGTAGTTGATGTAGGCGTTGAACTTGGTGTTAGGCGTCAAGAGCAGCGTGGTGTCAACCAGGTTGCGATAGCCGTGCCCGGGGAGCGCATTTTCAGGGCCTGTATAGACGTTTACGTTCCAGGTGTATTTGGTCTTGACGTAGGCACTCGTCAGCCCAACCGTCGCCCACCCGTTGTTCTTGGTGAGCTCATTCCAGCCATTCACCACCTGCACGCCGATCGTTTCAGTTTTTGACACCGGCAAGGAAGTGCGCAGGCCGAAATGTGTGTAGGGGATTGCCCACGAAAACAGCAGGGAGCGTGAGTAATTCCAGTTATCCTTGGCTTCAATCACTTCCGCTCCGGCCGATGTCACGAAGCGTCCGAAGTCCGCCTCAAAACCTTTGGCGGCGGGAGGCTTCAAACTCAGAAATGCCTGCTCGATGTAATCGCCCTGCAGACCTGCCGTCACTAGCCCATTGGTGCGTCCATAAAAGAAGTCAAAGTGCGCGCCGAAGGGAGCGGGATCGTGGTTCAGCGTGAGCTTGACGGCGCTCAGCTCCACTTGGTCGGTCTTGTCGTTGAAGTTATAGAGATCGTTGATCTGGCCGTTTGCCGAACTGGTCGGCTGGTTGTAGTTGTAGCTGTAGTATCCGTCGACAAATGCTGTAACAGCCATTGGGCCGACCTTCCACGGGAAGTTGAGGGGCGCTGCTGCCGGTGCGGCCGCTGGAGCCTGTGCAGCCGCATCGGGAGCTGGAGTGGACGCAGGCGCCGGAGACGAAGCAGGCGTTTGTGCTGCGGCTGTGAGGCCCGCCGACACGATGACTCCGGCTGCAATTCGAAGCAGGGAATTCCGATAGAGATGCGTGAACATAAACCCTCCCAAAAAGAATTCGTTTGTGACCAAGAGTGAAAAAGGCGCGAAGCGAGGTCTTGCACAAGCCTAGTTTCTGAATCTGAGCCCGGTTCCTGGAGACAGATCTCTCCCTGAACGAGCGCACACATCCCCTGTTGGCTGCCGGGCCTGTTCATGGCAGTCGAATGCGCTTTGCTAAATCGGTGATCAGCTTTTCTGGCTGAAATGATTAACGCAGAGCAGACATAAGGAACATATGAGGAACAGATAAGGATTCCTGGCCCCGTATAAAGATTCCACTGTGCATCGCAAAGAAAGAACTCAAGTTGCATCGAGGATCTTTGCGAGCCAGGGAGGGGCGAAAGACACCTTCAATATGAAATTGCAATGAAGGACCTGTTAGAATTTCACCTACCGGGCAAATCTCCTGAGTGACTTAACAAAGAAATGAAAACGTTGCCGGATGGCTCGGAACGTGACTGTGTATCTGCCCGTGGAAACTCTCTTACTTTTTCGCTGCATCTGAAACTGGCGCCACTTCGCAGCTTTTCCTGACGGTTCAATATCCGGGGACGGCGCCTGCGCGATCACCGGGGCTATCGAACCCCATATCGAGCGGTAACCGGTTCCCGGCATCGACTCAAAGGGTAGGTTTCTTCTTGGCCGACAGCATCATTCCGGTGCGTGGCTTCTTCAGCGCCAGGCATCCCCGCGGCTCGGGTACGCGCGCCCTGCTGTTTGCGCTGGAGTGCGCCCTCGGTATTGGGGCAGTCGCGCTGGTGGCGACGCTGGCGCGATGGTCGAGCTGGTTGCTGCCGATCTCCGCGCTGCTTTACCTGCTGATTGTTGTGCCGACCGCCCTTTTGTGCGGATTCTGGCAGGCAGTGGTCGTTTCTCTTTCAGCGGTTGTGATTCAGGCCTTGTTCGCCGCAGGCCAGCCGCCGCTTACATTCGCCGCGAGCCCTGCAAATTCCATCACTGTCCTGGTGTTCATTCTGGTTGCACTCACCGTAAGCCGGCTCTCGTCGCGGGTCACCGATCACGCACGCGACGCGGAATCGTGGGGCGGCCAGATGCACGACCTCTACGAGTTCACGCGCCGCACGTTGCAGATGAACCTGCACATGGAGCCGGGGCCGCAGCTGGTAGAGCTGGTGCACGACATATTCGCCCTTGAAGCGGTCGCGGTCTTCGACGCCGATCTGCACGAGGTGTACCAGGCAGGCTTCTGGAGCGTCGACCCTCAGGATCTGGCGCAGAGCGTTTACTACTTCGAGACCAACGACGACGACCCGGAGAGCGGCCTGGGCCGCAGGGTGGTGCGGCTGGGCGTAGTCCCTGTGGGCAGCCTGGTGGTGCGCGGTGAGACCAGCCCGCTGACCAACAATGCCATCGCGTCGCTGATTGCCATCACCTTCGACCGCTACCGGGCCTTTGCCAACGAGAGCCGCATTGAGACGGAACGGCGCACCGAGCAATTGCGCTCGACGGTGCTCGATTCGCTGGCGCATGCCTACAAAACCCCGTTGACGGCAATCCGGGCCGCTTCAACCGGCCTGGTCGAGATGGGCAAGTTGTCCGCCGGGCAGGCCGAGCTGGTTTCGCTCATCAATGAGCAGACAGGTTTGCTGGGCGAACTGACCACCCGCCTCCTCACCACGGCGCGCCTCGATGCCGGAGAGATTGCCATTCACGTTGAACAGGTGGCCCTGGGCTCGCTGTTAGAGGAAGTGCTGACCGGCTTGAAAGACCGCCTGGCCAGCATGAAGGTCTCGGTTCTGATAGAGGACGAGGAGTTGACGATCTGTTGCGACCGGCAGTTGATGGTTATGCTGCTCACGCAATACATCGACAATGCCTGCAAGTACTCCATCTTCGGCTCCACCGTCACCATCCGCGCTCTTCTGTCAACCAACGAGGCCATCTTCTCAGTGCACAGCTACGGTCCGGTGATCCCGATGGCCGATCGCGAGCGCATCTTCGACCGCTATTATCGTTCTTCAACCTACGCCAATCGCGCACCGGGCACGGGGATCGGGCTTTCGGTAGCCAAGCGCGTAGCCATGATTCACGGCGGATATGTGTGGGTGACCAGCGACGAGCAGGAAGGAACGACCTTCTTTGCCGCCATTCCAGTACAAAACGAGAAGGGTAGGCCCTGAATGAACCAGCAAGCCATTCGCATCCTTGTGGTCGACGACGAACCAGCCATTCGCAGGGCGCTGCGCCCGCCGCTTGTTGAACTCGGTTTCCAGATCGCCGAGGCATCGCGGGGCGAGGAAGCGCTGCAGGCGCTGCGCGCAGCCGCGCCCGACGTTGTGCTGCTCGATGTGAATATGCCGGGGATCGGCGGAATCGAGACGCTGCGCCGCATACGCTCTGCTTCTCCGCGGCTGCCCATCATCATGCTCACCGTGCGCGACCAGGAAGAGGACAAGGTTGTGGCGCTGGATCTGGGCGCCGACGATTACGTAACCAAGCCGTTCAGCACGCGCGAGCTCATCGCTCGCATCCGCGCCGCAGTCCGCCGCGTGCGGGCCCCTGCGCGCGCCGAGGATGCGCCCATCGAGATCGGTGACATCCGCATAGAGCCGCTCAAGCGAATCGTGACCAGGCGCGGCGAGATCATCCGGCTGACCAGGAAAGAATTCGACATCCTGCACTGCCTGATGAGCAGGGCCGGCCGCGTGATTACCTACGCCAAGCTATTGACGGCAGTTTGGGGTGCGGATTGCCGCGAGGAAGTGGAGTATCTCCGCACCTTCGTCCGGCAATTGCGCAAGAAGATCGAAGACGACCCCTCGAATCCGATCTATCTGCTGACCGACATTTACGTCGGCTATCGCTTTGCCGATGCTCAGATGCTGAAAGATGACGCGCCGGGAAACAATGCGTCGGACGAGACCGAGATGGCGCCGGAGGATGCGCCGTAAGCAGCGCACTACCCCCCGCGCTACTCGTCGTAGTGCAGCAGGCTGAAGACGTCGTACTCGGCAAAGCGCTCGCGGCCCTTGAGGAAGTCGAGCTCAATGGCAAAAGCCAGGCCGGCGATCTTGCCGCCGAGTTGATTGACCAGCTTCACTGTAGCTTCCATGGTGCCGCCGGTGGCAAGCAAGTCGTCGACCAGGACTACGCTCTGGCCGGGGGCGATGGCGTCCATATGAATCTCGAGCGTGTCGGTGCCGTACTCCAGGTCGTAAGTGACGCGAGCCACAGGGGCAGGCAGCTTGCGCGGTTTGCGGACCGGAACGAACCCGGCGTTGAGGCGATAGGCGAGCGCCGGTCCAAAGATGAATCCGCGGGCTTCGATGCCCAGCACAAGATCGATCTTGCGCGCGATGTAATGTGCCGCCAGCGCATCGATGAGCTGAGCGAAGCCGGTCTTGTCCTTCAAAACCGTGGTGATGTCGTAGAAGAGAATACCCGGCTTGGGAAAGTCGGGCACGGTGCGCACCAGCGCTTTCAGGGATTCGACGTTGACGGGCTTGATGGCTTCGATCATGCGCGTTCCTTCCGGAATAAGGACCTGATGAATTCGGGAAGGGAACGGCGATCGCGCAGTCCTCTTCCCTATAGATTATATCCGGGCAAACGCTCTTCAATTGTGACGCGGGATCACTCTGCTTAGGGTTCAGATTGTCTGGTCGCCGCGTCAAGCTTTGCCAGCATCGTCTTGATCTCGGGGTTCGACATGAACTCGCGCCACAGCAGGCCGGTGCGATAGTTCTCAACCATGTCGGCGATGGGCGCCTGGTTCAATCCCATGTAGATGGGCGAAATCCATCCGGCTTCGGGGTCGTACGCGTCACGGGGACCGTAGATGTCCCAGAGATCGGCGCCCAGATCGCGATAGTAGTGCTTGAACGCCTGCATCGAGGCCTCGGGCGTGTAGGGGAACGACGAGAGCGCGCCGGTGAGTGCGAGGGTGCCGTAGTCGTCGGCGTCGTCGGGGGCAGATGCCTGGTAGTCCCGCGGAGTGTCAGCAGCGGTGAGGCCCCACGCGTCGACACCGTATCCCTTGAAGTGTTTGGGATTGGCGATACAGTAGGCGCGGTTGATGAGCGCAATGTTGCGATTGTTTTCGAAGTAGGACGGCGTGAAGCGGTCGTGGAGCGCGTGAGGATCGAAGCCGAAGAAGGAGTAATCCGTAAAGAACAGCGGTCCGCCGGGACCGACGCCCACATCGAGCTTGATGCCGTAATAGCTATTGCCGTTTCCGTAATGGTTGCCGTCAGTGGAGCCGGACCATCCCTGCCGGTAGTGTTGTGCATCCACTGACTGGCTCGCCCATCCCGAGTAGTACATGCCTGCGGGGACGGCGTGCGTGGGCGAAGCAATGGCGAGCAGATAGACGCTCATGACCTCGTTGAAGCCGATGAGCGGATGGTGGATCTGCCAGCTCCACTCCGGCGACCAATGCCAGTAGAGAAAATCGCTTTGTGGATTGTCGCGATACCAGTCCCACTCCACGCCTTGCCAGAGCGCGGTGATGCGCTGGTAGAGGCTGCGCTCGGCGGGCGAGGGGCCGTCGAAATACTGGCGTGCGGTGAGCACGCCCTCCATTAGGAACGAGGTCTCAACCAGGTCGCCGCCGTTGTCGAACATCCCGAAGAGCGGTATGGTTTTGCCTGTGGCGCCGTTCATGTAGTGCGAAAACGCGCCGTGATAGCGATCTGCCTTTTCAAGAAAGCCGACGATCTTCTCCATCCGCTCCAGGCCCTGCTGGCGGGTAATAAAGTGCCGGTCGACGCCGACCACGAGCGCGCCGATTCCCATGCCGCTGGCCCCGGTGGCCACAATTCTGTCGTCTCCCGGGATGTTCTCGCGCGCCATGCCTGAGTGCGGGTCTGCGCCCTCCCAGTAGTACTCGAATGTGGCTTCCTGCAACATGGTCAGCAACTCGTCGTCGGTCATCTCATGCGTTGCCGCCGATGCGACGGTTGAAAACGCCGAATCCCGATACTGCCAGTTCTCGGCGACGACCTTGTATTCAGCTTTCACGCCGATTCGCCCAATGAAGTCGGAGTAGCGATGAATGCCCGGCAACTGAATCCCGATCGGAACATAGGGCGAGCCATCAACCGAGCGATAGACGACATAGCGCGCCAGCGAAGGCGTCTCCTGCGCATCCCAATGCAGCACAACGTGGCGTTCGTATCCTTTGGCGTCGAGGTTGGTCGGCGTGGGCGCCGTGGCCGAACTGCCGGCTGTATCATCTCCAACTCGAATTTCGTCGACGATCAGGGTGTGGCGTTTGCTGTCTGCATGTCCCTGATGGAAGGTGACGCTGGCGAAATACTCGAGGCGAAACGGATAAACCGATGCGGTGCTCAGGGCGCTCATTGGAATGCGCACCTCGACCCACGTGCCGGCGGGAATGCTGCCGGAGAATCGGCCCAGTGACTCGCGTGCGGTAAAGCTGGCCGGGAATTCGGCAACCTGCAGCCCCTCCGCCTCGGTCGAAAGCACAAAATCGGGCATGTCGGCGGCAGAGATGCCTTCAGGTGAGTAGCACCAGACGAAAAGGCTGCTCCCCGTCATTCCCGGATAGCGATTGCGGAAGTTGACCAGGCGGATCGAGGCTTCCCACCCGCCGCCCGGTTCGGATTGCCACGCCAGACGCAGCGCATTGGGCGGCGTCTTGAAGAACTTCGTTTCGACGGGGAGCCGGTAATTCTGTTCTTCAATCTGGCTGGGAGCGATGGCCCGCGCCTGGCTGTAAAAGTACGGGCCGGAGCCAATCGCATTATCGAAGACGACGTGCCAGTAATAGCCGGATTGCGCTGAGGCCGCCGCGGAGATGGAAGTCAAAGATGCGAGAAGCGCTGCGGAGAATGCGAAGTGCCTGATTCGAAGCGATAGGGATGCACCGGCCCGGAATTGCATACCAAAATTATAAAAGGCCGAATTGATCTTCGATCCCTGACCCCTGATCGCTGACCCCTGTCTTACCACGCCCCTTCGATGCGGAATGACTCGAGTTCCCGGGCCGCACTCTCGGCCAGAGTGTGTTCGATCACGCGATCGACGCGGCTGCCGCGCGGCCCACGGCGAAGGCTCGCACGCAGCTCGTCGAGATCGGCAGGCTCACCCGACGCCAGAACTTCAACGTCGCCATCCTCGGTGTTGCGCACCCAGCCGTGCAAACCCAGTTCGGCGGCCTCGCGTTGCACAAACCAGCGAAAGCCAACGCCCTGCACACGCCCCTGAATCAGAAAATGGAGAACCAAGCCTGACCTCGCTACGTTATTCGTCATACAGATCACCGCGTACTGGAATGCACACCGCGTTGACTTGCTTGACCATCTCAACTCCATTGCCGTTGCCCCTCAGGAAAGGGGGTTGCCGGAAGTATAACAAAGTGCGATTTTTGCTTCGCAAGAGTATCTGGCGCCACTATCATAAACCGCAGCATGCGATTGAACCCATGGGCAAGCAGGATTGCCCTGCTCACGATTTTGGCTGCGGCAATTACTGCCCTCGGTGAGGGCTTGCAACCTGGTGATCCGCTCATTGTGCGCGGACTGGGTACCGGTTCCGTTCCGCTCGGCGGACAGTGGAGCTTCCATACCGGCGACAACCACGCCTGGGCTTCGCGCGGTTTCGACGACTCCGGCTGGAAGACCATCTACATTGCCAAGCCATGGGGCGATCAGGGCTATTGGGCCTACTCCGGTTTTGCGTGGTATCGGCGCACCATCGATTTTGGCGACGCGGACCAGGTCGCCATTTTCGTTCCCTCATCGTCCGGCGTCTATGAGTTGTTCTGGAACGGAACCCGTGTTGGCGGTTATGGCCCGCTTCCAGGCAAACCCGGCCAGCAATCCGTGCCTTCCGCGGTGTATCGGATCGACAAGCCGGGAAAAGGCGTTATGGCCTTTCGCGTGTGGACGCGGCCCAACGATACATCGACGCCAGGCAACTACCTCGGACTGTCGGTCACGCCGCTCGTGGCAAACCCTGAAGCTGCTGCCAATCTGCTGCGGCTCGACCATTACAAGACGATCCGGTTCAATCTCGCGGATTTTTCACTGATTCCGTTTTACGCCGGGCTGAGCATTCTGGGCGCGCTCGTATGGCTCCGCAATCGCAGTCTGAAGATCATCTTCTGGATGACCCTCTATTGTTTTTCGCTCCTCTTGTACATTGCTCTCAATCCGAGCGTGTCAGGACAGGCGCAAATGCAATGGAGCCCGCTTTTCTTCTCGTCTCCCTTTCACTCGCTCAACGATGTTTCCATCTGGTATCTGCTCATCTATCTGCTCAACCTCGATCGCAAGCCATGGCTGCTGCGGCTGGCTCGCAACCTCGCAATCGTTTCCATTAGCGCGGCGTTCATTGACGACTTGATCTTCTCCTTGGGCTGGAGCAGCACCCACGTCCTGCCGTTTCAGATCATCGATGCGATTTTGACCCCTTGCTTCTCAATTCCCGAGGTGCTTCCGCTGGTGCTGGTGGCCATGGCCCTTGGTAACACACGGATGGGTTTTTCGCGCTGGCTGGTTGCCATAGCCGCGACCGTGAACGAAATGTATTACGTCACCCAGCACACCGCTGCACAGGGCTCCAGGTTTACCCACTGGACTCTGGGAGACAAGATGCAGTCGCCTGCCTTTTCTGTTTACGGCGTCCCCGTTTCGCCCCAGGACGTGCTTTCCACAGTGCTCGTCGCGACGATCATTTACGCGGCCTATCGCTACATCGTGTTGGAGGCCGAACGCCAACGCATTGTTCGCGAGGAACTGAAGAGCGCGCAGGAATTGCAGCGGGTATTGATTCCCGAGGCGCTGCCGCGCCTGTCTGGCTTTGCAGTCACCAGCGCCTACCAGCCTGCCGCCGAGGTTGGAGGAGACTTTTTCCAGCTTGTTGCCAGGGATGACGAAACCGCCATCCTGGTGGTGGGCGATGTTAGCGGCAAGGGTCTGAAGGCTGCGATGACGGTTTCGCTCATCATAGGCGCACTGCGCACGCTCACTGACCTTACCTCGCAGCCCGACAAGATTCTTGAGATGCTGAACCGGAGAATGGTGGGCCGGCTGCCGCACGGATTCGTTACCTGCCTTGTGATCCGAATCGGCTCTGACGGCGCCTGCATGGCGGCCAGCGCGGGGCACCCGGCGCCGTTTGTCGAAGATCATGAAATGAGCCTGCCCCCGGCGATGCCCCTTGGCCTGGACCCCAATGCGAAATATGAAAAGCTGCCTTTCGACCTGCGCGTGGGCGCGCGGCTCACGGTGTATACCGATGGACTGCTGGAGGCGCGTAATCGCGATGGCGAGCTCTTCAGTTTCAAGCGGCTCGAGAAGCTGATTTCGCTTCGGCCCAGCGCCAAGGAAGCGGTTGATGCGGCTGTCGAATTCGGCCAGGACGACGATATTACTGTCATCACGGTGACCAGGCTGGACGTAGGGCAACGTTCGAGCACCTCTCTGCAGGCCCCGGAGCTGGAGCCTGCGCAGACATAATCCGCACTGCGCATGTTCCTGGCTTCAGTCTCGGAGTGAGTGTCGCCGGCCAACGATGAACTTGTACAACGGCCCCCTGCTTTGCGGCTACACTGGAGTCACCCATGGTCTTCGTTCTCGACAACTACGACTCCTTTACCTACAACCTTGTTCAGTATCTGGGCGAACTGGGCGCGCAGGTTGAAGTGCGCCGCAACGACGAGGTGACGCCGGAGCAGGTCGAAGCCATGAAGCCTGAGCGGATTCTGCTATCGCCTGGGCCCTGTACGCCCCGCGATGCCGGCATCCTGGTGCCGTTAATCAGGCACATGGCCGGCAAAGTGCCAATTCTGGGCGTCTGTCTCGGCCATCAGGCCATCGGAGAGGCATTTGGCGGTGACGTGGTGCGCGCCGCGACGCTGATGCACGGCAAGACCAGCTCCGTGGTACACGACGGCAAGGGGGTTTTTGCCGGACTGCCGAGTCCCTTGACCTGCACGCGCTACCATTCGCTGATCGTGGCCGAGGGCACCCTGCCCGCTGAACTTGAAGTGACGGCGCGAACTGGGGAAGGGAACGGCAAAGGCTCGGTTATCATGGGCCTGCGCCACCGCACGCTTCCGGTTGAGGGAGTCCAGTTCCATCCCGAGAGCGTCCTGACCGAAGGCGGTCACCAGATGATCCGCAACTTTCTCGAACTGTAAGACCCATGCACCCACCGCGGCATATGAAGCCAAATCGAGCGAGACAGATCCGGAGGTCGTCCTCAGGTCTGGTTGTGCTCTTCGCGCTGGCCGGCGCGGGCCTACCAAATGCTCAGGCAACCCAGCAGCAGCAGCCAAACGCAACGGTTCCTGCCGCACTCACTGACGGAACAACCCCGGCGACGGCGGGGCCCATCGCAATTGTTACGGTCAACGGCCCCGATGCCAGCTCCAACCCAACCGTCAGCGGCGCGCTTGAGATCAGCGGAGGCAAGGCGATGATCGCTGCCAGCGGCAGCATTACGGCCGGCGATCGCACCACGACGGTCGTCTTGCCCCATCGCGGCACCCTGCGCGTCTGCGCCACGACCACGGTGAAGCTGGCGGCAGACGCGAGCGTGCCGGCCGGCGACGCCCCGGGACTGCTCATGGCTTTGGATCACGGCGCGCTCGAAACCAGCTACGCAACCGGCCAGAATGCCGATATTATCCTCACTCCGCAGTTCCGCATTTTGATTGGCGGGCCCGGTGCTTCGGAACTCAAAGTGAGGCTGGGCGACGCCGGCGATACCTGCGTTGACAATACCGGGGCGCCCAGCGACAGGTCCTCGTCGATGGGGTGGAATACCGGGGCCCCCAGCGCAAATGCGCCCTACGTGGTGGTGACCAGCCTGTTTGAGGGTGGGCTGTACCGGGTGCAGCCCGGCCAGCGAGTGATGTTCCAGCACGGCAGTCTGCACCAGGTGGTTGATAACGAGAAAGAGCCGTGCGGCTGCCCGCCACCTCCCTCGAACGCGGGTGGCAATGAGTTCCCGCTGGCCCAGAGCGAAGGCCTTGCGCCTACGCCTACAATCGTCCCCGCGCCGCCGCAACCGGCAAATATCGCGCCGGCGACAGCCGCGCCGCTGGTCTACACGAGTCCCCAGGCCGCGCAAGCGGCACCCGTGCAGCCTGCGGCACAACAGGCCGCCAATCAGGCTGCTCCGGCAACGCCAGCGGCCACCCCGCAAAAGAAAAGGCCCGGCTTCTTTTCACGAATTGGGAAGTTCTTCAGGAAGGTTTTCGGCGCGGATTAATCCCTCAATCTCTGGCAGCTAGTCCCTACCTACATCTCTTTCGCACGCTCAATCGCTCGGATTACCGCCTGTGCCTTGTTGATCGACTCCTTGTGCTCCAGCTCGGGCACCGAGTCGGCGACAATGCCGGCTCCGGCCTGCAGGTACCCTTTGCCGCCGATCGAGAGCAGGGAACGGATGGAGATGCAGGAGTCGAGATTGCCTGAGAAGTCGGCGTAGAGAACGGTGCCGCCGTAGGTGCCACGCCGGGCCGGCTCCAGCTCCTCGATGATCTCCATAGCGCGAACCTTGGGCGCGCCTGAGAGCGTGCCAGCAGGGAAGCAGGCGCGCAGCGCATCGATCGCAGTGAGATCGGGCCGCAGCCTGCCTTCGATAGAGCTCACGATGTGCATTACGTGGCTGTAGCGCTCGACGAACATCAGCTTGTCGACTTTGACGCTGCCGAATTCGCTTACCCGCCCCACATCGTTGCGGCCCAGGTCCACCAGCATCACGTGCTCGGCGCGCTCTTTCTCGTCGTGGATCATCTCGTCGGCAAGTGCTTGGTCCTCGGCCTCGGTGGCGCCGCGTGGACGTGTGCCGGCAATCGGCCTGTATTCCACTTTGCCCTGGTTCACGCGAACCAGCAGTTCGGGCGACGAACCGGCCAGCTCCAGCGTCCCGGCCTTCTTGGCCTTCTTAGACGAAGTTTTCTTGCCTCTTGCCGAGCCTTCCTCCATGCGCAGAAAGAACATGTACGGGCTGGGGTTTACCGTTCGCAGCGCGCGATAAACCTGAAAGCTGTCCACTCCCGGTTCCACGTCGAATCGCTGCGAAAGAACCACCTGGAATGCATCGCCGGCGGCAATATACTCCTTCGCTTTCCGAACGGCGGCGCAGAAGTCCTTCTTCGCAGTGCGGGGAGTGACCTTCAACTTGCCCGGCTTGGCGGGCTTCAGCTTTGGCAGCTGCTCGGCGAGGCGATTTTCAAGCCGGTTCAGGCGTTTGACGGCGCGATCGTAAGCGTCCGCCGCCCCGCCACGGGAGACATCGGCCGTGGCCACCAACCAGATCTCTTTGCGCACGTGGTCAAAAGCCAGCACCTGGTCGAAGAACATCAGGCACGCGTCGGGAACGCCGAGTTCATCTTCTGCAAGAACCGGCAGCCGCTCAATTTGGCGGACGGCGTCGTAGGCAAAAAAGCCCACCGCACCGGCGGTGAATGGCGGCAGGCCCGGTAGCCTTGCCGGCTTGTGACCGGCCAGGGCATCGCGCAATACGGCAAACACGTCGCCCTCAATATGCGTGGTCTTACCGTGCTCGGTGATGCTCACGTCGCGGCCGCGGGCCATGATCCGCTTGAAGGGCTCGATGCCGATGAAGGTGTAGCGGCCCAACTGCTCGCCGCCCTCCACCGATTCCAGCAAGAAACACTCCGGCTCGCTCCACGCCGTACGCAGAAAGGCCGAAACTGGGGTTTCGAGATCGGCCGTCAGGGTGCGGCAGACGGGGACCAGCGTGTGGTCTTTGGCCAGACGCAGAAATTCCTTACGGCTGGGATTGGCGGGGCGCGTTTCGGGCTTCACAGCAACCAGTGTAACTTTTTGCGGACGGGCGGCAAAGCCGGAAGTAACTCTAAGCGCTTCTTTTACTTACAACCTGCAATTAAAGTCGATCGAAATCGCTCCGACCGGATGCGGTTCAATTCGTCGGCAGTAAGCCGGCATTTCCGGCAAGAGCAGCCGCTGCCCAGTGTCGGAAATCGAGGTCACTTGCTGTGCTCCCGGTGCTTGACGAGCCTCTTGGCGCGGGCCTAGACTCACAAAGTTTGGTCTGAGAGCCATTCGCGCTGAATCCGAATTTGAATTTCGGGTGAATTAAAGAAGATCGGCGCGAGAAAGGCACTTGGTTTCCAACAAGATTTGCCACGTCCGCGCGCTCAGATTTCCAGTGCGCACGGCGCCGCGGCGAAGATGGAGAAGGTTATGCCCATTGCTAATACAACGGTGTCTTTGGACCAGGAGATCAACCCCTGGGAGGCGCAAAGCGCCCGGTTCGAATTTGCAGCGCGCAAGCTCAATCTTGATGAAGGCTTGTGGAAGGTGCTGCGGTCGCCGTCGCGCGAGATTATTGTTCACTTTCCGGTGTCGCTCGACAACGGACAGATTGAGATGTTCACCGGGTTCCGCGTTCAGCATTCCATGGCCCGCGGCCCGGCCAAGGGCGGCATCCGCTACGCGCCCGACGTAACGCTCGACGAAGTGCGCGCGCTGGCCAGCTGGATGACCTGGAAGTGCGCGGTCGTCAACATTCCATTCGGCGCCAAGGGCGGCGTTATCTGCGACCCCAAAAACATGAGCCGGAACGAGCTGGAACGCATGACTCGCCGTTATACGTCCGAGATCATTGAGTTCATCGGCCCCGAGAAGGACGTTCCCGCTCCTGACGTCAACACCAACGAGCAGACCATGGCATGGATCATGGATACCTACTCCATGCACATGCGCCAGACCGTCACCAGTGTTGTCACCGGCAAGCCGCTCAATATCGGCGGTTCGCGCGGGCGCATTGAGGCCACTGGACGCGGTGTGATGGTGGTATGCAACGAGAGCCTGCGCTACCTGAACATGCCGGTCGACGGATGCCGCGTGATTATCCAGGGATTTGGCAACGTTGGATCGAACGGCGCGCGCCTGATGCACGAAAGCGGATACAAGATCGTTGGCATTGCCGAGAAGGATGGCGGGCTTTTCAACCCGGCCGGCATCGACATTCACCAGTTGCTCGAGTACAAGTACCGCAACGAATCGATTCTCGGCTTCCGCGGCGCCGAGGCCATGCCCAGCGAGGAACTGCTGGTTTCGGAGTGCGAAATCCTCATCCCCGCGGCGACAGAGAACGTGATCACCAGCCGCAACGCCGATAAGATCAAGGCGCGCATCGTGGTGGAAGGCGCAAACGGGCCCACAACCGCTGTAGCCGATGAGATTCTGGCCGACAAGCGCATCTTCATCGTGCCCGACATTCTGGCCAACGCCGGCGGCGTGACGGCAAGCTACTTTGAGTGGGTGCAGGACCGGCAGGGCTACTTCTGGAAGGAAGCGATCGTCAACGAGCAGCTCGAAACCATCCTGCGCGACAGCTTCGACGATGTGGTCCGTTACGCCGAAGCGCACAACGTAAACAATCGCATCGCTGCCTACATGCTGGCCATCGACCGCGTGGCCTTCACCATTAAACAGCGCGGCATTTACGCCTGAGCAGCGCCGAGGAAGTCAGTTCGGAGCGGGGCGGGCGTTGGCCATCCCGCTCCGCGGCTTTTCCTGTTCATTCAGTCCCCAGATAATCGCACACCAGCACAGTGCGATCGTCGTCCTGTTCTGCGGACCATCGCTCTACCGCCGCAAGAATCTGCGCCACCGCGGCCTCGGCCGGGAGTGCCGCCGTCGCAGCCAATGACTGGTCGAGCCGCTCTTCGCCGAACATTTCTCCTGTGCCGTTGCGCGCCTCAACCAGCCCATCGGTGTAGAGAAGGAATCTGTCGCCAGTCTTCAACGCGAGGCGTTTTTCCTGGTAGCTGTCGAACGCCGCCGCGGCCAGCGGCAGGCCATTCTCGACAACCTCCGTCACACTCCTGTCGCGAAGCATCAGCATGGCCGGGTGTCCTGCCGCTGCGTAACAGAGTTCCCGTCGCTCCGCATCCAGATAAACGTAGGCTGCCGTGATCATTTCGCCGCGTGTGTTGCCATGCAGGGCGGCATTCATCTCGCGCAAGAGGGCGGCCGGCTGGGCTGCCAGCGCCCCCTTCGAATCCGCCGCCATCTTCACCATCGACGCAATCATCGCCGCCGGAACTCCGTGGCCTGAAACATCAGCAATCAGCAGCCCCGCTTGGCGTTCGCTTGCCAGTAAAAAGTCGTACATGTCTCCGGCCACCGAGGTCATCGGCCGGTAACCGGCAGCCACGCTGAAGTTTGCCGATTGCGGATAGCTCGCCGGGAGAATCGACTGCTGGATGCTCCTTGCAAGTTCGAGTTCTTTCTGGATCTCGCCAAGTTCAACCTCGCGGTCAAGCGTGCGGCGCGCAGCCAAATAGCCGAAGATGCCAAGCATGACAGCGAAGCCAAAAGGCTCGAGGCGGTATAGCCCCCACACCGTTCCCAGGGTGTTGTCGAACAATGCCAGGGCCACGAAGCTCAACACTCCGACGCGCACTGCTGCAATTTCCCGGTTCTGCGTCCGTTTTCCGATCGAGCGGAAAAGCAGAATCCAGAGAAACACCGTGACCACGATGCTGTTGATGGAATAGAACAGCGGCAGCGGCCCGAAGATGAGGGTCGCAACAACGAGGGCTAGGAAAACTACTCTTAGCTGTCCCGTCTTCACTCTTCCGCTGCGCCCGGTGAAGCCGGCCATCTGGAGAAAGGTGAAGCCGGGGATGGGAATGAGGAAGTTGATCGCGGCGGATATCCGGGTGAGGACCAGGCTCCGCGCGAGTTCGAAGCCCATCAGGTCCGTTTGCAGCCACATGCGGACGCCGTAGAGGGCGGCAAATGCGGCCAGCCACATCAGCAACGGATCGAATCGTTTGCGCAAGAAACAGTAGCCCACGCACACAATGCCATCAGTTGCAAATGCCGAACCCAGGAAGAGATAGACCTCGTCGTGACGGAAGGCATGCAGAACCTGGTCTGCGCTGTATTGGGCTTCGGCCGCGAGCATGGCATTCAATGTACATGATTCAAGGCCCACCGGCCCCGCAGTCCTCCGGGGGAAGGCGAATGGCGTACCTACAGTGCAATAATGGAGCCAAGACTGATCCCAATCCCACGCCGCTTGGCCCATGAATCTGCCTAACTCCATCACGATGAGCAGGATCCTGATGATCCCGCTTCTTTTGTGGATCCTGTCGGCACACTTCCCATGGCAGGGACCGGCGGGTATGCAGGAGATTCTGGCCTCCGTTCTCTTTGTTTTGGCGTCGATAACCGACGGACTTGACGGCTACCTGGCGCGGAGACGCGGTCAGATCACCACCATGGGCATGCTGCTCGATCCGCTGGCCGACAAAATCATGGTCACAGCGGCCCTGATCGCGCTGGTGGCCTACAACCCGCAGGTGGTCAAGGTCTGGATCGCCGTCGTCATCATCGGCCGCGAGTTTCTGGTTTCAGGACTGCGCTCGATTGCCTCATCTGAAGGATTCACTATCACCGCCAGCGAACTGGGCAAACTGAAAACCGTAGTCCAGATTGTCTCGGTAGTTTCCGCAATCCTGGCCCATCGCTGGGATCGCTGGCAGATCGGATTCGTGGTGATTCCGGTCAAGTGGTACGCGATCGCCGCGGTTTACTTCGCCGTGGCCGTCTCCGTCATCTCGGCCGTGGATTACTTTATTGGCTTCTGGAAGGAAATCGACCACGTCTCAAAGGATCGCCGCCAGGCGGCCGTGCTCTCGCGCGGCAAGAGTGTGAAGATCACGTAAGACAGAGAACACGGATCAGGGCTCAGAAGACTGACAACTGGCTCCTGATCTCTGAGCCCTGACCCCTGTTCTTCAATGTCAACTGCCCGTGAGAACCGGGTTCATTGTCGTAGTTTCCACCCGGATCTCGCCTGGGGATGCAAGCGAGTTGTGGATCAGGCAATGGTGCACAGCACGGAGCAGGCCCTGGTTGTGCGCATCCGTGAGGGGAACCGGGCAACTTACCGTGACCACAAAGCCGCCGAGCCTGGCTGGTTGGTTCAGTTTTTCGGCCGTCACCCGCACCTTGACTCCGGCCTCGGCCAACTTTCGCATCTGCAGGTATTCCACCGCATAGTAGGCCGCACAGGTCCCTAATGCGCCAAGCAGCAACTCTGGCGGCGTCATCCCGGTATCTTTGCCGCCGTTTTCTACCGGCTGATCGCTGACCAGCTCGTGTGTTCTTGTCTTAACCGAGAATTGCACACCTTTAACTTGCGAAACCCGAACTTCCATCGCGTCCTCGCTCGTCAGCGGCTGCGGTGCTTTGAATCGTGCACACAGGCAGTTGCCTGCCATCGCGATCCCCACTGGCAGATCGATTCTGACACAGGTGTGCGATCGCAGTCCGTGCCGCGGAGCACGGTTTCAGAGAATTGACTGAGCAGTGGAATGGATTCGAGCAGCGCTGCGGCATGAAGGCGTAGAAATCCGGGCCCCGGGCCTGCGGATTCAGAGTTCAGACACAAGAATCCCCGCTGCCGGGTTTGAAAGCTCGATTTGTCTAAGAGTTGTTTCGAAACCAACTACCTTCGGCCGCCATGGCCGCCACCGCTGCCGCCTTTGCGGGCAACGTAGCAGTCGCGGCAATAGACCGGGCGGTCACCGCGGGGCTCAAAAGGCACGGTCGTCGGTTGGCCGCAATTCGAACAAATCACAGGAGTTCCCTGAGCCGGAGCTGACCGGTACCCGCCACCCCCGCCGCCGCCGCCGCCGTCGGCTTTCTTGGCCTGACGGCAGGGCTTGCAGCGTTTCGGGGTTGAAAACCCTCTCTCTTGAAAAAATTGCTGATCGGCAGCGGTGAAGGTAAACTCTTGCCCACAATCGCTGCAAGTTAACTGCATGTCTCCGGCCATAAGGGCCTCCCAGAAAGTTGTGCTTGTGCGCCAATTGTACAGCCCAATTAGGTTATTACCGCAACGATTGTTTTTTGAACAGAAAAACCTATGCCCCAGGACCCCAATATTTACCCCATCAACCTCCGGCCTTGTATTCTCTTCAAGGGAGTGCAAACCAGGGCGCGCGCCCGGATTGCTGCTCCCGGTTATCAACCGCTTCAGGCATGGGAAAAGCCCCCAATCCGGAGTTTGACGCAGAGTGCATTCGCCGGATTCTGGCCGGCGAACATCATTTGTTTCATGAGCTTATCCGTCCCTGCGAGCACGCCGTCTATTTTCTCTTGCTCTCCATTTTGCATAACGAGGCCGACGCCGAGGATGCCGCCCAGGAGACCGCGATCAAGGTCTTTCGCAACCTTCACCTGTTCCGCGGCGATTCGCAGTTCAGAACCTGGGTGCTCTCGATTGCCCGCAACGAAGGACTGGGCCGGCTGCGTAAAATCGCGCGGCTGCGTGAGGACTCTCTGGAAGCCCTTGCGGGCGAGGATTCGGGCGATTTCACTCCGGTCGTGTTGACGAGTTGGCGCGAGGTGCCGGCTGAGGCACTTGAAAAGCAGGAGCTGGCCGGGCTGATACGGGAGGCAATCGAGGGCCTGCCCGATATTTACCGTAACGCAGTGCTGCTTAGAGACATCGAAGAAATGGACGTGTGCGAAACCGCGGCCGCGCTGGGAATCACCGAGGGGGCCGTCAAAGTTCGCTTGCATCGCGCCAGGGCGCTCTTGCAGCGTAAACTGGCACATAAGTTGAAACCGTTTGCACCGAAACGCGGCTTGCTAGGCTGGGGAAGATGAGGATCGACTGCGAACACGTGTGGGAGCACATCTCCGCCTACATCGACGGTGAGGTGGATGCTGTGCTGCGCGCAGATATCGACAAGCATCTTGAGACCTGTGAGATCTGCTCCGCGGTGCTCGATTCCACACGCAATGTCGTCGTTCTGGTGGCGGATGGCCGCGTCTTCGAGCTGCCCGCCGGTTTCAGCGACCGTCTTCACGAGCGGCTGGAAACAGAGCTGCAATCTTCAGAAAAATGATGGGTTCCGGCATTTCCCGAAATTAGAAGATATCTCATAGTCTTGCTTTGAAGGGGCACGGCTTTACAGGCTGCGGAAGACTCAGTGCAGAGGCACGAAGTATCAGGGCACGACTTCAGCCGTGCCGATGACGTCACCAAAATGGAGCGGGGCTTTAGCCCCTGAGAGAGGGTCTCAGAATGCTTGAATGGCGCTTATGAGATGGCCTCTGGGATTTGTGACCAGCCGGTCAGCTTTGGATCGTGATTTGCGTGACAGGAGGTTTGTGATGCACTACTCCGTGCGCCCACAACTCAACCCCCACAAGCGCAAGCGTCAGCAACGCCATAGCCACCTGCAAACGCTCAGAGTTCCGTTGGCCCGGGTCGATCTCGCGCTGGCGCCATTTCGCCGCGGGCCGGGAGCGAAGATGCCAGATCCATGCCAGTACAGCCAGGTTTACCAACGAGCCGGCGACTGCCAGAATCAGCATCGGAATACGGATTGCATCCCGGTGAAACTCCAGCAGCGGCGCTGAAATACTGCTTGCTGCCAGTGCGCCAAGGCCAATCAGCACGCGAATGCCGTTTACGGTCACCACCGCGGTGCACAAACTCTGCAGTACAACCAGCACTACGCTTGCGCCGGCTACGATCTCCAAGCCTTTGGGGGATTTCAAACGGCCTCCTGCATCCCGAGAGAACAGGCAAGGACTCCCGGGTTGAATCAGAGTAGCGCACGAGCCAGCCGGTCGCCAATCCCGATGAAGCGCGCCTAGCTCTTGGGATGCCGCCCACCGAGCAGCAGAAACTTATTTACGAAAGCCCAAATTCCCTGTAACTATTCCTTCAGGCGTTCGATCTTAAGAGCGTACCCTTTCGGCGGGACGGGTTGAACGTACCCCCTGCGCACTCCAACCCGCGGAGCCCCATCCGCACAACCCCCCAGCGAGGTCCTGAATTCCTATGAAAAATCAACTGAATGCACTGCTTTTGACCGCTGCTCTCGCCGGTCTGACTGGTGGCTCCACGGTCGCGGCCCAGTCGGCCAACTCGGCGACAAACCACACCGCCAGGTTCACCAGGGCCGGCCTCAGCTTCGGCCAGCAGACCCCGGCTCCCAAGCACTCCTGTAAAGGCAAAAACGACTGCAAGGGCCAGGGCGGCTGCAAGTCGAGCGACCAGGGCTGCAAAGGCAAGAACAGCTGCAAGGGTAAAGGCGGCTGCGCGACCGACGGCTCGAAGCCGCCGAGTGCCCTTTTCGCTTAATCAACCCGTCACGCCCACACGAGGGATCGGGGGGACTACCTCCTGACGGACAATTTGTGCATCTCCGATCCCTCATGTTCCTCACTGATCAGCTGAGAGCTGACCCCTGATACCTGATACCTGAACTCTGATTTATGCCCGGCAATCGTTTCAATGCGTACGCTGACCACGGAGTCGGAATCGGCTTGCGGATTCCACATTACGAGCACATCTTTGCCCGTAAACCCGTGGTGGACTGGTTCGAGATCATCTCTGAGAACTTCATGATCGACGCCGGCCGCCCCTTGGCGAATCTAGACAAGATCATGGAGCGGTACCGCGTGGTGCAGCACGGCGTCTCAATGTACTTCGGCAGCGTGACCGCGCCCGATCCCGAGCATCTGCGGCGATTGAAGCAGCTTGTGCGCCGCACCAGGACGCCGTGGCTGAGCGATCACTTGTGCTGGGGCTCGGTCGACGGTACCTACACGCACGACCTGCTGCCGCTGCCCTATACCTGGGAAGCCGTCGAGCGCACGGTTCAACGCGTGAAGATGGCGCAGGACTTTCTCGAGATCCCCGTCGCCGTTGAGAACGTGAGCTCGTATGCGGCCTTCACCGCATCCCAGATGACCGAGTGGGAGTTCCTGACTGAAGTGGTAGAACGCGCCGACTGCGGAATCCTGCTCGACGTGAACAACGTGTACGTCTCTGCAATGAATCACGAATTCAATCCGATGGACTACGTGAATGCAGTCCCGGCGCACCGCGTGGCACAGATTCACATCGCCGGCCATTCGCGCTACGAGAAATACATCCTCGACACGCACGATCACCCAGTCATCGATCCCGTCTGGCAACTCTATGCGCGCGCCATTGAGCGTTGCGGACCAACGCCGACGCTGCTCGAGTGGGACGATCGTATTCCGAGTTTCGACGAGGTTCACGCCGAGGCGCTCAAAGCCAACCGATTCCTGCATCGCGTGGAGCCGGCGCCGGAACTGGTTGAGGCCGCGTCATGAATTGTGGGCGCCAGCAACAGTGTTGGGTGCCCCAGGTCCCGATTCTGGGACCTGGGAAAGCACAACGTTTAATAACTGACGAGACGACCGCATGAATCTCGAATCCATCCAGCGTGAAATGGCCGCGGCCGTGATGCAGCCCTTGAAAGCAGACGAAGGCATGCAATCCCGCGCCGCTGACGGCCGCGCCATGGCCGAAGTCGCGGAGTCTTTCATCGCGCCCAACAGCCGCCTCACCGCGTTCGAGCGGCTCGAAATCTACAACCGGCAATACTGGTTCCGCGTACTGAGTGGGTTGGCCGAGGACTTTGTGGCGCTGCGCGCTGTGTTAGGCTCGCACAGATTTGGCGCGCTCTCGGTCGCGTACCTCAACGAACATCCCAGCCGCTCATTCACCATGCGCAATATCGGCTCGCATCTGCCCACCTGGCTCGCCGCGCATCCCGAGTTTGCCGGTCGCCGGCACGCGCTCGCCGTCGACGTTGCAAAGATCGAATGGGCCTTCGTCGTGGCTTTCGATTCGGCCGGGCGGACGCCGCTGACGCTCGAGCAAGTTGGCACGCTCAACGCTTCGTCGCGGCTATCCTTGCAGCCGCACATCGAACTGATGGAGCTGAATTATCCGGCAGAAGATCTCGTGCTCGAGTTGCACCAGCGCGAGAAACGGCAAACCAGTGAAGCGGGCGTGGGCTCCGATGAAGAAGATCAGCCACCGGCCAAGCTGCCGCACATCCGTCGCAAGCCCACGTGGCTCGCCGCGCATCGCGTGGAGTTCTCGGTCTTCTACCTGCGTCTGGAACGCGAAGCCTGGCAGATTCTCGGCGCGCTCAGGCAGGGGAAGACACTTGCCGAGGCGATTGACGCGGGGTTTGCCGATTCGCGCATTCCCGCCGGGCGGCGCGCAGCCAGGCTGCAGAAGTGGTTCAACCAATGGGCCGAACTGGGATGGATTTGCGCGCGGGAAGCCTAGAAATCGTTCCAACTTGATTCATTGATTGCTGCATAAAGAGTGTCGAGTGTCATCCTGAGCGGAGGTCGCTGCAACGGGGTCCCCGGCGAGCGGTCTTAGCTCGCTATGGTGACAAGGCGACCGTAGTCGAAGGATCTGCAGTTGCTTTTCTCATCGCGCACGACATCACTCTTGCAGCGCTCGAAAGCTCACTGCGCTGCGCAGCCACTCATAGTAAGAGCGCGCACCTTAATCGACAGAAGGGAACAGTCATGATAGGCAAACTCGTTTCAACGTATCGGCATTTTGTGGCACTCCTCAACCGCCTGCACAGCCCGCTTCTGCTCGCGATCCGCCTCTATTGGGGCTTCCAGTTCGCGCAGGACGGCTGGGGTAAACTGACACACCTGGATAAGGTTGCAAGTTTCTTCGCAACACTCAATCTTCCCGCTCCCGGCGCGACGGCGCTCGCGGTGGCGCTGGTAGAGCTAATCGGCGGCATTCTCTTTTTTGCCGGCATCGCCTCGCGCCTGGTCTCGGTGGTCCTGTTCGTCAACATGACCATGGCCTATCTGAGCGTACCCGACGATCGCGTCAACTTCCTGCATTTCTTCTCGAACCCAAGCGATTTTTACGGCGCAACGCCCTACACATACTGGTTCGCGGCGCTGCTCATCCTCATTCTCGGGCCAGGTTTTATCGCCATCGACACGCTCATCTCGCGTTGCCTTCCAAAAACCAGCAACTGACTCATCGCGGTATCATCGATCCAAACCTTCAGGACATAAGCAAGAATGCGGATCGTATATATGCTGGCCTCGTTGGGCGTGGGCGGCACGGAGAAACAGGCCCTGGCGCTGGCCGGGCGCATGGCCGGGCGCGGTCACACTGTAACGCTCGTGACCTTGCTCCCGCAGGCGAGCGAGGAATGGCCGACAGCTCTGCCCGTCATTCGTCTCAATCTTCACAAAAACCCATTCAGCCTTATGGCGGCGTTCTTGCATGCGCGTCATATTCTGCTCGAGCTTCAACCAGACATCGTTCACAGCCACAGCTTTCACGCCAACATTTTTGCGCGCCTGGTGGGCGCCGTTGCAGGCCGGCCCGCAGTGATTTCAACCATCCATAACGTCTACGAGGGCGGCTGGCTTCGCATGCTTGCCTACCGGCTTACTGACGGGCTGTGCACGCGTACAACTGCGGTGAGCCAGGCCGTAGCCGAGCGGTTCGTAAAGTTCAGGGCTGTCCGCACCCCAGAATGCACGGTCGTTCCCAATGCAATTGACCTGGATGAATTCAAGCCCGATCGAACGCGCCGCGCATCGACGCGAGCAAGCGTTGGCGCAGGCAACCAATTTGTGTGGCTCGCCGCCGGGCGCATCTCAGCTGCGAAAGATTACTCCAATCTGCTGCGCGCCTTCGCCCGAGTTCTCTCAGAGCGGCCCGATGCACGCTTATGGATCGCCGGGCAGGGAAGCGAGGAAGACGAAGTGCGGCTTCACGCGCTGGCGGGGAACCTCGGTTTGGGCCGCTGCATGCAATGCTTGGGCCTGCGCCGCGATTTGCCTGCTTTGCTCGATGCTGCTGACGGATTTGTCTCGAGCTCTGCATGGGAAGGCATGCCGCTTGCGATTGCCGAGGCCATGGCAATGGAGAAGCCGGTGGTTGCAACCAATGTGGGCGGTGTTTGCGAGCTGGTTGCCGGGAACGGGTTTCTGGTCCCGGCGCGCAATCCCGACCCACTTGCCGATGCAATGCTCGAGCTGATGCGTAAACCTGAGGCAGATCGTTTGGCCATCGGCCGCGCCGCGCGTCGCCGCATAGAAACCGGCTTCAACATCGAATCCCGCGTCGGCGAATGGGAGACCCTGTATCGGTCGCTCGTTTCTTGAGCGCCGCAAACGGCCGCGCGACTCTGAAGAAAAAGGCCGGAGTCTTGAGTTCCGGCCATATCTCCCCTTATCTCGGTTTTGGGTTTTCTGATCCCTGAGCCCTGACCCCTGTCTTCAAAACTGGAACGCCGCCTGAATGAAGATCCTGCGCGCCGCCGAACCCGTGGGCGAAGCGAACATCCCGCCTGCCAGGCTGGTCGACTTCTCGAACCGGCTTCCCGGGCCCGTGACGCCAGTGGAAGAATCCCATGCCGGCGCAACCACGCCCGACGGAGCACCGTAGTCGATGTCGTTGAAGAGGTTCAGTGCCTGCGCGCTGAAGGTGAAGGCATACTTGCGCCCGGTGTTGGCCATTCCAAATGGGCCGCGTCCTCCCCCGCCGCCAAAACCACCGAATCCACCAAAGCCACCGCCGCCGCCCCCGCGGCCACCACCGCCGCCATAGCCACCGCCCCCACGGCCGCCGCCTCCACCCGGAGGAGGAGGACCTCCACCGCTCTGATTCGGACCGCCTGTGGCCTCAACCTTCGGGCCGAGTCCCCACGACCGGCTGACACGCAGATTGATCGCTACTGAAGCCGGAGAGTCGCCTTTGTTGATCCCGAACAGCTCTTCCCCTGGTACCGGGATCGTGTCGAGGCATCCGAACGGCGTCATGGCGTACTGCGAGGGCTGCGGCCCTGCAGTCGCCGCACAGTCCGATGAAGAGACTAGCCCCGGCCGGTCGTTGAAGAAGTTGTCGCCGGTGAGGTCGTTTTCAACCGTCACATTGAAAGGGCGTCCCGCCTGCGCAACCAGGAACGGATTAAACGACAATCCCCAAGGGGCGTTGTAAGTGCCCATCAGGAACACCATCTGCGGGCGCACAAATCCAGCCCGGCCATAATCCTGCTTAAGGTTGTATGAGTCCGTTGGGCTCCCTCCTCCATCGGAGTGGGCGTTCGTTACGTTGTAGAAGCCCATCAGGCTCAGGTTCTTTGTGAACTGCGCCCTGAGATTGACGATCACCTGGTTCTGTTTGAACACCGCCTCAGGGAAGTACTGGTCGACAATGCCCAGAGACGGGTCAGGCCGCACCCCGGTAAGCGTGGAACTGCCGAACTCGTAGGTCCCGGGCAGATAGGCATTCGCGTCGCGCGTCACCAACTGGTGAACGCCATTGGAGTGCAGGTAAGTGAATGTGAGCGTCGCTGTCTTGGTGAGCTGCCGCTCAAGAGTCAAGCCAACCTGTTCGGTGTACGGCGCGTGGTAGTGCGACGCGACCGTATTAATCTGCGAGACCGACTGGCTGCCCGTGCCGCAGCCCTGCGCCTCGGCGCTTGCCAGGCTCGTCGGATCGAAACAGGTCGGGTTGCTGATCACGGTCTGCGTCTGGCTCTTCAACGGATTCCCGTTGTATTGCTCAAGGCTCATTACGTCGCCGATCCCGAACCGGTCGTAGAAGATGCCGAATCCACCGCGCAACACGGTCTTTGAGACCGTGCCTTTCTTATGTCCGTCGAGGGCGTAAGCAAACGCAACGCGCGGAGCCCAATCGTCGTGGTCGGAGACGTGGTTCTGCGTCTCCCAGCGCAGGCCACCCGAGAGCGTGAGATACGAACGGAACTTCCAGTCGTCCTGAAAGTAGAGCGATCCGTCAAAGACGTTGCCTGAAAATGCGATCGGGCCCGTGGTGTAGGTCAGCTTATTGGGCGCATTCACGCTGCCGCACGTTATGTCGTTTGACGCTGGGGCAGTTGGGCAGGCCGTGCCGGTGGCCAGTTTATTCAGAGCGCCGGCGTAGTCGTAGACAGTTGGAAAACTGAAACTGCCGTTGAAGTTTCCATCGGTCGAAGTTGCCTCGCGATTGTCACGCAGCCATGCGCCAAATTTGATCGCATGTGGTCCCGCGGTCATCGTGGTCACATTCTGCAATTCGAAGTGATCGCTATGTCCTGTGTTCTGTTGCGAGCCATTGCCGCCTGAAGTGAAGAACCCGGGAACACTCACCGTGGGCGCTGTGCTCACCGGCGTGCTGGATGAGTTCGATCGTTCGTATTCAAAGCGGGTCTCGTTCACAATGCGTTCGCTGATCACTTCAGAATCGCTGATCTGCACGGTGTGATCGGTCGAGTGGGAAGAGGAACTCAACGTTGGCAGCGATGTAGAGCCGATCTGACCGCTGGAAGTGTTGCGGGCGAACTGGTAGCGCAGCGTGAGCGTGTTCTTTTGTCCCAGTTGCAGATCGATCCGGGGCGAAACATTGGTATGCGTCGACGGATTAAACAAGCTGCCGGTCTGCGCGGCGATTTCGCCCGTATTTCCGTTCAATGTGGGGACGTAGTACGCCCCCGATGTTCCGTCCTGGTCGGCGGTCTGTACGGTGTATACGCTGGCGTCCTGGTTGTTGCGCTGCTCAATACTGAAGAAGAACGAGGCCCATTTCGAGAGTGCTCCGCTGACCGTTCCGTTGCCCTGGATGCTGTGATAAGGCGCAATTGTCTTGGTGAACGGGTTCCCCGTGTTGAACGCGTCGTCGTTCCCCTGAATAAAGGCCCGACCGTGCAAGGTATCGGTTCCAGGCTTGGTGAGAATCTCAATGCGTCCGTAGCCCAGGCGGTCGAACTCTGCAGAGAAGGGGTTCTGATTGATACGGATTTCGCGGATTGCCGACTTGGGCGGCAGTGTTCCCCCGGTAAAGCCGTCAATGTAGATCTGGCCGCCATTCGGGCCCGCCGAAGGGCCGGCCAGCGCGGTCAATTCGTTTTGCAGCTCGTCGGGATCGTCAGACAGCGCGTCGAGGTCGCTGCCTTTGAGCACAATCGCGCTGGAGTTCTGGCCGGCTTCGACGCTCACCTGCGGCCCGCCCTCATCGCTCACCACCACTTGCTGCTGCGCTTCCTCAATGGCCATCTTGATATCGACATTCTTGGTCTGGCCCGCGGCGAGCGGAATCGGCGTGGAAACAAAAGGGGCAAAGCCCTGGAACGTGGCTTCAATAACGTAACTGCCGGCCGCCAAACCCCGCACCGAGTAGCCGCCCGCGGCATCGGCAGTGGTCTGCCCAACCTTGGCACCCTTGACCGTAGTCACCGTGATCTGCGCGCCGGGAATCAACGCACCCGTCTGGTCGGCAATGTGGCCGTGCAACGTGCCGGCAGCAGCCGGCGCAGCGGTCGTAATGGCCTGGGCGCCGTCAGCAGGTCCCGCAGCCTGAGCCCGCGCCATCGTCCCAACCACGGCCAGCGCCAACGCGAGAACAAAATAAACAAAGCAACGAACTCGTAAGTACACGTTTCCTCTCTTTTTCCCTGACCAGTCTGTGATGGCCTCTATTGGGCTGCTTCCGGCGCGCTCGACCCCATGCTCCAGTTCGCCAGCAAGTCCTGGCTCGCAGGAGCTTCGAGCAGCGGCTCAACGCCCGCCAGCACAGTGATGGCGGTAACCTCTGACTCACCCTGCGTTGAAACCAGCATGACCGCCTCGCCCTTTTGAAGATCCTTCAGCTGAATCGCGGGTGCGCGGCTAAGAGCCTGGGAAAGATCTCCGCTGCCACCGGCTGCACCGCGCTGACCGCCCGGCCCGCCGCCAATGCCGTTTCCGGCGCCGTTAACACTACCACCGACCGCGCCATTGCCGGCGCCACTTCCAGCGGCAGCATTCTGCGGCCTGTAAGCTCCGCCGCCGTAAGCCCCTCCACCAAAACCACTCGGAGCTTGCCCTTTGAGCCTCATCGCAATGAACTGCGCCATCCGATCCGGCAGTCGGCGCATCTGTGTCTCTGCTCCCATGTGGATTGTCACCTGCTTCTTCGTCACCAGGTCCTTGACCACGAGCGTGGAGCTTGCCGGATCGATGGAGGTGATGGTCCCTGAAATATTGCGGAAACCTCCCGAAACCACTTCATCAGCGGTGAGAGTGTCGGTCGTCTTCTGGCCCCTTGCGCGCAACTGGTCGCCAGGTTGAATCGCCGTAATGGGCGCGGTGACCGCCTCATCGAAACGCACAGAACCCGGAGCGTAACGCTTCAGAATGGTTGATTGAGTCGTCTTTACCGTCACCGTTTGCGGGGTCGCTCCACCGCCGGCCGACACCACAATGACGCCCGATGAGGTATCGACGCTCTTCACCAGGCCGCCCACTCCCCGTTGCCACTCTTCAGCCTCTTTCTGCTGCTTCTTCTGAACGTCGGCCGCTTTGATCGCAACAACGCGCAGCGCAGCAGGCACGGCCGCCGTTGAGCTGGGGTCGAGGTTTACCAGAACCCTGTCGCCAACCGCTAGATCGGTGTACTGCATATCGACCGCGGCGCTGAGATTGGTTTGCCCGGGCTCAACGCGCTTGAGAATTGCATTCGCAGGAACCTGGACCTGCCGCGAATCTCCCTGCGCGGTCTTCACGGTCAACGTGTCACTGTTTATTGAGGTAATAGCGCCCAGAAACTTGGCGGCCGCGGCCTGTTGGTTGGCTGGCGCGGCCTGCTGGGCCGTCGCAAGAGGCGCGGCCAAAACCGCCACCAATGCCAGAAATCCCGATATGCTCTTCACACTTTTTCTCGTGCTATTCATAAGTCTTCCCGCGCAGGAGGTACCTACCTGCCAAGGGCATCGGGCCGATGCCGTTATCTATTCCGGTAGACGCAGGAGGCCGGGAAAAAGTTGAGCGGAAGTCCCGCAAACCTGCTGGCACCCAAGTGCCTCACTTAAGAGTGGTTTAATGGGTGTCCGGCGCCGGCTCCCAGCGCCGTTCAGCCGCGCCAAACCGAGACGTCGGTGCGTCTGGTGGTTCGATTGCGCGGTCACTGTTCTGCTCTCCGAGCTCTGCCGTTTCAAGAAACGTGTATTTGCCTGAGCGTGAAGAAACCACGTTGATCAACCGCCGGTTGTGCACGACGATCGTGTCCAGATACCAAAGATTCATCGAGGGTAAGACGCGGGCGAAAATCTTCTGAGATTCGATGTAGTACGTACGGCGCCGGCAAGGAACAGCAGCGCTGCGAGCACAAGAGCTCTACGCATACGTGACCTGCCCCAGAATCACGGCCCTCGACGCGCCGGTAGCTGACGGCACATTGCCCGGCAACCGGTGCCAGGTTTGCCACGCGAGCAACGCGAAGGCCGCCGCTTCCTTGGCCTCGGCGGGCAGGCCGAACTCCTCCGGCCTGCGCATCGTGCAACCCAGCGGCTCTAGGCGAGCGGCCAGCATCCTCATCAACGTTCCATTCCGCGCGCCGCCGCCTGAGACAATGTAGTCTACCGGCTTGCCTTCCATCCTCAGTCTGGCAAATCGTTCGTAACTATCCGCGATACTCACGGCTGTCAGCGCAGTCGCCGTGGCCAGCGCGTCTTCGCTGCGCTGGCTATGCCTGCGGCACTTATCCAAAAAGTCCGCGGCGTAAGCCTTGCCGAATTGCTCGCGGCCGGCGGTGCGCGGAGGCGCGAGCTTGAAATAGCGCTGCCCAAGCGCCTCGCGAAGAACTGGCTCAAGGATTCTGCCCCGCCACGCCAGCGCTCCATTGCGATCGAACCTTTTGCCGAACAGTTCCTGCGCCAGCCAGTCAATCACCATGTTCCCGGGCCCGGTGTCGAAGGCAATGAGTTTCTCCGGTCCTGCTCCGCCAGGGATCGCGGTCAAGTTGGCGATGCCGCCGATATTCTGCAGCACGCGCCCGCGCTTACTGTTCGCGAAAAGCACATAGTCCAGAAGGGGAACGAGCGGAGCTCCTTGGCCGCCGGCAAGCATATCCGCCGGACGGAAGTTTGAAACCACAGGCACGCCAAGTCGCGACGAGATCGCCTGCGCCTCGCCCAGTTGCCATGTGCACGCGAACCGCCGTCCGGCGCAGGCTTCGGCGCGGGCCTGGTGATAGAGCGTCTGTCCGTGGCAGCCAACAAGGTCGAGCTTGATATTGTGCCGCTGCGCAGTCTCTTCAACGGCTTCTGCGTAGGCGATGCCCAGCCGCCAGTTGAGCCGCGCAAGTTCTGCGGTAGAGATCGATTCGGCATTCATCGCATCCAGCACCGCGCGCCGCAAGGCCTTCGGATAGGGGAATGCCTCATGCGCGATCAGCTTGAGCGAGGGCCTTCCACGTCCAGACGAAATCCTCACCACCGCAACATCGATCCCGTCGGCAGATGTGCCACTCATGATTCCCGCAACCGTCATTGCTCGCTTACTCATGAGGTCTCCGCCGGCGCAGCGGCCCTTGGGTCTATGGTGTCTGTTTCGCTGGCCGCGATCAGGTCGCGGAAGCGCGCGATGCGCGTGCGCAGTTGTTCGAGTTGCTTCGCACCAAGTGCACGCGAAACTCGAAACGCGTAGAGGCGCCTGCGTTTCCGTTCCACCTCAGCCGCGCGCGAGAGAAGCAATTTGCGGAATGCCGCCGAACGCTCGGCCTCGCTCAACAGTGCCTCAAAGCTGCGCAGAATCAGTTCGGGGCTGTGGCAAATCTCGAGCAGGTCGCTGCCGGCAACTACTGCCGCGATCGCCGCTTCATCGACCGGCAGGAACTTGAGAATGCCGCCCATCTCCAGATCGTCTGAGAGAATAATGCCGCGATAGCCGATCTTTTTGCGAAGCACGGTAGTGATCCAGAAGGCCGACGCGCTGGCCGGCCGCACCCTGCCCGGCGTTGCAGGATACGCCGCGTGGTTCATCATGATCATCGGCATCTCGCGGTGCAGCTCTCGATAGGGAACCAGGTCCTCATTCCAGACTTGTTTCCACGTGCGATCGATCTCCGGCATCGTAAAATGCGTGTCGCCGGCCGCGCCGCCCAGGCCAGGGAAGTGCTTTCCGCAGCCTGTTACTCCATGCGCCCGAAGACCGGCGAGAAACTCGCGCGCATAAGTTGTCACCTCCGCGGCGTTTGCTCCAGGCGGGCGCGAGCCCAGCACTTCGGCGGCTTCAGGCAAGGCCAGATCGACCACCGGCGCGAGCGTGGTGTTGAATCCGAAGGCGTTCGTAGCGCGCGCGATCAGCTCGCCGTGCCCGCGCGCCAATGAAGCGGGGGTGCCCCATCCTTGGCGCGTCTTTGTTCTTGCGCCAAGCGTGGGATTGCTCGAAGCGCGGCCTTGCTCTCGACGCATTGCTTGTCCCACTGCCTGCGCCGATGGCAGGGCGGCTAGCGCATCGCGTACGCGATTCACCGTGCCGCCTTCAATGTCGACGCAGCGCACCGCATGGGTAGCGCAGGATTCCGTTGCTTCATCGAGAAGCGCCCGCGTCTGCGCCGGGTCTTCGATGTTGCGCTTGAAGAGAATCACGCCGCCGGGGCGCACCAGTTTGAGCCACGCACGCTCCACGCCCGTAAGCTCCCCACCCCCGAGCCCAACCACCAGCAAACTCCCCGCTGCTTTGCGCAGACTCTCCATGCGTCCCTCAGCCCCTTAGTCCCTCAGTCACTTAGTCCCTGTATTCTTCAATTCCTGCTGCAGCTCCTCCAGCAAATTCAGCGCTTGCAGCGGCGTCAGCGAATTCACATCGGTGGCTTCGATGCGATCCAAAATCCGCTGCGAAAGCGGCGTAAAGATTGTCAATTGCATCGGCTCCGCAGCCGTCTCCACTTGCACGCTCTGCCGTTCCTGCTTTTCATGCTGGCGCAATACATGGCGTGCACGCTCAATTACCGCTGAAGGCAAGCCGGCCAGCTTCGCCACCTCAATGCCGTAGCTCTTGCTTGCCGCGCCAGGCTCAATGTTATGCAGAAAGACGATGCCGCCCGCCGCCTCCTTTACGCCCACGCACAGATTACGGACGCGCGGCAGCTTTTCAGCCAGCATGGTCAGCTCGTGATAGTGCGTGGCGAACAGCGTTCGGGCTCCGGTCTCGGCATGAAGGTACTCAACCGTCGCCCACGCCAGGCTGAGCCCATCGAAGGTCGCCGTACCGCGGCCCATCTCGTCGAGCAGAATCAATGAACGCCGCGTGGCAGTATTCAGAATGGTCGCCGTCTCGGTCATCTCGACCATAAACGTCGATCGGCCGCGGGCAACGTTGTCGCTCGCGCCGATGCGCGTATAGATGCGGTCCACGAGCCCGAATCGAAGGCTGTCTGCCGGCACAAAGCTGCCCATCTGCGCCATCAGTACCAGCATTGCCGCCGTGCGCAGATAGGTGCTCTTGCCGCCCATGTTCGGCCCGGTGATAAGAAGCAGGCTTGGCCCTTGCGTGGTTTCACTCTTTGGAGTAGATTCCAGGCTCGCCTGAACATACAGATCATTGGGAATGAAGCGTCCCTCGCGCGTCTCTTCCATCCACTGCTCGATGACCGGATGTCGCGCCGCGACGGCCTCCAGCAGGGGCTCAGCGTCGAGTTTTGGCCGCGTATATCTGCGTCCAGCTGCCAGGTGCGCAAAACAAGCCAGCAAGTCGGCCTCCGCCACCGCCGAAGAACTGCGCCGGATTCTTCCTGCGGCTTCCAATACACTCGTCCGAAGTGAAGAGAAAATGCGCTTCTCGATCTCGATGCAGCGGTCGTGGGCCGACAGAATCTTGCGCTCGTATTCCTTCAGCTCGGGAGTGGTGAACCTCTCGGCATTCACCAGCGTTTGTTTGCGTTCGTAGTCTGCCGGCGCCAGCGCCAGGTTTGCCTTGGTGATCTCGATGTAGTAACCAAACACCGAGTTGTAGCGCACCTTCAGCGATCCGATACCCGTCCGCTGCCGCTCGCGATCCTCGATGGCAGCAATCGCCTGGCGGCCGCTTGTCGAGATCGACCGCAGCTCGTCGAGTTCTGCGTCCACTCCGGCCGCTATTGCTCCCCCATCGGCAAGTGTCAGCGGCGGCTCGCTCACAATGGTCTGCGCGATGCGCGCCGTCACATCTTCGAGCGTGTCGAGACGCGCCGCGATCTGCCGCCACGCGGGCGCGGTCAGCGCATCCAGCGCAACCTTCAGGCCGGGCAATTTGGCCAGGCTCGCGCCCAGCGCGCGCACATCGCGCGGCCCGGCCGAATCCAGGCTGATGCGCGCCAGCAGCCGCTCCAGGTCGAGAATTCCCGCAAATGCCCGGCGAATCTCTTCTCGTTTCACCAGGTCGCCGTGCGCTTCGGCCACCGCCTCATACCGCAACTCAATTGCCGCCGCATCATTCAGCGGCCGCAGAATCGTGGCGCGCAGCATCCGCTTGCCCATCGGCGTCAGGCATTCATCCATGGTGCGGAAGAGCGTGACGCGTTCGTCCTGACCCTGGAAAAGAGGTTCGACCAGTTCAAGATTCCGCACCGTCACCTGGTCGAGTTCGAGCGAGGCTGAGTGTTCTTCAAAGCGCAAAGAATCGATGTGCAGCGCCTCGTTCTTTTGCGTGGTGCGGACATAATGCAGCACCGCGCCGGCGGCAATGGCCGCAGCCACGTGGCCGCTCAGCCCGAACCCCTCGAGCGTGCGCACATTCAGTTGCCGTTCGACCAGCGGAATCGCAAAGCTCGGGGTCCACACCCAGTCCTCGACCCGAGTGCGCGCAGCGATCCGCTCAAGCTGGGGCACAGGCTCAGTACTTGCCGGCAGCAGCACCTCGCGCGCGCCAGCCACCAGAATCTGCTCGATCGCCTCCTGCCGCGCCATAGTCCCACGAAACTCCGCGGTCCGGAACTCGCCGGTCGAAACATCCAGCAGCGCCACGCCGCAAATAGCTTCACCCGGGTGCCCTGCTTTAGCACTTGTCATCCTGAGCGAGTCCCGTTCAACGGGACGAGTCGAAAGACCTGCATTTGCCCGGTGCTCCACCCTCGCCGCGTTTTTGTCTTTGCCGTTAGGGAATGAGGGATCTGAACCTGACGCATCACTACGCGCTCCGCCCACCTCGTACAACGCCGCCAGAAAGTTGTTCTGCTCCGGGCTGGCTGTCGGATCCAGCGCCGTCCCCGGCGAAAGCACTCGCGTGACCTCGCGCCGCACAATCTTCTTGGTGAGCTTAGGGTCCTCCATCTGGTCGCAGAGCGCGATCCGGTAGCCCTTTCTGAGCAGCCGCGACAAATACCCCTCAACCGCATGGAACGGCACGCCGCACATGGGGATACTGCGCTCTTTATCCCGCGCGGTCAGCGTCAGCTCCAGTTCGCGGCTGGCAATGGCCGCATCGTCATAAAACAGCTCGTAAAAATCGCCCATCCGGAAGAAGAGCAACGCATCGGGATTCTGCCGCTTCGCCGCCGTCCACTGGCGCATGAACGGCGTAAGCTCCTGCGCGTCCTTATCTTTGCGAGCAGGCAGAGAAGTAAGGGCAAATTCACCTGAAGGCGTCTCGCCATCCGGCACCGCCAGGCCGTTCGCCAAGGCAGGCTCGCCCGGCGCAGAAACCGTCGGCAACGGCAACTCGCCGGCTCCGGATTGGTCGTCTTTCCTATGCACGCTGCATTCAAGAGTATCGCGCTTAGGCAAGGATTTCCGGGACGCGAATTCCGGTGCGCAACCGGCTCACCAATCCCCTGTGACGCAATAGCCGGGAGCGTAACTCCTGCAAGGTCGTATGGTGATTTGCATCACAGTATACTGACTGGTTACACCTTAACGTAAACCTTGCCATGTACCTTCTTTGGCTACGAGTTGCGGCAGTTCTTTACACGGCGGGGGCTATCGCCGTTTTCCCGGCTGTGCTCTACTCTCAAGAGCGCTGGCGCAAATGGTGCGTGCATCTGGCCGGCATGGCGTTTTTCTTCCACTTTGTCTCGGTGGTCGAAATGCTCGCCCAGGCTCATCGGCTCATGCCCGTGGGCGAGCGCGAAATCGAATCGCTGCTGGGGTTTGCGGTTGCCGGCATTTTCTTCCTCGTCTGGTGGCTTTACGACGGCATCTCTCTTGGAATCTTTGCCTTACCGGCAACGTTTTTCCTTGTCTTCATCCCCGCGCTCGGGCCAAACCGCCATCGTTTCCCGAGCCAGAGTGTTTACAACGTGTGGCTGGTGGCGCATATCGTCGCCCTTTTGCTCGCCTACGCAGCGCTCTTTTTCAGCCTCGTAGCCTCCATGCTTTACCTGGTGCAGGAGCGCCGCATCAAATCCAAGATCAAGCCCGGAAAGACTTCGAAATGGGGCTCGTTCGACTGGCTTGCGCCGCTTGACACCCTTGAGCGCGTCGCCCTCGCCACCCTCGAGTTCGGATTCCCGTGCATGACCGTTGGCCTCATCCTTGGCTCGGTCCTGGTTCAGGAAACCTCGGTTGGCGCATCCTACTTCGTCAATCCCAACATTCTGGCCGCCTACGTTATGTGGGCGATCTACGTCACGCTGCTCTTTGTCCGCCACAGCAGGGGGTTGCGCGGGCGCAGGGCCGCTTACATTTCCGGCGCCGCGCTGATTGTGATGATGGCCGTCTGGTGCGTCAACTTCTTTAGCCAGGTTCAAAGGTTCGGTCCCAAATGACGCTCACGCTCATCGGCGTCAACCACAAGACCGCGCCCATCGCGCTGCGCGAACGCGTTGCCATCTCGCGCGACGAGCTGGCTGACGCCACGAGGGCCCTGGCCGCCATGCCCGGCGTAGCCGAGTGCATGATCGTCTCCACTTGCAATCGCGTTGAAATGCTGGCCGTGGTTGAAGACAATGGCGTGAATGTAAGTAGCTTTCTGGCCAATCACTTCGGCGTTGAGTCCGAAGTTCTGAATCCGCATCTCTACGAGTACCGCGACAAGGATGCGGTTTCGCATCTCTTCCGCATGGCCGCCAGCCTTGACTCGATGGTAGTGGGTGAGCCGCAGATCCTTGGCCAGGTGAAGGAAGCCTTTGCCGTGGCCCGCGCTGCTGGCGCGGTCGGCGGACAGCTCGACCACCTGCTGCAGAGTGCGTTCTCCGCAGCCAAGAAGGCCCGCTCCGAGACGGGCATCGGCTCGAATTCAGTTTCCATTGCCTCGGTTGCCGTCGAGCTGGCGCGCAAGATCTTCGGCTCATTGAATGGCCGCACCGTTTTCCTGGTAGGTGCTGGCAAAATGAGCGAACTGGCCGCGCGCCACCTGGCGCAGCAAGGCGTAGGCGCCATCATGGTCTCAAACCGCACCGCCGAGCGCGCCCGCCGCATGGCCGAGGAGTTTGAAGGCCACGTCAAGCCCCAGGTGGTGGATTTCGGGCAGCTCTACGATGCCGCCGCCAGCGCCGACATCGTCATCAGCTCCACAGGGGCGCCCCATCCCATCTTCCGCCGCGAGCACGGGCAGCGCTTCCTGCACGCCCGAAAGAACCGTCCCATGTTCTTCATCGATATTGCCGTCCCGCGCGACGTTGATCCCGAGATGAACAAGCTCGACGGCATCTTTGTCTACGACATCGACGATCTGCAGCAGGTAGCCGCGTCGCACCTGGAAGAGCGCGGCCGCCAGGCTCTGGATGCCGAGAGCATTATCGCCGCCGAAGTCGAGCGCTTCCATCAGCGCCAGCGCACCGTCAATGCCGCGCCTGCCATCGTGGCGCTGCAGCGCAAGGCTGAAGAGATTCGCGTGGGCGAGATCGAGCGCATTCACAAGCGGCTGGGCACGCTGACGCCTGAGCAGCTGGCCGCTGTCGAAGCGCTCACTCGTGGACTGGTCAACAAATTCCTGCACCCCCCCATGCAGGCGCTCAAGCAGGCAGCGCGCGAGGGAGACGCGGCGCGGCTTGATCTGCTGTGCGAAACCTGGTCGGTTTCCGCCGACCCGCCGACGCCGGAAGCAGATCCCCGGGCCGCAAGCGCCGAACCCGGGACCGGTAAATCCGTCCCCGAACAGCAAATGGAGGCGCACAGATGAATTTGCGCATCGGCAGCCGGGGGTCGCAACTTGCACTGTGGCAGGCTAACCACATTGCCGATCTGCTGCGCTCACAAGGTCATACCGTCGAAATCGAGATCATCAAAACCACCGGCGACCGCCTTCAGGAAGTCTCCTTTGCCGACGTTGGCTCCAAGGGCATGTTCACTAAGGAGATTGAGGAGGCTCTTGCCAGTGGCTGCATCCACCTAGCCGTGCATTCCCTCAAGGATCTGCCCACCGATCTGCCCGAGCCGTTTGCTTTGGCCGCGGTTCCTCCGCGCGTCGATCCGCGCGACGCCTTTGTCTCAGCTAATTACAACAGCCTCGCATCGCTGCCCCAGGGTGCGCGCGTCGGCACCAGCAGCCAGCGCCGCCGCGCACAGCTCAAGGCATTGCGCCCCGATATCCAGGCCATCGAATTCCGGGGCAATGTGGATACCCGCCTGCGAAAACTCGGCGCGGGCCAGGTCGACGCCATCCTGCTCGCCGCTGCCGGCCTCGACCGGTTGGGCCGCACCGATTGGATCCGCGAGCGGCTCGACCCCGGCATCTTCTGCCCCGCCCCTGGCCAGGGCGCGCTGGGCATCGAGACGCGCAAAGACGACTACGGCATCATTGAAGCGCTCGCCTTTCTCGACAATCCCAACACGCGCTTTGCCGTTACCGCCGAACGCATTGCCCTGGCCGCACTCGGCGGCGGCTGCCAGGTACCCATCGGCATCCACTGTCGCGAAAATCTCTCCAGCATCCGCAGCGACGGCAGCGAAGGCCCGCACGACGAGATCTACGGAGTTGTGGCCTCGCCCGAGACAGGCGCCATCGTCCGCATCTTCCACACGGCGCCGCGCGACCACCACAATCCGGAAGCGCTGGGCCGCTGCGCCGCCAAGATGCTGCTCAGCCAGGGTGCCGGCGCACTGCTTACGCCCGTTGAGGGAGCAGCCAAATAGGGAATCTTGTGTCAGGGCACGACTTTAGTCGTACCGAAGCCTGCCGCAAATGGATTTGGCCTTTAGGCCCTGACGGATCCTTTTGCTGGATGCAATAGGATCCCGGCTGCTTCGCAAGATAGGGGCTGGCCGCGAGGTGAGAAGATGAACTGCGACATCTTGACTGCCAAGAGAATATTGGTGACCCGAGCCGCTCACCAGGCGGGCAAACTAAGCGACGCCTTGCGCGAGCTTGGCGCAAACCCCGTCGAGGTCCCGGTTCTCGAGATTCAGCCGCCAGGGGACCTGGGACCGCTTGAGAAAGCAATCCGGAGATTCGATACCTACGATTGGGTGATTCTGACCAGCGCCAACGCCGTCAAGGCCGTTGTTGAATGCTCGGCAGCAATGGGCGTCGCCTTCGACCAGGCCGCATTGCCCCAGGTTGCCGCTGTCGGCGCTGCTACTGCCGGGGCTGCCCGCAACGCAGGTCTTTCCGTCGCGCTGGTGCCCGAGAACTATGTCGCGGAGTCGCTGGTTGAGGCAATCGCCGGACAGGTATTAGGGAAGAGAATTCTCATCGCCCGTGCCGCCATCGCCCGCGACGTGATTCCCGACGCTCTCCGCGCAGCCGGCGCCATCGTTAACGTTGTCGACGCCTATCGCAGCGTGGTCCCCGAGACCGCACCCGAGCTCCTGCGCGCTGCACTCGAGCTGGGAATTGATGCGGTCACCTTCACCAGTTCCTCGAGCGTGACGCACCTGGACGAAGCAGCCAACGCGGCCGGCATTGCGTTCCCATTCGCGGGTGTTGCCGCCATCTCCATCGGCCCCATCACCAGCCAGACCCTCCGTGAATATGGCTGGGAGCCCGCCGCCGAAGCCAAACCCTCCGACATTCCCGGCCTGGTTTCTGCGCTCGCCAATTACTTCGGCTCGGTTTGATCAAGCACTCGCAGCCGATGTGGTGTTGACCTGCCGACTCGCTTCCGAACCTGTTTTCCAGTAGACGCCGCTGCCTGCGCCGCACTAGAATCCCCGTCAACTTGAAACTGAGTCAGACTTTAAGGAGGAAATATGGGCGACTTGCTCCAACCCACGCACTTAATTGTTATCGGCTTCTTTTTCTGCATTCTATTTCTCATTCCGGCGATCTTCTACCTGCTCACGCTTCAAAATGCCTTGGCCAAATGCGCTCCGGTTTCCAGAACCATGGAACCCGGAATGGTCTGGCTCATGCTCATTCCGCTGTTTCACATCATCTGGCACTTCTTTGTTGTGATGGCCCTGGCAAAGTCCATCGGCAATGAGTACCGACGCCGCAACATCCCTTGCCCGGATCCACTGCCCGGCCAATCCATCGGAATGGCGATGTGCATCTGCGCCTGTTGCGGCATCATTCCTGGGATCAACTTCCTTGCCGGCCCTGCCGCCTTCGTCTTATGGATTATCTATTGGGTCAAGATTGCCGAATTCTCGCGCCTGCTCGATCTTCCGCCTGCTGCGTTCATGCCTCCGCCGGCGTACTAAGGCCGCCGCATCCAACCCGCTGACTTGCTGACTCGCTCGCTTCAGCTGCTCCATGTCTTGTCCTTCGACCGGCACAGCGTCTCCAGATTGCACTTGTCGCAATTCGGCTTGCGCGCCTTGCATACCCGCCTGCCCAGCTGGATGATCTGGTGGCTGAAGCTGATCCAGCGCTCCCGCGGCAGCACGCGCATCAGCTCCTGTTCCACCTTCTCCGCCGTGTCACCTTTGGCCAACTCCAGCCTGCGCGATATGCGGAAGACATGCGTGTCGACCACCACCCCCTCGGCCTTGCCGAAGCTTACTCCGAGCACCACGTTGGCGGTCTTGCGCGCCGCGCCGGGAATCGTAATGAGCTCATCGAGCGTCTGCGGAACCTGCCCGCCAAACTCCTCGGTGACCTTCTTCGCCGCGCCCAGAATCGACTTGGCCTTATTGCGATAAAAGCCAGTGGTGCGAATGAGCTCCTCTATCTGCGGTTGCGTAGCCTTGCTCATTGCTGCTGGAGTAGGGAAGCGCCGGAACAGCTCTGGCGTCACCATGTTCACGCGCACGTCGGTGCACTGCGCCGAAAGGATCGTCGCCACCAGCAGCTCCCACGGCGAGCTGTGCGTGAGCGCGCACTCGGCGTTCGGATAGGCTTCGTCGAGCCGTTTAAGAATCTCCGCCACGCGCTCCGTCGCCAGCGGCCCGCGTGGTGGTCCGGCTCTCTTCGACCCAGGAGACGCCTTAGGCGCCGTCTTTGCTTTAATCGTCGCCTTGCCTGGAGAGACTTTTTTCATCGGCATGATTGCGAGTGTAAATCTTCCGTGCAGCGAAAGTGGCGGAGGGAGCAGGGGCCTTCAGGCCCCTGAATCGTGTGCGCGAATGGGACGGCCTTTAGGCCGGGGCCTCATTTTCGCGGTCTTCAAACACCCTCAAGAAGGCCGACTTGAGCCGCGTCGCTTCTCCAGATGAATCATGCAGTTCGTAATCCCGGTTTGAACCCGCTCCTCAGCGACAAGCCGACAGGGCACTCTCTTCTTTACCTCGACGTAGAATTCAAGAGCTTCTGGAATACGCCCCTGCCAATGCCGACACTCGGCCATCTGCTCCTTTGCCAACGCGGCCAAATCGCCATCTGTCCACTTCAGTACTTCGGATGCAGCTTGATAAGCCTCTTCAAAACGGTCAAAAAACTTAAGGCAATTTGCCCTGTTTGTCTGAATTAGCGGCTCAACCCAGCCGAATATTCTGCGCTCGGTTTCGTCACGGGCGCTCTCCTCTGAGGGATACAAAGCATGTGCCTGATCGAGCCAATCCAAGCCTTCTGCTGCTCGTTTCAAACGAACGAGCGCCTGCCCCTTGAAGAGGCAGAGCTGATATTTGTGAATGCGGAAGTCTTCGCGTTCGAAGTACCCGGTTTCGAGGATCGTGTCGAAGATCGCAAGGGCCTTCCCCGGCCTGCCAAGCTGCTCCTCAGCATGCCCTCGCGACATGTTCGCAAGAACCCGCGAAAACTGTGGCTCAGGCATTTTGTCCAGCTCAGCCAGCGCGCGAACTGTCACATCGTCGAGTTCCAGCACTGCTGAGCAGGTCACGATGTTAAACAGCAGCCGCATGCGCAAATCGCCGTCATCTGCTCGCTCCAGCAATTCTTGGCTTAGAGCAAGAGATTCCTTAGTCGCACCATCGCCCCGGAGCTTCTCGACTTTTTCAATTTCTGCTTCCGAGACTGCGGAACCCGGCATGGCTCCCTCTCATCAGGGCAGAAGTTTCCTACGTCCGGCTGCGCCAAGCTCTACAAATCCAGCTTCCCTTCCAGCCACGCAGGCAGCCTCTCCACTGGAAGCCGGATGCCCACATAAAACTGGCCAAAATTTGCGTAGACCGCGCTCACCTCGTCGAACCGCATCTCGTAGATGAGCTTCTTGAAGGCCACCGGGTCGTCGCTGAACAGATCCACGCCCCACTCCCAGTCGTCCAGGCCAATTGAGCCTGAGATGATCTGTTTTACCTGGTAGCCGAAGCGCCGGCCGATCAAGCCATGTTCGTGCATCATCCGCTGCCGGTCTTCAAACGGCACCTTGTACCAGTTCACCTGCTCACCCCGTTTGCGATCCATGGGATAAAAGCAGAAGTACTTGGTTTCGGGGACCGAGGGGTAGAGCCTGGGCGCCATGGCGCGGGCCTGACGCTCAAGCGTCGCCTGAACCTCGGACTGCCAATCGGGCCCGTAAGTTTCCTGGCCCTTTGCAGCGGCATCCTCATAGGTTTTGCGTGTTGACTCGTATAGGCCCAGTTCCACGATCGAAACGTACGAGTGAACCTGGATCAGGAAATCGTATAAAGGGTTTCGCGCCAGGTCGAGCTCCACCTGGTTCAACTTGCCAAAGTTATCCCGAAAGTGAACCAAGATAAGATCGCCCTTGTGTCCCAGTTGCGAGTAGAGCGCGCTTCTTACCTGGGCATCGCCGGGCGCGCGTTCAAGCTCGCTCAGAAGCCGAGTGGCCTCGTTCGCAATGCGCTCGCGGTCGTCCTTCGGGACATTCCACCAGCTTTTCCAGTCGAACCGGAAAAACTGATGCAAAACACCGGATCCCTCCAGGGTAAGCGGTACAGGGGGCAGATCAGCCACTCAGGACCTCCAGATTCTCTGTCTGTCCTATAAGTCTATCGCATCAAAGAACTAAATCATGGTTGTACAGTTGAGTCCCCCGCATCGCGCAATCGCCCGGGGGAAGAATGGAAAGGCTACTCCCTTTATACTGAAAGGGCTCATGAACGAAAAGATCCTGGCGCTGCTGGTTCAACTCATCACTCAAACGATTCAGGCTGGCGGTTACACCGGGATCGCAGGGCTCATGGCCTTGAATTCATGCGGCATTCCCATTCCCTCTGAACTCATCATGCCTTTTTCCGGGTACCTTGTTTACCTGGGACGTTTCAATCTGTTTCTGGTGGCGATTGTGGGATCGCTGGGATGCAATCTCGGCTCGGCGGTTGCATATTGGATCGGAGCCAAAGGCGGACGGCCGCTGGTGGTGCGTTACGGTAAATGGGTCCTGATGAGCCAGCACGATCTGGACCGCATGACCTGGTTCTTCGACCGGTACGGTTCGATCGCGATTCTCGCGGGGCGCATGTTGCCGGTGGTGCAAACCTTTGTCGCCTTTCCGGCAGGAATTGCGAAGATGGCACGGCTTCGTTTTCACATCTACACCACCGTGGGCTCCCTGATCTGGTATTTTTGCCTGGCCTGGGCGGGCATGAAGCTGGGCGAGCGATGGCATACCGATCCGCGCCTGGAGCAGTTGTTTCATCGCTTCCACCTCGTGGTCGAACTCGCGATCCTCATCGGCGCGATCTGGTTTGTGTGGTCGCACTTGAATCGCAGAAAGAACGCCGATGCAGCATGAAAACGATGTGCTGAGACGGTCGTCACAGCACATGACTGCGCGATTTGCCTGCCACGGGGTTGCGGTGTTTCACTTGTTAATTGGCTGAAGATCTGAAACCCGATCAGCCCCGGGGCCTGCAGCGAGCGATTCTTACTCGTTGGGACGGAAAAACTGGCTGAAGGCAATTCGAAATCATCTGTGAAGGAAGGTTGTAACGGAAATGTCTACAGAACAAAGAAGCGGCCAAGGGACCGCCGGCACGCAAGGAGTTGAGCCCGCGAAGGGCAAGCTTGGAGTGATGGTGGTCGGCCTGGGCGCCGTTGCCACCACGATGATCGCAGGCGTTGAAGCCGTCCGCCGCGGGTTGGCCAAGCCCATCGGTTCGCTCACCCAGATGGGCACCATCCGCCTGGGCAAGCGCACTGAGAACCAATCGCCTCTCATCAGGGACTTTGTGCCTCTGGCCGATCTGAACGATATTGTCTTTACCGGCTGGGACATCTTTGAAGACAACGTGTACGAATCGGCCGCGCACGCCGAGGTCCTTGACAAGGAGATCCTGGCCAAACTAAAGCCGTATCTCGAAACCATCAAGCCCTTGCCGGCGGTCTTCGATCAGTACTACGTCAAGCGTCTGCATGGAACTCACGTCAAGCAGGGCAAGACCAAGCGCGAACTCGCCAATCAGGTGATCGAAGACATTCGCGCTTTCAAGAAGACCGTCGACCGCGTGGTGATGATCTGGTGCGCTTCAACCGAGATCTTCCTTGAACCCACGGCCGTTCACCAGAGCATCCAGAACTTTGAGAAGGGCCTCGAGGCCAACGACATAGGAATCGCTCCTTCGCAGATCTACGCCTACGCGGCGCTCAGCGAGGGCGTGCCCTTCGCCAACGGCGCTCCGAATCTTACCGTCGATATTCCGGCGCTGGTCTACCTCTCCAAGAAGAACGCTGCACCCATCTGCGGCAAGGACTTCAAGACCGGCCAGACGCTGATGAAGACCGTCCTGGCGCCGGCCTTCAAGGCGCGCATGCTCGGCGTCCACGGATGGTTCTCCACCAACATCCTGGGCAACCGCGACGGCGAGGTCCTCGACGATCCCGAGTCGTTCAAGACCAAGGAAGAGTCCAAGCTGGGCTCACTCGAGCACATCTTCCAGCCCGAGCTTTACCCCGATCTCTACAGGGATCTTTACCACAAGATCCGCATTAACTATTACCCGCCGCGCGGCGACCAGAAAGAGGCGTGGGACAACATTGACATCTTCGGCTGGCTGGGTTATCCGATGCAGCTCAAGGTAAACTTCCTGTGCCGCGACTCGATTTTGGCCGCGCCCATCGCGCTCGACCTGGTTCTGTTCCTCGACCTCGCCAAGCGCACGCCGAGCCTCAAGTCCATCGGCGTCCAGGAGTGGCTCAGCTTCTACCTCAAGTCGCCGCAGACAGCCGAAGGGCTCTACCCTGAGCACGACCTTTTCATCCAGTCCATGAAGCTCAAAAACACCCTGCGCCACATCATGGGCGCAGACCTGATCACCCACCTCGGGCTGGAGTACTACGACTAAGGGCAGCTTCAAAACAGCAAAAGCTCCGGTCTCGGCCGGAGCTTTTGCTCTTTTAACGATCGATGCGTCCTACGCCATCACCGTCATCATGACAACTGCCGGCGCTTCCGCAGCAGCCGGAGCTGCCGCGCCGGCCTGTGCCGCAGCCGGTTGCGGCTGCGTGTGTGAGCCCCGCGTGAGCCGGTGGACAAAGTGATACGGCGGCCAAGGCCCTGAAAGCTGCATCTGGCACTCGCGCATCATCAGCACGGTTGAGGCGAATTTATTGTGGTAGCGCTCAGCGCACTTGCGCTCAATGAGATGCGCAATGTCGAGCACCATCTTGCCGTTCTCCGTCAGTCGGCAGCTCACTTCTTCGTCCAGTGGCAAAAACAGCCGATGCATCTGGAAGCTGACCGCGCGCGCCCGTGTCTGGCGCTCCCGCTTCCGGGCGGCATTCTCGCGCAGGTTGGTCAGGTACTCGCGTCCCACCGTCTCCGTCGGCGTGTGACGTTCCATCTCCTTGCCGCAACAGTCGTCGACAAAAATTCTCAGGTGCATCTCGGTCTTGCCGCGTAGCTTGTCGATATTGCCCAGGAACTGGCGCTGGTTGGAACGGATCGACTTCCGCAGCGAATCGTCGTCGTTGAAGACGGTGCCAAAGCGGAAGGGAAGTACCGTGGAATGCTGGAAGCAATCGGCGATCACGCGGGCATGGTCAACGCCGGACTTCTGGTTGAAGGGTTCCTGTGGGTTGTGCTCGCTGACGATTACCGCGAGATCGCTGGCGGGATATAAAAAAACTTGATTTCCGCTTACTCCAAGAACTGATTCCATCGGAACAGGCTTACGATGGCGAGCTAATTCAGGAAACGATTGCTTTTCCCCAATGCAGTAGGCATACCATGCCATGGCGAGGCACTCCATTCGCATGCGCCTTGGCCAGCTGGCGCCGCTTGTTGGTGAAGCTCTGTGAACTTGGGAACAAGTGCATCCATTGGTTGGGACAAGGCCGCCCCAGATTAGCGGCCCTATTGAACTAACGGGAATACTATTCCGCCAAAAATACGACTGGCAACAGCCGCCATCACAAACTCCGATGAGGTTAGCTGGATTCAGTAAAATCGATTTTGTATAATTTAAATCTCTATTGATAAAAGGAAAGTGTCCTTGAAGTTGCCGTTTTCAGGTCCCTATAGAGCAAAAAAACGATTTATGAGCATCCCACAAACTGAGACCCGTTATTAAGAATTCGCCATCGTCTCATGAATTGCGCCTACGGGGCGATTGATTTTGCCAGAAATCTCAGCGAAAAATCCTAAGGATGTGCACATAAAGGACCACGTCCAGCGCCACTGCGGCTGCCAGCAGCACCAGCCCGGCAACGGCAACCAGGTTCACCTTGCGGCCCATTCTTTCAAGCCTTTCCATCAGATTCCGCTGCTCTTCTGCCGTATCCGCGGCCAGCTTCCTCACCGTTTCGATCTGCTCGTCCATCTGTTTCAGTGCCGCGCTCTGCCCGGCCACTTGGGCGCGCAGTTCAACGTGCTGTCTTTCAAGGTGAGCAAGCCCTTCCTGCAGGGGCAACAGGGTCTGGGCAACCTGCCGCGGCGAACTCTGTGGCCCAATGAGATTCGAAACCACCGTTCCTATCTGCCCGTCGAGCAGCGGGAGGAACTTCTGCGCCAGGGGCAACATCGTCCGCAGCACCCCCACCGTCTTTTCCAGCGTGGAAGGATGCGGCGCTGGATGCGCAATCTGTCCAGGGCTGCGAGGCTTGGTCGCCGCCCCCCCGGGTTTCGGTTCCTCGATCGCAACTCCTTCCGGTCTCAGCTCTTCCATCCTATTTATTCTCCGTTCATCTTGCGCAGATTCTCACTATAGACGGTAGCAGCGGATTTGGGCAGGCTTTGCGGCGCCTGCCTTCGTGCGTTCTGCATTCTCGGGGCGCAGCCGGTACCATGCATACTCCAGGGCCGGTGCGTCTCGGTCGCGTATCCTCTTATCGGAGAGAGAAGCGTGAAATCAGTCTTCGCAAGGTCCGTTCGCAGCGTGCAAGGAAGTATCCTGGCCGGGATTATCACCATCGGCCCCCTGTTTGTCACCTACCTGATCTTCAGCTTCCTGTTCACGTCGCTGGCCAAGGCCGGGCTGCCCATGGTGCGTTTCTTTGAGCGCATCTTCCCTCAGGGGTGGCTCAACAATCCCCTCATGGAGTCGGGGCTTGCCATTTTGCTCACTCTGGCCGTGCTCTACGTGGTGGGTCGCGTCACCTCCGTGGTCATCGGACGGCAGGCATTTGCGCTCTTTGAGTCTGTGCTGGAGCGGTTGCCCTTTATAGCCAAGGTCTACACCTCGGTTCGCCAGTTGATTGACACCATGATGGCCACCAAGCCATCCAGCCAGCGTGTCGTGCTGATTGACTTTCCCATCGAGGGGCAAAAGAGCATTGGTTTTTTGACCCGTACGCTGGCCGATGCAGACACCGGCGAAGCCCTTGCTGCCGTTCTGCTTCCGAACGCCATCAACCCGACCTCGGCGTTTCTGCAGGTATTGCCCATGAGCCGGGTGACCGAGACCGCAATGACCATGGAACAGGCGATGAGCATGCTGCTGACCGGCGGCGCCGTGGGGCCTGAGACGATTCGCTACTCCGTCGCCGCTACTGCATCCGACGCTGCGAACGCCGCCTCGCCAACTCCGCGGCCTTGACAACCATGATTCAATTAGTAAGTCCGGTTGCAAAACGTATCCAGCTAAAATGTATTCGACACCATGAAAACCTGTCCGCCCACCATTACGCTCATCTCTTTCCTCTTCGTTGTCATTGGAGTCATCTCAACTGCGGTGCATGTATGGCAATTCAAAGTCTCGCGGCCAACGTTTCTTGAGGAAGTTGGAGTCTACGCGATTGGCGCTCTCGCTGTTGTCGCTGGCATATATATGCTGCGCGGCCGCAACTGGGCACGCTGGCTCGCGCTGGGCTGGATCTGCTTTCACGTGATTGTCGCCGCCTTCAATCAACCCATCGGCCTGGTCATCCACGTGGTATTTGTGGGGCTGCTGGCGTGGTTCCTCTTCCGGCGCGAATCGCGGCGGTGGTTCAGCCCAAGGCCCGAAGCAGCTACCCCGACGATTCCGCTACCGCCAGATCCTCCGCCACCGGTCGATTAGAAGCTGACGACAGGCGCGCACGGCCGCCTACTCCGCCGCGATCGCCTCGTTGGCGTGCTCGCTCTCAACCGTCACTTTGCGAAGGTTCACGTTATCGAACTGCGCCCAGATCAGGCCTACCGGAATGACGCTCAGGAAGGTGACCAGAAGGAGGGTTGCACCGCATGCTGTCGCGGCCTCGGGCGTTGCGCCCAGCACCGCGGCTAGAATTACGGCGACGAGCCCGATCTGCGAGAACCAGCCGATAACGGGCAATTGAAGCATGCTGGCTCCGCCGCTGCCCACCATGATAAGGATGCATTTCGGCGGGGTAATGGCAATCAGCTTCGGGCTGGCCACAAACGCCTTGCAACACAAAAAGTAAGCCGTCGAGATAAGCAACCACATCGTCAAAGAAAGCGCCGCCGCTGCAATAAAATCTGAGAACGACCGCATCGTGTCCAGCCCGGAGTGAAACGTGCGAATCTTGTTCCCAACGGCATGTCCCAGATTCTTTGAGATCACTCCAAAGGCGAATTCTAGAAATGAGGCCACAGTCTCGCCGGCCACGCGCACGGCAACCAGAAACAGCGCCCCAAGAAGGGTGATGACAAGCCCTCCGTAGCGCACCACCAGCAAAGCGAGTTCAGGGCTGTGATGGGTGAGCTTTGCCATCACGCCTGCGTGGGTGGTTCCGCGAATGATCTGGTCGGCAGGTACCCAGAACATGGCGATGGAGAAAATCAGCGCCATCGAACCCATATCGAGCAGGCGCTCGACGATGTATACCGCAATCTGCGAGCTCACAGGCAGACCGGTCTTGCGCGCCACCAGGTACGGCCTCACCAGATCGGCAACGCGCCCGATCAGGGCAACCGCAGTGAACCCGATCACCTGTGATCCGAGCAGCGTGAGCGAAGGTATCTTCTGGTTGTGCCGCACCAGTCGCGCCCAGCGCGCCGAGCGGAAGACGTAACCGGCATAGATGCAAGCCGTGGCCAACGCGATGAGCCGCCAGTCGGCCAGTGCAACCTGCTGGCGAAAAAGCCCAAAGTCGAAGTGGATTCTGTCACGGCCCCAATACGCAAAGCCGGCGAGAACCGCGAGGACCACCAAACCCAAAACCCACTGTCTTTTATTCAAGCTTTCTCCGTCCGGCATGGGACCCCTGGAATCTGACCCGAAGCCTGAGTGTCCCTCGTTTGCCCGCATTGGTCGCATTCCCAAACTCGGCTTGAGGCAAAACCGATAGGGCTGATGGAACGGCTGTATAGATAGAAGTGTAAAGGATGGATAGGTAGGAACGAACTACGGGCAGTGGTCAGTTTGAGCAGGACGAGCCTCACGTGTTGCTGAAAAACGCTAGGTGATGGGCCTTGTAACAGGGCTCGACCTTACTCGTGCGGTTAAAGCCCGCAGAGCGGGCGAAATACGGTAGCCCCGGGCGCAAGTCTGGGGATCGAATGCACAATCCGTTCGTCAGCCCGCTCCGGCGGGTGAAAGAATCTGCCCAATAACCCAATTAGGGCCACTGCTTTGAAAGGGTACGAGTTCTCTCGTGCCGGCAAGGCCTTCAAAATGCGCCCGGGGGCTCTAGCCCCTAAGGGAAGGTTCTATCAGACTGACCCACTACCTAACCGCGCAGACTATCTGCTTCCCGATGCCTGGATCGCCGGCGGACCCTGTTTCTGTTGCGCTTCACGCGCCAGTACCCGGCGGTTGAACTCGTGAATCACCCGCGCCACATAGGCACGCGTCTCGTTGTACGGGGGAATGCCGCGATACCTGTCCACGGCTCCCGGGCCGGCATCGTAGGCTGCGAGCGCCAGGGCCAGATTGTCGTTATAACGGGTCAGCAGTGCGTCCAGATAGTTTGATCCTCCGCGCACGTTCTGGTCGGGGGCAAAGCTGTCGCTAACGCCGAGCTGGGTTGCAGTTCGGGGCATCAGCTGCATCAGCCCTTGCGCTCCGGCGCTGCTCACCGCGTGGGGATTGCCGCTACTCTCAGCCTTTACCACGCTGGCCAGCAGATCCACATCGATGTTGTGGACCTTGCCGGCGCGAGCCAGCATCTCTCCCAGGTCGGCAGGCGTCAGCTTCGCATTCGGCTGCGGCTCCGGCGCAACAGCCGCAACTTGCGCGGGAGGATCGGGCAAAGCTTCTAGCCCGGCGATTTGCCCTGGGGACAACTCAATGTAGTTGTCCTCGCTCGCGCTTAGATAGAGCCGCACGCGCCCTTCCACCTGGGCGTGATGATCGCAGCGCATTACAAAACCGTTGTTCAGCGTAATCTGTTCGGCAGCGCGAAGCGCCGGTGCCAGGCTCATCAGGCCCGCAATCGCTGCCGCCAAAACTGTCAGTCCCCGCTTGTGCATTCAAAAACCTGGTCCTGCCGGCCGTCAATCCATCGTAGCTGAGGTTTCAAGCCGTGCGGATGAAAGCTTTTTGAGCGCCGCCTCGATAGCAACAGCCGCGCCGTCTTGATCGTTGGATGGAGCTTGTTTCCAGCCACGCGTCTTCGCCAGGGCAAGCAGTCCACCGGCCGCGTTGCCCATCATGACAGCTTGCCCGGCCCACTCCAGCATCTCGACGTCATTCCAGTTATCGCCAATGGCCATGGTCTCTTTTCGGTCCACGCCCAACCGCGCAGCGAGCCGCGCCAGGGCCCATCCCTTAGTCACACCCGGAGGCAACAAATCCAGAATCGACAAGTCACGTCCCGGGTACTCCGTACACACCGATTCGCAAGCCTTAGCCCACTCACTCAACTTCAGAGCCTTTTCGGCGGCGCGCACTTGGGCCAGCGAGCCGGCCACCATACCCTGGATAGGATCTTCTCCATCGGGCATGGCATCCTCAAGCGGCTTCACTACTTCAATCGCATTCCGGTTCTGCTCAATCCACAGCGATATGCGCCCATGAGCCTGTTCGAGGTTCTCGAGCACCAGTTCGCCTCGGCCGGGACGATCGAAGGTGAAAACGACGCTGCCAAATCCCCGCAGCAACCCGCAAATCCCCCGCGCTGCGCGCGCTTCCATGTGGCACCGGTCGAGGGTTTCGCCGCCGAGAGTCTTTGTCACTGCACCATTCGACGTGATGAGAGGCGTATCCGCTCGCAGTCCGAGGCCTTCCAGCACAGGAGTGGTATACGCCGCGCGCCGGCCGGTCGCAATGGCCACGGTTATACCGGCCTCCTGCGCCGCGCAAAGCGCAAGCGCTCCACGGCGGCTCACCGTCTGCGCGAGGGCGGGGAGTAAGGTTCCATCCATGTCGATGGCAATCAAGCGGACCGGGGGATGCATGAACCCAGTGTACCGGGCGAGGGGCTGTGAGCCGTGTGGGGTTGACCCGTTGTTGGCTGGACGACATTTCGTGATCCGAAACACATCCACCCGCCTCAGGCCCGGCGCAGAATGCACAGAACAGAGGTTTTCTCCGTGCTTTTACCTGTGTTGGTGGCTTATTCCACGCGAACCGGCTCCACCGCCGAAGTCGCCGAGGTTATTGCCGAGGTTTTGCGCGAAGCCCAGCTTCCCGTAGAGGTGGCCCGGATGCGCGACATCAAGACGCTCGGCCAATGTGGAGCGGCCATTCTCGGCACGCCGCTCTACATGGGCGGAATGCCTTCTGAAATGCACAAGTTCCTCCGCCGGTATCGAGACCGTCTTGCCGGATTGTCGACGTGGGTCTTTGTACTCGGGCCCGTTCAAGGCAAACCCGAGGAGTTCAATACCGCGGGCGAGCAGGCGGCAAAACAACTGGCTCAGTCCCCATGGTTCCAGCCTGTTGAGGTCAAAATTCTGGGCGGGCGCTTCGACGTGAACCGGATGCCGTTCCCGTTCAGCCTTGCACGCCATCTCCCGGCCTTCCCGGCAAAGGACATGCACCCTTCGGATATTCGCGATTGGAACGATATTCGCTCCTGGGCCGCCGCGGTTGCCCGCCTGATTCAGCCCGCGGCATGAGGGACAAGCAAGCCCATCAATGACAGCTTGATAGGCCTTAGGAGGGCGACGCTGGCGGGGGCTGGGGCGCAGGCGGAGGAATGAGGGGAAGTTCTTCTGCGAGCTGGAGGCCGGAAGAAGAGAGCAGACTGGCCACTGCGGCAGGTGTCAGGCGCGTGGCGTCGAATTCCACCCGGACAGTATGCGCACTGCGGTCGAGGATGAGGCTGCGGATTCCGTAAACGTCGCGCGCATGAGCCAGCGCCAGGGCTATATGCTCGGTGGGAGGGGCCCCGTAGCGAAAGAGAATCTCAACGGTAGTCATGGAGTGAGGATAGCAGTTTGGCTGATGCGAACGTGTCAGGCGCTGCGTCGCGGGAAGGCGAGCCAAAGGCAGGGAGAGAGGAGCAGGAATTCAGCTCTGCCGGAGCGGGTGACGGAGAGGGTGAGAACAACGGGCTCGCCGACGGGCGCGGTTTGCGGGCAGGCAGGGCGATAGCCGAGCCGGAAGATGACTGCGTCGCCGGAGAGGCGCAGATGCAGGACGGGATGAGGCAGCGCGCTCATGAAACTGGCGCAGTCTGCATGCGGATGGCTGGTGAGACTTGCCCCGGCGCTGGAGGGGGTGGCGCTGCAGAGAGTGAGGAACAGCGCCACGAAGATAAGAATGCTCAGTGAGGGTTTCATAGGACGCACCTCGAGTTGCCCAAACGGAATTGGGTGAGCAGCGACTCGCAATTGTGCCCGTCAGTAGTCGCTGCGGGTGATGATCATCGTGTGCTGCTCATTCAGCTGGATGAACTGGGCCTTATCGTTGGCGGTTGGCTTGAGCCAAAAGGTGACGGGAGGATCATTAAGCGTGCCGGGCGGATGGGCTCGCCGATGGCTCACCTGGAATGTCAGCACCTTGCCATCGAACTTGGGATTCAGAATTGGCTCAGGAACGCCGGGAGACGCGATGTATATGTGGTTCTCGTCTTCGCGCATGAGCTTGTAGAAGAGAATCGCGCCGGAGAGCCCGCCATTTTCGCCGGTGATAACGAGAGTGAAGGCGGGCTGACCGTCCATTTGGGCGCGCCATACGCCCAGAATCGGCTTGTTATCGACCGGTTGGTTGCTTTCCGATTGAGCCGCGGCGATGGGCGCGAGCATGAGCGCCGCGGATAGAAACGCAATGATTCGGAATTTCATGGCTTTTCTCCAGTCAGTTCTGTGACGTTCACATCACTTCTGCTTGTTGGCGAGGGCAATGGCGGCCAGGTTGCCACCCAGGCCCATGGTTTCGACCGCTGACGAGGGCACGATGACCATTGAGCCGCGCTCCTTGATGGCTTCGTAGAGCATGTTCATAGCGCGCAGATGCAGTGCAACCGGATCGTTCTTGTAAGTCGCTGCGGCTGAGGCGAACTTGTCGGCAATTTCGGTTTCCGCGGTGCCGAGGATTACGCGGGCGCGGCGCTCACGCTCGGCCTGGGCCTCCCGCGACATCGCGTCCTGCAAGGCCGGAGGAATCTGCACATCCCGGATTTCGACGGATTGCACAGTAATGCCCCAGGGGGTGGTTTTTTGGTCGAGAATCTTCTGCAGCTCCTGACCGAGCATCTCGCGCTCCGAGAGGGCCTGGTGAAGGTCATGGCGTCCGATCGACTCCCGCAGGGCGGTTTGCGCGCTCATGTTGATAGCGTCGTTATAGTTCTCCACTTCAAGGATTGCTTTTTCCGCGTTCCAGACCATCCAGAAGACGATGGCGTCGACGTTAACGGGCACGGTGTCGCGGGTCAGTGAGGTTTCAGCCGAGACGTTGGCAACACGCACGCGTTGGTCAACGATCTGGCTCAAAGTCTCGATAACCGGAACGATCATGAAGACTCCTGGTCCAAGCAGGCCGACATAGCGTCCGAAGCGAAGCTTGATGGCCTTTTCCCATTGCCGTACTACCTTGATGGCAAACAGCAGGTAGAGGCCCACGAGCGAGCCGACAATGACGTACGCAGGCCGCTCGGTGAGAGCCGTGCCGATGCCGCCGGCCGAAATGCAGATCACAAACGCGGTGATGGCTACTGGGTTGGGTTGTGTACTGATTCTGGGTATCATTCTTTCTCCTTCAAGGCCGGCCGATGGGGCCAGCTCTTCAACTGTTCCAAAAGCTGCTCGATGGTGAATCCCGCGGCGCCGGCGCGGGCCACGGCGTCGGCCACGATTTGGCCAAGCTGTCGCTCGCGTTCGACATCGGCGCGGGGCATTTTCTGCCCACTGATGAATGTGCCGGTTCCCTGGTGGGTTTCAAGCTGCCCGCTGAGTTCGAGTTCCTTATACGCTCGGACCACGGTATTGGGATTGATGGCGAGATCGACGGCGAGTTGACGGACGGTTGGAAGCTGGTCGCCGGTAACGAGAGCCCCGGAAGCAATGGCTCCGCGGGCCTGGTCGATGATCTGCCGGTAGACTGGGACGCCGCTATGCAGGTCGAGATGGAAGCGGAATGCGGGTTTGACTGGGGTAGTCATCGCTGAATTCAATGTACTAGAACACTAGTACACTAAGACGCAGATCGTGTCAAGAGGGAATTTTCAGAAATTCGCGGGGGTTTGGACGGTGCGCGGCTTACAGGCCCTGGATGAAAGAGCGGATCTCAGGGTTGGACCAGTCGGGGTCGCCAACTACCTTGCGGCGGATAATACCTGTGCGGTCAATAATATAAGTCTCAGGCCAGCCTTCGGAGCCGTACAATTTGGCGGCGGTCTGGTTGGGGTCGCGGACGGTAGTCAGATCGATGTGGCGCTCGGAGATGAACTGCTTGTAGGCATCGGGGTCGTCGTCGATGCTGACGGCGAGGATGGCGAGCTCGGGGTGGTCGTGGTGGAGCTGAACAAGCGCCGGCATCTCATGCACACAGGGGGCGCACCAGGTGGCCCAGAAGTTGAGCAGAACCACCTTGCCGTGGTAGTTGGCCAGGTGGATGGAGCTTGTGCCGTCGGAGACGGTGAAGTCCGGAGCGGGGATGTTGAGCATCTTGGGGTGCGCGCCGCGGTTGCAGCCTGATGCGAGGGCCAGAGAAACGAGGAGCAGAGGGCTCGAGAGTCGAAGAAAGCGCACCTTTTTATAATACGAGCGAGCAGAAAGAATCGGAAGCGATACGCTCTGGGGGAATTGGTGGAAGGTCATGGCAAAACGCGATGCCAGTGAAGGCCAACGAGTTGGCGAGTATAAGCCGGTGCTGGGCCTGAGCGGCGACGGCGGGACGGCCGGGCCTGCGGATTGGCGGGAGTGGGCGGCGAGGACAATTCCGGGGACGGTATTCGCGCAGCCGGAGCCGGAAGAGCTGATTGAGCTGACGGTGATTGTGCCAGCGCGGAACGAAGAAGACTGCCTGGGAGATTGCCTCAAGTCGTTGGTGAGCCAGTCGGAGGAAATCTTTGCATTGGACAGAGATTGGGAGTTGATCGTGGTGGACGATCACTCGACTGACAGGACGGCGGAGAGAGCGCGCGGTTTTGCCGGGGTTACGTTGATGCAGGCCAGCCAGCTGGAACCGGGCTGGACGGGCAAGGCCAACGCGGTTTGGACGGCTGCGCGAGTGGCGCGCGGACGGTGGCTGCTGTTTACCGACGCGGATACGGTCCATGAACACGGAGATCTGCGGCGGGCGATCCACGAAGCGGAGCGGCACAAGGCCGGGGTGCTGAGCTACTCGCCGCGGCAGATTGTGAAGGGATTTGTGCAGCGGCCGCTGATGCCGCTGGTGTTTTGCGAGCTGGCGCTGGCCTATCCGCCGATGAAGGTCTCGGACCCGGCGGAGAGGATCGCGGCGGCCAATGGGCAGTTTTTGCTGATTGAGCGGGAAGCGTACCGCAAACTGGGCGGTCACGCCAGCGTGGCCGACAAGGTGCTGGAAGACGTCGAACTCGCATTTCTGGCCAAGCGGCGTAAGATCGGGCTGCGGTTCCGGTATGCCGAAGACGCGCTGGCGGCGCGCATGTATCGGACGACGGGCGCGATGATTGAGGGCTGGACGAAGAACCTGGTGCTGCTGTTCGATAACGCGCTGGTACTGGCGTTCTGGCGGGCGCTGGATTTTTTTCTTCTTTTTGGACTGCCGGTTTTGGCCTGCGAACTGTGGAATTCACGGCTGGCGGTGCGGTCGCTGGGGTGGCTTGGAGCGGGTTGGATTCTGGCGTTGCTCTGGGTGAGAACGCTGGTGCGGTTTTACGCTCGGGTAGCGAAGTCGAACTTTCCGTTTGCGGATTGCGCGATAACGCCGCTGGGGCTGCCGCTGTTTGTGGCGCTGCTATACCGGAGCTGGTTCCAGCACCGGATTCTGAAACGCGTGAGTTGGAAGGGCCGGGAGTACAAAGCTTAGGGAATAGGGAGTAGGGAATAGGGAGTAGGGCGGTATGCGACTAGCTCGAGGCGCGGCAAAGGCTCTCCTGATCTTCATCGTTCTTTGTGAAATAGGGGTCGCATGGCAGCTGTGGAGACATGGGCCTCCGATGGAATGGGTAGCCACATTGGCCAAAATAAGCGAGACAGGCAAGATTTCGTGGAAGATGGTTCGGGTTCCGCTCAGCGCCAGCGACTGGACGATACTCGTGGCCGTGATTGCGCTGCAAGTTGCGCTGATAGGGTTTCTTTGGTGGTCCAGGCGAAGGATCACTCAAGGGGATAAGGAATAAGGATGGGATCTGGGACATGGAAGCGGACATTAAGTGACGCGGGCGGTTTTGACTTTCGGCGCGTTGTGGGTCGGTCCGGATTTCTTCGATTAAGTGGAAATATGTATTGGCTGCGTGAAGCCCGGCCGCAGTCTGGAGCATCTTTAATAGGGAGTCAGCATGATTTTCCTTACCCGGCGGGCGACGTTTTCAGCTTCGCACTACTACTGGAAAGAGGCCTGGCCGCCCAAGAAGAACGAAGAAGTGTTTGGCCGGTGCGCGAACCGCAACGGACACGGGCACAACTACACCCTCGAGGTGACAGTGGCCGGAGAGCCCGACCAGGTGACAGGGTTCGTGGTGGATTTGAAGTGGCTCAAGGATGTGATGGAGCGGGAGGTACTCGCCGGCTTCGATCACCGGCATCTGAATCTTGAGGTTGAAGAGTTCGGGCAGGGAAAGCTGATTCCGACGACCGAGAATATTGCGATTGTGGCGTGGAAGCGGCTGGAGCCGGTGATCAAAAAGGCGGCCGGAGCGCAGTTGAGCCGGGTACGGGTATACGAGACGCCGGAGATCTTTGCCGAGTTCAGGGGTGGTGAGTGAGCGTCCCGGCGCCGAAAGCGACAAAGGCGTATTTCGGGCGCCGGTACCCGCTGAGCGCGAGCCATCGGCTGCACGTGGATGCGCTCACCGCCGGGGAAAACCGGGCTGTGTACGGGAAGTGCAACAATCCGCATGGGCACGGACACAATTACGTGGTTGAAGTGGTGGTGGGCGGGCCGGTGGACGGAGAAACCGGGATGGTAATGAACCTGGTGGATCTGGATCAGTTAGTGAATGAGCGAGTAGTGGAGCGGTTCGATCACCGGAATCTGAACCTGGATCCTGCTTTTGAGCGGAAGGTTCCGACAACTGAGAATTTTTCTCTCGTTTTGGTTGAGATACTGCGAGACGCCCTCCCTGAGGGAAGCCTCGAGCATGTGCGGATTGAAGAGACGGAAAACAATTTTTTCGAGTGCTACGGCGCTTAAAAGAACGAGTATGGGAAGCGTGGGCACGGGAGGGGTCAAACAGAGATGGCGCAGCCAATGATGGTAAGCAAGGCGGTGAGACGGGCCGCACAGCACGATGAGGGGCTGAGCGGGTTCAGCACGCAGGAGATGTACCGCGAGATTCTGAGCCGGCTGGGCGAGGACCCTAATCGCGACGGGCTGCTGGCCACGCCCGCGCGCGTTGAGAAGGCGATGACCTTTTTGACCAAGGGATACGACCAGGACCCGGCGCAGATTTTGCGCGGCGCGATGTTTGACGTGGACTACGACGAGATGGTGATTGTGAAGGACGTGGAGATGTTCTCGCTGTGCGAGCACCACATGCTGCCCTTTTTCGGCAAGGTTCACGTGGCCTATATTCCCAAAGGAAAGGTGATCGGGCTGAGCAAGATTCCGCGGCTGGTGGAGGTATTTGCGCGGCGGCTACAGGTGCAGGAGCGGCTAACGCGGCAGATTGCCGACGCGATTCAGGATGCGATCAAGCCGCAGGGCGTAGGCGTGGTGATAGAGGCGCGGCACCTGTGCATGATGATGCGCGGAGTTGAGAAGCAGCATTCCTCCACGGTCACCAGCGCAATGGTTGGGTGTTTCAGGCAGAAGGAGACGCGCGCAGAGTTTCTGTCGCTGGTGAACCAGCCTGCTGCGAGGCTGTAAGGCGGCCGACTTGCTTTGCGCGAGGCCGTTTCTTGCGGGGCGCGCTGGAGTGAGTATTTGGCGTCCCGAGCCAGCGTTCGCGCATTGCGTTTGAAACGGCCTTGGCCTGGCGCAGTCTCTTGCGCGCCATTCTCCTGATCTCTTCTAGCAGTGCCTGATCCTCGGGCTCAGGCAGGGCTTCACCGGCAACCTCGGCCAGCTGCTGCCAGTCGTGCCACTCGCCAATCTGATCCTTGACCACCCCCAGCGCCTCGACAAAGGCCTTGTCCGATTCTGGCAACGCCTGCAGAACGTAGCGGAGCTCTTTGACCTTGAGCCGGAAGCGATGGATGTTGCGCACAGTAAGCGCGGGCCACGCCGTGAGCTCAGCGATAAGCTCCCCGACGGCTGCATAAAGGGGGTCGGCGGGCTCGTGAATGGCGGAAGAGGAGCGCAAGACGCCATTTGAGGCCTGGGGGACCGACTTGATTAGCCGCGAGTATTGCCTGAGGCTCTTGCGGGCCAGTTTGCTTTCGCGATCAACGGTTTTAAGCAGCTTGAGGGCGTTCTGGGCTCTCGTGCTCTTCAGGTAATCCACCAGCCGAGCCAGCGAAGGGCTGTTGGCGGCATTGTGCAGGCTGAGGGCGTTGCTCATGAGAACGTCCATGTCGCGCACGCCGCCCGCGGCCCTGCGAAGTTGTTTGACTGGCCTGATCAGGCGGCGGGCTTTTTTGCCGCCGTCCGGCTCCAGCGCCGAGGCGATGGACTCGATGCGCCGCGCCTGGATGCGCAGCTTGTGCACCTCTTCGGGCGGAGGGTTCTTCTCGATGTGCTTGAGCGATTCGCGCAGTTTGCGGAATGGCTCGCGCAGATGTTCAGGCGAATCAGGCATCCTTCCTTTTAGTGTTGAAGCTTTTACCCTGCAATTGCAAGAGGTTACTTGAACTTTGCCGGATAAGTCTGGCGGGGCGCGGTAGAATGCCGATGCCGTAAAGTTGATGATGTGAACGGGCTGCTTGTGGTGGATAAGCCGGGTGGCATGACGAGCCACGACGTGGTGAACCGGCTGAGAAAGATCGCCGGCGAACGGTCGATCGGGCATCTTGGGACCCTCGATCCAATGGCGACCGGGGTATTGCCGCTGCTGATGGGCAAATACACCCGGCTGGCGCAGTATTTTTCGGCTGCGGAGAAGAGCTACACAGGCACTATTCGCTTTGGATTCGGCACTGATACATACGATGCGGATGGTGAGCCGGCTGGGCCGGACACATGGCAGGAGTTTGGGGCAAGGGTGACGCTGGAGGCGGTGCGCCTAGAGGCGACGCGGTTCCAAGGCGAGAGTATGCAGATGCCGCCGCCGTTTTCAGCTAAGAAGATTGACGGCAAGCCCGCCTACAAGCTGGCGCGGGAGGGTAAGCAGCCGGAACTCAAGGCCGCAAAGGTCCGTATCGACTATTTTGAAGTGACCGGAATGGATGGTGCCGACGCGAGCTTCGCAATGACCATCAGCTCGGGCGGCTACGTGAGGTCGGTTGCGCACGAGATCGGCCAGGCGCTGGGCTGTGGAGCGCACCTGGCGGCCCTGCGGCGGGTGCGGGCCGGGGTTTTCACGATTGAGCAGGCGCATACGCTTGGGGAGCTGCAGTCGCTGGCGGGGCAGGTGGAGAGGCTTGAGAGTCTGTGCGTGCATCCGCGAACCCTGTTGACCGAAATGCCGGCGGTAACCGCGGATGCGCAGGCGCTGGGCAAGCTGCGCAATGGAGCGCAGGCGAACCTGGCGGAGTTTTCCGAGTCGTCGTTGATAAAAGTGTTTGCCAGCCAAACCGAGCTGGTGGGAGTTGCAAAGCGCGTAGCGGGAACACTGTTTCAGCCGGTGGTGATGTTTAGTAGTCAGTGATCAGTTTTCAGTTGTCAGTTTTTCGTTGCGAGCGACGCACTTCAGCGTTGCTCCAACTGACAACTGATAACTGACAACTGGCATTCGTCACTTCGCCAGCAGCGGCTTCAGTGCAGGCAGCAACGTCTTGGCCAGGATTTGGGAGCCCTTGGCGGTGGGGTGGATGCCGTCAGGCTGAATGGCGCCGGGGACGTTGATGAGGTCTTTGTAGATCATGGGCACAAAGGCGACGTGGTGACGGGCGGCCATGGTGCGGTAGACCTGCTGGAACGACCTGATGTAGTCGGGGCCGTAGTTGGGCGGGAGCGTGATGCCGGCCAGAAGCACGCGGACATGGGCTGCCTGGAGTGAAGTGAGGATTTGATCGAGGTTGTGACTGGTCTGATCGAGTGGAAGGCCGCGCAGACCGTCGTTGCCTCCAAATTCGACGATGACCACGCTGGGGTGCAGCGCGAGGATTAAGGGAAGGTCGTCGACGGCGTCCTTGGTTGTGGCCCCGCTGGTTCCGCGGTTTAGGACGGAGTAATGGTAGCCCTCGGCGGTGAGCAATGATCGCAGAGCGTCGGGGTAGGATTGGCCGTCTTCAAGACCGTTACCGGCGGTAATGCTGTCGCCGTAGCAGACAAGAACGCGATCGGCGCCGCGGGCTGACGATGCGGCGAGGAGAGACATGAGAAGCGAAACCAGAACGGAGCGGCGAACGTCCACGGAATAAGTGTAGTGGAAGCCGTGATTCGTGAGACGTGAACCGTGAACCGAGCATTGTGATCCCAAGCCACCGCCTTCCGACCTCGAATCACGGACGAGGGACCACCGTCCACCGTTCACCGTCCGCGACCGACAAACCACTAACCACGACCAGGGGGCAACCGGGTGATTGAGCTGCGCGATGCGAAGAAGTGGATTCAGAATGGCGCACGGCGCGTCGACATACTGAAGGGAATCAGCCTCACGATTCCGGCGGGCCAGTTTGTGGCCATTGTGGGTGCGAGCGGCAGCGGTAAGAGCACGCTGCTGGGGCTGATGGCGGGGCTCGACACTCCGAGCGCTGGCGAAATACGGCTCGACGGAATCCCGATTCACAACCTGGCGGAGTCGGAATTGGCGGCCGTGCGCGGACGCAAGATAGGATTTGTGTTTCAGTCGTACCAGCTTATACCGACGTTGACGGCGCTGGAGAATGTTCTGCTGCCGTATGAGTTGAATGTAGAGGGCAACGGGCTAAACAAGGCGCGCCAGTTGCTGGGCGAAGTTGGGCTGCAGGAGCGGATGGAGCACTATCCGGTTCAGCTCTCCGGCGGCGAACAGCAGAGGGTGGCGCTGGCGCGGGCATTTGTGGTTGATCCGCCGATTGTGATGGCCGACGAACCTACTGGAAACCTCGACTCGAGCAACGGGCGAATGGTGCTGGATCTGTTGCTCGAGCGCAACAAGCGCGCGGGCACGACGCTGGTGCTGGTGACCCACGACGCGGATGTGGCGCACGAAGCCGATCGCAGAATTGTGCTGAAGGACGGACTTGTGGTGGAGGACACACTGCCAGGTTCTCTTGCGACTCTTGCACAAAGCGAGGAGAACAATGGCTAGCCGTGTGCTGAGTTGGAAACGCGCGGGGTCGATCGGCTGGCGCGATCTGAAGTCGGCGCCAGGCAAGTTTGCCTTTGTGGTGGTAAGCGTTGCCGTGGGAGTGGCTGCGCTGGTGGGTGTGCGCGGGCTGAGTGACAGCTTTCGTTCGACGCTGATTGGGCAGGCACGGTCGTTGATGGCCGGCGACCTGAGCGCGCGCATCTTTCACGAGCCGACGCCCGAGGAACTCGGCAAGGTCGCAGGGGTTGTGAAGCAGAGCGGGAATTCGATCCGCACGACCTGGGTGACCGAGACGATCTCCATGGCGTGGATGCCGCAGACGCAGGCGCCGCTGCTGGTTTCGCTCAAGGCTGTCGACCCCGGTGAGTACCCGTACTACGGAACGGCAGAGCTTGAGCCGGAGATGTCTTTGAGCCAGGCACTGGCCGGAGACTCCGCGGTGGTTGCCGACGAGTTTCTGATCCGGATGAATGCGCAAGTGGGAGACGCGCTGCGACTGGGGCAAAAGACGCTCAGGATCACAGGCGTTCTCAGGCAGGAACCGGACCGGATCACAAGCGGGCCGGGCTTGGGACCAAGGGTGATGATTTCGGAGGCATCGCTGAAAGAATCGGGTTTGATTGCGCCCGGCAGCCGGGCAAGCGAACGCCTGGTGGTGAAGCTGCCGGAGGTGCTCCCAAAGGGAGTGAGCGCGATAAAAGAGAATACGCAGGTGCGTAGCCAGCTTGAAGCTGCGCTGCCCGACGCCCAGGTGATGGATTTCAGGGAAGGGAATCCTGCGCTAAGCCGGGGGCTCGATAACGCCACCGCGATTCTGAGCCTGATTTGCCTGGTGGCGATGGTGCTGGGCGCGATTGGCGTGGCGATGGCCATGCATGCGCACCTTGAGCAGCGCATGGACACGCTGGCGATTATGAAGGCAATGGGCGCGGATTCGACCGATCTGCTGCGCATTTTTGTGTTGCAGACGCTGGGTCTGGGATTGGCCGGAGCGCTGCTGGGAGTAGCAGCGGGAGTGGGAGTGATGGTGGCGCTGCCGTCGGCATTCGGCAAGCTGCTGCCGGTGCACACTGTGCTCAATTTCCCGTGGAAGTCGGGGCTGGCCGGGATGGGCACGGGCGTGCTGACCACGCTCTTGTTCTGCCTGCCGCCATTGCTCGATGTGCGCGGAGTGCGGCCGGTACTGGTGCTGCGCAGAATGGTGGAGCAGGGCGCGGGAGGATTCAGGGGATTCCTGGAACGCTGGCTGCGCCGCTGGCCGCAGTTGCTGCTTGCCGCTTTGCTGGTTGTGCCGCTGGTGGGGATTGCGTGGGCCTTATCCGATTCGGCCGTGGTTGGCATGAGCTTCGGCATCGCTTTTGCGGTTGCCCTCGTTGTGCTGCTCGTGCTGGCTGCCCTCACGCTGCTGGCATTGAGGCTGTTCCTTACACTGACCCGGTTGCGGCTGCCGGGATCGCTGCGGCATGGGCTGGCGAATCTTTATCGGCCCGGGAACCAGTCGGCGCCGGTGCTGGCTGCGCTGGGCACGGGCGTGATGCTGATCCTGTCGGTGTATCTGATTCAGGGGGATGTACTGCGCGATCTGCGTTTGACCGCTTCGCCAAAATTGCCGAACGTTTTCCTGATCGATATGCGTAACTCGGAAGTTGCTGGCGTGAAGAGTTTTTTTGCGCATCAGGTAGGCGTGAAACAGCAGATCGATCTGATCCCGGTGGTGACGGGCCGATTCGTTTCCATCGACGGTAAACCCCTGGAACAATTGAAAGGCAGGCATTTTCCGGTTCGCATGCTCGATAACGCTGACCTGTCCTGGGCCGATACCGTACCCGAGGGCTACAAGGTGACCCAGGGATCATGGTGGAAGAAACCGAGCGATGCAGCGATCGCCGTGGAAGAAGGGGTTGCGACCAGGTTGCAAATACACGTAGGCACTCCGGTGGAGCTCGATACCGGTGGTATCGACCGGACGCTGAAGGTGGGCGCAATCTATAAGTCTGATGGGCAGCACCTGAGCGCGCGCGTCGTCTTCGTCGTGCCGTCGGGCATGATCAAGGACCAGCCGGCGACGTGGTACGGAGGCGTGCACATCGATCCCAGGCAGGTGGGCGCCATGGAACGGGCGTTCTTTGCGGCGTATCCCACAATTACGGTGATCAATGTTGCCGATGTGATGGAGCGGATTGAAAGCGTGGTAGATCAGATTACGTTCGTGGTCAGGCTGCTGGCGGGATTCTCAATTCTGGCCGGGCTGATGATCCTGGCTTCGAGCATCGCCAGCACGCGCTTCAAGCGAATGCGCGAGGCGGTCGTGCTCAAGACGCTGGGAGCAACACGGATGCGCATTGTCCGCACCTTCAGCGTGGAGTTCAGCGTGCTGGGGTTGCTGGCCGGGGCGGTGGGCGTGGTGTTTGCGAATCTACTCACACGCGTTCTGCTGAACAGGCTTGAGGTTGGTTTTCATGTGGATTGGGGAGCTGCGGTCGTCGCCCTTTTGGGCACCGCGGTGCTGGCCACGGCGACGGGCTGGATTGCGAGCTACAGGATCCTGGGGCTGAGACCGCTGGAAGTGCTGAGGGAAGAGTGAAGAGAGCCCAGACTGCGGGGCGAGGGAAAGATCGATCCTGAGCAGAGTGGGCTCCAAATGCTTAAGGCTCATCTTGCGTTGGACAAGAGTGCGGTTTGACCCGGGCTCGGAATGTTTTTATGATGAACAAGTTGGGTCTTGCGCTGTCTTAACCGGCGGAAAAGTCCAAACAGGCTGCACGCGGAGCGTTCGCTCTGCTGTTGTTGCCCCCTCGTTCAATGGCAGGACAGCTGACTCTGGATCAGCATATCGGGGTTCGAATCCCTGGGGGGCAGCCAAGAATTTCAACGGGTTAGATCCCAGCTCCCCTCTTCGCTCCGTCAATTCTCAGCCGCAATCTCTCGATTGCGTCCTACCGCGCATCTCGATCCGTCTATCCATGCAGGGTCCAGGTATCGCCGCGCAGTGAGCATGGTTTTGTGCCTGGGAATCTTCTGAATCGAAGCCACTGAAACCCAGCGAGCGTCACGCGAGTACCGCGCTGACGCGCATTGACACCGGCATAGCGCGCGACCTAGAATTCGCGCCAACCAATCAAGCAAGAGGCGTCGAGTTCGGTGCAAGCTCCACGAATTGACGCGGCGAAGAACTGGGTTCCGGTACGGGATTGTGAATCATATCCGGGAATTGGAACTCGAATTTGAGAGGATGTTTGGCGGAGGGAGATCAGCAATGAAGTTAGTCACGAGATTCTGCACAATGGGAATATTAGCCGCCGCAGGGCTGGTCAGCGTTGCCTGGGCATCGGATGCATGGAAAGACAAAAAGCCCGCCGATTGGACGCAAAAGCAGATGGACAAGTTTCTGACCAGTTCGCCATGGGCAAATACGGTGCAGCCGTCTTCGAATATGCCCATGCCCTCGGGTTCGCCGGGAGGGCCTGGCGGGGGCGGTTGGGGCGGTGGTGGCGGTGGTGGCGGCATGGGCGGTGGCGGCGGGCGCGGCGGTGGCGGCGGCGGTGGTAGCATGGGCGGCGCAATGCCGATCATGACCTTCCAGATCCGCTGGCTGAGCGCGCCCGTCATGCGCGAAGCGCTGAAGGTGGTAGAGACGGATCAGTTCAACGCTGAAATTCAAAAATACGCAAACGACTATTACATCATCGGCGTCCAGATGCAGGTTCAAGGTGGCGCCGGCGGCAGCGGCCCACGCGGCGGTGGAAGAGCCAGCCTCGGCAGTGTTGGCGGTGGTCAGGGCGCCGCTCCTGGCGCTGGCCAGGGTCAGGGCGCTGGCAATGAGAAGATGCAGTCGCGATGGCAGCAGTTCCAATCGATGCCGACTCAAGGTGCGTTCCTGAAGTTCGGTCGCCAGGAAGTGCATCCTGAAAAGGCTGAAATCGGTCCTTGTAAAACCGGAATGATGACCCTGTATATGTTCCCCCGGAGCCTGAAATTGGAAGATGCCTCCAAGGACTACCTGTTTGAGGTGACCCAGGGGCAATCCACAACGAGGGCGAGTTTCAGCTTAAAGGGCCTTGAGGAGGCGCCGGACAAGGGCTTGTAGCTGGCTGCAAATTCAGTTCTCACATTAGCTGATCTATTGCCAAACAGCGCAAACAATGCGCCTGACGACGCTCCCGCGCCTCTTGAAGATCAGCGCCCGCTCACGGCTCGCCATAGATGAGCGCGGACTTGCGCTGTTCTTCGAAGGCACGGAGAGCCGCATCCCAGTCCGAGGCGATCTTGCCGGGATCGTCGCCGTTTTCGAGCGCCGCCAAAACAGACTGGTTGGCGAGCAGCGTATTCATCTTCTTAAGATCGAATTCACCGGGGTACAGGTGCTCAAGCGCCGCGGCGATCAGGATGCCGGTTTCAGGGGCGTCGAAGACGTTGCGATCGGTGACGATGACATGTACGCCGTGGCAGACCGCGCCTGCGTAGGGATAGGGAGCCGATGGGGTAAAGCTGGTTGGCACGAAACGCACTCCTGGGCGATCGAAGTGATTGAGGTACTTGGCAAGTGCGCGGCCGTCAATCCAAGGCGCGCCGAGGAGCTGAAATGGCGTGTCGGTGCCGCGGCCAACGCTGACATTCGCGGTTTCAATCAGACCAAGCGCGGGGTAGGTGGTAGCTTCTTCCAGGTTGCGCAGATTGGGCGAAGGATTGATCCACTCGAGACCTGTCGAATCGAACCAGTCTCCGCGCTGCCAGCCCTGCATTTGAACCACGGTGAGCGGCGCGTTGAGATGGAGCTGCTGATTGAAGTAGCGCGCCAGCTCGCCCAGCGTCATTCCGTGGCGGACGGGCAGCGGCATGGGGTCGACGTAGCTCTCGGCGCCCGGATCGGAGAGCGGACCCTGAACCAAAGAGCCATTGATTGGGTTGGGGCGGTCGAGAACGACGATCGCGGTGCCAGTTTTTGCCGCCGCTTCAAGGAAATAGCGCACGACTGTCTCGTAGGTGTAGAAGCGCACACCGGCGTCCTGCAGATCGATGACGACCGCGTCGAGTTTGCTGAGAGCGTCGGATGACGGATGCCTTTCGGCGTCTGAGTTACCGTAGAGGCTGATGACCGGGAGGCCGGTAGCAGCATCGGTGGAGTCGGCGATTCCGGGCTGGTCGGCGGTTCCAGAAATGCCGTGTTCGGGAGAGAAAAGGTTCTCGAGCGTGAGGCCGGAAACGGCTGCCGAGGCGTCGCGGAAGAGAATATCGATGGTGCGGCGGCCGGCCGCGTCAACCCCGGTCTGGTTCGTAAGGAGCCCGAGGCGCAATTTGCCGCCGTGAAGTTTGGCCAGATCGGCCAGCTCGCTGAAGTGGTCCGCCTCCAGGACATCGATTCCGGTTTTCACTTCGCCGTTACGGGCTGCCCAGCGGCGTGCGCCGCTGAGGGATTCGTTATAGCCGGTGATGTGCGCAGCCAGCGCGCCACCGTCAGGGATCACTCCAAAAGCACGTGCGGCGGCATCGGCTACCTGAGCGCGCACTGCATTAATGCTCTTGCCGCCGTTGGGGTGAACAGCGTTGGTAAGCAGAATGACGTAGGTGTCGCTCACCGGATCTATCCATAGCGACGTGCCGGTAAAACCGGTGTGGCCGAAGGAGCCGGCAGGGAAGAGCGCGCCGCGGTTGCTGGAGTATGGGGAATCGATGTCCCAGCCGAAGCCGCGCAACGCCGTACCGGTAGCCGGCTGTTCGGGCACAACCATCTTCCGGAGCATCGAGCGAGACAAGGGGAATTTGCTGGGGCGCCCGGCGAGGCGGTCGAGCAGGTTTTGCGCGTAGACTGCCGTGTCATCGGCGGAGCAGAAGAGCCCGGCATGGCCGGCTGCGCCGCTCATGCGGCGCGCGGTGGGGTCATGCACTGTGCCGCGCAGCATGGTTCCGCGCTCGTCGTACTGCGTGGGAGCGATCTGAGGGTTCCATGATTCCGGGGGCAGATAACGGCATCGATCCAGGCCGAGAGGGGCGATGATGAATCGCTGTGCGTACTCATCCAGCGTGAGCCCGGAGATGCGTTCAACCAGCGCGCCGAGGACGATGTAGTTGATATCGCTGTATTGGAAGCGTGCACCGGGCGCGTGGGCCGGGACGGAGTTGAAGGCACGGCTGAAGGCCTCCTGCTTGCCTTGCCACTGCTCTTTGAGATCGAGATCGGGAGGAAGGCCAGAATAGTGGGTAAGCAACTGTCGGATGGTGATGGATTGTTTGCCGTTGACTGCGAACTCGGGAACATACTCCGCGACAGTTTCGTTAACGTTCAGCTTGCCCTTTTCCGAGAGCTGCATCACCGCCAGGGCCGTCATGGTGGGCTTGGTGAGCGAGGCCATGTCGAAGATGGTATCGGCGGTCATGGGCTCATGGGTTGGTTCCAGCGAGCGCATGCCGTAGGCGCGGCGAAACTGAACCTTGCCATCGTGACCAATGACGACCACCGCACCGGGAAACAAGTGCTCATCGACGGCGCGGTTCACAATTAAATCGATGGTCTCGAGGCTTGATTGGCCGTGCGCCGTGGGCGCCAGAAGCGGCAGCAGAAGAAGCACGGCCATGAACGGTAGACCAGAGCGCATATCCAGATTCTCTCTCACTCCACAGCTAGGTTCGAGCAAAGACAAAAGGGGAGTGCTCGATAGACTAAACTGTCGAGTGCGGAGGACGATCGATTTGCGCTCTCGTGGGCTTCTGGTGGCGGCGGTTTCAGTAACTCTTGTGATGTGCGGCGTGGGCCGCGGACAGCAGGATCAACCGAAACCGCAACAGGGAGGCATGGGAGGCATTTCGTCCGGCGTCGTCACGGCCCCGGTTTTTGACGAGCAAAAGCGGCCAATTACCGCGGGTGGGTTCGTCGATTCGGGCCCGGTGATCTTTCAGGACGTGACCAAGAAGGCTGGCCTGGCAGGCTGGCGGCACAAGATGGGTAGCCCCGAAAAGAACTTCATCGTGGAGACCAACGGTTCGGGCGTGTGCCTTATCGACTACGACAACGACGGATGGCTCGATATCTACCTGGTGAATGGATCGACGTTTGACGCATTGGACGGAAAGGAAGAGCCGCCTCACGCCGCGCTTTTTCATAACAACCACGACGGAACGTTCACCGACGTCTCGAAGCAGGCAGGCGTGCAGAACGATCGCTGGGGCTACGGCTGCTCGGTTGCGGATTACGACAACGACGGGTGGCCCGACATTTTTGTAGGCAACTACGGCAAGAACCGGCTCTACCACAACAATCATGACGGAACGTTTACCGATGTGGCAGAGAAGGCCGGGGTCGCGCTGGGCAATTGGTCATCGGGCTCCGCGTGGGGCGATTACGACGGCGATGGACGGCTCGATCTCTACGTCTCCGGGTACGTTCATTTCGATCGCGACAATCTGCCGATTGCGGGTACGAAAGCCGTTGGATACGCGCAGTGCGAGTATCGCGGAGAATCGGTGAACTGCGGGCCGCGCGGGCTGCTGGGCGAGCCCGATCATCTCTTCCACAACAACGGCAACGGGACGTTTACCGATGTCACTGAGAAGGCCGGGGTTGTTGACAAGGACCGTTACTACGGGTTTACCGCGATCTTTGTGGACCTGGACGGCGATGGAAAGCCGGACCTTGTGGTGGGCAACGACTCCACGCCGAATTTCCTCTACATGAATAAAGGGAACGGCACCTTTGAAGATGACGGCTATCTATCAGGATTTGCACTGAATGCCGACGGGCGCGAAATTGCGTCGATGGGGATTGCCGCAGGCGACTACGAGAACAACGGATTGGTGGACTTTTTCGTAACCGATTTCGGCGACGACTACAAAGTCCTGTTCCATAACGACGGCGACGCCAACTTTACCGACGTAAGCTACAAGGCCGGCGTTGCGCAGATGACAATTCCGTTTGTCGAATGGGGCGATGGGTTCATTGACTACGACAACGATGGCTGGCTCGACCTCTTCATGGTAGGCGGCCATGTCTATCCGCAGGTCGATCAGCACCAGTGGGGCACAAGCTGGGCTGAACGGCCATTGCTGTTTCGCAATGTGCCAGCCACGCAAGGGAAGGGAAGGAAGTTTGAGTATGTTCCGGCAGTGAACGGGACCGGACTTTCCGTCGTGATTCCGGCGCGCGGCGCGGCCTTTGGCGATCTATTCAACGATGGCAAGATCGATGTGGTGATCAATCCCGTCGACGGCCCCCCGGTGCTGCTGCGCAATGTGAACCCCGATCACCATCATTGGGTCGAGATCCAATTGGTAGGCGGACCGAAGAGCCCGCGCGATGCAACCTGCGCGACGGCCTATCTGACGGCCAACGGCATGCGGCAGCGCCAGGATGTGCTGGCGAGCGGGAGCTATATCAGCGCCAACGACCGGCGCCTGCATTTTGGTTTAGGGGACGCAACCGCCGCCGGCTCGGTGGAAATTCACTGGCCCTCGGGAGCGAAGGAGACCATCAAGCTGCCCGCGGTGGATCGCATCTACACCATCAGCGAAGGTAAAGGTATCATAGCGGCGCTGTGCGACGGGAAACCCTGCTCCAACCCTGCTGCTTCGGCCTCTCAGGCAAGTTTGCCGCTCAAGAAATGACACCACGCCACGCCCCAGATCCTGCTGCGGAATGAAACCCGGGCGGCGCGCAATCATTTCTTGTGTGAAGTGATCTGAGGTGAGCGCATTGGCTTGAGCTGTGCGCGAAACGCAGCCGGCAGCGAACCCTGAATTCAGGCGCGTCAAGCGAGAGAGAAATGGCCCATCAGGCGTCTTGAAGAGACGCAATCGACCCCCTCAGTTGAACCGCGAAAGTGCCTTCGCGGCTGGCGGAAATGAGGGTTCAGTTGACGGCGAGTTTCGATGGAACGTTATCGATTACTGAAAATCAGATAACTTCATTACAAAAGTTCCTCAGTTCCCATTCGGTAACTGAGTTCCGGTGACTTTGTCCTAAGTGCGGCGTAAGTGGTGAGTCGTAAGTAATTGAGTCTAAAGAGCAATTATTGTCATCGAATCAGGCAAAAAGTACTTCCAAGAAAAGACTTGACAAGGGGCATTCCCCAGGACTAATTTTTGGGCGCAGCATACTCAATCGATTTAGTGCAACGGGAAGATTATGCTCGTTGGATGAATACCGGAGTCGCCCCAGAAGCTTCGGGGTGAACCCCGTGAGGCGGTTCTTCTGCATCGGGAGAATACCCGGGGCGAAAGGACCGTCGTTGACAACAACAGAACGAATTGCCTGCGTGAGAATGGCGTGATCGGTTTCGTTCCAAGAGGGAGATTGAGCACGCCAATTCACATGCTGCAATTTTGTTCGAACCTTGCAGGAGGAGAAGTATGACGCTTGGAAATTTGTCGAGGGTGCGCAAAATCGCAGCCGACAAAGGCCGGGGCATTTTCTGGATGCTCTCGGTCTTCGCGTTATTTGTTATGTTCACCTCACACGCGTATGCGCAGACGGCAACGCTTGTGGGCACTGTTACCGATCCCACAGGCGCAGTGGTGGCCAATGCGACCATCAAGATCGCCGATCTTGAAACCGGCCTCTCAACCAACGTGGTAACGCAAAGCGATGGGCAATTCGTCGCTGCGGATCTCGCCATCGGCCACTACACAGTGACGGCCACTGCAGCCGGTTTCAAGGTTTTGCAAAAGACCGGGGTTGTGCTCAACGTCGGCGACCGCTTGCGCCTTGACTTCCAGCTTGTGGTTGGCGGCCAGGCACAGACGGTTACGGTCGAGGCCAACACGGTCCATCTGCAGACCGACACCGGTGAGGTGAGCGACGTTATCAGCTCGCAACAGATCTCACAGCTGGAGACCAACGGCAGAAGCATTTACACGCTCGTGAATCTGACTCCCGGAGCGTCGAGCTTGCAGGCTGACTCGCAGGCGCCGACACCGGTGGGCGGCGACGCAAGCGTGAGCTTCAACGGCCAGCGCATGAGCCATAACATCTACCTGCTGGACGGCGGCGAAGATCTTGACCGCGGCGGCGCAGGCACATTCAGCGTCATGCCGTCACTCGAGTCTCTGGCCGAGTTCCAGATTCTGACTTCGAATTACAGCCCCGAATACGGACTTTCTTCCGCGGCCACGATGGTGACCACCATCAAGGCGGGAACGAAATCCTTCCACGGGTCTGCGTGGGAATACGATCGCAACGATGCCCTCGACGCCATCAACCACTTCCAGACCAAAAATGCAGAGCTGCGCAACAACATCTTCGGCGCCAACGTCGGCGGTCCGGTAACTTTCCATCCCAATACGACGGAGCCCAAGACGTTCTTCTTCTACAACCAGGAATGGAGGAGAATCATTCAGGGGCAGACTCTGAAGCAGCAGGTTCCGCTGCCCTCCGCATACGGGGGCAATTTCGCCGGAACAGGTGAGACGCCCGCAGTGCCTTGCGCCAGCGCTCTTTCGCCAGCTCAACAGACGGCGTTCAAAAACGCCGGCATTACCACGTTCAGCACGACCAGCGAGAGCGGGTCCTGCAACTACGATGTGACGTTCCCGAACAACACGATTCCTGCCGCACTGCTCAGCCCCAACGCGCAGGCGTTGCTGACGCAGGGCAAGATCTTCCCGGCGCCCACAAATGGCGTGTTCTTTCAGGGCGGCGCCAATCAGCCGACCTACGTAACGGAAGAAATCGTCCGCATGGATCACAAATTCAACGACAAATTCTCAGTCTTCGGCCACTGGATCTCCGAGCAGATCACGCAGACCTACGGCACGACCATGTGGAGCGGAGACAACGTACCCACCATCGGCAATACGTTCGGCAATCCGTCGTACAGCGGCGTGGTGCACGCCACTTACGCCATCAATCCGAACCTGCTGAATGAGACTGCATTCAACTACAACGGCAACCGCATTCACATTCTGCCGAAGTCGGGTTTCGGCGCTCCGCTGGCCGCCCCGTCGGCGTTCACGTTTAACCGCATCTTCGACGGCCCCGATCCTGACGGCGTGATGCCAACCATCAACCTGTCGAACACAGGGACGCAATACAGCCCGAACTGGACCCCCTGGAACAACAAGGCAGACGACTATCAGGTTCGCGATGACGTCTCGCTGGTGAGGGGCGCACATCAATTCAAGTTCGGCGTGAGCTGGGCGCTCTACAAGAAGATTCAGGACGCCTTTGCTGCTCCGGAAGGCAACTTCGGGTTCAATGGCTTGTATTCGAACTACGACTTTGCAGACTTCCTGCTCGGCTATTCGAATTCGTACTCTGAAGATGCCATCCACGACTCCGGTCACTGGAACAACGTTTCCTATGCCGCCTACGTCGCGGACAACTGGCATGCGACTTCGCGCCTGACCTTGAACCTGGGCGTACGCTGGGACGGTGTGCCGCATACCTATGAAGCGAACCATCGCGCTTCGAACTTCTACCCCTATTTCTATTTTCCTGGGAACGCCGCCACGTTTGATACCGCCGGCAACATCTGCAGCGGGTCATCCGACCCCGGTTGCACCGCAATCAGCCCAGGACTTGGAACCAGCCCGAACAAGATCCTGTCCGGATACCAGTTCTATACGAACGGAATCGGCATCGACGGAGAGAGTGACATTCCCAAGGGCGAAGTCAAGAACCACTGGCTCGCGTTCGGTCCGCGCGTCGGCTTCTCGTACGACGTTAACGGGCATGGCAAGACTGTGGTGCGCGGCGGCTTCGGCATGATGTACGAGCGCATCCAGGGCAACGACATGTACGACGACGCCACCAACGTTCCCTTCGACGCGACCGCTTCTTTCAGCGACGTTTTGCTTGACAATCCACACACCAGCGTCACCACCGGAAATACGCAGACGGTGCCGATTGTGGTGCCCAGCATTACCGGACTGGATTCTGAAAACTACAAGTTGCCGGCAGACTACCAGTACAGCATGGGCGTCGAGCAGTCTCTGTCTGGCAGGACCTTGTTGTCGGTGGCTTATGTCGGCAGCCTCTCGCGGCACCAGAGCGAATTCCGTGAGAACAACCTGCCTCCCGTTGCCGATCTGGCGGGTCTGATTTCGAGTGGCGGCTCCGGATACAACCAGGATGTGCCGTATCTTGGCTTCCGTTCGACCAAGCTGGCTGAGAACGTGGCCAACGGCAAGTACAACTCGATGCAAATCGATTTGCATACGTCCATTCACAACAACCTGCAGGCGCAGTTCGGCTACACCCTGTCGAAGGCCCTCGACCCGTCGACCGGCGGCGGCAACGGCTTCGATCTGGATTCAACCGATAACCCGTACGAAGGTTGGAAATACGATGAGGGCCCGTCGATCTTCGACCGCCGCAACATCGCGTTTGTCAACTACATCTACAACATTCCGATCTTCGAGCACAGTTCGAGCGCGCTTGCGAAGAGCGTTCTGGGTGGCTGGCAGATAGCGGGCATCAGCACATTTGAGAGCGGCGCGCCGATTAACGTAACTCTCGGCGGCACGCAGGGATCGAACGGTGTGCAAAACGGCACCAACTATCCCAATCTCAGCGGGTCGATTTCCTACCCGAAACAGAAATTGGCCAACGGAAACATCCAGTGGTTCTCCCCATCGTCGTTCTCCGCTCCCGCTCTGGGATCGTGGGGCACGCTGGGCCACGATGCACTGCGTGGACCGGGACGCGATGAATGGAACTTGGCCCTCCACAAGACCTTCAACTTTACTGAGCACAGCCAGTTCGAGTTCAAGGCGGAGTCCTTCAACGTGTGGAATCACACGCAGTTGAAGGCCGACGTGAACAACGGTGGCATCGGCAGCTCAGTGAGCGGCAGCAACTTTGGTGCTATCAGCGCAGCCTGGGATCCCAGAGTCTTCCAGCTCTCTGGAAGGATCTCCTTCTAACCTGAACCTGCAGTTTGAAGTTCTTCAAGCCCCGCTCCAACAGGAGCGGGGCTTCTCTTTATGCCGGTTCATCCGATTCGCCAATGAGCTCGACGACGGTCTAACATAATTCCAGATCGTTTGCACGCCTGTTTATCCATGAATAATTACGCGCTTACATCCGCGATCCTGGCTCTTACGATTTGCATCCCGGTTGTGGCGCAGGCGCCCGATCCCTCGTTGGCTCAATCACTCGAGCAACAGGGCCGCATGGTCGAGGCCGAGCAGGCCTGGCAGCAAATCGTCAAAGCCAGGCCGCGCGATGCCGGAGCCTTCGCCAGCCTGGGCGTGGTGCTTTCTAAGGAAGGAAAGTACTCCGATGCCGCAGCGGCGTATCGTAAAGCGCTGGCCCTGAATCCGCATTTCACCTCGATTCAACTGAACCTGGGACTCGCCGAGTTCAAACAGGGACAATTTGCAGAAGCGATCGGTTCGTTCAAGACCGTTCTCAACACCGATCCCGGAAATGTGCAGGTGCATACGCTGCTGGGGATGAGCTACTACGGGGCGAGGAAATTTGATGAAGCTATTCCGCATCTCCAAATCGCGGTCAAGAACGATCCCGGCAACCTGGAGCTGCGCAATGTTCTTGCCCAGGCTTTCCTGAATGCGAAGAAGTACAACGAAGCGCTTGAGGAGTACAAGCAGATTCTGACCATCAATCCCGACTCGGCTCCGGCACACATGCTTGCCGGCGAGGCTTTGGATGCCGTTCATCGTACCGATGAGGCCATTGCGGAGTTCAGACTGGCAGTGAAGGTTTCACCGCATGAGCCGGAAGCGCACTTTGGCCTGGGGTATCTGCTTTGGGGACAGCGCAAGTATTCCGAGGCGGCGCCGGAGTTCCAGGCCGAACTTGACTTGAGCCCCAGCCATGCGCAGGCGCTCGCGTATCTCGGCGACACGAATCTGCAGCTTGGCCGGCCCGACGCCGCTCTACCTTTGCTGGAGAAGGCGGCGAAAATCGATCCGGGAATCGAGCTCGCGCACCTTGACCAGGGAATCATCCGCGCCGCCGGTGGCCGCCCCGACGATGCGCTACGCGAGATGATACTGGCCGAGAAGATTGCGCCCAACGATGTCAATGTTCATTGGCGGCTCGGCAGGCTCTATCGCTCCATGGGAAATCGACAGGCGGCTGCGGCTGAACTCGAAAAGGCAAGAAAATTGACCCAGGCAGCCGACACAAAGCTAGTGGACAAAATGAATCCCGGGGCGCAGAGACCCGAAGTGCCCGGGACCCAGCCTGCGGCAAAATGATGACGCAAGACGCTCACAAAAGATGAAGATTGAAGCCACAGGGACTGAAGCTTCAGGTCTGCAGGCTCTGGCCAAAGGGCTGGTAGGGAGCGCATTTGGCGCGAAGTACCTACGAGAGTGCAGCTAAGTTGGAGGCCGTAGCCGGGTTGGAGGAAGACCCTCCGTTCTCCCTTGCACGGAGTGACAACCAAGCCGGGTTCGAGCTCGTCAGGCTCAAAGGGATAATGAGAACGAATCAAAAACGTGAGGGCTCATTGAGCAGAGTTAAGACAGTTCATCGCAATCAAAACTGCTTCTGATCGAGATGCCTTAAAACGCGCATAGTTTGATTGCGTGAAGCAGTAGCCTGCTGTTCGGCAATTAAGAAGAGAAGAAATGCAGATTTCAGGCTTAACTGATCAGAGCATTGATTTGCAGCGGAGTGCCTGAGTTGGGTTATGAAGATGGCGATGAAGAACGCATAACGGCTCCCACGAGGTTCCTGCAAGGCTTCTTCCGGGTGGCCGGCCAGAAAACTGCATGAAACGGGCTCCGTGATGAACCGGAGAAACGGGGCGCAGCCGATCAGGCCTTGATGACGCGAATTCCCTGGCGCTCAAATGGCGCAGTTGCTTCGGCAGCAGCGCCGGTGTCGGTGATAAACACGTGAATCTCATTGATGGGGCAAATGATGGCCGGGCTCACCTTTCCGATTTTGCTGGAATCGGCAACCACGATTACCTGCTTGCCTTGCTTGAGCATCTTGCGATAGACCAGCGCCTCGTCGGCCTCGAGGGATGTGGCGCCGCGTTCGGCATCGAGTCCAGTCACGCTCAGAAAGACCTTATCCATATAAACGCTGTCGAGAAAGTTGAGCGCTGCGTTGCCTGAAAGTGCAAACGACCACGCCCAGGGCATGGCTCCGCCGGTGAGGAATGTACGGATCGAGGTGCGGTTGCAAAGCTCCATACCGATGTTTAGAGCGTTGGTGATTACCTGGATCTTTTCGCGGTGACGAAGGCTTCGGCCAATGTGGGTCGTGGTAGTGCCGGCGGAAAGGCCGACCGTTTCGCCCTCCTGAATCATCTCTGCTGCGGCCAGACCGATGCGGCGTTTTTCAGCGGCGTGGCGCTGCTCGCGCGCGATGAACGAGCTGTCATATCGGTATGGTTCGTACAGAAGCGGTTCGGCGAGTTCGGCGCCGCCGTGGGTGCGGCGAATCAGGCCGCGATTCTCAAGCCGCGCAAGATCGCGCCGGATGCTTGGGGCCGAAGAACCAGCCACTGCCAGCAGTTCTTCAATGGTGGCTGTTCCAGCCTTCAAAAGATACTTGACGATCTCTTCGGATCGGCGATTGATCGATTCCGCCATGACAGGGCAATTCTACTCCGCAATCGCAGGAGAATGAACAATTTATGCCGGGCGCATCAAGATTTCCACTAAAAAGACTCAGCGAGATGATCATTTGAACAAAATATGCGCGAGATTGCCGAACTTCTCAGATCTTCGAAGGAGCGCCCTTTCTGCCTGGTTGCCCGTTAATAAAGTTGATCAAATCCGCGATATCTGAACAAGCTCAGGGATTCTGCGCCAGCTCGCGGAGCCGTGCGCTCACGTTCCAGAAGGCGCGTCCGTCGTGATATCCGGCCTTCCAGATGCTTCCTTTGTCCTGGGTCAGAGGTTTGCCGTCGGCGGCGGTCAGGTTAATCAGGCCGTGATACCGGGAATCGATGGTGTGGATTTTGATGAAGGCCCACTGCTCGAGGAAGCGCTGGAAGTAGATCGGGTTTTGTTTTCCGTAGCGCTGATGCATCAACAGCAGCGCGTTCAGGCCTTCGCATTCGGTCCACCACTCCTTGTTGGTGTCCTCGGGCTTGCCGAAGGTCGGGCCTTCGCGGAAGAAGCCGCCATTGACGGTGTCCCATCCGTAGGCGAGGGCGTGATCGACCAGCATCTTCGCCATGCGCTCGGTTTTCTCGCTCGCTCGGGTGTGCAGAAGCTCGTCGGTTTCGAGCATGAGGTACGCCGTCTCCACGTCGTGTCCGTAGGAGTCGGGACCGGGGATGGCGCGCCAGTCGCTGGCGAAGTATAGATTCATGACGCCGGGCTCGACGCAGATCTTGTCGCGCACGACGGAGAGGACCTCTTCGAGCCGCGCGCGGAGGGTTGGGTCGGGCCAGACGCGGTAAAGCTCGGTAAGAGCTTCGAGCAGGTGAATGTGCGCGTTCATCGACTTGTAGCCGACGGGGCCGACAGGGCCTTCTTCGACCTGGCCGCTCGGGACGTGGGGTGCGACAGGCGTTCCGTCGCGGGTCAGAGACTCGAAGTAGCCGCCGTTCACTTGGTCGTGGGCGTGCTGGTCGAGCCAGAGGAAGCCCTTCTTTGCGAGTTCGAGAGCGCGCGGGTCGCCGGTGGCCTGGTAAGCCGCCGCGGCGCCGTAGATGCAGAAGTCGATGCCGTAAAGCTGCTTGCCGTCAGTGAATGCGGGTGTGATGTGGCCGTCGTCGTCGAGTCCCCAGAAGAAGCCGCCGTCCTGCTTGTCCCACATCACGTTCTGGAGAAAGTCGAGGCCCTGTTGGACGTAGGGCAGGAACTCCGCCTTCTTGCCGGGTTCGCGAAGCACTACCTGCGAAGCGACCCAGGTCATTCGCCCCTGAAAGACTGAGAACTTGCCGTCGCTGGGCGCCCAGCGCCAATCGCGCGCGAAGTGCGAGTGGAAGCCGCCGTGCTCGCTGTCGATGGAGCGCGGGAACCAGAGGTTGAGGACGTCGTTGTGAAGCGCGCCGTCAACTTCGGCGGCGAGCTGCAGGTAGGTGGCGGCGGTGGGAGTCGCGTTCGTGCTCATGATTGTCTGGGCCAGACCAGGCGCCGCGGTCAAAAGCAGGGGCAACAGTGCCAAGTGGCTGCTCTTCAATGCTGCATCTCCTGTGAATTTGAGTTCGCGGAGAATGCTAACACGTCGGCCGAGTTGCGGCGGCAGGCGAGGGTATGGGAGCGTACCCCCCCATATACCCCCCTTTTCGAGGTTAAGTGGTTTGTTTTCAGCAACCTGTACCTTTTACTTTTTGCCGTAACCCGATGAAAACAAAAGGGTTATGGGGTCAAAGTCCTCATAAATAAGGAGTTATGGGCCACGATTTGCAGTAGGATTGGTGCAAAGCGGTCCGATGAGCTGGTTTGCCATGAGAGGATTGTGCGCCGGGAGGGGGAAATTATCTGCAAAGGCAGGGCGGAGGTTGGTGGGCGCTGGCCGACTTTCGATTACTTATCCTGTCGACGGTTCGACAAGGCGTTTTAATTCCGCGGCTTCGGTCGGATGCCCTAGGACGCTAAGTCGCTCGCAGACTTGGATCAGGACAGTCCGGTCCGCAACGCTTGCGACCAAGCGCCGTACGACCGCATTGATTGGGTCGAGGTACGGAGCGCCTGTCTCTGAGTTAAGCAAATAGCGGAGAAAGAGTGCCACCTCTTGCGGGTATTGCGCGTCGATGCGCAATTCATTGAGTCGCATATAAAGGGATGAGTTGGCGTAATTGTCCCTCGGAACTGGCTTCGGACCTTGCACCAACAGCTGTAAAGCTTCCGGCATTGCGCTTCCGAGACTAAGTAACCAGTGCGTCATCAGCGAAACTTCGAGGCCAGACGGCAATAATGGCTGACCTTGATTCCGCAATGCCCAATAGGTTTTCATCCATTTATCCCATACGAACTGCTTTTTATCGCTTGGCACTTGTCGCAGCGCCATTTCAACCGAGGACGCCCATGACGCTCGATCTTCGTCATCAACCGTCCTGATGAAGTCGGAAAGCCAGCCATCACTAAGTGGATTCTTGGCACCGAATACGGCGATCGACGCGATGTGTTCACAAAATCGTGCGCGATGCTTACCCAGGTTCGAGCGCAAGTATGGAAAGGTAGCCGTATAGCAGCTAAGAAAGCACTTCAAGAACTCATCGCTCCAACGTCCCCAACCCAAATATCCGTGCCAGGCTTGCTCCGCTGCTACCAGACGACCGTCCCACGCAAATACGTCGGGCATTTCAGCAGACGTCCAGTCTTGGTCCATTGCGAATAGAACATGAACTTGCGATGCGAGGAGCGTACGCCCCATGGCGGAGGTCCAGGAATCATCGCGAATCACGTTTTGCCAATGCGAACGCCAATCAGCGGGGATGCCGGTCCAGCCATCGCCGGCACCCTTCCATAGCCGGTTTAGTGCGCGAATTTCGAATTGCATTATGATACCGGCCGGATCATTTATCGCGGTGAATAGCCAGTCGTCAGATTGCGCCTCGGGCCATTTCCGGGGAGTCAAGCCATTCCAAACCAGTCGACCGACCGCTGCCGCGAGTTGCAACTCCTCATGGGGTATTCCTCCACTTTCTCGTGAGACGCCCTGTTCGAGAAGGTGAGCAACTTCGTAGGTCGCGACCTCGGCGATTCCTGGGTGACTTGCCAGGAGGTTTAGAACGACAGACCAGTTTTCCGCGCGGACTTCGGTTTGAGCGAGGCCCGCAATAATACCCCGCCAGAGGTAGGTACCGAAGATCCCTCGCTGCTGAAGGAGGCTCGCAATCTCGATGCCCCATTTGGGCTCGGCTTCGGCGGCCCGCTGGAGGATTGCCACCACGTCATCCTCGCCGATATCCCTAGTGTCGTCTGGTTCAAACGCAAGTACCTGGTCCAATGCTTCAGCCGCGGACAGAGCCAGGAGTGAGGTCGTGCTGAATGGTGGTGTCACCCAGGGAGGTTCGCCCCGAAGATACGCTCCTCCTTTGATCTCGATCAACGCTTCGGGCGGTCTGAGTTCGGGGTGTGCCCGTGCGATGGCGGTGAGCGCGTCAGCGACCCCTGAATGATCTGGGCAGCACGCGTTGAGCCTCGAGAGTAAGCTATAAATTCTGTGCTGCTTGTGAAGCGGCTCAATGTCCTGCGGAGGGCCTTCCATAATGCGGTCCACGACGCGCTGTTGCACCTCTGCGGCGGCCCCCGGGAAGGCTGCCTCCAAGACTTGCGGCACCTCAGCGTAAAAGCCTGGCTGATAGATAAGATCGTTGGAAAGTAACCAGGAGAGCTTGTCGTCCGCTGTCCATTCGCTAGTCAGCGCCACACTGAGTAATGCTATCCGCCTAAGGGTGATGCTCTGTCCCCTGGACCACCACAGGATCAGGGCAGTTCCGCAATCCGGCTCCTTCTGGACAATCCATTTGAAACTATCGAGCGCTGCCTTAACCAAGACAGCAAGTCCGCTGTGTGAAAGTACGATGTTCGGCGTCTCCAGGTCTGGTAGATGAATAGAAATTGGATCCCACCAGTCATGTTCCAATCCATATGACCTGAAGAGATGAGTCGCTTCTTCTAAATGTGCAACAACAATCGAAATGAGCTGATGGACGTGCTTCGAAAAATCGTTACTCACGAAGCGCTGCCATGCCGCCTCCAAGAATGTGTGATCCCCATGTGATTCACATTCGATCATCACTCTTGGCTCTTCCAACATTGTGATTCCATCCGGCCCAAGCTTCTCCGTTGGAATTCCGCTCGTAAGCGTGATCACCGGCCGAACAAGATGGCTGAACAGGAGAATGGCGGAAGCAGAATCCTCCGGAAGCCGGCATTCCGAAAGGATGTATTCAAGAAAATCAGATCCCCTAGAAGGTTGGTTTGCAATTAGGAGCGGCACCCACCGATCCAAACAGCTAGCAGAATCGCCTGTTTTCATGCCCATCCACAATTGCCGCGCTATCTCACTCCATAGCGTAGGGGGTAATGTAGAACCGTTTCTTCTGACAATATCCAGGGCGATAGCGGCATGTGCGACACAAAATCTGTGCGCAAACCAATGGGCTAGCTCTTGGTGACACTTCGTGGCTTTAATTTCATGATTGAAGAGTTGCTTGAAAGTGTCCCGACCTGAGACCCATTCGAGCCACGCCACGCTTGAGGCATGCTCTTTGAAGAACCTGAGGAGGACAACGTCTGTCAGCGCAGTTTCGATCAGGTCAATGTCCTCGCCGGCTGGCTGGGGCGGCTGCGAGACTATCTCCCTGACTCTCTGCAGCTTTTCTAGGGGCGTTGCTATTACCAATTCCGCCCACTTCGTGCAAGCTTCACGAAGTTGCATGTGCCCGTCTGCCGCGGAATAAGGGATTGGATGAATCCCACGGTTCCCCCAAGACGACCTCGACCCCGGTTCGTCGATTGCCAGCGCGAAACGTCGCCTTCCGAATTCTGAGGGAGGAAGTCCGCGCGCGAGATAATGCATGACAGGATCATTGTGGCTGTATCCGACAAACAGGACTGTGAAGCTCAGGAACAGATCCTGTATGAAGCGGCGCGCCCAGCCTTCTGTCAGATACGCCCTGCCAAAATCCTTGTCGGTCAGTACCATCCTGCGAGGGTCTTTCCGAGTGCTTCCGTGGACGTGCACGATGCCATTGAAGTTGTTTCCGACCGGCAATGCCGGAGCATAGAAGAGCTCCGGACAACTTCCGGAGAACACCTCAACCGCCGCAGAAGCAAAATGGTCATCAAAATTGGTAGTCACGAGTCGTACTGATGTATGGCCCGAGAACACCCTTAGAAGGTCGCGGTGCAATGAGTTTGGTTTCGAAGACGGATCGGAGAGCCGCAGCCGTGTGCGTTCGTAAATGTTGAGGTTCTCAGGCAATTTCCCGAGGAATCGATCAACGTCTTCATCCTGCCTTAGCGTGGCAATTCCATTCGCGAGATCGTTGGCTAAAGTCGGGAAATCCGGAAGATCTGAAGGCGAGGCCATCGAGACCCCAGCTCCAGCAAAGATGACAAGCTCACCCTTAGCCTGAGCGTCCGAGAGCGCGTTCGGGAGGTCAACTCCTCCAAATCTCATAAGCGTCGACTTTTAGCTGTGAATCAGTCTGATCATACCTCGGGATCCTCGATTCCTACTGAAAAACGCCCTAGGCTCCGGGAGCTTCCTTGGAACTCGGCCCGACGGCGGAGTGAGAGGTTGGGATGGGGCTACCGCGGAGATTGGTAAAGCAACCGCAGATTCCTCGACGCGCGGATGCAACGGAATGGCGTTGCATCCCCGGCCTCGGAATGACAGTGCGTGGTGGGGAGTTCGTGGGTTCCCATCCTAACGGCAAAGAGCGCCGTCAGGATGGGGCGCCCGCCGGAGTGAGGGGTTGGGATGGGGCTACCGCGGAGATTGGTAAAGCAACCGCAGATTCCTCGACGCGCGGATGCAACGGACTGGCGTTGCATCCTCGGTCTCGGAATGACAGTGCGGGGTGGGGAGTTCGCGGGTTCCCATCCTAACGGCAAAAAGAGCCGTTGGGATGGGGCGCCCGAGTTCGGTGGTTGGGGGAGAAAGACGGGGCGGGATTCGTGGCTTCCCAGGTCTCAAAATCGAGACCCGGGGCACCCAGTTTTGAGGTGAGTTGAGCGGAAGGGCGCGGGTCTGGAGATGATGCGGAAATACTCATCAAGCTCGGCGAAATGTCCCAAAACCATCCCTCAGAGGCTAAAGCCCCGCTGAGTTTAATGACCCAGGCGGCACGACTAAAGTCGTGCCCTTTCAAAACCGCGGCTGCGATTGAGTTTTTCCGCAGCGTGCCTTCCCACCCTAAACGCATGAAACGCGTTTCGGATGGGGCACCCGGCGTTGGGGACCCCGAGTCAGGAGACCGGCGGTACGAGCATCGCTGGGCTACGGCATTTTCTGAGATACTGTGTCCCTTCTTGCCCCGATTCAAGGTCGCTGCTCCCTGTTGGTCGCATCGACTTGGCTGTTACGGCTTCGGGCTACACCTTCTCAGAAAATGCGATAGGCTTCGTGGGTTCCCACCCATATCTTCCGCCGCGGCGAAAGAAATGGATGGGGCACAGAGTTTTGGGGTGGGGCTGGCTTATCTCGCGGCGGCGGCGCTAGCTGACGTGAGCTCGGCTTCTTTGCTTTTGAGGTAGTCATCGACCGCGGCGGCGGCTTTGCGGCCTTCGCTGATGGCCCAGACCACGAGCGACTGGCCGCGGCGCATATCGCCGGCTGCGAAGACTCCTTCAACCGAGCTCATGTAGTTGCTGGTGGCAACGTTGCCGCGTGTATCGAGCGCGAGTCCGAACTGTTCGATCATGCCCTTGCGCACGGGGCCGAGGAAGCCCATGGCGAGCAGGACGAGATCGGCGTCGAGAGTGAACTCGGTGCCGGGGATGGGTTCGAACCTGGGTGGAGGGCCGACGCGGACGCAGTGAAGTTGCCTGACGTTGCCGTGCTCGTCGCCGGTGAACTTGACGGAGTTGACGCTCCAGTCGCGAATGCCTCCCTCTTCGTGCGAGCTCTCGGTGCGGAGTTGCAGAGGCCAGAGAGGCCACGGCGTGTTTGGCGCGCGCTCGGCCGGGGGCTTGGGCATGATTTCAAACTGATGCACGCTCTTGGGGCCCTGGCGATGGCTGGTGCCCAGGCAGTCTGCGCCGGTGTCGCCTCCGCCGATGATGACCACGCGTTTGCCGGTGGCGAGGACGGGGGCTGCGGCTCCCATATTTGCCAGCAGCGCCTCTTCGGTGTCGCCCTCGTTGCGGCGGTTCTGCTGGGGCAGGAACTCCATGGCGAAGTGGATGCCCTTGAGCTCGCGGCCGGGGATAAGCAGGTCGCGGGGATGCTCGGCGCCGCCGCAGAGCAGGATGGCGTCGTAGTCTTCGCGCAGCGACTCGACTGTGACATTGCCGCCGACGTACGCGTTGGTCTGGAAGTTGACGCCTTCGGCTTCTAACTGCGCGATGCGGCGATCGACGACGTGCTTCTCAAGCTTGAAGTTGGGAATGCCGTAGCGGAGAAGGCCGCCGATGCGGTCGTTCTTCTCAAAGACAGTGACGGAGTGGCCGGCGCGGCGGAGCTGCTGCGCGGCGGCGAGGCCGGCGGGGCCGCTGCCGACGACGGCGACCAGCTTGCCGGTGGCCTGCTCGGGCGGTTCGGGATGGATCCAGCCCTCATCCCAGGCGCGCTCGACGATGGAGCGCTCGATGAGCTTGATGGAAACGGGCGGCTGGTTGATGCCGAGGACGCAGGCCGCTTCGCACGGAGCGGGGCAGATGCGGCCGGTGAACTCAGGAAAGTTGTTGGTAGAGTGCAGGCGGCGGATCGCGGCTTCCCAGCGGCTGTTGTAGACCAGGTCGTTCCAGTCGGGAATGATGTTGTTGACCGGGCAGCCGGTGTGGCAGAAGGGAACGCCGCAGTCCATGCAGCGTGCGCCCTGCTCGCGCTGTTTGTCTTCGGGGAAGGGTTCATAGATTTCGAACCAGTCCTTGATGCGCTCGCCGGGATTGCGCCGCGAGGGTTGTTCGCGTTCGAGTTCGAGGAAACCTGTGACCTTACCCATGCTGCACCTCCGCGGCTGCTGCCACGCGTGGCGCCGTAGTGGGGGGATGATGTGCCGGTTCAGTCGAGGCGGCGCGCGCTACTCCCAGAACGCGCTTGTACTCATGCGGGAAAACTTTGATGAAGCGGGGCTGCGCATCGGCCCAGTGTTCAAGGACCCAGGCCGCGCGGGGGCTGCCGGTGAGGTCGCGATGGCGCTCGAGCAGGCCGCGGACTTTTTCGACGTCAGCTGGATCGACGAGGGGTTCGAGATCTACGCTCGCTTTGTTACAGCGGCGCGAGCCGAAGTCGCCCCGATCGTCGTAGACGTAGGCGGTGCCGCCGCTCATGCCTGCAGCGAAGTTGCGGCCGGTGGAACCGAGGACGATGACGAGGCCGTTGGTCATGTACTCGCAACCGTGGTCGCCCACGCCTTCAACCACGGCGGTTGCGCCGGAGTTGCGGACGGCGAAGCGCTCGCCGGCGATGCCGTTGAGGAATGTTTCGCCGCTGGTTGCGCCGTAGAGCACGACGTTGCCGACGAGGATGCTTTCTTCGGGCAGGAAGCTCGAAGTCTTGGGCGGGTAAGCAATGATGCGGCCGCCGGAGAGGCCTTTGCCCAAATAATCGTTGGCATCGCCTTCGAGCTCGAGGGTGACGCCGTTGGGAACGAATGCCCCAAAACTCTGGCCGGCTGAGCCGCGGAACTTGAAGTGGATGGTTCCGTCGGGCAGTCCCGCAGAGCCGTAGCGGCGGGCGATTTCGCCGCCCAGCATGGCGCCGACGGTGCGGTGTACGTTGCGGATGGAGAAGCTGCCGGTGACCGGCGTTTTGGACTCAAACGCTGCCGCGGACCTCTCGATGAGGATGTGGTCGAGGGCCTGGTTGAGGCCGTGATCCTGGGCCTGGGTGCGTCGGCGCGCCACGCGCGAGGGCAGGGTGGGCGAGTATAGGATCTGCGAAAGATCGATGCCCTTGGCCTTCCAATGCGTGTGGGCGATGAACGCGTCGATGCGGTCAACGCGGCCCACCATCTCGTCGACGGTGCTGAAGCCAAGTCTGGACATGTGCTGGCGCATTTGCTCGGCGATGAAGAAGAAGAAATTGATGACATGTTCAGGCGTGCCGGTAAAGCGCGAGCGCAGTACCGGGTCCTGGGTGGCGATGCCGACCGCGCAGGTATTCAAGTGGCACTTGCGCATCATGATGCAGCCCATTGAAATCAGAGGCATTGTGGCAAAGCCAAATTCCTCGGCGCCTAGCAGCGCGGCAATGACGACGTCGCGGCCGGTCTGGAGCTTGCCGTCAGTCTGCACGCGGATGCGGCTGCGCAGGTCATTGAGCAACAGCACCTGCTGGGTTTCGGCGAGGCCGAGCTCCCAGGGCAGGCCGGCGTGCTTGATGGAGCTGAGCGGAGAAGCGCCGGTGCCGCCGGTATCGCCGGAGATGAGAACCACGTCAGCGTGCGCCTTGGCGACGCCGGCAGCGACAGTGCCGACGCCAACCTCAGAGACCAGCTTGACGGCGATGCGAGCCTGAGGGTTGACGTTCTTGAGGTCGTAGATGAGCTGCGCAAGGTCTTCGATGGAGTAGATGTCGTGGTGCGGCGGCGGCGAGATGAGGCCTACGCCGGGGATGGAGTGACGGGTTTTGGCGATGACCTCGTCAACCTTGTGACCGGGGAGCTGGCCGCCTTCGCCGGGTTTTGCGCCCTGAGCCATCTTGATCTGCAGCTCGTCAGCGTTGACCAGGTAGTTAGTGGTGACGCCGAAGCGGCCGCTGGCCACCTGCTTGACAGCGCTGCGGCGCAGGTCGCCGTTGGGGTCGCGCTTGAAGCGCTCCTCGTCCTCCCCGCCTTCGCCGGTGTTCGACATGCCGCCGATGCGGTTCATGGCGATGGCGAGGGTTTCGTGGGCCTCTTTGCTGATTGAGCCAAAGCTCATGGCACCGGTGGTGAAGCGCCTGACAATCTCCCTGGCCGGCTCGACTTCTTCGATGGGAATCGGTTTCTCAGCGTACTTGAGCTGGAGCAGGCCGCGCAGCGTGCTCAGGTTGCGGTTCTGGTCGTCGATGAAGTCGGTGTATTCCTGGAACGTGGCGAAGTTGTTGGTGCGAACCGCGTGCTGCACCTTGCTGATGGTGAAGGGATTGAGCAGGTGGAATTCGCCGCCTTCGCGGTACTGGTACTGGCCACCCACTACGAGATCGGTTTCGGAATCAGTAAGCGGCTGGAAGGCATAGGCGTGCTTCATCTGCGCCTCGCGGGCAAGCACGTCGAGGCCGACGCCTTCAACGCGCGAGGCGGTGCCGGGGAAGTAGGCTTCGACAAGCGAGCGGTTGAGGCCGACGGCTTCAAACACCTGGGCTCCGCGATAGCTCTGCAGCGTGGAGATGCCCATCTTTGAGAAGGTCTTGAGCAGGGCCTTGTTGATGGCCTTGATGTAGTTCTTCTCGGCGTACTCGGCGGTGACGTCCTCGGGCAGCAGGCCGCGGCGCTTGAGGTCGTGAATTGTCTCGATGGCGAGATATGGATTGATGGCGCTGGCGCCGTATCCGATCAGCAGCGCGAAGTGCATCGCCTCGCGGGGTTCGCCGCTCTCAATGATGAGCGCGACCTGGGTGCGGGTCTTGTCGTTCACCAGGCGGTTGTGTACAGCGGCCATGGCCAGCAGGCTGGGGATGGGAGCGTAGGTGGCGTCGACGCCGCGATCTGAGAGGATGAGCAGCGTGTAGCCGGAGTTGACGGCGTGCGCGGCGCGGGTGCTGAGGTCGTCGAGCGCGTGTTTGAGGCCTTTTTCGCCGTCCTCGGCGCGGAAGAGCGCGGGAATCGTAGTGGCGAGCAGATCGCCGGAAGAGACGCGGCGCAGCTTCTCAAGATCGCGGAGGGTGAGGATGGGGTGGGGGAGCTTGAGGGTGTGACAATTCTCGGGCTCCTCGTTGAGGATGTTGCGCTCAGTGCCGATGTAGCTGATGAGCGACATGACCAGCTCTTCGCGAATGGGGTCAATGGGCGGATTGGTGACCTGGGCGAAGAGTTGCTTGAAGTAATTGAAGAGCGGCTGCGGACGATCGGAGAGGCAGGCGAGGGGAACGTCGGTGCCCATGGAGCCAACCGGCTCGGCGCCTGTGGCGCCCATGGGCGCGAGCAGGATGCGGAGGTCTTCTTCAGTGTAGCCGCAGGCGCGCTGGCGGCGGAGAAGCGTCTCGTGATTGGAGGCGATGACGCGCTTGGGCTCAGGCAGCATGTCGAGGGTCACCTGTTCTGACTTGAGCCATTCCGCATAAGGCTGGCGCGCGGCCAGTTCCTTCTTAATTTCTGCGTCGGAGACGATGCGCTGCTGGACGGTATCGACCAGGAACATGCGGCCGGGCTGCAGCCGGCCCTTCTTGCGCACATCCTCGGGGGGAACATCGATGACGCCAGCCTCTGAGGCGAGGACGACGAGATCGTCCTTGGTGACGATGTAGCGGCCGGGGCGCAGGCCGTTGCGGTCGAGGGTTGCGCCGATGACGCGGCCGTCAGTGAACGCGATGGCGGCCGGGCCGTCCCAGGGCTCCATCAGCGAGGCGTGGTACTCGTAGAAGGCGCGCTTGTCCTCGTCCATATCGGGATTGCCGGCCCAGGCCTCGGGAATGAGCATGGCCATGACGTGAGGCAGGGAACGGCCGGACTGGTAGAGGAACTCGACGGCGTTGTCGAGCGAAGCTGAATCGCTGCCTCCGGGCATGATGACTGGGAAGAGGTCCTTGATTTTGTCGCCGAAGTGAGGGCTTTCCAGCACTGACTGGCGTGCGTTCATCCAGCTAACGTTGCCACGAATGGTGTTGATTTCGCCGTTATGGCAGACGTAGCGGTAGGGGTGGGCGAGCTTCCAACTGGGGAAGGTGTTGGTGGAGAAGCGTTGGTGGATGAGGGCCAGCGCGCTGGTGACGAGGGGATTCGACAGTTCGAAATAGAACTTCTCGATTTGCGGGGCCAGCATGAGGCCCTTGTAGATGATGGTGCGACAGGAGAACGAGGGGACGTAGAAGATCTCTTTGTCGACGATGTCGGAGGCGGCGATTTCGTTCTCGGTCTTGCGGCGGATGCGATAGAGCAGGCGCTCAAAGGCGTCTTCGCCGAGGTCCTGCGGACGGCGGACGAAAAGCTGTTCGATGTACGGTTGGGAGTTGCGGGCCTCGCGGCCGATGGCGTCGCCATTGACGGGGGTGTCGCGCCAGCCAAGGACGGCACAGCCCTCTTCCCGGGCAATCCGCTCAAAGACGCCCTCACAGCGCAGGCGGCCATGCTTCTCGACGGGCAGGAAGCACATGGCCACGCCGTAGGCGCCGGCCTCGGGCAGGTTCATGCCGAGCTGAGAGCATTCGCGGACAAAGAAGGCATGGGGAATCTGGATGAGAATGCCGGCGCCGTCGCCGGTCTCCGGGTCGCAGCCTGCCGCTCCGCGATGAGTGAGGTTGATAAGAACCTCAAGCCCTTTGCGGATGATTTCGTGGCTCTTTTCGCCGCGAATGTTGGCCACAAGTCCCATGCCGCAGGCATCGTGCTCATTCTGAGGGTGATACATGCCCTGCGGATCCGGAATGCGAAGACCGTTTCTCTTTGATTCCATGGCAGCCTTTTCCAAATAAAGTGGTGCGGTTGACCGCTGTCGAGAAGGAGACACGTTCAGCGAGCGATCTCTGCGCTCGAAATCGCGTTCTGCTTTAGTTCGGAAAGGTTGTTTCGAAGCAGCCCGGCCGCACCCGGAACTGCACTTTCTTTAATATAACGAAAAAATCTGGATGCCGCAGAAGTTCGTTTTGAGCAGGGCGAAGAAGAGGGCCGCGGCGGCGGAGTCGCGGGGGTCTGTATCATAGTCTGATGGCCGGCAAAGCGAGCGCAAACAACACGATCCTGGTGACGGGCGGAGCGGGTTTTATCGGCTCGAATTTTGTACTGACCTGGATGAAATCCGCGGGGACGCCGCTGGTGAATCTGGACCTGCTGACCTACGCCGGGAACCCAGCCAACCTGGCCGGGCTGGAGCACGATTCGCGATATGCCCTGGTGCGCGGCGACATTTGCGATGCGGGCCTGGTGAGGACTCTATTCGAGATACATCGGCCCAGGGCGGTGGTGCATTTTGCGGCGGAGAGCCATGTGGACCGGTCGATTGCCTCACCGGAGGCGTTTATCCGGACCAATGTGCATGGAACATTTGTGCTGCTGGAACAGGCGCGGGCGCATTGGGAGAGACTGACGCCGGAAGATCGCGACGAATTCCGGTTCCTGCACGTTTCGACCGACGAGGTGTACGGAACGCTGGGGCCGGACGATCCGGCGTTCAGCGAGACGACGCCGTACGCGCCGAACAGCCCATACGCGGCATCGAAGGCGGGATCGGACCACCTGGTGCGGGCGTACTTTCATACCTTCGGGTTGCCGGTGCTGACCACCAATTGCTCAAACAATTACGGGCCATTTCAGTTCCCCGAAAAGCTGATTCCGCTGATGATTCTTAACGCGCTGGAAGGCAAGCCCCTGCCGGTTTACGGCGACGGGAAGAACGTGCGCGACTGGCTGTTTGTGGAGGATCACTGCGCGGCCGTTCGCACGGTTTTGCGCAACGGGCGCCCCGGGGAAACCTATAACATAGGCGGCAACAGCGAAAAAGCAAACATCGACGTGGTGACGGCGATCTGCAATCTGGTGGACGAGCTGAGGCCGGGGCTCAAGAGCGGGGCGCCGCGGACGAGCCTGATCACCTATGTGACCGACCGGCCCGGGCACGACCGGCGCTATGCCATCGACGCCAGCAAGATTGGCCGCGAACTGGGCTGGAAGCCGGAACAGGATTTTGGGGGCGGGCTGCGCCGGACGGTGGAATGGTATCTGGAAAACGGCGCGTGGGTCGACAGCGTGCGAACTGGAGCGTATCGGGAGTGGATGGAAAAGAACTACGGGGAGCGAATGGAAATACAGGGACCAGGGACCAGGGACCAGGGACCGGGATCGGCAGTTCAGAGGGTTCGTCTATGAAAGGCATTATTCTGGCGGGCGGTTCGGGGACGCGGCTTTACCCGGTTACGCATGTTATCTCAAAGCAGCTTCTGCCCGTTTATAACAAGCCGATGATCTACTACCCGTTGAGCACGCTGATGCTGGCGGGGTTGCGCGAGATCCTCATCATTTCAACGCCGCAGGATACAGGCCGATTTGCCGACTTGCTGGGCGACGGACGCCGCTGGGGATTGGAATTCAGCTACGCGGTGCAGCCCAGCCCTGACGGCTTGGCGCAGGCATTCCTGATTGGGAGGGGGTTCATTGCAGGCCAGCCTAGCGCTCTGGTTCTGGGCGACAACATTTTTTACGGACAGGGACTCCCGCGGCAGCTGCAGGCTGCGGCCAAGCTCGAAGATGGGGCGACGGTGTTCGCCTACCCGGTGGAAGATCCCGAGCGCTACGGGGTGGTGGAGTTCGATCGAGCGGGCCGCGCCGCGAGCCTGGAGGAGAAACCGAAGCAGCCAAAATCGCGCTATGCAGTGACCGGCCTCTATTTTTACGACAAAGATGTGGTGAGCATTGCCGAGACGCTCGAGCCTTCGGCGCGAGGCGAACTTGAAATAACCGACCTGAACCGGCGATATCTCGAGGCCGGCAAACTGAATGTCGAGATCATGAGCCGCGGTATGGCCTGGCTCGATACCGGCACGCACGAGTCCCTGCTTGAAGCAGCGACGTTTGTGCATACTATCGAGCGGCGGCAGGGACTGAATATCGCCTGCCCCGAGGAGATCGCTTACCGTCAGGGCTTCATTGATGCAGAGCAGCTTGAGCACCTGGCGGCGCCCATCAGCAAGAGCGGGTATGGGAGATACCTGCTGGCTCTTTTAAGGGAACCGTATTTTGCAGCGAAGAGCGACGGAAGATGAAGCTTGAGGAGACAGCTTTGCCGGGGGTCCTGATCATTACGCCCAGGATCTTTCGCGATTCGCGCGGCTATTTCTTTGAAACTTATAACAAGCGCGCCATGAGCGAGGCTGGGCTTCCGACGACCTGGGTTCAGGACAACTTCTCGTTCTCGAAGAAGAATGTACTGCGCGGGATTCACTACCAGGTGACGCAGCCGCAGGGGAAGCTGGTGCGAGTGACGAAGGGGGTCGTGCTGGACGTGGCCGTAGACCTGCGGCGCAGCTCGCCGGCGTTTGGCAAACATGAGGCAGTGGAGCTTAGCGAGGAAAACGCCCGGATGCTGTGGATTCCCGCCGGGTTTGGTCACGCCTTTCTGGTTTTGAGCGAAGTTGCCGGCTTTGCGTACAAGGTGACGGACTACTATTCGCCGGCCGGAGAACGGACAATTGTGTGGAACGATCCGGACCTGGCGATCCCGTGGCCGGTGTCGCCGGAAGAGGTGATTGTGTCGGAGAAGGACACGGCGGGAGCCTTGTTCAAAGACGCGGAAGTGTTTGCGTAAGCCGATTCAAAAGAGGCGCGTTGGCGTCAGGCGAGGCGCCTTTGCAGGCCGTGTTTTGCCACCCTTGCCGGTGGTATACTCACAAGTCGGGTGTGACGAAGCAAATCCGGAGTTGGCTTGCCCAATGGGCCTTCTACCGGGTCGCCGGCACCCTGATGGCCGCATTTGCTCAGGGTCTCGGCTTAGGAGCAGAGCGACTTTGGAATCGCTTTAGCACCGCCATTTTCAATTCTGTTGAGGTTCTTATGTCCGGCCACTCGAAATGGGCCACAATCAAGCACAAGAAGGGCGCGCTCGATGCCAAGCGCGGCAAGATTTTCACCCGCCTCCTCAAGGAAATTGCTGTCGCCGCAAAGGGCGGTGGCAATCCTGACACTAACGCCCGGCTCCGCACCGCCGTAGCCGCCGCCAAGGCCGAGAACATGCCGCAGGACAACATCAAGCGGGCCATCCAGCGCGGCACCGGCGAGCTGGAAGGCGTGAGCTACGAGGAAATTTCGTTCGAGGGCTACGGTCCGGGCGGGGTCGCGATCATCGTGGAAGTACTCACGGACAATCGCAACCGCGCTGTGAGCGAAATCCGTCATGGCTTCGCGAAGAATGGCGGGAACCTGGGCGAGGCTGGCAGCGTCAAATTCATGTTCCATAAGAAGGGGCTCATCGCGGTCGAGAAATCGGCTGCCACAGAAGAGCAGCTGATGGACATCGTCCTGGAGCACGGCGGCGAAGACTTGAACGACGAGGGCGATACCTGGGAGATCATTACCGAACCCGGCTCGCATGAGGCGGTGGCAAAGGCCATCAAGGCAGCGGGGATCAAGACGGTTGCCAGCGAGATCACCATGCTGGCCTCGACTTACACCAAGCTTGAAGGCAACCAGGCGGCCCAGATGATCCGGCTGCTGGAGGCGCTCGAAGACCTGGACGATGTGCAGAATGTCTACTCGAACTTCGATATGGACGCCGAACAGATGGAGCATGCAGCCGGCTGACAGGGACACGGCTTTCACGGGAAAGAGGCCGCCCGGTTGTGGCGGTCTTTTTTTGGAAACTACAGGGAATAGGAAGCAGGGAATAGGGAAGCGGACTCAATGCTGGCAGAGGACCGGAGGGTGGGAAAGAGATTGGAACGAATTTTCAGGATTTTTTCTTTGTTGCTTATGGCGGGAACAGTCACGGTTGCGGCGCAGCAGTCCACTGAATCGCAGCAGTCGAACCAGTCGCAGTCGTCGATGATGATGATGGCCGGGCCGAACGCCCATGCCGACAACCCTGTGGAACAGGTCCGCCTGCGACAAAGCTGGCAGTTTGAGCCCTTTGTGAACTATGGCAATGGGTTCGGAAACCGCGACCAGTACAGGTTCTTATCGGCGGGAGTTGAGGTGGGCAAGATTCTCACCCCGGTGATCGGGAAGGGTTGGTGGAGCGGCCAATTCGAGTTTGCCGGAGACGTAATGCCGCTTTGGCAGGCTTATACCCCTGCAGCGCATGACCAGTCGTACACCTGCATTGTCGATGGAGAGGCTTCGCCGTGCGATTTGCCGTTTGGCGGCGGCACGTTTCGCGGCGCCAGTATTACGCCGGTGATCCTGCGCTGGAACTTCAATACGCGCTCGCGCAAGGTGCAGCCCTGGTTTCAGGCAGCGGGCGGGCTGATCTACACGACGCATAAGTTTCCGCCGAACATCCTCAGCAACCCAAGCCTGGGAATTAACGGCGGCACGAGCGTCTTCAATTTCTCGCCCCAGGGCGGCGGAGGCGTACACTTCTTCTTCCGCGACAAACGGTCGATCGATTTGGGAATCAATGGAGTTCATATCTCGTCGGCATCGCTGGGCGACCGCAATCCCGGCGTCAATGGAAGCGTCCAGATTCAGGTGGGGTATTCGTTCTGGAAGTAGACGGGTGCCTGAGAAACATCGTCCGGAGCGCCGAATTCGGGCCGAAGCATTTTCAGAGCTGTTATTTCCCAGAGCCGGCGGTCGAGTCGACGCGACCACCCCGGGGCCCCAGCGGGTGATTTTGCTCGCTGGGATGGGAGCACCGGGGAGCTGCGACCCTGCGAGGAGCTGAAAAGAGAGCAGTTACTCGGGAAATGCCGTAGATCGAGGAATGATGAACGGTCCCATTGTCGAGTGCGTGCCCAACTTCTCAGAGGGCACTGACGCCGCGCGCGTGGAAGCGATTCTGTGCGCCATGCGCGGTGAGGACGTGTATCTGCTCGACTTGTCGATGGATGCCGACCACAACCGTTCGGTTGTGACCATTGCCGGGGCGCCGGCTGCGGTGGTTGAAGCCGCGATTCGTGGGGTGGGCAAGGCCGTGGAACTGATCGACCTGACCCAGCAGCAGGGAGCGCACCCGCGCATCGGAGCGGCCGACGTGATTCCGTTTGCGCCAATCTCGGGAATGCGGCTGGAGCAGTGCGCGCTGCTGGCCCGGCAGGCGGGATTGGAAATATGGCGGCGGTTCGGTGTCCCGGTGTTCTTCTACGAGGCGGCAGCGGCGCGGCCGGACCGGGCCAATCTTGAAGACGTGCGCAAGGGGCAGTTTGAGGGGTTGCGGGAGGCCGTGAATAAGGACCCCTCGCGCAGGCCTGACCTGGGTGGCCCCGATCTTCACCCGACTGCGGGCGCATGTGCGGTGGGCGCACGTAAATTTCTGGTTACTTATAACGTGAGCTTTGACTCGACCGATGTGGCGCTGGTGCGGGCGCTGGCGAGGGAGATTCGAGGATCTGCTGCCAGGGGAAAAGCGGTGAGAGCGTTAGGCGTTCTTGCCCATGGGCGGGCGCAGCTTTCGGTGAATATCCCGGACTTTGAGGCTACACCGATCTCGCAGGTTCACCGCATGGTTACGGCTTTGGCGGCAAAGCATAAAGCGCGGATTTTGGAGGGCGAGATCGTAGGCTTGTTGCCCGAGGCAGCTTATGAGCGCGAAAGCGAGTGGATACGTCAATTAAGCAGGTTCGATCCGGAGACCAAGATTCTGGAACGACGTCTGGCAAATCCACTTCGCTGGCCCGGCGAGCTGTGAGCTGAAGAGGCGCCGGAGCGAAGACGGGTAAAATAACTTCAGGGCGATGGCCCCGGGGTTTTCATGAGGGCCGGCGCGGTCTTGAAGGCAGCCGCCGGGCGAGACAAACTGAAGGCTGGCTTTCGGGAGGATGGAATTGTTGAAAGCAGGGATGAAGCTATCAATGGTAGTAGTGCTGGCGGCAGGCGCCGCATCGGCGCCCGCGGCGCAGCTCTCCACCGACGCTCGCGGGGCTATTCCTCACGATGTGCAGCAACTGGTGGTGATCGATTACCGGGCCATGCAGAACTCGACGGCAGCCATGGATCTGCGCAATCGCGTAATGCCGCCCGAGCTCAAGCAGTTTGACGAGGCGCTGCAGAAGTCGGGGCTGAACGACAATCACGACGTGGATGAACTCGCGTTTGCGCTCTTCCGCTCGAAGTCGGACAGCGAAATGCTCGACACGGTTGGAATCGCGCAGGGGCAGTTCGACGTTCAGGGCATCGTGGCCGGATTCAAAAAGAGTAAGCTGAAGGCCTCCCTGGTGCGCACCAACAGCATCTATCCCATGACCAAGGCGGGGATGGTGCTTTGCTTCGTTGATCCCTCGACGATGGTCTTTGGTGAGAAGGAAGCCGTGCAGAAGGCATTGGATGCGCGCGACGGCGTTACGCCGAGCATGCTGAGCAACAGCAGCATGATGAGCGCGATGCAGAGCGTGGACTCGAATCCGCTGTGGAGCATCCTGGACCAGAAGGGCACCCAGACGATGATGTCGCAACTGCTGGGATCGGCAGGAACGGAAGCATCGGCGGGATCGGGAGCGGATTTCGAGACCGTGCGCAAGAAGCTCGAGGGATCGTGGTACTCGATGGATTTTCAGCACGGAGTGAAGTTCGACCTGACCATATCCACCGGAGATGCTTTCACTGCATCGACGTTATCTTCACTGATGACCGCCGCGGTGATGGTGCGCAAGATGAGCAGCACCGACATTGAAAAGCAGGCGCTGAGCGCGACCTCGATTTCAGCGAGCGCCGGTCAACTGACGATCGACTATACGAGCACCGACAACCAGTTCAGCAGCCTGCTGCAGTCGCCGCTGTTTGGAAACATGGTGAGGTGACGCTCTAAAATAAGTCGGCGCGCGGGCCCTTACTCCGGTCGAGTAAGGGCACCGTCTTTTGCGTCACTCCTTGTAATTGAGAGAGGGTACCCACTGAACCTGCCCATCGGGAAGGAGGATGATCAGGTATTGGCCCCGATCGCCTTCAGCAAGTTTTGTGCCTTTCAGTTGGACCTGTTTGCCGCCTGAGTCGGTGTATTGCACTTTGAGCAATCCAACGCCCCGTACCTGGAGTTTGTAGAGGTAGATCTGGCCGGCAGTGAGAGTGTCGATGCCGAAGCTTGCGCTCGGGTAGTCGATTTCGACCTGGTGGATGATTGCTCCGGTGCGATTTTCAACGACGCAATCGACGTGGTGAGAGCGGCAACCCGAAATTGCCAGGCTCAAAGCAAGAACAAAAGCTGCAACAAATACGCGGGACATTCTCTTTCTCATTTTGAATTCCCCTGAGAGTTAATTCTCTTAACTCTTTCCCCCGGCCGAATCTGCGCCGGTATTATCTGGCTCGCGATCTGCCTCGGACTTCAACTGCGATTCGACACGCTGCAGGCGCCTGAACAGCTCTGGCAATCGCTCGAAGAGCGCGACGGCACGAAGCCAGGTGCGATTGTCGAAGCCGGGGGAGCCGGAGATCATTTTACCCGGCGGCACATCGTGCGACACGGCGGATTGCGCGGTAAGAACGGCTCCGTCACCTACTGTGCAATGGCCGGCGATGCCTACCTGCCCGGCCAGAATCACGTTGTTGCCGATGACCGATGAGCCCGCGAGGCCGGTCTGCGCGCAAAGCAGCGTGTCATTGCCGATGCGCGAACCGTGGCCCACCTGAACCAGGTTGTCGATCTTGGTTCCGTCGCCGATTTCGGTGGCCCCGACCGTAGCGCGGTCGATGGTGGCGTTGGCCTGCACGTCGACGCGGCTGCCAATGCGGACCGGGCCGGACTGGGGAATCTTCTCCCAGTGTCCCTCGTTGTTCTTTGCAAAGCCGAAGCCGTCGCCGCCGACGATTGCGCCATTTTCAAGCGTGACCTGGTCGCCGAGGACGCAGTTCTCGCGCACCACCGAGTGGGCGTGGGCAAAGAAATGGCTGCCGGCCTGGACACCGGGATAAAGCACAACGTGGGGCAGGATGGTGGCGTGGGGCCCCAGTTTGACGCCGGGTCCGATGACGGCGTAGGCGCCGATGTGCGCGCTGGGGCCTATTTCGGCAGTGGGGTGAATAACTGCCGTGGGGTGAATTCCCGGCGGATACGTGGGCGGCGCGTAAAAGATACCAAGCGCGCGAGAGAAGGCATAGTACGGGTTATTGATGCGGAGCGTTGCTGCGGCGATCTGCTGAAAGCCGGGCTCGACAATGACGGCGGCGGCGCCTGTCGAGCGGGCGAGGGCCGTGTATTTGGGATTAGCGACGAAGGTGACGTCGCAGGGTCCGGCATCTTCAAGCCCTTTGACGCCCGTGACTTCCAGTTCTCCGTCCCCGTGGAGTTCAGCACCCAACCGGCTTGCAAGCTCACATAGTTTCATCAAGGAAATTGTAATGGAAACGGATTGAGCCTGTCGGGTTGCATCCCCATCGTTGCCGAGTGCGACAGTTCGCCGTCTGGAGACTCCGGGTGCCGCAACCCCTCTCTCAATCCCCGTTGACGCGGCCTTTCGCTGGGGGTAGACTGCGGGGAACTTGCGGCCCTGTCCAGTTATCCCATTCTTTGCCGTAGCACATCCCATTCGGAGGCTGTTCCATGTCCCCCAGCATGCAGCGCGCTCTGCTATCGCTTGCAGTTGTCCTGCCCGCCACTCTCCACGCTGGTGACTATACCTATCAGCAGACCACTCAGATCACTGGCGGTTCGCTGCTCCACATGATGAAGACTGTCGGCGTGTTCAGCTCGCAGGCTCGCCACATCGGCGACCCTGTCGTGTCTACTATCTACCTCAAAGACAATCGCCTCGCCAACGTCTCGCCGGACAATATCCAGATCATCGATCTCGACAAGGAAACCATTACCCAGATCGATGTCCAGAAGAAGACCTACACCTTGATGACCTTTGCGCAGATGAAACAGGCTATCGAAAACGCTCGGGCACAGATGCAGCAACAGGCGGCCAATCAACAGCCGCAACCCGCCACCGCGAATCTCGATGCGCAAAATGTAAAGCTGAGTTTCGATGCCAAGGTTCGCGACACCGGGGTACAAAAAGAGATCAGCGGGCTTGAGAGCAGTGAATTCATCCTCACGCTGATGGTGAACGCCACCGACACCCAGACTCAGCAGTCCGGCAGTATGGCCCTGACCAACGATATGTGGATGGTGTCATCGATTCCCGGCTATGACCAGGTTCGCGACTTCTACATGCGATTCGGCGCCAAAATGTCCGACGCGACTGTCGGTCTCGGCTTCGACTTCAGCAGAATGTTCGCTCAGAATCCCTCTGCGGGCCAGGCCGTTAACCAAATGGCTGAGGAGATGCGGAAGCTCAAGGGTGTCCCCATCATGCAGGTCATGCGGGTGGGAACGACCACCAACGGTCAACCCTTGCCAGCCGCGTCAGAGGCTCCCTTGCCGGCTGACTCCAGCCCTGCTGCTCCCAGCGCTGGCCAGGTGGCCAAAGCCGGCATGGGCTCCATGATCTCGAGCCGCCTCGGCGGCTTCGGACTCGGCAAGAAGAAAAGCAATTCGCAGGACCAGACCGGCGACCAGAACGCCAACTCAGCGCAGGCGCAACCCACCAGCGCCATCCTCATGGAAACCCAGATCACGACATCGAGCTTCTCATCGGCGCCCGTCGACCCCTCGCACTTCGATATCCCCGCAGGGTACACGCAAGTCGCAGCACCAGCTGCCGCTGCGCCCGGTGCTCCCACCGCAAAATAGTGCTGCGTGAAGCGCGGGACAGTAGGCAGAGGATTATTGGTTTGCCTGCGGGCCTGGATTCACGAAGGGCGAGTTGGCGGGCTCAATGGGTTCCGATGTTGGCGCCTGGAGCGTTTGCGCTCCCGATTGCGCGGCGTGGAGCACGGTATTGGGCACGATGCCAAGCATGAGTGTGGCTGCCGCCGTGAAAGCAAGAGCAGCGAGTGCAGTAACGCCGACGCGGGAACGCGGCGCGTCAGCCGCATCGGGATCGGGGCGTTGCGCCGCAGCCAGGGCGAGACGCAGATAATACGCAGCCGCGATGCCGGAGTTGAGAAGGCCGATGATGGCCAGCGCAATGGCTCCGCCGCTCACAGCTGCAGTGAAGGAGTAGAACTTGCCGAAGAATCCGCCGGTGAAGGGAATGCCGATGAGTGAGACGAGGAAGAAGATGAGCAAGCTGCCGAGGAACGGCGAGCGGTAGAGCAGGCCGCGATAGTCGTCGATGAGCGGGAGGTGTTCGTCGTAGCCGCTCACCAGGGTGATGATGGCGAAGATACCGACGTTCATGGCGGCGTAGGCAGCGGTGTAGAAAGCTGCGGCAGGAATGCCGATCTCAGGCGCGCCGGCAAAGGCAGCCAGCAGGTAGCCGGCGTGGGCGATGGACGAGTAGGCCATCATGCGTTTGACGTTCTGCTGGCGCAGGGCAGCCAAATTGCCGACGGTCATGGAGAGCACAGCGACGGCCCAGAGCAGCGGCGACCAGAGAGCGTGGAGCGAAGAGAAGACCTCGTAGACCACGCGGATGAGGAGCGCAAAGGCTGCTGCCTTGGGCGCGGTGGAGAGCAGCGCGACGACGGGCGTGGGCGCGCCTTCGTAAACATCGGGCGTCCAGATGTGGAAGGGCGCGGCAGAAACCTTGAAGAGAATGCCGACCAGCATGAGCGCCAGAGACGCGATGACGAGGATCTGATTCTCAGCCCCGGGCGCGAGGTGCGCGATCTTGTAGATTTCGGTGCTTCCCGTGGCGCCGAAGATCAGCGCAATTCCGTAAAGAAGGAAAGCGGTGGCGAAGGAGCCGAGCAGGAAGTACTTGATGGCGGCTTCAGGGCCGCGGCCAACGTGCTTGCGGTATCCGGCAAGAACGTAGGTGGAGATGGATGAAATCTCGAGGGCGATGAAGACCAGCAGCAGCTCGACGGCACCGGTGAGCAGGCACATGCCCACCGCGCCGAAGACGACGAGCGCATAGAACTCGCCCTGGTGGTGCGTGTTCGCAGGCAGGGAATCGAGCGAGAGCAGCAGTGCGACCAGCACGATGCCGCAGATGAGCACGTGGAAGAAGACGGTGAAATTGCTGGTTTCGACGGTGCCAAAGAAGCCGGTGCCCTCAGGCAGCGAAAGCTGCCAGACGCTCGCCCAGATTGCGATGGTAGTCCCGATGGCGGCGAGAAAGCCGAGATAACGGCGCGACCACATGGGCGGTAGCGACGCGTCAATCAGCATGACGGCTACGCCGGTGAGCGTGAGGATGACCTCAGGGAGGATGCGGTAGATGTCGGGGACGGGATTCACCGCTGGACCTCCTGACTGGCAGCAGCAGCGGCGTTCGCAGGTGAGTGAGGAATGTCTATGAATGTTGGCGGCGAGTGCAGGAGTCTAATGGTTGCGGGCGTAAGCTGCGCCCCCAGCGGACGCAAGCCTTGAATTGTGTTGAACCAAAGGCTCGGCGCAACGCCCATCACGACCATGAGAATGACGAGTGGCGTGAGCGCGGCAAGCTCGCCAAAGCTCAGATCGCTCGCCGGCTTCGATGTTGCGAGCGCGCTTTCAGGTCCGTAGAAGAGGCGCTGTACGAGCCAGAGCATGTACGCCGCGCTGAGGATTACGCCGGTGGCCGCAATGACGGCTGCGCTGCGGCTGACGCCTGTGAAGGTGCTGGAGAGGATGACGAACTCACCGATGAAGCCGCTCAACAGCGGCAGGCCGATCATGGCGAGCGTGGCGAGCACGAAATAAGTGGCCGTGCGCGGCAGTTTGGCGGCCAGGCCCCCGTAGCCGGCGATCTGGCTTGTGCCGTAGCGGCTTTCAAGCGCGCCGAGAAGGACGAAGAGCGCTGCTTCAACGATGCTGAGGTTCAGGATCTGGAAGACCGCGCCGCTCCAGCCGTTGAGCGTAAGGCCGTAGATGGCGAGAATCACGAGGCTGAAATGGCTGACCGCGCCGAAGGCCAGCAGGCGGAAGAAGTCGCGCTGGACAAGCGCCAGGCAGGCGCCGTAAATGATGCCGATGACGGCGAGGACGATGAGCAGCGGCGCGAGTTGCCGGGCCTGCGCCGGAAAGAGGCCGGCGTGAAAACGCAGCATGGAGTAAAGGCCGAGCTTGCCGGCGACCACCATGGCCATGGCGACCGGCGCCTCATTGAATGTGTCGGCCAGCCAGCCGTGCAGCGGGAAGATGGGAACTTTGACGGCGAAGGCGAAGACGAAAGCGAGAGCGACCCAGAAGAGCGCGTTGGCGGGTAGGACACCGCTGGCGGCGTAAAGCTGGAGATAAGAGAACTCAAAGCTGCCGGTTTTGGCGTAGAGCCAGAGAATGGCGACGAGCAGAGGAGCCGATGGGATGAAGGTGAAGAGGAAGAACTTGAGCGCGGCTTTGGGGCCATCTTTGCGGCCATACATGGCGATGAGAATGGCCATGGGGACCAGCGAGAGCTCCCAGAAGCCGTAATAGAGCAGGAGGTCGAGCGAGACGAAGACGCCGAACATGGCGGTCTGCTGGACGAGGAAGAGCGAGTAAAAGATCTTGCGGCGGGCTTGAATCGTGCTCCAACTGGCGAGAACGCCGATGGGAGCGAGCAGGCCGACGAGGACCACGAGCCAGAGGCTGAGGCCGTCGATGCCGACGTGGTAATTGATGGCCGGACTCTCGATCCAGGGGATATTGCGCTCAAACTGGAAGCCGCTCTGGCCCGCGATAAAGTGCGCTGGCAGATGAAGCGTGAGGCCGAAGGTGACAAGCGCCGTGAGCAGGGCGATCCAGTTGGGGAGCTTGGCACGGTCGGGCAAGAGAGCAATGAGGATTGCCCCGGCCAGCGGAACCAGCAGGATGAGGGTGAGAATGATGGGATCGTATACGCTCGTCGTCATCTCAGTGCCCCGCCTGCGTGAGTTGGGTTACGGCAATGTGGCTGACCTTGTGGATGGGTTCAACATGGAAGAACGAAAGGCTCCATGAATGCGGCGAGCTGACGAGGAGAACGAAGAGCAGCAGCACCGCCGCGCCTGCGGTGAGCCAGGCCGCGTAAGAACGAATATTGCCCGATTGCCAGCGCTGCAGGATCGCGCCGCCGAAGGTGGCGATGCCGCCGAGCAGCCAGGCCGCGCCGCCGAGTATCGCGCCATCGACAACCCAGCTCAGGACGTAGCGCGAGATGACGAGCAGCGGACGAACGAAGACATAGTTATAGATCTCGTCGACGTAGTACTTGTTGGCGAGCAGCTTGTAAAGGCCGGGCAAGATCGCGGCAATCTGCGCCGGTCGCTCGGTCTTGCGGCGATAGTACTTGTCGGCGATCAGCCAGCCTTCGACGGCGACGGCAACGGCGAGGATGCTGAGATAAAGCTCGAGGTGCGGCGTAGCGGATTCGGCCGAGCGGACGCCGAGTACCGGCGAGAGAAACGCGCTGAAGCGCTCGATGCCGATCCAGCCGCCGCAGACCGAGAGCGCGGCAAGAATGACGAGGGGCGAGAGCATTGACCAGGGGCTTTCGTGAGCGTGCACGCCGGGACTGCGCGATTCGCCGAAGAAAGCGAGATACCAGAGGCGCAGAATATAGAGCGCGGTGAGCAGCGCTGTGACGAGCCCGACGACCCAGAGGATTTTGCCGCCTGTGCCCTGCAGGAATGCGGCGTAGAGGATGGCATCTTTTGAGAAGAAACCGGCGAAGGGCCAGATCCCGGCGATCGCAACCACGGCCGCGGTCATGGTCCAAAAGGTGATGGGAATCTTCTTGCGCAGGCCACCCATCTTGCGAAGGTCCTGCTCGCCACCAAGCGCGTGAATCACCGAGCCCGCCGCGAGGAAGAGCAGCGCCTTGAAAAAGGCGTGCGTCATCAGGTGGAAGATGGCCGCCGAGTAGGCCGCGACACCGCAGCCCAGGAACATGTAGCCGAGCTGCGAGATGGTGGAGTAGGCTAGCACGCGCTTGATGTCGTTCTGCGCCAGGCCCATGGTAGCGGCGAAGAGGGCCGTGGCTGCGCCCACGATGGCGACTACGCTGAGCGCGAAGGGCGAGCGGTCGAAGAGGAAGTGGAAACGCGCGATCATGTAGACGCCGGCAGTGACCATGGTGGCCGCGTGAATGAGCGCGGAGACAGGCGTGGGGCCCTCCATGGCATCGGGCAGCCAGACGTAGAGCGGGAGTTGCGCGCTCTTGCCAGTTGCGCCGATGAGCAGGCAGAGGCAGATGACGGTGAGAATGCCTCCGGTCCATGCGGGATTGGCTGTGAGCTTGGTGGCGATCTCGCTGAAGGTCAGCGTGCCGAAGTTGGCGAGCAAGAGGAAGATGCCAATCAAAAATCCGAAGTCGCCGATGCGGTTGACGATGAAGGCTTTCATGCCGGCGCTGGCGGCCGAGGGCTTCTGGAACCAGAAGCCGATGAGCAGATACGACGCGAGACCGACGCCCTCCCAACCGACGAACATGACGAGCACATTGCCGGCGAGGACGAGCGTGGTCATGAAGAAGAGGAAGAGATTCAGGTAGCTGAAGTAGCGTGCGTAGCCGGGGTCCGAGTGCATGTAGCCGACGGAATAGATGTGGATGAGGAAGCCCACGCCGGTGACGACGAGGAGCATGACGAGGGAGAGCTGGTCGAGAGTGAGGGTGAAGTCGATGTGGAGGCCGGGAAGGTTGAGCCAGGCGAGCGGACAAGTCTCGACGAAGGGCAGCGCCACTAAGCGTGCGGCAGGGTCTGGGCCGAGTAGATTTCGCGATTCCGCAGGCAAATACGTTGCAGCGGCGGAGAACAATACGATTGCGAATGACGCAAGCGGCGCCAACAGAGCAATCGTCGTCACCAGCGCCTTGGGCAGTCGTCGCCCGAGGATTCCGTTCAACAGAAATCCCGCGAATGGTAACAGTGGAATCAACCAGAGATGGAGCGGCACGTTCATAGTTTCATCAGGTCGATGCGATCGACGGACAATGTGGCGCGGACGCGGAAGACGGCAATGATAATGGCGAGGCCGACGGCGGCTTCAGCGGCGGCGACCATCATCACAAAGAAGACAAAGATCTGTCCCTTCACTGCGTGCCACTGGTGGGCGAAGGTGACAAACGAGAGATTGACGCCGTTGAGCATGAGCTCAATGGACAGGAAGACGGTGATGATGTTGCGCTTGAACAGGAAACCGACGATGCCCAGCGAGAAAAGAGCAGCGCTTAGAAGCAGATACCAGGCGAGAGGCACGTCGTGTTGAAGAATGCTCACTTCGACACCGTCCTTTCTCCGTTGCCGAGACGGGCCAGGGCCACTGCGCCGAGAATGGCGATGAGAATAAGGACGGAGGTTACTTCAAAGGGCAGCAGAAGATCGCGAAAGAGCACGGCGCTTAGTTCCTTGGTATCGGTGATGGGCTGGCTGGCAGAGGAGGCGCCGAGGCCATGTGCGTGCAGAATGACGGTGGCGAGGAGCGCGAGCAGCACAACAACTGCGGGCAGGCCGATGACGCCGGCGGCGCGGCTGCCAAGGGTTCGTTCTTCGCGGCCGGCATTGAGCAGCATCACCACGAAGACGAAGAGCACCATGATTGCGCCGGCGTAAACGATGATCTGGGCGATGGCCAGGAACTCCGCGCCGAGCAGCAGGTAAAGGACCGCCAGCGAGGTCATGACCACAATCAGCGAGAGGGCGCTGCTGATGGGATGGGTCTGAAGCAGGAGATTGATGGCTCCAGCGAGGCAGAATCCGGCAAAAAGGAAGAACAGAATCAGATGCATCGTTCTTAAATTCTTGGCGCGCGCCGGGCGTTACGATCCGGCCGGGTTAAGGGAAGGACGAGCGGAAATCCTTCACGATTGTAAATGAGCATGTGGCGATTCAATCGATCGTGTCATGCTTTGTACGCTTGGCCTCCCCGGTCCCCAAATGCGAGGGACCTGGGGCACCCGGCGACCAAAGAGCATGCCTCAGGGGCTAAAGCCCCGCCCATTTTGCGTACTCTCTGGCACGGCTAAAGCCGTGCCCCTTCAAAACGACGGCAACAGCCGACTTTTTCCGCAGCCGTCAAAGCTGCGCCCTTTCAAAAAACTACCCGGGGCTAAAGCCCCGAGTTCTCATTGGCGAGATTCAGTGGCCTGAAGGCCACTGCTCCCTCCGATTGCTGCCGTCAGCGATAGGCCAGCCACAGGCTGGTTCCCACAATGTTGAGGATGGCGAGCGGCAACAGGAAACGCCATCCGAAGTTCATGAGCTGATCGTAGCGGAAGCGAGGCAGCGTGCCGCGCACCCAAACGTAGAGAAACAGGAAACAGAAAACTTTGAAGGTAAACCAGAAGATGGAGAGCAGCGAGGCGAGAATCGCGTTTTGAGGCGGGGGGATGAGGTTCTCGAACGGACCTGTCCAGCCGCCGAGAAAAAGCAGCGTGGCCACGCAGCCCACGTTGATCATGTTGGCGTACTCGGCCATGAAGAACATGGCGAACTTCATCGAGCTGTATTCGGTGTGGTAGCCGGCAACCAGTTCGCTCTCTGCTTCGGGCAGGTCGAAGGGCGCGCGGTTGGTTTCGGCGAAGGCAGCCATCAGATAGATGAAGAAGGCGACGAACTGGAAGCCGCCGAATATGTTCCATGAACCGATGCCGCGCTCGGCCTGCTGCTCAACGATCTGGCGCAGATTGAAAGTGCCAGCGCGAAGAACGACGCCAACCAGCGAAAGTCCTAGAGCTAGCTCATAACTGATGAGCTGGGCCGAGGAGCGGAGCGAGCCGAGCAGCGAATACTTGTTATTCGACGACCAGCCTGCGAGAGCAATGCCGTAGACGCCGATGGAAGTAACACCGAGGATGACGAGCAGGCCGATGTTTACATTCGAAATATCGAAAAGGTCGACGCCGTGCGGGCCGGCATTGGGCGCGCCGAAGGGAATGACGGCGATGGAGATGAGCGCGCAACCGAGGGCGATGATGGGCGCGAGCAGATAAAGCGGACGGTAGACGGCAGTGGGAATCAGGTCTTCTTTGAGGAACGATTTTGCGCCGTCGACAAGAGGCTGCAGAAGGCCGAAGGGGCCCACGCGGCTGGGTCCCCAGCGGTTCTGGATGCGGCCTACGAGTTTGCGCTCAAGCAGCACGGTGTAGGCCACTGCCAATAGCAGCACCGTGGTGACTACGGCCACCTTGAGCAGACTCCAAAGAAAGAATTCGAGAATCGTCACGTCCGTTTGTGCCTTTTGGCGTGGTTCCTAGATTGCCCGGGGCTAAAGCCCTGGTTTTATTCTTTGTCGTTGATGTACGGGCTAAAGCCCGTACCCTTCAAGCGAAATACAGCTCAGTCTGCGGCTGTCTCCGCCAGTTTGTGTGCCTGGTGCTGTTCGAGTTGCGTGAGCCCCTGGCTGTAACGGCCCAGTGTGCCAGAGGTGAAGAGTCCGTCGTGCGTTGGCAAAATCAAACTGGATTTGATGAGCGAGGCAACCGGAACGAAGCCCGCAGTGGCCGCGAAATCGGTGCGCACGTCGTTGCCCGCGAAGAGATTGAGCCGGTCAAAACTGGGTCCGGGCGCGTAGCCGGGGACAAGGCGATTGATCTCGTCGAGGACGGCGAATGGATCGAAGGGGCTGAGTTTGGGTTCGAGGCCGTTGGTTTCGAGCCACACGGAGTGACGGTCGGCCTCGCCGGACTGCGCGCCGCGAGACTGACCGAGATCGGCCGAGACGCCACGCTTGCCAAAGGGAACCAGAGAGCTGACGTCTTCACCCATTGCGCCCGCCAGGCGCACGATGATTTCGAGATCGGGCTTCACGCCGGCGCGATCGGCTGCCTTGCGAACGAGTTGAAGGTCGCCAAAGGTGCTGGTGACGGTGCCGGATTTTTCGTAGAGACTTGCGGCGGGAAGAACCACATCGGCGATGGCGGCGGTCTCAGTCAAGAAAAGATCCTGCATAATGATGAAGGTCTTGCTGAGCAATGCGGGATCGAGCTTGTGCTGAGAAACAGGATTCGCGCCCACGATGAGGAGAGCACCAAGATCGCCTGACTGCGCCGCGGCGAGCATCTCGGGCAGAAATTTTCCGGGAGCCGTGGGCAGATTCTTGTACTCCGCGAAGGCTCCTGGCGCGGTAACGGGTACGTAGCCGGGCAGCAGGTCAGGGAAGAGACCCATGTCGGCTGCGCCGCGCGAATTGGAATGATCGCCGAGATACGCAAATCGACAATTGTTACGTTTGAGTCCCCACGCGACCAGCGAATCGACGTCTGCGCCGCGGAACTCTTCGCCGAAGATAATGACCAGAGATTCTTCAGCAGCGATGGCCTTGGCGAAGTCGGAATCGGCTGCTTCGAGAGTTGCAGCAAGATTGGCGTAGCCACCAGCAGGCACGCGATACGTGGCCCTGGCCTGGCGCTCGAGCTTGATCTGGATTGTATTCGCAATGTATAGACGCGCGCGGTTGAGCCGTACATCGGTGCGCAGCGCCCACGCAAGCATCGGATGCTCGTCAGTGGGATTGCCGCCGATGAGCAGGATCGCCGGAGCGGCTCCAATCTCGCGGAGGCCCGCGGTCTTGCCGGGGTGGCCTCCAAGGGCCCTAGCGAACGACGCATAATCCGTCGTCCGCACATGATCGATGTTGTTGGTTTTGAGAACCGTGCGCGCAAACTTCTGCAGCAGGTAGTTCTCTTCGTTGGTGGTGCGGTTTGCGCCGATGACGCCGATGGCCGCGCCGCCGCGAGAGTCACGAATCTCTTTGAGTTTCGCCCCGGCGACGCGGAGAGCGTGCTCCCAGGTTGCGGGCTCGAGTTCGCCTTTGGAATTGCGGACGAGAGGCTTCGTCAAACGGTCCGGGTTCTCCACAAAGTCGAAACCGAAGCGGCCCTTAGCGCAGAGAAAGTCGTTATTGATGCCGCTTTTATCGCGATTGTCGGCGCGGACGATGGCTGAGCCTTCGTTGTCCTGGCGCACGCCGAGCGTGACCTTGCAGCCGTCGGCGCAGTGGGTGCAAACGGTGGAGACGTGGTTCATCTCCCAGGGGCGCGTCTTGTAGCGATAGCTGCCGCTGGTGAGCGCGCCCACCGGGCAGACGTCGATGCACATGCCGCATTGCTCGCAGTCGAGGTGGTTGCCTTCATTGGGCGCGATCACCGAGCTTGCGCCGCGATTCTGCACGCCGAGGGCCCACACGTCCATGCCTTCGCCGCACATGCGGATGCAGCGGTAGCAGAGGATGCAACGCGGGCGGTCATAGAAGACTGCCGGCGACCATTGCTGCTCGTCGCGATGGTGCTTGGCCTCGGCGTAGAGGCTTTCGCCAGCGCCGTACTTGAAGGTCATGTCCTGCAGTTCGCATTCGCCGCCGGCGTCGCAGACGGGGCAGTCGAGCGGGTGATTGCCGAGCAGGAGCTGGATGGTAGCTTTGCGCGCCTGCGCAATTTCAGCCGATTCGGTGATGAAGACCTGGCCCTCGGCGACCGTGGTGGTGCAGGCAGTCTGGAGCTTGGGCACTTTTTCCTGGCGCACCACGCACATGCGGCAGGCAGCCTGCAGCGAGAGGCCGGGGTAGTAGCAGAACGCGGGAATCTCAATGCCGGCCTTGCGGCAAGCCTCGATGAGCAGCGTACCGGCCGGGGCCGTGAGCTTCTTTCCGTCGACTGTGAAGGTTACGTCGGGCATTCGTCTCTTTTTCTTGGCCGCAAATCTTATGCAGTCAGCTCGTGGCGTTCGGCCTCCGTCGTCGGCATATCGACGCTAAGCGATTCCACAATGAAGTAATGTTCCGGGTCCGCAACGGACAATTCTTCGTCAGTGAATTCGACACTCCTTGTCTTTGAAATCGGCATCGGATCGCCGTCGTCGGCCATCCATTGCAGATGCGATTCCAAAGCCTCGCGCATCATGCGTCGCATTTCCGGCAGGGTCTTGCCGGTCGAAATGCAACCTGGAACGTCGGGCACAAATCCCGAGAAGTTCCGCTTGCCGTGCTCGTAGACCACCAGAAATCGTTGTTTCATTTCAATCCCGCCTGCTTCAAAACCGATCGAAGCGTTGTTGGATGCACATCGTCTCCCGGATGACCGGGAATCGTGACCTTTCCGGGTTTAGCAGGATGCTTGAAATGCCGGTGGCTGCCTGTCGTGTAAATATACTTCCAACCATCCTGCTCCACCATTTTGATCAGATCCCGTACTTTCACACTTGCCTCTTGCTGAACTACACAACCGTCAACTGCGGCACGCCTTCCCGCGCATACGGGCACGGCTTGCCGTTCAAGTGATCTTCAAACTCCTTGCGGAACTTCTTGACAAAGGCGATGGTCGGCATGGCCGCTGCGTCGCCCAGCGGGCAGAAGGTGCGGCCCAGCATGTTCTCGGCAAGGTACTGAATGTTGTCGATGTCGCTGGCTGCGCCGAAACCGGCGTGGAAGCGGGTGAGCGATTTTTTCAACCAGTCGGTACCTTCGCGGCAGGGGATGCACCAGCCGCAGCTCTCGTGCGCGTAAAAGCTGATAGTGCGCAGAGCGAACTCGACCATGCAGGTCTGGTCGTCGATGACCACCACGCCGCCCGAGCCAAGCATCGATCCCGCTTTACCTACCTGGTCGAAGTCCATGCCGAGGTTTTCAATCTCTTCAGGCAGCAAAACCGGTGTTGACGAGCCACCGGGAACCACGGCCTTGAGTTTGCGACCGCCGCGAACGCCGCCGCCCACCTCGAAGATCATCTTCTTGAGGCTGTAGCCCATGGGCAGTTCGTAAACGCCGGGGCGTTCAATGTGGCCGCTGAGGCCAAAGAGGCGCGTGCCGCCATTGCGGGGCGAGCCAACCCCTGCGTAGGCTGCGCCGCCCATCGCGATAATATGCGGTACCGCGGCGATGGTCTCGGCGTTGTTGATGACCGTAGGTCCGCCATATAGGCCGACGACAGCAGGGAAGGGCGGCTTGATGCGAGGAATGCCGCGCTTGCCCTCGAGCGACTCCATGAGGGCCGATTCTTCGCCCACTTCGTAAGCGCCGGCGCCGGTTTGGGTGATGACCTGGAATTCAGTACCGGAGCCGAAGATGTTCTTGCCGAGGAAACCGCGCTCGTAGGCGTCGGCGACGGCGCGCTCCACGATCTCAAGCAGATAACGGTATTCGCCGCGCAGGTAGATGAAGCCGACTTTTGCGCCGATGGCGAGACCGGCGATGATAGTGCCTTCGATGACCGCGTGCGGATCGTGCAGAAAGATGAGGTGGTCTTTGCAGGTGCCGGGCTCGCTCTCGTCGCCGTTGACTAGAACGTATTTGGGTTTAGCCGACTGTTTGGGAACGAACGACCACTTCATGCCGGTCGGAAAGCCCGCGCCTCCGCGGCCGCGTAGTCCGCTGGCCTTCATCTCGTCGATGATCCACTCGGGGCCTTGCGCGAAGCATTTCTTTGCGGCTTCGTAGCCGCCGAGTTCCACGTAACGATCGATCTTCTCCGCACCCATGCCAAAGCGGCGCGTGACGATCTTGACCTCATCGGGATGGGAGACCAGGCGCGGCATCAGCGGCTCCCTTCAACGCGGGCTTTACCACGATAGCCTGAGAGAATTCCCGGCACGTGATCGGGCGAGAGCTCGTCGTGAAAGTCGTAGTTGACCTGGATGGCAGGCGCCCAGCAACAGGCGCCGATACACTCAACCTCTTCGAGCGAGAAGACGCCGTCAGCCGTGACGCCTTTGTGGCCGATGCCGAGCTCCTCCTGAAAGCGCTCGTAAACGTCGTATGCGCCGCGCAGCATGCAACTGATGTTGGTGCAGACCTGGATGTTGTATCTGCCGGCCGGCTTGAATCGCAGCATGGAGTAGTAGCTGGCCACATTGCGCACTTCGAGCTCGGTGATGCCGATGCGATCGGCGACTTCGGCGACGACCGCGTCAGAGAGGTAGCCGATCTCGTCCTGCGCGTAGAGCAGCATGGGAACGAGCGCCGAACGCTTGACGGGATACTTCTGAACCAGCGCGTCAAAACGCGCGGCCAAGGCGGGCGAAAAGATCGACATGGTTTCAGGGCTCATGGATTTCTCTTCCGTCCCGAAGCCGGCGTTGCATCGAACATCAGTTCGCGTGCCCACACTTCCGCGGCCATATCCATCTCTTCCTCGCCCTCGGGGCTGCGCAACCTGCCGTGATCGGTCAATTCCAGCACCCCGCTCGTTCCATTTTCGCGCGTCCAGGTGACCGCACTGCTGTGGCGCTCAAGATGAAGCCAGCGCACCCCGTTCCTTGCCGTAATGCGATGCGCGTCAAAGTCGATCACGGCTTCAATTCCCTCGTGCAGCCCGTGCGCCGCGGTGTAGCTGCGGAGCAGAGAGGCGAGGGCGGCAAAAAGCTCCTGCCAGAGCGCCTCCGCAGAATGAACCGGCGCAGGCATCATCGGTCAATTTCTCCCAGCACAATGTCGATCGATCCAATCACTGCAACCAAGTCGGCGATCAGCCGGCCTTTGCACATCACTTCCAGCGCCTGAAGCGTGGCAAACGAGGGATAGCGCATGTGCACCCGATAAGGCTTGGCCGTGCCGTCTGAAACCACGTAATAACCCATCTGGCCATGCCCGCATTCCATGCCCTGGTAAACCTCGCCGGCGGGAACGGGAAAACCTTCTGTGACGATCTTGAAGTGATGGATCAGGGCCTCCATCTGCGTCTTCATCTTTTCGCGGTCGGGCAAAACGATCTTGGGCGCATCGGCCTTCACGGGACCGCCGGGCATGCCGTCGAGGGCCTGCTGGATGATCTTGACGCTCTCGCGCATTTCGATGAGGCGGACTTCGTACCGCGCCCAGGTGTCGCAGCCGTGCGATACGGGCACCTTGAAGTCGAACTTCTCGTAGCTTGAGTAGGGCATGTCGCGGCGCAGGTCGATATCGACGCCGGATGCGCGCAGCGGGGGCCCGGTGACGCCAAGAGCGATGGCGTCTTCAGGCGAGAGATAGCCGACACCCTTGAGGCGGTTCATGAAAATGGGGTTGCCAGTGAGCAGATTCGAGTATTCGTCGATCTTCTCGGGGAAGGTCTTGATGAAGGCCTGGACGCGATCGAAGAAGTCGAGCGGCGGCTCCATGGAAAGGCCGCCGATGCGGAAGTAGCTGGTCATCATGCGCTGACCGGCTACGGCTTCAAAGAGGCGGAGGATCTCTTCGCGCTCGCGGAAGGTGTAAAGGAAGACGGTGAGCGCGCCGATGTCCATGGCGTGCGTGCCCAGCCAGATGAGGTGCGAGTTGAGCCGGCTGAGCTCGGTGAGCAGCACGCGAATCCACTGCGCGCGTTCGGGAATCTCGAGACCGAGGAGTTTTTCGACGGCCAGGCAGTAACAGAGGTTATTCGACAGCGGATCGAGATAGTTGATCCGGTCGGTCATGGGAATGACCTGCTGGTAAAACTTGGCTTCGCAGGTCTTCTCGATGCCGGTGTGCAGGTAACCGATCTCGGGGCGCAGCTTGACGATGATTTCGCCGTCGATTTCGACCACCAGCCGAAGCACGCCGTGCGTGGCCGGGTGCTGCGGCCCCATGTTCAGCACCATGTGCTGGCCGCCCAGACTGGTGAGTTCCGGAGCTTCAGTTACTGGAGCCATCAGCGGTAGCCCTCCACGGGGTAGTCCTTGCGCAGCGGGTGGCCTTTCCAGTCGTCGGGCATCATAATGCGGCGCAGGTCGGGATGGCCGTCGAAGCGAATGCCGAAAAGATCGAAGACCTCGCGCTCATAGAAATTTGCTGCAGGCCAGACGGTGGTGATGGAGTCAATCGCCGCATCGGCCTCGTCCACCATTGCACGCAGCCGGATGCGCTCTTTGAATGCGTGCGAAAGCAGGTGATAGCTCAACTGGAAACGGGGCGTAGCCGGATGCCAGTCGACAGCAGTCATGTCTTCAAAAAAGTTGTAGCCAGCCTGGCGCAGTGTTTCGGCGGCGGCGCGAATCTCTTCGCGAGGAACGGTGAGGGTTAGCTCGCCGAACTCGAACTTGGCGTCGGACAAGGCTGATTCCTTCCAGGCGAGGAAGGCCTTGACGGCAGGGTGATGAGGAAGCCCATCGAGCACAGCCTGCCTGCCAATGAGAGCCGGGGGTGAGGTCATTCTCTGCGACCGCCTTTTCTATCTAGCTGCCCGCGTCCTGGCGCGGCGATTTCCGATTCGTGAGCCCTTGATTGGCCTGCGCCCGAAACGGATGAGCAGCAGTGCCGATGCGGCGTTTCGAAAGCCGGTTCAGAGGTCAGCCTTGTCCCGGCTCCAGTCGAGCACGCCCTTGCGCACAATGTAGTACAGGCCAACGGCCACGAAGCCGAGATAGACAACCATCTCCCAGAAGCCGAAGAAACGGGAGCCGGTGATGGCGGGGAGTTTCTGATAGATGACGGCCCAGGGCATCATGAAGACGGCTTCAACATCGAACAAGATGAAGAGAACGGCAACCATGTAGAAGCGGACGCTGAAGCGTCCGCGCGCGTCGCCGACGGCTTGAATGCCGCACTCGTAAGCGTCGAGCTTGACGACAGTATTGCGATGCCGGCCGATAAACCACGAGGCAACAACCATGAAGGCGCCGAGGAGAATGGCGGCCAGAACCTGCATGAGAAGCGGCAAATACTGCCAGTAATAGGGAATCGCCACAGCTGGTCCCCGAAAACGAAAGATGCGCCCGCCGGACGGGCAAAAACTGCGCATTCGAGCTCCGGCAGCCCTGGTTTGAGCTTAGGTTTTCAGCCTCATCCCGTCAAGGCGCGATGGGATGAGAAAAAACTGCACATTTGGGGTCCCAGAATCCTCTAACGATTCGGTGAATGATTCGGAAGTTGAAATGCACGAATGATATTGAAGCCATTGAGGTGTGTATAGCGTGACTCTCTCCCCAGGAGATGTGAGTTTCGTCACTTGCCAGCGAGAAGGGTGAAGCCATAATCGCGGAGTGCTGAAGGGAATCACAGTACGTTCGTCTTCTGAAGAAGATGCACAAGGGGCCGAAAAAGACGGAGAGGACGAAAACCATGACGACATCCCCGACGACTGCATTTCCCGTGATACAGAGTGTTCCCGTCAAGACTCTTGCAGGGGTGCGGACGAATCGCCGGCGGACCATCAGCCCCGAGGCCGGCCACGCCCTTGAAAAGCTGGGCCACGCTATCGATTACCTCACGGACCAATACGTACATGAGGGCGGCACCTTCAGCCGCAGCGACGCAGAGTTGCAGGCAGTCGAGCTGTTAATGGCAATCAATCGCGAGATTTACTTTGCCTGCCCTGAGGCCCCGACACTGGGCGATCGGTGGCGCGCCTGGCTGGGAATGCACAGGCATTGATCGCAAGCCCCAGCGGACAAATAACATACGACAATCGAGATACGCGCTCGGTAGTGTGCGCCCGGTTTTGCGTGCTGCGGTGGATCTCAACCCGTGCCAAGGCGCCCTATTGGCCCAGCGCAAGCACCGCGAACAGAACCAGCCACGCAAGCCCCATGGTGTGCCAGAACCATGCCGTGGAGTCGATGGCGATTTGCCTCACTTCAACCCGCCGCAGTTTGCCGAGCGCAACCAGGCAGAAGACAAGGGCCAGGACGCCGAAGATCAAGTGCGCTGCGTGCAGACCGGTGACCAGATAAAAAAAGTAACTGGCTGGCGTGGACCAGCGATCGAACGCGAACCCCTGCGCCGTCAACTGCCTCCACGCGATTACCTGGCCAGCCAGAAAGAGAACGCCGAAGATGAGTGTGGCGCCAAGCCAGGGGAGTGTCCGGCGTAGTGCCGGCCTGCCCAGGCCGAGCCATTCCTCGAGAACATCAATCTCGCGAAAGATATGCCGCCGCGCCGCTTCCATGGTGAGGCTGCTCAGAAGCAGCGCCGCCGTGTTGAGGTAGAGGATGGGGGGCAGCAGGACCGGTTTCCAGTCGCCGACCTGGCGCATCAGTGCGGGATCGAGATGGGTGCCGGCGCGGCGCGCAAAGAAGAATACGACGAGGACGACAAAGAACATCATGTCGCCGGCCAAGGCACAGAAGACAAAGGCCCTTATCTTGTAGAGCAGTTCGCGCGGACCGCGCCTGGGATTGCGCCAGTCGTCATCCCCGCCCCCGCCGCCTCCGCCCGTGGGACGGCGGTCAACGGGCGGTTTCCCGCCGATACCGGGGGACTTGCGATCGACATCCGCAGGGAGGGGAGTGAAGATCGACGGCATTCGGGACCTCTCGAGCCTGTTGGGATCAGGCCCTAATCAAGAAGGTACACTTACTTTTCGTTGGACGCATCCGGAATCGGAAGAGTGCGGTGTTGAGGCCGCAGGGCGCGGGACGCCAGTGGCTTGAATTGGAACGGAAAGCGTGAAGAAAGACTCGGAAATGTCAGATGGATTTCGACATTGCGTCTTTCACGCTCTTGACGAAGAGTTGATGCACCCGGCGATTCGAGGAAAGTTCGGGGTGAAACGTGGCCGCCATAATGGAACCCTGGCGGACGAGCGTGGGAAAACCCTCGCGAAAGGCCAGGGCTTCGACTTCAGGGCCGATTTCGACGATGCGGGGGGCGCGGATGAAGACCATTTCAAGCGGCCCGCCGGGAAGTTTTGTCTCGGCTTCGAGGATCGTGGAGTCAATCTGACGGCCGTAGGCGTTGCGTTCAACAACCGCGTCGAGAATGCCAAGGCTGCGCTGGGCGGGATGGCGCACCTCGCGGGCCAGCAGGATTGCGCCGGCGCAGGTGCCGAAGACGGGCTTCTTTCCACAGAACTCCACCAAAGAGTCAAGAAAGCGGAGCTTCTCGAGGAATTTGAGCATGGTGGTGGATTCGCCGCCGGGCAGAACGAGGCCATCGATCGACTGTCCGTCCATGCGGAGGTCCTCGGCGGTCTTCACCAGAGAGGGAAACGCGCCGGACTCCTCGAGCGCGGCAGCATGGGCCGCGTAGTCGCCCTGAATGGCGAGGACGCCGATGCGTGGGCGGCTCTCAACCTCGCGTGACAGCCTTATCGGCTCCAGCAGGGTCATTTTGAGAGATCGCTGTTCTTTCTCTGCTTTCATCAACAATACGCTCCGCCTTTGGCCAGAGGAATACAGCGCCATTTTCATTCCGAACCAGGGCCGTCAAACACCATTCTATCCGCGACCTTCCGCAATGCCCCGCAAACCAAGTTGGCTCTATAATTGACCGTTTCAGCGAAGCCTACTAGTATGTTTGCCAAATTCAGATTGATCGCAAAAGGAGCGTTCAAATGCGTATCGCCACGCCTTGTGGAGCCGCACGGGTTTGGCGCGCCAGAAGCGCGTTCCAAATCTCTGCAGTCATGCTCGTGTCCTTGTTTGCGCTGGTGCTCGTTTGTAGTTTGAAAACGCCGGCTCAAGACACCAAACCGGCACCACCACCGACCACTCCATCGCCCGGCAAGGCTCTTGTTTACATCTACCGCGTAGGCAGGATCACCGGATCCGCCGCCCATGACCACCTCTATCTGAATGGCGTCTATTGGGCCTACCTGAAAAACAGTGAATACGCATGGATGGAGGTCGATCCAGGCAATGTGGCCGTGACCGGATCGACTGAGATGTATTATGCCGGCGGCATTACCATGTCCACTTACGCTGCGGTCAAGAACGGCACTAAGAAGGAGAACCAGAGAATCCAGTTCAACGCCGAAACCGGCAAGACCTATTACCTGAAATGGACCTCGGAGCCCTTAGGCACGGGCGTCAAGGTTACGATGATGGACGCGGAAAAAGGAGCCAAGGAGATGAGCAAACTGCATCTTTCCGCGCCTGTCGAGCAGTCGGATGGCAAGCCGGCAGAGGCGAAGTGAGGTTTCGGTTCGTCTCGAGATAACCGAACTTGATCACCGGATTGAGGTGGTGCGAGATTGGCTGTGTCTGCCGAGGGCCGCGGAGCCGCCCGGCTGGAGATGGTGCCGGGCAAAGACGCAGATTTTGAATCGAGGATCTGTTTAGCTGCCTCTTCCTTTGTAAGTGAAAGGGTTGAGTACCGGAACGTGGAAAACCGTGAAATCCCTCACGTTGCGAGTTGCAACCGTGAGCCGGTGCGCGCGCGCGGTGGCCGCAATCATCGCGTCAGCAGCCAGATCGTCCGATTTGCCGCTCATCAAACGAGCCCAGTCTCGGAACATTGATCCGTCCATGGGCAGAACGACGAAAGTCGCCATGATGCGATCAATCCATTGCTCCAACTCGATTGCCTTTGCGGGATCCTGACGGCGTGTGAGTTCTGCGCCGTCCTGCAACTCGGCGATGACTACGGCCGGAATCTTGATGTCTTCATCGCGCAGACTTTCGATCCACACAGAAACTGCGCCGTGTGGCTTTATCTTGCGCAGTTCAGAGATGACGTTCGTATCCAGCAGGTACATTCGGCCTATTCTTCCTCCTCAAAAACGAATGGGCGCAGACGAATTCGTCTGCGGGGTGGGATATGGATATCGCGCGGTCCGCAGGGGTCGAGCAGCACATCCTTGATTGACGGCCTTGCCTGTGCCTTCAACTGCCTCCACTCGTCGATGGGGACGAGTACGGCCGTTTCGACACCGCGCCGCGTGACCACCTGCGGACCATCCCTGAGCGCGGCGTCGAGGAGTTCGCTGAACCGTGCCTTTGCGTCGTAAACCTGCCAAGTCATGAGTAAACCTCTTATATAGTCATATCACTAGTCAGATGACTATGTCGAGAGACGACTCGGCAGACCCCGCAGCTATGTCGAGGCGATGGGCGGGACGCTGGAGATTCGCGCCGTGTTTCCGGACGGGGATGTGAAGAGCGACCTGCTCAACAAGCTGTCGGCATGAGCGGCGTCTTGTGCTTAAGTTCGATCAATCCTTCTCGAACAGACTTAGCTCTCTTTAGTGTCCTGATCTCCTCTGAACTCAGTCGAGAAACAACCTCAAGCACAGCATCACGTTGAGCTTCGTACTCTTGCACCTTGCAAATAAAATCTTGCTCCGTGGGAAGTTTGTTGTATCGCTCGTACCATCTTCGAGCGAACAGCAGGATAGGCGGGGTATCGCCGCTCTTGGTTTCATTGCACCCTCGGGGACCTGTAGCGCGCGGCTGTTTCCCACAACACGGCAGCACTGAATCCCATGAGTAATCTCCATTGTCCTTGCGATCCAGCCCGGCTGCCGCTGTTGGAAGTGGACTACCGCAATAGAAGCATTGGCCAGAAGACACTATTGCTGCGTATTGCTGAAAACTCAATTCCCATTTGTGCTTGTTGAACTTAGCTTGAGAGCGGCCATAAGTATATCTTCCGCCCAATGTCCGTGATCGACCCTTAGTGTGTTTGTTTTCACAAGACCGGCATCGACCGTAGCCGGTTTTCGCTACAATTCGTGAGGCGTTCTTTAATGTCAGTGGTTCCTTGCACTGACTGCATTCGCCTTTCATCTTTCTTCGATCCTTAGCTGCAAGACTTCCCACGCTCGCGACAAGCAAGCGCTCGCATGGGCGATCAGCTCACCAGCCGCGGGTTTGCAGGAGTTCCTTTTCCTCGATACTTGCGGCGGCCAGGCCCTTCATCGTGCCGGTGACCTGCTCGCTGACTTCAGCCAGGATCTTGGGATCGTTATAGTGGGTGGTCGCAATCACGATAGCCTTGGCGCGGCTGACGGCCTCTTCGCGCTCTTCAGGGTTGCGCGGAGCGCCGATGTCCTGTTGGCCGCATAGGCCGACCTCGGCATCCTTTTCTTTCCAGTTCTCAACCTCGAGCGGAGTGGCGCGCTCCTTCATGAAGATGCCGGAGCCGACAAAGATGGCTTCGGCGCCGAGCTGCATCATGAGGGCTGCGTCGGCCGGGGTGGCGATGCCACCGGCTGAGAAGTTGGGAACCGGCAGCTTGCCTGCCTGAGCCACCATGCGGACCAGCTCATAAGGCGCCTGCAGTTCCTTCGCAGCGGCGTAAAGCTCCTGGTCAGTGAGCACGGTCAGCTGGCGCATTTCTTTTGTAATCTGGCGCATGTGCTGCACGGCGTGGACCACGTCACCGGTACCCGCCTCCCCCTTGGTGCGGATCATGGCCGCGCCCTCGGCGATGCGCCGGAGGGCCTCTCCGAGGTTTCGCGCTCCACAGACAAATGGGGTAGTGAACGAGTGCTTGTCGATGTGATGGGCCTCGTCGGCGGGGGTAAGGACCTCGCTTTCGTCGATGAAGTCGACGCCGATTTCCTGCAGGATCTGGGCCTCGGCGAAGTGGCCGATGCGGGCCTTGGCCATGACCGGGATTGAAACCGCCTGGATGATCTGCTTGATGAGGCCGGGCTTGGCCATGCGGGCCACGCCGCCCTCGGCGCGGATCATGGCGGGGACGCGCTCGAGCGCCATGACCGAGGCCGCGCCCGCCTCTTCTGCGATACGCGCTTGTTCCACGCTCATCACGTCCATGATCACGCCGCCCTTGAGCATCTCGGCCAGTCCGACTTTCAGGCGCAGCGATGTTGCGGTAATTGCTTTGTTTCCATTTGCTTCTGGCATAGTCGTCGACCTCGGTCCGGGACGCTTTGGCCCCACTGCGGGGCGGGCGAAACGTGGTCCGGCTGCAATCTCCAGTGTATCAGCGAAGTGAATCCCGGTGACGGATGAGTAGTGGGTCAGTTTGAAGGGTACGGGCTTCAGCCCGTACATAAATCGAGCAATATAGGCGCGGGCTTTAGCCCCTGAGGGAAGGTTTTTTCAAACTGACCCACTACCGACGGATGTCGTTGAAGCGGCTGCTGCGGCGCAATTCTTAGTCCATTCCAATCCATCTGTCTCCTCTCTGGTCACTTTGCTGCTCCTGTTCGCTGTGCATGGCTACGGCACAAACGGCGGGCATTCCGAATCAGGCGAGCCTGGGACAGAGAGCGTCCGGCGCAACTCCGAATGCGCAGCCAGGCCGTGCTGCTGCAGCTTCCGGTTCAGCGGGGCAAAACCAACCAGGACAAAACCAGCCCGTGCAAGCTGGAGCATCCGGCGCCCAGGTTGCTGTCGTCCCGCAACAGGAGCGGGGACTGGTTCCAGCGCCGGCGGCGAATGGAAACCTGGAGGCCGACAAGAACGCGACAGCCTTTGGCGCGCAGGTGGGGCGGCTTCCGGTCGAGCTCGATGTCTCAATTCCGCTTCGCGACTTCAGAGTGCGGGATCTGCTGGCCCTCGAACCGGGACGGCTGATCGAGTCGGAATGGAGCAACGGAGTGGACCTGCCGATAGCGGCGGGTGCGGTGCAGTTGGCCTGGAGCGAGTTTGAGGTGATCGAGACGCAGTTGGTGGTGCGCCTGACGCGGCTGGCGTGAGAAAGACAGGGTCTAGGGACTAGGGAATAGGGGCAGGCGGCATGACGGAGAGTGTAAGCGGGCTGGCGGGTTGGCTGTTCGAGAAGCTGCGAGGAAGACACGTTGCCCCGCCTCGGCTGGCGGTGGTTGAGCGGGTCGCGCTCGCACCGCGCCAGTCACTGGCGCTGGTTGAGGCCGACGGCCGGCGCCTGCTGGTGGCGACCGCGGCCGACGGCGGGTGTGCGTTCTATCCCCTCGAGGAGCGCGCGGATAGAGTCGCGCGAGATTCGCTGCAAACCACCTCGCACCGGTCGGCGAGGGTCTCATGGTAATGCACCTTGCCGTGCGGGCTGCCGCCCTGGCGGGGCCGACGCCTCTGCTGCCGGATTTGAATGCGCGCTTCCATCCCTCCGACTCGACGCCGTGGACGATTCTCTTTGTTCTGACCATCATCACGCTCCTGCCTGCGATCCTGATGGCCATGACGCCGCTGGTGCGGCTGCTGGTGGTCTTTCACTTTCTGCGCCAGGCGCTGGGAACGCAGACCGCGCCCTCCAACCCGACGCTGATGGGGCTGGCGTTGATGATGGCCTGGTTCCTGATGACGCCGGTCCTGAATCAGGTCGACCAGCAGGCCGTGGAACCCTTTCGCGCGGGCCAGATCTCGGGGGTTGAGGCGATCAAGCGCGGCACCGCGCCGGTGAAGCATTTTCTGCTGCGCTACGCGCGGGAGAAGGATCTGACCTTGTTCACCGCGGCCGGACAGGTACCCCGGCCCGCAACGCCGGACGAACTGCCCATGCGCGTTGTGGTCCCCGCCTACATTCTCTCCGAGCTCAAGGCGGGCTTTTCGATCGGCGCGGTTCTCTTTCTGCCGTTTCTTCTCATCGACATTGTCACGGCCTCGATCACCACCTCGATCGGAATGTTCCAACTGCCGCCGGTAGTGGTTTCTACGCCGCTCAAGATTCTGCTTTTTGTGATGGTGGACGGCTGGAACCTGCTGGCCAGTTCGCTTTTGAAGAGCTTTTGACGCGGGGCAATGCGCGTCAACGTGCGAGGGGAGTTGGAAGAGTTTGTTCACGGGAGAATGCGCATGACGCCCGACATGGTTGCCGAACTGCTGCGCCAGTTGATGAAGGAAGCGATGATCCTGGCCGCGCCGATCCTGATCGCGGCGGCGCTTTTGAGCTTTCTGCTGAGCCTGTTGCAGACCTTGACCAGCTTGCAGGAGCAGTCGCTCACCAGCGTGCCGCGCCTGGCGGCGATTGCCCTGATCCTGCTGGCCGGCATGCCCTGGTTCCTAGGGCGGATGGCGACGTATACGCGGGTTTTACTCGGGGACTTTCACAGGTTTCTGGGGTAGAAAAACAGCTTTCAGCTCTCAGCTGCCAGCTTTCAGCTTCGGTTGGGGCCGGAAAGCAGTTGAGGAAGAACGCAGTTGATCGGAAATGCTGAGAGCTGAAAGCTGAGAGCTGATAGCTGACCAATGACCGACTGGCCGACATTTCTGAGTGCGATGACGCTGGCCCTGGTGCGGGTGAGCGGGATGATGGCCTTCGCTCCGTTCTTCTCGTCGACCTCGCTGCCCCTTCGCGCCAAGGCGGTCTTCGCCGGAGCGGTGGCGTTTCTGCTGGCGCCGGTGGTGGCTTCACTGCCCAACGCGCAGGCGTCGTTGAGCGTCTCCGGACTGATCGGCGAGCTGGCCGTGGGACTGGTCTACGGGCTTTCGCTCGCGCTGCTCACCGAGATGCTGGTCTTTGCCGGCCAGATCGTGGGCCTGCAGTTCAGTTTCTCGCTGGTCAACCTTCTCGATCCCGACTCCGCGGTGCAGACGCCCATTATGGGCGAACTCTTCCAGATGATGGGCCTGCTGGTGGTGATTACGGCCGGTCTTGACCGCATATTGCTGACCTCGGTGGTGCGCAGCTTTCGTACTGCGCCCCTGGGCAGCTTTGCGCTGGGCGCGCCCGCGGCCGGGATGCTGGTCAGAGCCGCCGGCGGAGTTTTTCTGGCCGCGCTCGAACTTGCCGCCCCGGTGCTGGCCGCAACCATGCTGGTCGAGATCGCCGTCGCCCTGCTTGGCAAGCTCAGTCCGCAGCTGCCGGTCATGATGCTGACCGTTCCGATAAAGACGCTGGCCGGCTTTGCGATCCTGACTGGCTCGCTGGCGCTCTGGCCGCGCTTTGTCGAGGCGCGCTTCGACTCGCTGCTGGACATGGCCGAAAGGCTGATCGCGGCGCCTGCCGCGCGCGGCGCCTCGGGATGGGGAGGATAACAGGTGCCCGGCGAGCGTACAGAACAGGCAACCCAGCACCGGCGTGAGAAAGCGCGCAAAGAGGGCGATCTGCTGCACAGCCGCGAGTTCTCGGCGGCTGCGGGCATGCTCGCCGGGGTCATCGTGCTGGGCGTGATGGGCGGCCGCATGGTGGAGGCGTGGAGGACGTCGCTGGCGGAGTTTCTGGCGCTGGGCGCGCCGTCGCGATGGGAACCATCTACCCTTCAGCCGACTCTGGCCGCCGTGCGGCAGTTGACGATCGCGGTCCTTGTGCCGCCTGCGGCAACCATGGCGGCGGTGGCCGCCGCGGCGCTGGTGGCTGGCATCGTGCAGACCGGCGGCGTGAGCGTGCACGGCGGGGCAATCGGTTTCAGGATCGAACGCATCAATCCGCTGACCAACGCTAAGAATCTGTTTTCACTGCGCGCCGCGGCGCGGCTGGGCAAGTCGCTGCTTCCGGCCGGCTTTCTCGCCGTCTTCGCCGTGCAACGAATCAGCCGCCAGCTCAGCTTGCCGCCGTTCTCGAATTCTCGCCTCGAACAACTGGGAAAGGACGTCTACGGACTCCTGCTCGCGGCCGCGTGGCTGCTCTTTGCCTGGTCGGCGGTCGATTACCTGGTGGAGTGGCAGAGCCGCGAGTCGCGCCTGAGGATGAGCCGTCAGGATCTGCGCGATGAGTACAAGGAGACCGAGGGCAGCCCGCAGATTCGCGCCCGCATCCGCGGGCTGCAGCGCCAGATGCGCCGCCGCCGCGTGAAGGCCGACGTGTCGCGCGCCGCCGTGGTGCTCACCAATCCAACCCACTACGCCGTAGCTCTGGGATTCGACTTCGTAAGCATGGAGGCGCCGCGGGTTGTAGCCAAGGGCCGCAACCTGCTGGCCGAGGAGATCAAGGCGGAGGCGCGCTGGGCGGGCGTGCCGATCATCGAAAACCCGCCGCTGGCGCGTTCGCTCTACCGCACCGTCGAGGTGGGCCAGGCGATTCCCGTAGAGCTTTACGCCGCGGTGGCCGCGATTCTCGCCTACCTCTACCGCCAGCGCGTGGAAGAGGAACTGCGCGAGCGCCGCCGCAACGTGCAATCCTCCCCGCACGCCGCGCAACGCCCGTCCCCGGCGGCCGCTTCATCCCCAACAACTTCTTCCCTTCGAGGAGGCGCCCAATGAGCACTGCCGCAGTTGCTGCCGGCACCCTTGCCCGCAGGTCGTCGATCCTGGACCGGGTGCGCGAACACCTGCTGCCGCTGGCGGCGATCAGCGTGATCTTTGTCATGATGGTGCCGCTCGCAGCGCCGGTGCTCGATCTACTGCTGGCGCTCTCGATGGCAGCATCGGTCATCGTCTTTCTCTCCGCGATCCAGATTCGCCGCGCCGTCGAGCTCTCGGTCTTTCCCACCCTGCTCCTGCTGTTGACGCTCTTCCGGCTGGCGCTCAACATCGCCTCGAGCCGCCGCATCCTGCTCCACGGGCAGGAGGGAACATCCGCCGCGGGCCACGTGATCGAGGCCTTCGGCCAGTTTGTGGTGGGCGGCAACTACGTGGTGGGCTTTGTGCTGTTTCTGGCCCTGGTCGCGATCCAGTTCCTGGTTGTTTCTCATGGCGCCGTGCGCACCGCGGAGGTCACGGCGCGCTTCACCCTCGACGCCCTGCCCGGCAAGCAGATGGCCATCGACGCCGACATGAACGCCGGCCTGATCGATGAAGCGGAGGCGCGGAGGCGGCGGCAGGCGATCGCACGCGAGGCGGAGTTCTATGGCGCGATGGACGGCGCTGCGCGCTTCAACCAGCGCGACTCGCTGGCCACCATCCTGATTACGGCCATCAACATCGTTGCCGGCCTGCTGATCGGCACCCTGCAGCAGGGCATCGAACTGGGCGAGGCGGCCAGGACCTACACCGTGCTCACCGTGGGCGACGGCCTGGTCACCATCATTCCTTCGCTCCTGGTCTCGGTGGCCGGCGGCATCACGCTCACCCGCGCTAACTCCGCCGGCATGCTGGGCGGCGAGATCCGGCAGCAGCTGTTGGCACGGCCGGCGACGCTCTATCTTGCCAGCCTGGTCTTGCTGGGCATGTGCCTGATCCCGGGGATTCCCAAGCTGGCCTTTATGGGAGTGGCCGGGATCCTGTTCTGGAGCGCGCAACGGGTTGCCGCCCATCCGCCGCAGGCGGCGGGACAGGAGGCAGGGGCCGCGGAGAGAAAGAAGGCCGGCGAGGCCCGCCAGGCCAACGCCGATGAGATGGCCGGCCTGTTGCGTCTCGAAGAGCTGACCCTGGAGATCGGCTTCCAGCTCATTCCCCTGGTCGATGAAAAACAGGGCGGCCAGCTGCTGGGCCGGGTGCGCACCCTGCGGCGGCAGTTATCGGCCGAGCTGGGATTCCTGATTCCCCCCGTGCACATCTCGGACAATTTGCGGCTGAAACCGCGCGAGTACGTCTTCTCGCTGCGCGGCATCGAGATCGGCCGCTGGCAGACCGAGGGCGCACAACTGCTGGCCGTCTCGGGCGAGCCCGGACGCCGGCCGCTCACCGGAAAAGAGACGCGCGAGCCCGCCTTCGGGGTTCCCGCGATCTGGATCGCGCCTGCATTTGAGGATCAGGCCATCGCCGCCGGTTACTCGGTGGTCGACGCCGTCACGGTGATCACCACCCACCTGGGCGAGCTGATTCGCAGTCACGCCTGGGAGCTCGTTGGCCGCGCCGAGATCAAGCGGCTGATGGATGCGTTGAACGACAGCCATCCCAAGCTGCTCGAGGAACTGGTGCCCAAGCTGCTTTCACTGGGCGAAGTGAGCCGGGTTCTGGAGCAGCTTCTGCGCGAGCGGGTCTCGATCCGCGACCTCGGCGCCATTCTCGAGGCTTTGCTCGAAACTGCTCCGGCCAACAAAAACATCTTGGCGCTGGTCGAGGCGGCGCGGCAGGCGCTGGGGCGCAGGCTGGTGCGGCCGCTGGTCGACGACGAAGGCCTATTGCCGGTCCTGCTCCTCGATCGTGGGATGGAGGAGGAGATCGTCTCCAGCCTCTCTCCCGAGTCCGGGGCCCGATTGCCGGCCCAGTCCGGCGCAGGCACGCCGGTAGTGCGCCGTCTTGCCGATTCTGTGAGGCAACTTATCGGCTCCAATCCCGGCGCGGCCCTTCCCGTGCTCCTCGTCTCCAGTCCGGCGCGCTATCACGTGCGGCGATGGCTGGAGCCGGTGGTTCCGAGAATGGCCGTGGTTGCTCCGGGGGAGATTCCTCCGGAGGTGCGGCTCAGGCCGGTGGGAACGGTGCGCTGATCGCTTGTGGACATTGAACTCTTCTGAAGGATGAACGGAATCTCCACGGGTTCGAAGGGTGGCAGGGAAGATGGGAATCGGGACGGCGGCTCGTCGGGTGAGTGCAAGGGTTCCGGGGCGGCCGGCATATCCGCCGGCGGCCGCCGAAGGCGGCATGCTCACCAGCGAACAGGAGCGGGTGCTGCTCGAACACCTGCCCATTGTCCGCTTTCTCGCCCGCAGGATTCACGAGCGGCTGCCGCAGCACGTGGACATCGAAGACCTGGTCTCGGCCGGCGTGGTGGGACTGCTGGACGCCTTTGCCAAGTTCGACCCAGCCAAGAAGGTGCAGTTCCGCAGCTACGCGCAGTTCCGCATCCGCGGCGCCATTCTCGACAGCCTGAGAACGCTCGACTGGAGCCCGCGCGAGCTGAGGCGCAAGGGCCGGGCGGTTGAAGAGGCAATCCGGATTCTCACCTCGCGCCTGGGCCACGCGCCGGGCGAGCACGAGGTGGCCACGGAGATGGGCCTCGATCTGGAGACTTACCAGCAGTTGCTGGGCGATCTGAAGGGTCTTGAGATCGGAACGCTGCACATGGAGCGCAACGAGGATTCGGGCGAGGAGGAGCTGGCCTATGTTCCCGGGCGTCCCGAGGAGGACCCGCTTTTCCGCTGCCTGAGGAGCGAGATGGAGGGGCGGTTGAGCGCGGCCATCGCCGATCTGCCCGACCGCGAGCGTTTGGTGATGACGCTCTACTACTTCGAGGAGATGACCATGCGCGAGATCGGGCTGGCCCTGGGCGTGGTCGAGTCGCGCGTCTCCCAGGTGCACGCGTCGGCCGTGGTTCACCTGCGGGCTGCGCTGCGCGACCTGGCGGCGCGAAGCGCTTTTGACCGCCGGCAGCCGACGGCGCGCGCGCGGCGCGGGTAAGGGCCCTGTGGGGTGAAGACGATGGAAAAGACGCTCAAACAGGATGAGATCGACGCGCTCTTCGAGGCGGCGCGCAGTACCGCCCCTGACGAATCGCGGTCCGAGGTCAAGGCGCGCGTCATCCCCTATAACTTCTCCTCGGCCGGCCAGATATCGAATGAGCAGCTGCGCGCCATCAGCATATTGAACGATCTGTTCGCGCGCAACCTGACCCACAATCTATCCGCATGGCTCAGGACGCGGTTTCAGGTCAACCTGGTATCGGCAGAGCAGATTCAATTCAATGAGTTCCTGCTGAGAGTTCCCGAGATCAGCTACGTCGCGTCGGTGCGGCTGGAGCCCCTGGGCGCGCTCTCGGTTCTCCAGCTCGACTTGGCTCTGGCCCCTCCAGTCATCGATCTGCTGCTGGGAGGCGAAGGCAAGCAAGGGCCGCTGCGCGAGCTCACCGACATCGAGGAATCGATTCTGGCGAGCGTGGTGGAGATCGTCTGCCGGGAACTGACGCTGGCCTGGCAGCCCGTGGGCCTGAGCTTCGGCTTTGAGCGGCGCCAGATGCAGACCCAGGCCGCACGCATCATGGCGGTCACGGAGAAGACCCTTTGCCTGAGCTTCGAGATTCGTATGCCGCACTGCTCGGGCCTGCTCAATCTGGCCTTTCCCGCGGTGGTGGCGAACACCATTCTGCGCCGGCTCACCACCGACTGGGGGCGCAGCCGCCGCCATGCGGCCGGGACCAGGGCGCGGATCGAATCCGCCGCCCGCCGCATTCGCTTTGGCTGCTCGCTGCAGTTGCCCGCAGTGCCGGTGCGGGCCAGCGAGATCGAGAACCTTCGACCCGGCACGGTTCTGCGCCTGAACCTGGCCGCCAATGCTTCGCCGCTCTGGCGGGTGGGCGGTGAGACGCTGGCGCGGGCCATGGCAGTCCGGCAGGGTCCGCATCGCGCCGCGCGCATTGAGATTCCCGTGACCGACCCGGTTGCCGGCGCGCCCATGGAGCTGGAGCCATGAAGACCTACCTCGATTACTGGGCGCAGGTTGCTACCGATCTTTTTTCCCAGGCGTTGGCCGGTGAGCCGCATCTAGCCGAGTCGCTGCCCAGGCCCTTCTCCTCGGGCTCGTTTGGCTTTGCGGCCACCATCTCCGGCGATATCGAGGGCCGCTTCTCTATCCTGCTCGACGCCGGTCTGCTCGAAGCTCCGCTGATGGGCGAGGGCATGGACCAGAAATCGGGCTGGGCCGAGATTCTGAAAGAGACCTGCAACACCGCTGCCGGTGAGCTGTTGGCGAAGAGCGGAACCAGATGCAAGGTAGACAAGTTCGAAGCGGTCGCCGGCGAGAGCAAGGTCACGCGCGCCTTCGAGCTGCGCGCGGGGGACCGCGTCTGGACGGTTCTGGTGCGCGAGGATTTGCGCGCCCCCGCCGCTGCTGTTCCGGCAGCCAAACCGGCCCCGGCCGCGGCCAATGCTCCGGCGCCAAAGCTGAGCAAGGGTCTCGAACTGCTGCTCGATGTGGAGCTCGATGCCTCGCTGCGTTTCGGATCGCGGGAGATGCCGCTCGGCGAGATCCTCGATCTTGGGCCGGGAGACGTGGTTCAGCTCGATCGCCACGTCGACGATCCCGTGGACCTGATTGTGGGCGACAAGATCGTCGCCCGCGGCGAGGTGGTTCTCGTGAATGGCAACTTCGGGCTGCGCGTGATCGAGGTGGCCGTGCCCGAGAAGCGGCTGGAGAGTATCCGATGCCTGTTCTGATCCGCCGCCCCCTGGGCAGGAGGGACCCCGAAACCGGTGAACGAAGGCCCATCCCTGCTTATGCCGGGCAATTCTCCCGGGAACCCGAGCCGATTTTGGCTCACTCGCTTCGGACAGGCACCCGCACGGGTATCTTCATCACCTGCGCCAATCATGGCTGTTCTTCGGGCTGGCTGAAGGTCTTTCGCCCCCGCTCGGCGCCGGTCTTCGAGGGAGGGTGGTGCTGTTCGGCCAGGTGCGTCAGAGCCATGATAGAGGCGGCGATCGGCCGCGAGATGGATGCCCGTACGGCCGGTGGCGGGACGCACAGCCATCGCATCCCGCTGGGACTGGCCATGCTTGAACAGGGCTGGATTAACGGCCTGCAATTGCGCGGCGCTCTTGAGGCGCAGCGCTCGGCGGGCGGCGGCCGGCTGGGTTACTGGCTGGTCCGCGGGCAGGGAGTGAGCGAGCAGCTGGTGACGCGGGCGCTTGGGATTCAGTGGAGCTGTCCGGTGCTGAGCGCGGAGTTTCACGACGTTGAGGGATTGGCCGCACTGGTGCCGCGCCTGTTTGTCGATGCCTTTGGCGCGTTGCCGTTGCGCACAGCAGCCGGCTGGATCCTTTACATGGGCTTCGAGGACCGTCTCGATCCGGTGCTGGCGCTGGGGGTGGAAAGAATGACCGGCCTGCGAGTGGAGTGCGGCCTGGTGGCCGGATCAGCCTTTCGTGCCGCGCATGCCGCAATGCTCCGGGCGGGATTCCCACCGGTGGAACTGATGGAAGCCTCATCGGAAGCCTCGCTTGCGCAAGCACTGGCCGGGACGCTCGAACGCGCCCGGCCCCTCGATTCGCGGCTGGTGCGGGTGCATGACTGCTTCTGGCTGCGGATGTGGCTGCGGCCGCAGAGCGGGGCGATACCCGAGGCAAGCGGCGTCCGCGATGTAATTGCCTCCTCCCGTTCTCACTGACCTGGGGCAACTTGAAGCTGGCACTTGACGGCATTGACGTGCGGAACTTGAAGCTGGCTTCCGGCGGTTCTCACTGACCTGGGGCGGGATGAGGGAAGTAACGCAGAGAGGGCCGGGAGTCCCTGGAGGCAAGTCCTCGAGTTTTCGAGTAGATTCTGCCGTCGCCAGGATTCCGCCTTCAAAATCGATCGAGAGCCGCCATCTTCGATGGGGGTCGGTTTCGAGGTGAGGCAGTTCCTCATGGTTGGGTTGCCGCTGCCGATACACAAGTGGTGGAGGATTGCCGGAATGAGCGAGATTCGAGCCCTGATTGTTGACGATTCCTCAGTGATGCGCAAGATTGTGGAGCGTGCGCTGCGCCAGGCCGGTCTCGATCTCAAGGAGGTTCATGAGGCCGGCAGCGGCGTCGAGGGTATCGAGGTGCTTCGCGCCCGTTCCGTGGACCTGATCCTCTCGGATATCAACATGCCCTCGATGGATGGTCTTGAGTTTCTGCGCCAGATTCGTTCGCAGAATCTGGCCGCCGGTGTGCCGGTGGTGATGATCACCACTGAGTCGAGCGAGGAGCATGTGAAGCAGGCGATTCAGGCCGGAGCCCAGGGATACATCCGCAAGCCGTTTACTCCGGACCAGGTGAAGGAGCGCCTTTTGCCTCTGGTGAAGGCGGCTTGAGGAGGCGGCGTTGCCGTCGAACGGAGTGCGCAGAACCGCCATTGCGGGCAGGCCCGGCAGGACGAGAGCGGGTGCGGAAAAGGCGAAGGGGAGCGTAGGATGGCGATTTCTTTGCGTGAGTCAGTTGCACAGGTGGCTGATCCCAGGAATCTGGACGCGAGCGTGGACGAGGTCTTCGACCTGATGATGGGCGTGAAGTGCCGTCGCGCGATGGCGGAGACGCCGGTCCAAAACGGCGAGTCGGTGACCGCGGTGGTGGGCTTTGGCGGGTTGCTGAGCGGCGCATGCATCTTCAAATCGGCGAGCGGCACGGCACTGAAGGTGGCGGCACGGATGACCGGCGTCGAGTTCGCCGAGGTGGACGACACGGTGAAGGACGCGATCGGCGAGGTCTGCAATATGCTGGCCGGGTCCTGGAAGGGAAAGTTGCCTGAGCTTGCGGCCAACTGCGGCCTTTCCGTGCCGGCCGTGATCACCGGCTGCGACTATAACCTGCACGTTCAGGCCCCGGAGTTCCAGCTTCACCACGTGTATACCTTCGGCGACGGCACCTTTGCCGTCTCCATCGTGTGCGACGGCCTGCAGTAGACCGCAACCCTCCAGGCGGCGACCGGAGCATCGGGAGGACGTTGTTCCGCCGCGGCTGCTTGCCGCAGATTTTTCTAATCCTTCGCGCCACTTACTTGGACCCATTTCTGCTTCATTTCACCGCATGGACAGCGGCTATTACGCGGCGATGACAGGCTTAGTGGCGAGGACGCAGGCGCTCGACACCGCGGCCTCCAATCTCGCCAATGCCCAGACCCCGGGGTACCGGGCCGAGCGCGAGTTTTTCCGTTCCGTGTTGCTCGGGCCCGACGCTCTTGACTCTCAGCTTGGCGAAACGCTGAACAACTTCGGCCTGCTGGGCGGCGACCGGCTGAGCATGGCGCAGGGATCGATCGAACAGACCGGCAATCCTCTTGATCTGGCGATCGAGGGCCAGGGATTCTTTGCCGTCCAGAACGCCAATGGAGTCCGCTACACCCGCGACGGCGGCTTTCATCGCGCCCGCACCGGCCAGTTGGTGACCGCGGCCGGCGAGCCGGTGCTTTCGGCAGCGGGCCAGGCGATTCCGGTGCCGCCCGGCGAGGTTTCGGTGGGCTCCGATGGCGCGCTCTCGGTGAACGGCGGCGTAGTGGCGAGTGTGGGCGTCTTCACCTTCCCGGCCGGCGCCGAGCTCACTCCGGAAGGCGCCAACCGCTACGTCAGCCCGCCGGGCGTCGATGCGGTCGCGACCGGGGATGCAACCGTGCATCAAGGGGCCATCGAGTCAGCCAATCAGGATGTGGTGGAGGGAACAGTTGACTTGATCGCAATCGAGCGCCAGGCGGAGATGATGCAGCGGGCGCTCACCGTCTTTCACACCGAGTTCAACAAGATTGCATCGGAAGATCTCCCGCGAATTTAGTCCAAAGCGAGGAAAAAGATGATTCGAGCGCTTTACACGGCAGCCAGCGGCATGAGCGCGCAGCAGTTGAATCTGGACACTATTGCCAACAACCTGGCCAACTCGTCCACGACCGGCTTTCGCCAGTTGCGGCTCGAGTTCCAGGACATGGTCTACCAGAATATGGTGACGCCGGGCGCGGCGCAGAGCCAGAACACGGTCTCGGCAGGACTGCAGATCGGCCTGGGAACGAAGTCGGCCGCTACCGAAGTGATTACCACGCAGGGTTCTCTGAACGAGACCGACAATCCCCTCGACGTGGCGATCGAAGGCGCCGGATTCTTTCAGGTGCAGCGGCCCGACGGGACGATTGCCTACACCCGGGCCGGCCAGTTCCAGTTGAACAACCAGGGGACGATTGTGACCACCGACGGCGACCCGATCATTCCCACGATTACCGTCCCCGCCAACGCAACGGCGGTCACCATTACCCAGTACGGCGTGGTCAACGCCACCCTGGCCGGCCAGCAGAATCCCTCGCAGCTGGGGCAGATTCAGCTGGCGACCTTCCCCAATCCCGGCGGCCTTGAGAGCATGGGCAACAACCTTTTGCAGGCCACGCTGAGCTCCGGCGATCCGGTGCTGGGCAACCCCGGGGGCACCGAGGGGCTGGGCACGCTGCAGCAGGGTTATCTGGAGAATTCCAACGTGGACGTGGTGCAGGAGTTTGTGCAGATGGTGCTGGCGCAGCGGGCCTACGAGGCCAACTCGAAGGTGGTGAAGGCCGCCGACGATATGTACTCGCAAGTCAACAACATGACTCACTAGAGTTCGAGCATCAGATGATGAAATTGGAGCGCGCAGTGGGTTACCGAGTCAGATCGGGCATTAGAGCAATCGGGGCTGGGCTTGGAGTCGTTGGCTTCCTGATCTGTGCGGCGTTGACCTTTGCCGCGCAAACCAATCGTAAGAACGGCCTGGCCTCGATCGTGATTGTCTCCGCTCCCAGTTCGCCGCGCGTCGCCGAAGAGTCCGTTCGCGAGATTGACGATCCCGCGACGGGTGATCGCTGGCTGTTGGAGCGCGATTCCGAACATCCGGGCGGGCCGGGGCGGATGGTGCTGGTCGCCAAGGGAAAGGCGTCTCCTGCGCCCGCAGGAGCTTCCGTAGAGTATTCCGGCAGCCGGTTCGCCACCGGCACGCCTGCCGCCCTGATTCACGCCGGCGAACCTCTGATCGTCGAGGAGCACTCCCGGCTGCTCGATGCAACTCTTGAAGCCACGGCATTGGGTCCTGTTCGCGAAGGAGGAACTCTTCGCGTTCGCCTCTCGATTGGCGGCCGCGTGGTAAAAGCCGTCGCCATCGCGCCTGGACGCGCATTGATTTCGCCGGACTCGGGAGCACAGCCATGAGGGGGAAGATCCCGACGGTCTTAATGGTGATGGCAGCGCTGGTTTGGCTGGCGCCGCTGAATCTGGCGGCCAGGAAGCAGCGTCCTCAGGGGACAGCGGCAAAAGCCACTCCTCCCGAGACTGCCCTTGAGTCCTACATAGCCCGGGTGCGGGCGCAGCAGGCGGCGGAGGTACGCACAGCCGGCTCGATCTGGAGCTCCGACGGGAGGATGGTGCGCCTCGCCACTGACGCCAAGGCCTTCCGCGTTCACGACGTGGTTTCGATCGTGGTGACTGAAAGCCTGGCAGCATCGACCGATGGCCAGGTGAAGAACTCGCGCGCCTCGAATACCAGTTCGGGATTGACGGCACTCTTCGGCGCGTTGAAAAACTCAAACAATATGCAGAATCTGCTGGGCGCGAGCGCATCCTCCGGGTTGACCGCGCAGGGCCAGAGCACCACCAATTCAAGCCTGGCGACGACTTTTGGCGCCGAGGTAGTGGACGTGCTGCCCAACGGAATGCTGGTGGTGCAGGCGACGCGGCAGTTGACCTTCTCAGAACAAACGCAGCTTATACGGCTTCGCGGGCTGGTACGGCCCGAGGATGTAAGCAACCAGAACCAGGTGCTTTCGACGGCGATGACCGATTTGGAGCTTGAGGTTACGGGCAAGGGAATCGTGAATGATTCGACCTACCGGCAAAATCCGCTGGTGCGTTTCCTCGAAAAGCTCCTGGTGTTTTAGCAGCAACCGGGGGCAAGACCGCGCAGTAAGTCGAGCATGCGGAGATAGGTGAGCGACGAACAAGGAAATCGGCGAGCGAAGAATGCGGAATCTCTTGAGAACCCGAACGTGCAGTTGCAGATCGGGACACTTTGTTCTAAAGACCCTCCTGCTTCTCACCGTTCTGGCTTCGCCGGCTCCCGGCCGGGCGCAGCTTGCGGTGGAGAAGGCCAGGATCAAAGACATAGCCACGATTGAAGGGGTACGCGACAACCAGTTGGTCGGATACGGCTTGGTGGTTGGATTGCGCGGAACCGGCGACAGTTCGCAGACCGTCTTTCCTTCGCAGACCCTGGTCTCGGTGCTCGAGCGGATGGGCGTGACCGTTCCGCAGACGGGCTCAAACAGCGCCAGCAACATGCAGGTAAAGAACATGGCCGGCGTCTTTGTGGTGGCCACGTTGCCGCCCTTCAGCCCGCCGGGTTCGAAGATTGACGTAACGGTTTCCTCGGCCGGCGACGCGCGCTCGCTCGAAGGCGGGATCCTGCTGATGACCCCGCTCTACGGGCCCGACGGGGAGATCTTCGCCCAGGCCCAGGGAGCTCTGGTGCTCGGCGGGTATGTAGCCGCATCGGGAGGAAACTCGCACCAGCTGAACCACCCCACCACGGGCCGCATTATCGGCGGGGCGCTGGTGGAGCGGCAGATTCCGTTCGACCTGAAGCAGCTCAAAACCATCGATGTTGTGCTCAACGACGCCGATTTTCATACCGCCGAGCAGATGGCTGCGGCCATTAACAGGGCGCTGGCCGGGGCGCGGGCAAACGCCGTCGATAGCCGGCGGATCGAGATTCATCCTGAGCCCGATGAGGACCGTACGGCGCTGCTTGACAGGGTCGAGTCGGTCGAGGTCGATGTCTTTCCAAGAGCGCGCGTGGTGGTGAACGAGCGTACCGGTACTGTAGTGATCGGCGGAACGGTGCGTCTGCAGCCGGTTTCGATTCTGCATGGAGGGCTTAGCGTGAGCGTGATCTCGCGGACCGAGGTCTCGCAGCCCGCGCCCTATTCTTCGGGAAGCACGCAGGCGGTCGAGCAGACACAAGTGCAGGCTCAGGACAAGCCGGTCAACCGGATCGATTTGAAGGAAGGCGCCACGGTCGAGGATTTGGTTCAGGAATTGCAACGAACGGGTGCAGGAGCGCGGGACGTCATCTCGATATTGCAGGCGATGAAGGAAGCCGGCGCGCTCGAGGCCGACTTGGAGGTTCTGTGATGGCGGTTGTCGGGGCAGTCGGGACATTGGAGGGACGAGCGGTTGAAAGCCCCACGCAAGAATCCGGCGGGGCGTCGCCAAAGCTCGTCCGTGCGGCCCACGAGTTTGAAGCGCAGATGATGAAGGAGCTACTGAAGCCCATCGCGAGCGGCGACCCGTTGACCGGAGGCGATGAGGACTCGGACGGTGTGCTTGATTCCGGGGGCGGTTCAGAGGGGACGCTGGGCGAGTTTGCCTCGGAATCTCTGGGCAAAGCACTGAGCGAGCGGGGCGGCTTCGGCATTGCCGACCGGATTGTGAGCCAGCTCTCCCATTCTGGTAACCACGGCAAAACCGGGACGGTAACCAGAGACTTGCACGGCAATACCGTTATGAGAAGCAACAAATGATTAATGTGATTAGAGAACTTTGTCGATAGCTTCGTCAGGAGGCAATGGATATGGATGTGCGCAACAACCTGGATGGTCTGAGGTCGCTGCTCGGGGTGCAAACGCCTTCCGCTGCACCTGCTTCGACGCGCGGCGGAGCGCAGGCGGGGGCGAGCGAACTGACTGGTGACCATGCCACCTTGAGCAACGCAGGCAGCGAAGTTTCGCTTGAGAGCGCGGGCGACGGCGTGCGCATGGAGAAGGTGGCAGCGGTGCAGGCCGCGCTGGCCGCGGGAACATACAACGTTTCCTCCTCAGCAGTCGCCGCGAAGATGGTTGACGCCATGCTGGCCGGCGCTCACTGAGCGAGGGAATGTTCGGTCGAGAGTGAGAAGGACGATGCGGCTGATCGACGCGGCAATCGGGGCAGCGGACGGTACGGCTGGGAAGCCGGCATGCGAGAGTTCATCCGCGCCCGAACTGAAAGAACTGGTAACTGAGGCGACGCGCGCGCTGGCCCGCCTCGATGTCGCGCGGCTTGAGGAACTGGCGCTCTCCTGTGAGGCGTTGACGCGGATACCGCCTCCAAAGACGGACCAGGAGCGAGAGGGATTCGTCCGCCAGGCTCGCGCTGCGAGGAGCGACATGGCGGTATTTGCACGGGTGCTTGAAGCGACCCGATCAAACCTGAAGGTGATGGAGCGTCTGCGGGATCTGCGCTTGGGAGAGACGGAATACCGGGAGCGGCCAGGAAGCAGACGCGGCTGGGGCCGGAAGGATCCGTAGGGCGGATATGGGAACGATTAACTCCGCATTCGGTTTGATCTCCGGCGCGCTCGATGCCGACCAGTCGGCGCTGAGCGTGGTGGCCAACAACGTGGCCAACGCCAATACCGCCGGCTATACCGAAGAGAAACCTGACTGGCAGGAGAACTCGCCGATCACGGTCAATGGGATCACGATCGGCGAGGGGGTCACCGAAACCGGCGCGACCTCGCAGCGCGACCGGGTGCTTGAACAGCGGCTGGACCAGCAACAGCAGCTCTCCTCGGCATCGAGCGCGCGGCTTTCGGCTCTGAATCAGATGCAGGCGCTGTTCACGCCCGATTCCGGTTCAACAGGCTCGAAGGCCGGCGATATCGGCAGCGACATTACGAGTTTTTTCGATGCGTTTTCATCGCTGGAAAGCGACCCCACAGATAATGCGCTGCGCGAGAGCGTGCTTTCGGCCGCATCGACGCTAGCCGGAGATATCTCAGGCACGGCGACCAGCCTGAACTCGCAGCGGTCGGCGATTGACCAGGAGGCGGCCGGTATTGCAGGCCAGGTGAACTCGCTGACCAGTTCGCTCGCCTCGCTGAACCAGCAAATTGAGTCCACCTCGCCGGACGCGGATGCGGGAACGCTAGAGGACGAACGCCAGCAGGACCTGAGCCAGTTGTCGCAGCTGATTGGGATCAACGAAGTGACAACCGAGAACAACGGGCTTGAAGTTACAACCACCTCGGGGCAGTTGCTGGTCTCAGACAGCCAGAGCTATCAGCTCACCACCGGCGCCGTAGACGGGGTGACGGACTTCCTTCTGGGCGGCAACGACATTACTGCCGGGCTCACCACGGGCGGAGGGGAGCTTGGGGGGTACCTGACGGCGCGCGACCAGGACATTCCCAACGCGCTCAGCTCGCTCGATCAGCTTGCCTACAGCATCTCAACGAGCGTGAATGCAGCGAACAACACAGGAACGGATCTGGACGGAGTGACCGGAACTGTTGCCAATCCGCTCTACATCTTTAATGAACCCGCGCAGGTGGCCGGCAGCGCTGCGGCCATGACGGTGACGATGACCGATCCCAACCAGATTGCCGCGGCAGCCGCGGGAGCGGGAACGGGTGACAACTCGAATGCGATTGCCATTGCCAACTTCGCCAGCCAACAGATCGTGAACGGGCAGACGCCCACGGATTATTACTCAAACTTCGTGACCACTCTGGGCTCTACGGTCTCAGAGGTTCAATCAGAGAACACTGCGCAAACCGCGTCGGTGACCCAGCTCCAGACGCAGAACAATGCTCTTTCGAGCGTCAACCTGAACGATGAGGCGGCGGCGATGTCGACGCTCGAGACCAGCTACCAGGCAGCGGCACAGGTCTTCACCATGCTGAACACGATTATTTCCTCGGCCCTGAACCTGGGCGTGGAGACGGCGGTGTCGTAAAGGCAGGGACTAGGGACTAGGGACTAAGGGGTGCGGCAGCGAAGACGGAGAGGTTGCTGAGCGAATTGTGGCGGGCGGGATGCGGGTTGATCCGACCTATATTACGAACCTGGTGAGCTCGCTGGATCAGACCCAGGCGAGCGAGCAGCAGTTGAGCTCGGAGCTTTCGAGCGGGGTTAGCATCTCTTCGCTCAGTCAGAATCCGGTTGGCGCGGGCGAGAATGTGCTGCTGTTAAACCAGATTCAGCAGGATGACTCGTTCACGCAGAGCTCGAACCTGGTAACGGGCCAGCTTCAGGTTGCGGATTCAGCGTTAGGCAGCGTGGTAAGCGAGTTGACGCAGGCCGTTTCGCTGGCGACGAGCGCCAACAACGGCACCATGAGTGCGAGCGATGTGAAGTCGATCGGCAGCCAGATCTCGGGAGTTCTGGATGAGGTGCAGTCGCTGGCCAACACGAGTTATCAGGGGCAGTACATCTTTGCTGGCGGCCAAACCGGCAGCGCACCATTTTCTACCTCTACGGCTACTTCGCCCGCGGTGACGAATTACAACGGGGACGAAGACGTTAATTATCTTGAACTGCCCAACGGGCAGAAGATTCAGCTGAATGTGCCCGGTGACCAGATCTTCCTGGGCGGCGGGAAGACGGGAGTAAGCGTGTTCGGCGCGCTGAATGCACTGGTGGCCGACTACTCGAGCGGCACGGTGAATACAGGCGAGGCCGTTGAGGACACCGAAGCACTGGGCGCTGCGCTGAACTACGTCTCGCAGCAGCGGGTGACCATCGACAACTCGATCACGCAACTGAGCGCCGCCGGAACGGCGACTACCAACGAGGAGGCGCAGTTGACGGCCGCACAAACCGATCTGATGCAGGCCGATGTTGCTTCAGTCTCAACGCAGCTGTCGCTTACCGAGACGCAGCAGACGGCCCTTGAAGACGTGATCGCGCAGCTCGAGTCGACGTCGAACAGTTTGTTCAGCAAGATGCCGAACTGAGTTGCGTCCCCCGGCAGGATTCTCTAAGCTGCACCGGAGCTTCGCGGCGAGCGATGCGCGCATTACGCCGTTCTATACTCAGAACCGGAGGCTCACATGCTGGCGGCGCTGCGCTTTTTGTGGAATGCAACACGAGGTCACCGGCTGACTCCGTGGCGAAGCGATTTTCTGCGCTGGAGGATCGAAACCTATTCGGGTAAGAAAGCTGAGACGCTGACCGCATCGAACATCTTTGCGTTTGTATGGGCTTCGCGGTGGGAGCTGTTGAGCTTTCTTGCGTGGACGGGACAGGTGGAGCGCGAAGCGCGGCGGAGGCCGTGAGGCGGGCTGCAAAGACGAGCGTCTAATTGGAACGATGCGGAGTTCCTCAAGAACAAACGCAGATCCTTCGACTCCGTCCGCTGCGGCGGACGTCGCTCAGGATGACAATTCAGCAGTTTTTCAGACCTCACAGCGAGTGGCATACCATTGAACCAAATGATTAAGCCTGCCCTTATTTCACCGCTGGCGGTATGTCTTGTTTCGTTGGCAGGTATCGCCGCGCGTGCGCAGGAATTGCCCCCCATCGAGCCACCCAAGCCGATGCCGAGCACGGTTCCCGACACGCAAAATCTTCAGGTAACTACAACCGAGGTGCTGGTGCCGACGCTGGTTGAGAAGAAGGGCGGAGGCCTGCTCTACGGGCTCAAGGCAAATGATTTTGTTGTGGATGACGATGGAGTTCCGCAAAAGATTCGCGTGCAGGAGGAGATGGACACGGCGCCGGTGGCACTGGTGGTGGCCGTGGAAGAGGGCGGATCGAGCGTACTGGAGTTCGACAAGCTGGCACACCTCGGGCCGCTGCTCGATCTGTTTCTTGCCGAGCCAAAGAGCCAGGTGGCCTTGATCGGGTTTGATTCTCAACCGTTCCTGATCCAGGACTTCACGCATTCAGGCAACGAGATCAACGACGAGCTCAGGCACCTTGAGCCGGGCGACGGCGGCGCGGCGATTCTGGATACGATTGCGTACGGCGTGAATCTGCTGGAGATGGAGCCGAAAGAGTTTCGCCGGGTGCTGTTGCTGGTGAGCGAGGAGCGCGACCACGGCAGCAAGCACATCAAGCCGGTGCAACTGATCAAGAACATTGGCGAGTCGGATGTGCTGGTGCTGAGTGTATCGTTTTCGCCGTCGCGAGCGGAGTTTGTGCACGACGCCGCTGACAACGGCGACGACCGCATGTTGAGCATGGTTTCAGCGCTGGCGATGGTGGTGAAGGCCTTCAAGAAGAATGTAGCGAAAGAGATAGCCGAGATGAGCGGCGGCGAGTACACGACGTTCACCAACGACAAGAAGTTTGAGGCGCGCGTGGTTGAGGCGGCCAGCCACACGCGCAACCGGTATCTGATCACCTTCAGCCCGTCGAATCCGACGCCGGGGCTTCATACGATCAAGGTGAAGACTGCGGAGGACTACGGCGCGCACATTGTGGCGCGCGCCAATTACTGGTCCGACCAGGGGCAGTAATCGGCACGGTGCAGCCGACCACTATTTCTCCGTTACCTGGTAGCGCGCATCCATGCCGGCCAGCATGTGATCGCTTATGTGGCAGTGATAGAGCCAGATGCCGGGAGCATCGGGGACCATGTCGGCAGTGATCATCTGCGCGGAGGTTACGGCCAAAATGTCAGTCCGCTGGCCCGCGACCATGACGGTATTGCCGTGCCAGTGCGGCGTGTGCGCGTTATTGAAATCGCCCAGCGTGGCCACATACCAGCGCACGTGATCGCCTTTTTTCATGGTCATCATGGGCGTGTTGCCGTAGATGTATCCGTTGATGGACCACTTGACATTGGTAGCCGCGAATCCGGTGTTCGCGACGGTGCCGACGATTCCATTGGCTGCGGCGAGTCCGAAGTCGGTCTTTTTCACTCCTTTGGGATCGGTGCAATGGTCGCGGATGTTGTCGTCGAGATACCAGCTCTCGTTCTCATTGATGGCGATAAAGATGGTGACGAACTCGTGGTCAACATCCCTGGGGCGGCCGTCAGGCCGGGCCATGCCGCGGCGGGTAATGACGAGACCTCCAAAGAGGCCCGAGGCCACGTCGCGCAGCTCATCGCAGTGCGAGTGATAGAGCCAGAAGAGGGAACTGGGATCATTCGGACCGGGGCCAGCACGCTCAGGAACCTGCCAGGCGTAGGTGTGAGTGGCGCCGGGAGCAACGCAACCGTCGTCTTTGTCGGCGCCGCTGGTGGAGTCGTTGTAGTCGGCGCCTTCCGAATCCTTGAGGTAAAGCACGCCGTGGGGGTGCATGCTGTAAGGATGCGTGGCGTTGTTTTTGAAGACCACCTTGATGGTGTCGCCGACTTCAGCATGGAGGATGGGACCGAGGATGCCGAGGTACTGGTCCTGAGGGCTACGCGGCTTGAGCTTGGAGAAGGCGCCGTCGGTGTATTCGCGATAGATGGCTTTCTTGTTGATGCGGCCGATCTGATGAGGACCAGGCTCGGTGAAGCTTTTGGCAATGTCGTCGAAGTCCATGCCCATGGCTTCGTCGCGGCCTGAGGGCGCGTAGTCCCAGTTCACTTCGTCGGCGGCGACGTAGTAGGTGCGGATTTTGCCGGCGGCGGGTGCGGCGTGGATCGGCAGGGACTGAGAACAGAGAATCAATGCGGCCAGGCAGAAAACGAGCCCTGGGGCACAGCGAACACTTGGCATGGCGGGCTTTCCTCCGAAGGAAGTCGATTTGGGGAAGATCATTAGAGCGCGGAGTGTCAGAAAACGAGGCTCCGCGCGGATGTGGGGAACCGTTTGGGGAAGCTTGTTTGAGCTTCTATCGCCGGAGCGGAATTTGGCAAGGGTTTTCTTTCAAGATTTTCTTTCAAGACGTTCGATTCATTCCACCTCAGTCCGCAGGCGCGGCAGGCAGAAATTCAGGGCCTGGTGAAGCGTCTGAGGGCCAGGAGGCCCTCAGTACTGCCGGCCAGGCCCCAGCGAGCAAAAACTCTCTCGCCCCCCCCCGTTGCGCGACCGCCATCCGGACACGGGCGGTACCGGATTCGACCGGTTGCGAGAAGGGCGGCACTACGGCAACATGTCTGTCGCACGCCGCGCCGCTATCGAGAGTGAGAGACGCGAAACGCCGGCAAGCAGGATGCTGATTCCGATAAGAAGGCCGACGGCCCACTCGCTGCTCGCCGGCCAGCCAATCGTGATCAGCAATCCCAGGATCAAGGTGAGCGTGCCGTCAAGGAAGAAAGATTTGGTGCCCGGCAGCGGACGAAGGCGAATTGCCAGGATGAGCTCGAGAATACCTTTGGTAAATAGATAGAGGACCAGCAGGAGCGTAAGGGAAACGAGAGCGGTGACCGGGCGAATCAGCATGTAGAAGCCGAGGGCCAGATAAAGCAGGCCAAGAACCAGTTCCCAAACGAAACCGCTGGTGCTGCGCATATACCAGGCAAACACAAAGTGAAAGACACCGCTCAAGGCCAGAACCCAGGCGACGACAATGGCGACCGCGATGCCTGCCGCCGGCGGGACGGCGATGGCCAGTATTCCCGCCACCATCATGAGGACGCTCAGAGCGATTCCCCATCCGGCCGACTCCTTGATAACTCCCCCAATAGTAGGCGTGCTCATTATTTCCTCCATTCCAGATGAGTGTGTTGAAGAATTCCGTTGTAACCGAATTGCAGACCGGTTGTTGTCTGGTTTGCTCGATTGACGCCGCGCGGGAACGACGGCCAGTCAACCGGCCTGGCCTGCCGTCGATCGGGGGAATCGAATGCACGGGAAGACCAGTCATGGCTGGTTCTTCGCGAACCGCAACGAGTGAATCCGAGTGGCTAAACTATACACAGAAATCAATAGGAAAGCTCGAATTAATATCGATTACGGCGCCAGGCGTACGGATCGGGAGTCGAGGTTGCGGTCCACGGCGCCTGGAGATTGACTGGCGCGGCGATAGACGACCACTGCGCTTCTGCCCGGCCCCGGCAAAAGGAGAACAACTACCCGTCTTTGCAAGGGAGCGGAATTCCCTCGTACAAGGCATTCATGGTAATCTCACATTAGACACTTGAGAAGTGGACCTGAGAAGAATTTAGGAGTAATCGACGCCGTGCTGGCGACTCAAAAGAAAACCGATCTGATCCAACGCTTCCGCACCCACGAGACCGACACCGGATCCCCCGAAGTCCAAATCGCGATTCTGAGTGAGCGGATTGGCGAACTTACCGAGCATTTCAAGACGCACAAGAAGGACCACGCTTCGCGGCGTGGACTTTTGATGCTGGTGAGCAAGCGCCGCCGCCTTCTGGATTACCTGAAGTCGCACGATTCGGACCGCTATCGGGACGTAATCGGCAAACTCGGAATCCGCAAGTAAGCAAGAAAGCCAACGTTGACCCGGAAGCGCCCAGACCCGATATTGGTCACGGCCCCTGCTTGCCAATCAAATTGGGGCCATGGTGTCCCCGGCGGCCCGCAAATGCTGCTGGGACATGCGCAGAGCTATCGCCAATTCCGGTTTCTCCCTCCGCGAATCCGCCCGAAGCACAAGCAATCCATCCCGGACACAGGCTTGATGCAACTGCCTGTGCATGCAGCGCAGGCGGTGGGCGTGTCGCGCGAGCGCGGCGCATTCCCCCCACAGGTTTCCCAAGCGAAAACAACGAAACGAGGACATTATGTCTACGAAACATGAAGTAGCCGCCGAGCTAGCCGGCGGCAAACGGCTGGTATTTGAAACCGGCCGGATGGCCAAGCAGGCGAGCGGCGCTGCCCTGGTAAGCACGGGCGAGACCGTCGTTCTGGCAACCGCGGTCGCCTCACCCGATCCAAGAGAAGGTGTGGATTTCTTCCCGCTCACGGTCGATTATCGCGAGTACACTTATGCCGGCGGACGCATTCCGGGCGGCTTCATCAAGCGCGAAGGCCGTCCCAGTGAGAAAGAGATCCTGACCGCACGGCAGATTGACCGCCCCATCCGCCCGCTGTTCCCCGATGGATTCCGCAACGAAACACAAGTGATTGCGCTGGTGTTCTCGGCCGACAAGGAGAACGATCCTGACGTAATTGCGATCAATGCGGCTGCTGCGGCCGTATCGCTCTCCGATATTCCGTTTGGCGCGACGGTTGGCGCGGTTCGCGTAGGCCGGGTGAACGGCGAGTTCGTGGTTAACCCCACCTATGCCGAGCGAGCGCTCACCACTGTCAACATCATGGTGGTCGGCCACAAAGACGGCATCGTGATGATTGAGTCGGGCGCCAAGGAAGAGACCGAGGAAGTGATTCTGGCGGCCATCGAGTTTGCGCACGGCGAGATCAAGAAGATTGTTGCCGCAATCGATGAGCTGGTGGCCAAGGCCGGCAAGCCGAAGCGTGCTTTTAATGCGCCGGAGTTCGACGAGGCCTACTACAACGATCTGAAGGCCAGGATCGGGGACCGATTGAAGGATGCGCTGGACACCAAGACTCACGGCAAGACTGAGAGCTACGCGCTGATCAAGCAGATCAAAGACGAGCTGGCGGCCGCAATTCCCGCGGAGGAAGCAGCCGAAGGCAAGAAGAAGCTGGCACATTACTATGAGCTGCTGCGCGAGCGGATCTTCCGCGAACAGGTGACTAAGGATCGCGTTCGTCCCGACCGCCGCGCCTTCGACGAGATCAGGCCCATCACGATTGAAACCAGCGTTCTGCCGCGCACGCACGGCTCGGCGCTGTTTACCCGCGGCGAGACCCAGGCCCTGGTGACGGCTACTCTTGGCACCATGGACGATGGCCAGCGGCTGGAGAGCTACGAGGGCGAACAGAAAAAGAACTTCATGCTGCACTATAATTTTCCGCCGTTCAGCGTTGGCGAAACCGGCCGCATGACCGGTGTTGGCCGCCGCGAGGTTGGCCACGGAGCTTTGGCGGAGCGCGCGATTACCGCAGTCCTGCCAGGAGCCGACGAATCGCCTTATTCGGTGCGTATTGTGTCGGACATTCTGGAGTCGAACGGCTCTTCGTCGATGGCTTCAGTCTGCGGCGCAAGCCTGGCGCTGTTCGATGCCGGCATTCCGCTAAAGGGCGCAGTGGCCGGTGTGGCGATGGGCCTGGTGAAGGAAGGCGACAATTTCGCCATCCTGACCGACATTGCCGGCGCCGAAGACCACTACGGCGACATGGACTTCAAAGTGGCCGGTACGCGCAAGGGCATCACGGCGCTGCAGATGGACATCAAGATCGGCGGTCTGACCCGCGAGATTCTCTCGCAGGCCATGGAGCAGGCGCGCCGCGGACGCCTCTTCCTGCTGGACAAGATGGACGCCGCGCTGAGCGGACCGCGCCAGGAGCGCTCGCAGTATGCGCCGCGCATCGAGACGCTGCAGATTCCAGTTGAGAAGATTCGCGACCTGATCGGCAAGGGTGGCGCCACGATTCGCGGCATTGTTGAGCAGACCGGCGCCAAGATCGATGTAGACGACAGCGGCAAGGTGAGCGTTGCATCGAGCGACGGCGAGGGCCTTAAGAAGGCACTGGCGATGATCAATGATGTGACCGCAGTACCCGAGATTGGCAAGAGCTACCTGGGCAAGGTGGTTCGGCTGGCCGAGTTCGGCGCGTTTGTTGAACTGTTCCCGGGCACCGATGGTCTGCTGCATATCTCTGAGATCGCCGAGCATCGCGTGAAGGAAGTGAAGGATGAGTTGCGCGAGGGCGATCAGGTGATGGTGAAAGTTCTGGCCATCGAAGGCAACCGCATCAAGCTCAGCCGCAAGGCGCTGATTAAGGAACAGAAGGCGAAGCTGGCTCATCTTGCGCCGGCTGAAACTGCCGAGGTTGAGGCTGCGCCGCGCGAAACAGCGCCCCCGGCTCCGCGGCCGCGCCATGAATTCGACGAGCGCCAGCCGGCTTCGAATCAGAGCACGATCCTGATCGAGGGCGGCGATGACTTTGACGATGAAGGCGCCGAAGAGTTCGACGAATCGACCGAGCCGAACTTCAATCGCGCCGACGGCGCGCCGGTCCAGGCAGCAGGCGTACCGTCGAGCGGTGCTGGTGGTGGACGTCCGCAGCAGAACAACAACCGCCGCCGCCGTCGCCGCCGTCCCGGTGGCCGCGGCCCTGGCGGCAATTAAGGCAAAGGCGATTCCACTGGAGCTGAGAGCACAAAAGGCCTGGGCAAAACGCCCGGGCCTTTGTTTCGATGTGCCTGTCAAGGTTCGTCGCGGGCGGGCTGCCAGCTGGCGATGATTGCAAGGCTTTCAGCTTTGCGCCGTTTTGAAGCGCTCAATAGGCAATAGCACCGGCTTAATCCGTCGCAGGCTCGCTCTGTGGATCGGCTGAAGGGACGGAGCGCCCATCGATGCTCGGCTCAGTGAGATTGGGATCGCGGGTTCTGCCGGCGTACTTGTCCCCGTACATCCTGAGATCGGCGGCGATGCGCAGCGATTCTGCATCTATGGCGTCTTCAGGGAAGATAGCAATGCCCACGCTGCAGCCAATGCGCACTGAATGGCCTTCAATTTCGAAGGGGTCTTCAAGAAGCTGCATGAGGGAATTGCCCACGACGCTTGCAATTTCACGCGAGGTGGGCGATTCGAGAACGATCGAGAACTCATCGCCGCCGGTGCGCGCCACGGTGTCTGACCGGCGAACGCGTGCGTCAAAGACCTGGCCTACTCGCTTCAAGAGCAGATCGCCGATGTGGTGGCCAACGGTATCATTCACCTGCTTGAAGTGATCGAGGTCAACCAGCAGCAGTGCGGTCTGTGTTCCGGAACGCCGCGCGCGCTCCAGCGCCCCATTCAGCCTGTCCTCAAAGAGCCTCCGGTTGGGCAGTCCGGTGAGCTCATCGTGAAGCGCGAGGTGCTTGTTGTGTTCGATCTGATCCTCGAGCTGGAGCAGGATCATGCCCACCGCGACCACGTATTTGGGCAGGTTCCAGACTTCGCTCTCTATGTGCGCGTTGGGATAGAAAACCTCAAGAGCTGGTCCGATTACGAAAACTGAAGCCCAGGCAAAGAAGCCCGCAATCGTGATGAATGTGCCGGTCGTGATGCGCTTGTACGTTGTCCAGAAGTGAATGGAGCAGCCGAGATAGACGGTAAACAGCATTGCATTTAGGGCAAGGTCGGAGCCGTTCGGCCGATATTGAAAGGCAAGAAGAAATGCCGACAGGCCGCAATAAGTGCACACGAGAGTCCAGCGAAGGGGATGATTGAACGTCCGCGATGTAATCAGCGCGAGCAGGAGCGGGCCAATCCCAATGAGAGCCGCCGCAGGGACAAACATCCAGGAGCCTGAGGGCGCCGCAATCAGGATGGCCAGGTACAGGGTGTTGGCGCCTAGCAGCAAGAAGAGCATCAAACGGCTGGAGAGCTTATCGCGGTAGGGTACGCAGGCCCACATAAATATGATGCCGGCCCAGACCAACGAAGCATACCCTGCGAGCGTCATCAGGTTTTCGATGAATCCGTTTTGGAACTGGAAAAGGAAGGCCGCAAAATGGAGATCGATGAGCAGCCAGCCGGTGAGCCAGATGCCTGAGACTGTGCTGCGCCCGCGATAAGCCACAGAGGCAAAGGCGCAAGTCAGCAAGGCCACTGCTGCAAGATCCGGTAGTTTACTCCAATCCACCAGCCCACTCCTGACGCACGTTGCTTATATTTAGAATCGGCGAGGCGCGGCGAGTCTCCAAAGCGATTTCTAATGAGTCACGAATCCATTGGGTAAACTTACGTAACCTCGTCGATCAAATCGTGCGCTGCGATTGGTCAGCAGGGCATATGAAACCCCGAGTCGTTCATTAGAGACATGGTTTCGATTGCGGTTGAGCGATCGAAGAGGCTGTTGGCCGATGGCTACGGCGGATCAGGAAAATCCATGTCCACTCGAAATAGTGGAAGGTCAACGCTCCCTGTTGATCACGTTGACTTTGCCTACAGCGGTTCCAGGATTGCCATACCCCGAAAGCAATACCCGCAAGTCGACCCGACCCCAGGGAGGGGCGACCTGGCACACAAGCTGCAAGGGGTACATCTATCCTGGAACCGCTCTAAGTGCCTCCCGGATGCAGCACTCCCTAATCCGCGTTAAGCCTCCTTCAGGCACCTGAAGTGGAGACCCGATTCTGCCGATGGAATAAGTGCGAGACGTGCTCACGCGGGCGCATACCCTGAGCACTTGCGATAGCCGATGATATCGATCAAGAAGTACCTGGACTCCGACTGTTTGCAATCGGAACCCGATCCTGGACCAGAAGGAGACGAGGCCGTGCGAGCGGCTCTCTCTGCTTATGGCTCTGCGCTTGTGGAAATGGGCAACTGCAGCCTCGATGCATGTCCGGGGCTTGGCAGCCACTTAAAGGATCGTCTTGCCCATCTGAGGGCGGGGCTTGTTGTCACGATGGGTGCCAAAGCTCTGTGCACGACAGAAGCTTCAGTTAAGGCGGAGCTCAGCAAATGGGGACGGCAATCTGCGAAGCATTATCAGGGGAAAGCGCGTGAAGTGAAGGAGCTGCTTCTGGTGATGGCGCGAACGGCCGAGTCGCTGGGCTCCAGAGACCAGCGCTGCGCCGGACAGATCGAAGACGTTACAACCCGGCTGAAAGAGATCGTCAGTCTTGAAGATCTCACCCAGATTCGCGCCTCGATTGAGAGAAGTGCGGTGGAACTGAAGAGCTCAATCGAGAGGATGACTGAAGAAGGAAAAGCAGCAATCAATGAACTCAAGACGGAAGTTTCGACTTACCAGGCGAGGCTGGAAGAGGCTGAGAAGATCGCCTTCCGCGACGGGCTGACCGGGCTGCGCAGCAGACTGTGCGTTGAGACGCTCATTGAAGACCGGATTGCAAGCGGCGCGAGATTCTGCGTGGTCATAGCCGATTTGAACGGATTCAAAGCGGTAAACGACCGGTATGGACATGTGACCGGCGACGAGTTACTCAAACAATTTGCGACGGAGCTCAAGTCCGTTTGCCGCTCTACCGATGCCATTGGCCGCTGGGGCGGCGATGAGTTCATGATCGTCTTTGACGGATCGCTCAAGGATGCCGAGCTGCAGATTGAGCGCGTGCGCCAGTGGGTGTGCGGGAACTATGACCTGCGCGCACCTTCGGGCACGGTCAGACTGCGTGTCGATGCGTCGATCGGGCTCGCGGAGCATAAGCCGGGCGAGCTGCTGAATGACCTGGTAGCGCGGGCCGACGAACGGATGTACGCGGAGAAGACGGCGGCGCGCAAAAGCGGGCCGGCAAGTGGTGCAAACGGCGGCGAACAAGGGCCAGGGGCGCGTTGATTCAGGCTTCTCGGCACGGCGAGCGCGGGGAATTGGCGGTCGCCTCATGCTGATGCGTGCTTTCTGTGACCGCCATCACGCTTCGTCATTTTTCTGCCCTTATTTGCACTGCCTTTCTCCCGATTCATTTCTGTACTGGACCCCGCTCAATTTCATGCTTCTAATCTTGAGTTCTTTCATGGCAGGCGAGATGGTGGAACTGCGCCCACATTAAGCAACCGCTAAGGGGCAGCGATGAAATGGCGGGAGGGCCTTTACCGGGCGCCTGCTATTGCGAGGAAACGCTCATGAGGTTATTGATTGCCGAAGACGACAAGGCGCTGGCCCTGTTCCTGAGCCGGGGACTTGAAGCAGACGGGCACCGCATACGTCTGGCGTTCGACGGCGGCTCAGCCGTGGATGCGTTCCGTGAGGATTTGCCGGATCTGACGATTCTCGATCTCAACATGCCGGTGAAGGACGGCGAAGCCGCGCTCGGAGAGATGCGCGCGCTGAATGCCGATCTGCCGGTGCTGGTGCTGACCGGCCGCCAGGAGGTGGACACACGCGTGCGCTGCCTGGACCGCGGCGCAGACGACCTGATGATCAAACCATTCAGCCTGCACGAGCTGCGCGCGCGGTGCAGGGCGCTGCTCAGGCGCAAGCGCGACGCCAAGCTCAAGCTGCGTGCAGGCGATCTGGAACTGGACCGGTTGGATCACATGGCACGGCGCGCCGGGGAAGAGATTCTGCTCACCAATAAGGAATTCGCTTTGCTCGAGCACCTGATGCTCAATCGCGGCCAGTGCATCGCGCGGGTTGAACTTCTGGATTCGGTATGGAACATGGAACCGGCCCAGACCACGAACATTGTCGATGTCTACATCAACTATCTGCGCCGCAAGCTTAAGGACCCGCCGCCGGGACTGTTGATTCGCACCGTGCGCGGGCGCGGCTACCTGGTGCCCTCTGAGGCAGAGCTCGCGGCCACGATTGCGCTGCCGGCAACGCCCGCTAAGCCTGCTCCGGTCGCGTTCGCCAACTAGCCATCGCAACGTCAGTTATTTCAACTTTTTCATGGAGACGATCTCATGCAGCCTTTTCCGATTCCCGCACTCCCTCCCGCTCCCCGAATCCGGCAACGCACAGCCCTTGTCACCAGCGCGGACCGCAGCTTTCGGCAGCAGCTGACGCACACGCTCACCGGCCTGCGCTGGAACGTGCGCGAGGCCGAGGGCGGCGCCGAGGCCTGGGCTGAAGCTGAAGCCACACCCCTCGAAGCCCTCATCGTCGACTCCTGGCTGCCCGATCTCGATCTCTTCGAGTTCATCGCCGATTTTCGGGGCAGCTTTCCCAATGTGGACATTCTTTCCGCCGATGGAACCGCTCACTCCGATTCGCCCCGCGGACCGTACCGGCAAGAGCTTCTGTATGCGATGCGCCAGAGCCAGGACACCGACACAGCTGCCTGGAACACGGCGCCCGAGTTGGCCGAGGTTTCGCCGGCGCCGGCAAGCGCGTCCATAGCGCCCTGGCCGGTGAAAGCAACGGCTCCAGCAATCGTGTGTGAGGCGGCTTCGGGGCAGATCGCAAGAGAGTCATCGCCTTTGGAGCAGATGCCGCGCCGCGTTGAATCGATCGGACGGACTGAGCGGCAGCCCATCGCCGACCGGCTGCCGGAGCTGATCGGCAATGCCCCATGCATGCTTGAAATCAGCCGCCGGGTGCGGCTGGTGGCGCCGCGGCTGACGCCGGTGCTGATCGAGGGTCCGACCGGCTCGGGCAAGGAACTGGTGGCAGAGGCCGTACACCGGCTCTCGACCCGCTCCCGCAAGCCATTTGTCGCCATCAACTGCGCGGCGATTCCCGAGTCGCTGCTTGAGGCCGAACTCTTCGGACATACGCGCGGGGCCTTTACCGGCGCGGTGCAGGGGCGCATGGGCAGGATCGAGGCCGCCGACGGCGGAACGCTCTTTCTGGACGAGATCGGCGAGATGCCGCTGTCGCTGCAATCGAAGCTCCTGCGTTTTGTGGAGTGCGGCGAACTGCAGCGCGTAGGCGACAACGAGACGGTCAAGGTGGACGTGCGCATCGTGGCGGCAACCCATCGGCCGCTGGCCGAGCATGCGCAGTCGGGCAGCTTCCGCCCCGACCTTTATTACCGTCTTGCGGTATTTCTCATCCACACCCCCGCCCTCTCTGAGCATACTCAGGATCTGCCCCTGCTTGTGGAACATTTCATGCAACAGATGGGGCGGGAGTCGCCGCTGAAGCGGGTCGACGAGACCGCCATGGCGAAGTTGGCGGCGCACGACTGGCCGGGCAATGTGCGCGAACTTGAGCACGTTCTCGAGCGGGGTCTGATCCTGGCCGGCGACTCGCCCGTCCTGACTGCAGCCGACATCGACTTCGGGCGGATGGTCAACTAAGCGGGGCGGACCTGGGGACGGAGCGAAATTGGATCGCCGGCAGGATGGTTTTGGAAACGGAGGGCCGCTGCAATGCAGGTTGAAACGATGCTCAGCGATCAGATCGCGCGCTTCCTCGATCTGGCCACGGCCGAAGCCAAGCTGACCGCGGCCAACATGGCCAATATCGACACCCCCGGATACAGAACCGTGGGGATGGACTTTGAAGCCGAGATGCGCGAGGCGATGAGCGATGTGGCCGTGGATCGCGGGCCGAAGCGGGTTCGCGTCATCGATGTCGACGGCCTGATTTCCCGGCCCGACGGCAACAACGTTTCCATGGACCGCGAGAGCCTGAACCTGGCCGAGGCGCAACTGCGGTTCAAGACCGGCGTCGCGCTTCTGCGCGGAGAATACCAGCGCGTGATGGACGCTATTCACGCCGACGGAAAGTGAATTCAGGGATCAGGGGTCAGGGATCGGGCAGAGGAGCGAGCGCGATGAATCTCTTCGGAATGATGGACGCATCGGGCGAAGCCATGCAGGCGGAACGGGTTCGGGCCGAGGTGGTGGCGGCCAATATGGCCAACGCTGAGACGACACGCACGGCCTTGGGCGGAGCGTATCGCCGCCAGCACGTGGTCTTCGCGGCCGACAGCGGCGATGCCCGGTTTCTCGATTCCATGAGTCGAGCGTCGGGGACCGCGAATGCCGCTCTCCCGCCGGCATCGGGGCTGGCCTCCGGTGCCCCGCAGCGTCTGGGATCGGGCAGCATTGCCGTGGCGCCGGGCGTGCACATCGCCGCGGTCGTCGAAGATCCCTCACCGCCGCTGCGGCGCTACGATCCGGGACATCCCGACGCGGGGCCGGACGGTTACGTCGAGTATCCCGACATTAACCCGATCTCCGAGATGGTTGATCTGATGGGCGCAACCCGCGCTTACGGCCTAAACGGCTCGGCCGTTCAGGCCGAGAAGGGCATGATCACCTCGGCGCTCGAGATTGCGAAGTCGTAGCACAAAGGTCCACCGGGATAAGGAGGCACAATGCTACCGTCGATCGCCCCAATCAACACCGCGCTTACGGGATTGAATGCGCCGGCTTCGATCGCCGGCGGCTCAAAACTATCTTCGGCGCTCTCTCCAGGCGGCGGAAGCGGCCATGGGGCTCCATTCTCCGATCTGCTCACCGATGCGGTGAGCCAGGTGGACGAACTGGAGTCCCAGGCCCGCGCCGCCGTATCCAGCCTGATGACCGGCAACGGCGTGGATGTGCATCAGGCCATGATCGCAACGCAAAAGGCAGATATGGCCTTCGAGATGGCGCTGGCGGTTCGCAACAAGGCCGTTCAGGCCTATCAGCAGGTGATCGGAATGCAGTTCTAGAGGGCCGCCGGAATCTGATCGAACACAAAACGAATGGCGCCTGGGGCACAACTCGAGAAGACCGCGCCGGCCATGCCGGGGCAGCCGCAGTGGACCGACCGCATCGCCGGAGCATGGGGGCGAACACAGGTTCTGTGGGCCCGGATGGCCCCCGGGCAGCGCCGGGGCGCGGCGATAGGCGGCTTTCTGGCTGCGGCGCTGGTCGCGTGCGCGATCTGGCTGATGGCGCGGCCCGACTGGCGCACGCTCTACACCGGCCTCGACCCTGAAGATGCCCGCCAGATCGGGCAGATTCTCTCGCAGGCGCAGATCAGCTTCGACATGACGCTGGACGGAACCGGAATCCGCGTTCCGGCAGCGATGCTGGACAAGGCCCGGCTGGCCGCTGCGGCCAAGGGCGGGGTGAAGAGCGGAAGGCTTGGCTTTGAGATCTTCGACAAGCCCAACTGGGTGGGCTCGGAGTTCGATGAGCGGGTGAACTACCAGCGGGCGCTCGAAGGCGAGCTCGAGCATACGGTGGGCACACTCGGAGACGTGGAGTCGGCACGGGTGCACTTGGTTTTGCCGCACGATTCGCTCTTCCGCGACGAAGAGCGGCCGGCCAAGGCCTCGGTGGTGCTCAAACTGAGGCATATCTCGCTGGCCGACGGCGAGGCTGAGGCGATCCGCAACCTGGTGGCCTCGGCCGTGGACGGGCTGACTCCCGACCACGTGGTTCTGGTTGACGCTGCCGGCCGTTTGCCGCTGGGGCCGAAGACCGCCGAAGCCATTGCGCTTGGCCAGGAGCAAGAACTCGAAGACAAGCTGGTGGCTACGCTCGAGCCGGTCACGGGGGTGGGCAACGTTCGCGCCTCGGTGACGCTCAACTACGATCCGACCGCAACCGATATTACCCAGGAGACCTACGATCCCAATCAGACGGCAACGCTGGCGATCGAGCGAACCGAGGAAAACTCGGGCGGCGAGCCGGTGGCTGCCGGGGTTCCGGGGACGGCATCGAATGCGCCCAACACGCAGGCTCTGCCGGTTTACCCCAGGCAGACCGCTCCGCCGCAGACGTCCAAGACCGAGTCCAGCACCTACGGCGTTTCGAAGACCGTAAAGCATACGGTGGAGAACTCGGGCCGTCTTCGCCGGCTCACTGCGGGCGTCGTGGTGAATGACCGGCTGGTGCAGCCGGCAACAAAGTCGAAACCGGCTGTCTGGCAACCGCGCACAGCCGAGGAGCTGCGCAACCTGACCGCGCTCGCCCAGGCGGCGGTGGGCTTCGATCAGTCGCGGGGCGATGCCCTGACAATTCAGGATCTCGCCTTCGAGCAGAATCGGGCCGCGGCGCCGCCGGCATTGCCGCAACAAATCCTGACGGCGGCAGAGAGCTCGCCGGTGCTGGTCAAGTACTTGGCGCTGCTGATGGCAACGGTCGTGATTCTCTTCTTCGGAGTGCGGCCGGCGTTGAAGCGGGCCGCGGCGGTTCATGCCGATACCGGCAAGGGAATGCCGCACCAACTCGGCCCCGGCGAAGTCGCCCCCGCAAGCGCCCTGCCGATATCTCCGGTCGAGGTCGATCCCGAACGCGCGCGATCGCAGGAAATATTCAACCAGGTGACAGCGGAGATGAAACGCGAGCCGACGCAGAGCTCGCGGCTATTGCAAAGCTGGATTCACTCGGATTGACACGAGGGTTCAATTGGCGGAGCAGGCGGCATTGACGGGAGCGGCAAGGCGCAGAGGCACGGAGAATCTCTCCGGCATCCGCAAGGCGGCGATCCTGCTGGTGGCCGTCGGCGAGGGTTTGGCCAAGGAGATTCTGCGCGCACTGCCGGAAAACGACGTGGAGCGGCTCACCGAAGAGCTTGCCGACCTGCGCGGCGTCTCGCCTGAGCTCTCGGCCGACGTGATTGAGGAGTTCTGGGAGCTGCTTGAGACCCAGAGCTTCATGGTGCATGGCGGCATTGACTACGCCAGCCGCCTGCTCGTGGATACCTTCGGCAAGCAGCGGGCCGACGATCTGCTGATGCTGGTGCGCCGCGCGCAGGAGGCTGCGCAGGGCAACCTGGCTAAGCTGCAGCGCACCGACCCGCAGCAACTGGGCAAGCTGCTCGACTCTGAGCACCCGCAGACCATCGCGCTGGTGCTGGCCCATCTCGATCCGCGCAAGGCGTCGATGGTGCTGGCCAGCCTGAGCGAGGAGCACAAAGTCGTCGCCATCCAGCGCCTGGCCGAGATGCGTCAGTTTTCGCCCGAGATGGCACAGAAGGTGGCGCACATCCTGCATCGCCGGCTTGAGAGTGTGGGCGACGCAGGGCGGAAGAGCTACTCGGGATTCAAGGCCGTCGCCGATCTGCTCAACCGGCTCAACGCCGAAGAGGCCAAGAGCATCCTCGAGACCATCGAGGAGGGCCAGCCGGAACTGGCCCTCAGCATCCGCAACCTGATGTTCACGTTTGAGGATCTGGTGACAGTGCCCCCAGCCACGATTCGCGAGGTCGTGTCCGGTGTGGACAAGCGGCAACTGGCGCTTGCGCTGCGCGGCGCAAACGAAGAGTTGCGGGCGCAGATCTTCAAGGCGATGAGCTCGCGCGCGGTGGAGATGTTGAAGGAAGATATGGAGGTTCTGGGTCCGGTGCGGTCGCGCGAAGTAGCGCAGGCCCAGCAGGAGATTTTGAATCTCGCGCGCCGGCTCGAAGCCGAGGGCAAAGTGATTTTGAAGCTCGAAACCGGCGACGAGATGCTGGCCTGAGGGACATTTGGGCCAACTTGAGAGGACAGCGGCCCGCTGGCCCCGGGAGCATTTGGTGCGACTTGAGAGTACGGTTTTGCCGTTGATTTGAGAGGACGGCGGGCCATTGGCAGAACGGCCCGACTGCTGAGTGAAGGGCCTGAGGAGCAGCCAGGTGAGCCAGATTGAGGTTTTTGAGTATCCGCCGAGTTCGCCTAACCATTCCGCATCGGAGTGGAACGGCTACGAGGACTCTGAAAGCGAATCTGCGCCCGAGGCCGGATCAGCCGCGCATTTCGACCCCTTTTTTGACTGGGAAAGGCGCCTCGCCGAGGAGGCGCGCACGGCCTTCGATGCGGGACGCGAGCGGGGCCGCGAGGAGGCGCAGGAGGCTGAGCGGGAGGCCATGACGAGCTCGCGCCGGCAGGAAGAGCGCCGCATGGCCGGCGTGATGGAAAGTTTTGCCGAAGCCCGGGAACGCTATCTGCGCGCGGTAGAAGGTGAAGTGGTCAAGCTGGCGCTGGCGGTTGCGGCCCGGATCCTTCGCCGCGAGGCGCAGATGGATCCGCTGCTGCTGACCGGCGCGGTTCGCGTGGCGCTGGGGCAGCTCGCAGCGGCTACCGAGGTGAAACTGCGGGTGCCGGCATGCGATCTTGAGCTCTGGCGCGAGGCGATTACGCATCTGCCAAATCTTGTCGCGAAGCCCGAGGTGCTGGCTGGCGAAGGGCTGCGGCTGGGCGATTGCATGGTGGAATGCAATCTGGGAAAAGTCGACCTGGGGATTCGCTCGCAACTGGGCGAGATTGAACGCGGATTCTTCGATCGCGCCGGCGGCGAAGTGCGAAGCGAAGCGGCGAAGGAGCTGCCGGCGTTGCGGGAGGCGTGCCGATGACCGCGTTGCTGGGACGGTACTTTGCGCGCCTCGAACGCGGTCAGCCGTGGCGTTGGCGGGGCAGGGTCGTAGAAGTCGTGGGGCAGACCATCGAATCGGCCGGGCCTCTGGCATCGGTGGGCGAGTGCTGCGAGATTATCGGCCGGACGGGCAGGCATCATCTTGCCGAGGTGATCGGGTTCCGGGGAACGAATGTGCTCTCGATGCCGGTGGAGGACATCGATGGGATTCGCTTTGGAGACGAGGTTGCGGCGCTAGGCAAGGGGCCGGAGATCGAGGTAGGAACGGCCCTCAAGGGGCGTGTCCTGAATGCGCTGGGCCGTCCGATCGACGGGGGCCCGGCGCCGGCCATCTCGGGTTCGATACCGCTCGACGGCAAACTGCATTCGCCCCTCGAGCGCACGCCGATCCGGACGCCGCTGGGGACGGGCATTCGCGTGATCGACGCCATGATGACGGTAGGCCGCGGGCAGCGCGTGGGCATCTTTGGAGGATCGGGCGTGGGCAAGAGCACGCTGATCGGCATGATGACGCGCAACACCGAAGCCGATGTTACGGTGGTGGGCCTGGTGGGCGAACGGGGCCGCGAGGTGGGAGAGTTCCTTGAGGATGCGCTCGGCGAGGAGGGGCTGGCGAAGTCGGTGGTGGTGGTGTCGACCTCGGATGAATCGCCCCTCAAGCGGATGCGCGCGGCGCTGGCCGCCACAACGGTGGCCGAGTTCTTTGCGGAACAGGGCAAGAGCGTTCTGCTGGTGCTGGACTCCCTGACGCGCTTTGCCATGGCTGCCCGCGAGATTGGATTGGCGGCCGGCGAGCCGCCCACCGCCAAGGGGTACACGCCCTCTGTCTTTGCGCGCCTGGCGCGGCTCATCGAAAGGGCCGGGCAGTTCCGCGCCGGATCGATCACCGCGTTTTATACCGTGCTGATGGAGGGTGACGATCAGCAGGATCCGCTGGTGGATGCGGTGCGGTCGCTGCTCGACGGACACATTGTGCTCTCTCGCGCGCTCGCGGCCGAGGGCTGGTATCCACCGGTGGCGGTCATGGACTCGATCAGCCGGCTGATGCCGATTGTTGCCGGAGCCGAGCATCGCGAACACGCGGCTCTCATCCGCAAGTTGACAGCGGTCGTCTCCCGCTCCGAAGACCTGGTTCGCATCGGCGCGTACAAACCGGGCGTCGACGCGGAGCTCGATCGCGCGTTGACGGCACGAGGCGCAATGCGAGAGTTCATGGTCCAGGATGCGCACGAGGATATCGGTTTTGCCGAGTGCCTTGACCGGCTGGCAGCGCTCGCCTGTGAGGTGTAGCCAATGGGCTCCGCGCGGACGATTGAGCGCATTCTGCGCATCCGCCAGTTGCAGGAGGACGAGAGCCACCGGGCGTTGGAACTGGCGCTGGCCGAAATGGCGCAGCTGGAACTCGCATTGCGCGCGGCGAAGAATAGAGAACGCGCCGGCCGCAGCCTGGTGGCCGCAAGCGCGAAGAGCGGGGAGATTGCCGACCGCATAGCCGGCATCGAAGAGTCACGGAGCGCCGCCCGCCGGGCTGTGGCTCTCGCATTGCGAATTCGAACCGCGGAAGACGAGGTGGCAGCACTGCGGCAGGATTACCTGGGCAAGCGCACCAGCCGGCTGCAGGCTGAAACCCTCGCCGGACAAGAGAGGGCGCGGGAGGCCGCAACGGGTCTTCGTCGCAGCCAGCAGGCTCTGGACGACTGGTACCTGAACCGGATGCGCCTGAACGGCGGCCTGGGTCACGACGAAGACCGGAAGTGATTGTCGATCGGGCGGCGATCGTCGCCGGGGATCGGCCGATCTAGAGCGGAACCAGAGTAACTGTGACCTGTTGAGTCTTGTTCAGGATCGCCGCTCCCTGATGGTCGCGTCGACTCAGATTCTGTGGTTTCGGGATACATCGACTCTGGTTCCGCTGTAGCCAGGACTTGAGAAGAAACCCACACTTCCCGGCGTTTCATTCCTGATCCGGTACATCTCTTCCCAATTCCTGACACTCTTCTAACCGCCCCCAGCCTCGTTTGGCACCAATGCTGCTCGTTTCCTGCGCGTGACAATTGCCGCAGGTTTGGAAATCGACGTTGGGAAGGTTCCGGGGCAGGGAACAAGTGGGTCACCTGGAGCGATGGGTGTTGGCCGCGCGTGGGGGAATGCGACCAGGACCCCGGGGCTCATAGGGAGTTCAACATCGGCAGGAACCACCGCGCCGCAGAGCTTTCAATCCAACTGGCAGCAGATGGTCGCGACCTTCGATAACTCTGCGGATGAAGAAACGCCCGCGGCGGTCGTACAGGGCAGGTTGAAGGCGATGGCAACAGACGATCCAGCGTATTCATCGTTGCTGAACGCGAACCTGCCGCGTGTTGAGACTGCGAGCCGGGAGCTTGCGGAGACAATTCAGCCGCCAGGTGCCAAGTCGGCGCAAGCATCCGCGACGCTGGGCCGCGCGATCGAGGTTTCAGGGCAACCGGTAGATCCCGAGGCCGTAGATGAATCGTCATCGGACGCCGCTTCGATTTCAGTTCATTCCTTACACGCCAAGCAAAGTGCTCCCGATCGAACGGCATCGGCGAAGACGACGCAATCGCAGACAGGTTCGCCATCCCTCACCGATGCGGCATCAGCGCTGGCATCGCAGACGATTGAGCCCGTCCTGCCGGCGATCGTGGTGAAGACACCGGTCGGCAGCGCCTCGCAGCTTCCCACCTTATATCCATCGGACGCGAACGCTGGCGCGCATCCGGCAATTGCGCCTGCGAATCCGGGTTCGCGTGGTTCAGTCCCAAATGCAGTGGCGCCAGCGCCAAAAGCGGAGCCACCCGCGCCGAATGCCGTTGATCGGCCGCTTGAAGCGCCAGCTTCTGCTGCCGGCGAAACCTCAGCATCGCACCCGGTCATCGCAGAAAACGTGCCGGGGACGACTGCAGATCCAACGGCCGTAACCACCGCCGGCGCAGGATCAAATCAGCCGGCTGAATCTCCAAAGACCGTTTCCGGTGGTGTCCCGGCAGAACCATCAACGCCGTCTGCCGTCGATAACGGAGTGGTGAGCTCGCTCTCATCCGCCTCCGATGCGAACGCAGCCCGGCCCGAGACTGCCGCGGCGCGCGTGACCACCGGCGCGCAGAGTATTCGAGTCAATCATGGCGGCGATTCCCAACTGAACCCGGCGGTGCAGGGAATACACGGTCAGCTGAACGGCGCCACCGGGGGTTCAGCCGAAATCCGCGACACGGCGACCGTCTTGCCCTCAATCCCCGGTGCGGGACCGGCTCCTGAGACATTCTCAGACGCTTCGCCAGCCGCGACATTCTCTGCGCTCGACGGCGCGAACAGTTCGATGCATTTTACGTGGACCCATGCCGCCCCGCATGAGGCCGAGGCCGGATTTGAGGATCCTTCGCTGGGCTGGATTTCGGTTCGGGCGGGGTTGAATGCCGGCAGCATCAGCGCAGTGGTTGTGCCGGGCTCGGCCGACGCGACGCAGGCGCTCGGCGCGCACATGGCCGGGCTGCATGACTACCTTGCCGATCGGCACAGTCCGGTCGAGTCGCTGACTCTGGCGACGGCGCAGAACTCCGGAGCGGATGCGGGATTGAGCCAGGGAATGCAGCATCAGGGCCAACAGCAATCGGCCGAGGACAGCCCGGCGAATGCGCAGACTTTGAACTCTCTGACGGCCGGCTCAGCCGCAGTGCAGTCTTCGCAAGAAATCCATTCGAGTAGCGATGAGAGCCAGTCGATTCTTCAGCCACCGGGGGGGAGATACATCTCGGTGATGGCATGAACCGGAACAACCGGGGAGCAGGGAAGCACCGAGGGGAGCGAGAAGGGAAGCAGCAGGCAGGGGATCGAACGGCAGCAAGGAGGGCAGCATGACAACAGCGATCTTTCATCATACTTTGACAGCGGGGCAGGCGGCAGCAGCCAAGGCGGCGATGCCGCTCACGACCACGACGTCGGGTGCCAACGGCGCCAGCGGGTCAACTGACTCAAGCACCTCGACCAGCTCGGCAACCATCTCGGCAAATGACTTTCTCACGCTGCTGGTGACCGAGATGCAGAACCAGGACCCGACTGAAGATACCGATCCGAACGAGTACATCAATCAGCTCGTCCAGGTGAACAGCCTCGAACAGTTGATCGATATCAATCAGACACTGACCACGGACCTGGGCAGCGCGCCGACAAACTCAATCTCTTCGAGCAGCGACGCCAGTTCGACCAGCACCAAAGCGGCCACTCAAGTTGCGGCGACATCAGCTCCGGCCGCGGGCTCAAAGACCGCCGAGATCATGCAGGCTCTGCACGTTGGCGGCGGATCTTCGCCGGGCTCACTTGGTTCCACAGGCTCCTCCGGCATCTTGCCGTCAGGATTGCAGGCCGTCCAGACGCAGGCTTCGCCGGTGGCCGGCAACCTCGGCATCCAGAAAACGGATCCCGCGGCCACGCGCGTTGCTCACGCCCTGGCTGGCCGGACGCACGCTGCCGCAACCAATCCCGCGCCGGTCACAGCGGCGAACTGATCCATAACCTGGCCCGCGCATCGCGCGACACTGCTCACCAACATCAGGAGGAGAAGCATCATGGCAAGTTTCTTTATTCCACTTACCGGACTACAGGCCGATTCCACGGCTCTGAACACCATCGCTAACGATCTCTCGAATATGAATACGACCGCTTTCAAAGCGCAGACGACGAACTTCTCCAACCTCTTTTTTCAGCAGATTGGAGAGACCGGTTCGGGAAATCTTATCCAGGTAGGCGCGGGCACGCAGGTGGCGTCGAACTCCACCGACTTCTTGCAGGGATCGTACAACACGAGCGGCATGAGCTCGTCGGACATGGCAATCGACGGCAACGGGTTCTTTATCGTGAAGGACAGCGATGGCGCAACCGCCTATACCCGCGACGGCTCCTTCTCGCAGGACACGAGCGGAAACCTGGTTACGGCCAACGGGTCTATGCTGATGGGCTACCCGGCAGTGAACGGAGTGGTGAATACGAGTGCTCCACTGACCGCGATCAGCGTGCCGCTGATGGGCCAGGTGCAGCTGCCGGCGGCCACGCAGAACTTCAGCATGACGGCGAACCTCGACTCCGAATCCACCAGTGCATTCCCGGCCACGGTTTCGGTCTACGATTCACTGGGTGCAGCCCACAATGTGACGGTCACCTACACAGAGACCGCGCCGGGCACCTGGACCTACTCGGCCCAACTGCCGGCGTCGGACTACGCGAGCGGAGTCTCCACGCCGATTACCGGAACACTGAACTTTGACCAGAACGGCAATCTGATCAGCGTTGCGCAGGGCGCCGGCGCCGCGCAGAACGTGGGCACCGCGGCTGGCGACATCTCATCAATTCCGCTCGACTTTAACCTCAACGGTCCGCTCGCCGACGGCGCCAATACTCTGAACCTGAACTGGAATCTGCTCGGCTCAGGCGGCACGCCGAACATCAGCCAGGTCGATGAAGCTTCTGCGGTGTCGGGAACGACGGCAGATGGAAACGGCGCGGGCACCTGCACCGGATTCACGATCGGCGCCGACGGCACGGTGACGGCGCAGTACACCAGCGGAACGCAGGTGGTTGGCCAGATTGCGCTGGCCAATATGACCAATCTGCAGGGCCTGAACCTCGAGGCCGATGGCGAATACCAGACAACTCTGGCCAGCGGGACAGCGTCGGTTGGCGCAGCGGGCAGCGGCGGACTTGGCGGCATTCAGGACTCGGCGCTCGAGGACTCCAACGTGAACATCTCTTCAGAGTTCAGTGACCTGATCATCGCGCAGCGCGGGTTCGAGGCGGACTCGAAGGCAGTTACAACCTTCGACACGGTCGCGCAGGACACGATCAACATGGTGCATTAGTTCTGAGGGCCGAAAGGCGCTCAGAACAGTTTTCAGTTATCAGTAATCAGTACGGCGGCGAGATTCCTTTGGGATCTCGCCGCTCGGTTCTCGCCGGCTTGTTAGAAATGCGCGTCAGCCGTTTTCTACGCGCGCCTTTATGTCGGAGTACGCCGCCTCGATGAGCCTGCGGAGCGCTGCGGCGTCTATGGGCGTTCCCGGCTCCAGCTTCACGTGACGCATGAATTTGCCGGCGCCCTGCAACACGCGGGCCGGATCGGGCAGCGACGCGCCGTGAAAGAACCCCACGTTTACGTGCGAAGTGAATACATTCACGTAGCCGAAGGGCGCATCGCCCAGGCAGGCCACCGGGCATCCGTCATGCAGGAGCTCGCGGACTTCGTCCCCGCATCTTCGCATCACTTCAAACCACTCGCGCGCGATGGCTCCCAGGTCGCCTTTATGCATTTTGAACCACGCATCGATGGCGGGATCGCGTTCCTGAGCGCCGTTGAATCGCAGCAGGCCGGTGTTCATGGTGGCTACATGTTAAATGCCGAAGGCTGAGGCGAGGTTGTACCCTGTAGCTACCGTCCACGGCCCACCCTCCACGTTCCACCGTCCACGGTCCACCGCTACAGGCTATCCTTGTTGAGGCAAATCATGACCATTGAAACTTCTGCAATCGTGAACGTTAAACAGGCGGTGCCGTTTTTCGGGGTGACCAACATGGAAGCTTCGCTGAAGTTCTATGTTGACGGGCTGGGGTTCAAGATGACCCGCTATTGGATTCCGGATCGCGCTGAGGACAAGCCCGACGGCAGAATTCGCTGGTGCTGGCTTGAGCTGGGGGCTGCCGCCATCATGCTTCAGGAGTTCCTGCCGGAGCGCCGCCCGAAGGAGACGCTTGGGACTGGAGCATCGGTCTGTTTTCAGTGCGAAGACGCGCTGGCGCTTTATCGCGAGTTCAAAAGCCGTGGAATTGAGGTGCGGTACCGTCCATTTGTGGGAAACCGTCTGTGGGTCGTTCCGCTGACCGACCCCGACGGATACCGCATGGAGTTCGCGAGCCCCACCGATGCGCCGGAGGAAAGCGAGTTGGAAGAAGACGGGGACTAAGGGACTGAGGGACCAGGGACTGAGGGCGAGTCAGCAAGTCGGCGAGTCAGCGGGCTGGCGGTTTACCCTCCCACCCAAGCGGAGCTTGGATGGGGCACCCCTGTTTGTGGTCGGTTTGCATCGTCTATTTAAAGATGGGCCACCCGCCCAACTGGCCGCCTTAAACGGGGCGCGGTCGTTATTTCGAGACTGCCGGTGCCGGCAGGAACAACAGCACGAAGATGGCGATAAGCGCTAGAAAACCTGCTACAAGCAAATAGAACTTCGCGTGATAGAGGAACGCCTGTGCCTTATAAGCGCAAGAATCCTTGTCATAGAGGACGTTTTCCTTTTGCCCGGTATTTTCCGCTTTGTGGTATGCGCTTTCAGCCATCTTGGTGAGCGCCACATATTGGAGCATGTCCAACACAAGAACGAGCACCGAAATAGTTGCAAGCGTGAGAAGAAGGCAGCTTGGGACCCGGCCAGCCATCGTTTTCAGTGGATCGTCGTGGACAGTAAGCAGGGACCAGGCAATCGCAAGGAAACCGAATGCCAGCGTCCGCGTCTGCGTGCTGACCTGACCGCTCGCTTCCTTCTTCCGGGAATAAACCTCATCGAGGGTGGGCATCGTTCGCCGTCCTACTTTACGATTCCGTAGCCGCCGTCTCCCGTGCCGCCTGAGTCGCCGCCGTCGCCGCGCTTCCTTTCGAAGATGCTGAAAGAAGTGCGGCCCTTCTTCGCGCCCGTCTTCGAACGCGCTGACAATACAATCCCGGAGAGGTTCCTAAAGCGTACTTTCTTCGATCCGGAGCCCGCGATCACCTTGCGGGCGGTCTTCTTTGGCACCGAGGCTGCAGTCAAAATCGCTCTGGCCTCTTTCAGAAGCTCGATTTCGGCGTCAATCTGTTTTAGCAGGCTCTCGTAGTCCATTCCACTGTTCTCCGTTGCAGGCCGATTAATTGTCGAATAGGCTGTTTACCGCCGCGAAGAGGGCTTCAAATCTTTTTATGGTTGTCTTATCGACAGATGCGGGGGGACTGCTGGCGAAGCGAGAGGCGACCAGGTAGTGGTTAAATCCGCCACTGGGTCTCACGCTTATAGCCTTATCCTTCAAGTGACGTTCAATTCTCTCCACGATTCTATCGCCAGGGGGCAGATCGTTTGCCTTTATGAGCGCACCTTTCAACTGCTTGGAATACGCCTCGTTGAATTGCTCGAGATACTGGTCGACCTCGAACAGGTCCTCTATGTCACTTGGCTGCCCAGTCACGCCTGGCTTCTTGACATCGCGGAATTGCGAGACGTTCAGGATCGCTTTCTGAGAGATTATCTTCTGCTTCACCAAGTCCATCAAGCTCTGTTCGGGAGCGCCGCGATAGTCGTGAAGCACGGCCAGCTTTAGGCCGCTCGCCCCTAGTAGAGCAATGAATGTGACGACCTTATCTAGGCCGCCTGCTGGCACAATCGTCACGTCGTCACGTAGTGCTGTTTTCCCATCGGTTTCCAGAAAACCGCCGAGGGCTTTTAGATAGATAAGCTCAGATGGACCCTCAACCAGAAGGTTTCGTTCAGATATAAAGAGGTTCTGGGCGATTGTCCAGCCGAGCGCGGCCTGTAGGGGGAAAATGGTCCGCGGGTCCGATGCCGAGACGTCCTTCGAAATTACGGTTCCTTCTTTTGGCTTGTCCTCGACAACGCGCACTTGATGCAAGCGATCCGAATGAATCATAAATGGTGAGTGCGTTGTGTATAGAACTTGATGCTTTTGGGCCAGGCGGTCGATATAGCGCAGAAAGTCGGCCTGAGCAAGGGCATGCAGCGCTAATCCTGGCTCATCCAGCAGCAAGATCAGATCAATATTTTCCGCCCCCTCCACTGCGAGCTGGTGTTGAACGCTATCGAACCAGACTAGAAAGCTAAAGAACCAAATAAAGCCCCGGCTTCGCTGCTGAAATGGCGTGCTGACTCCACGGTGTCGCCGGTTCTTAATCCGAAGGTACAGATTGGGGCCATTGTTATAAGGTACTGAGTCGTTCGGGTCCACTGTAATATCGACCTCGACCTCCAGATCCTCGTTTTGCTTCCAGAACTCCATGATTTGATCTGTGAGGCTAATCGATACGCCTTCGACCTTCGCTTTTAGCGGTTCGTATCCGCCCGCAGACGTGAAGTCTGTGATCGAAATGTCAGCCATTCTCAGCAAGGCGAGTACCGCGCGATGCTGCGGCTCAAGCTGTTTCGGGTTACTCTTCGCTTGTGTTGCGCGGCTTGCCAAATCGGCAAGGTTCATCTTGCTTGGCAACAGATCATAGTCGCTGAAATAAAGGAATTTGGGGATCCTTCCGTTAAGCCATGCCCAGGCCTCCCACGAAACAACGGATTCCCAAGTGGTCGCCGCAATTCGAGCCTTGATGGTGTTCAAGAATTCTTTGTCGTGGTCAGTTAGGCCAGCGCCCTGAAGAAGATCTGGGATTTGGCGAACCCGAGCCGCCTTTGTTATGACTGCGATCGCATCCGCGCTTAAGGCGGACCCATTGAGCATCGAGGAAAGAACCGGCTTTTCGTCGACGTGGATTCCGGCAGTAAGAGTGTTGTCGTATTTGTGTGTTACTGAAAAGGAGAAGTCTTCGGTCAGGGCTGAGCCTAAGTGCTTATTCAGTTCCGATATTTCCTTGGGGCTGAGTTGGTAAGTCAAAACGGCTACATCTTCGGGCTTGTCCTTGCTGCGCTTCAAATAGGCGGGGAGATTTCTTCTCGGATAGTCCTCAATTGGCTCGAACTTGGCAAGCTTTAATGCATCGTTGGCTTTATCTAGTGCCTGGAGGAAGATGGTCTTCCCCGCTTCATTCATTCCTACTAAGACCGTGACTTCCTTATCGACGGAAACTTTTTGGGCCGCGTTTATCGACTTAAATGGGCCAACCGTAGCAGATACAAGTTGCACATCATCCTCCCTACCGGATCGTTGCGAAACCAATCCTCAGTTCGAGTGCCTGTCGTCAACGGTTATCCAGGACAGGGAGGCGCCCCTATCGGCAGCATCTCCTTGGGCAGGTCGCTCCTATGTTACTACGTTCGCTTCGTTTGGGGCGTAGTCAGGCCGATTTGGGTTTGATTTCGATGAGTACGGCGGAGGCATGGGCGAGGGCGCCGCGGAATCGCGCGGTTGTTCGATCGCGTGTATAGAATTGACCATTTACTTTCCCCCGGCATGAGTAAACTGCGGGCTGATCTGCCGGTGACGCGCGATTCGGGCTGAAGGCAGAACGTGGAGGGAAAGGAATGTTTCACATACTCTGGTACTTGATTATCGGGCTGCTGGCAGGGGTTATCGCGAAATCGGTGATGCACGTGCACATGACCCTCATGTGGACCATCGTGCTCGGGGTCATCGGATCGATCCTCGGCGGCGGCGTCAGCCACATGATTTTTCGCCCGAGAAGCGAACGATTTCATCTCGCCGGCCTGATTTTTTCCACATTGGGCGCCATCCTGATTCTCTTCATCTGCCACAAGCTGAACATCCATCTCCCCGTGATCGCCACGCACTGAGCTCGCATGGCATGGAAAGCGAAGTGGTGCACATGGAAGGCCTGCCCGAGCCGAGGCGTCGCCACTGGGCGTTACGCGTCTTTGCGGTGCTGTTTCTCGCTTTGATTCTCGGGTTTCTGGGGTGGTCGTGCTGGGTCTACGTGCAAATTGAGAACTACGCCGGTTTGGACCAGGCCGCGCCGTCAGACGCGATCGGGGTACTGGGCGCGGCGGAGTACGATGGAGAGCCCTCGCCGGTTTTCAAGGCACGCCTTGACCACGCGTACGAGCTCTACAAACGCGGCATCGCACCGCTGATCATCACGCTGGGAGGCAGCAGCACGCTGGCCGGCACGGGCGGAGTTGAACACAGCGAGGGTGCGGTGGGCCGCGATTACCTGGTGAGCCTGGGCATCCCCGAAGCTGCCATTATCGCCGAAACCGAGAGCCGGGACACCGAGGAACAAGCCCACCGCATTGCCGTGATTGCGCGCGCCAACGGTCTGCGCCGGCTGGTGGTGGTGAGCGACGGCACCCACCTGTTTCGAATTCACGAGATCTGCGCCGCCGATGGCCTGGATGTGCTGACCTCACCGCGAACACGCGTCTCGGTGGGAGGCGGTACAGCGGAAGCCGAGCGGATTGCGCACGAAATCCTGAGCTACACCGCTTGGCGGCTGCAGATGCACTTGCATTTGCATCTGCACTGAGAAAGACAGGGAACAGGGACTGAGGGACCAGGGACTAGAAAGACAGGGACTAGATCTGGTTGCATAAATGGTTTTGTGAAAGGGCACGACCGGGGAACCCACCCAGTGGGTGGGTCGCGTGCCGCAAAAGGCGCATAAAATGTAGGGCTTTAGCCCCTGAGGGACGATTTACAGCCGACCCTCGGGGATTTATGCAACCAGCTCTAGGGGCAAGTAAGCGGTTTGGGGCGCGGCCGGGGTGGTCAGGTTGATTTGGGATTGATTTCAATGAAGACGCCGGTGCCGTGGGCGAGCCGGGTTCGATGCTCGTCGAGGATGGCGGCTTCGACCCAGTACTTGCGGCCTTCGTGTTTGACGACGCGGCCCTCGATGCGGATGGGGGTGCAGGAGGGGACGGGGCGGAGGTATTCGACATGGAGCTCGCGAGTGACTGACGACACGTTGCGGGCGCGGACTGACTTGCTCATGGCTTCGTCGAGCAGGGTAGCGATGACGCCTCCGTGCAGGTAGCCGGGGTGCCCCGTGAAGTGTTCGGGGACCTGGGCGAGACAGACGACCGAGAGGTCTTGGGCAAGCAGGAACTCGAGTTGCAGGCCGGAGGGATTGGCCGGGCCGCAACCGAAGCAGCGGTTCGAAGCCTGGTGGGCGAACGGGGTGAGGTTGCCGGCTGGGTCTTCGGGGAGGTCTTTGGGGTGTGTGGTCAAGCGACCTCCACGGGGCGGGCGATGGATGCGAGGACCGAGGCGAAGACCTCGCGGTCGACGTTGCCTCCGGTGAGGACGAGTCCGACGCGACGGCCGCGGAGCTCGTCTTTCTCATGCAGGGCTGCGGCGAGAGATGCGGCGCCGGCGCCTTCGGCAATGTTGTGCGTGTCCTGGTAATAGGCAAGCATGGCGTGGCGGATTTCGGCTTCAGAGACCTCAACGATGCGAGCGACATTCTGGAGCATGACCTCGAGAGCTTCGGCGCTGGGGCGGCGGCAGGCGAGGCCATCGGCGATGACGGTGTTAGCGGGCGCCTCAACCACCTGCCTCTGCTGGAAGCTGAGGGCGGCGGAGGGCGACTGCTCGGCGACGACGCCGACGATCTGGGTGTCGAGGCCGAGGGCGTTGCGAGCGGCGGCTACTCCGCAGATGGAGGAGCCCATGCCGACCGGGACGTAGATGGTGTGGATGGGAGGCACGGATTCGAAGAACTCCATGGCGTAGCCGGCGGTGCCGAGAACCAGTTGCGGGTGGAAGGATTCGACGAACTCAAGGCCGAGTTCGGCGGCGAGGGTCCGGGCGAACTCGAGCGAGGCCTGGAAGTCGTGCCCGTGCTGGACGAGTTCGACGCCCTGGGCGAGCATTGCGCGGTTCTTCTCAGGACTGTTGCCGTGGGGAACGACGATGACGGCTTTGAGGCCGAGGAAGCCCGCGGCTAGGCCGACGCCCTGTCCGTGATTGCCGCGGGTGGCCGCGACCACGCCGGCGAGGGAGGGGTGCTGATCTTTGAGCCAGCTGAGGTAGATGAGCGCGCCGCGCACCTTGAATGCGCCCACCGGAGTGTGGTTCTCGTGCTTGATCCAGGCTTCGGCGCCGAGGCGCTGATTGATCAGCGGCCAGGTGTACTGGGGGGTGGGTGGCATGAAGCGGTAAACCAGGGCGCGGGCGGTGCGGATCTCGTCTCTGGTGGGGAGAAGCATGAAACAAGGATAACCGGGCCCGGCCTACAATGTGGATGTGGCTTGATTCAGCTCGCCTGGCAATTCCTCAATTCGCTTCGTTCAAAGACTCCGTGACGCAGCTAAGATCATTCTCCCGTTTCCTGCCTTTCTTGGCGATTTCGGTCGTGCTGGCGCTGGTCGGGTGCCGGGCTAGACCGGCGCTAACTTCTCAGGAGGAGGCGGGAAAGCGGGTGTATGACGTGGGCTGCGCGCACTGCCACGAGGAAAATGACCTGCATCTCAAGAAAGTCCCACCGGACCTGCATGACATCTTCAGGAAAGATAAGCTGCCTGACGGAGAGCCGGCCACCGACGCCGAGGTGGAGCGGGTCCTGATGAAGGGCAAGGGGAAGATGCCGCCGTTTGCCTATCAGATGAGCAGGGAACAGATGGAGGCGGTGATTGCCTACCTTCATGCGGGGATCCGGAAGGAATGAGGGGTGGAGGAAGGACTTCGATCGTCGTTTCGTGTAATCTGCATCACGGTATACTGGGAGTTGTTATGGCGACCGGAAAAACATTCTATCTCGAGACCTTCGGCTGCCAGATGAATGCTCATGACTCAGAGAAGGTGATCGGCACGCTGCTGAACCAGGGGTACGAGCAGGTGCAAACGGAAGAAGAAGCGGGACTTATCCTGTACAACACCTGCTCCATCAGAGACAAAGCCGAGCAGAAGGTCTTCCACCGGCTCAACGACTACAAGGCACTCTACAAGATCGGCAAGCGGTTTGGAGTGCTGGGTTGCGTGGCGCAGCAGGAAGGCGAGAGGATCTTCGAGCGGGCGCCCTACGTGTCGCTGGTGTCGGGGTCGGCGTCGTATCGCAAACTGCCCGAAATGCTGACCCGATTGGAGGCCGGCGAGAAACGGATCACGGGCCTGGACGACCGGCAGACCGATGAGACCTTCGAAACCGAGTTCACGGCAAGGCAGAACCCGTACCGGGGATATATCACCATCATCGAGGGCTGCGACAAGTTCTGCTCCTATTGCGTGGTGCCGTACACGAGAGGGAAGGAACGCAGCCGGACGTCGTCGTCAGTGTTGGCCGAGGCGCGGCGGATCGCCGACCAGGGCTTTACCGAGATCCAGTTGCTGGGCCAAAACGTGAATAGCTACCGGGATCCCGAAGGGAAGTGCAGGTTCTCAGAACTCTTAGCGGCCGTTGGGCAGGTGCCTGGGATAAGGCGGGTGCGGTTCACTACCAGCTACCCCCGCGACTTTACCCGCGACATTGTCGAGGCCATCGACGCCCATCCGTCGCTTTGCGACCATGTGCATTTGCCGGTGCAATCCGGGTCGGCCAGGGTGCTGAGGGCGATGGCTCGCGAGTACACGCCGGAGTGGTACCTGGAGCGCATCTCCTGGATCAAGGCGGCGAGGCGGCCCATTTCGCTTTCGACCGACATCATTGCCGGATTTCCCGGCGAGACCGAGGAAGATTTCCTTCAGACGATGAACCTACTGGCCGAAGTGCAGTATGATTGCGTGTTCGCTTTCAAGTATTCGGCTCGGCCCAACACGCCGGCGCTCACCATGATCGACTCGGTGCCGGAAACGGAAAAATCCGCCCGGCTTCAAGTATTGCTTGACCGCCAGCGCGAGATACAAAGGGCGAATTATTCGAAGCATATAGGGCAGATTATGGAGGTAATGGTTGAAGGCTTGAATCCAGCACGCGGTCAGATTTCGGCGCGCAGCACGCAGAACAAGCCGGTGAACTTTACCTCGATGGCGCCCATTGCTCCTGCTCCCGGCAGCTATGTGAATGTGAAAATTACCGGAGCTTTTCCGAACAGCTTGACGGGCGAGGCCGTCTAAATACAGGGACCAGGGACTGGGCTACCAGGGATGAGGGACTGCAGAGAGCGGACGGCAGGAAAAGCGCAGAGCAAGCAGGCCGTTGAGAAAGGGGAACCATGGATATCGAGGTAAGAATCCGCGGACTGATGATGGATCCGGCGACAAATATGCCGATCGTGGTTCTCAAAGACGTGGCTTCAGACTCTGTGATGCCAATCTGGGTGGGGATCTTCGAGGCGAACGCCATCGCCATCGAGATCGAGAAGATGTCTGCGCCGCGCCCCATGACGCATGACCTGACTCGAAACCTCATGCAGCTCTTGAATGCTGAGCTGGAACGCATTGTGATTACAGAAATTAAGGACGAGACATTCTACGCGGTTCTGTGGCTGCGTCAGGGTGAGGATCAAATTGCGGTGGATGCGCGGCCGTCGGACGCGATTGCGCTGGCGCTCAGGGCCGATTGCCCGATTTTCGTCGCCGAGCAAGTGATGGCTAGCGCGAAACTGAATCCAAACGGCACTGTCGAAGGACCGACAGCGGAGCAGCTCCGCAACTGGCTCGAAGGCCTGAACGACGAGGACCTGGGCCGCTACAAGATGTAGTCAAGCCAGTGATTCCAGAATAGTTGCGCGGCATTTGCGAGAACGGGCGCGTGCGTCTCTGTGGCCGCGCGCAGTTCGGGGACGGAGACGTGCCGCTTGGCAAGCTCGTAGGCGTGGCCCACATACCAGCGTTCCAGGCCTTCGGAAGTGACCTCAGGGTGAAACTGGAGCGCGAGAGCGAAGTCGCCAAGCGTAAATGCCTGATTGTCATAGAGATCAGTGCTGGCGAGCCGGGTTGCATCTGGAGGCAGGTCGAAGGTGTCGCTGTGCCAATGGAGGACATTGATGCCGGGTTGGAGAAGCGGTGCGAACCAGGATGGAGGCTCGCCTGGAGCGGAGTAGCGGATGGGCGCCCAGCCGATCTCAGGGCCTCGACCACCGGGGTAGACCCTGGCGCCGGCAGCAGCAGCGATCAACTGCGCACCGAGGCAGATGCCGAGGGTCGGCTTCTGAGCGTCGAGACGCATTCTGATGCAGTCGATCTCAGATGTGAGGAAGGGATAAGCCTCAGACTCGTAGACGCCGATGGGACCGCCGAGCACGACGAGCAGATCGCAGACCTGAGTTTGGGGCAAGGGGAAAGTTGCCGTCGCTGCGTCAGCAAACTCGATCGCGAAGCCGCGCTGTTCGAGGACCGGGCGGAGGGAACCGAGGTCTTCGAAAGGGACGTGCTGAAGAACTACCGCAGATAAGCCTCGTTGAGTCATTAGAGTAGGGTAAACGGAGGCTACTTCTTTGCACTATACAGAATATCTGTTATCGGACATGTTAACTATTTCTGCGCGGCGCCGTCCGCTGCATTACCAAACGACAGCTATGAAACTCTGCCGCTCGCCCACTGGAAGCCATCGTTCAGGCTCTCAAGGCGCCTCCACCGCTCCGATGGTACATTTCGACGTGTTGCGCGGTTCACCGCGCTGATCGGTGGATTCGCAGCTCGAGCCAGCGCCAATCAGCGGACTGGTCGAAGCCGGAAGCATGGTCAAAGTTGGGCCGCCGTTGTTTGCAGGAACAGCCAATTCCGGATCGGAGGTAAGAATGCTTCCCGCGATACAGTTGTCAGTTGATCCGGAGGCGGAGTACTGCAGAACGTTGCTACCGGTTCCCAGCGACTCCAGGTTGCAAACCGCGGCCCCATTTTCGAGGAATACGCTGTTGTCGATAACGAAGAGCCTGCCGTCAAGGCTCAGGCCCACATCGTTCCCTTGCCCATAAGCAAACGTGTTGTTATCGAGGTTCACATAAGGCGGCGGCGGGGTCCACGCGCTGCTGCCCCATCCGCCGTTGTGGAAGTCGGAACCTGAGATGCTTGCGGTATTTCGATAGAAAGTGCTGTTCGTAACACTGCAGGGTCCGCCGTCACAGTCGGTATTCAGTCCTCCCCCGTCAACGTCCGCGCTGTTCGACAGAAAGCTGGAGGCTTTGACCGAGATGGTTCCCAGCACGTTCGGGGTATCGGAGTATCCCATGCCCAGACTGGCCCCGCCACCCTTTGCGGTCCCCACATTATCGGACCACACTCTATTGTTCTTGAATGTGCTGCGGTCAACGACGATCTGCTCCGGCGCATAAACCCACAGAGAGATGCCCCCGCCGCTGCTCGACGAGACATTGTTTTCCACGTCAAGACCGCAAAGAGACACCGTGGGAGGATTGCCATCTACAGTTGCGCCTGCGCCATCTACATTGATAGCGCCGCCTGCTCCTGGATACCATGGCGACAATTGAGTCGAATAACTCATTCCGTTATTCGTGAAAACGGAGTTGAGAATGTTCATGTCAGTGACAAGAGCGTAAATGGCTCCTCCATACCCGCCCTGATTGCCGTCAAAGACACTTCCGTTTACCGTCAACGTGCCCATGCTGCCAATGGTCACAGCTCCGCCGGAAGCGAAGAAGGCCGTGTTGTTCTGGAAGGTGCTGTCGATGATCTCGAGGCTGCTTGAATACTCGGCTTTGATCGCTCCACCACTGTCATTATTGAAGTTATCGTCCAGATAGTTGGTGGGCTGGCCATTCGGAGGCTCGCCGCCAAAGCCGTTAATGAGCCGCAAGTTCCTGACTGAGAGTGAGTCCCAGGCCTGGACATGAAAGATACGGTTGGCGCCTCCACCGTCGAGCGTGATGGCGCCGCCGCCGTCGATGACCGCGGGGCTGTTGACGCTGATCTCTTGGTTCACGGGGATGGTGGTATTTCCACTGCCACAATTGAACGTGATGGAACCGCCACTGGCGACAGCCGCGTTTAACGCAGCCGCTGTGCATCTTGCCGGCGTGCCATTGCCCACCACGGAGCCCGTTGAAGGTAATGGCCATGGCGTTGGAGCGGCGCAAACAGCGTTCGGCACGGATGAATCCACTGGGACATTTGACAGGTCGATTGCAAGTTGAACCGATCCCGTTGCGGTGCTGTAATCCGTTGTATCGGTTGGGGTAAACGTCGCGGTAAGCGTCTGGATACCTACCGGTAACACCGCCCTCGCGGCGGGCCAATAAGTGAAGGCGCCCGGTACGTTGGCCGTCGCGACCAACTGGGCGTTGCTAAGCCCGGTGCCGTAGGTAATGGCTGCGGGAGCCGCCCACGTAATCAAAGGAGCCGCCTGGCTGACCGTGAGAACAACACTAGCCGTTGCAGTGAGATAGTCTGCCGTGTTGGTCGGGGTAAAGGTCGCCGTCAGGGTATGCGAGCCCAGAGGGAGTTTTGTACCGGCAGTTGGCGAATAAGCAAATGTGCCCGGTACCGATGCAGTTGCGTCCAATTGGCTGCTGCCAAGAGCTGTACCGTAGGTGATCGCGGAAGGAGTAGGCCAATTGATTGTCACAGGTTGCGGCTGAGGAGGCGCCGTAGCGCCACACCCGACGAAGAAAATCAACCCTGCACTCAAAAGCAAGAAGAGAAATGGACTAATTCGAACTGTATTTTTCATGGCCCGAACCCGCCTTAAGCCAGACACACAAGTACACTGAGCACCAACCTGCTTGTGAGGCCTAATGGCGGTTTTTTCTTAGAATATAACAGTGCTTCTATTCTCGACATGCGAGTCGAGGATCCCTAGCTCCTGATTCCGACAAGCAGAGACTCGACCTCTGACTTTTCTTCGGCGGTGAGGCCTTGGAGTGGCGAGCGGGTGCGGCCGCCGTAGAAGCCGTTGAAGTCGCACGCGTACTTCATGCCTGCAATTCCCAGTTCGTTCACGATGCGGCGGTTGGCGGCCAGAATGCGCGCCTGCTTCTCCTCGGCTAACTGCGAATCGCGATCCTTCCAGGCGAGGTAGATCTCGACACAGGCCTGGGGTACAAAGGCGGCGACTCCCAGGATCGCTCCGGATGCGCCGGCATCGAGCGAGGCATGCACCTTCGATCCGGCTCCGCAAAGAACCTGGAAACCGACTTCTTTCGTCCGGGTCTTGATGGCCGGGGCTGGGGGAGCGGTTGCGGCGACAGCAACGCCGCGGCCCAAGTCCCCTGCCGAGACGAAAGTGCCTCCAGAATCGGGTTCCGTTGCCGGGGTGAGCATGCGGCTGGTGACGGCTTCGAAGATTGGAGTAACGGTCACGGTCCGGCGTAGCGCCGTCTCGGTTGAGGCGACGGTCTCCTTGAATCGCTCAACGCTGGCGCTCGAGTCCTTGATGCCGATGATGTTGGGGTGGTTGGCGAGCTCGGCAACCAGCTCAACTGGAATCTGGTACGGGACAAATTTGGGAATGTTGTAAAGGATCACCGGAAGGGGTGAACGGTCGGCAACGCTTTGAAAGTAGTTGAGGACAGCTGACGGCGAAAGCTGACCGGCATAGTAGCTGGGCGGGCGGAGGAGAATGGCGTCGTAGCGGTATTCGGCAGCAGTTTCGGCCAGGGCGACGGTTGCGCTCACGCTTTCGCGGCCGACTCCGGCGATCAGGACCTTTTCGGGCGCAATGGCTTCCGCGGCAGCGCGCAAGACCTGGCGCGACTCCTCGTCGTCGAGCATGACGGCTTCGCCGGTCGAACCCAGGACCAACATGCCGGCCAACAGGCTGCGCGAGTAGCGCACCATGTTGGCCTCGAGCTTGCGGAAGTAGATCCGCTCGTCGGAGTAGAACGGGGTGGTAACGGCGGCGAAGATTCCTTCGAGAAGCATGAGGATATTGTAGAGCCGACGGGCTACGATTCGCTGCCTGCCGCACGTACGCCCGAAGCCGATGAGCAAGTCTGCGTCCAGATTGCGCTATGGAGATTTTGCCGGCTCGGAAACCGCTCCATCATCGGAGCCTATTAACTAATAATGTTCCACATGGAACGCGAAATCATAGGGGTTTCTTCCGGTTTTTCCAGAGTTTTTTCCACAAGCGACTCTGGTCACGGCCCAAAAACCTGAGAGTCTGGACACGCTCAGGACAGCCGGTCTGGAGGCTGGCGCTACAACCGGGCTGGAGTCCGGCGCTACTTGTGTCTACCGGCCATTCGCCTCATGGAGCTGCTGCAGAGCGTTGACCGTGGTCTGGTGGCGCTGCATGGCCGCGATCCCCTCGGCGGCAGCCTGCGCGGCAGCCAGCGTGGTAATCGTAGGAATCCGCGCCAGAACCGCCGCCCGGCGAATCGCCTTCTCGTCAAAGAACGTATCCTGGCCGCGCGGCGTGTTGACGATGAGCTGAATCCGATCGCCCTTGATGAGGTCGACGGCGTTGGGGCGGCCCTCTTTCACCTTGAAGACGCGCTCCACTGTCATCCCGGCATTCTCAAGCACGTTAGCCGTGCCTTCAGTGGCTACAATTCTGAATCCAAGATCCACGTAGCGGCGGGCAAGCTCGACGGCTGCCTCCTTGTCGGAGTCACGGACGGTGAAAAAGACCGTTCCTCCTGTGGGGAGAATCTGCCCGGCCGAGAGTTGCGCCTTGGCAAAGGCCTCGCCGAAGCTGGCCGCTACGCCCATCACCTCTCCGGTCGATTTCATTTCCGGGCCAAGGACTGTGTCGACGCCGGAGAACTTGCTCCACGGGAAGACAGGCGATTTGACGTAGTAATGGGTCCCGGTGGGAAGGTCCCGGCCTGAGGCGAGTTCGTCGGGCAAAAGCTCGCGAAGCGTACGGCCGGTCATGAGCCGGGCGGCGATCTTGGCCAATGGAATGCCGGTGGCCTTAGAGACGTACGGGACAGTGCGCGAGGCGCGGGGATTGACCTCGATGACGTAGACGCGGTCGACGCCCTCGGCGTCTTTTTGAATGGCGAACTGCAGATTGACCAGACCCACAACTTTCAAGGCGAGCGCGAGCTTTCGGGTGTAAGTGCGCAGTGTCTCGAGAGTTTCAGGCGCGATTCCGACCGCCGGCAGCACGCATGACGAGTCGCCGGAGTGGATGCCGGCCTCCTCAATGTGCTGCATGATGCCGGCGATCAGCACGTCCTGGGAGTCGCAGAGCGCGTCCACGTCGACCTCGACGGCGTTCTCAAGAAAGTGGTCGATCAGGACCGGCCGCTCCTGGGAGTACTCGACGGCCTCGCGCATGTATTGGTCGACGGCGGCCGCGTTATAGGCGATGACCATGGCCCGCCCGCCGAGGACGTAACTGGGGCGTACGAGGACTGGGTAGCCGATGCGCTCGCCGACCGCTAAAGCTTCGGCTACGCTGGTCGCTGTTCCGCCGGGAGGCTGCGGTATCTCCAGTTCTTCAAGCAATTTGCCGAATCGCTTGCGGTCCTCGGCCAGGTCGATCGACTCGGGCGAAGTACCGATAATTGGCACGCCGGCTGCGCGAAGGCGTTGCGCAAGGTTGAGCGGAGTCTGGCCGCCGAACTGGACGATCATGCCGATCTCAGCGCCCGATTGCGCCTCATGGTTGTAGACGGCCAGCACATCCTCGAGCGTAAGCGGCTCAAAATAAAGGCGGTCGCTGGTGTCGTAATCGGTTGAGACGGTCTCGGGGTTGCAGTTGACCATGATGGTCTCGTAGCCATCGTCCTTGAGCGCGAATGCAGCGTGGCAACAGCAATAGTCGAACTCGATGCCCTGGCCGATGCGGTTGGGACCGGAGCCGAGAATGATGATTTTCGGCGTGGAAGTAGGAGGCGCCTCGTCTTCTTCGTCGTAGGTCGAGTAAAGGTAAGGCGTCATGGATTCGAACTCAGCTGCGCAGGTGTCGACGAGCTTGAAGACGGGGCGAATTCCCTTCTTCTCGCGCAGTTCCCTCACCCGTTTTACGCCCTCGTGGCCCTCGAGTTTCCACTCGGTGGCGATGCGCTCGTCGCTCAGGCCCAGACGCTTCAGTTTCCTCAGATGTTCCGACAGGATGCTGTCGGGGCTTGTCTTGGAGATCGCCATTTGTTCGATGGTGATTTCTCTGATCTGGTACAGGAACCAGGGATCCATGCCGGTGAGGCGGGCGACTTCACGGACGCTCATGCCGCGCTCGAAGGCGAAGCGGATGTAGCCCAGCCGCTCTGGTCGAGGCGTGACGAGCATCTGTGTAAGCCTTCTGGGTTCAAGCACTTCAGCGCCGGTTTTCTTGCCGGTTTCAAGCGACCGCCAGGCTTTCATCAAGGCTTCTTTGAAGGTGCGGCCCATGGCCATTACTTCGCCCACGGATTTCATCTGCGGTCCAAGAACGTCGTCGGCGCCGGGGAATTTTTCGAACTGCCACTTGGGGATTTTGACCACGACATAATCGATGGTGGGCTCAAAGCAGGCCGGGGTCTTGCGGGTGATGTCGTTGGGGATCTCATCGAGGGTGTAGCCGACGGCGAGCTTGGCGGCGATTTTGGCGATCGGGAAGCCGGTGGCCTTTGATGCCAGTGCCGAGGAGCGGGAGACGCGGGGATTCATCTCGATGACGGTCATGCGGCCGTCGACGGGGTTCACGGCGAACTGGACGTTGGAGCCGCCAGTCTCGACTCCGATTTCACGCATGACGGCGATGGCGGCATCGCGCATCTTCTGATATTCGCGGTCGGTGAGGGTCTGCGCGGGGGCGACGGTGATGGAGTCGCCGGTGTGGACCCCCATGGGGTCGAAGTTTTCGATGGAGCAGATAATAATGACGTTATCCGCCAGATCGCGCATCACTTCGAGCTCGAATTCCTTCCAGCCGAGGACCGATTCCTCGATCAGGCACTCGTGCACGGGTGAGAGGTCGAGGCCGCGGGCGAGGATCTCCATGAGCTCTTCGCGGTTATAGGCGATGCCGCCGCCGGAGCCACCGAGGGTGAAGCTGGGGCGGATGAGCACCGGGAAGCCGAGCTTGCCGGCGAAGTCGAGACCGTCGCGCAGGTTATTGACCAGAGCGGACTTGGCGACCTCGAGACCGATGCGGATCATGGCGTCTTTGAAGAGCAGCCGGTCTTCGGCCTTCTTGATGGCTTCGAGCTTTGCGCCGATGAGCTCGACGTTGTAGCGATCGAGGACACCGGTGTCGGCCAGGTCGACGGCGAGGTTAAGGGCGGTCTGGCCGCCTACGGTGGGAAGCAGCGCGAACTTGCCGGCCCCCTGCGGGGGGGCAGACTTTTGGAGTAATTCCGATTCAATACGAAGAATCTCTTCGACGTACTCGTGGGTGAGCGGCTCAATATAGGTGCGGTCGGCGAGCTCGGGATCGGTCATGATGGTGGCCGGGTTGGAGTTGACCAGCACCACCTCGTAGCCCTCTTGTTTCAGAGCCTTGCAGGCCTGGGTGCCCGAATAGTCGAACTCAGCCGACTGGCCAATGACGATGGGGCCGGAGCCGATTACGAGGATCTTTTGAATGTCATTTCTGCGTGGCATGGTCGCTCTTTATGCTGATGAATCGTCTCTCCCGGTTTGGGTCACGGGTGCGGTGCTACGGGCTTAATTGCCACGGCTAATGCGACGTCTTTGCAAAACGCCTCTCGCCACTCATTTCAACATCGATGATGGAAGCCTAAGTTCGGTAAGCGGCCCCAAAAGGGGAGTCCATTCAAGGCTCTTCTCGCCGTCCGCGTCCAGCTTCGGCTTGGGGATTGGCCTTTCCATCCCGTCCACAAACTCAACCCTGGTTCTTTTCAAGTGCTGGTCAGAAGTTCGTTCCCACCTTCTGGAGTATCCCCACGCGGAAGGGTCTTCATCTTCCAAGGGGACGTGCCACTCAATCACTTCTGCCAGCATCAACTTCCGGTCTTCAAAGCAGTCAAGATACCTAACCTCCGATCCAACATCGTCGCTATTGGCCCAGGATTCGACAAGAACACGATTCCCCTGAACCCAAACCTCAGCCGTCGAGTAGAAATCGGTTTCAAGGCTCCTCAGTCCTGTGGCGAGGTTATTCACCTGGGTCAAGGAGCTGCCGGCGCCATCTGCGAACCGAGGCTTGACCTTTGAAAGGTCTACTCGGCATTCGACGGCAAACCGGGTCAAGGCGGGCTCCATTGATCCGCTCTTGATGCCGACCAGATAACGGTTGAATGGATCCTCTTGTTGTGGGGCTCGAGCGAAGGAAAAAGACCTCCCGAGCCCTGCAAGCAAAAACAGGACTGGAAGCCAGCGCTTCATCCCTTCCACTCCTCCATCATCTTGCGAAAGTCACGGAACAGGTAGTGCGAGTCATGAGGTCCTGGAGCGGCTTCGGGGTGGTATTGGACGCTGAAGAGCGGCAGCGTTTTGTGCCGTAACCCCTCAAGAGTCTGATCGTTAAGGTCGACGTGGGTAAGCTCGACCTCGTTGGCGTTGATGGAGTCAGGATCGACGGCGAAGTTGTGATTGTGGGCGGTGATCTCGACTTTGCCGGTCGAGTTGTTGCGGACCGGGTGGTTGCCGCCGTGATGACCGAATTTGAGCTTGTAGGTGCGGCCACCGAGCGCGAGCCCCGTAAGCTGGTGGCCCAGGCAGATGCCGAAGACCGGCACACGGCCGAGAAACTGGCGGATCGCGCGGACGGCGTAGTCGACCGGCTCGGGGTCTCCCGGGCCATTAGAAAGAAAAACGCCGTCGGGCTTCATGGCCAGTACATCTTCAGCCGATGTCTGCGCCGGAACCACCGTCACGCGGCAGTTTTCGCGAGTTAACATGCGCAGAATGTTGTGCTTGATGCCAAAATCATAAGCTACTACATGAAGGAGATCACGCTCTCTTACTCTCTGGACAGGAGTTACAGGCAATAGTGGGTTGCCGCTTTGGTTGCGCTCGTCGTTGGAATCGAACTCGTAGATCGAGCTGGTGGTGACCACCCTGGCCAGGTCGGTGCCGTCCATCTTGCGAATGTTTTTGGCTCTTTGGATTAGAGCATCGGGATCTTCAACATTCGATGAAATCACGCCGCGCATTACGCCGTGGTTGCGCAGGTGCCGTACCAGGGCGCGGGTGTCAATCTCCGCCAGGACAGGTACCGAGTAGCGTTCCATGTACTCGTCGGTGACCTGCTCAGAACGCCAGTTGGAGCTGATGGCCGAGAACTCGCGGACGATGAGGCCCTCGATGTAGGGCTTGGCCGACTCGTTATCGGCGCGGTTGGTGCCGTAATTTCCTATTTGGGGATTGGTGAGAACGACGATCTGACCGGCGTAGGAGGGGTCGGTGGCTATTTCCTGGTAACCGGTAAGTGATGTATTAAAAACAACTTCTCCCTGGCATTCGCCTGGGTGGCCTAGCCCAAGGCCATGGAAGATGCGCCCGTCTTCGAGCGCGAGGATTGCCTGCATTGCCGCTCCGAGGAGTGGATTCAATCGATTCTAGCAGGTTTTGCGCGGTGGAATTCTCGGCAGTTTTGGTCTTTTAACGGACGACGCCAGCGTCCTTCGCCGGCCAGTAGACAAAGACAGCTTTGCCGTAGATGAGCTCGCGGGCAACGGGGCCGAACTCACGGCTGTCGGACGAGATCGACCGGTGGTCACCCATCATGAAGTAGTGATCCGGCGGGATAGTGATCTCGGTATAGGAGCGGTCATCCCGGTACCGCTCGGGGACATAGGGTTCGCTGATCGGATGGCCGTTGATCCAGACTTGGCCCTGGATAATGCGGACGCGGTCGCCGGGCAGGCCAATGACCCGCTTGATGTAGCTCTTTTCCTCGTCTCTGGGGTAGCGGAAGACCACGATATCGCCGCGGCCGATTGCCTCTATGTGATAGACAAACTTATTGATAAAGAGCCGGTCGCTGTCTTCGAGGCGGGGCAGCATACTGGTGCCCTCAACGCGGACAGGCTGGTAGAGAAAGGTAATGATAAGAACGGAGGCGAGAGCCGAGAAGACCAGGTCGCGCAACCAGAGGCCCATCGCGCCTGAATGTCCACGGGAATTCGACTGAGTGGCCGAACCCGCCGGCTGCTCAGTGACGGTAACGGAGTTGGGGCCTGTTTCTGTCGGTGGTTTGGGGACCATCTCCATGGCTCTCTTCATCCTTGAAAATCGTCGAGTCGGGAGCCTTCGTGGTGCATGCCCATTGTAACAAAGCAGTTGCGCGCACATCTCGCACACCGCGCGGGCCGCAGGAAAGGGTCCTCCTCACCAAGTATAGACGACGCTCAAGCAAAACGGTTCCCGCCGGCCCTGCGATATGCATTAGTAGTGAGTAACCACTCTCGAAGTACAGCCGATTGGCCGATATGAGCATAACTACTTGTGAATGCTGGACATGGCCCATAGGTAACCTCTGCCAGTAATAGCCCTTTCGGTGCATTGCTGGTGATCGGGAGTAGTGCTGAAATGTTGACAATCCCGAAAGGAGAGCAAGACAAAAACAACTGTCGCGCTTCAGATATGGCAACTTACCTACCTTTTTCTGATGTCGTTGCTGCCTACGGCTATAGGCAGCCGCCGCCTGCGATGCAACACAGCAGCTTAATTATGCTTGCTCTCGCTTATGTCGTCATGGGAACCGCCCTGGGAACAGTCGCGGGCACCGGTCTGGCCATGGCGTCGTCCCACTCCGGCATTCCGACAATCGTGTTTCAAGTTGCGCCTCCTGTCCAGGCCAGTTCAACCGCAGATAATGTTGTGAAACCTCCCCCGCAATCTTCCGTGCTGCCGAGCCGAGCCGTCGATGTACCTGCCAGCATGGCCAATCCCTCCGCTCTCAAACTCACCAGGGCCAGCTATCAGGTGACCCACCACCCCCGCCACGCGCAATACCCGGGAGCCACGATTAAGCAGATCGCGCTCGCGGCTGTTCCAACGCGCATCGCAACCCCGTCCCCCGTTGCAGCTGCGGCGCCCGTAACTGCCGCGGCGACTGCACCGGAGGTAAAGAACTACCAATTTATCAGCGAAGGAGACGTCACAGTCGCGGATTTTGACGCCTCCATGGGGAGAATCGAAACCTACGAGGGCAGGACATTCGCGATCGGCGCTTCGGCAGTTGCGTCGGCCGCAACATCGTTGCAGGACAGCGGAACGACTGTTCATTATCGGTGTGACCAGAGCGGGAGCTGCACGTTGATGCGGGCCGCCCTGGTAATGCAGAACGTGAGGCTGCAGTAGCGAAAGAGGAACAGTCGCCCATAGCAGCCGACCGCAGCTCGACCTTTAACCTGACAACGAATCGTTTTTCTAAGTCATTGGCAGCCAAAAGATCCGGTCGAGCAGACCATTTGTTCCCGAGCGGGTTTGGGAAGTGGTCTAGCCTGATCGGAAGCAGGAACCAGGGTCGAATTTGCACCCGCACCGCTGGCCACATTCAACTGTTGAAGCTTGAGCGGGAGCTGGAGAAGCATTTCTACCTGGGTTCCGGCGGGAATCTGGACATCGGCGTTGCGCGTGAAGAGCGAGACGATGCCGACCGTCGCCAAACCTGCGCCTAAACCGGCCAGGCCACCTTCAGCGGGGTGACCATCTACGGCACCAGCAATTGTACCTGTGCCAGCCGCGGTCGGAATTGCAATCTTGGCCGTTTCGCCTGCATTGCGGCCTTTATCGCCGGCCTGTTCGATGGTTCCCTCCCCGTCGTCTTTCACGCTCTTATCTTTCGTTCCGGGCAAGCTGTTCACCATGCCGGGAATCTCAACCACTGAGCCATTGGGAAAGATCATAGACGTGAAGTGCATGTCGAGCTGCGCCTTGCCCTTGATCCGTCCACCGCGCACCACGCGATCGATCACTCCTTGAACGTAGACTCCTGTGGGAATCATCACCCGGTTGCCGACAACCACCGGGAATATCGAGGTGAGGTAGACGCCATCTCCCGGTTTGGCGCTTTTTGTGTTAACGGCGCTATTGAGCTGGAGGAGAACCTTGGTTCCAGCCGGAACGGTGTAGGTGGGTCGATCGGGGACGGATTGACTACCCACAGGCGGGGCGGTTTGGCTGGGAGCCGCGGGTTGAGCGTCGGGTTGTATCGAAGCTGGCGCCTGGCCAAGAACCGACTGCCCGGCCATAAAACTGCCCACAAACAAAAACGCCGATATTCCGCGCATTAATCGCATGCAGACCTCCCGTGGGTTTTTCTCTATAGACTTTCGGCCTGCGAACAAGGATAGCGCGCAAGTTGTGGCGCGATCAGGAAAAATCGGACCGTGGGGCGGTTGGGTCAGGATCCGAGCTAACATTCCATTTACCTATGACGCACGAACTCAATCGTTCTGAGGATGGCGAAGGCAGGCCGGAGCCGAAATTCGACCCTGCCATCCGGGTACTGGAAACTGCAATCGCGCAGCGCGCCTTTCCCGGCTGCGCATTTGGGGTTCTGGCTGGCGGAAGGGTCGTTCTGAGTGCTGCATTGGGGCGATTCACCTACGAAGATTGCTCGCCGGTTGTGGCGCCAGGGACGGTCTTCGACGTGGCCAGCGTCACCAAGGTCGTTGCCACTACGGCGATGGCAATGCTGCTTTACCAGCGGGGTCAACTCGACATCGACATGCCTCTGGGCGACCTGTTGCCCGGCTTCGTGGTTGGGCGGCCAGCCGGCGACCGGTCGCGGCAGGTGACACTGCGGCATCTGCTCGCGCACAGTTCCGGCCTTGCGGGGTATGTTCAGTTTTTCAAGAGCGTACCTTCGCCGGCCAAGCTCTTTCGGGCCTGTCTGGAGTTGCCTCTCGAAGCCGAGCCCGGAACGCGAGCTGAATACTCCGACCCAGGGTTCATTCTGTTGGGCAAGGCGCTTGAGGTCCTGACTGGTGAGTCGTTGGCCAAGTGGTCTCGCCGGGAAATCTTCGGGCCGCTCGGCATGACTGCGACCCGTTTCCGTCCTCCTCCGCATCACCGGCCGTTGATTCCCCCAACAGAAGAGGACACAACCTGGCGTCACCGGGTAATTCAGGGCCAAGTTCAGGATGAGAACGCAGCCGTGCTGCACGGCGTTGCGGGTCAAGCCGGTCTGTTTTCAAATGTGCCTGATCTGCTGCGCTTGGCCGCGGAAATCCTACGTGCTGAATCGGGGCTGGACGCTGCCGAAGCCGGAACTCCCCTATTCAATCGAGCGACTCTCGAGATGTTCTCAGCGCGGCAAGCGCCGGAGGGCAGCTCGCGGGCACTGGGGTGGGATACGCCGTCAGAGAAATCGACTGCGGGACGGCATTTTTCGACGCATTCCATCGGTCACCTTGGCTTTAGCGGGTGTTCGCTGTGGATCGATCTTGCGAACCATATTGCGGTCGTCCTTCTCACTAATCGGACTTGGCCTGACCGGTCGAACCGGCTCATTCGCGAGGTCTGGCCGGTGTTTCACGATGCCATTCGTGAGGCCTTGTAAACACGGCTAGCGGTCTTGACCATGAAGAATATCGATTTACCGGAAACAGTCAGAATCTGACCACAGAATCAGCCCCGCAGACGGCTCCCGACCTCGCATTTTCGAGGCAGATTCAGAGGTAGCGAATCGTCGGATAATTCTGAGTGATTGCCAGCTTTCCAAGCTACAATCAAAATTGGGGACCGATGCGATGCTACCAAGCATGACGATGCAAGAGGCGCCCGGAAGCCCTAGAAACGGCACCGGAAATACAGAAGCCTCCCTGCTCGAGCACTTGATTACAGAAGGCCAAAATGAGGCCTCACAAGGCTTCGACACCAAATCAGCACTTGAGATTGCCCGCATTATCAACCACGAAGACGTGAAGATCGCAGGCGCCGTCAAGAAAGCACTTCCAGAAATTGCCCAGGTCATCGACCAGGTGGCCAGATGTTTGCGCGACGGCGGGCGCCTTATCTACATAGGCGCCGGGTCGAGCGGACGGATCGCTGCCCTGGATGCTTCAGAGTGTCCGCCCACTTATTCCACGGCCCCGGGACAGGTGCAGTACATCATGGCCGGCGGACCTAAAGCGCTTGCGTCAGCCGTTGAAGTGAACGAAGACTCAGAGGAACTTGGCCAGCGAGACATCGCCCGCCGCCGGCCCACCCGCAAAGACATTGTGATTGGAGTGTCGGCTTCAGGCCGCACACCCTATGTAGTCGCAGCCACTGCCTACGCCCGTGCCCGCGGCGCCCATACCGCGGCCGTTACTTGCAATCACGAGACGCCGATTCAGTCGGCTGCCGACACCACGATTGTGGCCGATGTAGGCCCCGAGGTTGTCTCCGGCTCGACGCGCATGAAGGCCGGCACTGCCCAGAAGATGATTCTGAACATGATCACTACCGGCGCAATGACGCGGCTGGGCTACGTTTACGAGAACCTGATGGTAAACGTGCACATGCAGAACTCGAAGCTGGTTGAGCGCGGCATCCGGGTCCTAATGGCAGCCTGCAGTATTGACCGCGCCAAGGCGGTTGAGACCATCAAGAGCGCCGGCCGCAGCGTGCCGGTGGCACTGGTCATGTTGAAGGCCGGAGTCGACAAGCCCGAAGCGGTTCGCCGACTGGCCAAATCCGACGGCAATGTAAGGCTGGCGATCGAAGACAACGTGCTGGAGCTGTAGGGGCCATCTCATAAGCAGCGATCAGGCCCCTTGTAGCGTCCCTCATGGGGTCAAACCCCATTCGATTTTGAGGCGTTCGCGACGCGGCTAAAGCCGCGCCCTTTCAAAACAGCGGCATTAATCGGGTTCTTCCGCAGCCTGCTTGGGCTCGTAAACCCAGAGATCGTTCAAATCGGTCCCGCCAACTCCACTTCCGCCAAAGAGCCAGAGGTTGCCTTTGACATCAGTCCAGGTAACGCCGTTGATCCGGGAGCCGGGAACGTACCCCGCCGCTGGCACGCCGAGGGAGCCGTAGACTCCCTGCTGGCCGCCCGTTTCAGAGCCACCCATCCAGGTCCACTCGGAGCCGTTGTATTGCCATAGGTCGTTGAAGTACCCGCCTCCGGTGGCGCCGAATCCCTCACCTCCGAAGAGCCAGAGATTTCCGTTGGCATCGGTCCACGTCATGGCGCTGTCGCGTGAGCCGGGAATGTTGCCGGGCGCGGGGGTTCCCATGGTTCCGTAGGTGCCGGTCGCATCAATGGCGCTACTTGAGCCGCCCATCCAGGCCCAGCCGCCGCTGGAGTGCATCCACAGGTCGTTCAGCTCAGCCACGTTGGAGACGTAAGTGTTGTAGCCGACGCCGCCAAAGGTCCACAAGTTACCGGAGGGGTCCATCCATCCCATCGGGCTGTATCTTCCGCCGGGATGATCAGTCGGCGCTGCCACTCCCAGAGACCCGTAGACACCGGGCTGGGCGGGGTAGGCGATGTTGGAGCCGCTGACCCAGGTCCACTGGCCGCCACTGTACTCCCAGAGGTCATCGAGCGCGCTGCCGCAGTCACCAGTGGAATCGCAGCCCTGCCCTCCAAACAGCCAGATATTGCCAAGCGGGTCAGCAAAGGCGATCGCGGCGCCGCGGGAGCCGGGAAAGTTGCCTGAGGCGGGTGTTCCCTGGGTTCCGTATTGCCCTGGTTGGTTGATGGTGTCAGGGCCGCCGACCCACGTCCATTGACCGCCGCTGAACTTCCACAAGTCACCGAGCTGGCCGTTGTTTCCGGACGAGTCAATGCCGATTCCGCCGAAGAGCCACAGGTCGCCGGCTGCATCGCGCCAGCCTACCGCGGCGAATCGCGCACCCGGCGCGTTGCCGACTGCAGCAGTTCCCATTGTGCCGTAGACGCCCCTCTTGTTGTTGGAATTGGAGCCGCTGACCCATGTCCATTCGCTGCCATCGAACTTCCACAGATCGTTGTAGAGCTGGGCGGTTCCACTCCAGCAGAGCGCGTCAAAGATGCCGCAGCCTCCACCGGAAGTGGGTCCGACTCCGCCGAAGAGCCACAGGTTGCCGCCTGCATCGGTCCAACTGACGGCGCCGGAGCGGGCGCCGGGGATGTTGGCCGTAGACGGGGTTCCTTCTGTTCCGTAGACTCCCGCCTGATCGGGGACGGTTGCGCCGCCGGCCCAGGTCCACTGGTTTTGAGCGGTCGCGATCGAAGGCGGCGTGGCCGAAACGACTGTGCAGTCGACCTGGATGTTGCTGATGTTTTCACTCCGGACGGAGCCTGCAGCGTTGGTTACGATGCAGGACTCGGTTGGGCTCGAGGGCTGCGTGAGCACGGCGACCAGGTAGGCATCGCCTCCATTCAGTGTCGTGGAGAACGAAAACGACCCGTTGGCGCTCACGGCCAGGTTGCTGCTGTTGTTGAGCTGAAGAGCGAGCCCGCTGCCGGTGAGGCCTGTGACAGTGCCGCCAACTGTGAATCCGCTGGGGTCAACGATCTGCGAAGATCCGCCGCCGCCGCAACCGGAGAGTAAAAGGGATGTCGACGCCAGGAACGACAGGAGCAATTGGCTAACAGGAGAATTGATTCGGATGCTCATACTGCGCTCCACGAACAAAATTCTACCGCTGTGCCTGAAGGTATCTGCGTGGTTAGACGCGGCAAGGCTGGATTGGGTCACCTGAAAGGGCGATTCTCAGACAGAAGGTGCGGAGGGTCATCCTCTACAGGCTGCCGGATTTAGTAGACTGAACGGCAGAATGTCTGTCTTCTGCCGCTTGAATCACCGCATCGGGATTGGCCTCGCCATTTTGGCGCTGGCCAGTGCTGCCGCCTCTCTTCCCTGCCCCGGCGCCGCGCAAAATACGCATCTCTGGACCCAATCGCAATTTGAAGGATTCGAGAAAGGCACGCCGCAGGGAGTGGCGATTGAGAGCGGCGGACACCTGCGCCAGGGACCGGGCCTGAAGGATCTGTTCACGACCCCGTCGACATTTGTGTGGTCGGTGGCCGTGGACAAGAGCGGCGCGGCGTACCTGGGAACCGGATCGCCGGCTGAGGTTCTGCGCGTGGGGCCAGACGGCAAAGCCTTCACGCTGTTTGAAAGCAAAGAGGTGAGCGTACAGGCGCTGCGGGTAGGTCCTGACGGCGCTCTTTACGCCGCGACCTTACCCGGCGGAAAGGTATTTAAGCTGAACCCGGCGGTAACGGCATCGAAGACCGACGAGAACGCTACGGTAGTGTTTGACTTGACGAAGGCCGTTGACAGAAAGAATGGCGGATCGGCGAAGACGGACAGCGACAGGACCGATGGGGACAAGCAAGGACGCGAGTCGCGTTACATCTGGGATCTTGCATTCGATCAGGCAGGCCGAATGTACATCGCTACCGGGAATCCCGCTGCCGTGTTTCGCGTCGACGTTTCGAAACCGGGAGCCACAGCGGAGGAGTTCTTCAAGAGCGACGAAGCCCACATCCGCACTCTGGCATGGGATGCGAAAGGGAATCTGATCGCGGGTTCCGACGGATCGGGGCTTGTATACCGCATCGACGCCAACGGCAAGGGTTACGTTCTTTTCGAGGCTCCACGAAGAGAGATCACCTCGATCGCGGTTGCGGCCAACGGGACGATCTACGCCGCCAGCGTGGGCGACAAGAGCCACAATCCCCTTCCCCCGCTTCCAGTGCAGGGCGTGGGCCAGGTGAGCATCACGATCGTGAACCCGCAATCGCTGCAGGCGGCCAACGAGAGCACGTCGGTTCCCGAAGGTACAGAGATTTACGCAGTCACCGAGGGTCAGGCGCCGCGCAAGCTTTGGGCCAGCAAGGACGACATTGTCTACGCGCTTGCGGCGCGCGCCGACGGCCTCGTGGCGCTGAGCGGCAATCGCGGCCACATCTACAGAATTGAGGACAACGGCAGCTATGCCGACATCGGGCATCTGGACGCGCAGCAGGGGTTGTGCCTGGCGGCGCGTGGAGACGGGCTGCTGGTTGGAACTGGCAATACCGGCAAGCTGGTGGAACTGGGTGCGGCGGTGAAGAACGAATACGCGAGCGATGTGCTCGACAGCGGCGCGATGGCCCGATTTGGCCGCGTCGAGATTGAACCGGGTTCGACGGGATACGAGATCTTTACCCGCACCGGGAACATTGCACAGCCGGTTCGCGGCTGGACCGATTGGGAGCCGCTGCGCGACGGCACTGTGGCGTCAGCGGCGGGGCGATTCCTGCAATGGAAGGCGGTTCTCGAACCGAACGGAATACTGGGCAGTGTTGGAGTGAATTATCTGCCCGTGAACGCGGCGCCGGTGGTTGACGAACTGATCGTGGCGCCGGGAGCGCGGTGGACCCCGCAGCCGCCGCAGCCCAATCAACCAACTGTGAACATTTCGCTGCCGTCTTCGGGCCAGGGAGTGACTTACGACGGCAGTGCTAGTTCAAGTTCGAATTCGCCACTGCAGGCTGTGAAGGACCGCACTGCGGTGACCGTTCGCTGGGCAGCTCACGACGACAATGGCGACGATTTGACCTATTCGATTTATCTGCGCGGCGATGGCGAAACGGTCTGGAGACTGCTCAAGGACAAGATCACCGAGAAGGCTTACAGCTTCGATGCCGATCTGATTCCCGATGGCGGATACCAGGTGAAGGTGGTTGCATCGGACTCGCCTTCACACACCCCTGGCGATGCGTTGAGTGGCGAGAAGGTGAGCGACCGGTTTGTGGTGGACACCACGCCGCCGGTGATTAAAGATCTGAAAGCCGTTGCCAGGGATGTTGCGTGCCCTAGTAGCGATTGCCCAATCATCCTAGACATCAAATTTGAAGCGGAGGATTCGGCCTCGCCGATAGCTCATGCCGAGTACTCGCTGGATGCCGGCCCGTGGCAGTTTGTGGCTCCGGTGGGCGTTATCTCGGATTCGAAGCAGGAGAAGTACGATTTTTCAATTCCGCTCGAGGGCGGCGGTGCAAAGACGGCCGAGCATCTCATCACCGTCCGAGCCTACGACCGCTATGAGAACGTGGGCGCGGCTAAGACCGTAGTGCCGGCAGGCGCAAAGTAGAAGATGCGATTCGAACTGGGAGTTGCGGCGCGATACCTGAAGGCCAAGCGCAGGCAGGCCGTAGTGGGCATTGTGACTGTCATCTCCATCGCGGGAGTGGCAGCCGGCGTGGCGGCGCTGATCATCGCGCTGGCGATCACTAACGGCATGCGCCGAGACTTGCAAGACAAGCTGGTTGATTCAAGCGCGCATATCGAACTGCTGCAGGCCGATAAGATGGGCATCAAGGAATGGAGGCCGCTGCTGGCGCGGCTGCAGAAGGCGCCGCACGTGGTCGCCGCCTCGCCGGGATTGTGGGAGCAAGTGCTGGTGGCACGCGGAGCGCGCGACGGCGGTGCGCTGGTGCTGGGCGTTCTGCCTGACGACGAGCGCAAGGTGAGCCACATTCTCGATCATGCGACTCCCGGCGCGATCGCGTCGCTCGAGCCAGTTCCTGACGGAGCGCCGGTCAATGCGGGGTTACCGCCTGTTGTTCTGGGCAGCGATCTGGCGGATACGGTCGGCGCAGCGGTGGGCGACTCGGTTTTGCTCATCAGCCCGCAGGGCGAACTTACGCCGATGGGAGTGATTCCAAAGTGGGTCCCCTTCAGGCTGGCGGGAACGTATCACACCGGCTTTTACCAGTACGACTCGCAAATGGGGTTCCTGCGGCTGGCCGATGCGCAGCGTCTCTTCGACGAGCCCGACCTGCTGTCAGTGATCGGCTTCCGCGTCGACGACCCGAACAACGCGCCGGAGATTGCCAAGGCCATTGAGCAGGCTGCCGGCAAGGGCTACATGACCACAAACTGGACCGAGGAGAACCGCGAGTTGTTTCGCGCGCTCAAGCTCGAACAGATCGTTACATTCATCGTGATTGCGCTCATCGTGATGGTGGCCGCGCTCAACATTCTCATCGCGCTCACCATGATGGTGATGGAAAAGACGCGCGACATCGCGGTAATGATGAGCTTTGGCGTTGAGCCCGGTCAGATAAGGCGCATTTTTCTACTGCAGGGTCTGCTTATCAGCGTGATTGGAACTGCGATCGGGCTGGTGCTGGGATATGTGGCCTCTTGGGCCGGCAGCCACTACCACATCCCGCTCTCGCCGGATGTCTACTCGATCGATACCCTGCCCTTCGCGCCGCGGCTGATCGACGGCGTGATTGTAGCGGCGGTGTCGATCGGGATTTCGCTGCTGGCGACGGTTTACCCGTCGGCTTCGGCGGCGAGGGTGCTGCCTGCGGAAGCGTTGCGGTATGAATAAGACCTGTCGATTCAATGAAAAGTTGCAATGTGACACATTTTGTGTCACATTTAGTCCATGCCAAGCGTGAATCTACGTCAACTCCGCGACACCCGCCAGCTGATTGCATGGCTTGAGGCCGGCGAGGTGGTTGAACTGCGCAAGCGCAACCGGGTAGTGGCGCGGATCGTCCCCGAATCGCCAAGGCATGAACCGGTTGAATGGCCCGACTTTGAAGCGCGGGCGAGAGCGATCTACGGCGACCGGATCATTCCGGCGGTTGAAATGTTGATTGAAGACCGCGAGGATCGGTTTTGAGCATCTATGCAGACTCAAGTTTCGTCGTGTCGAGTTGCGTCCAAGACTCTCATACGCTTGAGGTGTCCATGCGACTGTCGCAACGGCCGCAGATTTGGGTTACACCATTAAACCGGGCGGAAATTGCAAACGCGATCCATCGCTACGTTTTTCGCGGAGCGATCTCAGCGATCGACGCCCGCCGTTCATGGTCCAATTTTGAGCAAGACAGGATCAATGGAGTCTGGACCGAGGTGGTCCTTCCAGACTCCGTGTGGGACACGAGCATTGCATTGAGTGGACGCTTCGGAGCTATCTTCGGCGTACGTACTCTCGATTCATTGCACGTGGCCTGCGCGCTTGAGCTGAGGGCCGAGAAGTTCTGGACCTTCGATGAGCGGCAGGCAAGGCTGGCTAAAGCAGCAGGGCTCGATACCAGCGCGTGACCATTCGCGCTTGAATCCGTCTCAAACAGGCGTGATGATGCCGCCCATTGCGTGGCGGCGCGGCAGTACGATGCCGCGATGATCCACCTCCACCGCCGCTCCGCGGTCTGACTCTTTGGAAAAGCTATTGCGAAGGGTGAGGGCGCCGCCGCAGGCCGGACACCAGTCGGCCTGGGTCTCATCGGCCAGCACAGCATGACATTGGGAGCAGATGCGTTCCATACCGATAGTCCAGGGCTGCCTTTCTCGTTGCACGCTGGCCGATTAGGCCCTTCCTTTCGCACCAGACGTGCGACAATTCCTAACGATGGCCAGTGCGCGCAAACCCGTCGTTGTCCGCAAGTTCACCCGTGACTGGTGCGCCGGCTATGCAGGCCCTGAACTGGGCCGCAAAGATGCGGAACTGGAGATCCTCGACCTTGCCGGTAAGGTTATACGGATGGCCTGGGAGCAGGTCAAGTGGGTCTGCTACGTCCGCGATTTTCCCTCTTCCTCAGCCGATCCCGCAAACCCCGAGCGTCTCATTCGCAAGCGCTTCACCATCCGGCCGCGTACCCCCGGCCTGTGGATACGTCTCACCCTGACAGACGGCGATGAGATCGAAGGTCTCGCGGCCAACGACCTCTCGCTGGTCGATGGCGCCGGGCTGATGCTCACTCCGCCCGACACGCGTTCCAACACCCAGCGCATCTTTGTGCCGCACAAGGCCATCCAGTCGCTTCAGGTGCTCAGCCTCATCGGCGCGCCCGGCCGCCGCCAGCCTGCAGCGCCGCGCGAAGCCGAGCCCGAACTCTTCCCGAGCGAGAGAAGCTGAATTCGGAACTTTCAAGTGCAGATTTCCGAATTGCGAAGGGGCAGCTCCGCCGCCTCAGTCCCCCGCCCACGAAGTTGCCGGCTCAGCAAGCACGTCGTCGTCCAACTCCGCATCGAGCAGCGACTGGTAAAAGCTCGACGTCAGCCGCAAAACACGCTCATCGACGTAATGCTCCAGGACCCAGGCTCGCGCGGCTGTGCCCATGCGACGCGCGCGCCCGGGGTCGGCCAGCAGTTTGCACACAGCCTCCGCAATCGCCTCGGGAAGCCCAGGGGGAATCAGCAGGCCGGTCACCTCAGGCACAACGGAGTCACGTGAGCCGGTCGCGAGCGTCGTGACCACCGGGATTCCGGAGGCCGCGGCCTCGAGAACCACGTTGGGAAAGCCCTCACGCCAAGTCGGCAGTACCATCACGTCAATCGCCCGATAAAACGGCAACGGATCAGACACGTAGCCCGTGCCGTGAATGCGCGGATGGGCAAAGATCCGTTCCCGCAGCGCAGCAGGCAGCTCATCTTCTCCGTTATCGAACCAGCCAACCAGCAACAGGTGCGCTTCCGGCTCACGCGCTAGAATCTGGTCAAAAGCCTCAATCAGCTCAGGCAGCCCTTTGTCCCGGGTGAGCCGGCCCACGAATCCCACGACCTTTGCATCCAGAGGCAGTCGCAGCCGCACGCGCACCATCGAAGGTCCGGGAGAAAAGTGATCAATGTCGACGCCGTTGCTGCTCCCCTCGCCCAGCAGATGCAGCTTTGATGCGGGCCCCACCCCGAGCGCGAGCGCCCGCGCCCGCAGGCTGCGGCTGTTGCACAGAACCACGTGCGCGCAGCGCGCAGCCAGTCGCTCAGTGGCGAGAAGGATACGCCGCTTAAGCCCGCTGCATGTCTCCAGCTTCAGCCCCCTCAGCATGTAAACCCGCCGCGGCACGCGGCGCAGCCAGGCAGCCAATGTTCCCAGGAAACCTGCCTTCGGCGTACTGAACTCCACCATGTCCGGCCGCAGACGGCCGATCAGCAGCCAGAGCCGCACCAGCGAAACTACATCGGCAAGGGGCGCGATGCCGCGCCGGATGGGGATGCCAACCGAACGGACTCCTTCGAGCGCGGCAGTACGTGTAAGCAGCACCCCGGGGCTCGACACAACCGTCACATCGAAGCCCGCGGCGCGCAGGGCGCGCAGGCGCCCGCGAAGCACGAGACACGATTCATGGCGCGTGACGCCGACGAGGATGCTCTGCTGCGGGGTGACAGGCGAGTGAGCGACCGAATCCAGCTCGAGAACTGCCGTTGAGGCCATCGGCGAATCAACCGGAGAGGTATGACTCTGGTACTGAGAGTAAGCAAAAGAACTGTAGCATCTCCGATCAGGGAAAAGGCGTGATGTGAAACACAGATTAGCGACCGCTCAGGCGACTAAACCTTTTCCAATCGGGAACAGCATGGCCGATCGATTGAGGGTCCTTCTCTTGATTCCGCACCTGGGCGGTGGCGGCGCTGAGCAGGTCACTGCTCTTCTGGCCAGGGGACTCTCCGATCGCAAGTACGAAATCCACCTGGGACTTGTGACCCAGGAAACGCCCCCCAAAGGAGCTGCACCTCCAACTGTAACCGTGCACGCGCTCGGAGCATCCAGGGTGAGGCGCGGCGCCCTGCGAATCCTCAGGCTGGTCAGGCGCCTCAAACCCGACGTCATCCTGTCAGGCATGTTCCACCTGAACTTCGTCGTGCTCATGTTGCGCCCGCTCTTCGCCGCGCGGACCTTGGTGATCGTCCGGCAGAACACAACAGTCTCAGCATCTTTCAAGGCCGACGCGCTGCCCTGGTACACGCGGTGGCTCTACCGTGTGCTGTACCGCTTTGCCGACCGCATCGTCTGCCAGTCCCGGGCAATGGCCGACGACCTTTCAGCTGAGCTCGGGATTGAGGCGGAACGGCTCGCCGTGCTGCCCAACCCGGTGGATTTCGAGGGATTACGGAGCGTCACGGAGCCGGCCCCGTGGCCCGGGCTGGGCCCGCATCTCCTCGCCATAGGCCGTCTCGCTCCCGAGAAGGGCTTCGACCTGCTCCTGAGGGCTCTCGCGCTGGTTCGAAGAGATTCTCCTCACGCCGGCCTTGTCATCGCCGGCCAAGGTCCGGAACAGGCTCGCCTGGAATCGCTGGCAACCGAACTCGAAATCGCGGACGCGGTTTCGTTTGCCGGCTATGTGAATCGGCCTTCGCGGTTTTACGCCGGCGCCGACATCTTTGTGCTCTGCTCGCGCCACGAGGGAATGCCGAACGTGCTGATTGAGGCTATTGCCTGCGGATTACCGGTCGTTGCTACTCCTGCCTCAGGTGGCCTGGTCGACCTTCTGAGCGGCTGCACGAACGCCTGGCTGGCCCCCGATATAAGTGTCACCGGGTTGGTTCAGGCCTTGACGCAAGCCATCGAAACGCTCGAAGCCCGCGCCCCGCGCTGGGACCTCCATCGATCGGAGAAACAGGCTCGCATCGGGTCTTTTCTTGGTCCTGATGGGCTCATCCTTGAGAACGCGCCCATCGCAGGCACTTCTGCCGTTTCCGGGACCCCTCGCTACCTGGAGTTTGCCGGTGAGTTTGAGTTTGAGCGCGCTTTCGAAGCCTATGAGGCGCTCATCGACGCACTTTGCGCGGGGTGCCGCGCATGAGTCACGCCGCCCTCGTAGTTCTACCATCGACCGCATCCGCTCCCAGAATGACTCATCCTGCTCACAGACGCTGAGTTCAGGGTCCCGATTGTCGGGAACAACAGCCTGAATCGGCCTCAGGCTGAACTCCTCGATGAGCGCGGCCAGTCGCAACCACGGCTCGCGTTTGACCGTAGGGCAAAGATCGTCGACACGCAGCAGATACCGAGCCGATCCTGGAATCATATCGTGACTCCCGTCGCGGCAACTCGGGGCTCGGCCTCGGCGCGCGCCAGCACTTTGCGCGCCCAGTACCAGAGGAAGATGAATGTGCTTACGGTCCACAGCGAAGTGGCCAGAGCAATGCCGGCCACTCCGTACCAGCGCATCAGCACCAGGTTCAGCACCACATCCAGAGCCAGGTTGACGATTCCGCAGTAAAGGATGAGATCGGTTCGCAGCATCGCAACCAGAAACCGGTAGAAAACCCGGCTGGTGGCAAAAAACGGAATCTGGATGGCGTACATAGCCAGAACCCGGGTAACAACAGCCGTGTCGCGCGGGCCAAATGCTCCATGCTGCAGCGCGACCCGGACCAGCGGATGAGCGCCTGTAATAAGCAGGATCGCAATCGGCACTGAAACCACTGCCGTATTCCAAACCCAGGTGCGCAGCATGGCGCGGCAGCTCTGCCATTCACAATGCGAAATCAGCCGCGAGATGGGTGGAACAATAGCCGTCGAAATGGCTCCGGCCAGCAGGGCAACAACCACGCTTACAAAACGGTTGGCGTACACGAGGGCCGAGATGCTGCCCGCGGCCAGCATTGCAGCCATTGACTGATCCACGAGCAGGCCGCCCGATGCCACAACGCCGCTAAGCAGAACCGGACCGTACTGCCGGCCGACCTGCGCGACGGCCGGGCTCATGCCATGCCAGCGCAGCCTGAAGCGGTAGCCGCTGCGGTGCATCATGGTTGCCACAATACTCACGTGAATCAGCGTCCCGGCAACCGTCCCGTACACCATCGCCCAGATGCCGAATCGCTGGCCCAGCGCGAGCGCGCCGGAAATAATCGAGACCGAAATCACAATGGGCGCAAGCGCCGGAACCGCGAACCGGTCGAGTGTATTCAGGACGGAAGTGCAAATCGTGGCGATGCCCGTCAACGGCACTATCGGTAGCAGCGCATAAAACAGCCGGATCGAAAGCGCGAGCTTTGCTGCCGGGAAGTGCGAGGCAATCAGCGGAAAGACGATGTGCGCAGCCAGCGCCACCACCACCGACGCGGCCACCAGCAGCACGCCCAGCCACAGCATTGCGCTCGATAGCAACTGCTGCGCGGCTCCCTGGCCTTCGCGCTCCCGCACACTGATCAGCGCCGGTGCCAGCGCCTGGCTCATCGACTCGGCGATCAGGTTCACGAGCAAGCTGGGGATGAGCATCGCTGCCAGAAAGGCATCCATGGCGTCGCTTCGGCCATAAACGCCCGCAACGGCAATCTCTTTGCATGTGGCCGCAGCCTTCACGATCAGGCCGGCGGCGCCCACCGAGAGCGCGGCGTGAAGGATAGTGCGATTCACGCCTACGCCGCGCGTAAATGAAGGTTCTGGCAACGAGATTAGACGAGCGACGTTCATTGGCCCAGAAAGCATTGGTTATTCGGGCAATCGAGGCCTGGTTTTTGCCAGAAGATTCGCTTTCTCGATCAGCTGTAAGAGACATTCGTCGGTCCCGGTGAGAAAATCGGCGCCGTGTTCCTGCAGATCCGAAAACAAGTCTCTGAATCCGTCCATAGGCTGATTTGAGAAACCGGGGTATTTGCTGACGTGTCGCTCGCCTAAAACCGCGTGCATATAGTCCTCATGGGACATGGAGCAAGGGCCGAGGTGATAGCAGACCATTCCTAACGAATAGCGAAAATGGAACTCCAACCTGCGCTCTCCACGCTTAAACTGCCCAAACGCGAATAGACCTCCGCTTCCCTTTCCGGAGCCGAGGACCTCAAAGGCGAAGCCATTTGGAACGAGCACCGACGCCAGCAATTCAGCGCCGCTCTGCAGCATACTCACCTTGTCATCGTCAAAGTCGGCATTCACTGAATTTCCCTTCGACATCATCGGAACACAGTTCACGCGGCCAGACGCTTGATCTTCGGGCGCTTCTTCTGTAATTCGATCCAGAGATCGTATTGAAGCTGGGCCCTGGAAAAGAAGTCAGGCGAAAGCCCCAGAGCCTGCCCGAGACGAATACTCAGATCGACTGTGACTGCGGTGCGGCCATTTAGGACGCGCGAGACGGTAGCGCGCGCCACGCCGATTCGGCGCGCAAGCTCCGTCGCTGTCTTCTTGCCCAGAAATTCCTTCAGCAGTTCGCCAGGGCTTGCCGGGTTGTACATTGTCGCCATGATTGTCACCTCGTTAGTGATAGTCCTGATAATCCACGAGAATCGCGTCCTGGCCGTCAAAGGTGAATGTGAGACGCCAGTTCCTGTTGACGGCTACCGCCCAGTGCCCTTTGAGATCCCCCTTCAGCGAGTGCCAGTCCCATCCCGCCCGGTCCATGTCCTGTGGCACCGATGCCAAATTCAACGTCGTAAGCAGTATGCGAAGCCGCGCTTCGTGCGCCGGCTGAAATCCAGTCTTCGTGCCAGTCTTGAAGAACCTTTCAACCCCGCGATGTCGGAACGTCCGGATCACTTTTCACAATGTAACATGATGTGTTACACCTCCACAATGTTGGGCAGTTTCCTCAAAAGAGACCCGGCTTGCTGAGGAATCTGCAGCAAACGAGGCGTCAAGTAACCGCGGCGATTCATGACCAAGCCGCGCAGCCACAGCGATCGCCGCCATCAGAAACCATGTCGTGCGGCTTTCCTCAACTGAGGCCACGATTGCCGTCACGCTCCACACCATGAGCGCGACTGCAAATGCAAGGCGCATAGAAGCACGCATCGCGGCCACGTTCCGCACCGCCAGGGCAAAAACGACTGTAGCCAGGAACAGGGCGCACAGGCCGCCCGAGACGGCCAGCGACAAGGCCGTATTGTGCGCCGTATCGATGGGCGAAAGGCGCGCAGCAGTAGTAAAGGTCCCGGCGCCGGTTCCGAAAACGGGCGCATGAACAAATGCCCGCCAGCCTGCGGACCAGATATTGATGCGCTGGTTCAGATCTCCATTTCTGAGCTGGGCCGGGATGGTGGCCAGGCGCTCGAAGGTCTCAGCGGGAATGGCGAGCCAAAACACGGCAGCAACGGCGGGCAACACCAACACCGCGGCAAGCGCGGCGCGCGCATGTCCGCGAAAGAGAATGACGATCGTGCCAGCCAGCGCAACCAGCGCAGCGAGGAATCCTCCGCGAGACGCAGTAAGCAGTACCGCGACCAGGCCCAGGGGCAGGTATCCTGCGGCCAGAAGGCGCGGCAGCCAGCGGCGCTCGCAGCCTGCCAACAGTGCGGCAAACGGAAAGCCGAGATCGAGGAAGCGGGCAACATCGTTGGGATCCTGCCCGTAGGCCGCAAATCGGTACTGGCCTTCGGCAATGGCCTCAGGCGAGCTGAAGTTTGCCAGCGTCAGAATCGCAAGCACCCACGAGCCGGCTATGAATGCGCGCAAAAGGGTTTTCAAATCATCAGGCGTCTCGGCAAACTCCCACACCAGCCACACGATCATCAACTCTTGAAAATTGCCGCGCATCTTGGCCAGAGTGGCAGCCTCATCGATGGTCCACAGGCAGGTGCAGCAGAGCCAGAGATAAAGCGCCAGCACCAGCCACAGCATCATGCCGGGCGTGCGCACCCGGCCGGCTTGCAAAGCCGAAGGAACAGCCACGAGCAGCACCAGCAGCCCAGCGATGCGTGCCGCATTGCCGAGCGGGGGCCCGAGGTCAAGCGAGTACTCCCAGGGAATGGCGAAGACGAAGAGGACCAGCAGAACCCACGTCAGCCTCCGCATCGTGTTAATACCTCTGCGAGTAGACGAGGCCGGAGTAAATGCTCACGCCAATCGTGGATTGAATGGCCGACTCCATGGTCCGATTTACGAGGTTCTTGGCCAGCGAGTTGGGCACAAAGATGATGTCGCGATCGTGGATCGGCAGATCGGGATCGAGGCCACGCAACATGCGCTTCAGATTGAGAGCAGTGATCGTCCGCCCGCCCCTCTGCTCGCGGATGAGAATGGCTTTGGTGAGCGCGGCATTTTCCGAGGGTCCCCAGGCCAAAGAGATGGCTTGCACCACCGTGATCTCCTGCGCGGGATCGATCGTGAAACCCCCGGGGCGGACAAGATCGCCGACCACGTAGACCAGTCCGGCGCGGCTCACCTGAACCGTGTCGCCGGGACTCAGTTCGGGGTTGTGGTCGCCGTTGGGGTCGGCGCCGGTTGGATCCAGAACCACCGGATGCGCAGTCTTCGGGTCATCGCGATGGAAGACGTTTACCACCCGGCCGGCTCCGGGCGTCAATCCTGAAGCCTCTGCGACCAGGTCGAGCAGCCGGTGATGAAACGTGTACGGGTAGACCCCGGGATGCGTAACCTCGCCCAGCACGCTTACATCCTGCGCGGCAAATGCAGTCACATGCACGCTTACGAGGGGATGAATCAGCATTCCCTTCGCCACCAGCGCGGCCTCAATCGCGTGCGCAGCGGCAGGTTCGTCGAGCCCGGCAAGTTGAATCTCTCCAATCATCGGCAGCGTCACCGCTCCCGCGGCCGAGACCCGAACCTGCGAATGGAATTGGGCATCGTGAAACTCGCTCACGTCGAGCCAGTCTCCCGGACCAATCGGACCCGGCATCTGAACGCCTGCCTGCGGCCCTCCTGCGCCTGCTGCCGGCGCGCCAGGTTGGTTCCACACCGCGGGAGCCTCCATGGGATTCGGATGGCTCTTGGTTTCCTGCGATTGCGGAATCCGCACAATTCCGGACGGCAGTCCCGATGTGTTGGGCGAAGGGGGAGGCTGTGCGCGTGTCACGACCTGCCCGCCCATCGCCAGCACAATAAGCACCGCAACCGCGCCGAGTTGTTTACGACCGAAACTCTCAGCTGTCAACGCGCCTCCCAGTGAAACCCAGAGCCCGGCGAAGAATGTCATCGCCGTGTAGAGCGGCAGATCGGGCGCGACCGGCTTCACAGGCTGCCGGGCAGAGTCGACAATCTCGATGTTCGACGTGTGCACACCTGCGGCCAGCCCAGCCTCCTCGACCTTTTCCAGCACCTTCACATACAGCTCGTGGCTGGCGTTCGCTTCCTGGCGCATGGCCGCGTATTCGTTCGACGCCTGATTCTGCTTCAATCCCTCGCCGGTCGCCTCATCCAGACTGGTGCGCACCATCTGTTCGCGATTCAGCGCGGTCTGCCAGTTGCTTCGAAACCGGTCAACCAGCTTCGCGTCCTCTGCCTCTTTCTGACGGTCGAGGTCGCCAATCTCGCGGTCGATCTCAACTACACGCGGAAAATTCGGCCCATGTTCCGCGCTCAGCTGCGCCCTTTCCTGTTCCAGATCGCTGCGCTTGGCGCGAATTTGATGGAGCAGTACGCTTCCAGCCTCGCCTTGCCCCTTGAAATCGGGGCCTGAAGCCATCACCAACTCCGGATCTCCGTCGCGGGCCGCACGGAACTCGGCTTCGGCAAGAATGCGGTCAGTTGTCGCGGCAACCAGTTGCCGGCCAAGCTCGTCCATCTCCAGCGCCGCGGAGCTGTGCTCGGCTTGGCCGGCCGAGCCGTTGGCCATGGTTGCAGGCGAGCTCACCATCCCGTGCCGGGCCTGGAATTCTGCTACCCGCTGATCGTCGGAATCCACGCGCGCCTTCAACTCCTTCAACTGCCCATTGAGCCAAACTGAAGCAGCGGCGGTCGCATTAAGCTCGGTCTCCTGGTCGCGCTGCTGGTACGCCTGAATCAGCGCATTCACCACGGAGGCTGAAAGCGCGGCATCACGGCAGCGGAATCGAATCTCTATCATCAGCGTGCGCGGAATGCTCTGAACATTGAGCCGCCTCTGGAACCGCTCAAGCAGCCAGGCCTGGGCATCGGGCGCAGGCGTCTCCGGCATGAAGTTCTTGAACTTGGCATCGAAGCTGCCCTTGAATCCAGGCTCCCGGTAGAGTTTGAGGGTGGTAATCACCCGCCAGGCGAGTTCATCGCTGCGCAATACGCCGGCTGCGGTTTCAAGCCCCAGGGGCGTTGTCGACAACTGTGCTGCAGCGGGCGATTCTGAGCCGTCGAGGCTCAGCGTCGAAGCCGGCCCGCTCCGGAGCTGTACGCGGCCTGTGGCCTCGTACTGGTTTGGAGCGATAAGGCAGTAGATCAGGCATACCGCGAGCAAACCGCATTCAATCCCCAGTACCAGCCTGCGCCGCCGAACGGCGAGCCCGCACAGAGCGATGAGCGAGGTTACCGAGCTGTTTCGTGTGAGCGGGGCGGAATCGAGCTCGACCGATGCGCCGGAATCGTGATCAGGTTTCGGGACCGGATCGTGTTGATTTGAAATATCGTCTAGCAACCCTGGGTACTCCGCTCGCACAAAACGCAACCGGCCCCTTACACGGAGCGACTTCTCAGGCGGCTGGCGAGGTTTCCCGTAGTGTTACGCCTTTCCCAATCTTTGTTCGTGTTTTTGATCACAGATGATGGGGAGCGGGTTTAAGGTCGCCGATGAACCTGAGGAAAACCGGCCTTCGCCCTTTGAGCCCGGTTCTCAGTCTAGGTGCTCTTCCTGTACCACTCGACGGTTCGCCGCAGCCCCTCGCGAAAGTCTACCGCCGGCTGATACCCGAGCAGTTCACCCGCGAGCGTAATATCGGCCAGCGAATCGCGAATGTCTCCGGCGCGCGCTTCGCCATATGCCGGCTCTCCCTCGTATCCGGTAAGCTCACGCAAAATCGCAAAGGTCTGGTTCAGCGTATACCGCTGGCCGGTCGCTGCATTCATCATCGTTCCCGCCACTTTCTCAGCTGGCGCCGAGGCGGCAAGCAGGTTGGCTCCGACCACGTTCTCAATGTAAGTAAAGTCCCGGCTCTGCTCCCCATCGCCGTATATGGTTGGCTGCTCGCCGGCCAGCATCTTGCGGCAAAAGATGGCCAGAACGCCTGAATAGTGCGAGGTCGGGTCCTGGTAGGGCCCGAAGACATTGAAGTAACGCAACACGACGGTCTCGAGGCCGTAAACACGCGCAAACACCCGCATATAGTGCTCGCCGGCGAGTTTGGCCGCCGCGTAAGGGCTGATGGGATTCGGCATCATGGCTTCATGCTTGGGCAATGTGGGCGTGTCGCCGTAGGCCGAAGATGAACCGGCATAAACCACGCGCCGCACTCCCGCATCACGCGCCGCCACCAGTAAATTCAGCGTGGCCGATACGCAGTGCTCGTTGGTTCCCACCGGATCGGCTACCGATCGTGGAACCGAAGCCAGCGCGGCCTCATGAAAGACGGTGTCAATGCCTTCGCATGCCCGCGCGCAGGCCGCCGAATCGCGGAGATCGCCTTCAATAAAATCCATTGCTTCAAGCCCTTTGAGATTCGAGCGCTTGCCGGTGATGAAGTTATCGATACCGCGAACCTGCTCCCCGCGAGCCAGAAGCTCAGCGGCGATCGAGCGGCCGATGAAGCCCGCTGCTCCTGTAACGAGAAAATTGCTCAAAGCACCCCTCCGACGATGACTCGTTTTTAAGGATACAGCGCGAGGCTCAGGAGAGCGCCCAACGGTCGCGCTGCGCATCCCCTGACAATCTCGATGGTGGCTTCAGCCCACTCCGGCTACTACTACCCCGCTATTGCAGATCAGGCACAGTTGGCGATCTACACCGGTAACACTGCAAAGGAAATCGACTCGCCGAAGATCGTAGTGTGCTGAGATGCGGCTACGGTCATGAACTGATTTTGGCAAACACTAGCACTCCCCAGCTCGGCAGGTTGATGGGGAGTTGTCCGTTGGCGGATTCGATGCCCGGGCCAGGATTCCCTACAGTTCCAACCCCGCCATAAATCGGAGCCTGCGAGTTGAAGGCCTCTTGCCAAACGCCTGAGTCGCCGCCAAGATTCACCCCGTACTGGTTTCCCTGCCACTGGCCGTCGCCGGCGTTCACCACCACAAGCAGTACATCGCCTGCGAGGTCGTAGCGTTTGAAGGCTACGACCTGGTTCTGGTAATCGGTGTGAACGACGAAGCCACCCGGCGACCGCAGCGCCGCATGCGACCAGCGCAGCTGATTGATGTCCCGCACCATCTGCTGCATGGGCGCGCCTAGTGGATCGCCAATCTGCGACCAGTCGAGACGGTGATCGTAGCCGGCATTCACAACCGGGTCCCAGAATCCATCGATGTGTCCCTCGGTTCCCATGAACATCATCGGGGTCTCAGCAAGTGTTACATTCAGAGCCCAGGCCAGGCGCGCTTTGGCGCGGGCCCATCCGTTGCCGCGGCCGCCGAAGCGCTCAGTGAAATAGACGCCCGTGTTTCCGGAACCACCATAGATTTGATCGTGCGACCCGGTCAGGTAGCCAACCTGGCGCCAGGGATCGGGATCGGAGAAGCTGCCGATCCTGGCCAGCAGAAGATCGACGGTATTGCCGCCGTTCAGCGCAGTGAAAGTGTCCCACGGGCTGTTCATATCCCAGGTGGCGCAAAAACCGAGAGTGCCATAAGGGTCTTGGGCTGGAGACGCCGCAGAGCCTGAATCATTCGGGTTGTATTCGGCAATCAGGTACTTGTCAGGAAATTCCTGCCGGAGGGCTTGCATAATCTGCTGCACGGCATCGGAAGGAATCGCCTGCACGGCATCGAAGCGCAGGCCATCGACCTGATAGCTACCCAGCAGCAGGCGCGCATTGTCGAGCAGGAAGTCTATTACCTCCTGCTGCCAGACCGCGAATCCTTCGCCCCATGGCGTGGGGTGGCCGTGAATAAAATAAATGCCTCCTTGGGTGCCATTATCACCGGCGAAGTTGCCGTCGTATTGCCAATAGCGATTGTTGGTGATCGCAGCGTGGTTGTAGACCACGTCAAGGATTATGGCGAGCCCGCGTTCGTGTGCCGCGTCAATCAACTCGATGAATTGGGCTACGGCCTGATCGGGGCTGGTGGCGTAAGCATCTTCCCACGCAGACATGTCCGACGGGCCGTACCCCTCGCCGGCGCCATCGCCGCCAACATCGCAGAGCGCATCGGTAATAGGCAGCGGTTCAATGGCGTTGAAGCCCAAGCTGCGAATGTAGTCGAGCTTGGCAATCACGTCGACAAATGTTGCTGTGTCCAGCGGGACGGCAATGCCGTCGTTGAGGCCGGCAAATGAGCCGACATGGAATTGGTAAATGATGAAGTCTGCAAAGGCCGGCGTTGTGAATGCCGGCGCGTTGCGCCCGGTGGTAAACAGATCCGGGTCGACCACGTAGCTCATGGCCCCGGGTTCGGAGTTCTCGACCTGCAAGGAGCGTGCATCGGCGCGGTACCAGGGCTGCGAATTGTTGTTATCGGGCCCGCCAATATTCGTGATGATGTACTGGTACATGTCGCCGGCCGCTGCACTAATCTGGTCGGCCGACCAGTTGCCCGTGCCGGGCTCGGGAGCGAGATCGAAGGTTGGGCCGGTTTTCGGATCGTTCAGAATCACTTGAACCGCGCTGGCATTCGGCGCCCAGACGCGAAATCTGCAGCCGGCGCTCGTAAGAAGACAACCCATGCCATCGTTTTCAGGAGCTGGTGCGCGCATCGTAGAACCTCCAAATGAGAAGTGAGAGAGACAGGCGGCCATGACGGTAATGCCGGCACAGCGAGACAGGTAAGGCTTTCTCGTTTGCTCCAGAATTGTTGAGCGTAGGGGACGCGAAGAACCGACTTGGACACGGTAGCTTTCGAGCGGCTCATGTTGGGCGCTTGAATTACCGCTTACATAGCTCGGGGGAAAGTTTGAAGGGGATAGAGTTAAGTCCTGCCAGCGGCCTCTGGGGGCCTTTTCGCTGCTGCCTGATAGGTCCGATTGATTTCCACTCTAAACCATTTACTTCAGGATGCATCAATTCTCTGCGAATTCCTGCCCGCGACGCCGTGCTGCCTGATCGTGTATCGTGAGGGGTTCGCCTATGTGTGCCACACTGCCAACGCTGGCTGAACCGCAGCACTTTTCGATCATCGAACGGTTCCTCTTCCTGGTGCTGGCCGCGGCCTCAGCCTGGACCTTCTGGCGCCGCTTCGGCCCCATTCTCAAAAAGATCCTGCATTCCAAAAAAGATCCTGGCTTCAGCCTTGCCCCCATCGGCCGCCGCGTGCGCGACTTCGTCTGGCAGGTCATTCTCCAGGCTAAAGTCATCAGCCAGCGCCCGCTCCCAGGCATCGCCCATGCACTGGTCTTCTGGGCCTTCTGCGCCTTTGCGCTGGTTACACTCAATCACTGCGCGCAGGCGCTCTCACTCGATTTCCTCGCACCCCAGGGCCGTTTCGGACGCTTCTACTTCTGGTTCGCCGCCGTCTTTGCCCTGGCCTGCGCTTTGGGAATTCTTGGCTTGTTTATGAGGCGTTTCCTGGTCCGTCCCAAGTGGTTGGGCAAGGTCTCGCCCGAGTCCGGCGTCATCGCAATGCTCATCTTCGCGCTCATGGCGACCTACCTGGCCGCGTTCTACGTTCCCGGCTCGGGATGGCACGGCCACGCGCTCTGGTGGGCGCACACGCTGGTTCTGCTCGTCTTCCTTCCCCTAATTCCCCACACCAAGCACCTGCACCTGTTGCTGAGCCCGTTCACGGTGTTTCTTTCGAGAGGAGGGTTCAGCCGGATTCCGCCGCTGGCAGGCGACGAGGACTTCGGCCTTGTCTCCGGCCGCGACCTCACGCAGATCGTCAGCCTGCAGGCGTACAGTTGCGTGGAGTGCGGCCGCTGCACCGAGCACTGCCCCGCCAACAGCACCGGCAAGGAACTAAACCCGAAAGAAATCATCCTCGGCCTGCGCGCCTACCTCAACGATCTCGGCCCGCAGTCTGAAGAACCGCTCCTGGGCATGTACAATTCGCAGCAGGCCGCCTTCGAGTGCACCACCTGCGGCGCATGCGAGTTCCAGTGCCCCGTGGGCATCGAGCACCTGCCTATCCTGGTTGGCCTGCGCCGCGGCGCGGTGAACACCGGCGAGTGGGAAGACACCCACGGCGCCAAACTGTTCCTGGCGTTGGAACGCGGCTCCAACGCGCTGGGGCTGCCGGCGACCGAGCGCGACAAGTTCATCGAAAAGAATGCCCTGCCCATCTACGACGGTTCTCAAGAATATTGTTTGTGGCTCGGCTGCATGGGCGCCTACGACCCCCGCGGGCGCGAAATTATTTTGGCGTTGGTGAAAGTGATGCGGCAATTGAAAGTGAGCTT